>FTKD01411784.1_pt1 | contig 453416 bp, 376 predicted proteins | sample 1658191 | NCBI WGS metagenome assembly FTKD01 (sample SAMEA3914808, study PRJEB12502) | metagenome | biome: forest; material: soil | place: Canada | collected 2011-08-03 | depth 0.3 m
GTCATCGGCGAGACGCATCGACGGCATCGCAGTGCAGAGTTCCTGAAGTTCCTGCGCACCGTCGAAGCCAACGTCCCACCACTACTCGACGTCCATTTGGTCATGGACAACTACGGAACACACAAGACGACATCGATCAAGGCGTGGCTCACTCGGCATCCGCGTTTTCACGTCCATTTCACGCCGACTTCGGCGTCGTGGCTGAACCAGGTTGAGCGCTGGTTCGCAACGCTGACACAGCGCTGCATTCGCCGAGGCACGCATCGCTCGACGCGCGAACTCGAACAGGCTATCAGTCAGTATGTCGCGGCCAACAACGTCAGCCCCAAACCGTTCGTCTGGTCGAAGACCGCTGACGACATCCTCACCAGCATCGAACGATTTTGTCTACGAACTTCTAACTCACAACACTAGAGCGTTTTGCATCGTGTCGCGCGGTGGCTTTATGTGTGAGGGTGTCTCAACGCGAAAGCTGCCAAAGCAGGCTATCGCGAACGACGGGAAGTGGCTGACTGCGGGTGCCGAGGGTTAGGCCTCGCGCCTGGCCTGTATAGGCTCTGGTCGCAGTCGTAGCGTATGTTGGGGTGGAGTTCGCGCAATCGCTCAACTTCGCCCCATGTCGATTGCCACGTTCCTTCAGATGAAATCGGTTGACCAGCAGAGTCGCCATCGCGACCTTGGAACACCCGCCAGACAGGCAACTCAGCAGCTGCCTTGCATCAAGGTAGGCCTCGAGAAAGCACTGGAACCACCCAGAGTCCATGCCGATTGACATGTTCTCTGTGCCCGTAAAGAAGACTAGGCCCCATGGAAAACTGGGCCCGAACCCGCTCTCACAGTACGCGATCCCGGTGTTCGACGCATTGTGCTCAAGTACGGACCAGCACGGGTACGCCTCATCTTCGGTGCCATAGTCCCAACCGCGCATGACGGGGCTTGGTGGCACCAGTAGGCGACGCACGTGTGCGGTGACTCGCGCGTCATCCAATTCCGTATCGAACTTTCCACGATGAAGCGCGACGCCAAGCGTCTGCATCGCGCATCGCCCGAGGTATTCGGGCAATCGTTCCCACTATAGAAATGCCAGGAAGCTGTCGCCCGCATGCGCGGCGCCAAGTCCTGGAACGACGCGCTGCTGGTCGCCTCGAAGCCCGCCAAGCAGCTGCCGACGTGGTTCACCTCCAGTCAGAACGATGTCTACGAAGCGGCCGTCGGGGCGCTGGGCAGCCTCGACGTCGAAACTCGCGAAGACGCCGCCTGCCTGTTCAGGGGCGATCTGCATGACAGCATCGAGCCGGCGCTCGCCCTGTGGTCGGCGGAGATGGCCTGGCGCAAGGTTCCCGGCCTGATCCTGATCGACACGCATCGGGAAACCGTTCAGGACACGGCCCTCTGGCCGGCGGCAACGCGGCTCGACCTGGTCGACGTGATCAACTTGTGCCGCGTCCTGGATCTTCGCGAGAGCAGGTGCCTGGTCGCGTTAAGCGCGGAAGGGCGCGACTTGATCCGCTCTCTGGGGTACGCCTTGGGCGAGGATCACTCGAAGGCGCTCGAGTCCGCCGGCGTCAACGCTTCGCTGGAAGCCCTGCTGGCGGGCCTGGCGCGCTCGCGCGGCGCTGTCTTCGATCGGAACGGCGACGACCCCCATCTGCCCTTCCAATTGGTCGAGCGCGCGGTGAACTTCGCCCGCTACGGGGGCACCGATCTCCCGCCAGAGCTGGCTTCCGACGAGGACCAGGCGTCGATCCGTCACGACGTCAACAAGTACCTGCGCTCGGGCGCGCTCGCGCCGGATGCCCAGGCCGCTTTCGACGCACTGGTCGCGCTCGTCGACGACTTGCACCAGAAGGAGTTCCAACTGGGCAAGGTGTTCTCGCAGGAATCGGAGTGGCGGCCGAGCGTGGTGCTGTTCTCTGCGGACGATCACGCCTCCAGCGCGCTTGCCTCGGTCGTGCATTAGCTGTACTACTGGCGCTTCGTGGGCGTCGAATTGCGCTTTTCCGGCGTCGAGCCGCGTCCCGTGCTCTACGTCGGTGACGCCAATCGAGGGACGCTCCCTTACTGGCTGATCCAGTCGTCCATGGCGCGCACGATCCTCGCGCCGGGACTGGGGCATGCCGATGCGGCGGACGATCCGGGTTACATGCGCCGCTCAACCATCGTGGTCAGCTGTACGAACGGCGCAATCGCCACCAGCGGGAAGAAAGTCACGGTGGGAGTGCAGCACGCTCAACTGTAGCTGCGGGTTCCAGTCAGTCTGGGTTTGACGGGTAAAGTACAGACTGATTGCTAAGTCTGTGATTGAAGGGTAAAGTCTGTGTTTATGGCAACAGGCCCCTCCCTGGACAGCGAATTCAGCTTCGACCTCCGCTTAGCGAGTCCCAGCGGCGATGTTCTGCTGGAGACTCGCCGCACCAGCACAGCCGTCGAGCTGCGTGGTGTGCTGCTGTCCCTGGCCTATCGGCTGATCGACGAACCGGTGAGCACCACCGGCGTTTGCTTGTTGAAGGAATCCCGCCTGACGGACGAGCGGGTCAAACTTGAGCTTGACCGGTTGCGCGAAGCGCTGAGCCCACGGCTCTCGAGCCGGGTGTTCCTGGTGGGCGTCAAGGAAGGGCGCCTTCAGGGCGAGCTGCCACCGGGCCAAGAATCGCTGCTGCCGCAGATGATCGAATGGGCGCAGCGCGAGTCGGCAAGCCCCGCAAATAGGGTCACCCAGCAGGACGTGAAGATGGCGGTACTGACGCGCTGGTTCACCGCGAGTGGCCGGCTGGGCGTGGCAGACATGCAGCGAGCTACCGGCGCGAGCATGCCCACGGTGATTGCTGCTTTCCGCGCCTTGCAGGAGGACGGCTTGATCTACGCGCACGGTGACGGGTGGAAACTGGTCGACGAGTTTTCCTGGGACAACGCGCAACGCATCGTGCGAGCACGCGTGAACCTTCGCAGAACGTACCGCTACAAGGACCCGACGGGCCACGCCAGGTCGCCGCTCGCCATGGCAGAGCGGCTGCGCAAGCTGCAGAGCAAGGGAGAGCGCCTGGACGTGGATCTCGGGGGCGTGCTGGGCGCCCAGCAGTATTACCCGGATTTGGACATCACGGGCGCGCCGCGGCTGGACCTTTGCGTGTACGACGGGGACTTGAACGTTGTGCTGCAAATCGATGCCGGCCTGGATGCGACCAAGGATCTGGAGGACAAGGCCGTGCTGGTGATCCACATGACGCGAGATCCTCGCCGAGCGCCGCGCGAGCCCGGCGAGCTGCGTGCGGCGTCGGTCATCGACTGCCTCGCCGACCTGCTGGAGATCGGACTGCTGGCCGAAGCCTATGATTTCTGGCACGCAATGACTCGCCGGCGGGAAGCCATCGTCGGCCAGCAGGAGACCGCGGGATGACGAACGAACCCTTGGCAGCGCCGCTTAAACCCAGCGAAGTCCTTGCGCAGGTTGCAGGCGCCGTGCCGGAACAGGTGCGCGGCAACATCATCGTCTGCGGCAGCCTCGCCGCGGCGTACAACTTCTTCTCGGGTGACGGTGCCGCCTCGCTGCGCACGAAGGACGTCGATGTGTTGTTCTCACCGCACGCGGTGGCCGTCGACGCCGCGGTGGAAGTCACTGAGCGGCTGCTGGCGGCTAACTGGACGCAGCGGGAAGACGTGCAGTTCGGCAAGGCGGGCCGCCCCGAGGACAAGACCGAGGACTTGCCGGTCGTGCGCCTGAGGCCGCCGGCCGGCGCGGAGCCCGCGCAGTGGTTCCTGGAACTGCTCTCGGCGCCGCCGGACTACAGGGCAGGCGCTGAGGCGAAGACCCACCAGAGGCTGCGCACCAGCGCCGGCGACTTCACGATCCCGAGCTTCGCCTTCCTGGCCCTGGCCGAGTGGCAACCGATGAAGACGAAGCACGGCGTGCTGATCGCGCGGCCCGAGATGATGGCGCTGGCCAACATGCTCCACCATCCGAAAATCAGCGACGTTCTGATCAAGGGCACAAACTGGAAGCGTTCGAACAAGGACCTGGGACGCGTGCTCGCGCTGGCATTCCTCACGCTCGAGCGCGACCGCCGCGAGGGCACGGACGACTTTGACCACTGGGCCGAGCGCATGTGGGACGCGCTGCGCGAGAAGTTCGACGGCGACGCGGGCAAACTGGCCCTGGGCGCCGGCAGCGGCCTCGATGCGCTGCTGGCCAGCCAGCACGACCTGATCCAGGCGCTTCGCATCGCCAACGTCGGGCTGCTGGCCTCTCTCGACGTCGGGATGGCCGCCATCGAGGCGACCGGACGCAGGTTCCGGGCCGAGGTGCTCGAACCCCTAAGCAAGCTCGCGGCGGTCGATTGACCGCAGAGAACGCGACGCTGTGAAGAGCGCGGCGGCCATAGCCGACATGCTGGAGATGATGCCAACTCGTCAGCGCTACGAAAAGGGCGCAACTGGTGCTGCGGCCTAGTACAGACTCATTTCACGCCCGATCCAGCCACCACCTGGCGAAGTCCGCCAAGTCATGGTGCTGCGACGCCACCGCGGACAAGTCAGGTCCGACATTCGGTGAACCTGCAGTCTCTCTGTGGATCAATGCGCAGTGAATGGCTGCGGGAACGCCGCGGAAATATGGAAGGTAGTCGTCGACGAACGCCACGGGCATGAGCATCCGCAGCGCTTGAGCTTTTGGGCTCTCGACTTCTGCCGTTGCATTCGTGGCAATCACGCGTTCTATTGGAAATCCCTCATCGCGCAAGTTCTTCAAACGCGCGGCTTCGAAGCGAGAGTCCAGGGCCGAGACGCAGACTAGCGTGTGCCCTGCGTCGTGCATCGCGTTGCAAGCCTCAACGGCGCCGTTGATCGCCGGAATGGTCGACCAGAAAGCGGTATCGAAACAGGAGCGAAAGCGTTCAAGGCGATCGCCAGAGAGTCGCTCCACAACCCACCTGTCCATAGGCCAGTAGGCCTTCGGGTCGCGTTCCGCGGGGCGCACTCCGAACGCAAGTTCCCAGGCCTGGGCGTATGCAGTGCTGTAGTCCAGCAAGACGCCGTCTGCGTCGAGTGCTATGACCGGCCTATGCATGGTGAATATCCCGCGTTGCTAGGCGAACGGGCCGTTGGGCGACAGCTTGCATGCCAGGCAAGGGCAACCTGAACTACCGGCGTGATGACGATGGTCGTTGGCACTACCTGCCGGGTGAGGTCGCCGCGGCGCGCTGGGGTATGGGCTACATCGTGAGGCTCGCTGAGGACAACAATCCAATCCTCGTCGACACCGGAGCCGGCACAGGCGTGGCGTCGTACGCTGGAGCGCGAGGTGCGCGCGACGAACGAGCAGCAACGGGCGGCGCTCTGTAGGCGCCTGGGCCTGCAGCCGCGGGCCTTAAACGGATGGTTGCGCAAGGGGGATAAGGTGGCGCTGGACTCGATGCTGCGGATCTGCGCCGGCTTGCGGCTGAAGCCCTCGCAGATGCTGGCCGGCAATGCAATCGGCGACGCTGCTCCTCTCGGAACCACGCGGCATCGGTGTGCGCCGTTGGTGCGCCATGACGAGCACAAGCGTGCTGCAGTCGAGGCGCGCCTGAAGACGGCGCTGCAGTTCGATCTCCCTCCGGCTCTGCGGATCGTGGCGGACCGCGCCGGTGTGAGTCGGGGCTATCTGAAGTATTGGTTTGCGCAGGAGTGCCGAGAGCTTACGGGGCTTCGTGCGAAGCTGCGCCTCGAGGCGAGGGAGCGTCGGCATGCGGAGCGCATCGCGCTGATCCGAGACGTCGTCGGTGCGGCCGTTGCCGCCGGCGTTCATCCAGGCCGTAAGCTGGTCGAAGCCGCGGTGCGGCGCGCAGGGTTTTCGCTAATGCTCGATGGTCTCTTCGAGAATTACCTTGGTGTTATGCGTGATCAACGGAAGACTCAGCGGGTCGAGGTTGATTCTTCGTCTTGAGCAGGGACTGGCATTCCTGATCTAGGGTCTGAGACATGATATTGAAGTCTGAAACAAGGCTGAGCAGGAATGACGCCCGCAGCGCGGCGGTTGAATTTCGCGGCGGCGATTCGCAGCTTCGGCCGGTCTCCGCGTCAAGCAGACGTGCCGGCGAGCAACGCGAGCCGCGGGCTAGTGCCTTCGCAGGGACTTGCGCGCGATCGACCTCCGCAACTGCGTCGACCGCTTTCCGAGTGTTGCTGTCTTCTGGTCGACTGGCGCTGCCGGAAGCGGACGGCGGAGGCGCCGATCCACGACTTCGTACCTACCGTGGCCTGGTCCAGGCCGTGAACGACAGCTTGCCGGATGCACGACCGGCAGTTCCCACCCAAAGTCGTCGTAGCCCAAGGCGGATTGAACGCCCGGCAGCTGACGTTCGCACCGTCGAGTAGCCGCGGTGATTTCCCGGGGAGCAGAAAGCCTTAACCAAGCCGCGGAACGACTGCTTGCCGGCCCTTAGCGGCCTGTGGAGACCGGACCTGCTGTCGTGGTATTGCAGACATCCGATGACAAACGTGGTCAGGTTGTAGCGCGGCTGTACGTTAAGTCATCCTCAAGACGAAGGGTCGACGAAACAGCACGAACTGCCTTAGTCTCGGGTCTCGGCAGCTAAAGCCACGCGATTCATGCGGGCATGGTTGCCTCCCCGAGCTCCTGGAGAACCCTTCGTGCGTGCCCTGTGGATCGAAGACGATCAGCTGGTTGGTGACTCCCTTGAGATGCTCCTGCAGGTCGTCGTGCCGGAGATCACACTCGACAAGGCGCGAGATCTGGCGAGTGGCCTGCGCCTCGTGCGCACCTTCCAATACGAACTGGTTCTCCTCGACTGGTGCCTAGGTTCGACCGACGGCGAGACCGCGATCGTGGAACTGCGCGCCACTGGACGACCCACACCGATCATCGTCGTTTCCGGTGCCAAGGAAGAGCTCGTCATGAAGCGCGCGTTCGCGCTTGGCGCGACTGCGTACGTCCCCAAATCCGATCCGCCGGCCAAGCTTGTCGAGGCGATTCGCAACACCGTGCGGATCGAGGCCATCAGTCGGTCGCCAGCATCGGGGTTGCTGTCCTCCAGGCTGGAGGTGGTCAATGGCGGGCCGGCCGACGCCTTCCAAACGGCCTTCCCGGAACTGACGGCTCGCCAGGCGGACGTCTTCCGCGAACTCATGCGCGGGCTTTCCGACAAGCAGATCGCCCGCGAGCTGTGCATCTCGGACACGACGGTGAAGTCCCACGTGCGTGCCATCCTGCAGATCGTGGGAGTGCACAAGCGTGGCGAGGCTACCTTTGAGGCGAGGGCGCGTGGCGTCAGCGACCGGTGACGTAAAGGTCTCCGCGGAACTGCGGCCGCTGGTGCAGGCTGAGCAAGTTCGTCTGGGCATCGAGCAGGTCCGCCGCATCCCATTCGCCCATTTCCTCGTTGACCTGTGCGTCGCCTGGACGGGCTTCAAGGCGGGCATCGGCCCGGCGGCCTGGGTATGGTGCGTGGTCATGACCATGGCTCAGGTTGGGCGCACCGTGCACCTCGTGCGGATCGACCGCGCCGACCGACTGCCCGCGCCGCGCATGCTGGTTTTCATGGCAGTCTGGCTCACCGTTCTAGGCGCCGTGCACGCCGTGCTGATGGCGATGGTCTTCGCGCATCCGCTCAGCAACGTGCACTACGTCCTGACTATGATCCTCGTGGGCAACGCTGCCGGCGCCGTCTCGCCGGCGGCCGGAAACCTGGCCAGCTACGTGTCCTGGGAGGCCGTCTATGGCGGCACCCTCGTCGCCTGCTGGCTCTCGCAGGGCACGCTCGAAGGGCTCGCGATCGCAGTGCTGCTGGTTGCGCTGTTCGTCATCCTGACCTTCTATGTGCACGACCAGGGAAAGTACCAGACCGAACTCGTCTGCCTGACTGATTCTCTGCGCCACGAGCGCGACCGGGCCGAGCGCGCCAGCCAGTCGAAGACGCGCTTCTTCAGCGCTGCCAGTCACGACTTGCGCCAGCCGCTGACCGCGCTGTCGTATAACGCCGCGACGGTGTGCGCGCTTGCGGAGGTTGTCAACAACGAAACCCTCGCCCGCGTCGGACAGGGCATAACACGCGCGCTCGAAGAAAGTCGATCGCTGCTGGACAGCCTGCTGGAGGTGTCCGAGCTCGATGCCGGAGCCGTTCGCGTCAGCTGGGAGGCCGTCGACGTCGCCGAGTTGCTGCGGGAGGTGGTCGAACAGTGCGCCTTGGTGGCACGGGACCGTAGGCTGAGTCTGAGGCTGGAGCACGAACCCGACATCCCGTGCATCGCCTGGGCCGACCCCGCCCTGTTGCGTCGCGTCGCACAGAACTTGGTGGGTAACGCGCTGAAGTTCACCGCGCGAGGTGGCGTCGTTGTGCGCTGCCGCGACACCGACGACGCGCGCGCCGGTCTGGTGGAGATCGAGGTCTCCGACACGGGACGCGGCATCCCGCTTGAGGCGCAGGAGCACGTCTTCGAGGAGTTCTTCCAGGTCGGCAACGCGGAGCGAGATCGCAGCCGCGGGCTGGGGCTCGGTTTGGCGATTGTCCGCCGGCTCGTCGAATTGTTGGGCGGATCCATCAGCCTGCGCAGCGCACCGGACGAGGGCGCCACGTTCCACGTTTCGTTGCGGCGCGCGTCCGTGGTGCGTCCGTCGAGCAGGCAGGACACGTCCGCCAGCTCCGCGGGGCCTCGCCCACGCTGCGCCAGCGAGCGGCGTGTCATGGTGGTCGACGACGAGCGCGAGATCCGCGACTCGCTGACGACGCTGCTCGCCACCATCGGCTGGCAAGTGCGGGCCGTCTCCGACCTTGAAGCCGCCGTCCAGGCCTGGGACGACGGCTTCCGCCCGGAGGTCGTCGTTGTCGACTTCCGCCTGCGTGCGGGCGGCTCCGGGCTGGACGTGCTGGCGGCGCTGCGCGAGCACGGCTGCGTGGTTCCCGCCCTGATGATCACCGGCGACACTTCGCCCGAGCGGATTACGGCGGCGCGCGCGGTGGGCATTCCCGTGCTGTACAAGCCGGTCGACGGGCTCGCGCTGGCGCGCCGTCTCGAAGCGCTAATCGATCCGGCGTCGATCTAGGCAGCTCTTGCAACCCGCCTAAAGGGCGTAGCTTTGGGGCTGGCAGCCCCCGGCCCCGCCCAGGAAGTGCACGCAAAGCTGCCAGTCACCCGACGTGCCGGCCGTCGGACGTAGGATTACGAAGCCGTCGCCAAGGGGCGAGAACGTGGTCTCGACGGCGCAGACGTAGCGCCGCGCGGCGCCGGTCGCGGGGTCGGGATGGTCGAACTCGAAGAATTCGTTGGCAGCAAAGTCGGCTTCGACCGAATTGGCGAAGGGGTACGGCGCGTATAGCGCGGACCCGTGCACGGAGTGCGTCACCACCGAGTGCGCAGCGGCGTCGTCCTTGCGCCAGATGGCGATGCGCGCGACGCACGACAAGTGTTCGTCGCCCGAGAGGAAAACGATGCCACGCGCCCGCGTCTCGCAGATGCGCGCGAGCACGGATTGCAGCGATCGCGGGTATCCGCTCCAGGAATCGGATGTCAGGCACGCGGTGCCATGCCCCTGGAGTTGCAGCAGGCGAGGCAGCAGGATCGAGGGCGAAGCGATGAACCGGGGTGCGGTGTCGCCGGCGCCGGCGGCGATCCAGTTCAGCAGCGCCGCCTCCTGCTGCTCGCCGAGGATCGAAGCGGTACGCCAGTTCGCGATATTCCGTCCCGTGCGCAGCGTTCGCGTGTCCGCGAAGAAGAAGGCCCAGCCGTCGACGGTACGGGTTTCCCACAATGCGTGCGGATTCCGCGGCGGCGCGGGCCACTGGGGCGCCTGCTCGGCGCGATAGTTGCGCAGCCCCACCTTCAGATCCTCCAACTGCCGCTCGGTGGGTTGGTGAGGCATCGCCGGCTCCCAGTTGTCGGAGTCGAGCTCGTGGTCGTCCAGCAGCGGCAGCAGCGCGTGGTTGGCGATGCGAAGGACGCGCTGCAGGCCCTTGTTGTCGCGCATGGCCTGGTAGGCGAAGCTGAACCGATCGAGCAGCTTGGCCGGATCGAACAGGCCCGCCGTGGCGTCGACGTAGACCTGGTCGCCGGCGAGCACCGTGAACGCGATGCGGACGTCCTCCTCCAGTTCGTGCCCCAGGCGCCACAACGAGCGCTCGGCTGGCCCGATGGCGCGGTCGTCGTGCATGCCGCGCTGGTCGCGGCTGCCGCCATCGAGCATGCCGGCAGGGTACTGGCAACTCGCCAGCGCGAAGGCGCGATCCGCAGGGGAGGCTGGCCGTGGGCGCAGCGTCAGCACTCCGCGTTCGAGCTCCAGCGCCGTGGCGATGTGCAGCCAGGCGCTCGCCGCGGTGACCACACGCTGCACTTGCGCATCCGGCTCGAGTTCCTTCAGTGGCACGAAGAGCGTCGGCTGCTCGAGATCGACCGGCAACAGGTAGGTCTCGTCGCCGATTGCCTCCAACTGCGAGTGCACGAGCAGTAGCAGGGCATGGCGGGCGCCGCCGGGCCAGGGCAGCGTGATCCGCACGGCATCGCGGCAGACATCGCGCGGCGCGATGCGATGGGTTAGATTCTCCAGGTCCGCTGGCGACAGGGCATCCCGCACGGCCAGGCGGCTGCCGTCCCGTCGCACGATGGCCCAACGATTCGGCGACGCGCCCGGTTCTTTCTCCACGGGCAGCAGCAGCGCTGTGTCCGGCACACCGTTGCCGGCGTCGAACGAGACCTTGCACGTCAATCGGCCGTTGGCGTGAACGACCGGTGGCTCGACGATGGCGCGCGGCGGACGCGCCTTGCCCGTCGTCACCGCCGCGGGTTTCAGTTCATCGGCGTTCATGAGAGGTCCTCGCCCGCCAGGAAGCGGCGGATCAGGTCGTACACGCGCGGGGCCTCGCGTCCTATCAGCGAATCCTGGTGGCCCATGTCATCGAGCGCGAAGGACCAGCCGCGCAGACCTGCGCGCCTGAACAGCTCCAGAGCGTTGGCCCGGGTCTGGAAGTCGAACAGGCCGTTGTTCCTCGAATGCAGGCTCAGCACCTGCGATCCGTTGTAAGCGGCGAGACGGCGGGCCTGCACGAACGAGGAGTCACCGTGTACGTCCGTGACGAGATTGCAACGCGCGAACGAGATGACCTGCGCCAGCGTCTGCAGGTTGAGCGGGCCGAAGAAGTCGTCGATGCGCCCGAGAACGCCCTCGTCGAGGCCTTCCAGCTGGAATGTGCGCCCGTACAGCGCATCCATGCGGTGTCGCGCGCCTACCCACGGTGTTCGCTTGCCGGGTGGGAAGAACGGGTTTTCCAACGCAAAGTCCGGCTTCGGGCAGGGGAGCGCGCACAACAGTCGATCGAACATGTCATCCACTGCCGTGGGCGAAGCCGGCGTGAAGACGTAGCGCCCCAGGCGCATATAGTGGCGCAGCCATTGGATGATGTAGGCGCGCGCCGAATTGCCCGGCGTCACGACGAGCGTCGGCCCGACCTGCGAGAGCACGACGCGCCCCAGGTGCTCGCGCAGGGCGCGCGCCGGATCCCCGTTGGGCGGCGTGTGGGGCCCGGCCGATCGTGAAACCGGCATCAGCAGGCCCAGCGAAAGCATCGCCGCGCCCATGCAGTGCGCCACGATGTCGACCTTGGTCGCGCCCGTACGCTCGAGCACGTGGCTGACAGCCATTGGGATGTCGTGCTGCCCCATGTCCTCGAACTTCCAATCGACTTCTGCCGTTGGCATGCCGGCGCTGCTGCGTAGATCCAGCACCCACACGTCATGCCCGGCACCACACAGCGCGCCGACGAGTCCACCACCCGGCAGCGCTTCATGCACGAAGGTCGTGCCGCTTGCGCTGTAGCCGTGGATCAGGACTACGGGGTTTGGCTGGGTGACGGCATCGGGGCGATAGCGGCTCAAGCGGATGTTGACTACGCCGCCCGAGGAGTGGCGCGCCACCTCGAGCTCGACGTACTCCAGCCGGGGGAACGGTCGCAGCGGGCTAAGGTCGGCCGGCAGGCGCGCGGCGGCGCGGTTGGGCCGGTCGGGCAGCCGCAGCGTCAGGAAGTGCAGCGGCAGGATTGTGCGCGCCATGTACAGCGTCAGCGACGCGAGATCCTGCAGCGCTGACGGCGAGTCGCGCTGCGACGTGATTCGCAGCAGCGGCACGCCGGTGGTGACCCAGAACGACGGATCCACGCGCAGCACGTCGTCCGGAACGCCGCCCGCCCAGTTCGGGAACGCAGTGACCTGGGCAGACGACAGCTGCACGGAGGGATTGGCGGAACACTCGTAGGTCAGGCGTTTCACGGCCCGGATCAAGTGCCCTCGCCATGCCTCAGCACCGCCCAGCGAGTCGGCCGTAGGGAAGACGGGCTCGCCGATTTTCATGTCGTAGCTCATTAGGCGTGCGTCGCCCGCGTGCGAGGACGTGCGCCATAGAGACTTGGCCAGTTGCCAGACGCGCGCGTTCATCGAGGTAGGCCGACCGAGCAGCCAGTCCTGCAACCGCTGGACGATGTCGCGCAAGCCACGGTTGAAGAACCACGCGGCGATCGCGCGGACGCGCCGCAGCAGCGGGAATGAGGGCTCGTGCCGCATCAGCGTCAGGGTTCCCGATAGTGGGGCCTCCAGGCAGGGCAGCATCAGGTTCGGGTTCGCGCCCGGCGCACCCTCGCCGTCGATGGCGGCGCAATCGGCCACGGGAGTCGGCGGCGGGCGCAGCAGCAACCGGCTGCGACTCGGATCGACATGCAGGGCGCGTCGCCCATCGGCGGCGATGATGTCGCCGATGCCGATCGGCTTGAACCAGAGTTCCAGCTCCGCGTTGAGCGTGCGCGCGCCTTGTGGCGAGGCCACCTGGATCGTGGCCTTCAGCTTTTCCGCGATCTCGAGCACTGTGTCCTGCGACCTCACCGGTTCGGGTGTCGCGAAGCGCGGACGCGCCGGCAGGTCCGTCGGCGCGGCACCTGCTGGCAGGAAGTTCCAGACGTGGTCGCGCAGGTGCCGGATCGCCCGCAACGCCAGCGCTGAGATCGTCAGCGCCGGATTGATGCCCAGCGCCATCGGAACGATCGCGCCATCCAGGATGACGAGGTCGTCGTGAACTTTCCTCGCGTCGTGGTGGATCTTCTCCGACCTGTCGGGGTGCTTTCCAGTGGTGCGACGAAAGACGCGCCCCAGGTCGTCGACGACGCCGTGGGCCAAGTCCTCGGCCATCGCGCAGCCGCCCAGCGGGTGCACGCTCAAGGTTGGGCCGCGCGTGCGCCCGAACAGCTGCTCCAGCGCAGGACTCAGGGGTCGCCACGCAGGGTTTGCCTGCAGGGCCGCGCCTGGGAAGGTCTCGCGCAGGCGCCGGTCCACAGCCGCCTGGCAGCGCTCCGGCCAGTGCGCTTGCCGGAGCTCGCGCCAAACGACACCCAGCGTGCCCTGCTCGAGCTCGCCCGTGGCGGGCGGCAGCGTAAGGCTGCCGCGCGCGCCGTCGTCGGCGATCACCGCCAACGCCAGCATGTGAGCGGTGGCCTCGGAGGACAGGCCGGCGCTGTCCTCTGTCTCACGGCCAGTGTAAGTGGTGGTGTTGGAAGCACCCAGCGAGCTGACGACGGACGACATCGCAACACACTCCTCGAACACCCGGCGCAGACCGCCGGGCACGGCCAGGTCCTGGATCACCGCATCGAGGTCGCCGTCGCCGCGGCAGTCGACCATACGCGTGATCGTCGGGCCAATATTGCGATTTGCGAAGGGCATCGTTTCGTCGGCGACGTCGTTCACTGGGAAGGGCAGGCCCGACGCCGCGAAGATCATGTCGCCGTTGCCCGAGAAGCCGCTGCCGAGCTTGTCGGAAACTGACAGACCCTTCGCGCGAGCGCGCATCAGCAGCTCCGTCGATCCGAGCGTGCCGGCAGCGACTACCAGCTTGCGCGCGAACACGCGGTAGGGATGTGACTGGTGCCGACGCAGGTCAGATGCGGTGTGCGCGACGTCGACGGCCCACCCGCCGCCGCGCGCCGCCTCGAAGCAGACGACGGTGGCATCCGTCACGACACGCAGGTCGGCACATGGATGGCGGCGACGGGCCTGTGCAATCAGCGATACGTCCACCGAGATCTTGGCGCCGAAGTTGCAGCCTGTCGCACAGTCACCGCAGGAATTGCACGCGGAAATGCCGAGACCCGGCTCATCCTTCGTGGCCACGGTGATGAAGACCGGCTCGGACGCAGAGGTGCTCGATGACCTGCCTCGTGCAGATGTGCCTCCATGGCTGAGACGATCCATTGCCCGGGTACGCCCGTTCTGCCAAGCGGACGAAGAGTTCGCCATGAGCTTGCAACGAATCTCGTCGAAGAGCTTGGGCCAACCCGATTCCGTGCGAATTGCTCTCGGCCAGCATTCGTTCTGCAGCACCGAGGTATTGGGTGGCATCATGACTCCCGCATTGATCAGCGAGCCTCCTCCCAGGCCGCTCGCAACGAGCAGGCTTACGTCCGAGCCGCGGCGCACGTCGAACAAGCCTTCCGGCTTGCCACTCACCGCGCTGGCGCCGCTCGTCGCGAGCCTAACCTGCCCCGGTAGTTCAGCCCCAGCGGACGCAAACGTGCCCGGAACGTATTCCTGCCCGCGCTCCAGCATCGCAATTCTCAGCGCATGCCCATCGACAGCGTAGCCAGCGAGCTCGTCAAGCACGATCGAGCCGCCGTATCCGCTTCCCACGATCAGAACATCGAAGTCGAAGCTTGCCGAAGATTGGGGTTCGGCTCGGTCGCTCCCGAGAGCCAGTTCGTTCGCCAGTTGCGCCAATCCGATGGACAGCCAAGTCTTCGCGCGCGCATCGTGCTGCTCGATAGCCATTGCCCGCTCCCCCGCTCGCTTGTTAGGACGAACGCACGCAAGTGCATCACGACGCGTTGCGTCGCGCAATCATGAAAACGTAGGATGCCGCCTCAGCGCTTCCTGGTCCGACTGAGCCAGCTGTTCTAGTTCTTCTTGAGGATGCGCTCGCCGAGCTCACCGCGGACACTGCGAACATCGAAAGACCCGGGCAGATAAAGAGCCACCCAGGTATCGAGAAATCCCAGTCATTGGGCCTCATTCGATGCGCTGAAAGCGCTGACGGAGCATGCCATGAGTTTCAGTACCTCGTCCCCAGTTTCGATGAGCTTGGATAGGCAAGGAAGTTCTGCAGCTGTCCTTGTGCGAGCAGACGTTTGGTTGCCCGCCGGATTGAATTGGCAGAGAGCGGGATCGCTCCTCTTTCAGTCAATCAAGGACGACAGGGAGGCCCAGACCCTGACTCTGGCAACTGGGGACTACCAAGTCAAGGTAACCATTAGCGTCGGCGAAGACAAGACCTCAGGCCCCTACCTATACGCATTCTCAGTAGGCGATCAACAAGCCGTTGTCGATTCGGGGACGATCGATCCGGCTTCTGCGCCGGACGACGGCGAAGTGTTTTCGGCCGAATTCAGCTTGACCGTAGCTTGAGGAGACAACCCCATGCGACAGTTCATTGCAGTTTCCCTCCTTGTCATTTCTGCCGGTGCGCAAGCAGCAAGCGCGTCCGATACCATCACGCTTGTCGACAAGAAGTCAGGAGATGAAACGCTGTCCGATGTGCAGGTCGACACCGCGCCGGGGTCGGTCTCCGCATCGTCGATGCTTAGCTTGTCTGGCGACGCCGTCAAGGATGTTCAAAACCCGCGGGATCTCGTCCTGCTTTTGCCGGCCTTTAACGCAAGCAAATCATTTGGCGTCTCGGTGACGCCGGCCAGAACGCCGCTCATCCCCGTTGCACTGTCGAAGTATGTCGATAGCCCAGGGGTGAGGCTGGTGACCTCGACCACCTTCGGCTACGCTCAGACGACCGCAAACGTTGGCGGCAACGACTACCAGGAGCGAGCCTGGTCCATCGAGGCCAGTTCTTATCTCGGGAACGACGACACACTAGTCGCGTGGAGCAATGCCTTGGGCAAGGGCCAGGCGTGCAGCGAGTTCGTGTCCGCGCAGCAGCCCGACGAGACGCCAGCAGAATTCGTTGCGGCCAACGCTGCCGTGCAAGCTCCGGGAGTGCCCGCCTCCCAGGCTCCGTTGAAGCCGAAGAAACAGGCCGCCGACAGTGCCGTGATGAAGGACGTCCATGCGCGGCACGCAGAGTGTACGGCGCAACTCGCAAAGGAGGCACGCTGGAACACCTCGCGAGTCTGGGCCTCGTTCGCGTCGGGAAGCTACCAAGGCACCGCCGCGGGTTCACACGCGCACGGCCTGGGCCGAACCATCGTTGTCGGCGTGTCGTACGGGATAGGAGTGAATTCTGACCCGGGGCAAGGGCAGGTAACGGTTGGCCTGAGGCGCGACCTGCGCGAACCGGTACTCGCAACGTATGGCGATGCGTCCCCTCAATTCAAGAACTCGGCGCTCACGACGTTGCGACTCGCCTACGGAAGAACCGACCTTCGTGCGTTGATCGAAGCCAGCAACACTCACGATGGAGCTCCAACCGCCTCGGAAAGGACTTTCAAACGGGCGTTCGGGCTGGACATCCGAGTCGTCAAAGGCACCTGGCTCAATTTTCGAGTCGGTCGCCAACGAAAGGTCGACAACTCTGGCGACGAAACGGGCTCTTCCATTCTGCTGAACATCAGCCCGACCTCGCTCCTGTCTTTCGGATCCTGAACGCCAAACTCGGAGAGCATCATGAGTATCAACAGCATGACCAATGCCGCGGCGGCCCGCAGACCCGACATCGGCGTTCCAGACTCGACGCCTCAGGATCTGCGGCAAATCGCACAGGCAGCCCGTACCACGCCGCAAGCGACCAATGCGGGCCCCATTGCGCCCACCAAGCTCATTGGGGCCACCGGAGGACTTCCTAGTCAACCGGTGGCGCCAAGCAGCGGACCCGGCACATCTGGCGGCAGTCCGGGCTCGGGTGCGAGCGCGATCGATTCGGCGTACAACACGCTGTTCGGCTACATCCCAACGGAGGTGGTCACTCTCTACGTTGCGGTCGTCGCAGCGATTTCATCCTTGTCGGACTCCTGGAGGTACGCTGCGCTTGGCGTCTTCGTGCTGATCACGCCCCTTGTTGTCTGGATCGCATTCGCGACCAAAGTGAAGGGGGCTGGGAAGCCCATGCCGGCAAGGCCTCGCCAATGGCCGGTTTGGGAGATGGTCGCGGCTGACATCGCCTTCTGCGCTTGGGCGTTCGCGTTGTGGAACCATCCGGGCGCCGATCCCAAGACGGTTCCTACCGGTTTGGCCGGGCTGCTGGTGTTGGGAACATCCACGGCCTTGGGGCTTCTGTCGCCGCTCTTCCAACGCCCCTTGCCCAAGTGAGTGTTCGCGCCGACGCTTAAGAGTGCCAATTTCACGGTGCGTGCCGAGCGCCGGATGAGCCTGGCAATTCAGCGCAGATGCCCGCTGGGCAGGGACTCTACCGAGCGGGCTTATTGGAGCGTCGGCGCGGTGGCTCAGTGCGGAGTCGGCTCCAGCCGTCACCCGGAAAATGCTCCAGCCGGCAGCACCCGGAGCAGGCATGGAGTTGACGAAATGGGTTATGTGTCAAGACCAGTTGGATGAACGCTTCGCCTGATCGGGGGGAGAAAGGGCGTGTTCGCGCTGAGGTTCACTTCAGTGTCGGCGGAAATACTGTGCGACCAGTTCCACCACCACGCACTGCGTCGCCCCCTAGGTCGGAGCCTGTTGGTCTTCCTCAGATCTTCCCCAACGTCTTACGATGTGAAACCCGGAAGGGCTGTAAGGCGAACAATGTTCGGTAGCCCAGAGCCTGCGATAAGCGATTGCACCGATCCGGGGCAAGCACGGGCATATCACATGCGGCATTTCAACGCTCGCCACCGAGCCCAACCCGCTAACGACAGATCGCGCCGCCAAAGTGGGTCGTTGTCTGCATCGCTGGAGAAATCGAATGACTGACTACATTCGCCTTTCTGATGTCACCTTTGCCAACGACGAAGACTGTTCTGCTCCGATATGGACGGCCGTAGAAGACGCGATTGTCGATCAGTTCAATATCCGACCATTCGGAGCCATTGCAGACGTATCACACCCAAGCTTCCGCTACGTCCGTAGCTCGAAGCGCAAAGACCGATTCGATGTGCTTGCTCAGCACCAGCGATTCCGGAGTACCTTGGAAGTGGTCGAGGCAACCGGAGAATTCTCTTTGCTGGGACCCATCGAGACCGACGTTCTGAGATTCATGAAACTGACCTACCCCCATCTTGGGGTACTTGTTGGCGGCATGGGTGGGGGGAAGAGCACGACCGTCCGATATCTGTTGGCAAATCACCTTCAGGAAGCGGCCCACGTCTATTGCGATCTAGACCCGAACCCGCAGGTCGCTATCGAATCGCCGGACTGGGCAGCGCGCCTCCTGGCACAACAACTATCGCCCGCCGTCGAGGCGCTCATTGCCCCTTCGGAGGAGTTCACAAGCGCGTGGACGTGGGGCTTGTCGAACTCGGACGACAGGCCACATCACGCCAAGGGTGTTCTTTCGACCGCCAAGACGAAGCTTCGTCGAGAACTCGACGACGATTGGCTGCTACCCAGCCCTGCCGCGATCAAGATTCGAAAAGAGTGTCACGAGATCATTCACAAGGACTACCAGGAATTCCTGACTTATCTCGCATTTCTGATCGACTACCATTTGACCGTCAAGTGCGGCGGTGATCGCAGCAAGTTCCTCCTAGTTCTTGACAATATCGATCCTTTGCCGCCATTGCTGCAGTACGAATTGCTCCGGTGCGCTTCGAGGCTCCAAGAGTCTGCGCAATGCAAGGTGTTGCTCGCGATGCGACCAATGACCTACTCGAAGAACCTTCAGGCTGCTCATCGGACTATCGACTTCATAGAGCACCTCGGCCCAGATGCCCTCGACCTAATTCAGTCGCGCATCGACAACTTGGTCTTCAAAGCAGATCTGTCTGCAATCCGGGTCAAGATGAAGGATGAAACCGGCACGGATGTCGAGATCGGTGAGACTGAGATCAAGCACTGGATTCAGCAGGTTCTTCACACGGCGCGACAGGTCGGATCACCATTGTCTGGCGAACCCAGTGCTAGAGAGTTCATCGAAGGCGTCTGCAACAACAGTCTTCGCAGCGCACTTCTGCTAGCTCCACGCCTTTTTACGTCTTCAGTAGTTCCGTTCGTGCTTTCGGCCACGAACGCGAATCGCTCGCCGGTCCATACGCGCATTCGAGGCCATGAGATCGTACGAGCGATCCTTACTGGGAGGCGATCTTGCTTCCACTCCTCTCATGCCCTTGTCGTCGACAGCCTCTTCGACCTCGGTCGGACTGCATCGACCATCAGCCTTCTGTGCAAAATTCGGCTGCTAAAGCGTCTAGACACGTCGGGCACCGGCGCGTTGCAAATGGAGCAGCTTCGTGATCACGTCAGCATTTTCGGGATATCAGATAGCGCGATTCTTGACGGAATTAACGCCATCATTGCCCAGAACAAGCGATTGGCTTGGAGCGACATGGTCGTCGAATACTCCTCGCTTGCGCAATTGCCTGCCTCGACACTGAAGATCTCGGACGCAGGACGCTTCTACGTCCGGCGTGCAATCTTAAACCTGGAGTACGTTCAGGAAACCCATCTCGACGCCCCATTGCCAACCAGCGCAGTGATGCGCGACTACCAAAACAATCGCTTTTCGGATCGAATCACGTCACTGAGATTGTTCCTACGACACCTGCACGATGTTGACAAGAAGGAAGTGCAACGAGCGCTCTCCATGCAGCGCGGAGCAGAGTACGCCGAAGTCTACGGACCAGAACTCATCACATCCACAATCAGTCTCGCCATCGCGCGGCAGGTCTTGAACGTCGGCAAAGCAATGCTCGGAGGTCGAATCAACTCGCGAATTGCCTCCGATATGGAAGAGTCACTCAGTCCATGGAGTGAGATGGAGAACCTCCTAGCGCATGAAGACCGCGACATCGTTGGAAAATTGAAGGCATTTCAATCAGGATCGACATGACGGGCTCAGCATGCTTGACATAGACACCCTGATCAAGATCGCGCTCACTTTAATCGGCGCATTTGTCGGCGCCGCCGTGTCGACTTACGTAAGCCGCCGCCGGCTCAGCAACCTTGTGCCATTGGTGCTCGCGCAGCTCTCTACTGCGGCCGACTCCTGCATCCTCGTGTATTCGGTCGAAGAGGCCAGCGCTTGTTCGCACCTTCTCGAGGCCGCCGCGCGGTTGGCTTCGGAATTCGTTGCCAGTGAGATCGGCGCGGGGCAATGGAGCGAAGCCAGCAAGGCCATCCGGGAGACACAATCAGCAATTTCGCAAGCAGTTGCCGGCGGATCGCGCGACGCTGCTAGAACAACTGTTGCGGTTCGACAAAAAGGCGCCAACCTTCAGGCCTGGCTCGCAACGTTGGGCAACGCAGGGCAAGGGTAGAGTCTGTACCGTCCGTAAAGGTAGACCTACGACACGGAACCACATTGGCTAATCCCTCGCGCCGAATGCCGTTTGATACTTGACGAATCCGCGTTTGGTCGAACCTGAATACCCGCAGCGCTCGAAGAACGCGTGTGCGCGCCCCGGCTGGCGGCGCTGAGCAGCATGATTTTGGAGCAATCTGCGTATGCGTACGGCAATCTCATCTTGAAATCGGGTTAGGAGCAAAGGATGCTCGTGTCCACTTCAACTCTTGGTGGACACGTGGACACTATCGGCTCCAAGGACGCGCCAGGACGTCGACGTCGGCGACTGCATAGCGACGAGTTCAAGGCCGACGCCGTCACTGCCGCAGCCCAGCCGGGCGTGTCGCTGGCGGCCGTGGCGATGGCCCGCGGTATCAATGCAAATCTGCTTCGCCGCTGGGTTCGCGAAGCCGAGGTACTTCCGGGCAAGGCGCTTTCGAACGCTGCGCCGCCGCCTTCACCGGCGGCGTTTGTGGCCGTACAGATGCCCGCGCCCGCGACTCCGGTGGGCGACATTCGCGTTGAGCTACGGCGCGGCCCAATGACGATCACGGTGGCTTGGCCGACGGCTGCACTCGCCGAGTGCGCGAGCTGGATGCGCGAGTTGCTGCGGTGATCCGCATCGACGCCGTCTGGCTGGCGGCGGATCCGCTGGATATGCGCTCCGGCACCGAGTCTGCACTCGCCCGGGTCGTCAATGTCTTCGGCTCGGCGCGTCCGCACCATGCCTATCTCTTCGCCAACCGCCGTGCCAACCGGATGAAGGTGCTGGTGCACGACGGCGTCGGGATCTGGCTGGCCGCTCGGCGCTTGCACTCGGGCAAGTTCGTCTGGCCGAAGGACGTGACTGGCACGATGACCCTGAGCCGCGCCGGACAGCACGCCCGAGACTTCCTCGGCATTGACACCGACGTGCCGGATAGCGGCTGGCACGGCATCTGTCCGTTGCGCCAAGGTGTAATCGCGCGCGTCACAGAGATAATGCTCTAGACGCGACCGCATCGGTGACCTGGAATGCCCAAGACTATCTATTGCTGGCGTTGCCGAATGGATCTCCCTATGCTCACAGAGGAGGAGTGGGCAACCATTTCGCCGCATTTGAGCGACTCGATCGAGCAAATCAAGCGCTATCGCATCGAGCACGGCTGCTCATTGCAGGAGGCCACGCAAAAGGGCCTTGGCAACGCCTTGGGCGTCTATGAGAGCCTGACTGGATTCAAAGGACGAACTCCAACGCACTCTGGCATCACAGGCTGAGCATCTATGGCCCGCCATGCCATGCCTGCGGCAAGCCGCTTCGTACTCCTCAGGCTCGCTATTGCGCGATGTGTAGCGCACCTGCCTTACCTAACGCGACGTCAGGCGCCTGATCCACCTTGTTGCCCTTTGTCAAGGTGCGATGCTCGGACGCATACCAATCTGCACCGCACAGAAGCCCTCCACGGCTTGCAAGAGGCGCTCGCCGATGCGCTGGCCGCGCGCCACCTGGTCGACGTTCTCGACCACCGCGAATGGTCGTCGTAAGCGTTCGGTCAAACCATCTTGACGTCGACTTGGGCCGCCGCGCTCAGGCGAGCAGCAGATCAGCAGGAGTTGGGTACTTCAGCAATGGAGTGAAGTCCACTTTCCAAATATCCAGCTCGAAGAGGTCTCCTGCTGCGTCCAGGTTCAGAACCGCACGCGGCGCGACGTTGGCGCTCAGCACGAGCCCGCCGAGGCGGGGATACTTCTGTTATTTGCGCTAATAACGCAAGTTCGGTATCCTGACACTGTTTCCATTCCAGCGCCCGCGCGCCCAGGAGCCTGCCGTGAACGGTACCCTTGCCCTCGCTGTTTCAGATGACGTCCACGAGCTCGTGCAGAGCGCCGGTCAAGTCATCCAGCGTCTGCGTCCCGCGGTGCCCGCCAAGACGGGGAGTCGTAGCCGACCGGCAGCGGGTGCGCTCGCGCGAAACGATCTGCGCGACGCGCTCGAACAGGGTGAGCGCCTGAAGAGCTATCTCCTCCACAACGGCGTCCCGCCGGGCGTGCTGGCCACGTTCGAGGCCTGGATGAAGCTCAACGCGGCCGTCGAAGTGGCGCAAATGCCGGCAGCTGCCGCCGCCGCCCAGGAGGATGCCGTCGACGTGGCCTTTGCGGATCCATTCGAGCCACTGACGGCTGCCCAGCTCGGCGGGCGGCTGGGCGGCCTGGTGCCGGAGAGCGTGCGCCTGCGCGAGCGGGCGCACGCGCTGTTCTCGACCCTGCCGCCCGGTCGGGAGCGCGGCCGCGCCTATCCTGCATTCCAGGCTTGGCCCGAAATAGTCGGCGGGCCGCTGCGTCGGACGCTCGAGGCGCTCGGCGAGCCCGACGGAACGGCCGCCTACGGCTTCTTCGCGTCGACGCCGCCGGAACTCGACGGTTTGACGCCGGTAGAGGCGCTTTGCGGCCGGCTGGTGCACCCTCGGACGCTTGCCGCGCACGCCCACGCGCTCTTGAAGGCATCCAGCGACGTTCGGCTCGATGCCGTCACCGGCGCAGCACGCACCTACGCCGCCGATCGGGCGGTATGAGCGTCGCGTCCTTTCGCGCCGATCAGCTGTCGCTCGAGCTGCGAGATCCGCGAGCCTTTCCCTTCGTGCGGTTGTACAAGCGCGTGCGCGCTGGCGGCCCCGGAGGGGATGTGGAGATCTACGCGATATAGGACAATGCAACCGGTCAATGTTCCGACTTGCCCTGGCGCCTCATGAGTGAGAGTGAAGTTTCTCCGTCGGCGTCCCCCTATCGAGGGTCGCAGAAGCACAAGGCCCGCCCTACGGAGGAGCGGAAGGGAACATTGTGTCCAGAGTGGACGCATGCCACACCAGCCGGCGGCTATCGGAACGATCCGTTTGACCATCCGTGGGAGGCGACCGAGGCGCACCGATTGTTCGAGCGCGCCGTGTCTTCCGGAAGCGAACGGCGTCGCTACGCGACTGCTGGCGGAATCGCATTCGAAGCCAAACCGACCGGAGATGGGACGTGGCACGGTTACCCCATACCTTGGGAGACGGTGCCGCCGGAGATCGTTCACCAGTGGATCGAGGACGGAGAAGTCCGCCGCAAGGAGATCAAGAAGTACTGGCAGAAAGACAAGGATGATTTGTATTGGGCCATCGAGGCGCGGACGCCATGAGCGAATTCGAGTGTTTCGGTAATCCCGATCTGTTCGAGATAGCGGCTCGCTGGACGACTGACATGGAGCCGCGGGAGCGGCTGCCAAAGGAGGGCGGTTGGTCTACGGCGGATCTGCGGATTACGGTGGGCCGTCAGGTACTGACCGCGCGTCGGTTCGAAGGGGCCGACAGCAGCTATATCGCCTGGTACCTCTCTCCGCTTCTTGACTGGCTGCTGAGTCAGTGGACCTCGATGTTTCATGAGGAGGTCTACTCTTGGCTTGAGAAGTCTGGCGCGCCTGCGGCCTCTGCCGTCTTTGCGGCATTAGGCCGCTCAATTGCTTCGTACGATGAGACGGAGCGGGAAGAGTATCGAGCCGTCCAAGGCTGGTGGCGGCGACACGCCTTGCGAGCGGCCGACTCGAGTGCGCTATACCCCGATCTGTGTTTTCGCCGGCTAGGCGATGACATCGAAATTTCGTGGGCTGGCAGGCAGCCCGTGCACGCACCCGAAGGTTTTGCACTGACCTCTTCTCCAGGATACGCGACGTTCGAGGTCGCCGCGGTCGCTGGTCCGTTGTGGTGGTTCTTGGACTGGAGCCTTCGCACTGCGCCCGCTATCGCTGAAATGGATCGGGCGGCTCTTGAGGGCCTGCGTGAGCGATTCAAACAGTTAAAGAGAACGCCGCTCAAGGACCTCGAGCTGAAGCATCTAGGTGTTCGAGTGCAAGAGCTGCTCAATGCAGCGAGAGCAGTCGTTGATCTTCGCGACTCGAGTGTGCTCATGAAGGACGTTCCTGCAATTGCGGTGTTGGATCCTGCCGTTCTGATGTTTGGCGGGTTGAATCCTTCCATCGGAACTTCAGACGCCGTGAGGCTTATGCAGTTCTTGGCGAAGAATCGGAATGGGTCGGAAATTGGCGACCTCACCAAGCTAGTTGATGATCGTGGATGGAACCCGTCGCTAGTTCCATATGAAGAGGGATACGAGCTTGCAGAAGAGGTCCGGGATGAATTGGACATTCTGCCGAGTGAGCGCGACGTAAACATTCGGGTCCTTTTGCGGGATCTGCAAATCGGAATCGAGGAGGTAGCGCTCGAAACCGATTCCGTGCGTGGCGTAGCCGTGGCCGGCCCAAATTTCTCGCCAGCGATTTTGGTGAACACGACTCATGGGTTTAACCAGACCCGGGATGGCCGCAATTTCACGTTAGCACATGAGTTCTGCCACATCTTGTTTGATCGGACTAGGGCAAGAAGGCTGTCCCACGTAAGTGGCCCATGGACCTTACTGCGCACCGAACAGCGCGCTAACGCATTCGCTGCGATGTTCCTAGCCTCGCGCACAGCGGTCAAGGCTGTGTTCCACGAATATGGAATCGAGGGCACTCAGGATGCGGCCAAAGCCTTGCAACTTAGTCACTCTTCGTTCGTCGAACATCTGTACAACTTGAGGCTGGTCGACGATGCACAGCGCGAGCAACTGCGTTTGAAAATCTACAACTAGCGGACCCGTTCTTATAAGAGATAGCCTTGTGTTGGAGGGTCGGGCGGCGAGGATGCAGGCTTGCGAGGGTCCCGCGCCGGCTTCGAAGGAGGGTGTGGGAGCTTGCTTGACATGACAGGGGATTGGCACCCGGCCCATTGCCAAAGAGATCATCTTCAGCGACCGGCCAAGGCTGGGACGTTGACGGCGTAGAGTGAACCGGCATATCGAGGCAAGTAGTCGATATGCCACGGTTCATTGAAGGTCAGTACCGGCATCAGGTCACACTGCTGCCCGAGTCGCCGGACGACTTTGTCGCTGACGGCAACGCGGTACGTGTCGTCGACGCATTCGTCGAGGAACTGAACCTGCAAGCCTTGGGCTTCGAGGGGACGCTGCCAGCAGAGAGTGGCCGTCCGTCGTATCACCCGGCCTAGCTGTGGCTAGATCAAATTAGGAACTGATGCCCGATTCGCGGCGGCGTCGTAAGGGTGGTGCGATGACGCGAAAGACTCAACAGTCCCGTCGAGCAATTGTCGCTATCAGATATGTCTGCGCAGAGGGCGTTTCTGGATTCATATCCTTGCCATGCATCGGAACCCGCCTAGGCGTGGAGCGGGCAGCAAACGGTGCTCTTGTCCAGCGAGCGCTGCTTATTTTTCGACTGCGAACGCTGCAGCCGTTTCAGCGGGTCGGTGGATTGGACCATCAACGTCCAATGCACAACCGTGCCGAGGGCAAACTTGAACCATAAAGCTGCCCAGTGGGCTAGGTTATGGTTCTAGGCACAAAGTCATTGACTTGCCTAAAGAAGTTGGTGGAGATGAGGAGGATCGAACTCCTGACCTTCGCATTGCGAACGCGACGCTCTCCCAGCTGAGCTACACCCCCAACAGCCCGCAACTATAGCAAATTTCCCGCTTTGCCGAAAATCGCGTTCAGGCGGCGGCCGGGGTGGCCTTGGCCGCCGCGTCCCGGCGCGCGCAGTAGTTGGCCACGTAGTCGGCGTGGGGCGGCAGCTGGGCCACCGTGCGTTCCACGCGGGTGCGGATCTCTTCCAGGAAGCCGTTGAGCTCGCGATCGTCCATCAGGTCGGCGACGTGGTGGTGCTGCTGCGGGGTGATGCCCTGGCCCAGCATCACCTGGATCCACGAATTCTCGGCGAAGAGCTCGTTGCCGGCGCGGAAGACGCGGCCCGTCTCGCGGAACAGGGCTATGCGGTGCTTGAGCGTGTCGGGCACGTCCATCGTGCGGCACCGGTTCCAGAAGTCGCTGTCGGCGCGGTGGGTGACCTTGTAGTGCAGGATGATGAAGTCGCGGATGTGCTCCATCTCCGCGGCGGCCTTCGTGTTGTATTCGTCGATGTCGACCTGGCGCACGCCCTCGTTGGGGAACGACTGCATCAGGCGGATGATGCCGCGCTGGATCAGGTGGATGCTGGTGGACTCCAGCGGCTCGAGGAAGCCGCTGGACAGCCCGATGGCCACGCAGTTGCGCTCCCAGACGGTCTCGCGCTGGCCGGGCAGGAACGGGATCACGCGCGGCTGGGTGAGCACCTCGCCCTGCACGTTGTTCATCAGCGTGGCCAGCGCCTCGTCGTCGCTGACGTGGCGGTTGCTGTAGACCATGCCGTTGCCCACGCGGTGCTGCAGCGGGATGCGCCATTGCCAGCCGAACGGATGTGCGATGGAGCGCGTGTAGGGCACGGCCGGGCCCACCGACTTCGTCTGGACGGCGACGGCGCGGTTGCAGGGCAGCCAGTGGCTCCAGTCCTGGTACTTCACGCCCAGCGTCTCGCCGAGCAGCAACGCGCGCATGCCGGTGCAGTCGATGAACAGTTCACCTTCCAGCAGCGAGCCGTCGCCCAGCCGCAGCGCGGCGATGTCGCCGTCCGGATGCTGCACCACCTCGGCGATCTTGCCTTCGATGCGGTGCACGCCGTGGTGCGTGCTGATCTTGCGCAGGTACTTGGCGTATAGCGAGGCGTCGAGGTGGAACGCGTAGTTCATGCCGGCGCGGGGCAGGTGCGCGAAGCGGTTCTCCTCGGCGGCACGAAGCTCGAGACAGTATTCGCCGTACCCGCGCGCCAGCTTGCGGTCGCGGCCCTTGAGCCAGAAGTGCTGGAAACCGGCCGTCCAGTGGTCTTGTCCCGTGAGGCCGAAGCTGTGGATGTAGTCCTCGCCGACGTCGCGCCAGCCCTCGAACTTGATGCCCAGCTTGAACGTGGCCTGGGTCTCGGCCATGAACTCCTGCTCGGGGATGCCCACCAGTTCCTGGTAGGTGAGCAGCGTGGGAATGGTGGCCTCGCCGACGCCGACGGTGCCGATCTCGTCGGACTCCACGAGCTTGATGTCCAGCCCCTTGCCTAGCGTCTTGGACAGGCAGGCGGCCACCATCCATCCGGCGGTGCCGCCGCCGGCGATGACGACGCGGCGCACGGGGCGGCGGGTGGGCGCGTGTATCAAGTCTCGTGGGTTCATGTCGGCCTCAGCGTTTGAAGCGGTTGAGCAATGCCTGGCGCAGGTGGCGCGCGCCGCTTTCGGTGAGCGGCGCCATCGCGCTGCGCGCGTGCGGCGGGATGTGGGCGACGGTCTCGTCGGTGTGGCGGAACACGTAGTGGTCGAACATGTCGCGCCAGATCTCGCGCTGCTGCGGCGGCAGCTCGCGCAGCGTGAGCAGGGCGGCCATCAGCGCGCCGATCGGCGAATCGAGATAAGCCGGCGACTGGCGCCACCAGTAGTTCACCAGCACGTTGAACGGCTCCAGTGATTCCACCTGGTGCCACCACATGCTGGGGATGAACAGCGCGTCGCCGGGTTCGAGCTCCGCCACCTGCGCGTACGCCAGCGCCTGCGCGAAGCGCGGGTGGCGCGCGAGATCGGGGTCGGCCATGTCGACCAGGCTGACGGGCTGGCCGGCGGGCGTGAGGTCGAGCGGACCCACGTACAGGTTGGGCAACTGGTCGGGCGGGAACAGCGTGAAGCGGCGGCGTCCGGCCACCACGCAGGCCAGGTTGTCCGGCAGGTCGTAGTGGGCGGCGATGCAGGTGCGATTGCCAAGCCACACGCTCATGATCGGGTCGCGATCGCCGAACGGCAGGTCGTTGGCCGCGCGGAAGGGCGGCAGGAAGCCGTCGACCTCGGTGGAGCCCACGTACAGCGCGGGCGGATTCGGGTCGTCGGCCAGCTTCAGCAGCACGTCCAGCAGCTCGTCGAACGGCGCCTTCTCGCGGCTGAAGTTCATGCCGGTGAACGTGTCGTTGTAGAAGAAGCGACCCCTGGCCTGCGGCGGCGCCAGGAACAGGCCCGCGAGCTGGCCGCGCCAGGCGCCCTTGAGATAGGCCACCGCGTCGGCCGCCGAACGGCGACCGGCCTGCGCCATCGGCCAATGCGACACCAGGCCGCGATGCACCCACGGCTGCTGCTCGCGCAGGCGCGCGTCGGACATCGCGTCCGCCACGCCGCCGCCGAGTTCTCGAATCGGGGTCATGCGAGTCAGGCCGCGCGCGCGAGACGCCGGTTGTAGCGCTCGATCAGGTCGCGGAAGTGCGCGATCGACGCCACCATCATGTAGATGGCCGACAGGTAGCCGGCGGCATGCAGCTCGGCCAGCGCCGGCGCGTCGAGCGCGGCCAGGCGCGCCTCGTCGATGGCGAAGAAGCCGGCCAGGCGGCTGTTCGAGCCGTCGGCGGCCTCGACGTCCATCACGAAGGACTCGACCAGCCCATGGCGCGCGAGCGCATCGTTGAAGGCGGGCAGCGCCTCCACGCCCTGGTGGATGGTCAGCAGCACGGAGTTGATGCGCTCCAGGAACTCGCTGGCGCCGCCGTGGGGCAGGAACACCGGCGCGCCCTCGCCGTGGCCGATGCGCGGGCTGTCCATGTCCAGGTGCACCATGAGCTCGTTGTCGCCGCGCCCGATCATGAACGGGCCGCGTTCGATCGCCAGCGGGATGTAGTGCGCGTCCCAGCCGCGGGCGTCGAGGAACAGGTTCTCGCCGGTGCGCAGGCCCATCAGCGCCACCGGGTGGAAGCCGCCGCCCTCGCCCGAGCGCTGCAGCACGATGGGGTAGTAGGCCTGCGCGCTGCGGAACTCCGTCAGAAAGACCGGCGAGGACATCTGGTCGTCGCCCCAGGCCGCACCGCGGGTGGTGACGATGCGCAGGTCGCGGTGGGTGACGTTGTCGAGCAGGACCGTGTTCATGCGGGCTTTCCGGGTTTCAGTCGCGCGGCAGTCCGTGCGCGTGGATGTGGGTGATGAGCGAGCGCTGCAGCGGCAGCGCCGCGACCATGCGCCGGACCTGGTGGGCCGTCTCGCGGAAGAAGGGTTCGGCGGCCTCGCCGATGCCGGGATGGCGCAGCCGCGCGGACGGCTCGGGCAGGAAGCCCATGCCGTGCAGCACGTACTGGTAGCTGGCGGCGGGAAACACCTCCTCCACGCGGAAGAAGTCGGCGCGGTAGGGCGCGCGATGGCGCCACAGCGTCAGCAGGTCGGCCAGGCTATCGGGCACCGAGGCGGCCTCGCGGTGCTCGCGCCAGTAGTCGCTGTCGTCGCGCCGGCTCAGCAGGTAGTGCAGCTTCAGGAAGTCGACCACGCGTTCCCAGCGGTAGGTGAACGCGTCGTTGAAGCGGCGTTCGACCAGCGCCATCTCCGCGCGCGTGGCAGGCATCTCGGCGCTGATCATCGACGCCGACATCTCCACCAGCGCCAGCGCGGAGGCCTCCAGCGGCTCCACGAAGCCGGCCGACAGGCCCACGGCCACGCAGTTGCGGTGCCAGAAGCGCGCGCGGTAGCCTGGGTCGAACGCGATGCGCCGGGGCGTGGGCAGGTCGGCCGGCCCACCGGTGCGGCGCACGTAGGCGAACAGGTGTTCGGCCGCCTCGTCATGCGACAGGTGCGCACTGGAGTACACGTGGCCGGTGCCGCGCCGCGCCGGCAGGCCGATGTCCCAGGTCCAGCCGCAGGGCTGCGCGGTGGAGATGGTCTCGCACGCGATGGGCGCGTCGGCGCTGGCGTAGGGCACCTGCAGCGCGAGCGCGGTGTCGTTGAACAGCAAGTGCTTCTGCGAGTGCACGCCGATGCCGAAGTGACGTCCGATCAGTACCGACGCGAGGCCGGAGCAGTCGATGAACAGGTCGCCGGCGATGTCGCCATGCGTGCGGGTGCGCAGGGCCGCGATGTCGCCGCTCTCGTGCGACAGCACCTCGTCGACGTCGTCGAGCACGTGGCGCACGTGCAGGTTCGCCACGGCGTGCTTGCGCAGCTCGACGCCGAACTTGCCGGCGTCGAAGTGGTAGCCGTAGTTGGTCACCGCCGCGTACTCGGGCGTGCCGGCCTGCTTGGGCGCGAGGCCGCCCGCGCATACGGCCGGCTGCGCGCTGACGATCTCGGCGAACGGCCGGTCGGCGTGGCGCTGCAGCCAGCCGGCCACGAGGTCGACGTCGCCGAAGCCCAGCGGCAGCGTGAACGGGTGGCGGTAGTGGTCGCCGGCCGCCGCGCTCGCGCCGCGCATCCAGCCGTGGAAGTGCGAGCCCTGCTTGAACGAGGCGTCGCAGTCGCGGAACAACGTGGTCTCGGGCAGGCCGATACGGCGCAAGGTGTCGCGCATCGATGGCCACGTACCTTCGCCGACGCCGATGGGCGGGGTGTTGGGGGATTCGATCAGGGTGACGGCGAGGCCGCCGGGCTCGCCCGCGTGGTGCTCGCGCGCGAGGAGGGCGGCGGTCAGCCAGCCGGCCGAACCGCCCCCGAGGATCACGACGTGTCGCACGTCATCGTTCTGGCGCATCTTCATCTCCGGCCATGATGCCGGTCGGCATGGCGCCGCGCCACCCGGCGATTCCCCTGGAACCGCCGGGCGCGCGTGCCGCTGTTTCGCGTGGCGCTCAGAACTTGTAGCGCACGCCGGCCAGGTAGCGTCGGCCGGTCTGGACGATGGACTCCAGCGCCTCGGTCGTCCGCGAGTGGGAGCGGATGACGCCGTCGTTGAGGTTCAGCGCGTCCAGCGTGAACGACAGGTGGTCGTCCCAGTTGTAGCCGAGCGTCATGTCGATCTGGTGGTACGGCTCGACGTAGACCGGGTTGTAGCCCTGGCCGTCCTGCGTGCTCTGCAGGAACTGGCCGCGCCAGTTGTACGCCACGCGGGCATTCACCTTCTCGTTCTCGTAGAACGCCACGACGTTGGCGGTGTTGCTCAGGCCGACGAGCGCGAACTGCTGACCCACTGAATTGTTGTCGTACTTCAGGCCGGAGATGACCACCGTGTAGTTCGCCGCGACGCCCAGGCCCGTGTTGCCGAAGGCGTTCTGGACGTTGAACTCGAAGCCGTGCAGGCTGGCGTTGTGCGCGTTGACGGGCACCGTGATCGCGAAGTTCGTGACCGGGTCGCCGGCCTGGCCCTTGATGGAGCCGGTGGCGTTGCCCTGGGAGTCCGTCCCCGTCTGCGTCACGCCGGGCTGGCCGTTGTAGTGCGCGAAGATGTAGTTGCGGATGCAGGTGACGTCGGCCGTGGGGCAGCTGGGCAGCGCCGCGTTGTAGTACGCGCCGCCCACCGGGTTGGGGATGTTGAACGGCGTGCCGTTCACGATCGACGTGCCGATGAAGTTGCTCACGTTCTTGTGGAAGAAGCCCACCGACGCGTAGCTCGCCTTGCCGTAGTAGTACTCCAGCGACGCGTCCAGGTTGTGCGAACGCAGCGGCTTCAGGCCGGGGTTGCCTTCCTGCCCGGTGCCGCCGTTGGCGCGCACCGGCGAGTTGAGCGTCTCGCCGCCCTGGATCTGGTCGTACGTCGGGCGCGCGATCGTGTCGCCGTAGCTCAGGCGCAGCTTGAGGTCGCGCGTGAGGTTGGCGTCGTAGTCGATCGCGGGCAGCAGGTAGTGGTAGCCACCCTTCAGCGTGGTGAAGTTGTTGGTGGGTCCGTACTGCGGGTAGAGCTCGTTGTTGGAGGTCCAGTCGAGGCCGGCGCCGGCGATCGGGATCTGCACCAGGCCCGCCGAGGTGACGTCCGTCTTCTCGTAGCGCAGGCCGGCCGTCAGGTTCATCGGCAGGTGCCAGAACTCGCCGTCCCAGTTGTACTGGCCGAACAGGCTGGTGGTGTTCTCCTTCGTGCGGATGTCCGTGGTGAAGGTGCTCGGCGCGACGTAGTGCGTCGGGTTGCCCACCGAGGCGGCGATGCTGTCGACCTGCGGGAAGTTGAACGTGAACCAGTCCTGGAACACCGCCGGGCTGCCGCTGCCGCTCATGCGGCTGAAGTACTTCGACAGGGTGGTCGGGTGCCAGACGCTGTCCGGGTAGTCGGCCGCGCTGGTGGCGCCGCCCCAGGTGCCCTGGTCGACGTTGCCGTAGGCGGTGCGGTTCTTGACGTGCGTGATGTTCAAGCCGAAGTCCACCGACTGCGTGTCGGTGACGTCCCAGCTGCCCTTGAGCTGCAGCTGGTCGATGTTGGACTTCATGTAGCTGTTGCGGAACGACGAACCCGTCACCAGGTTCGCGGCGGCGCTCGGCTCGCCCACGATGCTCATGATCGGGAACGGGTGCGAGAAGTCGACGGTGGTCGTGCCGCGGTTGAACGTGGCAGTGCCGAGATCGGCGTTGGTGCCGTAGGGACTGTCGGAGCCCGAGGTCGAATTCGACGAGTGGCCGTCCGCCTCGAACTTCAGGGTGGGGCTGGGCTTCCACACGAGGTTCAGGCCCAGCGAGCGCAGCGTCGTCTTGATGGCGGACCAGTTGCCGCCCATGGCGATGTCCTGGACGCCGCCGGAGCCGGGGACGTTGTAGGTCTCGGCGTAGAGCAGCGGGCCGGAGACCGGGCCGCTGGTCCAGCTGCTGATCGACGGGCCGAAGTTGAACCACGACGACAGGTCGCTCGCCTTGGTCTTCACGACGTTCTTCGAGTACGTGTAGTCCAGCGTGCTGGTGAGCGATTGCGCCGGTTGCCACTGCAGCGTCAGCTGGCCGTTGGTACGCTCGCGCTGGATGCCGTTGACCGAGTAGTCGATGCTCTGCGGGATCTGGTAGAGGCAGGTCTGGCAGGGGCGGTTGGTGATGTTCTGCGAACCGGCCGAGCCCGGTTGCGGGATGGTGCCCCAAGTGTTGTCGGAGCCCGCGAAGGTGTGCCAGCCGCTGGTGGAGGCCTGGTTGTAGCCGCCGTCGTGTACCTGGTAGCTGCCGCTGAGCGACACCCCGAAGGTGCGGTCGGCGAAGGCGTCGCTGTAGATGCCCGAGATTTCCGGCGTGAGCTTGGAACTCTTGTCGTCTATCGGCAGGCGGTCGTTGGCCTGGTCGTAGCCGGCCTTGAGGCCGAAGCTGGCCACGCGGCCGTGCTGCTCCAGCGGACGCGCCGTCTTGATGTTGATGGTGGCGCCGATGCCGCCGGCCGGTTGCGAGGCCTTGCTGGTCTTCCAGACTTCCAGCGACGAGATCGATTCCGACGCCAGGTTGGCGAAGTCGAATGCGCGCGAGGTGGACGCGCCCGTGGCCATGACCGTGCTGGTCGGCAGCTGGCGGCCATTCAGCAGGATCATGTTGTAGTCGGGGCCGAAGCCGCGCACCGTGATCTTGGAGCCTTCGCCCGCGGCGCGGTCGATAGCCACGCCGCTGATGCGCTGCATGGCTTCGGCGAGGTTGGTGTCGGGGAACTTGCCCACGTCCTCGGCCGTGATGCCGTCCACCACGCCGTGGGCGTCGCGCTTGAGCGCCAGCGACGTCTCCAGGCTGGCACGGATACCCGTGACCGTGACGCTCTGCACGTCGGAGCGGTCGGCCGCGCTGGCGGCCGACGCGGGCGAGGCCGCCGCGGCCGCGCCCTGCGCATGGGCCACGGTGACGCCGGCGAGCAGCAGTCCGCAGGCCGATGCGAGACGGGTTCGCCGGAACGACGGCGCGTGGGGGATCTTCATTGACTTGTCTCCGATTGTTTTGGTGAGCCGAGTCGCCGGTGGGAAACCTGCGCCCAATTCCTGCCCGTCATTGATCGCGGGTTTATGAAAGCGCTTTCAGAATTTGGCATGCCATCCTCTGAAAGCGGTTTCAAATGTAGAGCACTTGTTTGGCAAGTGATCTAGGGAACTCCCGGATAGGGTCGCGTTTTGCGTTATCCGGGCAACGTTTCTACACGTCTTTCGGGTTTGTCCCAGGGTGGGAGTGGCCGCGCCGGCCGTGTTCGACGGCCGTTCCGTGTCTGGAAAGCGTCCGTCTTGCAGGGGGCGCCTGGCCGCGCCTCCTCATCGGTCGTGAACCCTGGATCGGCGTCCCGGGCCGATCCTGTCCGGCTTTCCGGGCGGTTGAAGATCAGCAAAATAGAAAGCGCTTTCATGGTCGAGATAACGGGCGACGTTGGCGCCTCGCATCGTCTAGGATGAGCCCCGCCGTCCGTCGCAACAGGGAGTCCCCGAGTGAGCCTGAGCACCGCCCCGCGCGCCGCGCGCCTGGATCCGGCCTGGCTGGACGCCGAGTACGACCAGCGCGCGCGCCATCCCGAGCACCTGGAGATCAGTGCCCGCTGGCAGACCGCGTCGGCGCTGGTGCAACGCCTGGAATCGTGGCGCCGCGACGTTCGCTACGGCCCCGGCGACGGCGAGACGCTGGACATCTACCCGACGCCCGCGGCCAACGCGCCCGTGCTGGTCTTCATCCACGGCGGCTACTGGCGCTCGTCCGACAAGAGCCTGCACGGCTTCCTCGCGCCCGCGTTCACGGCCGACGGCGCGCTGGTGATCGTGCCCAACTACGCGCTGAGCCCCGCGGCGAGCGTCGAGCACATCGCGCTGCAGCTCGCGCGCTGCCTGGCCTGGGTGCACCGGCACGCCGCGCTGTACGGCGGCGACCCTTCACGCATCGTGGTGGCCGGGCATTCCGCCGGCGCGCACCTGGCCGCGATGATGCTCAGTTGCCGCTGGAAGGACGTCGACGCGTCGCTGCCGGCGCAACTGGTGAGCGGCGCGCTGGCGATCTCGGGCCTGTACGACCTCGAGCCGCTGCGCCACGCGCCCTTCATCCGCGACGACGTGCCGCTGACGCCGGCCTCGGTGAAGCGGCTCAGCCCGGCCTTCTTCCCGCGCCCGCGCAAGCCGCTCTACACGGCGGTCGGCGGCGAGGAGACCGCGGAGCTCAAGCGCCAGACGGCGATGATCCGCGACCAGTGGGGCCCCACCGGCGTGCCGGTGAGCGAGACGATTCCGAGCGCCAACCACTTCACGATCCTGCACAACCTCGCGGATCCGAACGGCCGGCTGCACCGGCACGCGCTGGCGTTGCTGGGGCTGAAGCGCTGAGAACTCAGCCCTGCGCCGATTCGTCCTTCGCCTGCCCCGTGGCGCAGCCCTTGCACGGCCCGCAGCTGCCGCAGCCGCCCGCGTTGGCGGCGGCGTCAAGCGCCTTGATCTCGATGCGCCGCGCCGTCTCCTCCGACGCGCCCGTGGCGCGCGCCAGCGTGCCCGACTGCGCGGCCAGCTTGTGGCGCAGCGCGGCGGGCACCAGCTTCCAGGCGCTGTAGCCGGCGGCGGCCAGGACGATGAGGAGGGCGATCAGCGTCTGCATTCTCAGGCTCCGACGAAATGGCGCACGCCGTAGTAGGTGGCGCCGGCCGCGATGTAGGCCAGGACAAACAGGTAGGTGGCCATGATGACCGGCTGCTTCCATCCGCCCGTCTCGCGCCGGGTGACCGACAGCGTGGCCACGCACTGCGGCGCGAACACGTACCAGGCGAGCAGGGCGCAGGCCGTGGGCAGCGACCAGGTCTGATGGATCAGCGGCGACAGCTGCTCGGCCACCGCGTCGCCGGACACCGACAGCGCGTACACGGTGCCGAGTGCGCCGACCGCCACTTCGCGCGCGGCCAGGCCCGGCACCAGCGCGATGGCGATCTGCCAGTTGAAGCCGATGGGCGCGAAGACGACTTCGAGCAGGTGGCCGAGCCGGCCGGCCAGGCTGTACTCGATGGCCGGCCCGGTGGCGCCGTCCGGCGGGCCGGGGAAGGTGGACAGGAACCACAGCACGATCATCAGCGACAGGATGATCGTGCCCACGCGCGTGATGAAGATGCGCGCGCGCTCCCACAGCCCGATGGTGAGGTTGCGCAGGTTGGGCCAGCGGTAGGCCGGCAGCTCCATCATCAGCGTGTGGTGTGCCGGGCCGTTGCGGCGGCCCAGCCGCTGCAGCACCCAGGCCACTGCCATGGCGCTGACGATGCCGGCCATGTACAGCACGAACAGCACCAGGCCCTGCAGGTTGACGCCCAGCGCGAGCGTGCGCGCCGGGATGAACGCGCCGATCAGCAGCGCGTACACCGGCAGCCGCGCCGAGCAGGTCATCAGCGGCGCGATGAGGATGGTGGACAGCCGGTCGCGCGGATCGGCGATGGTGCGCGTGGCCATGATGCCGGGGATCGCGCACGCGAAGCTGGAGAGCAGCGGGATGAAGCTGCGGCCGGTCAGGCCCACGCCGGCCATGACGCGATCGAGCAGGAACGCGGCGCGCGGCAGGTAGCCGGAGTCCTCCAGCGCGAGGATGAACAGGAACAGGATCAGGATCTGCGGCAGGAACACGAGCACGCTGCCGGCGCCGGCGATCACGCCGTCCACCAGCAGGCTGCGCAGCACGCCGCCGTCCATGTGGCGGGCCACGAACTGGCCGGTGCCGTCCATCAGCGACTGGATCTGGTCCATGGGCCACTTGGCCCAGCTGAACACGGCCTGGAACATCAGGAACAGCACGACAGTGAGGATGGCCATGCCCCCCACCGGATGCAGCAGCACGCTGTCGAGGCGGTCGTCCACGTGCGTGCTCGTGGCGGGCTCGACGAGCGTGGCGTCGAGCAGGCGATGCACCTCGTTGTGGTCGCGCATGACCGCGTCGATCGCGGCCTGGCCCACGTGGCCGTGCGGCGGCTCGGCGTCACGGTGCACGCCCGGGCCCGACGCGGTCGCGTGCGCGGGCTCGTGCGAGCGCGCGAGCCACTGGTCGATGGTGGCGGTGAGCGACGCGGCGCCGCCGCTCTTCACGGCCACGGTCTCCACCACGGGCACGCCCAGTTCGGCCTCGAGCTTCTTCACGTCGATGTGGATGCCGCGCTTGCGGGCCACGTCGGTGAGGTTCAGGGCCACCAGCATCGGCAGGCCGAGGCGGCGCGCCTCGATCACCAGGCGCAGGGTGAGACGCAGGTTGGTGGCGTCGGTGACGCAGACGAGCAGGTCGGGCGGCGCCTCGCCGGCGCGCCGGCCGGTGACCACGTCGCGCGTGACGGTCTCGTCGGCGCTGGTGGCGTTGAGGCTGTAGGCGCCGGGCAGGTCCAGCACGCGCACCTGCTTGCCGGAGGGCAGCGTCAGCAGGCCTTCCTTGCGCTCGACGGTGACGCCGGCGTAGTTGGCCACCTTCTGGCGGCTGCCGGTGAGCAGATTGAAGAGAGCGGTCTTGCCGCAGTTCGGGTTGCCCAGCAGGGCGACCTGGCGGTTGTCCAGCGCGTGGCTGCTCATGATTGCGCGTCCGGCCACACCCACACGCAGGAGGCCTCCAGGCGCCGCAGCGCGAAGGTGCTGACGCCGCCGCGGCCGCCCACGCGCACGCCGATCGGGTCGTCGCCGGGCTGGCCGAAGGCGATCACGCGCAACTGGGCGCCCTGCACGAAGCCGATCTCCATCAGGCGCAGGGCCATGCGTTCATCGTCGGCGCTGGAGCCGGTGGCGCTGCCGGCCGACGCGAGGCGGACGCCTGCCACGATGCCGGTGGCGTTGCGGGCCAGCGTGGTCAGCTGCACCGTGGCGCGCGTGTCCGCCAGGGGGGCGCCGGCGTGGCGTTCGCGCGGCGCGACGGCCACATCGGCGTCCAGCGACGCGGGGTCGCCGAAGCGGGCTAGCACTTGACCGGACATGAAGAGGCGTTTCCAGGAAGGCGGTGAGGTTCTAAAGAAGAACCATTCTCATTCATTGTAGACCTCGGCCAGTCCCCTGTCATTGGACGGACATCAAGGAAAGCGGAATCGCCTGCGACTATCGGCCCGATAGCTTCTATCGAAAACGTGGGAATCATAGATTTGCCATAGTGGCCGCCCGGGTCGGAGACGCCGTCGCGCCGCGTCCCCGCTGGCTATTGTGGCAATAGCTATTGATAATAAGAAATCGATAGTATTTGTCCTATAGTTGAACCCAACGCAGCACTTACCAACCCCTGAAGGAAACAAGATGTCCCTGATCAATACCCAAGTCCAGCCCTTCAAGACCGAAGCCTTCCACAACGGCAAGTTCGTCACCGTCAGCAACGAGACGCTGAAGGGCAAGTGGTCCGTGCTGATCTTCATGCCGGCCGCCTTCACCTTCAACTGCCCGACGGAAGTGGAAGACGCCGCCGACAACTACGCCGAGTTCCAGAAGGCCGGCGCCGAGGTCTACATCGTCACCACCGACACGCACTTCTCGCACAAGGTGTGGCACGAGACCTCGCCGGCCGTGGGCAAGGCCAAGTTCCCGCTGGTCGGCGACCCGACGCACCAGCTGACCAACGCCTTCGACGTGCACATCCCCGAAGAAGGCCTGGCGCTGCGCGGCACCTTCATCATCAACCCCGAAGGCATCATCAAGACGGCCGAGATCCACAGCAACGAGATCGCCCGCGACGTGAAGGAGACGCTGCGCAAGCTCAAGGCCGCCCAGTACACCGCCGCGCATCCGGGCGAAGTCTGCCCCGCGAAGTGGAACGAAGGCGCGAAGACCATCGCCCCGTCGCTCGACCTCGTCGGCAAGATCTAACTTTTCAATCGATCGGAAGGAGTTTCACATGCTCGACACCAACCTGAAGGCGCAGCTCAAGGCCTACCTCGAGCGCGTGAAGCTGCCTTTCGTGATCACGGCCTCGCTCGACGAAGGCCAGTCCTCGCAGGAGATGCACGAGTTCCTGCAGGACATCGTCGGCCTGACCGACAAGATCACCCTGAAGACCGACGGCACGGACGCGCGCCGGCCGTCGTTCACGCTGGCCCGCCCGGGCGAGGAGGAGCGCATCCGCTTCGCCGCGATCCCGATGGGCCACGAATTCACGTCGCTGGTGCTGGCGCTGCTGCAGGTCGGAGGCCATCCGCCCAAGATCGAGCAGGAGCTCATCGACCAGATCAAGGGCCTCGACGGTGATCTCCGCTTCGAGACCTACATGTCGCTCACGTGCCACAACTGCCCGGACGTGGTCCAGGCGTTGAACCTGCTGGCCGTGCTCAACCCGCGCATCCAGAGCGTGGTCATCGACGGCGGCCTGTACCAGCAGGAAGTCGAGGGCCGCCAGGTGCTGGCGGTGCCGATGGTGTACCTCAACGGCGAGCATTTCGGCCAGGGCCGGATGGAAGTGGACGAGATCGTCAAGAAGCTCGACACCGGCTCGGCCGCGCGCGACGCCGCCAAGCTGAGCGGCAAGGAGGCGTTCGACGTGCTGATCGTTGGCGGCGGCCCCGCGGGCGCGGCCGCGGCCGTGTACGCGGCGCGCAAGGGCATCCGCACCGGCCTGCTGGCCGAGCGCATGGGCGGCCAGACCATGGACACCATGAGCATCGAGAACTTCATCTCGGTGCTCGAGACCGACGGCCCGAAGTTCGCGGCGGCGCTGGAGCAGCACGCCAAGCGCTACGAGGTCGACATCATGAACCTGCAGCGCGCCACGCAGTTGCAGCCCGCCGGGGCCGACGGCCTGGTGGGCGTGACGCTGGACAACGGCGCCACTCTCAAGAGCAAGACCGTGATCGTGTCCACCGGCGCGCGCTGGCGCGAGGTGAACGTGCCGGGCGAGAAGGAATACAAGAACAAGGGCGTGGCCTACTGCCCGCACTGCGACGGCCCGCTGTTCAAGGGCAAGCGCGTGGCGGTGATCGGCGGCGGCAACTCCGGCGTCGAGGCGGCCATCGACCTGGCCGGCATCGTGGGCCACGTGACGCTGCTGGAGTTCGGCGCGGAGTTGCGCGCCGACGCGGTGCTGGTGAACAAGCTGAAGAGCCTCAGGAACGTGGACATCCACGTGCAGGCCCAGACGACGGAGATCACCGGCGCCGACGGCAAGGTGAACGGCCTCGTCTACACGGATCGCGCCAGCGGCGAGAGCCGGCGCGTCGAGCTGGAGGGCGTGTTCGTGCAGATCGGCCTCGTGCCGAACTCCGAATGGCTCAAGGGCACGATGGAGCTGACCAGGCACGGCGAGATCGTGGTCGACCCGCGCGGCCAGACCTCGGTTCCGGGCGTGTTCGCGGCCGGCGACGTCACCACGGTGCCGTTCAAGCAGATCATCATCGCCACCGGCGACGGCGCGAAGGCCGCCCTCGGCGCGTTCGACCACATCATCCGCCAGGCCGTGCCGGCCTGAGCCTGCCGGCCTCGAAGCAGGACGCCCGCCTCGCGCGGGCGTTTTCCCTGGCGGCCTACTTGTTCAGGAAGGCCACCAGCCGCGGCACGACCTGGTCGGTCGCCTCTTCCATCAGCCAGTGGCCCGATCCCTGGATGATCACGCCCTCGACGTCGGTGTCCACCAGCCGGGCCTGCGTGATCAGCGTCTGGCCCGAGGCCTTCTCGCCCGTCAGCACGAGCATCGGCATGGTGAGCGGCGTCTTCGCGAACTGCGCGAAGTCGACAGCGTCCTGCGGGAAGGCGTGGAAGACCTCGAAGCCCGCGCGCATGCGGCCCGGCTGGGCGTAGGTGTTCGCATAGAACACGCGATCGGTCTCGGGGATCGAGCGGGACGGATCGGCCGCGAAGTCGTTCCAGAAGTGCTCGAAGTAGATGCGCTCCCGGCCGTCCACCAGCGCCAGTGGCGTCTTGCCGTAGAAGTGGAAGTGCCACAGGTCGCGCAGCAGCCACACCGATTGCCAGTCGCCGACGCCCGGCAGGAAGGCGTCCATCAGGGCGATGCGGTCGACCTCGGCCGGGTACTGCGCCGCATAGGCGTAGGCCACCATCAGGCCGATGTCGTGGCCGACGATGCGGACGCGGCCGAGCTTCAGGCTCGCGGCCAGTGCATGGATGTCCTGCGCCATCACCGCCTTGGTGTAGCCCGACTCCGGCATGCCCGACTCGCCGAAGCCGCGCAGGTCGGGCGCGATCACCAGGTGGTTCTTCTGCAATTCCTTGATGAGGGGCAGCCACATGTGGCTCGTCTCGGCATAGCCGTGCACGAGGATGACCGGGTCACCCTGTCCGGCGACCAGGTAGTGCAGCCTGACGCCGTTGACCTCGGCGAACCTGCTTTGCGGTGCCTGGGCGAAGACCGGCGCGGACAGGACCATGGCCAGCGCCGCGATCGCCGCCAGTGCGGCGACTCGAATGCGGGCGAACCAGCGCGCGGCGGGTGCGATCGTTGAGGTCGGGATCATGTTGGAACTCCTTTGTCGAGGTGGGCCGTCAGGCCTGGATGAACGCGAGCAGGTCGGGATTGATCAGCTCGGGATGCGTCGTGCACATGCCGTGCGGCAGCCCGTCGTAGGTCTTGAGCGTCCCGTGCCGGAGCAGCTTGATGGCCAGCTGCGCCGAATCGGCGATCGGCACGATCTGGTCGTCGGTGCCGTCTTTGGTGGTGAGCGTGCTCATGGAAGGTCCTTTGGATGGCGGGAGGTTTCAGCGCATCTCGAGCGTGTAGTCGCGGCGCAGCCGCAGCGACTGCGCGACCGCGCCGACGAGGAAGGCAGCCAGCAGCACGAGGTAGATGGCCTTCAGCGTGGGCGAGTCCGGGCTGTCTATCCACGGAGCGCCGGGCGGCAGTCGCGTGCTCGTCTCCGTGACCGCTGGGATCATGTGGAACAGGAACGTCGCCGAGTAGCTCAAGGTCTCGACATAGCGCGCGCCGCGCCCGAAGAGCATCGTGCCGCGCGCGATGCCCGCCACGGCCAGAACCACCAGCGTGAGCACGGCCACGACGTGCGCCGGTCCGATCCGGCCGTGATGGAAGATGAACAGCGCCGTCACGCAGGTGGCGATGGTGAACACGATGTAGGTCTTGCCGAGCGTGTTGCGCGATGAGATGCGCCCGTCGCGAAAGAAGGAGACGATGCCCGCGACGACGGCGACGAGGCTGATGAGGGTGTGGAAGAGGCCGAAGGTTGTCATGCCGAGCATGGGGATCTCCTGTGGGTGGGTCGAAATCACGGGGTCGAGGACGAGGCCGATCGCAGCCGCACGGCCAGCGCCAGCAGCGCGAGCATCGGCACCAGCAGCGCCCAGAAGCCCAGGTGCCGGGCCAGCAGGCCGGCCGCGGTGGCGCCTGCGGCGAACGCGACGATCGGCGGCCAGAGCTTGGCCACGCGCAGGCGCGCGACCTCGGGCAGCGCGTCGCCCTGGAACAGGTCGACCAGGTCCATCGTGACCTGCGTGACGTTGCCGGTCATGACGGTGCTGGGGCTGAGCTTGACGAACGTGCTGCGCGCCGCGGCGTTCTGGATGGCCATCGTCGCGACGCCCAGCAGGCCCACGGCGATCGCCTCGAATTCATCGGGATCCGCGATCGGCGCCGCGGCCAGGCCGGTGGCCATGAACGCGCCCAGTCCGACCAGCTGGACCGCCAGCAGCGCGACGGCCGAGTCGCGCCCGCGCCGCTCGCGCACGCGCTGCCACGCGCGCGTGGCGGCCACCGCGAGCACGAACGTGGGCAACGCCAGCAGCTTGCCGAGGATGCCGTGGCCATGGCCCGCCAGCACGGCGCCGATCAGAACGAAGTTGCCCGTGACGTGGGCCGTGAAGAGCCCGAACAGCGTGACGAAGCCGAAGGTGTCGACGTAGCCGCCCGTGAACGAGAGCAGCTGCGCCGGCGCGAAGTCGTCCCGGGGCGTCTCGTCACTCATCACGCGTCCGCCGGGCGAGGATGGCCGCCAGCGCCAGGCCGCCGATCAGCCCGATGTGTTCCAGGAAGGTGTTGAACTCGCGGAAGTGCTCCGCGGGGTCCGCCGCGTTCCAGAAGTCGTGCGCGATGACCGTGGCGATCGCGGTGAACACGCCCAGTGCGCCCGCCGCCAGCCACTCCAGGCGGCCGGCGATGAGCAGGCCGCTGCCGGCCAGCTCCACCGCGATGGTGGCGATGGCGATCGGCAGCGCGGGGCCGTCGCCGAAGAAGTGCGCGGCCTCGGCGCGAGCGCCGGCGAAGTCCGCCAGCTTGGCCAGGCCGCCCCACCAGAATGCGCAGGTCAGGGCGATGCGCGCCAGCAGCGCGAGGGCGCTCGAGTCGAGCAGGCGGGCAATGGGGGCCGGGGGTTGCGACGCGGCCATCTCACACCGCCCAGCAGCCGCAGCCGAACGCGCCCCAGAACGCTCGCGCGTCCGCCGCCGGCGATCCGCGGCGCGCGGCCGCGAGGTGGTCGTGGCCATGCACCGCGCAGCCTTGCGCGCAGCCGCAGCGCGCGGTCAGGCGCGCGTCGCCGGCCTGGCCGAGGCGGCGCGACGGGTAGCCGCCGAAGCGCCGCACGGGCGACCAGTCGGGCAGCACCGGCGGCGCCGGCGGCGCGTGGCGCGCGAACTCGTCCTCGCCCCACACCACGCGGCCGCCCAGCAGGGTGAGCACGGAGCGCGTGTGGACGATCTCGCTCTCGGGCACCGCGAAGAAGTCCTGCGACAGCACCGCGACGTCGGCCAGCTCGCCTACCGCGATGCGCCCCTTGCGCCCCTGTTCGTTGGAGAACCACGCGTTGGCCTGCGTCCACAGGCGCAGCGCCACGTCGCGCGGCAGGCAGTTGGCCGCCGGGTACAGCGACGTGCCGCCCACCGTGCGGCCGGTGACCAGCCACGACAGCGACACCCACGGGTTGTGGCTGGAGATGCGCGTCGCGTCCGTGCCCGCGCCCACGGGCACGCCCGCAGCCAGCATGCGCGCGATCGGCGGCGTGGCCTCGGCGGCGCGCGCGCCGTAGCGCTCGATGAAGTACTCGCCCTGGTAGGCCATGCGGTGCTGCACCGCGATGCCGCCGCCCAGCGCGGCCACGCGGTCGATGTTGCGCGGGCTGATCGTCTCGGCATGGTCGATGATCCAGTGCAGGCCGCCGAACGGCATGTCGCGGGCTACGCGCTCGAACACGTCCAGCGCGCGATCGATCGATTCGTCGTAGGTGGCATGCAGGCGCCACGGCCAGCGCTTGTCCACCAGCAGGCGCACCACCTCTTCCAGGTCGTGCTCCATGCGCGCCGGCAGGTCGGGGCGCGGCTCGCGGAAGTCCTCGAAGTCGGCCGCCGAGAACACCAGCATCTCGCCGGCGCCGTTCATGCGGTAGCGGTCGTCGCCCTGGCCGGGTTCCACCATCTTCGTCCACTTGTCGAAGTCCGCCTTCTCGCCGCCGGGCTTCTGCGTGAACAGGTTGTAGGCGATGCGGATCGTGAGCTCGTCGTCCGCGTGCAGCTTCTCGATGATCGCGTAGTCGTCGGGGTAGTTGTGGAAGCCGCCGCCGGCGTCGATGACGCTGGTCACGCCGAAGCGGTTGAGCTCGCGCATGAAGTGGCGCGTGGAGCTCAGCTGCTCCTCGGGCTGCAGCGCCGGCCCCTTGGCCAGCGTCGCGTACAGGATGTTGGCGTTGGGCCGCGCCAGCAGCAGGCCCGTGGGCTCGCCGGCGGCGTCGCGCACGATCTCGCCTCCGGGCGGCGCGGGCGTGTCGCGCGTGTAGCCCACTGCGCGCAACGCGGCGCGGTTCAGCAGCGCGCGGTCGTAGAGATGCAGGATGAACACCGGCGTGTCGGGCGCCGCGGCGTTGAGTTCGTCCAGCGTCGGCAGCCGCTTCTCGGCGAACTGCATCTCCACGAAGCCGCCCACCACGCGCACCCACTGCGGCGGCGGCGTCACCTCCACCTGCGCGCGCAGCATGGCCATGGCGTCGGACAGCGAGGGCACGCCGTCCCAGCGCAGCTCCATGTTGTAGTTGAGCCCGCCGCGGATCAGGTGGATGTGGCTGTCCACGAGCCCCGGGATCGCGCGCCGGCCGCCGAGATCGAGCATGCGGGTCTTCGGGCCACGGAGGCGCATCACCTCTTCGGCCGATCCGACCGCGCTGAACTGGCCGTCGGTGATGGCCACCGCCTCGGGCGCGGGCTGCGCCGGATCGTTGGTGGTGAAGCGGGCGTTGGTGAGGACGAGGTCAGGGTGCATGGCTCTTTCCCGGGGTGTCGGCGGACGGCTCGGACGCCGCGGGCGGCTGCAGGTGCGCCCGCGCGATGCCCACGCCCTGTTCCCCCGCCAGCATCCCCAGCAGCCCGACGAGGGCGATCACCGGCGGGGCGGGCGAACGCACGCGCAGCAGCGCGTAGATCGCGCCGACGAGGATGCCGATGGCCAGGGACACGATGTAGGGTTTCACGGTGCTTGGGGTGGTTGGACAAGGCTGGCCGCAGTGTGGGCCCGCCCCGCGGCCGTGGCGTGTGGCGCCGGGCAGGCCGCCGCCTGTTCACGCGGGCATAGGCGCGCCCCTGCCGCCGTCGCCAGACGCGGCTCCGGCGCGCAGCAGACGCCGCGCGGCCCCGGCTTGCCCACACTGGGCACCGACCTCAGCGGTCGCTTCGCAACCACCTGGAGAGACACCATGATCCGCACCCTGACCGGCGCCATCGCCGCCCTGGCCATCGCCCTGCCCGCCCTGGCCGAGGTGCAGCCCTTCCCGGCGTCGTTCAAGACCCAGGACATCGCCACCGACGGCGCCACCATCCACGTGCGCGTCGGCGGCCAGGGCCCGGCCGTGGTCCTGCTGCACGGCTTCGGCGACACCGGCGACATGTGGGCGCCGCTGGCCGCGACGCTGGCCAAGAACCACACGGTGGTGGTGCCCGACCTGCGCGGCATGGGCCTGTCGTCGCACGCCGCCTCGGGCTACGACAAGAAGACCCAGGCCGCCGACGTGCGCGCCGTGCTCGCGAAGCTGGGCATCGACCACTCCGCGGTGGTCGGCCACGACATCGGCACGATGGTGGCCTACGCCTACGCCGCGCGCTATCCGGACAGGACGGATCGCCTGGTGGTGATGGACGCGCCGGTGCCGGGCATCCCGCCGTGGGACCAGATCGTGCGCAGCCCCGCGCTGTGGCACTTCTCATTCGGTGGCCCCGACGCCGAGCGCCTGGTCGCCGGCCGCGAGCGGATCTACCTCGATCGCTTCTGGAACGAGTTCGCCGGCAACCCGGCCAAGGTCGACGAGGCCACGCGCCGCTACTACACCACGTTCTACGCCAAGCCGGGCGCGATGCATTGCGCGTTCGCCCAGTTCCTCGCCATCCCGCAGGACGCCGAGGACAACAAGGCCTCGATGGCCCGGCCGCTGCCCATGCCGGTGCTGGCGATCGGCGGCGCCAAGTCCTTCGGCGCCAACGAGGCGGCCGTGATGCGCAACGCGGCCACCAACGTCACGGAGCTGGTGGTGCCCGGCGCGGGCCACTGGCTGATGGAGGAGGCGCCCGCGCCCGTCATCGCCGCCGTGAGCGGCTTCGTCGACGCAGCCAACTGAAGGCGCGCGCCGTCCCCTCGCCACCGCGGAGCCGCCCATGACCATCACCCTCGCGCATCGCGCGCCCTCGCGCCAGCCCGCGTGGCGGCCGCCGTCCCCCGCATGCGCGCTGCGGGCCACCTGGAACGAACGGCAGGAGCGGCGCTTCGATCGCCTGCGCGGCGCGCTCGCGCGCCACGGCGGCTTCGCTCCGGCGGACAGCGTCAGCGAGCTGCTGCGCGCGCACTGGGACCAGCCGATGTCGCGCGTGGCCCGCTGGATCGCGCACCGCGAGGTGGTCAGCGTCACCTGGCGGGCACAGGTCTGGCTGCCGTTGTTCCAGTTCGAGCGGCCGTCGCTGGACATCGTGCCGGCGGTCGGCGCCCTCGTGCGCGAGCTGCGCCCGGTCTACGACGACTGGGAGCTCGCCGAATGGTTCGCCGGTCCGCACGGCGCGCTCGCCGGACGCGCGCCGGCCGCCGAGGTGCTGCGCAACCCCTGCGCGGTGCGCGAGGCCGCGCGCCTGGACCGCTTCGTCAATCGTTGGTAGTCCCTCATCCACTTCACAAGGAGTCTTTCCATGCCTCGCCTCAAACCCGCCGTCGCCACGCTGCTGTCCGCGGCCTGCGGCCTCGCCGCCGCCGGCCCCGTCAAGTCGGTCGGTCCGATGCTCTTCGCCGACGCGAATACCCTGGTCGTCGCCGACTGGCGCGCCCAGGAGCTGCACGCGTTCAAGCTGCCGCCGGCGCCGGCCGCGGCCGCGCGGCCGTTCAACCTGGGCAACGTGTCCACGCCCATCGCCGAGGCCCTGCATGTGCGGCCCGACAAGGTCGCCTTCGAGGACATGGCGTTCCGGCCCGGCACCGAGACCGCCTACGTCGCGCTGTCGGTGGATCGCGGCGGCGCCCGCGTGCCCGCGATCGTGGCGATCGACGCCACGGGCAAGGTCAGCGTGCTGAAGCTGGACAAGCTGGCCGGCACCTCGGCCCGGATCACCGGCGCTCCGGCGGCCGACAAGGTGTTCTGGCGCGACACGCCGGAGGCCACGCTGACCGTCACCGACCTGGCCATGGCCGGCGGCAAGCTCTACGTGGCGGGCCTGGGCGACGGCGACTTCGCGTCGACGCTGCGCATCTACGACTTCCCGTTCGACGACAGGTCCACCGCCAGCACCGTGGAGATGTACCACCCGGTGCACGACCAGCTCGAGACCCGCGCGCCGATCCGCAAGATGGCGGTGGTCACGCTCAATGGCGAGCCCAGCCTCGTGGCCGCCTACACCTGCACGCCGCTGGTGGTGATCGCGCTGAAGGACCTGGTCGACGGCGCGCACGTGAAGGGCACGACGATCGCCGAGCTGGGCTGGGGCAGCGCGCCGGTGGGCATGGTCACGTTCGACGCCGGGCAGGGCCCGCTGGTGCTGCTCGCCAACTCCGCCAAGTCGGCCGACCTGATGCCCGTGTCCGCCATTGCCGAGGCCGCGCTCAAGCCGTCGCTGAGCACGCCGATCCAGGTGCCGGCCAGCCCGCTGGAGGGGCTGAAGTCCACCTACCTGCCGCTGACCGGCCTCGACAAGGTGGCGGTGCAGGACGCGCAGTTCATCGGCGCGCTGCGCCGCCAGCCGTCCACGGGCGCGATGCAGCTGGTGTCGTTCCGCGTCGGCGCCTTCCTGCGCGTGAGCGACTTCGTCAACGAGTACGACTTCGCGGACTTCCACTACCGCGCCGGCGATCCGTTCCGTGCCGCGCACGTGGTCATGCGCACGGACGAGGGCTACCCGGAACTGGCCGCGCGCTCGAAGCCATGAGTGCGGCCCTGCGCGCCGCCGCGCTGTCGGCGGCGCTGTGCTGCGGCACGGCCTCGGCCGGCGCGCCGCGCACCCTCGTCACGCCCTCCGGCGACAGCGTGCCGGAGAACCTGCTGCGCATCGAGCTGCGGCTCGCGCGCCCGCTGGCGCATCCGCTTGCCATGGATCGCGTGCGCCTGCTCGACGGCCGCGGCGCGCTCGTGGAGGGCGCCTTCCTCGACCTGCCGCTGCCCGGCGACGGCGGCCGCACGATCGCGCTGCTGCTGCATCCCGGGCGCGTGAAGACGGGCGTCGGCGCGAACCTCGCGTTGGGGCGCGCATTGCACGCGGGCGAGGACGTGACGCTGGTGGTGGACGATCCGCAGCTGGGCGCGCCGCTGCGCAAGCGCTGGCACGTGGAACCCGCGCAAGGCCGGGCGCTGCTCGCCGGCGCCTGGCAGGTCGCGGCGCCGCGCGCGGGCTCGCGCGAGCCGCTGAGCGTCACGTTCCGCTCGCCATTGACGGCCTCCGGCGCGGGCCTGGTCGGCGTGCGGGGCATCGGCGGCGACCGCCTGGCGGGCCACGCCACGCTGCAGGCGGGCGAGACGGTGTGGCGCTTCGTGCCGGCCCGGCCGTGGCGCGCCGGCGAGTACGCGATCGTCGTGCACCCCCGGCTGGAGGACGTGGCGGGCAACCGCCCGTGCGCCGCGTTCGAGGCCGTGGCGCTCAGCGACGTAGAGTGCCCGCAGGCCGAGCACGCGTTCGCCGTGCCCTGATGGTCAGGCCTGCTGCAACAGGCCGCGCCGGTGCGCCACCGCGGCGGCCTCGGTGCGGCTGGCGGCGTCGAGCTTGTCGAGCACCGAGCGCATGTGCGTCTTGACGGTGCCCACGCCGATCTGCAGGCGGGCCGCGATCACCTTGTTCGCGCAACCGGTGGCCACCAGCTGCAGCACCTGCTTCTCGCGCCCGGTGAGCGGCTCGTGGAACATGCTCTCGGCCACCCGGTGCGTGGCCACCGGATCGAGGTGGCGCAGGCCCTGGTGGACGGCGCGCACGGCGTCGACGATCGCGTCGACGCTGCAGCCGACGATCATGTAGCCGTCGACGCCCTGCGACAGCGCGCAGCGGATGTCGAGCTCGCTGTCGCGCCGCGTCAGCACCACGATGCGCGGGCCGGCGTCCGGGTCGCCGGCCTGGCGCAGGCGGCGCAGGGCGGACAGGTAGTCGGTGACGACGACGTCGGCGTCGGCGTCGGCGCCGTGCGCGAGCTCCAGCTCGTCGACGCGGGCGAGCAGGCTGGCGAGCCCGGCCTGCAGCAGCGTGTCCTCGTGCTCGACGAGCACCTTGATGGGGTGGGAAACGATCATGCGGATCTCCTCTTCGTGTGGTCCGGGGATGCGGCGCTTCAATGGCCTTCGTGGCCGCCGAACATGCGCCGGGCGTAGTTCAGGCCGATGCCGTAGCCGCCGCCGAAGCGCGTGGCCACGCCCACCGTGGCCGCGTAGCTGTCGCTGCGCGCCCAGTCGCGCTGCAGCTCCAGCAGGTACTGCAGCGAGGTCATCGGGCGCACGCCGGCCTGCACCATGCGTTGCACCGCGCGCTCGTGCGCCTCGGTCGACACGTCGCCGCAGGCATCGGTGATCACGTACACCTCGAAGCCCTGGTCGAGGGCCGACAGCGTCGGACCGACGATGCACACGGACGTCCACAGGCCGGCGAACACCAGGCGGCGGTTGCCGATGGCGTTGACGCGCGTGGAGATGCGCGCGTCCTCCCAGGTGTTCATCGTCGTGCGGTCGATCACCTCCTCGCCGGGGAAGGCGTCCAGCACCTCGTCGAAGAACGGGCCGGAGAAGCTTTTCTCGGCCACGCTGGTGACGATGGTGGAGACGCCGAACTCCTTGGCCGCGTTGGCGATCAGGGCGGCGTTGTTGCGCAGCTCGACGATGCTGATGGACTGGGTGGCGAACGCCATCTGCGACTGGAAGTCGATGAGGACGAGCGTGTGGTCGGACGGGCTGAGCAGCAGCTTGCCCGGCACGGGCGTGGCATGGGTCATGGGGGCTCCTCAGGTGCGGTTGATGGAGGCGCCGCCGTCGACCAGCATCGCGGTGCCGGTCATGAACGACGAGTCGTCGCAGGCCAGGTAGAGCACCGAGCGCGCCAGCTCCTGCGGCGTGGCCACGCGCTTGAGGGCGTGCAGGTTGGTGACGAAGGACTGCGAGGCCTCGTTGTCGTTCATCGCGCGGTACATTGGCGTGTCGACCGCGCCCGGCAGGATCGCGTTGAAGCGCAGGCCCTGCGGCCCGTATTCGGCGGCCAGCGCCTGGGTGAGGCCGATCAGGCCCGACTTGCTGGCCGCGTACGCCGCCACGCCCGGGAACGAACAGGAGTAGCCCACGAAGGTGGACGTGAAGATGACCGAGCCGCCGCCGGCTTTGAGCAGGGCCGGGATCTGGTGCTTGGCGCCGAGGAAGGCGCTCGTGAGGTTGGTCGCCAGGGCGTCGTTCCACCCGGCCTCCGAGATGCCCGTGGTGGGCCCGGCCTCGCCCAGCGTGCCGGCGTTGTTGAAGGCGATGTCCAGGCGTCCGAAGCGGCTGGTGGCCAGTTCGACCAGGGCCGCCGCGAACTCCTCTGAACGCACGTCGCCCGCATGCGCGATGGCCTGGCCGTCGGCCGCGGCGATCTCGGCCACCAGGTGGTCCAGCTCCGCGCGGCGGCGCGCGGCCACCACCACCTTCGCGCCTTCCGCGGCGAACAGCCTGGCCGTCGCGCGGCCGATGCCCGAGCTCGCGCCGGTCACCAGCGCCACTTTTCCCGCAAGTCGTTTCATGGTCGCTCTCCTGGAACGTTCGGCCGGTGCCCGAAGGTTCCGGCGAGTTGATCGATGGCGGTGTTGCAGGCACCGTGGAATCGATCATTCGCGCGCCGACGGTGAATCGCCAGTCAATCTTCGTGAAATGGAGTGAACGCCTTCGCCATCGCATTCACGCTCGATCGCGCGTGCGCAGGGCGTGGATGGCGCGCCGCCGAAGAGCTGGCGGGCACTGCCCGTGGAAACAGTTCCATGAAGGCGGCATTGGGAAGCCTCACGGCTCGCCAGCCTGACCGTCGACAGGTATATTTCAGACTGCGTCGAGGGGAGGGTCCGCCTCGACGGACACCCCAACGATTCAACGATGCCGATGGACGCGCGTGAAGCCCTGCCGGCGCTGGCCTTCGGACGCTTCGTGCTCGATCGCTCGCGCAAGCAACTGCTGGACAACGACAGGCCGCTGCGCCTGGGCGGCCGCGCATTCGACCTGCTGGCGGCGCTCACCGAGCGCGCCGGCGAGGTCCTCAGCCGCCAGGAGCTCGAGGCTCGCGTCTGGCCCCACACGATCGTCGAGGAGACGAGCCTGCGCGTGCACATCTCGGCGCTGCGCAAGATCCTGGGCGACGGCGTGGGCGGCGCGCGCTACATCGCCAACGTGCCCGGACGCGGCTACAGCTTCGTGGTGCCTGTGGTCGAACTGCCGGCGCCGGGAGAGTCCCCGGTGCCGGTGCCGGCGGCCTCGGTGCCAGGCGTGGCGGACGCCCCGAGCCGCGGCCGCCACAACCTGCCGGCGCGCCTGAGCCACACGATCGGCCGTTCTGCGGTCACCCAGGCCCTCAGCGACCGCCTGGCCACGCGGCGCCTGGTCTCCATCGTCGGGCCCGGCGGCATGGGCAAGACCACGGTGGCGCTGGCCGTCGCCGAGGAGCGCCTGAGCCATTTCCCCGACGGCGTCTGGTTCGTCGACCTCGCGCCTTTGTCAGACCCGGCGCGCGTGCCGGTCGCGCTCGCCTCGGCCCTGCAGATCTCCGCGTCCGCCGACGATCCATGGACCACGCTGCGCGGGCCGCTGCGCGACAGCCGCATGCTCATCGTGCTGGACAACTGCGAGCACGTGATCGATGCCGCCGCGCGGCTGGTCGAGCGCGTGCTGCGCGAGGCGCCGGGCGTGCACATCCTGACCACCAGCCGCGAGGCGCTGGAGGCAGAGGGCGAGTCGGTGCATCGGCTGGCCGCGCTCGAGGCGCCGGTGGCGGCCGATCCCACCGATGTGGACGAGTGCCTGGCGTTCCCGGCCGTGCAGCTGTTCGCGGAACGCGCCAGCGCCAACTCCGACGCGTTCGGGCTGACGGCCGACAACATCGCCCTCGTCTGCCACCTGTGCCGCCAGCTCGATGGCATGCCGCTGGCCATCGAGCTGGCCGCCGGCCGCATCGACAGCCTCGGCCTGCAGGGCCTGGCGGCGCGGCTGGACGTGATGTTCGCGCTGCTCACGCGCGGCCGCCGCACCGTGCTGCCGCGGCACCGCACCCTGCAGGCGCTGCTCGATTGGAGCCACGACCTGCTGACCGATGTCGAACGGGTCGTGCTGCGCCGGCTGTCGGTCTTCCGCTCCGCGTTCACGCTCGAGTCGGCGGCCGCCGTGCTCGCCGGCGACGACTTGACGGGGGAGGAGGTCATCGACGGCGTGATGGGGCTGGCCGCCAAGTCGCTGGTGGCGGTGGACGTCAGCGGCGACACCGCGTTGCACCGCCTGCTGTACACCACGCGCACCTACGCGGCCGACAAGCTGGCGCGTGGCGGCGAGGGACGCCGCCTGGCCGTGGCCCACGCCACGCACTTCCGCGATGTGCTGACGCGCGGCGTGCCGCAGCGCGACGAGATGCCCATCGTCGACTGGCTGCGGCGCTACGGCCGGATGATGGACGACGTCCGGGCGGGATTGGAGTGGGCTTTCTCGCCGGACGGCGACGTGCTGCTGGGCATCCAGCTCACGGCCGCGGCGTTCGACCTCGCCAACGAGCTGGGCCTGGTCGACGAGTTCCGCGGCCGGGTGGACATCGCCATGGAGGCCGTCGCGACGCTGCAACCGGCCCAGCCCGGGCTGGAGCTGCGTCTGCGCACGGAGCGCTGCTTCCTGGACACGTTCACGAAGGGCCGCGAGTTCGCGCGCGGCCCCCACATCGACCGCACCCTGGAGCTGGCCGAGCAGCTCGACTCCGCCGCGCAGCGCATCGAGGCGATGTTCAGCCTGTGCGCGAACGCGTTCGGCGCCGGCGACTACCCCCGGGTGGCCGAGGTGGCGCAGCGCATCAAGCGCTACGCCCCCGACCCGGACGAGCCCGTGGCGGTGCTGCTGTCCGACCGCTTCCTCGCGTTGAGCCATCACTACCTGGGCCGGCACGACGCTGCCCGTCCGCTGGCCGAGCGCGTGCTGCGCTACCCGGCGGGCAACGCCTACCGCCAGTACATCGGCCACATCCCGCGGGCGGTGTCGATGCGCATCCTCCAGGCGCGCGCGCTGTGGATGCAGGGCGCCTGCGACCAGGCCGTGGCGCGCGCCGCCGAGGCGGACGCGCACGCCGAATGCACCAACCCGCTGGCGCTGAGCCAGTCGCTGGCGATGGGCTCCATCCCGATCGCGCTGTGGCGCGGCGATAACCAGCGCGCCGCGCCGTTGATCGAGCGCCTGCTGGCCCATGCCAACCGGCATTCGCAGGCCTACTGGCAGTCCTGGGCCCGCAGCTACCAGCAGGTGCTCGCCGCGCGGGCCAGCGGCGGGCCGGTGCGCCTGGGCATCGAGATCGGCCCTGTCGAAGCGCTCTCGGGCCCGGGCGAGATGGACATGCTGTGCACGCTGGCCGAGACCGCCGTGTCGCCGGCCGGCGTCGAGCGGGCCGACGGCGGCCGGGTGGGCTGGTGCGCGTCGGAGATCCTGCGTGCCGACGCCGAGATGGGCCTGCGCCGCGTGCCGGGTGCGGTGGCCACGGCGGAGGCCGCGTTCATGCGCTCGCTGGAGATCGCGCGCGGGCAGGACGCGCTGTCGTGGGAGCTGCGCAGCGCCACCAGCCTCGCCCGCCTGTGGCGCGACCAGGGCCGGCGCGAGGACGCGCACCGGCTGCTGTCAGACGTCTACGGCCGCTTCGACGAGGGCCTGGCCACCGCCGACCTCGTGGCCGCGCGGACGCTGGTCGACGAGCTCGGCTGACGTCCGGCGCCGTCCTCACCAACATTCACACCGATTCACGCGGCGGCCGGTCGCGTCACGCCATCATTCCTGCCAAGGGCCGCGTGACGCGCCCGCAAAGACGCTGGAGTCGGGATGATGCAGAGGGGAAAGAGGGCGGGTTCGCGAGACGAAGCGGTGCACGCGGTCGCATGGGCGCTGCTGGCCGGCGTCGCGGGGCCCGCGTGCGCGCAGGACGCCGCGGCGGCGGCATCGGCGGCGGCCTCGGCCACGCCGCAGGTGCAGGAGGTGATCGTCACATCGCAGCGCATGCAGTCGGTACTGGGCCGCACGCCGCTGTCGGTGGGCGTCGTAGACCAGCACGCGATCGAGACGCGCGGCACCGCGCAACTCAGCGACCTGGTGGGCACCATCCCCGGCGTTACCGTGCCCAACGGGTTCAGCAACCAGCCGCAGGCGGTGGGCATCCGCGGCGTGGGCGTGTCGGTGCCCGCGATGAGCCAGGCGGTGGGCATCTACGTCGACGACGTGCCCCTGGTGCGCGGCTATGCGACTGCGCTGTGGGACCTGCCCGACATCGCCCGCATCGAGGTGCTGCGCGGGCCGCAGGGGACGCTGTACGGCCAGAACCTGACGGCCGGCGCGGTGCGGATCATTTCGATCGACCCCGGCGCCGACCCCGTGGCCTGGGTGTCCGCGTCCGCGGGCAATTACCACGAGGCGGAGGTGCACGCCTACGTCAACGGCCCGATCGGCGACGGACCGGTCTCGGGCAGCCTCGCGTTCTCGCGCCGCGGCAACGAGGGCTGGGGCTACAACGCCTCGACCGGCGAGCACGACAACAAGCTCGACGCGACCCAGTTCCGCACCAAGCTGCGCCTGAAGGAGCCGTCGGGCCTGGACGCGATCCTGGCCGTCGACGGGCTGGTGGACCGGTCCGACACCAACACCGGCGACTTCCCGCTCAATGACCCGAACTCCGCGCCGCGCGTCAACTTCACGACCGCCACGACGGGGCCGTTCAAGCGCCTGGCCGGCGGCCTGCAGTTCAAGGTGAGCCATCCGCTGGGCGACGGCATCGACCTCCATGCGATCACCGGCTACCGCGCGTACAAGGACGATCCCACGATCGCCGACATCGGCGGCCTGGCCACGCTGCGCTACCTGTTGACGCAGACCGTGCGGCAGAAGGTCTTCTCGCAGGAGCTGCAGCTGCAGGCCGTGCAGGATCGCGTCGACTGGACCGCCGGTGCCATGCTGGTGTCCGACCGGTTCGACTTCGAGCGCATCGTCGACCAGATCCCGCCGCCGCCCAAGGCACGCATCGACACGGACGGCGTGACCCACCTGGCGACCACCGACGTCGGTGTCTACGGACAGGGACACTATCGCTGGACGGACCAGATCGGGCTGACCGCCGGCCTGCGCGCGTACCACACGGCGCAGACCGGGGCGAACCAGTTCTGGCTCGTCGACGCCCAGCACGAGCGCACGCGGAACGTGTATACGGCGCCCGACCTGTCGACCTCCAGCAAGGGCCTGCTTCCGCGGCTGGGCATCGACTGGCAGCAGAGCCGCGACCTGTTCCTGTACGCGAGCTTCGCAAAGGGCCAGAAGTTCGGCGGCTTCAACCGCGCCACCGCGTCGATCGCGGCGTCGACGTACGCGGCCCATCCGGAAAAGGTCAGCACCTGGGAGCTGGGCAGCAAGTCGCGCCTGGCCGGTGGACGGGTGACGGCCGATGTCGCGCTGTTCCTCAACGACTACAGCGACTACCTCGCGGCGCTGCAGAACACGGTCATCGGCGGCGTGCTGGTGCCCGACCAGGTGCTGGTCAACGCCGGCAAGGCCAAGACCTACGGCGCCGACATCGACCTGACGGCCAAGCTCGCCGAGCACACCGACCTGTCGCTGTCCACGGAGCTGCTGCGCACCCGCATCGACCAGTTCGAGAACCCGACCGGCGCCGCGGTCAGCGACTACGTGGGCAACGAGCTGCCCTACGCGTCGCACTTCTCGCTGTCGGCCAGCTTCGACCACCGGCAGCCGCTGCCGGACGGCTCCGCGCTGGAGTTCAACGCGGCGCTGCAGCACCTGTCGCGGCAATACACCGACCTGCGCAACAGTGCCTCCGGGACCATCGTGCCGCAGACCTACGTCAACCTCGGCGCGAGCTGGATGACGCCGCAGCGCCACTGGACGTTCTCGCTGCGCGTGCGCAACCTGGCCAACCGCACCTACATCGTCCTGCGCACCACCATCCCGTCGGTCAACGTGGATGCCGCCAACTACGCCGCGCCGCGCACCTGGCTCGCCACCGCGCGCTACGACTACTAAGTCATGGCCGGCGACGCGCCCACCCTGTCCACGCCCACCTTCGAGCGGGCGCTGCACTTCGGTCGCTTCTCGCTGGACCCCGCGCGCAAGCTGCTGCTGGACGACGGCCGGGCCGTGCGCGTGGGCAGTCGCGCGCTGGACCTGCTGATCGCGCTGGTGGAGCGCGCCGGCGACGTGGTGAGCCACGACGACCTGTTCGCCCGCGTATGGCCGCACACAGTGGTGGAGGAGTCCAGCCTGCGCGTGCACATGTCGTCGCTGCGCAAGGCACTGGGCGACGGCCTGGGCGACGCACGCTACATCACGAGCCTGCCCGGGCGCGGCTACAGCTTCGTGATGACCGTGACCGAGGGGCGGACGACGCCTGGCGCGGCGTCGCTCGCGCCGGGCGCCGAGGCGACGGTGGTAACAGCGATGTCAGCGGCAGTGCGACCACTGCCGTCCCGGCTGACCGGCATCGTCGGCCGCGAGCAGGTGCTGGCCGCGCTGTCCGACAAGCTGCGGCAAAGCCGCTTCGTCACGATCGTCGGGACGGGCGGCATCGGCAAGACCACGATCGCGCTCGCGCTGGCCCACCAGATCGCCGGCCGGCATGCCGACGGCGCGTGCTTCGTCGACCTGGCCTCGCTGGACGAGCCCGCGCTGGTGCCTGGGGCCCTGGCCACGGCGATCGGCGTCGCGGTGCCGGAGCCCAATCCCTGGCCCGCGCTGGAGACGGCGCTGGCGTCGCGCGACATGCTGGTCGTGCTGGACAACTGCGAGCACCTGATCGTCGCCGCCGCGACGCTCGTGGAGCGCGTGCTGCGCGCGGCGCCGCGGGTGCATGTGCTGGCCACCAGCCGGGAGCCGCTGGAGGCCGAGTCCGAGGCCATCCACCGCCTCGAGACGCTGGCGGTGCCGCCCGCCGAGCGGGGGCTCGGCGTCGACGAGGCGCTCCAGTTTCCCGCGCTGCGCCTGTTCGTCGAGCGCGCCGCGGCCAACGCGGACGACTTCCGGCTGTCGCCGTCCAACCTGGCCGCGACGGTGCGGATCTGCCGCCATCTCGACGGCGTGCCGCTGGCCATCGAGCTGGCCGCGTCCCGGGTCGGCAGCCTCGGAATCCACGAGCTGGCGGAGCGCCTCGACGATGTCTTCAGCCTGCTGCGTCGCGGCCGCCGTACCGTTCTGCCGCGCCACCGGACGCTGCAGGCGCTGCTGGACTGGAGCCACGACCTGCTGGACGACGGCGAGCGCACGGTGCTGCACCGGCTGTCGGCCTTCCGGTCGTCGTTCACGTTGGAGGACGCGGCGGATCTGGCCAGCTGCGAGCGCATCGCTGCGGCGCGGGTGATCACCTGCGTCCTCGACCTGGTGTCGCGATCGCTGGTCGAACTGGAGGCCGGTGGCACCGGGCGCTACCGCCTGCTGTTCGTCGCTCGGCTCTATGCGTGGGAGCGGCTGTCCGCCGACGGCGATGTCGACGAGATCGCGCGCCGGCACGCCGTGTGCGTGCGCAACGCGCTGGTGCGCGCGAACGCCGAGCTCGACGAACGACGCGTGAGCATGTCGGCCTGGCGTGCCGCCCATGCCGCGGCCATGCCGGATGTCCGCGCCGCACTGGATTGGGCGCACGGCCCTGCCGGCGATGCGATCCTGGTCACCGAGCTGGTCGTCGAGTCCGGTCGGCTGCAACTGGAGATCGGGCTCAACGACGAGTTCCTGCCGCACGCGCTGGACGCGCTCGCGACGCTGCGCGAGCGGGACGCCGTGCCGCCCCGGCTGGAGTTGCGGCTGCTGACCCTGCTGTGCATGGTCGGCGGCCAGAGCCTGGTGGATCGCGAGATCCCGCCAGAGGCACCGTCGCAGCTCGAGGCGCTTGCCGGGCGCGTCGGCTCGCCGCTGCAGCAACGCACCGCCCTGTTCGCGCTGTGCGTCAACGCGTTCGGGCGCGGCGACTACCCCGCGGTCGCCGAGCGCGCAGCGCGTTTCGCGACGCTGCCGAGGGACGCGTCCGACCCGGACAACGCGGGGGCCGACCTGACGGGATGGCGCTTCGGCGCGTTGGGCCGGCATTACCTGGGCGAACATCGGGCCGCCTGGGCGGATTGCGAGCGCGTCCTCCAAAACGCGGTTCCCTGGGTGGCAGGCACGTACACCCAGATGCCGTTGCCGGTCTCGATGGGCATCCTGCAGGCACGCATCCTCTGGCTCCAGGGCCTGGCCGACCAGGCGCTCGAGCGCGCGCTGGGCCTGCTGCGCTTCTGCGAGAGCGCGCATCCGTTCGCGGTGAGCCAGACGCTCTCGCTGGGCATCATCCCCATCCTGCTCTGGCGCGGCGACGACGAGCGCGCCGTGCGTTTCCTGGCACGCCTGGTGGATCACGAGTTGACCCACTTCCAGAGCTTCTGGCTCGCCTGGGGCCATACCTACTGCAAGGCGCTCGCGTTGCGCGGCCAGGATGTCGAGGCCCTCCGGCTGCGGCTGGGCGCGACCGATCGCGTGAATGCGATGAACACCGACATGCTCGCCACGCTCGTCGCGGAACTGGTGAGCCCGGACGACGTGGCGCGCGTGGAAGCCGGCACCGTCGGCTGGTGCGCGCCGGAGGTGTTGCGCGTTCACGGCAAGCGCCAGGCCTCCGAGGCGATCCTGCGACGTGCGCTGGCGCTTGCACGGCACCAGGGCGCGCTTGCCTGGGAGCTGCGCGCGGCCACCAGCCTGGCCGCGCTGTTGCATGCGGGAGGCCGCCGCCACGAGGCGCACGACCTGTTGGCCGCGGTGCTGGCCGGCTTCACGGAAGGGCGCTGCTGCAGGGACGTGCGGTGCGCCGAGGCCTTGCTGGCCGAGTGGGAAGCGGTCAGCTGACCGCCCGGCGCTCGCGCCCGCGTGGCGCCATCGACAGCACCGCCAGCGTCGCGACGATGCTCGCGGCGACCACCGCGAACATGGCGGCCGGTCCGGCGCCGCGCAGCATCGGCACCAGCAGCAACGGCCCCAGCGCGCCGCCCATCCGGTTCAGGGCCCAGGCGCCGGCGGTGGCCGACGCGCGCTGCCGCGTGGGGAACAGTTCGGCGCCGTAGACCGTGAGCAGCGGGACGTACAGCGACACGGCGAGGTTGAACAGGGCCATCGCCACGATCAGCGAGGCCGTGCCGGTGCTGTAGTTGAAGGCGATGCCGCAGGCCAGCATCGCCAGGGCGCACGCGGCCATGGCGGCCCGGCGGTCGATGCGATCCATGAAGGTGGACGCGAGCAGCGTGCCCAGCAGCGGCCCCATCGAAGACAGCCCGAAGATCAGGAGCGCGGCGTCCAGCTTGAAGCCGCGCTGCGTCAGCGCCGCGCCGGTGAGCAGCGGGAAGGCGATCGTGGCCCATGGGCTCAGCGAGAACAGGCCTGCGATCCAGGGCCAGCGCCGGCCCGCGGGTGGCGTGCCCTCGTCCGGATGCCGCGCGGGCGCCGCTGCCGGAGCGGGGTCCGCCGGCATCTTGAACAGCACGCGCGAGCTTTCGAACGCACGGCAGCCGGCCTCGGCCCGCGCCTCGCGGCCGCGCGCATGGAGCCAGCGCGGCGACTCGGGCAGCGCGAGGAACGACAGGCCCGACAGCAGCGCGCCCACGCCGCCCGCGAGGAAGCCCCAGCGCCAGCCTTCGAGCGCGAACGGATGCAGCGGCGCGAGCCAGCGTACCCCGAAGATGGCGGCCGGCGGCCCGAGCAGCGACAGCGCGAGGCTGAGGCAGATCAGCGTGCCGCGGCGTTGCGGCGGCAGCAGGTCGGTGAGGTAGGCGATGACGATGGGCGGATAGCCGCCCAGTGCGAGCCCGGCGAGGAAGCGGCACAGCGTGAGCGCGCCCACGCCCTGCGCCAGGCCCGAGGCGAACGACGCGGCCGCGATCCACAGCATCAGGCCCACCAGCGCGCTGCGCCGGCCGTGCCGGTCGGCCCACCAGCCGAGCGCCGGCGCCCCGAGCACCGCGCCCACGAACACCGCGGCGAGCAGCACCCCGAGTTCGCCGGCCGGCACCGGCGCGGGCGGCGCCGAGAAGATCGCGGCCAGCACGCCGCCGAAGGCCATCTCCACCGTGTCCAGCGTCATGCCGATCGCGCAGAGCAGCATCGCCAGGGCGTGCAGCCAGGTCACGGGCAGGCGGTCCATGCGGTCGGAGAGGGCGTCGTGGGCGGTGGGTGGGGACATGGCGTTCGCTTCCGAGCCAGGATCGGGGATCGCCTGGCGCAGCGCCCACGATACGCGTCGAGCGGGCCGCATGACGCCTTGCCGACACCTGATTCACGCAAATTCACGCCCCGCCGGCCGCGTCGGTGCGACCATGTGCCCCATCGAGGCGCGCGGTGCCCGATTCACGGGATTTCACGTGGGCCGCACGTCTCCGCCATCCGGAACCCTGACTGACGCAATGAGCGCGATCGAGAACCTCGCCTTCGGACCCTTCACGCTGGCCGGCGCGCCGCCGGCCCTGTGGTTCGGCGAGCAGGTCCTGGCCCTGGAGCCGCCGGCCCTCGCGCTGCTGGCGGCTATCGTGCGAGCGCCGACGGGCGTGCCGGCGGCGCAGCTGTGGCCGCTCGTGTCGTCCGGGCCCGCGGTCGACGAGGATCACCTCTGCGAGCTGGCGGCCGACGTCAACACCGCGTTGGGGCGCTGCTCGCCGTCCTGGTATGTCGCCTGGTACCCGGAGGACGCGATGCCCCGGTTCGCGCTCGTCGACGCGACGCGGCACGCCAGCCCCATGGCGGCGCTGCCGGCGCGGCGCGCCGACATCTACGGCCGCGACGACGCGATCACGCAGGTCGTCGAACAGCTGCAGGCCCGCCGCTTCGTCACGATCCTGGGCGCCGGCGGCATGGGCAAGACGACCGTGGCGCTCGCCGCCGCCCACGCCGCCGCGTCGCGCTATCCGGACGGCGTGCACCTGGTCGACCTCGCGCCGATCATCGACGTCGAGCTCGTCGCGCAGCGCGTGGCCACGGCGGTGGGATGCGCCGTCGTCGACGCGGATCCATTCGTGATGCTGCGCCGCTGGGCCGGCGAGCGGCGCGTGCTGGTGATCCTGGACAGCTGCGAGCACGTGATCGAGGCCGCCTCGCGCGTCGCGGAGACGCTGGTGGGCGCCGGGCCGTCGGTCGCGGTGCTCGCCACCAGCCGCGAGACCTTGCGCGCCGCCGGCGAATGGCTGCACCGTCTCGCGCCGATGGGGCTGCCGCAGCCCGGCGAGGTGGTGTCGGCGCGCCAGGTCGCCGATTTCTCCGCGCTGCGCCTGTTCGTCGAGCGCGCGAGCGCCGCGGACGCCGCCTTCACGCTGGCCGACGACGATGTCCCGTTGCTGGTCTCGCTTTGCACGCGCCTGGACGGCGTGCCGCTGGCCATCGAGATCGTGGCCGCGCGCGTCGACGCGCTCGGGCTCGCGGGGTTGGCCGGCCAGCTCGAACGGCTGCTCCTGCAGCTGCAGGGCCGGCGCCGCACCGCCCCGGCCCGCCACGCCACGCTGGCGGCGCTGCTGGACTGGAGCTTCCGCCTGCTCTCGCCGACCGAGCAGCAGGTGCTGCGCCGGCTTTCGGTGTTCCGCGGCGGCTTCACGATGGACGCCGCCGTCGAGGTCGTCACCGACGCCGCGATCGACGCGGCCATGGCCCAGGAGATCGTGCTCGACCTGATGGCCAAGTCGCTCGTGGCACCCGTGCGCGGCGGCGACCGGGATCGACGGCGCCTGCTGGACACGACGCGCGCCTACGCCGGCGTCAAGCTCGACGAGGCCGGCGAACGCGACGCGGTGCAGCGCCGTCACGCGGCGTGGATCTCAGCCGCGCTCACGGAGGCCGAGCGCTGCTGGAACCTCATGGAGCGTCCGCAGTGGGTGGCGCAGCATGCGCCGCTGATCGACGACGTCCGCGGCGCGCTCGACTGGGCGTTCACGCCGGGCGGCGACGTCAGGCTGGGCGTCGACATCACCGTCAGCGGCCTCTCGCTGGGCATCCAGATGCTGTTGATCGGGGAATTCATCGTTCGCATCAGGCAGGCGGTGGAGGCGCTGGTCGCGTACAGCGAGGCGCGGCCGGATGGCGCGAACGAGATCACGATGGGCATGGCGCAGAAGCAGCTGAACACGCTCATGTCCAACTTCATCGCGGTGGACATTCCGCGCACGGGCATCCTCGCGACCACGCTGGAAGGCGCCTTGACGACGCTGTCCGACACCGGCGACTTCATGCAGCGCTACGCCGCGTTCAAGGGCATGTGGTCGCGGTGCATCTGGCGCGGCGATTTCCGCGACGGCGCGACCTGGGTCGGCCGGCTGGCGACGCTGGCGCAGACGAGTGACGATCCCGTCGCCCGGCTGGTGGCGGGACGGATCCAGGCGCAGAACCTGCAATTCCTCGGCCGGCACGCGCAGGCCTGCGAGCACGCGCATCGCGTCCTCGGCGAGGCCTGGCGCACGATCCCGCTGGTCTACAACCCGGCGCCCGTGGAGTTGCGCGTCTCGATGCGCGTGGTGCTGGCGCGCGCCTTCTGGATGCAGGGCTTTCCCGATCGCGCGACCGAGATGGCCGCCGAGGCGATGGCGCAGGCGTCGACCGACTCGCCGATGGCCCAGTGCCAGGTCATCACGATGGCCGCGATCGTCGTGGCGATGTGGAACGGGCACGACGAGACGGCGCAGGCCCTGGCGGCTCGCCTGGCCGAACTCGACCGCGTGGTGGGCTTCGACCACTGGCTGCGCTGGGCGCGGCGGCTGCGCGACGCGGTGGCGCTGCGCATCGGCGGAGAGGCTGCTGTGTGTTGCGACAACGATTTCTTCGACGAGCCCGAACCCGTGCTGGCCGATCACCTGGCCACGCTGGACGATCGCTGGCTGACCCCGCGCTGCATCCACCGCGTCGCCTCCGGCATGGTGGGCTGGTGCGCCCCGGAGGCGTTGCGGCGCCAGGGCGAGCGCGCGTTGCGCGAGCAGTCGGCCGACGGCATCGCGCGCGGCGAGGACTTCCTGCGGCGCTCGCTGGCGGTGGCGCGCGAGCAGGGCGCGTTGTCCTGGGAGCTGCGCACGGCCACGAGCCTCGCCCGCCACTGGCTCGCGCGCGACCGCGTGGGCGACGCGCGGGCCACGCTGGAGCCCGTCCTCGAGCGCTTCACCGAGGGCTTCGGCACGGCCGACTGGCTGGCCGCGAGCCGGTTGCTGGCGACGGCCTGACGCCGGCGCCTGTGCGCCAAAGGGAACAGCCGCGCGACTACCCCTGGGTGGACGACGGCGGCGAGGGGCGACCGCAGACTCCGGGGCATCCCGGTTCGACCTCCTCGCCACAGGACATCCCATGCTCAAGCTCGTCAAGCACCTGTTCGTCTCCTGCGCCGTCACCTTCTTCGCCGCGGAGTCCGGCGCCGCCGCGGCGGCCAAGCCGACGATCGTGCTTGTGCACGGCGCGTTCGCCGAGTCGGCCAGCTGGAACGGCGTGGCCGGCGAGCTGGCCAAGGACGGCTACACGGTCGTCGCGGCGGGCAATCCGTTGCGCGGCGTGGCCAGCGACGGCGCCTACGTCGCGGCGCTGCTCAAGTCGATCAAGGGGCCCGTGGTGCTGGTGGGCCACTCGTACGGCGGCGCCGTCATCTCGGCAGCGGCCGACGGCGCCACGAACGTCCAGGCCCTCGTGTTCGTCGCGGCCTTCGCGCCCGACGCGGGCGAGTCCTGCCTGGCGCTGACCGGCAAGTTCCCGGGCTCGACGCTGCCGCCGACGCTGGCGCCGCCCGTCGCCCTCGCCGACGGCGGCGAGGATCTCTACATCCTGCAGGACAAGTTCCCGCACCAGTTCGCGGCCGACGTGCCGCTCGCGCAGGCCCGGGCGATGGCCGCGACGCAGCGTCCCATCAAGTCGGCGGCGCTGGCCGAGGCGGCCGGCGCGCCCGCGTGGAAGACGATCCCGTCGTGGGCGATCTACGGCTCGGGCGACCTCAACATCCCGCCGGCGGCCATGGCCTTCATGGCCGAGCGCGCGCACGCGAGGAAGGTCGTCGTGGTGCCGGGCGCGTCACACGTGGTGATGGTGTCCCATCCGCACGACGTGGCCGCGCTGATCCGCCAGGCCGCGGCCGATTGAGGCGCCACATGACCGGACGACTGAAGGCCTGCGCCGCCGCGCTGGCGCTGGGCATGGGCGCGCTGCTCGCGCAGGCGGGCGAGGCCGGCGACCTCGCGCAGGGCGACGCGCTGGTCAACGGCGTGCGCATCCATTACGCCGTCGTCGGCCAGGGCGAGCCGGTGCTGCTGCTGCACGGCTGGCCCGAGAGCCTGGTCGCCTGGCGCCACGTGATGCCGCTGCTCGCGAAGTCGGGGCGCCGCGTCTGGGCGATCGACCTGCCCGGCTTCGGCGACAGCGACAGGCCGGCGGCCGGCTACGACCTCGACAGCGTCGCGCGCGACCTGCACGAGTTCATCCGCGGCCAGCGCCTGGCCGAGGGCGACCGCGGCGTCGATGTCGTCGCGCACGACCTCGGCTCGTGGGCGGGACACGCGCTCGCGGCCAACCATCCGGCCGACGTGCGCCGCCTGGTCCTCAGCGAGGCGCTGCTTCCGGTGCTCGCGCCCGCGGCGCCGGCCATTCCCGACGAGGCGGCCAACCTGCGCACCTGGCACTTCGCCTTCAACCGGCTCGACGACCTGCCGGAGATCCTCGTGCGGGGACGCGAGCGCGAGTACCTGACGTTCCTGTTCCAGACCAAGAGCGTGCGGCGCTGGCGGATCGACGGGCCCACGCTGGACGAGTACGTGCGCCAGTTCTCCGCGCCGGGCGCGGCGCGCGCCGGATTCGACTACTACCGCGTGAACTACTCGGCCGCCGGCCTCGCCCAGGCGCGCGCGCGAGGCGAGAAGCCGCTGAACATGCCCGTCCTCGCGATCGGCGCCAGCGCCGGCGTGGGCGGCGCGCTGCTGAAGACGCTGCGGCCGATCGCCGCGGACGTCCAGGGCGTCGTGCTCGACGACTGCGGCCACTTCCTGCCCGACGAGTGCCCCGAGGAGTTCGTGCGGGCCGTCACGGCGTTCTGGACGTCGCGCCCGCGTTGACCTCGCCGCGGCGAGGCCGGCGCGCAAGCCTCAGAATGCGCTCTTGACCACGCCGCCGTCCACGCGCAGCGCCGCGCCCGTGGTGGCGGACGCCAGCGGGCTGGCCACGTAGGCGACGAGCGACGCGATCTCCTGCGGGCTCGAGAAGCGCTTGATCAGCGACGTCGGGCGCACGTGCTGGAAGAACTCGGCCTCGACCTGCTCGAAGGGCTGGCCCTTCTGCCGGGCCATGTCGTCCACGAAGTCGCCCACGCCGCGCGACTTCGTCGGACCGGGCAGCACGCTGTTGACGGTGATGCCGGTGCCGGCCACCGATTCCGCGATGCCGCGGGCGACCGCGATCTGCGCGGTCTTGGTCACGCCGTAGTGGACCATCTCGGTGGGGATCTGCACCGCGCTCTCGCTCGAGATGAAGATGATGCGTCCCCAGTTGGCCTGCCGCATCGCGGGCAGCACCAGGCGGGAGAGGCGCACGCCGCTCAGCACGTTGACGTCGAAGAAGCGGCGCCAGTCCTCGTCGGGGATGTCCTCGAACGGCTTGGGCTCGAAGATGCCGAGGTTGTTCACCAGGATGCCGATGCCGGGATGGCGTCGCACCAGGCCTTGTGCGACGTCGGCCTGGGCGAGGTCGCCAGCCTCGCCTTCCACGGCGCCGCTCGTCTCGGAGCGGATGCGCGCCACGGCCTCGTCGACGGCCGCCTTCGTCCGGCCGTTGACGATGACGCGCGCGCCTTCCTGGGCCAGCGTGCGCGCGATCGCGTAGCCGATGCCGGCCGTGCTGCCGCTGACCAGGGCCAGCTTGCCGTCGAGTTGCAGGTCCATGTCGAATCTCCTTGAAGTGCCACAGTTGAACGATGCCCGCGGCGGCGCGCGATGGCCGTCGGACCGCGAGAGTGCCAGTCTCGCCAGTCGGCGCCGGTCGGGCACCTTTCTTTGGGCAGAGGTCCTTCCTGCGCCGGGGTCAGGCGATGTACTCGTTGACCAGGTTCTCCCACGCCTCCTGCCTTGCGGACACCGGCCGCTCGTCGACGTTGCGCTGGAGGGCATGCGCCGCGACGTCGTCCAGCGACATGCCCGGTGCCAGCAGCCTCCGGCCGACCTCGCCATCCCAGCCCGCGTAGCGCGCGTCGAGTTCGCGCGCGGGACGGCCGTCGACGATCATGCGTTCGGCCACCAGCAGCGCGCGGGCGCACAGGTCCATCGCGCCGACGTGGCCGTGGAACAGGTCGGCCGGATCGATCGACTGGCGGCGCACCTTCGAGTCGAAGTTCAGTCCGCCGTGCGTCAGGCCTCCGCCCTGCAGCACGTGGTACAGCGCGAGCGCGGTCTCGGGCAGGTTGTTGGGGAACTGGTCGGTATCCCAGCCGCATTGCATGTCGCCGCGGTTCATGTCGAGCGAGCCGAACAGGCCGAGCGAGAAGGCGGTGGCGATCTCGTGTTCGAAGCTGTGGCCGGACAACGTGGCGTGGTTCGCCTCGATGTTGACCTTCACCTCGTTTTCCAGCCCGTACTGGCGCAGGAAGCCGTGAACGGTGGCGACGTCGTAGTCGTACTGGTGCTTGGTGGGCTCGCGCGGCTTCGGCTCGATCAGGACGTAGCCCTCGAGGCCGATCTTGTGCTTGTGCTCCACGGCCATCTGCAGGAAGCGGCCGTACTGCCGCGACTCGCGCACGAGGTCGGTGTTGAGCAGCGTCTCGTAGCCCTCGCGCCCGCCCCACAGCACGTAGTTCGCGCCGCCGAGGCGCTTCGTCGCGTCCATCGCCTCCTTCACCTGCAGCGCCGCGAGCGCGTAGATCTCGGGGTTCGGGTTCGTGGCGGCCCCGCTCATGAAGCGGCGATGGCTGAACAGGTTGGCCGTGCCCCATAGCAGCTTGATGCCGGTGGCCGCCTGCTTCTCGCCGAGCTGGTCGACGATGCGGTGGAAGTTGCCCACGCTCTCGCGGGGCGTCGCGCCTTCGGGGGCGACGTCGCGGTCGTGGAAGCAGTAGAACGGGGCGCCCAGCTTCTCGAAGAACTCGAAGGCGGCGTCGAGCTTGGCGAGCGCCGCGGCCATCGGATCGGCCACACGGTGCCATGGGCGCTCGAACGTGCCGTCGTAGCCGAACGGATCGAACCCGTTCCAGCTGAAGCTGTGCCAGTAGCAGACCGCGAAGCGCAGGTGATCCTCCATGCGCTTGCCGAGCACGAGGCGATCCTTGTCGTACCACTTGAAGGCGAGCGGCTCGCGCGATTGCGGGCCTGCGTAGCGGATCTTGTCGATCCCGGCGAAGTAGTCGGTCATGGTGGAGTCTCCTGGAGGGAAGGGAGTCGGGAGGACTGCGTGCGGTGTTGCTGCGCGACGCGCGTGACGGGCTTGCCGCCGATGATCATGCCCAGCACCTCGTCCTCGCTGAGGTCGGCCGTTCGATACGTGCCGATCACGCGGCCGTTCTTCATCACCGCGAGACGGTCGGACAGCGCGAACACGTCGGGCATGTCGTGCGAGATCAGGAACACGCCGACGCCGCGCGCCTTCAGGCGGCGCACGAGGTCGTGCACCATGCGCGTTTCCTCGGGGCCGAGCGCCGCGCAGGGCTCGTCCATGATCAGGATGCGGGCGTTGAAGTACAGCGCGCGCGAGATCGCCACCACCTGGCGCTGGCCACCGGACAGCGAGCGCACCGGCTCGCGGATGTTGCGGAAGTTCGGATTCAGCTGTGCGAACACCTCGCGCGCCGCGGCCTCCATGGCGTAGTCGTCCATCGTGTTCCAGCGCGTCATCAGTTCGCGGCCGAGGAACAGGTTGGCGACAGCGTCGAGGTTGTCGGCCAGCGCCAGCGTCTGGTGGATGGTCTCGATGCCCAGCGCCTGCGATTCGGCCGGATTGGCGATGTGCGCGGTCGCGCCGGCGATGCGGATCTCGCCGCGGTCGATCGGGTAGGCGCCCGCGAGCATCTTCATCAGCGTCGACTTGCCGGCGCCGTTGTGGCCCAGCACGGCCACCACCTCGCCGGCGTCGAGCGCCAGGTTGACGTCGCTGACCGCCTGCACCCCGCCGAAGGCCTTGTGCATCCCGATGATCTCGACAAGGGGCGAGGCCGTCATGCCAGCCGCTCCCCGGTCCAGCGGCGATAGAGCACGTCGAACGCGACGGCCACGATCAGCACCTGGCCGATGATGATCATGCGCTGGCCGATGCCCACGTCCAGCAGCAGCAGGCCGCTGTCGAGGAACTGGATGATCAGCGCACCCAGCACCGAGCCGAGCACGGTGCCGCTGCCACCCGACAGGCTCACGCCGCCGATCACCGCGGCGGCGATCACGTAGAGCTCCATGCCCGTGCCCATCGAGTTGGTGCCGGCGTTCAGGCGCGAGACCGAGACGATCGCGGCGATGGTGATGGTGACGGACAGCAGCAGGAACAGCTGCAGCGTGACGCGCCGCACGGGGATGCCGACCAGCCGCGCGGCCTCCGGATTGCCGCCGATGGCGTAGACGTAGCGTCCGAAGCGCGTGCGCCGCACGATGAATGCAACCGCCAGCACCACGGTGCCCCAGATGACGACCGGCGCGGGGATGCCCTGGCCGGCGGGCTTGCCGGGCAGCTGGTACGCGCACATCGCCGCCGTGAAGGCCGCGAGCAGGGCGAGCAGCCCCAGCGTGAAGGCGATGTCCGCGGCCAGCGGGCGCAGCGGGAACCCGTGCTTCGCCTTCGCGCGCCGCGCCTGCACGATGCGCCAGCACAGCAGCGCCGCGAGCACCGCGGCCAGCGTCCAGCTGCCGGCGATGCCCAGCGCGCCATCCAGGCCGCCTCCGAACCACAGGAAGACCGGATCGGTGATCGGCTGCGTCTTGCCGTTGGCCACGAGGAAGGCCGCGCCGCGGAACGACATCAGGCCGCCCAGCGTCACCACGAACGACGGCACGCCCAGGTAGGCGGTCAGGCCGCCCTGGTACATGCCGGCGAGGATCGCCGCAGCGAGGCCCGCCAGGCAGGCCGTCGCCCAATGCCAGCCGGCGGTGTACTGCAGGTAGGCGATCAGCACGCCCACGAAGCCGACGACCGAGCCGACCGACAGGTCGATGTGGCGCGCGACGATCACCAGAGAGATCGCGGTGGCGACGATGCCGACGACGGCCGTCTGCTGCGCGATGTTGTAGAGGTTCTCCGGCGTCAGGAAGTTGCCGGTGAGCACGTGGAAGGTCGCGGCCATGACGGCGAGCACGACGGCCATCAGGCCGAGGCGCAGGTCCAGCGCGCTGAGTTGGAGCGATTCCATGGGGTGGGGGCGTGCGCCGTCCCGCGTGCGTCACGCGCGCGGGACGGCGGGGGCGCTTACTTGCAGGCTGCCGGCGCCTTGGCGGCGTCGACGCCGCGGCACAGGTTGTCCTTGGTGATCCAGCCTGCCTTGACGACGGTGTCGAGGTTCGCGCGGGTGATCGGCACGGGTTTCAGGAACTTGGAGTCCAGCGCCACCTTGTGCTCGCCGCCCGACCACTTCACCGTGCCCGGCACCGGCTTGCCGTCGGCCAGGTCGACCGCGGCGTCGGCGGCCTCGCGGCCGAGGTCGCGCGCGTCCTTCCACACCGACACCGTCTGCGTGCCGAGCGCCACGCGGTTGAGCGCGGCCTGGTCGCCGTCCTGGCCCGACACCGGCACGCCGGAGATGCCGCGCGCAGACAGCGCCGCGACCACGCCGCCGGCCGTGCCGTCGTTCGAGGCCACCACCGCGTCGACCTTGTTGCCGTTGCGCGTGAGGATCTGTTCCATGTTCTTCTGCGCGACCTCGGGCTTCCAGCCCTCGGTGTACTCCTCGCCGACGATCTTGATCGCGCCGCTCTTGACCGCGGCGTCGAGCACCTCCTGCTGGCCCTCGCGAAGGAAGTCCGCGTTCGGATCGGTGGGCGAGCCCTTGATCATCACGTAGTTGCCCCGGGGTTTGACGGAGAACACGCCGCGCGCCTGCATGCGGCCGACTTCCTTGTTGTCGAAGGTGATGTAGTAGACGCCGGGCTGCTCGATCAGGCGGTCGTAGGCGATCACGGGAATGCTGCGCTGCTTGGCCTTGGCCAGGGCCGGAACGATGGCGTCCTTGTCCATCGCCAGCACGATCAGCGCCTTCGCGCCCTTGGCGATCAGGCCGTCGACGTCGGCGAGCTGCTTCTCCGGCGAACCGCCCGCGTCCGCGCTGACGTAGGTGGCGCCGCGCTTGGCCAGTTCGGACTTGATGGCGGCCTCGTCAGTCTTCCAGCGTTCCTCCTGGAAGTTGGACCAGCTGACGCCCACCACCAGTTGAGCGTGCGCCGCGGCGCCCGAAAGGAGCGTGGCAGTCAAGAGAACGTACTTGAAGTTCATGGTTTGTCTCCGGTTGTTTTCTGCGTCCAGACGCCCTTCGTCGAGGGGGTCAAGCGAGATTACTTCGTTCGACGATCGAACTAATACATGTTTTCCCGAATGCGGCGGCAGGCGGGCGGCCGGGGGATGGGCTGTATGCCGATGCTCGACAATTGCTCGAGCTCCTCCGACCAGTCCGGCCGGGTCGTCATGCCGGCGTCGGCGCCGTCCGTTGCCGCCGCAGCCACAGGAACCCGTCGGCGCTGTAGACCGCCAGTGCCAGCCAGATCAGCACGAAGCCGGCCAGCCGCGTGCCCTGCAGCGGTTCGCCGAACCAGGTGACGCCCAGCAGGAACTGGAGCGTGGGCGACAGGTACTGCAGCGTGCCCAGCGTGGCCATGGTGATGCGGCGCGCCCCGGCGGCGAAGAGCAGCAGCGGGATCGCGGTGAGCGGGCCGGCGAGCAGCAGCCAGCCGACGGTGGCAGCGTCCATGCCGGCGAACAGGCCCGGCAGCCCGCCGTGCGGCGCGGACATCCAGGCCAGCGCGACCAGCGCCAGCGGCGCGATCACGGCCGTCTCCACCGCCAGGCCTTCCAGCGCGCCCAGCGGCGCCGTCTTGCGCAGCAGGCCGTAGGTGCCGAACGAGGCGGCCAGGCCTAGCGCGATCCAGGGCGGGCGTCCCAGCGTGGCCGTGAGCCACAGCACGCCGCAGGCGGCCACGGCCACCGCCAGCCACTGCAGGCGGCGCGGCCGTTCCGCGAGCACCCAGGTGCCCAGCAGCACGTTGACCAGCGGCGTGACGAAGTAGCCCAGGCTTGCCTCCACCAGGTGGCCGTGGTTGACGGCCCAGACGTACAGCAGCCAGTTGCCGCTCAGCAGCAGCGCGCTGAGCGAGAACTGCGCCAGCAGCCGCGGTTGGCGCGCGACGCCACCCACCCACTGCAGGCGCCGCATCGCCAGCAGCACCGCCCACACGAACACGAACGACCACAGGGAGCGGTGCATCACGATCTCGAACGCGTCGACGCGCGCGAGTGCATGGAAGTAGATCGGGAACAGTCCCCAGAGGACGTAGGCGAGGGCGGCGTAGAGGAGACCGGGCATGCGGTGCGGATGGATCGGAGGCGGTCTCCGGGTTCGCGCCATTATCGAAGGCGTCGTGCTGGCGGGGCCGTCATGGTCTTCAAGCCGGCGTCGCCTGCCGGCCGGACACGTCGAATTCGTTGTCGGGAAATGCGCAGGACTGCGCAGATGTGTCGTTGCTTTTGCACGATTTCCACCTTTCGGGGGATTGTTGGCAATTGGCACTGCGCTGAAAAATGGATGTCATGAACGCTCCGCATCATCTGGAGTGTTCCAGGGAGTACAGCCATGCCGCAGACCTACAACGTCGGATCCCGGTCGCGTTTCGTGACCTTCATCGCCTGGGCTTTCATGCTCCTGGCGGCGTTCGCGTGCGTGTGGGCGGTCATCCAGAACGCGACCCAGTCGTCGTGGACGGCGCTGGCCGGCGACCAGGCCAGCCTGCCCTGGCTCACCGGGCTGCTGCTGCGCCACGCCACCTGGGTGTTCCTGGCGGCCATCGCGCTGTCGCTGGCCACCATGGTGTGCGCCTTCGGCCTGCTGCGCCGCATCGAATGGGCGCGCCGCGTGTTCATCGGCTTGCTGATGGTGGCCATCGTCGTCAACCTGTCGGGCCTGTGGCTGCAGCAGGAATTCATGCACCTGCTGGTGGACTCGGCGCTGCGCCAGGCCACGCTCACGCCCTCGGCCGCCGACGTGTTCGGCGGCGTCGTGACCACCGCCCGCGTGCTGGCCGGCTTCATCACGCTGGTGGCCAGCCTGGCGCTGGTGGGCATCATCCGGCGGCTGATGTCGCCGTCGGTGCGGCAAGAGTTCGCCTGAACTGACCGCCCCACGGTCGCTGGCGCTCCCTGCCCCCGAGGGGCCGGCCGGTTCGAGCCCGGCAAAGCCGGATCTCTCCCTGCCTTGAACTTCAATTGGGGCGATCCGCGCCGGTGGCGGTGACGAACAGGCATCCGGTTCGACGTCGTCGGATGCCGATCATCTGCCGCGCAGCCGGTCCGGCAGCCCGTCGTGCCCACCCAGCGTCTGCGCCGGCGCGTCGTCCCACCACTCGGCCGGCGCCAGGTCGGCGCGGCGCGACGGGTTGACCGGGTAGACGATGCGGTTGTGGGCCTTGGCCGCCTCGCCGCCCACCAGCAGCAGCGCATCGCGCTCGCCGTTGTTGATGAAGCAGTGGCTGATGCCCGTGCCGGCGGGAAACGCTGCAAGGTCGCCGGCGGCCATGCGGTGGAGATGGCCGTCGATCCACGCGTCCACCTCGCCCTCGATGACGTAGGCGAACTCCTCCTCGTCCGATTCGGCGTGCGGCCACGACGAGCGGCTGCCCGGCGGCAGGCGCTGCAGGTTGATACCCAGGCGCACCAACCCCGCGGCGGCGCCCAGCCGTCGCGTGGGGCCCATGGGCTCGTCGCTTTGCGGGTAGACGTGGCGGCGCTCGGGCAGGTCGGCGGCCGAGACGATGAAGGGTGGGCGTGCGGTCATGGTTTCGTCTCCGTTCATGCGATGTCGCCGTCCACGTAGAACCAGCGCCCGCCCTCGCGCACGAAGCGGCTCGTCTCGTGCAGCCGCTCGGCCTTGCCACCCAGCTTGCTGCGCGCCACGAACTCGACGATCGCGTGGTCGGCGTCCTGCTGCACGTGGCGGCGCACGTCCAGGCCCAACCAGCGCAGGCCCTCGGGCAGGGGCTCGATGGTAGCGGGGCGCGTCGACGGGTGCCAGGTGTCGGCCAGGTAGCCGGGCAGGCCGGCCACGAAGGCGCTGTAACGCGAGCGCATCAGGTCTTCGGCGCCGCGTGCCTGCAACGCCTCGGGGCCGGCGTGCCAGCGGCCGCAGCAGTGGGCGTAGGCGAGTGGGCGGCCGCAAGGGCAGGGCGAAGTCGGGGCGAAGGGCATCCGCGAATTGTGCGTGCGCGAAGACCTGGCCGCTTGATCCGGCCGCCAAAGGTCCGATAGACTGTATGCAAATACAGTATGTCGGGAGGGCCTCGAACGTACGGAACTGCCGAGCTGCGACGCCCTTCCACTTGTCCAGTGAACCTGCGTCCAACCCGCCATCGCGATGCCCTCGCCGTCTTCCCTGCTGCCGCTGGAGCACCTGCATCCGGCGTTGTGGCGCGCGCACCAGCTCGGGCGCGGGCGGGAGGCGGTGCAGGCGAGCGGTTACGCCGCGCTCGATGCCGAGCTGCCCGGTGGCGGCTGGCCGCAGCGCGCCATCACCGAGCTGCTGCTGTCGCGTCCCGGCTGGGGTGAGATCCGGCTGCTCGCGCCGGCGCTCGCGCGCGTGGGCGCGGCCGGGCGGGGCGTGCTGCTGCTGGGCCCGCCGGCCGAGCCGTGCGCCGAGGCGCTGGCGCAGCTGGGCCTCGACCTGTCGCGCTGCGTGGTGATCCGCGGCGACGACCTGCTGTGGCCGCTGGAGCAGGCGCTGCGCAGCGGGCAGGTGGGCGCGGTCGTCGCGTGGGCGCCGGCCAGCCTCAAGAGCGAGGCCTTGCGCCGGCTGCAACTGGCGGCGCAGTCGCACGAGGGGCCGGCCTTCGTCATGCGCGCCGAGGCCGCGGCGGCGCATCCCAGTCCCGCGCCGTTGCGGCTGGGGCTTGCGGGCGCGGGGCCCGACACCCTGGCCGTGCGCCTGCTCAAGCGCCGCGGGCCGGCGCTGGAGCTGCCCGTGGTGCTCGCGCTGCCGCCCGTGCTCTCGCGCACCGCGCACCAGCGGGCGCTCACGCCCCGGCGCACGCGCACGAGTGTGCAGGCGCTGTCCGCCATCGCATGAACGAGGCAACGGCTCGCCATGCTCTGGATCGGCATCCACCTGCCGGCGTTGTCGCTGGAATCCTTCATCGCCACGCTGGCGCCGGCGGATGACGGGCCCGACGAGATCGGCCCGGTCGCCCTCGTTGCCCACCACCGCGTGGTCGCCGCCAACGCCGCGGCGCGCGACTGCGGCGTGCGGCCCGGCCAGAAGCGCGCCACCGCGCTGGCGCTCGCGCCGCACGCGCGGCTGGGCGAGGCCGACCCCGCGCGCGACGACGCGGCGATGATGGCCGTGGCCCACGTGGCGCTGGGCTTCACGCCGTCGGTGTCGCTCGGCGGCAACCACGTGGTGCTGGCCGAGGTGCAGGCCAGCCTGCGCTACTTCGGCGGCCTGCCGCGGCTGTTGCAACGCCTGCGCGCCGGGCTCGCGCCGCTGGGCCATGAACTGCGGCTGGCCTGCGCGCCCACCGCGCAGGGCGCGCAGTGGATGGCGCCGGGCCACGACGACGCCGAGGCCGCGCCGGCCAACAGCAAGGCCGACTGGCGCGCGCGCGTCGGCGCCGTGCCCGTCGCCCGCATGGCCGCCGCCGCGCCGTACCTGGCCGCGCTCGAGTCGCTGGGGCTGGCCACCGCCGCCCATCTCTGGAAGCAGCCGCGCGCCGGGCTCACGCGGCGCTTCGGCGGCGCGCTGCTGGCCGACATCGACCGCGCGCTCGGCGACCTTGCCGACCCGCGCCCCGCGCTGCAGCCCGCGCCCACCTTCGACAGTCGGCTGGAACTGTTCATGCGCGCCGACGACAGCGCTGCGCTGCTCGCCGGCGCCGCCGTGCTGCTCAACCGGCTCACCGCCTGGGCCCTGGCGCACCACGGGCTCGTCGGCGGCTTCGAGCTGCGCCTGCACCACGAGAGCCGCCGCAAGATGCTCGAGGATCCGGCGTCGCGCACCACCGTGCTGGAGATCGGCCTGGGCGAGCCGGTGTCCGACACCGCGCACCTGCACTCGCTGCTGCGCGAGCGCCTGCAGCGGCTGCCGCTGGCCGCGTCGGTCATCGAGCTGAGCCTGCACTGCCACGCGATCACGCCCGGCGCTCCACCCAACGCCGAACTGTTCCCGTCGGCCGCCAGCGTGGGCGAGGGCTGGCACCGGCTGCTCGAACGCTTCGAGGCGCGGCTGGGCGCGCACAACATCCAGCGCCTGCAGCCGGTGGCCGACCACCGCCCCGAGCGGGCCACCGGCGTGCGCCAGGGCGGCGACGCGCCATCCGCGCGCGTCCGCGCGCCGGGCACGCCGCTGAACCTCGTCGCGCCGTCCGGCCCCGCCGCCACGGCCTCCGGCGACCCGGCCCACTGGCCGCGACTGAAGCGCCCCGTGTGGCTGCTGCGCCAGCCGCAGCCGCTGCGCGATGAGGGCGGCACCCCGCTGCTCTCGGGCAGGCCCCTGTGGCTGGTCGCCGGGCCCGAGCGCATCGAGGCCGGCTGGTGGGACGGCGGCTATGCGGCCCGCGACTACTTCATCGCGCAGGACAACGACGGTGCGCTGCTGTGGGTCTACCGCTTCCGGCGCGCGCCGGAGGTGGGCGAGGTGGGGTGGTATCTGCAGGGGAGGTTCGGCTAGGAGTCTGCGCGGCAGAAGGCGCCGTCGCGAGAAGGGCGAGAAGCATGGACTTTTCTCAGCTTTGAGTGCACCAGGCACCGTTCCCTTGGGTTGCCTGTCGCCAAAGACCGATCGGCGCCGATCGCCGGCTGCGCCTTGCAGTTGCCAGGCAGCATCAGTCGCCGCACACTCCGCATTGCGACTGTAGGCCGGTACCGACCTGAAACCGAGACCGCGAGGCTGCTGTCCATGATTCCGACGCTGAGAGTGGCGATGGCGAGACGCCCTTGGGCGCTTCTCCTGTGCATGGCGTTGGCCTCCTGCGCCGATGCACCCGCCTCGATCGACGCAAGCGAGGATCTGTTCGCCGACTCATCCTTTGCACCGTCGTCCGAGCGCATCGCCGCAGCCGACATCTTCGCGGTCAGCCCGGAAATGAGGGCCTATCTGAATTCCATGGTCGCCGAGGAAGTCGCGCAGCACGGCGAGGCCCGAGGTCTGGTGGAAGCCTTGTTCAAGGATCGCCGCCTGCAAATCGACTATGACGCGGCCTACACCCGCAACGCTGCCCAGACGTTCGAGGCCCGAGCCGGCAACTGCCTGTCCCTGTCCATCGTGACGGGCGCCATGGCCAAGGAGATCGGGCTGGAGGTGCGCTATCAGTCCGTCCGCACCAGCGAACACTGGGAGCGCGACGGCGATCTGTTGGAACTGGTCGGGCACGTCAACGTCTCGGTGGGATTGCCCGCCCCGAGGGTTCGTGCCTGGAGGTACAACACGGACAGGTGGACGGTCGACTTCCTTGCCCCATCGGAGATGAAGGGCCTGGTCACCGAACCGATTTCCGAATCCCGCATCGTCGCGATGTTCATGAACAACCGGGCCGCCGAGGCCCTGGCGCGCCAGCGCACGGATGACGCGTACTGGTGGCTGCGCAGTGGCATCGCCTCGGATTCCACCTTTGCCAGCCTGTACAACACGCTCGGCGTGACCTACCTGCGCAAGGGCCTGCTGCCGCAGGCGGAGTCGGCGCTGCGCCACGCGCTCTCCATCGAACCGGACAGTCGGCAGACGTGGAACAACCTGGCTGTCGTGCTGCGTCACGAGGGGCGAACCGAACAGGCCGCGGCCATCGAGAAGCAGCATCCCGCTTCGGGGGCTGCAACCTTGACCGCCGCCATCGAAGGCGGGATGAAGGCCAACGAATCCGGTGACTACGCCCGCGCGCTCGAACTCCTCACGCGCGCGCTCAGGACATCGAGCGACAACCACGAGGTCCATTACCTTCTGGCCGTCACCTACCTCAATCTCGGCGACCGCCGCCGCGCGATGGAACATCTTCTCGAGGCAAGAGACGACAGTCTGACCGTCAGGCAGCGGTCGATCTACTCATCGAAGATCGAGCTCCTGAATTCGAGGACGAGCAACTTCAGGCTGGATCCCAAGGTGCTGCAGTCGAATTGAAGAGCCGATCGCCCGGTTGGCCGGTGCCGTTGTCGCGCCGGAAGTCCGCGATCGTCTTGAAGTCCGGCGCCAGTCGGCCCGTCAGCCACATCAACTTTGTTGATCGGACATGGACACCCCTATCTTTGCAGACGGCAACGGCTGGCAGCTGCGCGCGGGTCAGGCGATGATGTCGCGAGGCACAAATCGATCAGCGCATCGGTCGGCAATCGTGTCGGCTCGACGCCGGGATGAGTTTGGTTTTGCCTGTACCTCCACTCGCTCGCTGTCCAAGGCCGCCCTTTGTGACGCTGCATCGCCAACGAATGCCCGAACGCGCACGTGTGCCACTGTTGAGGGCATCGCAGTGGCTCGAGTCGATGATTGCGTACCCGCGATTGCGTGCTGAGTGTTCGGAGCTTGCAAGGGAAGTGATTGCCGACTTGCGCACGGAAGGCGTGCACGTCACATCAGTGGAACGCTTGCTGGGCGGCGCGGCCCCGGCATATTGCGAAGCGATGGCGCGTGCTTCCGAGTTCCTGGCAGAGTGCTCAGTGCGCAAGCACCCGGCGTGGCGCGTTCAGGCCGCGTCGACTGATCTGCTGCCTGGGGAATTGCTGGCACGTCTGCCCGAGTTCTATCTGTTCGGCCTGAACGCGCAGATCCTGTTTCTGGCCGAACAGTACCTGCGTGTCCCGATTGCCTATCACGGCGCTGTGTTCCGGCATTCATTCGTGGACGGACACGAGGTCGGCCCGCGCCTGTGGCATAGGGACTGCGAGGACTTCCATGTGCTGCGTACAGTCGTGTATCTCAATGATGTTGCCGCAGACGGCGGCCCGTTCGAATACATCCCACGACACTGCAGCCAGGATGCGCGCGATGCCTTTGGCAATACGCCGATGCGCACGAATGAAGAAATGCAGGCCCTCGTGCCGCGCAGACAATGGAAGCGTTGCCTCGGGCCCGCAGGAACTGTGGTACTGGCTGATTCCGCGAGGGTCTTCCATCATGAATCGCTGCAACGGGGCAAGGGCAGATCAGTGATCATGATGGGACACTCGTCGCGCAGGCCCAAAGACCTTTCTCTCGCTCTGTCGCATTTCCCTGTCGAAGCGAACACGACAGCCCTGATGCGAATCGTGGCTCCAGAACACTACCCGCATGTATTCGGCTGGCGCCCGGCCTGTTCCCGCCACCCACCATAGAACTTTGGCTCGCGTCAACCGCCCGGAAAACGCTTCGCGTCCGAACTGGCGGCCAAGTTGATGGCTGAGCTCGGCGTACAGGGCTGAACATCGCCCGCCCCAAGAGCCGTCGTTCGCGGAAGACCGCAAGTGGCCGGCCCCGGACGAGACAAGGCGCCGTTCTCGCACGCGATGCGTCTCAATGCGCGGGCGCCCGGCTCGCGCCGAGCAGCTTGACCGTCAGGCGCTCGAAGCGCGGCACGTCCACGTCCTGGACGACCTCGACCTCGCGCTCACCCAGACCCGGACCGCGACCGATCGGCCAGCTGAGCGTGCTGCCATAGTCGGCGCCATCGCCGGCCGCGACGTCCTCCAGCATCGTCTGGCTGCGCTTGACAATCGATGGATCCAGCCACACGGCCGCCGCCAGCTCGTCCCACATCGGAAAGCCTTGCCCGTAACGGGCGACATAGGCGGCTACCGGCGTGCCGGCACGGCCGATCTCGGCGTACAGATCCTTGCGGAAGAACGTCTTCGTCGTCGGGTCGACCGGGATCTGCACGATGCGCGGCCATGCCTCGTGCAGGACGGCCGATGCCGCCTCGGCATCCCACAACATGTTGAACTCGCGCCGCGGCGAATGGGCGTACTCGTCGGCGAACGGATTGTCCGCCGCCACCGGGTTGAAGCTCCCGCCCATGAAGACGAGCTCCCGCGCGGCCGCGGCGAAGCCGGGATCCTCGCGCGCGGCCAGCGCAAGGTCGGTCAACGGCCCACCCATCCACAGCGTCACACGGCCCGGATGTTGGCGCACGGTGCGGATCATGAAACCGACGCCGCTCTCGGCCTCCACCTTCAGCGATGGCGTACCCGCGGCCAGCGGCGGCACCAGAAACGGGTCGGCATGGTACTCGGCACGCGGCTGTCCGCCGAACGACTCCGTCCACGCTCCCTTCCACACCAGCGGTCCGTAGCGGCGCTCCCAGGCCTTCATGCGCGCGGCGTTGTTGAGCAGCGGGAACGCCGCGCCCGCGTAGACCGGCACCTCGGGGCGCCCGACCAGCTCCAGCATGCGCAGGGTCTGCGCGATCTCCTCGTCGCGCCAACCGTCGCCGCTGCTGACGACGATTCCCAGCACGTCGACGTCGGGAGCCTGAAGCAACATCAGCACCGAGTTCATGTTGCTGCCGCCCGGCCCGAACATGTCCTGATCGATGATGACTTCGCGCCGGCCGTCAGCGGCCTGTGCGAGGGCGGAAGAAGCGATCAGCACCAACGCGGCCAGCAGGGATCGCCTGGCAAGAGAAAGGGAACGGGACATCGGCGGCGGCCTTTACGATGAATGGACGAGTGGCTTCGCTGCAAGCAAGGCCCGTACCGCCGCTCCGCTCACTCCGTCGACTCGCGCTGCTGTGCCTCTTCCTTCTGGTGGACGCGCTGGCAGATCGGATAGTTGCGATAGCGTGGCTCGTTGTCGCACAGCCGCTTCACGCACGCGCCGACCTTGGCCGGATCCTGGTCCTTGCAGACCTCGCGCGGGCCCAGCGCGCGCGTGACGGCGGTGGTGGTCGCGAGCGCGGGATCGGGCGTCGCGGCGGCCACGCGCGCCGGCGTTCCGACCTGCGACTCGTTGGCCGGCGGCAGCACCGGGGGCGGCATGGTGCTGGGCGGCGGCGGCAGCACCGGGGGCGGCAGGGCGATGGACGGCGCGCGGGCCGGCGTGCGCCTGGCCGCTGGCTTCGCGTGGGCCGGTCGCGCCGGCGCCGCCTCGGGCGCGGCGACGGCGGTCGGCGCGGTGACGGTGGTTGGCGCGCTCGCGGCGTCGTCGGTGGCCACGTGCTGGGCGTCCGGCGCGACCGCCGAGGCCACCTCCAGCGGCACCGGCGACGCGGCCTGCGTCACGGGCGCCGCGGCCGACGCCGCGTCCACGGGCGCCGACGCGGCCGCGCTGGCCGACGCCTCCACCGCCGATGCGGCGGGCGCGGCGGCCTCGGCGGCCGAGGCGCTCTCGCCGGCCGGCGCCACCACGGCGCGCACGGCCTCGGGCAGCATGGGAATCCATTCGCGCCGCGTCGCCCACGCGCCGGCCGCCAGCATGGCCACCACCAGCACCAGCAACACCGCGCGCAGCGGCAGGCCAGCCTTGGGCGGCAGCATCACGCTGCGCTCGGGCGTGTCGAACACCGAATCCGGACGCGAGCGCGTGGACGGCGCGGGCTCCGGCGCGGGCCGCGGCGTCTTGCGCGTCGGCTCGAGGCGCATCGTGGCCTGCACCGTCTTCTCGTAGACCGACGGATCGCCCGTCGCCGGGGCCGGCGTGCCCGCGGCGACGCCGTGCATCGGGCGCGGGGGCACCGGGATGCGGCCAGCCAGCGCGTCGCGCATCTGCGCCACCGACTGCGGCCGATCCTGCGGGCGCACGGCCATCGCCCAGTCGAGCACCTGCAGCAGCAGCGGCGAGCAGCCCGGCGGCGCGAGGCGCGCGAGCGGCTCGAGCTCGTCGCTCATCACGCGGGCGGTGGCCGGCAGCGGCGCGCGGCCGGTGAGCATGAAGTAGCAGGTGCCCGCCAGCGCGTACAGGTCCGTCCACGGGCCCTGGCGCATGGACTGCGTCTCGGCGTACTGCTCGATGGGCGCGAACTGCGGCTTCAGGACGGCGGTGACGTTCTGCGTGCGGTCGGCCAGCACCAGCCGCGCCGCGCCGAAATCGAGCAGCACCGGGCGGCCGTCGTCGCACCACAGGATGTTGTCGGGCGCGATGTCGCGGTGGTACACGGCGGCGCCGTGCATCACCTCCAGGGCCCCGAGCAGGGGCTCGATCAGGCCGCGCATCCACGCGTCATTCAAGGTACCGGGCGCCATCTCCTTGCGCAGCTGGCGCAGCGTGCGGCCCTGGTACAGCGGCATGGCCATGTAGGCGGTGCCGTTGCCCTCCCAGAAGCGGAACACCTTCACCAGCGCCGGCTGGTCGAAGCGCGCGAGCAGGCGCGCCTCGTTGACGAACGACTGCAGGCCCAGCGCGAAAGTGTCCTCGTTGGTGCGCGAGCGCAGGGTGACGCGCTCGCCCGCGCTGCGCCCGGCCAGCGAGACCGGCATGTATTCCTTGAGCGCCACGTCGCGCTGCAGCGCCTCGTCCCACGCACGGTAGACGATGCCGAAGCCGCCGGCGCCGATGACCTCGCGGATCTCGAACTCGGCCAGGCGCGTGCCGGCCGGCAGGGCGTCGCCGCCGTCCGCCGGCGCCGCGCCGGGAGGGGTGAACGAGGGTTCGGACATGGGTGGCCAGAAGCTGCCGGGAGTGGCGAATCCCAGCTTAACGCGGAACTCGGCAGGACGGTGGACGCGCCGGCACGCCAATGTGCTCGGGGTTTGCGAGGCTTGCGCCGGGCTGGCGCGCCGGTTCCCGGGTCAGCCGCGCAGGGCCGCTTCGATCGCCGCGATGTCGATCTTGCGCATCTGCATCATCGCGTTGAACGCCCTCTTGGCGGCGGCCGGGTCGGGGTGGGTGATCGCGGCCGACAGGGCACGCGGCGTGATCTGCCACGACAGGCCCCACTTGTCCTTGCACCAGCCGCAGGCGCTCTCCTCGCCGCCGTTGCCGACGATCGCGTTCCAGAGACGGTCGGTCTCGGGCTGGTCGTCGGTGGCGATCTGGAACGAGAACGCCTCGCTGTGCTTGAACATCGGGCCGCCGTTCAGGCCCAGGCAAGGGATGCCGGCCACCGTGAACTCCACCGTCAGTACGTCGCCCTGCTTGCCCGACGGGTAGTCGCCCGGCGCGCGGTGCACCGCGCTGATGGCGCTGTCCGGAATCGTGTCCGCGTAGAACCGGGCCGCGTCCAGCGCGGTGCCGTCGAACCAGAGGCAGATGGTGTTCTTGGCAGTCATGGTCGCCTTCCACAAGGTGAGCGGAAGCGGCATCCTAACCGCGTCCCCACCGCCGAGTTCGCGGCTCAGGGCAGCGCGTAGGCGCGCAGGCCGGCGTGCCCGTCGCTGGCCGTCGACTGCACCAGCACGAGGCGCCGGCTCGCCAGCACCCAGGCCTGGCCGCGCACCACGTCACCCAGCGCCACCTGCGCGATCTCGCGCTGCAGCGCCAGGTTGACCACGTGCAGCTGCGTGGCGTCGGCCATCACGCCGATCGCGCCGTCGATGGCGGGCGGCAGGCGCGCGGCCGTGTCGCCCGCGCCGTCAGCGCGGTCGATGGCGGGCGCCATGCGCGCCGCCGCGTTGCCGGCGGACGCGCGCGGCGCGATCGTGGCGCCGCTCCACCAGATCAGGCGCGCGGCACCCGGCAGCGGGCCGCAGGTCATGCCGCGCTGCGAGCCGAACGGGCCGGCGCGCCAGTCGTAGCCGATGGCGATGGGCACGCCGCGGGCGTCGTGGCACGGGGCCGGCGCGGGTGCCTCGAGTTCCGCGAGCGGGTCGCCCGTGTCGACGGCGGACTCGCGCAGGCGCCTGCCGTTCGCGTCGTAGTCGGCCGCGACCACGCCCGAGCCGCCGTCGGTGGCGGCGTGGGCCCAGAACACGCGCACGGTGTCGCCGCGAACGGGCGCCAGCGTCGCCGTCCAGCCCGGACGGCGCTCGAGGACGCGCCGGCGGCTCGAGTCGGTGGCCGCTGCCAGCGGGCGCCAGGTGAGCGTGTCGCCGGTGGCGTTGAAGAAGCCGGCACCCGCGGGCGCGACGACGCTGCACACGCCCTTGCGGCGCGGTGTGGGCAGCGACTTGACGACCGCGCCGCTGGCCGGGTCGAGCCGAACCACCTGCGCGCCCAGGTCGAACCACAGGCCGCCGTCGGACGTGCGCAACGGCGCGGGCAGGGCGGCGTCCTGCGGGCAGGGCTCGGCTGGCGGCGCGGCGGCCATGTCGGCGCTCAGGTCGTGCGTCCACGCGGGCACCAGCAGGCGCGCGGCGCGGGCCATGGCGCGCGCGCCGGGCGCCTCGCCGGGCTCGCGGCAGAAGCCGGGCGTGAACGCGCCGGGGAGGTCGCGGGGCCGCGCGAGCACGGCGGCGGGCAGGGCGACGTGCACCAGTTGGTCGGCATCCGTAGTCGTGTCGCCGGCCAGGGTACCGAGCGCGAAAACGCCGGCGCCGTCGGGCGCGGCCACCAGGCCGCCCAGCACGAAGCGCGACGTCGTGCGGGCCAGCACCTGGCCGCTGGCCATGTCGCGCACCACCAGCTCCGAGCGCAGGCCCGCCGCCAGATTGGTGGCGTCGCGCTGCGCATCGAGCGCGCGGGCCGACGCGAACCAGCGGCCCCACGGGTCGACCACGAACGACGCGCCGGGGTCGTTGCCCAGGCGCGCGCGCACGCGAGGGGTGGCGGCACACGTGCCGGGGGCGGACTGCACCAGCGCCTGCTCGGCCGGGTCGATGCGGAAGACGGCGCCGGTCTGCGCCGACACGTCGAGGCGTGGCACGGCCGGGGCGCTGGTCTCCACGTCCTCCACCAGCGCCTTGCTCGCCAGGTCCCACACGGACAGGCTCAGGCGATGGTCCGGCGCCGTACGCGCCACCAGTAGGCGCGCGTCGTGGTCGATGAACTGCAGTCGCAGCACATGGCCCGGGTCGGCGGGCAGCGAGGCGAGCGCCTGGCCCGTCGCGGCGTCGACGACGGCGTCGGGTAGCGCGATCCGGCGGCCGTCCGCGGAGATCGCCACCGGCGGCGCCGGGGCACGCGTGCCGCAGTCGGCGGGCATCTGCGGCACCCAGCCGCCCGACGCCGCGCGCCAGGCCACGCCGGACGCGTTGCCGGTGGCGACGTCGAAGTCGACGCGGCCGATGCACTGGCCCGTGGTGGCGAGCACCACGCGGCGGCCGTCGGCCGACGAAGCGAGCGCCTGCACGCCGGGCGGCAGGGGCGTGGTCGATTCGACGGATGCATAGTCGAGGCTCGCACGATGCAGCACGTCGCGGGCGTCCACGTGCAGCCGCCAGGCGCCGTCGCCCGAGACCGCCAGCGCTGCGCGGGCGGCGAGCGCGTCGTCGGCGAGGGCGTCGCGTTGCGCCAGGGCGGGCACGCAGGCCGCCAGGGCGACGCAGGTGGAGAGGACGCGGGCAGGGGTCACGGGCGACGATCCTTGGGGTGATGCGATGACGTGACGATATCAACGCGCGGCGTGCGCCGCGCGGAAGCAATGTTCACATGGGGTGAGTCTTTGCCGGGCGCCGCGTGCGCGTATCCGTGCCGCAACTCCCGGAGCTAGACTGCCGCGGTCTTTCCCGCCAGGACCACCGCGTGTACTTCCAGAAGATCCGCCACCCCTCGAATTTCCGCTTCGCCGGCGCCCACGTCGACGGCTCGCTGCAACTGGACGGTGCCGCGGCCTTGCAGGCGCGCGTGCGCGACCTGGGCGAGGACGTCTTCCACGTCGAGTTCCGCGACGACGCGCGCTGGCCGCTCGACCCGCGCCTGCTGCGCATGCACGACGACGCGTTCGACGGCCCGTCGCGCCACAGCCTCGGATTCGACGCCGACGGCACGCTGCGGCTGGCAGGCACCAACGTGCTGGCCGGCGTGCCAGGCGCCTGCGTGGGCGTGTGCGGCTCGGCGTGGCTGGTGCAGCTGGCGCGCGGCGACGAGATGCGCTTCTACGGCCAGGGCGAGAAGGTCACCGGCCTGGAAAAGACCGGCCGGCGCACCAAGTTCTGGAACCTCGACGTGTGGGGCGACCACCCGATGCCCGTCGTCATCGACGGCCAGGCCGACCCGCAGTACGCGGCCATCCCCTACCTGCTGGTGCGCAACGGCGGCCAGTGGATCGGGCTGCTGGTCGACCATCCCGGCAACGTGTTCATGGACACCGGCTCGAACTGGTTCTTCAGCGGCAAGGACGACCTCGGCGCGCCGCCCAGCCTCTGGTTCGGCGCCGACGAGGGCGTGCCCGCGTTCTACGTGATCGCCGGCGACAGCGCGGCCTCGGTCACGCGCCGCCTGCAGCGCCTGGTGGGCAAGACGCCGCTGCCGCCGCTGTGGTCGCTGGGCCATCACCAATGCCGCTGGGGGTATGCCGGCACGCGCGATCTCGAGACGCTCGACGCCGCCTTCACCGAGCACGAGTTCCCCAACGACGGGCTGTGGCTGGACATCGACTACATGGAGGACTTCAAGGTCTTCACCACCAGCCCGCTGCAGTTCGGCGACCGCGCGGCGGAGCTGAAGGCGCTCACCGACAAGGGCCGCCGCGTGGTGCCTATCCTCGACCCCGGCGTGAAGGTGGCCGACGGCTACGAGGTGGCCGCCAGCGGCACCGCGGCCGGCATCTTCTGCCGGAACCCGGAAGGCCTGCCCTACGTCGGCTTCGTGTGGCCGGGCCGCACCTGGTTCCCTGACTACTCGCTGCCCGAAGGCCGCGCCTGGTGGGCCGGCTACGCGCGCCAGTTCCGCGACTGGGGCTTCAGCGCCGCGTGGATCGACATGAACGACCCGAGCACCGGCGCGGCCGAGGTCGACGACATGCGCTTCCAGCACGGCCAGTGGCCGCACTGGACGTACCACAACCTCTATGCCACGGGCATGGCCCAGGCCACGTGGGAAGGCTTCCGCGCCGCGCGGCCCGACGAGCGCCCGTTCATCCTTTCGCGCAGCGCGGCCACCGGCTCGAGCCGCTGGACGGCGCTGTGGACCGGCGACAACTGGAGCAACTGGCACCACCTGCGATTGAGCATCCCCGGCACGCTCAACCTGGCGCTCTCGGGCATTCCGTTCAACGGCCCCGACGTGCCCGGCTTCGGCGGCCACGCCGACACGGAGCTGGCCGTCGCCTGGTACAAGGCCGGCATGCTGTTCCCGTTCCTGCGCAACCACTCGGTGAAGGGGTCGGTGGCGCAGGAGCCGTGGCAGTTCGGGCCCGACGCGCTGGCCGTCATCCGCCATTACGTGCGGCTGCGCTACAAGCTGCTGCCCTACCTGTACCAGCTGTGGGTGGCGCAGGCGCGCGACGGCTCGGCCGTGATGCGTCCGCTGTTCCACGACTTCGACGACGGCGACGGGCTGGAGCTCGGCCGGATCGACGACCAGTTCCTCGTCGGCCCCGCGCTGATGCAGGCGCCGCTGCTGCACCAGGGCCAGCAGCGCCGCACCGTGGCGTTGCCCGGCCAGCAGCGCTGGATGGACGCGGGCAGCGGACGCTTCATCGAGCCCGGGCGCAGCATCCAGGTACAGAGCGACACCGCGTCCACGCCGCTGTACCTGCGCGAGGGCCAGCTGGTCCCGATGCAGCCGGGCGAGCGCACGACGCAGCACAACGACCTGTCGGACATCGAGCTGCACGTGATCCTGGGCGCGGGCTGCGCCGCGGAGGCCACGCTGGACTACGTGTTCGACGACGGCCTCAGCTACGGTCACGAGCGCGGCGAGCGCGGCATCGTGCGCCTGCGCGTGACGCGCGCGGGCGACGAGCTGCGCGTGGGCGTGGAAGTGCTGCAGGCCGGGTGGAAGGCGCTACGTCTTCAAGTGGTGGGCTACGACGGGGTGACGTCGGCCGTGATCGCGCTGCCGTCGGGGGACGTGTCGCAGGCGCTGGTGGCCGACACGTGGCGGTTCAGCGGGAAGCCGCTGGCGGTGGCGCGCGGGGCCGTCGTCACGATCTGACGGATGTGCGGGTTGGCAAGGCCTGCCGCGGCAGGTAACGTACAGACCGGCGCTACAGAATCCAGGCCGTCGCGGCCGAACCTAGCTCGATGACCGACTCATCCAGATTCAAATGCCCAGCGTGCGGATTCACGGTCTTCAACCGGCGACTCGCCGCTTGCGAATCGTGCAAGGCGCCGCTGCCTGCCAGCTTGAGGTTCACCGAGAGCGAACTCGCGCGACTTCAGGCGGAGTCTGCCCGGATCGAGAAGATACGACGCGACATGGCTCAGGAGGCCGAGCGATTGCAAGAAGAAATGCGGCGTCGGCGCGGGGATGGCGGGTGACAGGTCGAAACTGATTGCCGCAGACGGCCAGGTCCGGTACTCAACCGAAAAGAGCCCAGAACCACGCCAGAAGTCAGCGCCACTGCGTGGCTAGTGTCGCGCACGACCATCCCCCGCTACCTCGGCCGGCCCGCGGCGCACGACTGAGCGCTGCCCGCGTGCGGCCATGCCGTCTCGCCATACGGATCACCCGTATGTCACGGCATCGACACCCCGCATGCCCAGACTAGCCATTTCCTGGAGGACCGAGGCGCATCTGCCTGGAGCCGCCCGGGTCCAGCAAGGGCACGCGATGACGACAAAGACTCCCCTGGCGCTGTTGATGGCGCTGCTCGCGCCGACGCTGGCGCTGGCAGCACCGACGACCGTGACGTTCACCAACGTTGCGTCCTCCGCCGCCATCAGCGTGGTGATCAAGGACTCCGGGGGGCACCTCGTGCGCACCCTGGTGTCCAACCAGCGCACCGGCACTCGCAGCGGCACGCTCAGCTGGACGTGGGACAACACGGATGACTTCGGCCGCGCCGTGCCCGCCGGCAACTATTCGGCCACGCTCGTCGGCAACAACATCACCTACACCTGGGAAGGCTCGATCGGCAACACCTCGCGCGACGCGGGCGTCGGCGGCCCACACGTCTATCGCTCGTACGAGCCGATCACGCAGATGGCGGCGGACGCCGCGGGCGACGTCTTCTACACCGTCGGCTACAACGAGCAGCAACTCAACTTCCATCGATTCTCGTCGGCCGCTCCCCAGGTGCCCACGCACATCGGTGTCGACGATTCGGGCAAGAAGTTCACCTTCGTCGACACGGACGGCCTGCATGCCTACTACGCCCAGGTCGGCATTGCGAGCGGCTGGTCCTGCCCGAACGCGGCGGATCCCAATGCCACGGTGTTCGACGACAACAACAAGACCTTCGTCGCGGCCACCGTCATCAGCAGCGGCGCCGACAACGACACGCCCTACGACTGGGCCGGCGCGGGCCAGCCCGTGCTGGGCGGCACGTCGGGCACCTGGCTCGGCGCGGACGTCTCCGTCAATACCTGCCAGGCGCATTACGCGGCCAACGGCGACGCGACGTACACCGGCGACGCACTCGCCGGCCCGAATCGCCTGTTGCATTCACCGAGCGGCGGCGTAGCGGTGCAACGTCGGGGCAACGTGCTGTTCGTCGCGCACACCGACGAGAACGTCGTCAAGGTGCTGGACAAGACGAGCGGCACGCTGCTCGCGACGATCCCCGTGGCGTCGCCCGCATCGATCTGCGTCGCCGGCGACGACTCGCTGTGGGTGCTCAGCACGGCGGCGGGCGCCAGCCTGCGGCAGTACGTCGGCGGCGGGGCGGCCTGGACGTCGAGCAACCTCGTCAACAGCGGCTTCGGGACGCGGCCGCTGGCCATCGGCTGCAATCGCGCCGACAACACCGTCGCCGTGCTCGACGGCGTCTCCAACGTGGTCACCGCGCTCGGCGCCGATGGCAACCCGCGCTGGACGCTGGGCACGCCCGGTGGCTATTCCACCGGCGGCCCGGCCGTCTCCAACACCCGCTTCGGCTTCCTGCCCGGACGCTCGTTCATCACGTTCCTGGACGATGGCTCGTTCTGGCTGTCGGATCCCGTCAACACGCGCACGCTGCAGTTCGACGCCGCGCGCAATTTCAAGCAGCAGATCGCCTACCTGCCCGCCAACTACAAGATCGCCGTGCACGGCGAAGCCCCGACGCGCCTGTTCGCCCAATACCTCGAGTACGCGATCGACTACACGAAGACGCCGGCGAACCAGTCGTGGACGCTGGTGCGCAACTGGGCGGCGGGGCTCGCGCGCTCGACGCCGACGACGACCGCGCCGTACGTCCCGTACGACAGCGTCAACTTCTACGCCGGCATCCAGCAGCCCCACACGCTGTCCAACGGCGGCACGTACGCCGTCGTCTGGCATGCCGACGCGAACGGCCACGACGGCGACGGTGTCAAGGAGGTCGTCGAGCTCAACTCCACGACGGGCCTGCGCGGCACGGGCATCACGTTGCCGCTCAACACCCAGATGTACGCGGGCGGCGTGCTGCGGTCGTTCGTGCCGCTGCCGGGGACGCAGCGCTGCGGCAACCCGTGCCAGATCACCGAGCGGACGCTGGCGGGCTTCGACGCCTCGCGCAATCCGATCTGGAACGCCCCCACGGTCGTCGCCCAGGCCTCTGGAGTCAACGGCGTCGACCCGGCGCACGGCGGCAACCAGACCCAGAACACCTTGAGCGAGGCGTTCTTCCCCGAGACCTCGGACCACCAGCTCGTCAGCTTCCAGAACGACCTCGTGGCCGGCTACCACCTGGGGGCGATCGCGCGCAATGGCACTGCCTGGAACTGGCGCGCGAGCCTGGACGGCCCGTTCAACATCGACGCGAACGGCGCCATCGTCGACCCGAAGGACGGCCACTTCGACATCGGCCGCGGCGTGAACTACCCGGGCGGCATCGTCGCGACCGCGGGCACCAACATCGTCTACGGCTACGTCGGCGAGGCGTGGAACCAGGCCGAGGCCAACCAGATCATGCACTTCGACGCCACCGGCGCGATGCTGGGTCAGTTCGGCGTCGCCGGCTATCCCGGCCAGCAACGCGCCGTGGTGGTGCCGGGAGTCTCCGGCAACTCCTACGGCCTCGAGCTCGCGACCATCACCACTAGCGTCATCGTGCCCCTGGGCATGACCACCAGCCCGCTGTCGCGCCCGAGCACGCTGTATGTGTACAAGAGCGACGAGAACGGCGATGGTGGGGTGACTCGCTGGCGTGTGGATGGAACTGGCAACGTGTCGCGGCAGACGGTGGTTGTCGTCGTGCATTGACGCCGGCGGCAGGGCGCCCGACCTCTTCGGGTGACCACGGCCTGCGTTGTTGCTGCCTCGCCTTCGACCTTGTCGGCACCGAATGATTGCGCTTGACATGCAGGCAAATGCCTGCATATTATCCAGCCAGTCCCAGACCTGCATGAACGACCCCGACCTCCTCTTCAAGGCCATCGCCGACCCCAGCCGCCGCAAGCTGCTGGACGTGCTGCACGAGCACGACGGACGCACGCTCGCCGAGCTGTGCGAGCACCTGGCGATGGCGCGTCAATCGGTCACGCAGCACCTGGGCCTGCTGGAGGCCGCGAACCTGGTGACCACGCAGCGGCGTGGCCGCGAGAAGCTGCACTTCCTGAATCCGGTGCCGCTGCAGGACATCTACGAGCGCTGGATCCGCAAGTTCGAGGAGCCGCGCCTGCGGGCGCTGCATCAACTGAAACGACGCCTTGAAAGCCACGAACCATGACCAAGACCACGTTCGCTTACGTCACCTACATCCGCACCACGCCCGAACGGCTGTGGGACGCGCTCACCACGCCCGACTTCATCCGGCAGTACTGGTTCGGCGCGACGGCCGAGTCCGACTGGAAGGCTGGCTCGCCATGGACGCTGAAGATGGCCGACGGCAGCCTCGCCGACGCCGGCGAGATCCTGGAGGCCGTGCCCGGCAGACGCCTGGTCATCAAGTGGCGCAACGAATGGAAGCCGGAGTTCAAGGCCGAGGGCTTCGCGCTGTGCACGATGGAGATCGAGCCCGTGGCCGACGTCGACGCGCCCGCGGTCAAGCTGAGCGTCACGCACTCGATCGATCGCGCGGACTCGGGCTTCATCGGCGCCGTCTCGAGCGGCTGGCCGCGCATCCTGTCCAACCTGAAGTCGCTGCTGGAGACGGGTTCCATCTTGCTGAACCCGGTCAAGCCCAAGGGCTGATCACTCGGCCTGCGCGTCGGTGAACGCGGCGGCGAACGCACGCGCGAATTCCGGCGTGCCGGTGAGGGTCAGCGTGACGGCATGCCAGCCGTCGCCCTCGACGCCCGCCTGCAGGTCGTGATCCCACTCGCCGCCCTCGTCCGCGGGCCCGTGCGTGTGCGGGAACGCGCGCCAGGCCCAGTCCAGCACCGCCCGCGCCTCGGCCAGCGCGGCGGCGTGCTGCGCGGCGGGCGTGGAGGCCAGGGCCTCGATGGTCACCACGCCCTCGTCGTTGTCGCTCACGTCCAGCGTCAGGAGGTGCAACGCGGTCATGCTGCCGGCGCCGTGGGCGTGTCGTGCGGCCGCGGCGATGGGCCGAACACCTGGTCCAGCGCGGCGTTGAACACCCTGAAGTCCAGCGGCTTCGTCCAGTAGTCGTCGAAGCCGGCCTGCAGCGCGCGCTGGATGTCGGCGGGGATCGCGTTGGCCGACAGCGCCACCACGCGCAGGCCCGCGGTCAGCGGGTTTGCGCGCAAGCGGGCCAGCACCTCCAGGCCGTCGATGTCGGGCAGCTGCATGTCCACCAGCGTCAGGCCGGGCAGGGTCTGGGCGGCGCGGGCCACGCCGCTGGCGCCGTCGGGCATGCTGTCGAACTCGATGCCGGCGCGGCGCCGCACCAGTTCGCTGACGATCATCACGTTGACCGCGTTGTCCTCGATGTAGAGCAGCCGGCGCGCGGGCAGGGCCAGCGGACCGGACTCGGCGGCCGCGTCCAGGCACACCTCGAACACGCTGCCCACGCCGGGCGCGCTGCGCACCTCGATGCGTCCGCCCATGCCTTCGACCAGCGCCTTGACGATGGTCAGGCCGATGCCCGTGCCCTCGATGCCGTCGCGTTCGGCGCCGGCGCGGTTGAAGGGCTCGAACGCGTGGGCCTGCTGCTCGGAGCTCATGCCGATGCCGTCGTCGCTCACCCGGATGCGCACGTGGCCCGCATCGGGCGCCGCGTCCAGGCGCACGCTGCCGCCGGGCCGGTTGTACTTGATCGCGTTGGTGAGCAGGTTGACCAGCACCTGCTTCAGGCGGGTGGGGTCGGCGCGCACGTGCAGCGGGCTGGGCGGCGCCACCACCGCGACGCCGTGCTGCCGCGCGAGGCCTTCCACCAGCGGCAGGCTCTGCTCGACGACTGCGGACATGCGCACCGGCTGCAGCACCACGTCGCGCGCGGGGCCGTCCATGCGCGACAGCTCCAGCACGTTGTCGATCAGCGTGAGCAGGTGTTCGCCGGCCGAGCGGATGTGCTCCAGGCGCGCCCGTCGCGTGGCCACGCTCGCGGCGTCGTCGGCCAGCAGCAGTTGCGTGAAGCCCAGCACCGCGTTCATCGGCGTGCGTAGCTCGTGGCTCATGCGCGCGAGCAGCTCCGACTTGGCCTGGCTCTCGCGCAGCACCAGCTCGCGTTCGTGGCGCGCGTCGGCGGCCTGGTGCGCCTCGGTGATGTCCCAGTTCACGCCCAGGCGCATGCGGGTGCGGCCGGTCTCGTCGCGCACCGGCAGCGAGCGCGACGCGAGCCAGCGCTGCTGGCCGTCGGTGCGGATGATGCGGAACTCGTAGTACGCGGGCTGGTCCCCCACGCGCGCGCTGTGGATCTGGTCGTTGACGTAGCTGATGTCGTCCGGATGCACCCACTGCGCCATCTCCTCGAAGCTGGGGCAGGTGGGCCGCGGCTCGAGTCCGCGCAGCACGAACATCTCGTCGTCCCAACGCGAGACGCCCGTGTCGACGTCCCATTCCCAGATGCCGATGCCCGCGGCGCGCGTGGCCAGGGCGCTGCGCTCGGTGGCCTCGCGCAGCGCGGCCAGCGCGAGCTCGCGCTCGGTGACGTCGATGCACACGCCCGTGGCGCGATACGGGCTCGCCTCGGGCTCGACGCGGGCGCGCGAGACCACGTGGCGCACCTGGCCGTCCACGCGCAGGATGCGGTGCGCGATCTCCAGCGGGGCGTCGGGCCTCTCGATCCACTGAAGGCAGATATCGCGCACGCGGTCGCGATCCTGCGGATGCACGAAGCGCGCGAGCCAGTCCATGAAGCCCGGCGCCGGCTGGTCGGTCGCGAGGCCGGACAGCATGTACATCTGCGCGTTCCAATCGGCGGAGCCGTCGTCGCGCAGCACGCGCCACACGCCGATGCCCGAGGTGGTGGTGACGTCGTCGAGGCGGCGCGCCAGCTCGTCGGCGCGCTGCATGCGCACCATCTGCTCGGTGATGTCGAGCGCCACGCCGCTGAGCGCCACCGGCGTGCCGAAGCCGTCGCGCTGGGTGATGCGGCGCGTGAAGATGTGATGCCACCGGCCGTCCTTGCCGAGGAAGCGCGCCTGCGCGTCCTCGGGCTGGAACGAGGCGAGCGCGCGCTGGTAGGCGGCCAGCACCTCCATCAGGTCGTCGGGGTGGACGAGGCGGCGCACCTCCTCGATGGGCGTGCCTTCGCCGTGCGTCTCCAGCCCCAGCAGCGCGGCGGCGGGGCCGTTCAGGTGCACGCGCTGGGCCACCAGGTCGTGGCGCCACATCGACACGTCGGCCAGCTCGGTGGCCAGCTGCAGCTGCGCGCTGGCCTCGTCCACCGACGACGCGAGCTCGAAGGTCTCGGTGTCGTCCATCACCAGCCCCACCACGTGGTCGGCCCGGCCCTCGGCGTCGGCGAACACCTCCCAGTGCGTGCGCACCCGGCGCAGCGTGCCGCCGGGCGTGAACAGGCGGTAGCGATGCGAGTAGACGCCGGGCTTGTCCATCGACTCGTTGAGCACCTGGAACAGGCGGTCCTGCGGCACGCTGGATTGCGCGATCTGGGCGATCGACGGCGTGCCGCGGCGCGGGTCGATGCCGAAGAAGCGGAACATGTGCGGATCCCAGCGGCCCTCGCGCGTGCGCACGTTGCGCTCCCACATGCCGATGCGCGCGTGCGACTGCACGAAGTCGAGCAGCGCGGCCAGGCGGCGGATCTCGGCGTCGTTCTCGGCCTCGGCGTCGCGCGAGACGAGCGTCAGCAGGCGCACGTCCGCGTCCACGGCGTCGACCTGCGCGTCGCAATGCAACGGCACGCCGTCCTTGCGCCGCACGCGCCGGCGCGTGAGCTCGCCCGCGGGCGGCAGCCATTCCGACGCGGCGGGGTCGGCCAGCAGGGCCTCGACGGCGTGGCCCTGCGCCTGCGCGCCGGCCAGGCCCGTGAGCGCCTCGAAGGCGGCGTTGACCCAGGTGACGCGGCCCCGCGCATCGAGCGCCGCCAGCGCCACCGGCGCACCGCGCGCCCAGGCCTGCAGCGCGGCGGGAAGCACGCCGGGGTCGCCCTCGCCGCACGCCGCGGGCGCGGCGCTCGGTCTGGAAAGGCCCTCGGGTGCGGACATGGCGTGACGATGGTCGGGGAGACCGTTCGAGTCTACCGCCGCGTCCACCCCCGGCCCGGGTGTTCCCGCGGTCCTTGGCTCCTGTCATCGGGGGATGCGCCGCAGCGGCGAGAATGGGGTGGCGGCCCGCCCTGGCGCGCGCCGCACCGGAGTCTTAACGGCTTATTTACCAATCCTTGCGAGCCCGTCCGCCATGTCCGATCCGAACCCCCTGATCCCGCCTCCGCTGACGCCCGCCGGCGAGGTGGACGCCGCACTCGGCACGGCCGGCTTCGCGGTGGTCGGGCCGCAGGCGATGGCGTCGCTGGTGGGCGCGCCGCTGGCGGCGCTCGACGCGTGGCTGCCGTACTGGAACAACCTGCCGCCCGACGCCTACCTGCTCGATGGCGGCAAGTACCGGCAGCGCCGCCACGGCGTGTTCGTGGTCGACGGCGACCAGGTGAGCGCGGCGCCGCCGCGGCCGCATTGGCAGCCGGTGGACTACAACGCGCTGCATGGCGGCATCCAGCGCCATTTCGAGCCGATCGAGCCCGGCCTGGCCGGCGATCCCGCGTGGCTCCGGCTGCTGGCCGCGCTGGCCGCGCGCGCCTCGGCGCTCAAGGGCGCGCAGCGCTGGTTCGTGGAGGCCCATCCGTTTCGCATCGACACGGCCAACGGCATCGGCCGGCCCACGCCCGAGGGCGCGCACCGCGATGGCGTCGACCTCGTGAGCGTCACGCTGGTGGACCGGCATGGCATCAAGGGCGGCGAGAGCCGCGTGTTCCAGGCCGCGTCCAGCGCCGGCCTGCGCTTCACGCTGTCCGAGCGCTGGACCACGGTGCTGCTGGACGACGCCCGCGTGATCCACGAGACCACGCCCATCCAGCCGCAGAAGGCCGGCGAGCCGGGCTGGCGCGACACGCTGGTGCTCACCTTCCGCGCCGGCGGGTTCCAGGGCCCGAAGTAAGTCCCTGACGGGAGGCGGCCCGGGCCGGCGGGGATCACGCCACAATGCGCCGATCACACTCGACGATGGGAGCCCCATGACCGATACCGCTGGCGCCGACAAGGCCACCGACAAGCCCAAGCAGACGCAACGCGACGCCGTCGAGCGCGCTCTGGCCGCCGCGCCCAGGAGCAGCACCGGGTCGATCAAGCTGGGTGGAAAGAAGCTCGAATTTACTGTCGAGGGAGCCTTCATCCCGGTGCTCGACACGTCCCAGGGCGAGAAGCGCGGGGAGCCCCAGGCGGCCGTGTTCACGACGGCCTACCAGCTGGAGCGCAAGCCGGGCGACACGAAGCCGCGGCCGGTGCTCTTCGCGTTCAACGGCGGCCCCGGCTCGGCGTCGATCTGGCTGCAGCTGGGCGCGCTCGGCCCCAAGCGCCTGCGCATCGGCAACGACGGCTCGATGCTGCCGCCGCCCTACGAGGTGGAGGACAACCCGCTCAGCTGGTTCGAGCACTTCGACCTCGTGTTCATCGATCCGCCGCACACCGGCTACTCCATCACCGCGAGCGACGACGCGCGCAAGAAGATGCTGTCGGTGGACGGCGACGTGGCCTGCCTCACCGACGTGATCCGCCAGTGGCTGTCGCGCCACCAGCGCTGGACCTCGCCCCTCTACGTGGCCGGCGAGAGCTACGGCACCACGCGCGGCGCGGCCATCGCCGACAAGCTGGCGGAGCAGGGCGTGTCGCTGGCCGGGCTGATCCTGATCTCGTGCGCCATGGATCTGCAGTCCATCGTGTTCGAGGCCCGCAACGACCTGCCCTACGCGCTGTTCCTGCCCGCGTTCGCCGGGGTCGCCCAATATCACGGCTGCCTCAAGGGGCCGCAGTCGAAGTCGGCCGCGGCGGCGCGTGCGCTGGCCGCCGAGTTCGTGGAGGCCGACTACCTGCGCGTGCTGCATCGCGGCGCCGGCGCCACGCACGACGAGCGCGCCAGGGCCGCCAAGCGCATCGCCGAACTCACGGGCCTGTCGGCCACGCTGGTGGAACACCGCAACCTGCGCATCGCCGACAACACCTTCTTCACCGAGCTGCTGCGCGACCGCGGCCAGATCGTCGGCCGCCTCGAGGCCCGCGTGGCCGGCCCGATGGCCCTCGCGCGCACGCATGAGTGGGACTTCGACCCGGGCATGGAAGCGCTGGTGGGGCCGTACACGATGGCCGGCATGGGCTACTTCATCGGCACGCTCGGCTTCGATCCGGCATGGCACTACGAGGTGCTGTCCATGGACACCAACAAGCACTGGAACTGGAGCCGCGGCGAGGCCCAGGGCAACTCGTTCTGCAGCACCAGCCCCGACCTGTCGCGCGCGCTGCGGCGCAACCCGCACCTGCGCGTGCTGGTGGCCAGCGGCCACTTCGACCTCGGCACACCGTCCACGGCCAGCGACTGGTCGCTCGCGCAGCTGGACATCCCCGCCGACGTGCGCCAGCGCGTCACGCACAAGTACTACGACGCGGGGCACATGATGTACACCCGCGACGAGGACCTCGTGAAGCTGAAGAAGGACCTCGCGGCGTGGCTTCCTTGACAATGCGTGGATGAAGCCTCCGAAAAGATTGCAGCCCCTCGTCGACGAAGGGCTGATCGACACCGTCGTGCGCCAGCTCATGAGCGGCAAGGAGGCGATGGTGTTCGTCGTGCGCAGCGGCGACGAGACCTTCTGCGCCAAGGTCTACAAGGAGGCCACGCACCGCAGCTTCCGCCAGGCCGTCGACTACACCGAGAACCGCAAGGTGAAGAACTCGCGCCAGGCGCGCGCGATGGCCAAGGGCACGAAGTTCGGCCGCGAGAAGCAGGAGGAAGCGTGGCAGAGCGCCGAGGTCGACGCGCTGTACCGCCTCGCTCGCGCCGGCGTGCGCGTGCCGCGGCCCCTCAACTTCCACGACGGCGTGCTGCTGATGGAGCTCGTCACCAATGCCGACGGCGACGCCGCCCCGCGCCTGAACGATTGCGAGTTCACGCCCGAGGACGCGCGCCGCCACCACGCGACGCTGGTCACGGAGGCGGTGCGCATGCTGTGCGCCGGCGTCGTGCACGGCGACCTGTCGGAGTTCAACATCCTGCTGGCCGAGGACGGCCCGGTGATCATCGACCTGCCGCAGGCCGTGGACGCCGCCGGCAACAACCACGCGCAACGCATGCTGATGCGCGACGTCGGCAACCTGGCCGCGTTCTTCGGCCGCTTCGCGCCGGAGCTGCGCCGCACCGAGTACGGGCCGGAGATCTGGTCGCTGTTCGTGGGCGGCGCGCTGACGGTGGACACGCCGCTCACCGGTCGCTACGAGTACAAGCAGGGCGCCGTCGACCTGCGCGCGGTGATGCGCGAGATCGAGGCCACGCGCGAGGAAGAGGACGAGCGCCAGCGGCGCATGGCCGGCGATTGAGGCGCCGGCCGCGCTGCGCCGTCAGCCGCGAGCCGGCGCGCTCGCTGGCGTGACGGCGTGCGTGGCGAGATCCACCGACCAGATTCGGCAACTGGCGATCATAGGAAGTCGCGGAGGCGACGTCTCTCCCCAGGTCGCGAGTCCTAGAATGGCGACGTCGGCCCGCAAGGCCGACAGCGTTCTCAGGGCGGGGCGAAATTCCCCACCGGCGGTATCCGCGACTCGTCGCGGGAGCCCGCGAGCGCCTTCGTGTCTGCAAGAGCGAAGGGTCAGCAGACCTGGTGCGATGCCAGGGCCGACGGTCACAGTCCGGATGAAAGAGAAACGCGAAGTGTGAGCTGCCGCATTGCCCGGTCGTCATGTCGCGGGCCGTGCGGCTGCTGCGTTCTCGCGCGCCCTGATTCTGGCAACCCACTCGTCTCGAGAGAGCACCATGAATCAGATGACTACCCAACATCTCACGCCCACCGCCGCGAGCCATCCGGCCCGCATCGCGGTGATCTGTTCGTCGTGGCACGGCGACATCGTCGACCAGGCCAAGCACGCGCTGCTGGCCGAGTTCGCCCGAAGTCCGGCGCCGCCGGGCCAGGTCGACCAGTTCGAGGTGCCGGGCGCCTTCGAGATCCCGCTGCTGGCGCAACGCCTCGCGCGTTCGGGGCGCTACGACGCCATCGTCGCGTGCGGCCTCGTCGTCAACGGCGGCATCTACCGCCACGAGTTCGTGGCCGCGGCCGTCATCGACGGGCTGATGCGCGTGCAGCTCGACACCGGGGTGCCGGTGCTGTCGGCGGTGCTGACGCCACGCGACTTCCACGAGCATGCCGACCACCTGCGCTTCTTCAGCGAGCACTTCGTCAAGAAGGGCGCCGAGGTGGCGCGGGCCTGCATCGAGACGATCGCGGGGCTGCGCCGGGTCAGCGCAATGACTGCATGAACGCGTCCACTTGCGCCGTGTAGTCCGACTCGGCGCCCAGCGTCGCGTTGATCTCGCCGTGCGAGAGATCCTCGCGCAGGACGCGCGCCTTGCCGCCGAGGCCGTTGGCCTTTGCGGCGAAGCGGTCGGCCGTCGGGCAGGACTCGCGGCGGCGCGACGAACACACGGCCAGCAGCGGCGCCGTGCCGTGCGCCAGCTGCGCGATCGGGGAGACCGCGGCCCACTGCCGCGGGTCGCTTCCGAACGCGCGGTCGTACAGGCCGAGGTGGCGGGCGTCCATGATCGCCGGCACGTCGAGGGCCGCGCTGTCCAGCAGCACCGCGCCGCGCCACGGCTGCGGCCGCGTGGCCGAGCGCGCGCCCGCGGCCACCAGGGCGACGAGGTGCGCGCCCGCCGAGTGCCCCATCAGGATGAAGCGCTTCGGGTCGCCGCCCCACAGGCCGGCCTGCGACTGCGCGAACGCGATTCCCCCGGCCACATCGTCGGCCTGCTGCGCCACCGGCGTGGGCAGCATGCGGTAGTTGGCCGAGATGACCACGTAGCCCTGCGCCACCCAGTGCGCCACCTTGGGCGCGATCACCTGGCGGTTGGCCTTGTCGCCGAAGGACCAGGCGCCCCCGTGCACGAAGAAGATCACCGGCGCGGGGGCAGCGGAGGCGGACGGGGCGGTGGACACGTAGACGTCGAAGCGCTGGGCCTTGTCGGGGCCGTACGAGACGTCGGGCACGATGCGCGTGCCGGCGGGCGCGCGCGTGGCGCGGTCGTCGGCGGCGCCGTCGTCGTCGTCGAGGCCGCCGGCCATGGCCCGGGCGAGGGCGGGGAGAAGCAGCGCGAGCGCGAGGAGGGTTCGCAGGCGGGTCATGGCGTGATGATCGCACCTCGTCGTCCTGCGCGCAGTCGCAGGACGACGGTCAGCCCGCGACCCGCGGCAGCGTCAGCACGACCGTTACCCCGCCCGCCGCGTTCTCGGCGGTCACCGTGCCGCCCATCTTGGCCATGTAGGTCTTGGCCACGAACAGGCCCTGGCCGCGCTGCGGGGCCTGTGCCTCGGCGTTGCCGTCGTGCCCGCCCGAGACGCCGTACTCGAAGATCCTGTCGATCAGCTCGGGCGGGATCGCGTCGCCGTCGTTGTGCAGTTCGACCGTCGCGCGCGCTTCGTCGGCACGCAGGCGCAGCGTGACGGGCGTGCCCGCGCGGCGGTGGCGTTGCGCGTTCTGCAGCACGTGCGTGATCACGTCCTCCAGCGGGTACTCGTCGGCGCGTACCACCACCGGCTCGCCGGGGCCGTCGTAGCGCACGTCGGCGATGCCCGCGTGCGGCGCGTTGGCGGCCACCTCGGCGAGGAAGGCGTCGAGGTCGAGCGTGGCCAGCTGCAGCGTGGTCGACTCGAACGCCTCGCTGGGCGACGCGCTGCCGTACAGCACGCGGATGGCCTGCTGCATGCGCAGGATGTAGCGCCGGCTGGCGTCGTCGGGCGCGCCGTGCAGCGCGATCAGCGACTGCAGCGGCGACATGATCTCGTGGCCCACGGCCATCCACTGGTCCTTCTCGCGCTCGGCGCGCAGCCGCTCGCGCCGCATGCTCTCGTCCACGCGCTGCATCAGCTCGGCGAGGTTGCTGGCCAGCACGCCCAGTTCGTCGGGGCCGCGCAGGTCGGCCACGTCCAGCGTCGACCAGCGGCCGGCGGGCGTGGCGTCGTCGACGACGGCCGCGGTGGCCGCGCGCGAGCGTTTGGTGAGCATCGTGATGCGGCGGATGATCGTCCACTCGATGGCGCCCCAGGCCAGCGCCAGCGCCACCAGCATCGCCACCACGAACCACGACACGCGTGTGGCCACCAGCGCGAGGGCGCGGTTGGCGCTGCGCTCGTCGCCGAAGCCGCGCAGCTCGTAGCTGCCGGCGGCGGTGCGGATGGTCTCGGTGGCCTCGATGGGCACGTCCTGGTCCTGCACCGGCAGGCGGCGCAGCAGGCCGCGAATCGCGTAGCCCAGGAAGTCGTTGACCGCCTGCGGCACCCAGCTCGCACTGGGCGGCACGGCCGGCGCCGCGCCCTTGATCGTGGCCAGCGGCTCGGCGGACTTGCCGTCCAGCTTGCGCAGCTGCAGCGTCTCGCCGGGCAGCAGCTGCGCGCCGAGGTCGGCGAGCGAGAAGGGCGCCGTCGCGCCGGGCCGCGCGCTGTCGAACAACGGCGCGGCGTCGCCCGGCGCGAGCCACTGCACGCGCACGTCGATGCGGTTCATGTCGGCCGGCGGCCACACGGGGTGCGGCGAGATGATCACGTCCTCGTGCAGCACCTCCACCGGCAGGCGCACCGAGAAGAAGGCGCGGCGCTCGCAGGCATCCGGCCCCTTGCCGCCGTCCAGGCAGGGGCCGCCCTGCCACAGCCAGCCGCGGAAGTCGCGCACCGGGCGCGACAGCACGCTGCCGTCGGCGTCCTCCGCGAAGCCGGTGAGGCGGCCGCGGATCACGTTGGCGGCGGTGGCCGGCTCGGGCTCGAACGGCGCGATCCAGGCGTAGCGGCGGCCGCGCAGCGACACGTCCACGCGCAGCCGGCTGGACAGCGTGAGGTCGTGCTCGCCGGTCTCGTGCGCCACCGGCGCCGGGCTGGGCGCATGCCCCACCACGTACACGAATCCGCCGGCCCACGGATTGCTGCCGAGGGCCACGCACAGCGCCGCGTCGCCGGGATACTGGCGCGTGCAGCCGGCCATCTCCACGGCCTGTTCCACCTTGTTGTGATCGTCGAAGTCGAGCGCCGCGAACGGCAGCACCAGCGGGTGCACCGCGGCCGACGGGCCCGAGGCTGGCGGCGCGGGCGGGTTCAGCAGCGCGAGCTGGCCGGCCGGATGGCGCAGCTGCGCGGCCACCTGGCCCATGGTCTTGGCGAAGCCCTCGCGGTAGCTGCGATGGCTCAGCTCCTTTTCGTCCTGCAGCACCGACAGCGCGATGGCCACGGTGGCCACGGCCAGCAGCAGGAACACACCGCGGAAGAACAGCCGCAGGCGGAAGAACGCGAGGCCGGGCCAGCGCCAGGCGACGAGTCGCTCGTGCCAGGTGGGAGCCGTCATGCGACAACGCCCGAGCGAAGGGCGAAAGCGCGCGGCCGCCGCGCTCGGCCGCTCCGGAGCAAGGCCGCGCGCCCCCTCGGGGGGCTGGCTGCGGTACTCCGCAGACTGGGGGTCAACATGTCACAGCCAGCGGAAGCCGCGCATGGGCACGCTCTCGATGCCCTCGAACTCCGGGTCGATGTCGCGGAACGCCTCGCGGATGGTGCTGATGTGCTTGCGCACGTTGTCGCGGTTGCGGCCCGTCTTCACCACCTGGAACAGGTCGTCGTAGGACACCACCTCGCCGCGGTGCGCGTGCAGCGCGGCCAGGATGCGCTGCGCCGTCAGCGGCAGGTTCACGCGATGGCCGCGCCACAGCACGGCGCCCTGGCCCAGCGGGTCGATGCTCAGCTCCTGGTCGACGGCTGTCGTCCTGGTCGCCGGCTTGATGCTGGGCGCGCGCAGCATCTCCAGCACGGTGTCGATGAAGTCGGACTCCTCGAAGGTGGTCTTCTGCAGGTAGTCCCAGGCGTCCAGCGCCTTCATGATGCTGCGGTAGATGGTGGCGGGCATCGCCGAGACCACCAGCACCGGCGTGCCGTGCTGCTTGTTGATGGCGTTGATCAGCGCGACGCCGGCGTGGCGCTCGCGGCCCAGCTCGATGTCCATCACCACCAGGTCGTAGCGTTCGCGCGCGATCGCGGCCTCGGCCTCGTCGCGCGTGAACCACTGGTCGACCTGCAGGCCCGGGCGCGCGGAAAGGATCCAGCCCTTGAGCTGGTCGCTCGTCGGCGGGTCGTCTTCGATGATCGCGACGCGGGTGGTGTTCGACACGGTGGCTGGCCTTTCGGTGAGGGTGCGCCGATTATCCGGCGGCCCCGGCGCCGCGGACGTGAAGGTTTGCTCCGATGGCCGGAACGCACTCCCCCCGGCACGTCGTTGAACGCTCGGTGGGCGCTCGAAAGAATGCGTCCACACACCGAGGAGAGAGCGACATGACCGACACGCACCATCAACCCGAACTCCCGATGGACGACGACTTCACGCCGCCGCCCAGCCCCCTCGAACGCCTCGTGGCCCGACTGCCGCGCGCGCGCCCGCTGCCGCTGGCCGCCGGCGCCGCCGTCGTCGCGCTGGCCTGGGGCCTGTGGTCGCACCCGCCGCTGCGCAACGTGCCCAACGGCGACGTGGGCGTGCGCATGAACCGCATGAACGGCGACGCCACCGTCGTGCGCGCCGGCACCGCATTCGTGCTGCCCGGCCTGCACGACCTGCGCGTCTACGACCTGCACGAGCAGACCTTCCATCCCGCCGACAGCGAGTCGGCCGGCGGCGGCGCGCCGTTCCAGTCGGTGGAGGGGCTGTCGATCGGCGTGGACATCGCCGCGCACTACGCCCTGGATCCGGCCCGCATCGCCAGCATCGCCCGCGACCTGCCGCCCGACGTCAACGGCGACGTGGTGGCCCCGGCCGTGCGCGGCGTCATCTACCGCGTGTTCACGCGCTACACCGTGCGCGAGATCTACTCATCGAAGCGCGCCGAGATCCAGCAGGCGATCGAGGGCGAGCTGCGTCCGAAACTCGCCGCCAGCGGCATCGTGCTGCGCGACGTGCAGATCGGCAAGGTCGATCTTCCGGCCGACTACAAGCGCGGCATGGAGGCCTTGCTCGCCGAGGAACTGGCCAGCGAGAAGATGCGCTTCACGCTCGAATTGAAGGACAAGGAGGTGAAGCAGGCCGAGCTGGAGGCCGAGGCCGACAAGGTCAGGCGCCAGAAGGCCGCCGAGGCCGCCGGCCAGGAGCAGATCATCGCTGCCAAGGCGCAGGAGGAGGCGATGGCCCACGTGCTGCCGTTCAAGCAGAAGCAGATCCAGCAGCGCCAGCTGGAGGCCGAGGCCGACAAGGCGTCGCGCATCAAGACCGCCGAGGGCACGGCGGAGGCGCGCCGCATCGAGGCCGCGGGCGAGGCCGACTCGCGCAACAAGCTGGCCGACGCGGAGGTCTACCGCATGGACAAGGTGGGCAGGTCCACCAGCGAGCAGATGGCGCGCGAGGGTGCGCTCATCACGCGCCATCCGCTGCTGATCCAGAAGACGATGGCCGACAAGCTCTCCGACAAGGTGCAGGTGATCATCGCGCCGCCACCGGCCGATGGCGGCTTCATCGGCTCGACGCTGCTGGGCACCCGCAACACGGCGACGGCATCCGCCAAGCCCGCCAACGGCGCCGACGATGCCCCGCAGGAGAGCCAGCAATGAGAGTCCGCACGACCCGCGGCAGCGGCCAGATCGGCTATCGCCCCACCCGCCGCCGCCACGACTTCGGCTATCCGCACGCCGACGGCAATACGGCGCGCACGTTCATGATCTGGCTGCTGGCGGCGCTCGCGGCGATGGCCTGCATCGTGTTCCCGCCGGCGGCCCAGGCGGCCGGCGTCGCGCCCGCCCCGCGCTATGCCCTCGTGATGCAGGACGCGCTGCCGCTGCGCAGCGGCGCGAGGAGCGCCGGAACGCCGCTGGCGTCGCTGAGCCAGGGCGAGCTGCTGGAGGTGCGCGGCGAACGCCTGGACTACCTGCAGGTGTGGGACCTCACGCGCGAGCGCGGCGGCTACGTGCGCGCCGGCGCGGTCCGCGTGCTCGCGCTCACGCCCGACGAGGCGCCCGAGCTGCTCGCGCTGGTGCGCTTCCTGCGCGATCGAAGCGGCTCCGAATCGCTGGGCCTGGGCCTGGCGGCCGCCTACCTGAAGGCCGCGCCCGCGGGCAGCATCACCGCCGAGGCCTTCGATGCGATGGGCGCGATGGCCGAGCGCCTGGCCTGGCGCGCCAATGCCGCGGCCGCCAACGCGGCCAACGCGCCGGTGCGTCCGGGCGAGCCGGGCATCGCGGCGCAACTGGAGGTGGCGGCGAGCCTGGGCATCCGCTTCACGAGCCTGGAGCGCGACGGCCACGTCTGGCTCTGCTACGACGGCGATGCGTTCCGCCACGTGGCCGCGCTGCGGCCCACGCCGGAGCAGTCGGCCCGCGCCGCGCTGGCGCTGACGCGTCCCGACTGCATCGCCGACACGTTGCCCCCGCTGCAACGCTGGCAATCCGATCGCGAACGCGCGGACCTGCTCGCGGGCGTGCCCGTGGCCGGCCTGCCGCCGTACGTGCGCAACCGCATCCGCCTGCGCCAGGCCGGCGTGTGGTCCACGCTGGCGTTCGAGGACAGCCGCCGCTTCGCCGTCGAAGGCGGCGCGCCGCCGGCCGGCCTGCCCGGGGTCAAGGCCAGCGACGTGCTCACGGCCGGCAACGAGGCGCTGGAGGCGTTGGCCGGCGTCGACAAGGGCGAGCTGGCCGACGACGACCAGTCCGCGTACACCGAAGCCGCCATGCGCGTGGGCGCGTCGCGCTGGGCCGCCGAGCCGGTGATCGCGCCCACCGCCAACGGGCTGCACGTGCTCGCGCAACCCGGCCAGCCGGGCGAGACCTGCGTGCTGCTGCTCGACGCGAAGCACGGCGCCGACCATCCGCTGGCGCGCCGCTGCACCTTCGGCACGGTGTGGACGGCCTCGGCGCGCGTGAACCCGGCGTCGACCGCGCTGGCGCTGGCCGTGCAGCCGCTGGCCACGTGGCGCGAGCTGTGGATGTTCCGCGCCACCCCGGCCGGCTGGACGCTGCAGGTGCTGCCGCCGTCCACCGAGGCGTCGGGCGTGGGCTACGTGGAATTCGCCGGCTGGGTGCCGGGCACCGGCCAGGTGCTGGCCGCGCGCGAGGCACGTGATCCGCAGCGCGCGAACCGGTTCGCGCGCACCTACGAGCTGCTCGATGGCCGGACGCTGGCCACGCAGAAGGCGGCCGATGCGCCGGCGTCGCTGAAGGCGTTCTGGAAGTTCCAGGATCCGACCTGGAAGCGCGTGACCGTCAGCCTTCGTTAGGCGCCACGGGAACGTACTTCACTTCGTTGCCGATCGCGTAGAAGTGGCCGCCGGCGATGTGGTGCAGCGAGCGCAGGGAGTCGTCGGCGTCGTCGAAGTGCCAGCGGCCGTCGCGGAACACGCGGTCGTCGGCCCAGGCGGCGACGACCTCGCCCAGGAACAGGTCGTAGGCCTGCTCGTTGTGCGGCTCGGGGATGCGGCGGCACTCCAGCCACGCGATGCAGCCCTGCACCAGCGGCGCGCCGGTGGCCGGGCCGGGCTCGGCGGCGGTCAGCACGTCGCCGAACTTTTCCACGTCGTGGCCGCTCACGCTGCCCACGTGCTCGGTGAGGGCGGCGATCGCCACCGACGGCACGGCCAGCACGAACCGGCCGCTGGCCTCGATGAGGGTGCGCGTGAAGGTCTGCTTGTCGAGGACCACGGCCACCTTGGGCGGCGTGAAGTCGAGCGGCATGGACCAGGCGGCGGCCATCACGTTGCGCCGGCCGGCGTGTTCGGCGCTCACCAGCACCGTGGGGCCGTGGTTGAGGAGTCGCGTGCAGCGATCGAGGGGGACGGATTGGCGCATGTGGCGATTGTCTTCGCTGCCGCGCGGGCTTGCGCGAACCCGGGGCGTTGACCGAATTTGAATGGGGCCTTCGACCTGGCTGCATGGAGCAGGGGGATGGCCGGGCGACACTGGTTCATCCGCGTCGCACCCGTCGCCGCCCGTCCCACTTCAACCAAACCAGGAAACGACCATGTCCGAAGCCCTCAACGACTCCGCCCTGAAGCAGCTGTTTTTCGACGCCCGCACCTTCAACAAGTTCCAGCCGCGCCCCGTGGACGACACCACGCTGCATTCGCTGGTTGACCTGATGAAGTGGGGGCCGACCTCCATGAACTCCCAGCCGGGCCGTATCGTGTTCGTGCGCAGCGCCGCGGCCAAGGAGAAGCTCAAGGGGGCGTTGATGGGCGGCAACGTCGACAAGACCATGGTGGCGCCGGTCACCGCCATCGTCGCCTACGACACCGAGTTCCACGAGCACCTGCCCACGCAGTTCCCCGCGATGCCGGGCGCGCGCGACATGTTCCACGGCAATGCGCCTTTCATCGAGTCCACCGCCTTCCGCAACAGCAGCCTGCAGGGCGCCTACCTGATCCTGGCCGCCCGCGCGCTGGGCCTGGACGCCGGCGCGATGAGCGGCTTCAACAACGCCGCCGTCGACGAGGTGTTCTTCCCCGAAGGCAAGTGGAAGTCGAACTTCCTGATCAACCTGGGCCACGGCGACGCGTCCGGCAACTGGCCGCGCGGCCCGCGCCTGCCGTTCCACACGATGGCGCGCATCGACTGAAGCCGCCGTCGCTTCCGACGTGCAGGGGCCGCCGAGTGCGGCCTTTTTGCTTGCCGCTGTTGCGCAACGCGGCACTTTCACACGTCACCGGGCGTGCAGGCCGGCGCATCTCCCGTTACATTCTTTTGTTCGTTCCCGATGAAGGGACGCTGAGAATAGTGACGGCTGGGAGGCCGCTTGAACGACGTCGCACGCCTTTTCCTCGAGACCTACGCCCGTGGCGGCGAGGTGGCGGGCGGCTGGAAGTTCGGCAAGGCGCTGCAGCAGGCGCAACTCGACCTGTCAGAGGAGAGCCTGGAGCGGCTCGACCTGTTGCTCAAGGCCATCCGCGAGCGCGCCAGGCCGGTGCACGACGAGTTCCTGGCCGACCCCGCGAGCCGCAACTTCCTGGCTATGCTGGCCTTCACCCTGATGGCCGTGCTGAGCCGGCGCACCGGGGTGCACATCGAATGGCACGACACGGCCTCGGCGCGCCGCGCGACCGCCGACTGGGCCAACATCGCCGACACCCCGTTCACGCGCCTGGTGGCGCTGGCGCCCGACCAGGGCCTGCTGTTCCTGCCGCTGGTGTGGGTGCACGACCGCGTGTTCGAGCTGGGCTTGGGCCAGGTCGCCACCGCGTCCGACTACCTGCTGAGCGTGGCCCACGAGCTCGAGTACGACCTGCCCATGGCCTGGTGGAACGCGGCGCGCGTGCTGGGCGTGACCGCCGGCGCGATGATGGGCGCGGTGGCCGAAGGGCGCCCGGCGCTGCCGCAGATCACGTGGCAGCACCCGCGCGGACAGCGCGTCAACGCCACCACGCTGGCCTTCGAGGGTGAGGATGCCGTGGCGCGTGGCGAGGCGGCGCTCGAGAACAACCCCGAGGGCGCGGTCTGGAAGGCCTTCGCGTACCCCACGTGGATCAACTCGTCGGGCAAGCGCGTCGAGGCGATCTCGGTGACGGTACAGACCTACGGGCCGTCGCCGCTGCGCCTGCGCATTGCGTTCCGCCACCAGCCCGCGGCGGACGGCAAGCCCTTCGCCATCCTCGATCCGTCGGTCTGGGAGTTCAACGTGCCGGAGGAGCAGTTCCTGCGTCTCTACGCGGCCATCAGGCGCGGCCTGCACGCCGAGCCCTGGCCCTCGGGCAAGGGCTGGCTCGACTTCTACGAGGGCCGGCGCGAGGTGCCCTCGCTGCTGCCCGCCGCCGTCAAGGTGCAACCGAGCTACGCCACCGGCGAGCAGGTGCGCGTGGGCGACGCGGTGCTCATCGACGGCGGCCTGGTTCCGGGCCGTGTCATGCAGGTCGTGCCCGGCTCCGACGGCCACATGGCCTGCGTGTTCAAGGACGCGCGCGGCCTGCGCCGCATCGCGACGTCGATGCAGCTCCAGGACGGCGTGATCTTCGTCGAGCGCAGCCCCGCCGATCACGGCAAGGCCTGCATCGCCTGGCTGGAGCAACGCATCCGCCAGCCCGCGCGTGGCGGTGCGGCGACCATGCCGCTGCTGACGCCGGCGCATGCCTGCTTCGCGCTCGGCAACCTCCTGTGGCAAGGCCAGGGCATCCCGCGCGACCAGTCCAGCGCCAGGCAGCTCTGGCAATCGGCCGCCGACGCGGGCAACCCCGCGGCCGAACTCGCGCTGGCGGTGATCCATCTCGAAGGCGACACCGTCAAGGCCGACCCGGCCAAGGGCATGGCCCTGCTGCGCGGCGCCGTCGACAAGGGCCACGTGCCCGCGATCGCGCGCCTCGGCCAGGAGCTGGAGACGGGCCTGCGCACGCCCGGCGACGTGGCGCAGGCCGTGCGGCTGCTCACGCGCGCGTCCGAGGCCGGCAACGCGCACGGCACCTATCGCCTGGCCTGGATGCACCGCATCGGCAAGGGCCTGCGCCACGACATGGCGCGCTGCGTGTCGCTGCTGTCCAAGGCCGCCGCCGGCGACTTCGCGCAGGCGCAGTACGAGCTGGCGATGCATTGCAGCACCGGCGACGGCGTGCCGCAGGACGACGAGCGCGCCGTCTACTGGCTGGAGCGCGCCGTGCAGCAGGACCACGGCGAGGCGTTGATCATGCTGGCCGGCAAGTGCGAGCGGGGACGCGGCGTGCCGCAGGATCTCGCGCGGGCCGTGGCCTTGTACAGGCGGGCGGCGGACAAGAAGATCCCGGCCGCCTGGTACCACCTGGGGGTATTGACCGCCGACGGGCGCGGACTGGACCGCGACCTGCGCGAGGCGATGCGCCTGATGTCGCTGGCCGCGAAGGATGGAGTGCAGGACGCCAAGGGCCAGCTCGAGGACATCGAGCTGGCGATGACGCGCGAGTCGCGCGGCTGAGGGCGATGCGATGTGGCTGCGGGGTTTGTCGTCCGCGGTCGCTGTCTGAGCGAGGTCGGCGGTGGATCTCGTGCCGGGCCGCATCGCGGGGAATGCGACTTCCGGAACTGCGGCTTGGCGTCGCGCCTGCTTCCTGACAGGTCGCTCGGCAGGGGAAAAGTCACGCCTGCGGGCGGCGCCAGCGGTTTCCGGCGACCGTCGGGGCGGACAATGTGGGTTCTTCCGGTCGGCCGCGTCGCCGCGTCGATGTCCCCTCTGCTTCACGGTCGCACATGCTCTCTCGTTCGCCCCGCAGCGCCATTGGCGCTTCCTGCCTGCTGGCGACAGCCTTGCTGACGACCGCGTGTGTTGCCCCGCCGGTGGCCATGGCGCCGACCGCACGGACCGCCATCCATACGGTTCGCGTCAACCCGGTGGTGCAGCTTCCAGCGGAGATGCTCTACCGAGGACGGGCGGAGGGCGTGGCGATGATGTTGAGCGGCCCCCTGCTGGGCGCGCAAGTCGCGTCCGCGGTGGGCAAGGATACGACGATGCAGCTGGCCGCCGAAATGCGGGCGAACCGCATCGATCTCGGCGAGATCGTCGCCGCTGAGTTCGCCGTGCAAGCCAGTGCGGGCTCCCCGATCACCTTCGTCGTGGGCTCGGCGCCGGCTGACGCGCAGGTCGACCTGACCGTGAATGCTTACGGCATCTCGCATGCGCATGCGCTGGGCACCACGCTGTACCCGATCGTCAGCCTGAGCGCGACGATGAAGACGCCAGACGGCACGGTGATCTGGCAGGCGAGTCACGTTGCGAGCGCGGAGGCTGCCGAGAACCAGGAAGGCCACGCGCTCGAGGACTACCTGCGCGATCCCGAACTGCTGCGCCGCGCGTTCATCACCGGCAGCGACATCGTCTCGCGGGTCATGGTGCAGGATCTGGTATCGGTGCCGAAGTCACGGCCCGGGCACCTGGTTTCGAGTGCGCCTGGCTTGTCGAATGCGATGGCGAACCGCTGATTCACCGTTCGACCCCTCTCAGGTGCGATCGCTCGAATCCATCCGATACAGGTTGGGCGGCAACGCCGGCCACATGAACGTGCCGCACTGGCTGTATGGCCATGCCAGCATTTCGAGGTCATGCATCGCGATGGCCAAGCGAAATCGAAAGATCTCGAAACGCGTTCGCCTGGGCCCGCATCGTGTCGGCCTTGGTCTCGAAGGCCTGCACGGCATCGGCGCCGCCCGCGAACCGGAAAGGGGGTTCTTCGAGCCCGGCCAACTCGACCAGCGCCTCGGCGAGCCTGGCGGGGTCTCCTCCCTGCTTGCCATCCATGCTGCTCCAGGCCGCGACGGTCTCGCGGGTGCGCTCGGCGTAGTCGTCGATCGACGGCTCGGCGTAGGTCGTCGAGCCCGCGCTGAGCAGTTCGGTGCGAAAGAAGCCGGGCTCGACGAGCATGGTCTTGACGCCGAAGGGTGAGATCTCGGTCGCGAGGGACTCCATCCAGCCTTCGACGCCGAATTTCGCGGCGGCGTAGGCCGAGCAGAACATCCCGCCCACGATGCCGGCTGTCGACGAGATCGTGAGCACCAGGCCCGAGCGCTGCTTGCGCATCGCGGGCAGCACGGCGCGGGTCACGTTCATCGGGCCGAACAACAGCGTCTCGATCTGGTCGCGCACCTGGCCGGGGCTCAGTTCCTCGAAGAATCCAGCGAAGAAATTGCCGGCGTTGTTGACCAGAACGTCGACGCGTCCGAACTTCGCGATGGCGGCATCGACCGCGTCCTGCGCTTCATCGGCGCGCGTGATGTCCAACCTGACGCTGAGCAAATTGTCGTGGGCACCGATCGCCGCGGCGACCTTCGCGGGATCGCGGCCGGTGGCGACGACGGCGTGGCCGGCGGCCAGCGCCGCCTTGGCGATGTCGACGCCCAGGCCGCGGCCCGCGCCGGTGATGAGCCAGATTTTCCTGTCGTTCATGGGTGTTCCTTTCTTGGAGGGTGGTGTTCGAACGGTGCGGCGGTCACGCCTGGTCCGTCGGCATGATCCAGAGCTCCGCGATCGATGCGTGGCGTGGACGGGTCACCATGTAGGCCACCCCGTCGGCGACGTCTTCGGGCGCAAGCACTTCGGTGGTCGCGTAGAACGGATCGATCATCTCGTTGCGCACGGCGTCGCTGTTGTGCGACCCCAGTTCGGTCGCGACGCCGCCGGGCTCGAGGACGCCGACGCGAACGTGACGCCGGGTGATTTCCTGTCGCAACGACTCGGTGAAGCCGTTCACGCCGAATTTGGTCAGGTTGTAGACGCCATAGCCGTTCCAGGCGACGCGGCCCGCGATCGAGCTGATGTTGACGATGTCGGCGACCTTGCGAGGGCCATCTTCCGCCGCACGCAGCAGGTGCGGCAGAGCCGCGTGCGTGGCGTGGAGCAAGCCCTGGAGATTGGTGGCGATCATCCGCTCCCACGCGGCCAGGTCGGCCCCGACGATGGGGCCCAGCAGCATCACGCCGGCGTTGTTCACCAGCGTGTCCAGCCGGCCGAAGCGCTGCACCGCCTGCCCGACGGCGGCTTCGGCCTGCACGGGATCGGTGATGTCCGCTTCGACGACCGATGCCACGCCGCCGGCCTGCTCGATCGCGGCGGCGAGGGCTTCCATGCGGCCGCGACGGCGCGCCACCAGGACGACTGACGCGCCTTCCCCGGCCAGCCTGCGCGCCGTGGCGGCGCCTATGCCGCTGCTCGCGCCCGTGACGAGGGCGACCGTGCCGGTCAGCTTCGATGTCATTGTCAATTCCCTTTCCTGAGAGCTCGTGTCGATTTCGACGTGCGACTCGATGCCGAGACGAGGCGTCACTGGAATATAGGGAGATCGACCAGGAAGAAAAATTGGCTTTCTCTGAACAGCTTGTGAAGATATTCTTCACGACATGAGACTGACACAGCTCGATGGCCTGCTTGCCTTCTGGAAGGTGGCCGAACACCGCGGCTTCGCCTCGGCAGCGGCGGCGCTGGAGGTATCCCCTTCCGCGCTGAGCCAGGCGATCCGCACCTTGGAGGCGCGGCTCGGTGTTCGTCTGCTCAATCGGACGACGCGCAGCGTCAGCTTGACCGAAGCCGGCGAGGCCTACCTTTCACGCATCGGGCCGGCCTTGGCAGACGTGCTCGAAGCCGGCGAACAGCTGCACGCGCTTCAGGGGCGTCCGTCCGGCGTCTTGCGCATCAATGCGGCGCGCATCTCGATCGCCATGGTGCTGCAGCCGCTGCTCGCTCGCTTCCTCAAGGCCTATCCGGACATCCAGATCGAACTGACCAACGACGAGGGCTATGTCGACATCGTCGATGGCGGGTTCGACGCCGGCATCCGCATGGGCGAGAGCGTGCAGAAGGACATGATCGCCGTGCCGCTCGGCGGCCCCGTGGCGGTTCACGTCGTCGGCTCGCCCGACTACTTCAAGCGACATCCGGCGCCGAGGCACCCCTCCGACCTGGTGCATCACAACTGCGTGCGGTTTCGATTCTCGGCCAGCGGTGCCATCTACAAGTGGGAATTCGCGGCCGACGACCGCATCGTCGAGCACGACATCTCCGGAAGCCTCACGATCACGGACAGCCTGTTTTCAATCGATGCGGCACTGGAGGGGATCGGCCTGGCCTATACGTTCGACAAGCTCGTCCTGTCGCACGTGCGAGCCAAGAGACTCAAGCGCGTCCTGGCCGACTTTTCTCCGACGTTTCCGGGCTTCTATCTGTACTACCCAAGCAGGCGAAATCAATCGTCGAAGATGAAGGCGTTCGTGAACTTCGTCCTGGACAACCCGCTGGATCCGTAGCCTTCGCGTCGTCCGACGAGTCACCGCCTCGCACTCTCGTGAGTGCATCAGTCGCCCCACCCGCCGTCGCCGGCCGCGCCATCCCGGAACGATCGGCGCGCGAGAGCTGGCCGCCAGCATGGCCCGGCGGCCCCTTACTTCGAGAACCAGCCCGAGATGCGCTGCCCGATGCGCTGGAAGAAGCCGGCGCGTTCCACGGCGGCCAGCGCGACGATGGGCGCCTCGCCCACCGGCTTTCCGTCGGCGGTGGCCACGACCTTGCCGATGACGGCGCCCTTGGCGATCGGCGCCGTCAGGCCCGGGTTGAACGTGACCGCGGTCTGGATCGCGGCGGCCTTGCCCTTCGGCGCCAGCAGCGTCCACGTCTGCCCCACGCCGGCGGCGACGGTCGGCAGCACGCCGTACAGCACCTTGGCGGTGCCCAGCGTCGCGCCCGCCTGGGCAGGTGTGGCCTGTTCGAAGTTGGCGTAGCCCCAGTTGAACAGGACGCGCGTCTGGTCGGCCCGGGCCTGGGCGCTGTTCGCGTTCATGATGACCGAGATCAGGCGCATGCCGTTGCGCTTGGCGGACGCCGTGAGGCAGTAGCCGGCCTCGTCCGTGTGTCCCGTCTTGAGCCCGTCCACCGTCGGGTCGGTGTACAGCAGCGCGTTGCGATTGCCCTGCTTGATGCCGTTGTAGGTGAACTCGCGCTCCGCATAGATCGGGTAGTACTCGGCGCTGTTGCGGATGATCGCCTGCGCGAGCACGGCGAGGTCGCGCGCCGAGGCCTTGTGGTTGGGGTCGGGCAAGCCGGCCGAATTCTCGAAGTGGGTATGCGTCATGCCCAGCTTCGCGGCCTCGGCGTTCATCATGGCCGCGAACCCGGACTCCGAGCCGCCGATGTGCTCGGCCAGGGCCTTGGAGGCGTCGTTGCCGCTGTCGATGACGACTCCGCGCAGCATGTCCATCAGGGACGCCTGGGCGTTGAGCGGGACGAACATGCAGCTGTCGCCGTCCTTGCCGCCGCGGCACCAGGCGCTCAGCGACATGGTGACGGGCTCCGTCGGCTTCAGCTTGCCGCTCTTGAGGCCCTGCTCCACGAGGTAGCTGGTCATCATCTTGGTCAGCGACGCCGGCGGAAGCGGCTCGTCCGCGTTCGAGGACGCGAGGATCTGCCCGGTGTTGAAGTCCATCAGCACCCACGCCTTGTTGACGAGCAGGGGCACGGATCTGCCGTTCGCGTCCGTGGTCGTCGCGGGCTCGGCGGGCGCCGCGGGCTTGCGGGCCGCGGCGTGGGGCTTGTGTTTCGGAGCGGCATCGGCGGCTCCCGCCATCCCGGCAAGGGCCGCGGCGACGACGAGGGAAGGAAGCAGGCGTGCAATGAAAAGACGAGAGGTCATCGTGAGGTGCTTCGTGGAGAAGCCGGTAGGTCGTCCGCGGAGAGTCCGGGGCGTCGGTGAATCTGGGGTTGCGCCATGGCCGTGCTCGACAGGAGCGCGTGCGCGAGGCGGTGCCAATTGTGACGGATCGGCGGCGCCGGACGCCGCACGCGCGAATACAGCGCCAACATGGCCATTCGGTGACAACCCCGCGTGGCCGACGATCCGCCGGCGTGTTGCTTCACGCCATCCCCGGCGGCAAGCAGAATGCCTCGATGATCTGGTCAACGACCGCGCGTCGGCGCTGGCTTCGAGGAGGTCCGTTCGTCGTCCTGGCCGGCCTGCTCGCGCCCGGGTTGGCGAGCCGCGCAGGCACGGAATTCGTGCCGGGAAGAGCCGACCTCTGCGTCACGCCGCCCGTCAAGGTGGCCGCGGTGTCGGCGGCGCTGCCCGCGCGCGCCGCGCCGCGCAAGCCGGCGCCGGCGCAGGCCGATGCGTGCGAGCGGCCCGAGCCCGGCGGCCTGGTCGGCGAACCGCGCGACCTGCGCAGCGTCGAGGGCGTGCTGAAGGTCGAGCTTCGCTTGCGCAACGCGCGCGCGCCCGGCGGGGCGATCCGCTACTGCTATGTGACGCCCGACGGGGCACAGTCGCCGACGCTGCGCGTGCATCCGGGCGACCTCGTGGTGCTGGGCCTGAAGAACGAACTCGACGCGCGCATCGCCGCGTCCGCGCCCCGGATGGCGATGCCAGGAATGCAGGCGGCGCGCCCGGGCGGCCGCGTCGACCCGTGCGCCAGCGGGCAGATGTCCGAGCTGTCGACCAACCTGCATTTCCACGGCATGACCATGCCCGCGGTCTGCCACCAGGACGAGGTGTTGCGGACCTCGATCCAGCCGGGCGATCCGCGCTTCGAGTACCGCTTCCGCGTGCCCGCCAACGAGCCGCCGGGCATGTACTGGTACCACCCGCACATCCACGGCTTCAGTTCGGCGCAGGTGCTGGGCGGCGCGTCGGGCGCGATCATCGTCGAGGGCCTCGAGCGCGCGAACTCGGCCACCGCGGGCCTGCCGGAGCGGGTGCTGGTCATCCGCGACCAGGACCTGCTGCATCCGGACGCGCCGCCGTCGCCGTCCGAGCCCGTCGTGCCGAAGATGATGATCGACCGCGACGGCGATTCGGCCAACAACGGCACGGGCTTCGGCAAGCCGGCCAAGGACCTGTCGGTGAACTACGTGCCGGTGCCGTATCCCGACTATCCGCCGGCGCGCATCGAGACGCGTCCCGGCGAGCGCCAGCTGTGGCGCGTGCTGAACGCGTCGTCGGTGACCTACCTCAACCTTGCCCTGCTGTTCGGCCGCGCGCCGCAGCGGCTGGGCATCGTCGCGATCGACGGCGTGCCGCTGAACCATGACGGCCGCACGGCGGACGCGATCCTCTGGCGCGACCGCATCGGCGTGCCGCCGGGCTCGCGCGTCGAGTTCATCGTCGACGGGCCGCCCGCGGGCGTGGCGGGCCTGCTGGTCACGCGCACGGTGGACACGGGGCAGGGCGGCGAGAACGACCCGAACCGCGCGCTCGCCACGGTCGTCGCCACTTCCGATGCCGTCGAGCCGGCATCCCGACTGCCATCATCGCCGGTACCCCTGCCCGTATCCGACCTGCCGTGGCTCGGCGACGTGGCGCCGGCGCGCACGCGCAAGCTCTACTTCTCCGAGAAGCTCACCGACCCCAAGGATCCGAACAGCGCGACCGAGTTCTACATCACGGTCGACGGCCAGGAGACCAAGCAGTTCGACCCGCGCTCGGGCGTCGCGGACATCGTCACACGCCAGGGCGACGTCGAGGACTGGGTCATCGAGAACCGCACGACCGAGCTGCACGCGTTCCACATCCACCAGATCCACTTCCTCCTGCTCGACTGGTCGGGCGTGGCGGTCGACGAGCCGTTCCTGCGCGACACGGTCAACGTGCCGTACTACGCCGATCGCATGCTCGGCTATCCGAGCGTGCGGCTGCGCATGGACTTCCGCGACCCGAATTCGGTGGGCACCTTTGTCTACCACTGCCACCTGCTCGAGCACGAGGACGGCGGGATGATGGGCCTCGTCGAGGTCGAACCCGCCGCGAAGTTGAAGGGGCGCTGAATGGCTCAATTCCGCGTTCCTGCAAGGTCACCGCACTGACATTTCGCGGGCATAGAAACGCTGCTGTCTCACCGACAACAAACTCCAGGAGAGCCAGCAAATGAACTTCACGTCCCACAGCTTCCGACGACTGGGCATGGTCGCGCTAGCGATCTCCCAGATGACCTACGGCATCGTGCCGGCCCTGGCCGCCGCCGAAGCCGCCGACACCACGGCCGCCACCAAGGACCACAGCCGCCACACCACCTCGCCGATCAAGCACGTCATTGTCATCATCGGCGAGAACCGCAGCTTCGACCACGTCTTCGCCACGTACGAGCCCGTCCATCGCGGCGAGTCGGTGTGGAACCTGCTCTCCGAGGGCATCGTCAAGCGCGACGGCTCGCCCGGCCCGAACTTCTACAAGGCGCAGCAGCAGGCTGCCGCCGACCCGGGCGGCGACGCGTTCCTGCTGAGCCCGCCGAAGTCGGCCTTCCCGCAGGGCGTGCTGCCCGCGCCGCTGACCGGCGGCCCGAAGGACTCCTACATCAAGGGCGACAGCCTCGCGCTCGCCAAGGCGTCCGAGAACGGCCTGCCCGATGACTACTACCCGTCCCTGGTCTCTGGCGGCACGGGGCAGGCCTCGAAGGTGCCCGACGCGCGGATCACGAACGTCAACGCGCTGCCGACCGGCCCGTTCCAGCTGACGAACCCGAGCACCTTCGACTACCACGCCTACGCGGCGAGCCCGGTGCATCGCTTCTACCAGATGTGGCAGCAGCTGGACTGCAGCCTCGATCACGCGACGCCGCAGCGCCCCTCGGGCTGCGACTCGGCGCTGTTCTCGTGGGTCGAGACGACGGTGGGCGCGGGCGCCAACGGCCTGGCGCAGCCGGCCAACTTCAGCACCGAGTACTCGCCCACCGCCAGGACGACCGGCGAAGGCTCGACCGCCCTGGGCTTCTACAACGTGCAGCACGGCGACGCGCCGTACTTCAAGAGCCTGGCCGACGACTTCGCGATGAGCGACAACTTCCACCAGTCGGTCAACGGCGGCACGGGCGCCAACCACATCATGCTGGGCCACGGCGACGCGATCTACTTCAGCGACGGCAAGGGCAAGGCCGAAGCGCCTCCGCACAACGTTGCGGTGGCGGCCAGCTCGCCCAATGCCGGCGTCGTCGACGAGATCGAGAATCCGGATCCCCGCGCCGGCACCAACAACTGGTACACGGAAGACGGCTACGGTGGCGGCTCCTACGGATCGCCGTCGTACGGCGGCGGCTCGTACAGCAACTGCGCCGACACCAGCCAGCCCGGCGTCGCGCCCATCGTGAAGTACCTGAAGTCGCTGCCGCGTCCGGTCGAGCCGCGCTGCGAGGCGGGCCACTACTACCTGCTGAACAACTACAACCCGGGCTACTTCGGCAACGGCAACAACGCCTACACCGACACCAGCGCCAACAACACGGTGTTCACGATCCCGCCGTCCACGGTGCCCAGCATCGGCGACACGATGCTCGCCAAGCGCGTCTCCTGGAAGTACTACGGCGACCAGTGGAACAACTACGTTCCCGATCCGTACCAGCTCAACTACGGCGTCATCGGCGCCGCGAGCGACCTGTACTGCAACATCTGCAACCCGTTCCAGTACGACACGTCGATCATGGCCGACCCGGCCATCCGCGCGGCGCACATCCAGGACACCACCGACCTGTACGCGGACATCAAGAACGGCACGCTGCCCGCGGTCTCCTTCGTCAAGCCCAGCGGCCTGGTCGACGGCCATCCCGCATCGTCCAAGCTGGACCTGTTCGAGGGCTTCTCGAAGAAGATCGTCGATGCGGTCAAGGCCAATCCGGAACTCTGGAAGGACACCGCCATCTTCATCACCTTCGACGAAGGCGGCGGCTACTACGATTCGGGCTACGTGCAGCCGGTGGACTTCTTCGGCGACGGCACCCGCATCCCGCTGATCGTCGTGTCGCCCTGGGCCAGGCGCGGCCACATCTCGCACGACTACACCGACCACGTCTCGATCCTGAAGTTCATCGAGCGCAACTGGCGCATGGAACCGGTGACCCACCGCAGCCGCGACAACTTCCCCAACCCGGTCGTGGCCCGCGGCAACCCGTACGTGCCGCTGAACTCGCCGGCCATCGGCGATCTGTTCGATCTCTTCGCGTTCGACGATCGTGATCACGATCACGATCACGATCACGATCGCGGCCGGTAATTCGAGCGAAAGCGACGGCTAAGAAAAGCACGGTCCCGCCCGGAACCATTGCAGGGACTCGGTGCTTCGGTGCCGAGTCCTTTTTTGGGCTCTTCGCCGGTCTGCTGGGAACGCACTGAGCGTGCGCAAATGGACAGGGTCCATGGGTGATCCGGGGACTTGGAATCCGCCAAGGCGCGTACTTCGCTTTGCGGGGCGCGCGGGGTCAGGCACGACTCACCGGGGGAGTCTGTTTTGTTCGTGTCCCCCGTCGGCCTGCGGCCTCCTCCTTGACCTCACAAAACAAGCTCCCCCGGTGAGTCGTGCCTGACCCAGCGCGCGCCGCAAACCAACGCGCCCCGCAAATCGGCGATGAATCTTTTTTTGGCAGAACCCGTGTCCAGTGACGCAGTCTTCCGTTACGCCTTGTTTCAGCGGAGAGGAGATGTTTCATTGGGCCGGCGGAGTTCTCCCCCCACGGGGCCATGGGCGATGCCCTGCGCGGGCGTCGGCGCCAGGCGCGCGGCGCAGGGGCCAGCCATCGGTCAGCGAGCGTTCAGCCGGAATGCGACGAGAGCGCTCAATCGAGATGTCGCTTGGCCTGCTCCCGGAAATCCGCCTCCGAATCGCCGTCGAACGGGCCCACCGACAGGAGGACGTCGTGATCGGCATCCGTGGGGCCGACCTCCATGTCGACGTTCGCCCGGACGAGGAAGGGCACCAGCCGCTTCAGTTCGTCGTGGAACTGCTCGCTTGACCGATAGAGGTGATAGACGTTTCCGCGAGGTGTGGCGTGACAGACGATGCGCATGCGGACTCCCCTCGGTGAGTTGAACGCTCGATCGAGGACAGAGCGTTCGAGGCCAGGATGAGTTCCAAGTATGCGATCGCCGGCACGCGTTCTCAAGCGCATTTTCCGAGGCTTTACCTGTGTAATCAAACGCGATTTCTGGCGCGAAAGCTATCGGTATGGAACACGACAGCTTGCGTTGCCATATCGCCTCCGGCAGCCGTGTGCCGGGCCGCTTCAGAAGCGGAATCGTCCGCCCAGCGACACGCGCGCGTCCACGCCGTCGGACAGCCCGAGTTCGCTTCGGAACTGCTTCGTCCCGTGCGCGAGCTCCACGCCGAGCGAGACGCCGGGGAGCGGGCTGTAGATCAGGTTGGCGTGCACGGTGCGCAGCGTGACCGCCTGGTCCGGCGAGGGCACGATGAAGCTCGCGTACGACTCGTGATCCATTCCGAGGGCGAGGGTGGAACGCCATTGCGGCGACCAGAAGTGGCGCACGAACGCGACGTGGCCCTGCAGCATCTGGCCTTGCGCATGGACGGCGGGCGTCCCGCTGTTCGACAGCGCGAACGCCGTCGGCTGGCCGAAGTCGTCGGGGACGTAGTGACCGATGCCGTCGCCGCGCCAGACCTGGCCGCCCACGGTGTCCTTGCCGAAGCCGGCGGAGACGGCGGAGAGGTTCAGCGTGCCGCCGGCCATCAGGCCCGTGCCGGTGGCCGCGGCGCTGCTGCCGTTGCCGTCGTCGCAATAACCGGCCGCTCACGAGCGTCAGCTATGGAGTCACCCACCTGGTCGGCCGCGTCAGGATGGCAACATAACTCCGTCGGACCAGAAACGAGGCCGGGTCAGGGAGATCGCACGTACACGTATTCAAATCCGGTGAACTCCTTCGGAGGCATGCCGGATTGAGGAGTGAGGTACAGCCTCACTACCTGCCGATTGCCATCGACTTCCCCGATGGTCAAGCGATACTTGAATCTGACATTCTTTGCGGGCCCCCACTCGGGCGCCACGAAGGTGCCGCCAGACAGCCGAATCCCGGACGAGCCGATGGCGGCGGGAAATGCCGGTCCCGTTTCGTTCATCACCTGTGGCGCGCGAGTGTCGATCGAAAAGTATTCATATTTCTTGTTGACGCTGTTGTAGTTGAAGACGGCAGTGCGTGAGAAGAACCCAGGCGACTCGGGGGCCACTCCGATCGGTCGCATCGACTCCTCGAGAAACTTGCCATCAATCAATTACCGCTCGGCGATCGCTGCGGGTAGCGTCGTTGCCTCGGCGCCGGGAGCTGCCCACATCCGCTGCTCAACGGTCCAGGTTCCGGCCATGCCTCGCAGCAACGCCGAAGGATCCTGTGCCATCGCAGAGAGCGGAATCAGTGCGACGCCCAGGAAGGCGCCTGCCGAGATGACAGCCGGCCTTGAGATACCAACTGGGCGAGCCAAACTGCTGGCAACATGGTGATGACGGGACATGCTGACTCCACTTCTGTTGCAAAGAAGCAATGGCGGCAATCGATATGCCATCGACCGCGCAGCCGAGCGTGTCATTGAAGCGTGAATCGCCAGGCGAAGGGGCGCTACCTTGTTGGCGCCGACGGCGGATTGAGCCAAGTGCCAACAATCGATTGAGCCATCCGATCAGTTCGCGGGCCCAAGACGCATGCGGGTTTTCTGGTGGGCTGCCCGGCACACGCGGACGTCGGCACACACCCGCGAAGTGGCTCAATCCGCGGTCAGCGCCAACACGTCGTCGGCAGCTTGGGCCGCTGCTGCCATGACCAGCAGCAGAGCAGCGACCATTGGCTGCAACGGAGAGTTCGTCATCGATTGACCTTGTATGAAGTGCTCTCGCGGGTCTCTATCCGGCGGGAGGCGTAGTGCAGCAGGAGGAGCCGGATCAGGAAGCCGATGGAAGCCGGCAACGCCTTCGATCAGAAAGTGAGCTTGCGCAACAGTCGCGCGCCGGGTGCCCAGGGGGACGTGGAAGGCGAAGAAGCCGCAGGGGCGCGCCTGCGCTTCACTCCCATTCGGTTTCCAAGATGTCCGCGGCATCGCTGAATCGCAAGCTGTCGAGATACTCTGCCACGCGTTCGTACGCGCCTCGCGAAAAGTGCGAGCGAAGCTGCGGGGAGAGTGCCTTGAAGCGATCCATCGCCGACAGCTTCTGTTGCCGAAGCAGGCCAACGAGTTCAGTCAGCGCGTCCATTTCGAGCGGATCTCCGCCTTGGACCGGTACTTCCTCGGCTGGTGCCTGCCGCGACTGGAAGGCCGGCTCCGCACTCTGCCGAAGGCGATGGAGTTCGGAGGCGAGATCTTGCGCCAGTGGACCAGCCAGCGCGACGTCGCCACCGACGCACGCCGCCTCGGCTTCGCCAGCGAGCCGCTGGATCGCCTTGGCCCCGAGAAGTCCCGCGCTGCCCCGCAGCTTGTGCATCCGGCCCGCGTGAGTCGCAAGTCTTCCGGCATCGGCGACCTGATCTGGCAACGCGACATCCGCGAATTCACCGAGGAGCCGCTTGAGCATGGATCTGAAAAGCTCGAAATCGTTGTTCAGGCGCTCGCGGGCATCCTCCGAGTCGATTCCTTCGATCTCCGGCCACGCGGCGTGCGGCTGGGCGCCTCTGTCCTGCGGTATGGTCGATGGGTACATCTGTGGGCCACCAGGGGGCTGCACATGGCGAAGGACGCTGCGCATCAACTGCTGCGCATCGAAGGGCTTGACGATGTAGTCGTCCATTCCCGCCGCCGCGGATCGCTGACGCTCGCTGCTCAGTGCGCCAGCGGTCAGCGCGATGATCGGCAGGTCCTGCAGGCCCAAATCGCCTCTAATCCGGCGCGTGGCGTCGTAGCCGTCGAGCACCGGCATCTGAACGTCCATCAGGACGATGTCGACGGCGTCCGGCTCTGCCTTGAGCAGCTCGACGGCCTGCTGACCGTTGCTCGCAACCCGAACCCGGGCGCCTTCTGCTTCGAGTATTCGCCGCGTCACTTCGAGGTTGATATCACTGTCGTCGACCAGCAGGATGCGCACGCCCGGCAACACATATTTTCCGGGCAAGGTCGGCCCAGCCTCCGGGAGCTCCAGCTCCTCCAGAGACGCCAGCGCAAATTGCAGCGTCACGCTGAATTCGCTGCCCACGCCGGGTGCGCTATCGACGTGCACGTCACCGCCCATCAGCTTGACCAGACGCTTGACGATGGACAGGCCCAGCCCGGTGCCACCGAAGCGCCGCGTGATCGACGCATCGGCCTGGGCGAATGGGGCGAACAGTTGCTCCTGTACGTCGGTGGCGATCCCGATGCCTGTGTCGCGCACAGCGAAACATAGCGTTGCCTGCGAGGGGGTGGCCGCGACCTGGTTCACGCGCAAGCTGACGCCGCCTTGCTCGGTGAACTTGATCGCGTTGGACAGCAGGTTCGTCAGCACCTGGTTGAGCCGTGTGGCGTCACCCTCCAGCGCCGCGGGCAGGTCGGTCGCCTCGTCGATCTCGAAGCTGAGCCCCTTGGCCTGCGCCTGCACGGCCAGCATCTCGGGCAGCTCCGCCAACAGGGCGTGCAGGTCGAACGCCCGGCGCTCGACGATCAATTCCCCGGCTTCGATTTTCGACAGATCAAGGACGTTGTTAAGCACTAGCAGCAGCGACTTGCTGCCTAGCTTGAGCTTGGCCAGCAGATCCGATTGTTCGTCGTCCAGCGGCGTCTTGCCCAGCAGGAAGGCCAGCCCGATGACCGCGTTCATCGGCGTGCGGATCTCGTGGCTCATGTTGGCCAGGAACTCGCTCTTGGCACGGTTCGCCTGCTCCGCCCGATGCGTCGCGTCGCGCAAGGTTTCCTCATATTGCTTGCGCTCCGTGATGTCGCGTGCTGCTGCGAAGACGCCTTGCAGGGAGCGGTTGCGGTCGTGGTAAGTGGTCGCGTTGTACGACACGACGGTGAGTTTGCCGTCCCGGGCGCGCGCCGTGAGTTCGTAGTTGGTGACCTTTCCTTCGTCCAGGACGCGCTTGATGCCGGCCTCGGCCCGTTGCGGGTCCGTGAAGCAGTTCTTGAACGGCGCGCCGATCAACTCATCACGCGTGCAGCCCGTCAGCGCCTCTGCCTGCTTGTTGACGTCGGTGACGATGCCGCGCGGGTCGATCGTCATCAAGGCGTCGACGTTCGATTCGATGAGCGAACGCGTGTAGAAGTGCTGATCGCGCAACCGCTGATCGAGCTTGGCACGTTCTTCCTCGATCTCCTTGCGCGCGGTGTTGTCAGTTCCGATCAGCAGGTAGCCGATGATGCCGTCGTGCGCGTCACGCAACGCCGTCACCGAGACGATGGCCGGGAAGCGACTCCCGTCCTTGCGGATCTTGGTCAGTTCGTATATGTCCTCGATGCCGCGCGAAGCCTTGAAGGCGAGGGCTTCGAATCCGGGGGCGATCGTCACGCCAAGTTCGGCGCTCAAGGCCTTGGCGCGGGCGATCACCTCGCCCGGATCATGAAGGTCCGCTGGCGTGATCTGATTTATCACGTCGGCGGCCGCATAGCCCAACATCCTCTCGGCACCGACGTTGAAGATCTGGATCACGCCTTTCGCGTCGGTGGCGATGCTCGAGAAATTGGCGCTGTTGAAGATCGCGCTCTGCAAGGCCCCGGCCTTCAGGAGGGCGTCCTCCGCCTGCCTGCGCGCCGTGTTGTCGGTGCCGATCAACAGGTAGCCGATGACGAGATCCTGCGCGTCGCGCAGCGCCGTCACCGAGACGATCGCCGGGAACCGGCTGCCGTCCTTGCGGATGTAGGTCAGCTCGTAGATGTCCTCGATGCCGCGCAAGGCCTTGAAGACGAGTGCATCGAAGCCGGGCTCGATGGGCGTCCCGAGTTCTTCGCTCAGCCCTCGCGCACGCGCGATGATTTCCTGAGGATCGGAGATGTCCGCCGGCGTGATCTTGTTGACCACCTCGGCCGCCGCGTAGCCGAGCATGTGCTCCGCGCCGACGTTGAAGATCTGGATCACGCCCTCTGCGTCGGTCGCGATGCTGGAGAAATTGGCGCTGTTGAAGATCGCTTTCTGCAGTGCGCTCGACTGGATCAGTGCCGCCTTCGATCGACGGTTTCCGCTGACCCCGGGTTCGGAGCCGTGCGGCCTGCGACGGCGTACTTCGTCGAACACGCGGGCGATCGTTCCGGCCAGCCGGTGCTTCAGCGACTGCCAGCCGAAGCGGCTCACCGACGATGCATCGGGCGCGGTGAGAACCGGCGGCGGAACTCTGGCATCACTTGATTTCATGGTCATGACCCGCTCCTGTCGAAGCGCAAACCGGGCCGGCGAATCGGGCCGCCGACAGCGGGCTCGGCCCTTTGACTCCCGCAGCGGTTGGATGAATCTGCGGCGCCGATGTGTGGGCGCCATCGATGTCCTGCGCGCTCGCCCGGTCGCGGCCGGCATTCTTCGCCGCGTACAAGGCCTTGTCGGCTGCCCGAACGAGATCCTTCGCGATGTAGCGTGGGGACGCGCGGTCGACCGACACCGGCAGCCAGGACGTGCTGTCGGCGTCGCAGCTGGCGATGCCGACGCTTACTGTGACATTCGCCGCCGTTGCCGAGCCCTCGTGTGCGATGGCCAGCCCCTCGACGGCGTCCAGGATGGCGCGCGCCACGTGCTCGGCGCCGACCTGCGACGTTTTCGGCAAAAGCACCGCGAATTCCTCGCCACCATACCGCGCCACAATGTCCGCCGGGCGCAGGCAGGCGCACAACATGGCTTGCGCGAGCGACCGCAGGCAGGCGTCGCCCGCCGGATGGCCGTAGAGATCGTTGAATGCCTTGAAATGGTCGACGTCGATCATCAGCAGCGCCAACGCCTCACCCGCTCGTCGCGCCGAAGCCCATTCCTGCTCCAGGGCCTCGTCGAAGCGCCTGCGGTTGGCCACGCCGGTGAGTCCGTCGGTCGCAGCAATGCAGCGCAAATCGTCGGCCAGGTGTTTGACGCGCAACTGGGCCTTGACCCGAGCCAGAACCAACGGCGCATTCAGCGGCTTGGCGATGAAGTCGGCGGCACCCAGTTCGAATCCGGAGACTTCGAACGTGGGCTCGCGATGGGCCGTGACGAAGATCACCGGCACGTGAGCCAGTTCGCTGTCCGCCTTGAGCGCCTCACAAACCAGGAACCCGCTCATGCCGGGCATCTCCGCGTCGAGCAGGATCAGGTCGGGGGCCGATTCGCGCGCCATGCGCAGCGCGTCCTCGCCGCTGATGGCGAACGAGAGGTTGCCGATGTCCGCCAGGATGGTCGCCAGAACCCGAATTGCGCCGGGGTCGTCGTCAACCAGGAGGATGTCGTCATCCATGTGAATCCGCGGCATCATCGGTCGACCGCGGCAGCGCAATCGTGAAGCTGCTTCCCTGTCCCGGTTCGCTTTCGACGCGCAATTGCCCGTTCATCGCCTGCACGAGCTGGCGCACTATCACGAGGCCAAGACCGGCACCGGGCATGGGCTCCTGTTCCCGGCCGAGGCGATTGAACGGCTCGAAGAGGCGTTCAAGCTGGGTGGGTTGCAACCCCAGCCCGTTGTCGCGGACCACGAAGTCGATGTGCTGCGCATCGGCCGCCAGGTCGATGCGGGCCCACCCGCCGCGCCGGTTGTACTTGACGGCGTTCGTCAGCAGGTTCACCAGGCACTGGTGAAGCCGATCCTTGTCGGTGAGGACGCTCAGGGTCGGCGACGCGGGCGTACCCGACAGCGTGACGCCGGCCTGCGCAGCCTGCGCGGAGACCGCCGAGATTGCCTCTGCCATGCAGCGATTCGCGTCGGCTACACGCAGGTCAACCTTCATGCTGCCGGTTTCGAAGCGTCCGATGTCCATCACATCGCGCATGAGGCCTTGCAGGTGACGGCCGCTCGTCACGATGTTCTGCAGTCGCTTCGCCTGCGCCGGCTGCAAGGGGGCACCCGCGTCGCGCTCCATGAGGTCGGCGAATCCCAGTAAGCCGTTCAAGGGATTGCCCATCTCGTGTGCGATGTAGGACATCATGAGCGTCTTCGTGCGACTGGCCGTCTCCGCCTCGATGCGCGAGCGCGACTCCGCCTCCAGGCGCTCCTGGTCACTGGTGTCGCGCAGCATGACCGTCGTCAGACGATCCGGACCTTCGCCGATCGAGGACACGGTCATCGCGACGGGAACGCGCTCGCCGTCGCCTCGTGTCAGCGTCGTGCGCAAGGGCCTGTCCTGTTTCTGGGACTCGAGCGGCGGTTCCTGGCCCAGCAAGACGTTCACCTTCGATTCGATGGCCCGCTCGTGCTCGACGCCGAACATGCGGCAAGCCGAGGCGTTGATGAGTACGACCTTGCCGTCGGCATCACAGGTCACGATGGCATCGGATGCGGCGGCGACGATGTCGGCAACCCGTGCATCGCCCACCCGGCGCCAATGCTCGCGAACGGCTGCCAGTTCCGCGTCTGCGCGTCGCTTCAGGTCCAGCAGGTTGCGCACGCGCGCCTGCAGGATGGCGGCCGTGTAGGGTTTGGCGATGAAGTCCGCCGCCCCGAGATCGAGTGCGCGCGTCTCGTAGCGCGGATCGGAGAACCGGGTCACGAAGGCGATCGGAACGTGCCGGTACTTCGCCTCCGCCTTCAGAGACCTGCACACGTCGAATCCGTCGATGCCGGGCATGTGCGCATCCAGCAGGATGAGATCCGGGACGATGCGTCGGGCGAGGGTCAACGCCTCTTCGCCGCTCTTGGCGAAATGGAGGTCACCCATGGCCGCAAGCGTGTGGCGCAGGATGTGGATGGATGCCGTGTCGTCGTCGACGATGAGGATGCGCGGCGCCAACGGCCTCGACGGTGCGTCGGCGTCGTTCGCCACGGAGCCATCGCGCTTCTGGTCCTCGACTAGCAACTTCGCCCGCAGGTGTGCGCGGACTCGAGCCGTCAGCTGGCTGGCAACCAGTGGCTTGGTGACGAAATCGGCGGCACCCTTGCGCAAGGCGACCACCTGCAGCGCCGTCGAGTCGTGGCTCGTCGCGAAGATCACCGGGACGCGCGCCAGGGCCGGATCCGCTTTCAGTTCCTCGAAGACGTCGAGGCCCGTCATGCCCGGCATTTCGATGTCCATGAGGATGAGATCCGGCGTCGACTCGCGCGCCAGCCGGAGGGCCACCTCACCCGACGTGGCGAACCGTTGATCGCGGAATTGCGCCAGCATGCGGCTCATGACCTGGATGGCCGACGGGTCGTCGTCGACCAGCAACAGGCGGACTTCACGGGTTAGCATCATTGGACCTTTCGGTGCCGCGAGGCTGATTCACCCCTGAGCGATTCACCGTAGCATACGAATGGAAGCAGCGCGCTTCTTTTCGCTGCCGGCCGCATTGATGTGCAGAATTCCCCTCAAGTCGCTCTCGCCAACGCCACGGGGCCAACCGGTGGTTCGGTTGCCGTCTTGAAGTGTGATTTCCGTGTGAGCGTGCGTGATGGTGCGCAGCCGTGGATCAAGATGGAGCGATCGTTCGCTTCTGGCGCGGAATCAGCACGCGATCGAGTCGGGCCAATAGCGTTGGCACGCGCAGCGGCTTGTGCCAGACGTCCATGAAACCGGTGCCCGTAGGCACGAATTCGACCTTGGCGGTGACGGCGATGGCTGGGATACGCTCCCAGCCCGGAACGCTTCGCACGCGTTTCAGGAGTTCGGTGCCCTGACAATCCGGCAGCCACAGGTCGAGAAGAATCAGGGTTGACCGCAGACGCTGTGCGGTAGCCATCGCGGAGGCCCCATCGACCGCGATCACAAGTTCGAGATCGGGGCGAAGCTTGAAGACGGTCTGCATGAGCAGCACGTTGATCGGATTGTCCTCGACATACAGCACCACCTCACGAGCGCCGTACCCCGTCAAGTCCATTGTTTTGGTCGTGTCGATTCTCCGAATCGGTCGAGGTGAGGGGGGGTGAAGCGCCGACGGCCCCGAACAGGTTCGTCGTCTTCGTGTCGCCGAGGCCGGTGCTGAGCATGAAGATCTCCTGTGGCGTTGATCATCGAGGCAAGGTGCTTAGAAGGTGAACGGCGGGGCAGCGGCTAAAGCCAAGGGCAAAGTTCTGCCGTCGGAACTGGAAGCCAGATTCCCACCGTCGACGATGTCGACCGATGGCGACTGGATCAGGAAGCGTTGTTCGAATTCTTTCGCAGGCAGCGGCTCGCTCAGCAGATAGCCCTGGATCAGGTCGCACGAGCTCTGTTCCAGGAATGCGCGCTGCTCGCGCGTCTCGACACCTTCGGCCACGACATCCAGGTGCAGGCTGTGCGCCAGGGCGATGATGGCGCTGGCGATGACGACGTCGTCGGCGTCGCCGGGCAGGTCGCGTATGAAGGCGCGGTCGATCTTGAGCGCATCCATCGGGAAGCGCTTGAGGTAGACGAGCGACGAATACCCGGTGCCGAAGTCGTCGATGCTCAGTCGCACGCCGAGCTCGCGCAGCCGGTGCAGCAGTTCCAGGGTCGCCTCGGCGTCCTCCATCAGCGTGCTCTCGGTGATCTCCAGTTCCAGGAGGTGTGGCGGCAGCCCGGTGTCTCGCAGCGCCCGCTCGACGCAATGGACGAAGTCGGGTTGCTGCAACTGCCTGCCCGAGATGTTCACCGCTACCGGCAGCGCCTTCATCCCCTGGCGCACCCATGCCTGGACCTGGCTGCACGCCGTTCGCAGCACCAGCTCGCCAAGCGGCAGGATGAGGCCCGTTTCCTCGGCCAGCGGGATGAAGTCGTTCGGCGGCACCAGGCCGCGCGTCGGGTGGCGCCAGCGCACCAGCGCTTCCATGCCGACGATCGTGGTCCCGTCGACGAGCGCCTTGGGCTGGTAGAACACCTCGAGCTCGTTGCGCTCGATGGCGCAGCGCAACTCGCTCTCCAGGCGAACATGGGCCGACAGCGATTGCTCCATCGAAGCCTCGAAGAACTCGACGCCCGTATTGCTCCTCTTCGCCTTGTACATGGCGACGTCGGCATGCTTGAGCAGGGTGCTGACATCCGTGCCGTCGCGCGGAAAGAGCGAGATGCCGATGCTGGCGGCGGTGAAGAGATCGTTGCCGTCAATCCGGAACAGGTCGCTCAGCGTGCGGCAGATGTTTCTTGCAGCGACCGCCGCGTCGGCCGCGGTGACGTCGGTCAGCGCGACGATGAACTCGTCGCCGCCCAGGCGCGCGACGCAATCGGCGCGTCGCACCGCGCTGCGGATGCGGTTGCCGGCGGCGATCAGCAAGCGATCACCGATATTGTGTCCCAGCGTATCGTTGACGTTCTTGAAGCGATCCAGGTCCAGGAAGAGGATCGCCACCGACCCGCCGGATCGGCTGGCCCGCTCGATCCGGTCGTTCAATTGGTCGAGGAATTGCGCGCGGTTGGGCAGGCCGGTCAGACTGTCTGTATAGGCCAGGTTGTGGATGTGCCGCACCGCCCGGTTCGCGTCGACGATGCTGCGCACGCGCTGCGACAGCACAGCGAAGTGGATCGGCTTGGGGATGTAGTCGTTCGCTCCTGCCGCGAACGCGCGCTCGACCGAGGTGTTGTCCTCCAGCGCCGTGATCATCAACACCGGGATGGTCGCTCCCTGCGGGTGGAGCTTGACGAGCGCGCAGGCGGTGAATCCATCCATCACGGGCATCATCGCGTCCATCAGGATCACCTCGGGACGCAAGCGCTCGAGCAATGCCAGCGCCTGGGTGCCGTCAACGGCTTCTTCGACGCGGAACCCGTCGCGTTGCAAGGCGTGGCGCAGGGCACTACGCGTGCTCCGGTCGTCGTCCACCACGAGAACGAGCGCAGCCTCTTCACGCATGTGTGTCGGCACGTGCCCGCCCTCCGTGCCCTGCACCTCGGTGGAGAGCACCGCCGAGACCATGTCGAAGGCGTCGCGCAATTGCGGCAACAGGGGTCGAACCTCCTCCAGTCGATGGCCTTCCGCGGCGTCCTGCGCCTGCCGTGCCAGTTGCGACAGTGTGACGGCGCCGAGGTTGGCGCTGCTGCCCTTGATCGAATGGGCCATGGCACACGCCGCGATCGGGTTGTCGTCCTCGACCGCCTGCGCCAGCAGCGTCAGGTACGCCGGAATGTCTTCCAAGAATGGTGTCACCGCCTCGTGCAGGGACGTGCCCAGCACGTCGCGCAGCTTCTCGAAGGCGTTGCGGTCGAGTGGCCCGTCCGAAAGTCCTGTCCGGGCAGGCTCGAGCGCCGGTGTGGCGACCACGCCGTGCGCGCCGGGCAGCCAGCGCTCCAGCTTCTGCCGCAGGATCGCCAGCGTGATGGGCTTGGGCAGATGGTCGTCCATGCCCGCGGCCAGGCAAGTCTCGCCGTCGCCGCGCTGCGCATTGGCTGTCATCGCGATGACGGGCGTGCGGTGCCCGGTACTCTCCTGCATCTGACGGATCTGGGCCGTGGCCTCGTAGCCGTCCATTTCGGGCATGCTGCAGTCCATCAGGACGAGGTCGAAGTCGCCGCCGCGCACGGCCTCGACCGCTTCGCGGCCGTTTGAGACCAGGGTGCAATGGCCGCCGAGCATGCGCAGCATGCCCGCCGCGACCACCCGGTTCGTGCGGTTGTCTTCGGCGACAAGGACGCAAAACGGGCGGTCCAACGGGGCCGTGACGTCGCGCTCGGCGCCGTGCATCTCCCGATCCGACGGACCGTGCGCTGGCGAGCGGGAGCGCGATGGACGGCGCAGTTCGCCCAGGATCAGGCGGCGGACGGTGTCGAGCAGGCGATCGAGGCGCAAAGGCGTTTCGACATAGGCATCGCTGCCCATCGGGGCCCCACCGCCGCCTGCCGCCCGGTGCGTGAGCGCCAGCAGCCGCACGTCGGCGAAGCGCGGATCGCTCCGGATCCGGCTCGCGAAGTTCGCACCCTGCGCGGACGCGACGCCGGCGCCGATCACGACCAGCGCATGGCAACCGCCGGCGTGGGCCGCCTGCCGCATGAGCCGCATGCCCGTGTCGCCATCGATCGCCGTCTCGCAGTGGGCGCCGCAGCCCTCGAGGCTGGTCGCGACGAAGCGACGCACGGTCTCGCTCCCATCGACGACCAGCACGTTGCGCCCGACCAGCGCCTCGCACTGTGGGCGCGGGCCCGGGTCATCGGCCGCGCGAACCTGGACGGTGACGCGAAACGTGCTGCCCGCGCCCGGCACGCTGATCACATCGATGCGCCCCCTCATGACCTCGACCAGCTGCTTGCAGATAGCCAGCCCTAGGCCGGTGCCTCCATACTTCCGCTTCGTCGAACGGTCGGCCTGGGAGAAGGCGTCGAAGGCGTTCGCGATCGTCTCTTCGTCCATGCCGATTCCGGTATCGTGAACCGCCAATTCGAGCACGACACCGTCGAGGGCAACGCTCTTCGCGTCGATGCGCACCGAGACTTCTCCCTGCTCGGTGAATTTGACGGCGTTGCCCACGAGATTGATCAGCACCTGGCGCAAGCGGACAGGATCGCCGCGCACGCGCTCGGGCGTTTCGGGCGTCATCAGGTAGCCCAGTTCGACGCCCTTGTCCTGCGCGCTGCCAGCCAGCAGCTCGACCACCTCTTCCACCTGCTGGCGCAGGTCGAACTCGATGTCCTCCAGCGCGAGCTTGCCAGCGTCCAGCTTCGAGAAATCGAGGATGTTGTCGACCAGACCGGCCAGCATGTGGGCCGAGCGCCAGGCCTCGTCGACGTACTCCTGCTGCTGGCGCGACAGGCGCATCTCCCGCAGCATCTCGAGCATGCCCAGCACGCCGTTGAGCGGCGTGCGCACTTCGTGGCTGACGGTGGCGGCGAACTGGGCCTTGGCCAGCGCGGCGCGCGTGGCCTCATCGCGCGACTGCGTGAGCAGGCTTTCGCGCACTTCGAGCACATGCATCATCTGGTTGAAGGCCTGCGCCATGTCGTGAATGTCGCGCGGCCCGCTCGGCTGCGCCCGCATGCCCGACTCGCCGGCCTCGGCGCGTTGCATCAGCTCGGACAGCTCGGCCAGCGGCGTGGTCATGCGACGGGTCAGCCGTCCCAGGATGGCAAGCAATATCACGGCGATCGTGAACGTGATGAGGAGGTTGCCAGCCAGCAGGGAGATCAGCAGGCGGTTCAGCGACGCCTTGCCGAGCACGACGCGGACATGGCCGAGCGGCTGCATGTTGCGCGCTCCGGCCTCGAAGGGCGAATCGTCGGCCGTGCCGCCGAGCACCGGCGCGGTGAATACCCAGGCGGAGGAGGATTCCGCGACCCCGGTCGCGCCCGGCGCCGGGCTCGCGACGACGACGGGCAGCAAATCGACGGCGTTGCGTTCGGTACTCCGCAGCAAAAGCCGGCCGGCCGCGTCGAAGATCTCGACCTGCAGCACGTCCGGGAAGGCCAACGAGGCGCCCACGGCGGCCGCGGCATTGTCCGGTTCGTGGGTAAGCAACGCCAGCGTGCTCTGGCGCGCGAAGTTTTCGGTGACCTGTCGGCCGGTGTCGACCAACTGACTCTTGACGCGCCAGCTGGCCGCCAGCGTGTTCATCAACGAGGACACGAGTGCCAGGCAGACGATTGCCGCGGTGACCGTGAAGGTCAGCTGCCGGTGAAAGCCGGTGTGTCGAAGGAACCTGCCCACGACGCGCGGGGGTGGGGTGGGGCTCACGTCATTGCTCCTGGAACACGGAGTCGAACCCGCGCAGCTGTTCGGAATCGAGTTTCAGCCCCAGGTGAGCGGCGGCGCGCAGGTTGACACCGGCGAGCACCTCGCGCAGCGGACGCATGCCGCCGGGCGGCTCGCCGGCCAGCAGCTTGACAGCGGTCGTGCCGAGGTCGCGGCCAAGCTCGAAGTTGTCGGGGTAGAGCGCGAACAAGGCGCCCTTCTTGACATGCACGTAGCTGCTCGAGAAGACCGCGAGGTGGCGGTTCCACGACTCCCTGAGCACGAGCGGCACCAGGGTGGAGTCCTCGACCGTCGTGGGATCCTGCGGAAGCCAAACGGAATCACGGTGCTCGGCGGCGTTGACGAACAACAGTTCGTAGGCCTTGGCCGCGGCTGCAAGATCGTGTGCCTCGTAGGCGACAAGGTCCAGCGACTGCGCCTTCGCGGCGTCGCGCGCGAGCCTGATCAACCAGTCGTTGTGTGTCGGGTCGTAGACGATCAGGACGCGTCGGACCGCCGGTTGCAGGGCCTTCAGGTGGGCGAACAGCAAGGCCGGATCGGGCGACAGGCTGATGCCGTTCAGGGTATCCGCGTGCGCGGATTCCGCCAGTAGCATCACGCCGCCAACGACGACCGGCAGCCGCCTGTCCAGCCCTTGCGTAGCGTTCAACCCGTGGCGCCCGAGGGCGATCACGACCCTGGTCCCGGCACCCAGGAGCCGCGTCCCCAGTTCGACCGTGTCGACGCTGGCGCCCACCGAGAAGGTCTTGACGCCCGCATGCGTCGAGCTCTCGATGCCCTGGATCATCTTGGCGAAGACGCTTCGGTAGGGTTCGGCGACGTCGGGCACCAGCACGGCGATGGCATTGGTCGAGATTGCGGGCGCGTTCACGGCGGCAGGTTCGCTGCCGGCCGGGGAGAGGTCGGTCGCGCTCACGACGCTCACCGGCCCGACCCCGAGCACCAGGGCGAGCCCGACTCGCCAGTACCTCAAGGCGTGGCCAAGCCTCCGGCTACGCGGACAAGGTTGCGTCAGACGTGTCGGCGTCGGTACTGACGTCCTGCCGGTGCGGTCAGAAGCGATAGCGCGCCTCCACGGCAAAGGACCTTCCGCCGATCGGCAAGTCGCCGGGCAGCGAGATGTACGGGGCGCCGAAGGGAGTGGGCTCGCGCTGGTCGGCAGCGAAGAGATTGCGTACCGCCGCGGTGAACTCCCACGGGACACGGTTGCCGCGCTTGACGAGCGACAGATCCAGCGTGTTGTAGCCGGCGAGCGGTGCGCGCGGGTCCCCGCTGGTGCGCGCCCGCGAGCCAACCGCGTTGAACTGCGCGCTCGTCAGCCAGCCCGGCTGGAAGGTCCAGTCGCCGCGGATGCGAAGCAGGTGGTGCGCCGCCATTCCGGCATCGCTGTGCGTCGACTCATCGATCGAATGCTGCAGGCTGTACTGGCCGTACAGGCGCAGGCTGCGCAAAGCGTCCCAGATGGTCTCCAACTCCAGCCCAGTGCCCGTCTGCTGGCCGCCGTTCTGGTACGTGAGACTGCTGTCCAAGTGGATGATGTCTCTCATCTCGTAGCGGAACACGTTCAAGTCCCATTGCAGCGCCGGGCTCGCCTTCCATGAGACGACCGCTTCCAGCGTCTTGATCGTCTCGGCCTTCAGGCCCGGGTTCCCGATCGCCACCGGGTTGTTGATCAGGTACGACTCCAGGAACGACGGCGCCCGGAATGCGCTGCCGTACAGCAGCTTGGCGGTCACGTTGTAGGCCGCGTCCCAGACCAGCGCCGCCCGCGGATTCGTGGTGCTGCCGAAATCGGAATAGCGGTCCTGGCGAAGCCCGGCAGTCAACGTCCAGTCGTTGGCCAAGCTCCATTCGTCTTGGACGTACGCGTAGCGCACGCTGCGGGTGTGCGGCCGCATGAAAGGCACCGTGTCCGTCACGTCGACAACGTCGTCGCCGGAGCCGGTACCGATGGGGCTGAAGTTGGGGTTGAAGTTCTTGGACTCCTGAATCCTGTACAGCGAGTCCACCTCGTAGCCGGCGCCCAGCCGCACGCGATGCGAGTCGAATCCGGTGTAGAACGTCGACGCGGAAAGCCGGTCATGGCGTTCGTATTTCGAAGGATTGCCGATGACGCCGCCGGCGAAGAAGCCTCGCCCCAAGTTCGAGCCGGCGGGGAACAGCACCAGCTCGGAATGCTCGGTGTAGTGCATGTAGCTGGCCTGCAAGGTCAGCGCCCAGTCTTGGGCGAACGCCGGATTCTCGTAGGTCAAGTCAGCGGTGGTGCGCTGCCCGGTATTGTGGCCGGTCGGATCCAGCGCCTGGGCCACCCCGGCGCCAGTGCCGAGCCGGCGCGTGTCGTAGCCCGTGCGCAGGCGCCAGGGGCCGCTCGATACGTCGAGATTTGCGTCGAACATGTCATGCCAATTGCTGACCGGCCCGGGCGCGAGCGAGACCGGCGCGATACCCAATGGCGCGAAGATCTTGTCGAGTCCGGTTTGCGCATCGGCGGCGATGGTCGGCCTGGAGCCGTCGGTGCGACTGGCGCCGAGGAAGACCGCGATGTCGAACGGTCCGGCCTTGCCGCCGTGCAGCAGCCAGGTTCCGCGCGTCTTGTACGAACCCAGCCGCGCACCGGTCTGCGTGCCGCCGATGTCCGCGGAGGTCTTGGTGATGATGTTGATCACGCCGGAGAAGGCGTCGGCGCCGTACACGGCCGAGCCCGGGCCGCGGATCACTTCGATGCGGGCGATGTTCTCGACCGGCCAGCCGCCCCAGTTCAGGCCGCGGTCCCCGCCGTAGGCTGCTGTCAACGGCACGCCATTGACCAGCATCAGAACCTCGGGGTTGATCAAGGTGCCACGGATGCCGCGGATGGTGTAGATGGGCCCATTGCCCACGGGTGAACGCGAGACATGCAGGCCGGGCACCGTCTCGAGCACCTGATCCAGGTCGTCGGCCCCGAGCGCCTGGATGTCCTCGGCGGTGATCACCGTGGCGACGGACGGCGCGAGGCGCAATGGCTGCGAGGCGCCGGTGGCGATGCTGACCATGGACTTGTCGCCGTAGACCTGCGCCATCTCTTCTTCTTCGCTCTGACCATGCGCCGCCGCGCCCAGCAGGAGCGACGGCGCGACGAGGGCCGCGCAACGCCACGCCCACAGGGGTCTCATGACCCACGGTCCCGCGGCGGCTCTTGCAGCGACGCGAGCCTGTCACCCCAGGTGCGCGGTGCAGCGCCGGTGTAGCGCACGTGTGTCGCCGGGATCGGCAGCAAGCTGCCCTCGACCCGCTGGTTCGCTTCGACATAGCACGGCGCCATGCCTGCAAGGAAGATGGGGAAGGTGAACAGGCAGAACTCTTGCGGGCTCATGCCGAAGTCGGCGCCGAAGGCCGAGATCAGGCCTCCGTAGTTCAGGCTGAGCTTGAGTCCGCGGGCCTTCAGGGCTTGCTCGACTTCGCTGGCCAGGCACACGTGCGGCCCGTCGCCGAGACCGAGGGCGTGCGCCGTGGCCATCGTCGGCGCCAGGCGCTCGTCGCCGTTGATCACCGGCCGCCCATAGCCCGCGACCCGGCCATGGGTGGCGATCTCGTCCTTGATGCAGTCGTCGAGGCTGTCGCCCGCTGCCAGCGCGCGGCCCGTGCGAATGAAGAAATCGACCGCCTGCATCTCGTTGCCCCGGCCGTAGATGTGCGCCTCGGAGACCGCCAGCGCGGCGGTGATCGCCAGGCTGCTCGTGCTGCGCGACGAGCCGGCCAACGCGGCCACGCGGTTGTTCCAGATGCGCGGATCCGGGTAGCTGGTGTTGACCGCGAAGGCCTCGAGCAGTTGCAGCTGCGCCGGCGTGAAGCGCCGGCCGGTGATCCCGAACAGGTAGAGATCCAGCCAGCCGCAGCCCTGGAGTTCGGTGTGCAGGTCGTGCCCCCGAAAGACGACGCGGGTGGACGGCAACAGTCCGCCCATGCGGCTGCGGACGCCGCCCACGCGCTGGCGCAACAAGTTCGGGCCGTTCATGCCGCTGCTCCCATCGCGTCCGATTCGACGGCTATCGTGAAGAACGGGAACTGCCGGTGGCCCAGCGCGCGCTGCTCCAGCGCGTGCACGGCGGCGCCCGGCAGGCGCAGCATCAGGTACATCATTTCGCCTTCGTCGGGAGAGAAGCCCAGGTCGGCCAGGGCGGCCGCCGCCACGCCGGTCAGGGCCAGTGGGCAGCCGGCGGCCTCTTCCAGGGCCTCCCGGTGCAATCGCAACCACGACAGCCGTGCTTGCACGCCGCGGCCCGCCAGGCAAGCCAGGGTCTGCACGGCCAGGGTCGACGTTTGCAGCGCGTGGGGATCGAACCCGGGGGGGTGTTCCGGCGTCGGCCAGACCGAGGCGATCGCAGCCGGCTTGCGGCGCAGGTCCTGCTGCCAGGCCTCGAGGTCGAGGCCGCAGGTCTCCCAGCGCCGCATCGCAAGGACGACTTCCCGGCCGCCGGCGAGTTGCCCGGCCCCGACCGCCAGCGCGGCGATCAGGCAGGACGCGGCCGTCGAGCCGCCGACGCCGCCGCACATGGCCGCGTGCACTGCCGCGTCGCGCGGCCCGGCATTGGCCAGCGCGACCGCGAGCGCATCGAGCGCGCCGGCCTGGACGGGCGTCGGCGCCTCGCCCCGAAACAGCAGGTAGATCATGTCGGCCCAACTGGCGCGACCGAGCATCTCGCCATAGACGTCGTAGCCGTGGCAGCGCGCCACCCGGGTGGCGAACTCGTTGCCGGGCTCCTGCTCTTCCTGCCAGATGCGGGTGCTGACGTATTCGACGGGGTTCGAGGCATTCATGGTGTGGGTGTCCATTGCGGCGCTGTGCTACTTGACGGCCGCCAGCGTTTTCACCCGCTGCATCATGGGCGGGACTTCCTCGCGGTCGACGCGGATGTCGAGCATGGTCGGGCCCTTGTGGGCCAGGATCGCGTCGAAGTCGAGCGCGACCAGGTCGGCGGGCGACTCGATCACATGGCCGGGGATCCCCATCGCCTCCGCCATCCGTCGATAGTCGACCTTGGGGAGTTCGAAGCCGATGGGCTCGGCCTTGGACAGCCTCTGGCCGTGCATGACCATTCCGAGCGCGCTGTCGTTGAGCACGATGAACACCACGGTCAGACCTTCGGCGGCGGCCACCGTGATCTCCTGGCCGTTCATCAAGTAGCTGCCGTCGCCCGTGATGCAGACCACCGGGCAGGCCGGATTGGCGCGCGCGACGCCGACAGCCGCCCCGATCGCCCAGCCCATCGGGGCGAAGTCCATCAGCACGCGCAGCCAGCTGGCCGTGCCCGAGCGCCTGGGGCGGCCGGCCGCCGTCGCGGCGAGCGCGCCTGAGCGCGCCCCGCGCCGGTCATTGGGCTGGAGGTAGTGCACCGTCCAGAGCATGCTGTTGCCGGTGTCGGCCAGGAAGCGCGTGTTCGGCGGACACCGGCGCGAGAGTTCCTTCATCAGGCGCTGCGGCTTGATCGGCGTCGCCTCGGAATTGAATTGCGCGGGCGCGTGCAGCTCGACGTCGGGGTGGCAAAGGTGCGCGGGCGCATCGGGCAGGTCGGCGCACCGGAGCGGCGCGTCGTCGCCGAAGAGGGCGAGCAATTGCGTGCACACTGCCAGAATGCTGCCGCGCACATGCAGGCGGGCCATCGTCGATCGCATCAAGTGCTCTTCCAGGCAGTCGACATGGACGAGTCGCTGGTTCAGCAAGCTGCTGCTCCAGTTGCCGCTCGACAGCTCGCTGAACCCGGTGCCGAAGGCGATCACCAAATCGGGCTCGCTGCGAAGGAGCGCATCGGCGCTGGCGTGTCCGCCGAATCCGAACACCCCGCGGAAGGCGCGATGGCGCGGATTGATGAAGCCCTTGGCGTCTGGCGTCGTGATGAACAGGGCGTTCGTCCGCTGCGCCAGCTCGAGGATCGCCTCGATCGCTTCGCCGCTTCCGGCCCCGATCAGGAACACCGGATTGCGGGCCTGCGCCAATTCAGCGTGCAAGCTCCGCACGTTGGCCATGTCGACCAGCTCGGCCCTGGACTGCAGCAGCGCGGGCGGCACCGTCACCAGGCCAAGACCCGTACCCGTACCTGTACCTGTGATCTTCGCAAGACCGCGCAGGATGTCCACCGGGATCGACAGATGCACCGGCCCGCCCCGGCCATGGGTGGCCTGCATCAGCGCGTTGGTCAGCTTGGTTTCCATCTGGTCGGCATGCGACACGAGCGAGTTGTAGCGGGTGCAGTGGCGGAACATCCCGATGGCGTCGATGCCCGTGCAGCTGGATTCCTGCAGCGCACCCTTGCCGAACGAATGAATCGCCGGCTGGGCGGTAATGACCAGGATCGGAATGTCGTTCTCATAGGCGCACGCCACTCCGGTGATCAGGTTGGTCGTGCCCGGCCCCGACGTGGCGATGCACACGCCGAGCCGACCCGTCTCGCGCGCATAGCCGTCGGCCATGAAGGCGGCTCCGGCCTCGTGTCGCGCGACGATCGCACGCGGGCCGCCCCGGCGCGCACTGCGGGCCAGGGCGTCGTAGATGGGCTCGATGGCGCCCCCGGGAACCCCGAAGACCGCCTGGACGCCGATCTGCTCAAGGTAGGAGACGATCAGTTCCGCGGCCATCACTTTTCCGGGATGACCTCGACGCTCGCCGCTACCGCTCGAACGGCGTTCTTTTCCGGACCATTGCATCTCGGCTGAAAGGCTCTTCACGGATATTCTTCCTTCACGGGCGTTTCGAAAGATGGCACCGACAAAGTCACGGTCGGCTTGCTTGTTGCGGCCCAAGATCAGTGGTCGCTGTCGGTTCTGCGTCAATGCCGCGAGGGGCGTTCATGCATGCAACAACGCCCTGTCGAGTGGGCTATGCAGCAGGTGAACCTGCTCTGCGACGTTGATCGCGGCCGACCCTACTCAATGAAATTGAAGAGGGGGAGTTCCTGGCTGGCACGTCGGTGTTATCGGCGAAACAGACCGGCTTGGAAGTCGGGAGTTACGGACAGTCTTCGTCAAATCTCCACGCGTCGTAGCCGGCAGATTGCGCAGCGAATTCAGCCCAGGAAGCAGGCTCGCGTGATCACGGTGCGCGTCACAGCCGACAACGGGCGCGGGCCGGCGCGGCCGATTGGAAGCCGAAATGCGACGGGCACCTCATGTGGTTCCTTATGACACATTTCAAACCACTATGCGCGTGCCCGACGGCTAAGTCTTGCGCTACCTCAATTGACTTCCATCGGCGGTGTCTCTTTACAAGTAATCCCGTAGACGCGGGATCCTTTTGCTGTATACGTAGATGGGTACCGTGAGGCATTCACGATGCCGTCGTGTTGCTAACTCTTTCGGGGGCGTCATCCAGGTGTGATGCATGCTGTTTCTATCGATGCCCCTTTTGATGCGCGTCTCTGAGCCACGTCGGGCGAGACCGGTCGAGCGTGACGCGCGTGCTGGCAAGGACAGCGGATGAAATCCCGAAAGGTCAATTGGCATGTACAGAATCCTGTTGGTGGATGAAGACCCCGCGGTAACGAACTCTCTGACACGCCTGCTCCGCTACACGCCTCTGGTGGTGCTCGGCAGAGAATGGCACTCCGTTGTGGAGACGTTTGATTCCCCGATCAAGGCGCTCGCGCGCATGGAGGTTCGGGGGTTTGATTTAGCCTTGTCGGGCTTTCACATGGCAGCAATGGATGGCGTGGAGCTTTTGCGCCGATTTCACGAACTGCAGCCGAACGCCGCGCGCGTGCTTCTGTCGAGCTACGCGGATTTCAACGGCTTGTTTGGGGCAATGAACGAGGCCAAGATCGATCGATTGATCACCAAACCCTGGCATGACTTTGACCTGATCAGCACGCTCGGGAACATCCTCGAGCGCCGCGGGCTGCAGCTCGCGAATCGCGCGCTGACGCAGCACGTTGGCGGCGAGTACCACGAACTTTCCCCCGTAGAGCGCGAGACGCGACGACTCGAACAGCTCGAACCCGGCATCACGAAGGTCGAGTGGGGGCCGGACGGCGCCGTGGTCATGGAGCCGTGATTTCTCGCGTGAACGTCGTCAGCGACCGTGGTGGGTGGCCGTGCTGCTTGTTGGGTACCACTCATTGGATAACGAGCGGGCCATTTCTCATCCTCAGGCCTGGGCGGTAGGTCGCACAATGATTTCGCCCACGTCAATCTCCGGAGGTTGCTCGATCGCGAAGGCGATCGCGCGGGCCAGTGCGTCCGGCGCCATCCCGAATTTCTCCATCGAGGCGATCGTCTCCGCACGGACCTTCGGGTCCGTCATGGAGTCCGCGAAGTTGGTGCGGGTGAAGCCCGGTGAAATGACCGTTACACGGAGCTTCCCGCCAGCCTCCTGGCGCAGGCCTTCCGATATGGCACGCACGGCGGTCTTTGTGCCTGCATAGACCGCCATGTTCGGCACGATGCGATGCGCGGCCGTGGAAGCCGTGTTGATGAAGTGCCCAAAGCCTTGGGCTCGGAAGACTGGAAGAGCTGCCGCAATCCCGTATAACACGCCCTTGATGTTGATGTCGATCATGTCTTCCCAATCGTCGACCTTCAGTTCGTCCATCGGCGAGATGGGGCCGCTTCCGGCATTGCTGATCAGCACATCGATCTTCCCGAACGTGTCACACGCCACTTTGACAAGCGCGGTCACGTCGTCGCGCACCCTCACGTCCGTACGGGCAGAAACGGCCACGCCGCCCGACGTGACGATCCGTTCAACGAGGCTTTGAAGGCGGTCGAGCCCGCGCGCACCCAGAACGAGTTTGGCGCCCTGTCCCGCAAGCAACACGGCCGCGGCTTCTCCGATCCCGCTGCTGGCTCCGGTGATCACAATGACCTTGTCCTTGATTCCTTGCATGTCATGCTCCTTGAGAGGTTCAGGTTGTGCCGGCCCGGGAGAGTCCCGGACGCGGCCGATAGCAGACTGCATGGTGACCTCCATGCCACGCGATTTCCTCGTCAATTCACCCTCTTTGATAGTCGATTGACCGGGATCGCATGGATCCACTCTCAGACGACCTGTCCTTGCTCAAAGCACTATTAGCGTCCGGCTGCTCCAAGTTGGCTCAGAAAACTGCGGTAGTCGGTTCGGACCCATTCCTCGACTAAACGGCTTTGCTCGTCGAAGCGAAAGATGTTCGAAAGGTCCCAGATAACGCGCTTGCCATTTGGAGGCAATGGGCCGGCCGGGGACTGCGTGAATTCGCGAACGAATCGCCCCTCGATCCAGGTCTGGCATGCGATGTGGTTTCCTTCGACGATTACGATACCGCGGCGAATGGAACGCTCGTCAAAAGCCGCTCGTATGGATTTGAAGTATGCGGTCAGGCCTGCATAGTCGGCTTCGAAACCTCCGGGGCCGTGGAACCGAAATCGCTGGGTGTCGAAGTACGAGTCAGTCTCGGCCTGATCTCCGCCTACAACTTCGAGTTCGCCAGCCTTGACGAGCCGAGCGACGAGTTCATCGCGATTCATAGTGGCATCCTTTCGTGAAGTAACTTGGGCAAATGCAGTGCCTTGGCCAAGGAGAGGGAGCCAAAGTGCGGCCAATGAGAGTGCAGTTCGACGTCGCATTGATTCGATCTCCTTGAGGTGTGATTCAGAGAGCTGAGGCTGCGGCGGAGGTGGCTTCGGTCAACTCGGTAGCACCGACGCTCCGAGGTACGCGAATTGATCATCCAGTTGGGTTCGGTCGCAGGGGGCGCGGCAACCGAAAGATGAATCAGGCGCGGTGAAATCGAGATGGCGCGCGCGAATGCGAAACCGTGCCAACTGAGTGTCGCTTGACTCGAGCATTGCGTCTGTCTGCCAGCGTACACAGGTCGACTCAGCGTGTGGCTCAACGACCTTGTACATCTTGCTTCGGTCAACACGGCACCGGGGTGGAGCGCCGTGGCTCGGATGCTATCGGCCCTGTGACGCCGGTCAAATTCGACAGCCAATAGGATCGTTGCTGTCTTGGATCGGCGATAGGCCACCAGAGGATCGTAGGACGTGTGTACGAAATTTGAATCATCAAGATCGACATCGGCGCCGCGATGGCCGGCCGAGACAACCATGACGAGACGACCGCCGGGATTGATGAGGCCCGCAATCCGGTTGACGAAAACGAAATGTCCGAGATAGTTTGTACCGAACTGCGTCTCGAATCCGTCAGTGGTCGTTCCTTTCGGGCTCGCCATCACGCCGGCGTTTGCAATGACGACGTCGAAACGCTCGCCCGCCTTCACAAGCTCGTCGGCACAAGCATGGATGCTCGCCAGGGAAGCTAGGTCGAGCTCGATAAGGCTGAAGACTCCAGCAGGTATCGCCTGCGCCCGCGTTTCGTTGGTTGCCCGCCGAGCCTTGTTCAGATCTCTGGCGGTGCCAACCACGTGCGCTCCGTGGGCCGCCAAGACACGAGTCGCTTCCACACCGACGCCAGAAGCGGGCGAAAGCCTGCTGGCGCGATGCAAGTCCGCTCTGGACGAACTCGACAAGGCCGCGGACCACGTGGGACACCATGCGGCCGAAGTGCAGGGCGAACTTCGCATCAGCGCAGGCATTGGATTCGGCATCAACGTGCTCGCGGAGCAGTTCTCGGATTTTCTGCTGCGCTATCCGAAGGTCGACATCTCGCTGGATCTCAGCAGCCGCCCTGCGGAACTGGCTTCCAGCCATGTCGGACATCCGGACCGGGCGCCTCGTCCACCTCCTGCCGCAATGGACGGTGCCGAACCTCGAGGTGAACATGCTGTTCCCCAGCCGGCGCGAACTGGCGCCGGCCGTGCGGGCGTTCGTCGACTTCATGAAGGAGACCAACCAGCCCGGGTTTCATTGGCAGGACAACGAACTGCCAGGAATGGCGTGATCGCGTCGAGGATCCGCGCGTCGCGCCCGTTCGCCGCGACACCAGCCCGTGACACTTCTACTCGCCGACGAACCACCGCGCCGCCGCGTCTGCCGTGTCCTGCGGCGTCGTGTTGAACGCGATGGCCGCGGCCGGCGCGGCCTGGTGGACGGCATTCACCAGCCGCTCGAACAGCAGCAGACTCTTCGGCGGGATGCGGATGCCGCCGCCGATGACGACCGCATCGTAGGCGGCCGCGGAGAGGCGTTGCTTGACGTCCTCCGTTGCCGACGAGTCGGGCGCCACCAAGCACAGGTCGGCCGCCCAGCCGCGATCGGCCATCTGCTGCATGCCGATGGCGATGCCGGCGTGGATCTTTGCGGCGTCGAAGCCCGGCGGCAGCGCGGGATCCGAGAAGTCGACGGTCTCGGGCTGCTGGCCGATGAACAGCACGCGCTTGGCATCTTGGGATGAGGTCATGATGGGCTCCTGGTTCGATGGAAGGAAGGGTCAGGGCAAGAACGGCGGCCGATCAGGATTGCCAGCCGCGCGCGGTTTCGCGCGCGAACTCGCGATAGCTGCGAGGTGGGCGGCCGAGCAGGGTCGTCAGGCGCTCGATGTCGGCGCGCGTCGCCACGGCGCCGTCGGCCTGGTAGCGGTTCATCATCGCCCGCAAGTCGTAAGCCAGCCAGGCCGGCGCCTTGGTCTTGACGGCTTTTTCGAAGGCAATTAGATCGCCACCTGCGTAGTGCACATCGCGGCCGAGCGCCTCGGCCCAGATCGCCGCCAGCGAATGGCCGGTGAGCGCCTCGGGGCCGACCAATTCGTAGGTCGTGGGCGGCAACGCGGCCGGAGCGCGATCGCGGCGCAGCAGTTCGATGACGGCGGCGTCCGCGATGTCGCGCACATCGACCATCGACACGCCCTTGTCGCCGATCGGCGAGACGTAGAGGCCGGCCTTCGTCAACGGATCCTTGAACGTCGCGTCGTTCTGGATGAAGTACGCCGGACGGAGGATCGTGGCGGGCAGGTTCAACTGCTCGATCATGCGCTCGACGGCGTGCTTGGCCGTGAAGTGCGCGACATCGGTGTACTCGGCGCTGCGGGTCACGGACAGGTAGACGATGCCCGTCACGCCGGCTTCGCGCGCCAAGCCCAGCGTGTTGATGGCCTGAGTCAATTCGTCGGGCGCGTTGCTGACGAGCAGGAACAGGGTTTTCACGCCGGACAGTGCCAGCCGCATGGCGTCGGCGTCCAGCAGATCGCCGCCGACCGCCGTCACACCGGCGGGAAACGCTGCCTTCTCGGGCGAGCGCGTGAGCGCGCGCACGCTGGCGCCGCTGGCTGCGAGTTGAGTGACGACCTGGGAGCCGATGCGGCCGGTGCTACCAGTAACGAGGATGGACATGATGGACTCCTAATGTGGATTGCGGCCCTGGGCCGCGGGGTTGGTTGGAACGTCCTGCTGTCGGCCCTGGTCGGGTCGGCACGGCGGTCTGTTCCCGTGACTGAAGATTAGGTTGTCTCGAATTAGGTTCATAGTCGTTAAAAGGAAGACTGACAGTCTCAAAACTGGAACACTTTGGATCTGGTCGCCTTGACCGATTCGACCTCGTCGCGACCCACGGCGGCTTCGGCCGGGCTAGCCGAGCAAGCGGCCAACCCAAGGCCACGCTGTCGCGCCATGTGCGCGAGCTTGAGGACAGCCTGGGCGTCGTGCTGGAGGTCGCGACGGACGACCGCTTCGTCGACCTCGTCGCCGACGAGATCGACGTCGTCGTGCGCGTGAACCCGCGCCCGGACAGCGACCTGGTGGGCCGCTGCTTCCTGCGCAATCGGCAAGTACTCGTCGCCCCGCCCGGGCTGCCGCGACCGGCCCTTGACGTGATCACGGGTCGGCCCGCGACGTTCCCCGCGGTCGTGCGGACCGGGGCCTTGCACGACGAGTCCTGGCGCGTCGCCGACGAGGGCGACGGCCAGGAAAGGCTGTTCCTTCCCAGGCCAGTATTGCGCCTGGCATCGCCGCTGTCGATGCGCGACGCCGTCCTCTCCGGCGCCGGCGCTGCCTTGATCCCTCGCACGATCGCCGTGGACGCGCTCGCGTCAGGACACCTCGTGAGCTGGGGCCTGTCGACGCAGCCCGCGACCGAGATCTGGGTGCTGCACGCGTCTCATCGCCTTGTCAGCCCGAAGGTGAGCGCGTTCGTCAACTTCGTCTGCGACTACTGACTACTTCGGGAGCGGAGTGCAGCGAGATCCGCTCACGCAGGGGTGAGCCGTGTCGATGCGCTGAAGGTCTATTCAACCAGCAATAGCTGGCGAACGTCGCCGCCGGAACTCTGACGGCAGCCAACGACCACCAAGGAGCCGTCCAGCGGCTTGGTTGAGCGGCCGGCCCGTGGGACATGGCCTCGGCTACTCGACAGTACGAATGTCAGCTTGCCGGCACCCAGTCTGAGCTTTCAACGGACTGCTATGGGTGATAGCAGAGCTTCAGATTCTCGTGCCGGGACTTGCGATGGGCGCCTACGAGGCGAGTTGACGTACGCGCCCCTTGATGATTCTCAAATGACCTCCCGCGCGTCCACTGCGAATGTCGTACGCATCCCAGCCATGCACGTGCCCGCCGGCCAGGGCTTGCGAGACGGCCCAAACGAAAGCGAAACGGAATCGCCCGCCAGGCGTGGATCCGACTTCGCGCAGGATGACAAGGGGACGCAGCTGCCGTTCGCCAGCGGGGTCTCCGACCGCTACTGATCCACAACTAACGCTTGCCGCGCGGGCGATAACGCAGCATCACGCGGGCAAAGCGCGGGTCGACGACGTAGCCGACGTTGTAGCGGCTCCAGCTGCTGGCCTGCCGTGCGTCGAGCCCGAAGAACGCGCCCGGCGCGAGCGAGACCTTGTCCTCCAGCAGCGTCCTGGCGAGGGCCAGCGAGTCGGGCGCCCAGGGGAATTCCGCCCACAGGTACAGCGAGTGGGACGGCGCGCAGAAGAGCCGGGCACCGAGGCCGGTCATCACCTTGATGGCGTGCCGGGTGGAGTGCTCGACCTGCTGGTGCAGCCGCTCCAGCTGGCGCGGATGGTCGCGGGCGCGCAGCACGGCGTCGACCGTGCGCTCGGCGACCTCGGAGGTGCTCACGTGGGTCAGCATCTTCACGTCGGCCAGCCGCTTGGCCAGCCCCGGCTCCGCGGCGATGAAGCCGACGCGCAGGGCCGGGGCCACCGACTTCGTGAAGCTGCCGACGTAGACCGTGCGCCGCAGCTGGTCCAGCGTGCACAGGCGGGCCGGCGCCGCCGGCTTGAGGTCGCCGACGGCATCGTTCTCGACGATCGTCACGTCGTGCTTCTCGGCCGCCTGCAGCAGGCGGAACGCCTTGGCCGGCGAGGTGTCGGAGCCCGTGGGGTTCTGGCCGACCGAATGCGTGAAGAACACCTTCGCCTTCGTGGCCACGACCAGGCGCTCGAAGGCAGCGACGTCGGGGCCATCCACTTCCCGCGGCACGCCCACGATGCGCGCGCCGTGCAGCTGCAGCTTGCCGAACAGCGGGTAGTAGCCCGGCTCGTCCACCAGCGCGACGTCGCCGGGCCGCAGCAGGCAGCGCACGATGATGTCCAGCGCCTGGTTGGCCCCGAACGTCAGCACGATCTGGTTGGCGCGGGCGTCGATACCCAGCCCGCCCAGCTTGCGCTCCAGCGACTCCCGCAGCGGCCGATAGCCATACGGGTTCCCGTACTGGAACATCGACGGCAACGGCGTGCGCGAGACGCGCTGCTGCACCTGATCGAGGCGGTTGCCCGCGAGCCATTCGCCCGGCGGGATGCCGTGGCCGACGGCGAGGTGCGCCGGGTCGTTGTTCAGCTGCTCGCGCAGGATCCAGGCGGAGTCGAGCGCCAGGTCGACGGGATTCGGGGGCTCGTCGGGCTGAGCCGGCTCGACCGGGCGGCCGATCACGTAGTAGCCGGAGCCGCGCCGCGCCTCCACCTCGCCGTTGGCGACCAGCCGCTCGAAGGCCTCGACGACCGAGTTCTTCGAGTACCCGTAGTGCGCGCTCAAGCGGCGGATCGACGGCAGGCGATCGCCCGCCGCGAACGCGCCCGAGGCGACCTGCGCGCGCAGGTCGGCGACGAGCTTCTCGGAATTGGAGCGGAGTGCGTGCACGGGTGTTTTCCCTGGGGCTCGACGAGGAACCGGGCGCGCGCCGGAGCGGCGCCGCGCCGACGAACCGTCCGTGGACAGTTCCGGAGGTGTCGACGCCAACTGTACCTTTTTTGTTCCCAACGATCTCTCTACAGTTCACTCGAACCAAGAAGGAGAACGATCGCAATGGCCTCTTCCGAAACGCCCGGCGCCGTCGGCGGCCCGCTCGCCGGCGTCACCGTCCTTGACCTCACGCGCGTGGTCGCGGGCCCCTACTGCACGATGATGCTGGCCGACCTGGGCGCCACGGTGATCAAGATCGAGAACCCGAACGATCCCGACTACGTCCGCGGCTTCCCGCCGATGGTGGAGGACGGCGGCGAGTCGCGCAGCGGCTTCTTCTCGCAGTACAACCGCCACAAGCTGGGTGTCACCCTCGACCTGAAGTCCGCCGCGGGGCGCGAACTCTTCCTCGACATGGTGCGCAAGGCCGACATCCTGGTCGAGAACTTCCGTCCGGGGACGATGCGCAAGCTGGGCCTCGACTTCGAGGCGATCCACGCCGTCAACCCGCGGATCGTGTTCACCGCGATCAGCGGCTTCGGGCAGACCGGCCCGCACGCCTCGCGGCCCGCCTTCGACAACAGCGCCCAGGCCGCGGGCGGGCTCTGGTCGATGAACGGCCCGGCCGGCGAGCCACAGCGCGTGGGCACCATCATCGGCGACCTCGCCGCCTCGCTGTACGCCGCGTTCGGCACGCTGGCTGCGCTGCGGCAGGCCGAGGCCACGGGCATCGGCCAGCTCGTGGACATCTCCCAGCAGGACTCGGTCTTCACCCTGACGGAGAACGCCGTCGTGAACTACACGGTCGCGGGCAAGGTGGCGCAGCCGCTGGGCAACGATCATCCGTTCGTCCGGCCCTACGGCCGCTACGCCTGTCGCGACGGCCACGTGTTCTTCGGCGCCTACACGGACAAGTTCTGGGGCGAGGCGTGCCGCGCGTTCGGAACGCCCGGGCTCGTCACGGACGCGGAGATCGATTCCATGGACAAGCGATTCGACCTCGCTGTCTACGAGCGCAGGGTGCGCCCCATCGTCGAAGGCTGGTGCGCCGGCAGGTCGAAGAACGAGCTCGAGGCGCTGGCCTCGGACAGGTTCCCGCTGTCGCCCATCAAGACGGTCGCGGAGGTGGTCGCCGATCCGCACATGATCGCCCGCGGCATGCTGATGTCGGTGGACTACGGCGCCACCCGGACCCAGGTTTTCTCGTCCGCTGTTCACCTGTCGGACCACCAGCCGGCGCGGACGGCGCGCGCGCCGACCATCGGCGAACACAACGATGCGGTGTACCGCGACTGGCTGGCGCTGGATCCCGAACGCATCGAGCAGCTGCGTGCCAGCGGAGTGATCTGACGATGTCGATCTCCTCCGAAATCGTCGGGTCGACGGCCATCATCCGCTTCGATCGTCCGGCCAAGCTCAACGCGTTGACGCTTGCGATGTACCAGGAACTCGGTCTCGCGTTCAAGGAGGCCGGCGCGAGTGATCGCGTGCGCGCCATCGTGCTCACCGGCGCGGGCGAGCGCGCGTTCTGCGTGGGGGCCGACCTCGGCGAGTCGATTCCGGCGCTCGCCCGCAACGAGATCGACATCTCGGCGTGGGACGACGCGCACCTGAAGCACGTCGACATCGACAAGCCCATCGTGGCGGCCATCAACGGACTGTGCCTGGGCGGCGGGTTCGAGATCATGCTCGCCACCGACATCCGCATCGCCGCGTCGACGGCGCGGTTCGGCCTGCCGGAGATCTCGCTGGGCGTCGTGCCCGCGGGCGGCACGCTCACCCGCCTCGTGCGCCAGATCGGCCACGCCCACGCGATGGAGCTGCTGCTGACGGCGGGTCGATTCGACGCCGAACGATTGCTGGGCATGGGAGTGCTGAACCAGGTGGTCGAGCCCGAGGCGTTGCTGCCCACCGCGATGCGGCTGTGCGAGCAGATCGCCCGCCTCAGCCCGGCGGCGATCGCCGTCACGAAGCAGGCCGTGCGCGAGCTGGCCGACCTGCCGCTGGAGGCCGCCTTCCACCGCGAGGCGGTGCTCGGCCAACGCGCGTTCACCAGCGCCGACGCGAGGCGAGGCCTGGCGGCGTTCGCGCGCGGCGAGCGTGTCGACTACGGATCGCGCCCGTCTCCCTAGGCCGCCACCGCCTGCCTCGCCGCCACCTCGCCGTGCCGCACCACGTAGAGCCCCGGCATCGGCTCGCGCGTCAGCCGCTCCACCAGCGTCTCGGCCAATGACGCGTCGGCCAGCGCCGTGAAGCGCAGCCAGCGCCGCATCACCACCTCGTCGCCCCAGGCGGTGGCGAGCGCGTCGCGCATCTCCACCTTCGAGCTGCCCTGGTTCTGGCGCAGCGCCTGCGCCAGCAGCGAGTTGAAGAACAGGTTGAACTCGTTGCGCAGCGCCTCGGGCATCGAGTCGGCGATGCCGCGGGCGCGCTGGCCCCAGCCCGGCACGGCCAGCTGCAGCGTCAGCACCGCCTGCAGCTCCTGGATCGGGTTGACCAGGCGGATGCGGTTGGGCGGGAGCACGTGCAGCGGGATGCGCGCGGCCTCGTCGTGGGGCAGCGGGGTGGCCAGCGACTTCAGGGCCACGATGCGGCGCCAGTGGCGCAGCGGCAGGCCGTCCACCTGCGTGTCGGGCTCGGCCTCGGCGCGCGCGAGGGCGTCCTTGGCCATCTCCCAAGCTATGGTCATCCAGCGTTCGGCGATGCCGGGGCTCAGCAGCATGAGGTTGCCGGCGGTCCAGCCGCGCGCCAGGGCTATGGGCGCCACGCGGGCGTCGTTCTGCAGCGCGCGGCCGGTGACGGGGCAGTGCGTGGCCACCTCCAGCGAGCGCAGCACCTGCGGCGTGATCTGGTGGTCGTCGAAGGCCTCGCCGCGCTGCCAGGCGGCCAGGCGCAGCGCCAGCCAGCGCGTGACGGCCAGCGTGGCGGGGCGCGTGCGGCGCGTCATCAGGCGGCGGCCGCGTTCCCAGCCCTCGCGGATCGGGTGGCCGGGCCACAGGCAGGGCGCGGGCGGAACCATGCCGTAGCGCGCGTACTCGAAGCCGATCGCGTCGCCGGGGTCGGCGTCGTTGGCCGGGGCCGTCTCGCGGGCCGGCGCCTTCGGGGCAAGCGCGCGAACGTTGGACAAGTCGGCGGCGAGGTCGGCGCGCTTGCCCTTGGGTGCGAAATTGAAGGTGGCCTGGTTCATGGTGGCGTCCTCGGTCTGATCGGAGAGTGAGGCCAGTTTGGCCTTTCACAAGCTCACACGATGAGCTACGGCAAAATGGGGGCCCATGGACAGGACAGAACGTTTCTACCGCATCGAACTGCTGATCAAGCGGCAGTCCGGCGTCAGCTTCGAGCAACTGCTGGAGGAGCTGGAGGTGTCGCCGGCCACGCTCAAGCGCGACCTGCAGTACCTGCGCGACCGCATGGACGCGCCCATCGTGTACGCGCGCGACGAGAACGTGTACCGCTTCGCCCACGACGCGGCGGTCGCGGCCAACGGCGGGGCGTCCCCGCGCGCGGGCGCGGGACGCGCGCACGAGCTGCCCGGCGTGTGGTTCTCGGAAAAGGAACTTCATGCGCTCCTGACGATGCACCAGCTCATCGCCGGGCTGGACGACGGCGGCGTGCTGGGCCGCCACCTGCAGCCGCTGCTGGACAAGCTGCACGGCATGCTGGGCGCGTCGGGCGAGGAGGCGCAGGCGCTGATGCGGCGCGTGCGCATCGTCAACCCGGCCAAGCGCGCGGTGGCCAGCCGCTGGTTCGAGGAGGCCGTCAGCGCCGTGCTGAGCCGGCGCCGGCTCACCATCAGCTACTACACGCGCAGCAAGCGCAGCGAGTCCGAGCGCGTGCTGTCGCCGCAGCGCCTGCTGCACTACCGCAACACCTGGTACCTCGACGCGTGGTGCCACGCCAGCGAGGGCCTGCGCCGCTTCGCGCTCGACGCGGTGCGCGCGGCCAAGGTGCTGGACGAGCCGGCACGCGAACTGCCGATGTCCGAGGTGGAGGCCGCGCTCGACCAGGGCTACGGCATCTTCGGCGGGGCGCGCCTGCGCCATGCCACGCTGCACTTCTCCGCCGAGGCCGCGCAGTGGGTGGCGCAGGAGGAATGGCATCCGCAGCAGCAGCTGAAGCCGCAGGCCGACGGCTCGCTGCGCATGCGCATCCCGTACTCGGACCACACCGAGCTGGTGATGGACGTGCTGCGCCACGGGCCCAACGTGCGGGTGGTGTCGCCGCCCGAGCTGGTGGAGCAGGTGCGCGAGCAGTTGCAGGAGACGCTCGCTTCTTACGCGCACAAGGCAGGCGAGCCATGAACAAGGCCTTCACCAAGGAATCGGAAAGCGACGACGACGACGACGGCCCGTCGCTGCCCGCGCTGCCGGCCGGGGGCAAGAACTACATCACGCCCGCGGGGCACGACCGGCTGCGCGCCGAGCTGCTGGGCCTGATCGACGACGAGCGCCCGAAGATCGTCGAGATCGTGCACTGGGCCGCCTCCAACGGCGACCGCAGCGAGAACGGCGACTACATCTATGGCAAGAAGCGGCTGCGCGAGATCGACCGCCGCATCCGCTTCCTCATCAAGCGCCTGGACATTGCCGTGGTGGCCGACCCGTCGGCCCACCACGGCAGCGACCAGGTGTTCTTCGGCGCCACCGTCACCTACGCCAACGACGCGGGCGACGAGCGCACCGTCACCATCAAGGGCGTCGACGAGGTCGACTCGCTGAAGGGCGAGGTCAGCTGGGTCTCGCCGATCGCGCGTACGCTGCTGAAGTCGCGCGAGGGCGACACGCTGCAGCTGGTGACGCCGGTGGGCGTCGAGACGATCGAGGTGCTCGCCGTGAGCTACCCGGCGCCGCCCGTGTCCTGAAACGATTGCATTGGATTTCCCGAGAATGAAGGCCCGTTCCCTGATCGCCGCCGCGCTGCTCGCCACGAGCGCCTGGCTCGCTCTTTCCACGGACGCCGCGTGCGCGGCGCCCGCGACCGCGAAGACCATCCCCGTCTACGGCGTGCAGGTGGTGCGCGCGACGCCGCACGACATCAACGCCTTCACCGAAGGCTTCTTCTATCTCAACGGCTTCTTCTACGAGAGCACCGGGCTGGACGGCCATTCGTCGGTGCGCAAGGTGAAGATGGAGACGGGCCAGGTGCTGCAGCGGGCCACGCTGCCGCCCGACATGTTCGGCGAGGGCATCGCCCCGTGGAACGGCCGCCTCGTGGGCCTCACCTGGAAGGAGCAGAAGGGCTTCGTGCTCGACCTCGACAGCTTCGACACCAAGGGCGAGTTCGGCTATCCGGGCGAGGGCTGGGGACTCACGCACGACGACACCGAGATGGTGATGAGCGACGGCACCGCCGACATCCGCTTCCTGAACCCGGACACGCTGATCGAGTCGCACCGCATCCACGTCGCCGCGAACGGCAAACCCGTCGACCAGCTCAACGAGCTCGAATGGGTGGAGGGCGAGATCTACGCCAACATCTGGCAGACCGACCGCATCGCGCGCATCGACCCGAAGACGGGCGAGGTGGTGGGCTGGATCGACTGCAAGGGCCTGCTGCCGAAGAAGGACTTCATCCCCGGGCACACCGACATGCTCAACGGCATCGCGTACGACCCGGCCACCAAGCGGCTGTGGCTGACCGGCAAGTTCTGGCCCAAGGTGTTCGAGGTGAAGCTCGTCAAGCGCTGAGCCATCGTCTCCGGCGCCTCCCGATCCGCCGTCCGTCGCACGCCCCGGGCTTTCCGCCTTGCGGGGCGCCCGCGCCGCGGCCACAGTGCCCCATTTCCCTTTGCGAGAGTGCCCGTGACCTCGATTGCCACCCCCGAAGACAAACCTTACTCGCGCGACGACACCGCGTTCCTGGGCCATCCCGCCGGCCTGGGCTGGCTCGCGTTCTGCGAGTTCTGGGAACGCTTCTCGTACTACGGCATGCAGGGCCTGCTGGGCCTCTACCTGACCAAATACCTGTTCCTGCCCGAGCACATCGGACGGGTGATGGGCATCGACGTCGGCCGGCGCGCCATCGAGTTCATCACCGGGCCGATGACGCCGTTCCAGTTCGGGTCGCTCGTCGTCGGCCTGTACGGCGGCATCGTCTACCTCATGCCGATCTTCGGCGGCGTGATCGCCGACCGCTGGCTGGGACGTACCAGGGCCGTGGTCACCGGCGCGAGCCTGATGGCGCTGGGCCACTTCCTGATGGCGTTCGAGGCCGGCTTCCTGATCGCCATCGCGTGCCTGCTGGTCGGCGTTGGCCTGTTCAAGGGCAACATCGCTGCGCAGGTCGGTGCGCTCTACCGGCCGGGCGACAAGCGCAACGCCAGTGCGTTCCAGATCTTTCTCCTGGCGGTGCAGATCGCCGTGATCGTGTCGCCGCTGGTCTGCGGCTCGCTTGGCGAGAAGGTGGCCTGGCACTGGGGTTTCGACGCTGCCGGCGTGGGCATGCTGGTCGGCCTGGTCACCTACCTGGCCGGACGTCGGTGGCTGCCGCCGGAGCCGGAACGCAGGACAGCGGCGGCGACGATCGAGCAACCCCGGATTACTCGCCGCGAATGGGGTCGCGTGGCGATCCTCGTGGGCATCATCCCGATCCTGATGCTGACCATCCTCGGCAACCAGCAGATCAGCACCGGCTTCCCGCTGTGGTCCGACAAGCACATGGATCTCGTGATGTTCGGCTGGCGCGTGCCGACGACCTGGCTCCAGGTGGTCGACGCCGTCGTCAGCCTCGTCACGATGCTGATGTCGATCGCCTTCTGGAAGTGGTGGAGCCAGCGTCGCAACGAGCCCGACGAGATCGTGAAGATGGCCATCGGCACGCTGATCGCCGCGACAGGCCCGGGCGCGATGATGATCGCCGGCGGCATCGTCGACGCGACGCACGCGCGAGTGGGCTTCGGCTGGACGCTGGCCTACACGATCCTCAATGACATCGGCTTCGCCAACATCCTGCCCGTGGGCTTGGCCCTCTATTCGCGCGTGGCTCCCAAGCAGATCGTCGGCCTCGTGATCGGCATCTACTACCTGCACCTGTCCATCGGCAACACCTACGTCGGCTGGCTCGCGGGCCTGATGGAGAAGATGCCGAGCGCCGGGTTCTGGGGCCTGCACGCCGCGCTGGTGGCGATCGGCGGCGGGCTGCTTCTTGTCGTGCGCGTGCTGTTCTGGCGCTTCCTCTCGCCGGCCGCGGTACTGTCCCCCGACGAACCGGTGCCCGACGGCGCGCTGGCGACCGCGAACTGACGCGCGTCACGCGCGCAGGATGACGAGGCTAGCAGGGCTTGCCGCCCAGCAGCCCCTTGATCGCGCCTCCCACGCCCTCGACGACGCCCTTGACGCCGCCGCCGATCGCCGCGCCCAGGCCGGTGGCGAGGCGACCCGCGAGATTCTCGTCGAGCGAGAACTTCGGGTCGTCGGTGCGGCCGTCCAGCGTGAACTTCAGCGCGATGCGGCCGTCGCGCCTGAGCGCCGCCAGCACCGCGCGACGCTCCACGCCGGCGAACAGACCGTTGCCGCCGTCGCCGAACTCGAGGCCGGTGATGGTCAGCTGGCCTGGCGCGTGCACCTGGCGGTTGGCGACGTTGGCGTCCAGCGCGAGATCCAGGGTGCCGTGCCGTACGCTGCGCTCGCCAAGCCGCAGCAGGTAGGGCTGCAGCGCCAGCATGTCGACGCCGGCCAGGCGCACGGCCAGGCTCGCGTCGTGCGCGGCCGGCGTGAGGCTGCCCTTGAGCGACACGTGGCCGTCGCGCTCCGTGCCCTTGAGCGTGCCTTGCAGGTCCAGCGCGATGGGCTGCGCCAGGCGCGGCAGCGCGAGGCCGGCCACCGTGCCCTGCACACCGTTGAAGTGCAGGTGCTGCAGCTTGCCGCCGGGCAACGTGGCGTCGAAGAGGTCGACGCCCATGCGGTCGAAGCGCATGTGGGCGATGACCAGCGCGGTGACGTCAGCCTCGGCGGGCAGGGCGTCGGAGGCCTTCATGGCGGCGGCCTGCGCGCGCGACGTCTCGCGCAACGCGGGCAGGATCGTGAGGTGGCCGGGCGTGCGCAGCATCGCCAGCGTGCCGTCGGACACGCGCACGTCGGCGATCTCCAGCGGCTCGCCGCGGCGGTAGGCCCACAGGCTGGCCACGGTGATGTCGACCGCCACTTCCTTCGCGTCGAACTCCTCGGCCGCGGGCCACGCGCCGGGCGTCGTGCCGGCGGCCACGCGCACGTCGCGCAGCGTGACGGTGGGATAGCTCAGCGAGATCGAGCCGACCGTGGTGCGCGGCCCCAGCGCCTGCAGGATGCGATGCTTCGCGTCGTGCACCGCGAACGTGATGACGCCCAGCGCCACGGCGACCACGGCCGCGCCGGCCAGCATCAGCCGGCGCCAGGCCAGCAGGAAGGTCAAGGCTTCACGCGCGAGGCGCGCAGCACCGACGACGAGCGCTTGAGGGTGCGCAGCACGTCGGCCAGGTGCAGTCGGTCGCGCACGCTCACCAGCAGGCGCAGCTCGGTGGTCTCCGACTCACGCTCGTCGCCCATGTCGATGTGGGTGATGTCGGCCCCGGCCGCGCTGATGGCCTGAGCCACCTGCGCCAGCGCGCCCTTGGCGTTCTGCACCAGCACGCTCACCGCGCTCTCGAACTGGCGCGTGAGCACGTCGGCCCAGTCGGCGTCCATCCAGCGCTCGCCGTCGCGCTCGCGCAGGCGCTTGCCGATCGAGCATTCCTTGGTGTGCACGGTGAGCCCTTCGCCGCCGAAGTAGCCCGCCACCTCGTCGCCCGGGATCGGGCGGCAGCAGGTGGCCAGCTGCACCGACGCGCCCTCGCTGCCGTCGATCTCCACCACGTTCTGGCCCACCTGCGCCTCGCGGTCGGCGAAGCGGCCCATGGTGAGCGCGATGGCGCCGGGACGGGTGCCGCGTTCGCCCAGCAGCTGCGCGAGCCGCTTGGCGACGATGGAGGCGATCTTGCGGCCCAGGCCGATGTCCACCATCAGCTCGGCGCGGCTGCGGCTGCCGCTCCAGCGCGTGAGCGCCTGCCACAGGCCGGCGTGCTCTTCGTCGTCGGCGGGCACCGCCATGCCCTCGTTGCGCAGCGCCTGGGTGAGCAGCTTCTCGCCGAGCAGGATGGATTCCTCGTGCTCGAGGTTCTTCAGGAAGTGGCGGATCTTGGAGCGCGCGCGGCCGGTGCGTACGGAGTTCAGCCACGACGGGTTGGGGCGCGCGTTGGGCGAGGTGCTCACCTCCACCACATCGCCGCTCTTGAGCTCCGTGCGCAGCGCCACCGGCTCGCCGTTGACCTTGGCGGCCACGCAATGGTCGCCCACGTCGGAGTGGATGGCGTAGGCGAAGTCGATGGGCGTGGCGCCGCGCGGCAGCGCGAGGATCTTGCTCTTGGGCGTGAAGACGTAGACGGCCTCGGGGAACAGGTCGATCTTGATGTGCTCCAGGAACTCGCTGGAGTCGTGCGTGTCGCTCTGGATGTCGATCAGCGACTGCAGCCACATCGCGCCCAGGCGCTGCGCCTCGTCGGGTCTGTGGCCTTCCTTGCCGTCCTTGGAAAGGGCCTTGTACATCCAGTGCGCCGCGATGCCGGCCTCGGCCACCGCGTGCATCTCCTCGGTGCGCACCTGGAACTCCACGGCCGTGCCCAGCGGGTTCACCAGCGTGGTGTGCAGCGACTGGTAGCCGTTGGCCTTGGGGATCGCGATGTAGTCCTTGAAGCGGCCCGGCACCGGCTTGTACATCTGGTGCAGCGTGCCCAGCGACAGGTAGCACTCGGGCAGCGAATTGACGACGATGCGGAAGCCGAAGATGTCGTTGACCTGCGCGAAGCCGGCGTGCTTCTCGCGCATCTTGCGGTAGATGGAGAAGACGGTCTTCTCGCGGCTGTAGACGGTGACCTTGGTTCGCGCCTCGGCGAACGACTTCTCCACGTCGCGCCGCATGCGGTCGACGATATCGCGCCGCGTGCCGCGCGCGCGCTCCAGCGCCTTGGCCACCGCCGCATAGCGCCAGGGGTACATGAAGCGGAAGGACAGGTCCTGCAGCTCGCGGTACATCTGGTTCAGGCCCAGGCGGTGCGCGATGGGGGCGAAGATCTCGATGGTCTCGCGCGCGATGCGTGCGCGCTTGTTCGCGGCCATCGCCTCCATCGTGCGCATGTTGTGCAGCCGGTCGCACAGCTTGATGAGGATCACGCGCACGTCGCGCGACATCGCCAGCAGCATCTTGCGGAACGACTCGGCCTGGCCGTCCTCGCGGGTGGAGAACTGCAGCTTGTCGAGCTTGGTCAGGCCGTCCACGAGATCGGCCGTGGGCGCGCCGAACAGGTCGATCAGCTCGGGCTTGGTGACGCCGCAGTCCTCGATGGTGTCGTGCATCAGCGCGGCCATCAGCGCCTGCGCGTCGAGCTTCCAGTCGGCCACCAGGCCGGTGACCGCGAGCGGGTGCGTGATGTAGGGGATGCCGCTGGCGCGCAGCTGGCCCAGGTGGGCCTGGTCGGCGAACTTGTAGGCCTCGCGCACCTTCTTCAGGTCGGCCTTGCTGAGGTAGGTGAGCTTCTCGGACAGCTCGGCGAACGTGGTGACCTCGGCGTGCTGCGCCGCAGCCACCGGCGTGCGCGCCAGGCCATGCAGCTTGGCGGGCAGCAGGTCGGCGGCGAAGGAACGAATACTCATGTGCTGAATTTAGCCTGAGTTGGGCCCCGGGCATCCGTGCTCGGGAAATTGAGCTTGCCGGGGCGGCGCATACCCAGTTCAGGGGATTTCATGAAATCGCTTTCAAAAACTTGTCAAAAATGCGGCTGCCAGGAGTCAAATGCGCTCGCCCTTGATGCGCCGGACCAGCGCAGCCGGGTGGCCCGAGCGTCGCCAGGATGCCCGAAACGTCCGACCGGCGGATCCCTGAACGAGACTGGCCCGAACCCGGCGCATGCGGACGCGTCGCCCAAAAACGACAGGAGACAGCGATGAATCGACGGACTGCGGGACTTGGCGTCCTGCTGGCATTTTCCCTCTTCGGCGCGGTGTCCGTGCAGGCTCAGACGGCCTCCGACTACGCGCAGGGCGTGACCGTCAGCGGCAGCACCGCGACGATCTTCTTCAACCCGACGTCGACCACGACGACCTGGACGGATGTCCATTACGCGGTCAACGGCGGGGCGCTCCAGAACCTGCGCATGGCCCGCGACGCGTCGACCGGAAAGGAGACCCAGCCGGTTCTGCAAGCGGTTTCAAGTGGAAACACGATCAGCTACAGCTTCACCTACAACAAGGGCACCCCGGCCTACGACACGCCCACCTATTCGTACACCGTGCCGGCGGCCGGCGGCTCGACCGTGACTCCGGCGGCCGGCCAGGTGTGCTTCTTCACCGACATCAACTACGGCGGCACCTCGATGTGCGGCAGCGCCAGCAGCTCCTGGGTGGGCGCCGCGTGGAACGACGTGATCTCGTCGGTGAAGGTGTCGGCGGGCACGCAGGTGGTGCTCTACGCCGACATCAACTACGGCGGCAGCTCGCTGACGCTGACGGCCGACACGCCCAACCTGGTCGCCTCGAACTTCAACGACGTCACCTCGTCGTACAAGATCTCGGCGGCGGCCAGCGGCGGCACGTGGAACCAGCAGACCACGTTCAACATCGTCAACGGCACGCACAACGCCCACGCGGACTCGCAGGTGTACTGGGCGATCATCGGCAAGGACTGGACGTCCGGCAAGTTCGTCTACGTCAACACCGCCGGCCAGCTGATCCCGATGGCCCTGTCGGACAACGGCGCGCTGAGCAAGAACGGCGTGGCGTACACCAACTACTTCCACACCATCGCGCAGGCCGGCTCGGTGACGATCCCGCCGATCAACTCGGCGCGCCTGCTGCTCAGCGTGGGCTCGCCGATGTACATCCAGGTGAACCAGGACGTGAACGGCAACATCGGCTACGCGGGCGCGAACATCGACAACCCGTCGGACCCGAACATCAACGTGACCTTCGACTTCATGGAGATGGCCATCGTCCCGACGACGGGCTTCTACGGCAACACGACCCGCGTCGACCAGTTCGGGTTCCCGGTGACGCTGCGCCTGCAGGGCCTGGGCGGCTACGACCAGACCGTGGGCGAGACCGCGACGCGCGCGTCGCTGATCTCGGCGTGGGCGTCGGCGGTGCCGGCGCAGTTCCAGGGCCTGGCGCAGGCGCCGTACTCGCCATACCGCATCGTCGCCCCGGCGCACGGCTCGTTCGGCACGGGCGGCGCGAACGCGACCTACCTGGACAGCTACATCCAGGGCCTGTGGAGCAAGTACGCCTCGCAGACGCTGACCTTCACCGACCAGCAGGGCACGTTCACCGGCCACGTGGTCAACGGCCAGTTCCAGTTCACCGACGGCCAGGGCACCTACATCATCGCGCGCGCGCCGACGACGCAGGAAGCGCTGCTGGGCAACGGCGTGCTCAACGACGCCACCGGCCAGACGCCGGGCACCGCGGGCTACGACAAGCAACTGCAGATCCAGGCGCAGATGTGCGCGGCCATCAATCGCCACATCGTCGAGAACCCGGCTCAGTGGTCGACCCCCAGCGCGTTCTACGCGTCGCCGGCGAACTCGTATTCGAAGTTCTGGCATGACCACGCGATCAACGGCCTGTCGTACGGCTTCGCCTATGACGACGTGGGCGGCTTCAGCTCGTCGCTGCACACGGCGGCGCCGACGGTCGCCACGGTGACCGTGGGCTGGTGATCCACCCGCTTCGCGAGACGGTCTCCACGGGCGACCGTGGAGGTCGGGGCCGCGCCTGGTGGGCCCGGAAAGCAAAAGGCCCGCGTCTCGCGACGCGGGCCTTTTGATGGGGAAGGGCGTTCAGCCGATCAGGTCGGAACCTTGCGCAGCATTTCCTTGCCGATCTCGCCGGCGGCGATCTCGCGCAGGGCGGTCACGCCGTGCTTGTTCTTGGACTCGATCTTGGGCGTGTGGCCCTGGCTCAGCATGCGCGCGCGGTAGGTGGCGGCGAGCACGAGCTGGAAGCGGTTGGGGATCTTTTCCAGGCAGTCTTCAACGGTGATGCGGGCCATGTGGATTCCTAGGCTGGGGACGAGAACAACGCGTTGACTAGCGCTGGCGATGAAAACTTGGCTCTCGCGAGCTGGCCGGTCAGGCCAGGTTCAGCGCGGCGAAGACATCGGGGTGGTTGGAGCGCTGGGCCGCGAAGCGCAGGGCTTCGGGCTGCTCGCGCACCACCGCGCGGAGTTCCGCCAGGGCCTTGTCGAGAGAGCCGTTGATTATAACAAAGTCGAACCGGCTGGCCTGGGCCACCTCGTGGCGGGCGTTGGCCAGGCGCTGGGCGATGACCTCGGCCGCGTCCTCGCCGCGGCCGCGCAGGCGCTGGGCCAACTCGTCCCAGCTGGGCGGCAGGATGAACACGAGCATCGCGGCGGGGAACAGCGTGCGGATCTGCAGCGCGCCCTGCCAGTCGATCTCCAGTACCACGTCCTTGCCGGCGGCCAGCAGCGTCTCGACGCTCGTGCGCGAGGTGCCGTACCAGTTGCCGTGCACGTGGGCGTGCTCGAAGAACTGGCTCGCGTCCACCATCTGGCGGAAGTGCTCGACGGTGGTGAAGTGGTACTCGACGCCGTCGCGTTCCTGACCGCGCGGCGCGCGCGTGGTGTGCGACACCGAGACGGCCAGGTGCGGCTCGTGTTGCAGCAGGGCCTTGACGAGGGTGGATTTGCCGGCGCCGCTGGGGGCGGCGACGACGAAGAGCTTGCCGGGGAGTTCCATGGGGAGATGCGAAGGGAGACTCGTCCGGCAAGGCTCGTGGCGCACCGGACAGGGCCCTCGAGTATCGCCGCATTCGCCGGCGCGGAGTCGGCCGCCCGGTGTCGGGAATCCGTGCCTTTTCAGCTGGCTACGCCGTCGAACACGGTCTTCAGGCCGGGCGTGTGCAGCACGCTGGCGGGCGTCACGGTCTCGCGCTCCCAGGGGATGCTGCCGAAGTACCAGGCGCGCCAGAAGCCGACGTCGGCCTGCGGGGCGCTGGCCAGCAGCTGCCGGAAGGTCTCGACCTGGCCCACCTCCACGCCGGCGCCCTGCCACAGCACCTCGCGCACGTAGCGCGAGCAGAACTGGCGATGGGAGCGGGCGTCGAAGCCGGTGTCGTAGAACACGTGCCGGCGCTGGTTGGCGGCCTCCACGAGGCCCGCCTGCTGTGCCGCGCCGAGCGCGACGGGCAGGCGCATCACGGCCACGCGGCTGCCGGCCGAGCGCGCCACGAAGCGGCTCAGCGTCGTGGTGCCGGAGAACGGGAACCGGCTCTCGCCGATGGTCGGCTCGGGGCCGGAGACGTCCAGCACGATGCCCACGTGGTTGGTCCAGGTGCCCGTGGCCTCGGCCACCTTGCGGAACGGGTAGGCGCCGATGCGCGTGAACACGATGTCGCCGACCTGCAGCGATCGTGCGAGGGTGGCCACGGGTTCGGCGGCGAGCGCGGGGGCCGGCACATCGTCGACGGCGTGGTTGCGGGCCTGGGCGAGGGCGCCGGTGCTGCAGGCGGCGGCGCGGAGCGTGGCGATGGCGCCGAGGCGGCGCGGCGTGGAAGCGGAGCAGTGCATGCTTGAGTCCGGGTGACCGGTCGGTGGCGAAGGGACGCAGCATCGCGCAGCTCGACGGCGGGCGAAACCGGTTTGCCCGCGGTGTCGACCTGATCCCTCGACGGTGTCGCCAGGCGATACGCCCAGCCTGTGCGAACCTGTCGGCAAGCTGGAGCCGCCGTGCGGTTCGTGTCCGATCTCGCACTGGAGGCCGGCCGGGGCTCAATTCGTCTGCGTTCGCTCCGATAACCCGGACCAGGAATCGTCAAATCACGGGAGACCGCCATGCAGTGGATTCAACGCCTGAGCATTCGCAACAAGATGCTTGCGGCGTTCATGTCGATCATGTTGATGGCCGACTTGGGCGGCGGCATCGCGCTGTTCAACCTGGCTCGCGTGAACGAGGGGACGCGCGCCCTCGCCGCCGACTCGATGCCGCGCCTGCGCCAGGCGGCGGTGCTGCAGGCGGCGGTGCACGACCTGCGCATCGCCCAGTACCAGGCGATGCTGGCCGACGAGGACGCCGACCGCAAGGCGGCGGAAGGCGACGTCGCCAAGGCCATCGCCGCGGCCAGGTCGCAGGTGCAGATGCTGTCGGCCAGTCCCGACGCCGTGGACGCGCGCGCGGTGGTCGAGCGCGTCAAGCGCCGCTGGGACGCGTACCTGCAGGGCAACGAGAAGGCCATGCAGCTGTCCGGCGAATTCGGCCTCAAGGCCATGGGGGGTGACTACCGCAAGCAGTTCGACGGCCTGGCCGCCGACCTGGACGAACTTGCCGCCCAGGAAGGCCGTGTCGCGGACGCCCAGGTCAAGCATGCCGAATCCACGTACGTCGCCACCCAGGCCTCGGTCCTGGGCGTGCTGCTCGTCGCGAACGTCCTGGGCTTGATCGTCGCCTTCGTGGTGTCGGCGCGCATCGCCGTGCCGCTGGCGGCGGCCGCCCGCAGCGCGCGCGCCGTCGCCCACGGCGACCTGACGCAGCACCTGCCGGCCAGCAGCCAGGACGAGGTGGGACGGCTCACCGCGGCGCTCAACGACATGCAGACCGGACTGCGCGACCTCGTCATCCAGGTGCGCGACGGCGTCCATTCGATGGGCAGCGCGTCGTCGGAGATCGCCGGCGGCAGCATGCACCTGTCCAACCGCACCGAGCAACAGGCCAGCGACCTGATGGAGACCGCGCACGCGATCTCGCTGATGGCGGCCAACGTCGGCGGCAATGCCGAGGCCGCGCGTCGCGCCGCCCAGGTGGCCAACGATGCGTCCGCCGTCGCGCGCCGCGGCGGCGAGGTCACGACCCGCGTGATCGAGACGATGGGCCGCATCAGCCAGTCGTCGTCCCGCATCTCCGAGATCGTCGGCGTGATCGACGGCATTGCTTTCCAGACCAACATCCTGGCGTTGAATGCCGCGGTCGAGGCCGCCCGTGCCGGTGAACAAGGCCGCGGATTCGCCGTCGTCGCCTCGGAGGTGCGCAGCCTGGCGCAGCGCTCGGCCCAGTCGGCGCGGGAGATCAAGTCCCTGATCGCCAGCTCCGTCCAGGTGGTGCAGGAGGGCACGGGCCTGGTGCGCGACGCGGGCAGCACGATGCAGGACATGGTGGTGCGCGCCGACGAGGTGACGGCGCTGATCCAGGGAATCTTCAGCGCGACGGAGACGCAGTCGACCGACATCGCCCGACTCGATCAGTCGATCGCCCGCATCAACGACGTCACGCACCAGAACTCCGCGCTCGTCGAGCAGAGCGCCGCCGCGGCCGCCAGCCTGCAGCAGCAAGGCCAGCGGCTCGGCGAGGCGATCGCCGCGTTCAAGACCTGAGGCGGCCGTTGCCCGCGGCGCCCGGTTCAGGCCATCGCGGGATCGCTGGTGCGCGGCCGTCCGGTCTCCACGCGGCCGGCCAGGCGGCACAGGAAGGCGTCGCTGCCGTCGGCGGTGACGCTCAGGTCGTACCAGCCGGCGCTGTCTTTCACGCTCCACACCAGGGTCTGGCTGCGGCCGGGCGCCAGCGTGCAGTGGCGGACCGGCGCCTTCGGATAGACCGTGGCCTCCACGGCCAGGCGCACCGGCGCCGTGCCGCGGTTCGTCAGCGTCAGTGCGAGTTCGCCGCCGCGGCCGCGCCGGTGCAGGCCGCGGGCCTCCACCGCCAGCGCGGGGTCGTGCCGGAAGCGGCGAAGGAACGCACCCGGGCCCGTGACGACGATGTCGCCGGTATCGAGCGGCACCGCGTCCTCGAGCCGCTTGCCGGCCTCCACCGTGTAGCTGCGCGGCGCCGCGGACGAGCCGGTGGCGCTCACGCGCAGCACCGCGCCGGCCCGGCCGACGTTGGCGAGCGCGAGATGGAAGCGCTGGCGTTCCGGGTCGAAGCGCCCGGCCACGTCCAGGTCGTAGGGCAGCGCGCGCGACGGACGCAGGCCGCGCTCCTGTCGCGGCATGGCCTGCGGCGCGACGGGCGCCGGCACCCAGTCCGGGTGGCGGTCGGCGTCGGGCGGCAGGAAGGCCGTGGTTGCGGGCAGTGGGGCGAGCGATGCGTTCGGGTCGGCGAAGTTGAAGGCCGACACCAGGTCTCCCGTGACCGCGCGGCGCCACGGGCTGATGTTGGTCTCGGGCGCCAGGCCGAAGCGGCGCTCGACGAAGCGGATCAGCGAGGTGTGGTCGAACACCTCGGAGCAGACCCAGCCGCCGCGCGTCCACGGTGAGACCACGAGCATCGGCACGCGCTGGCCGAGGCCGTACGGGCCGGCGGCGTAGTTGGCGTCGCCGGGGAAGTGCTCGCGCGCCGTGTCGACGGTGGACAGCCCCTGCGCCGGCGTGGCCGCGGGAGTGGGCGGCACCACGTGGTCGAAGAAGCCGTCGTTCTCGTCGTAGGTGATGAACAGCGCCGTCCGGCTCCACAGCGCCGGGTCGGCCGTGAGCGCCTCCAGCACCTGCGCGATGTACCAGGCGCCGTAGTTGGCGGGCCAGTTCGGGTGCTCGCTGTAGGCCTCGGGCGCGACGATCCACGACACCGACGGCAGCGTGCCCGCGGCGCAGTCGGCCTCGAGGATGTCGAACAGCGTCTGCTTCGGATCGGCGGCGATGCGCGTGCCGGTGCGCGCCTTGTCGTACAGCGGCGAGCCCGGCCGCGCGTCGCGGTACTGGTTGAAGTACAGCAGCGAGTTGTCGCCGTAGTTGCCGATGTAGGCGTTGTCCGCGCAGCCCCAGTTGCCGGCCTTGTCCAGGCCGTCGCCGACGTCCTGGTAGATCTTCCAGCTGACGCCCGCGGCCTCCAGCTTCTCGGGCCAGGTCGACCACGAGTAGCCGGCCTCGGCGTTGGTGATGACCGGCGCGTTGGCGCTGCCGTCGTTGCCCGCGCAGCCCGTCCACAGGTGGTAGCGGTTCGGGTCGGTGGGGCCCAGCAGCGAGCAGTGGTACGCGTCGCACACGGTGAACGCGTCGGCCAGCGCGTAGTGGAACGGGATGTCGGCGCGCGCGAAGTGCGCCATCGTGTTGGGGCCCTTGGCGGCGATCCACTGGTCGGAGCGCCCCTCGTTCCAGGCGCGCTGCGTGGTGGGCCAGTCGTGCGGCGTGCCCACCATGAACTGCAGGCCCAGGTGCGGCGCGTCGGGCCGGAACGGCAGCAGCTCGCCGCCGGGCGCGGGCTGGTGCCAGACGGCCTTGCCGTTCGGCAGCGTGGCGGGCCGCGGATCGCCGAAGCCGCACACGCCCTTCAACATGCCGAAGTAGTGGTCGAAGCTGCGGTTCTCCTGCATCAGGATCACGATGTGCTTCACGTCCTGCAGCGTGCCGGTCTCGCGGCGCGCGGGAATCGCGAGCGCCTGGCGGATCACGGGCGGCAGCGCGCCGGCGGTGGTGAGGCCGGCACCGAGCAGGGCCTGGCGGAGGAAGTCGCGACGGTCGTCGGATTGCATCGGCGGAGTCTTAGGTGGGCAGGTATTGAAGCAGGGCCGGGTCGGCGAACAGCTCGACGCTGTCGCCCGCGGCCAACGCGGGCTTGTCCAGGTCGTGCGACACCGTCACGAGATCGCCGGCGTCGGTCCGCAGCTCCACGCTCACGCGCTGCTGACCCACCCAGCTCTCCACGACTCGGGCCCGCAGCACCAGGCCGCCGGCGTCGCCGCGCAGGCCCAGGGCGTCCTGTGGCATTGCCCACCAGCCGGCGTCGCGCCGCAGCGTGCCCGGAGCCGTTGCCGCGGCGATCAGGTTGAACGCGCCCAGGAAGGTGGCCACCTGCCTCGTGGCGGGCTGGCGCCACAGTGCGGCGGGCGTGTCGCACTGCGCGATGCGGCCGTCGAACATCACCGCCACCCGGTCGGCCAGCTCGAAGGCCTCGGCGCGGTCGTGCGTGACGACCAGGCAGGTCTGCTGCAATTGGCGCTGCAGGCGGCGGAACGAGCGCCGCAGCGGGATGCGGAAGGATTCGTCGAGCGCCGAGAACGGCTCGTCCATCAACAGCAGCGAGGGCTTGCGCGCGAGGGCGCGCGCCAGCGCCACGCGCTGGCGCTGGCCCCCGGACAGGCGCGCGGGACGGCTGTCGCGATGCGCCTCCAGCTCCACGAGCTGCAGCAGCGCGTCGGCCCGCGCCGTCGCGGTTGCCTGATCGACGCCCTCGGCCAGCAGTCCGAACTTGACGTTCTCCACCACCGACAGGTTGGGAAACAGCGCGTAGTGCTGGAAAACGACGCCCACGCCGCGCTGCTGCGCGTCGGCGTGCGTGACGTCGCGACCGCCGATGGCGATGCTGCCGCCGTCCAGCGCGGCCAGCCCCGCGATCGCGCGCAGCAAGGTTGTCTTGCCGCAGCCGGAGGCGCCCAGCAGCGCGACGACCTCCCCGCGCGCGAGCGCCAGGTCGACGTCGCGCAGGATCGCGCGGCCGCCGAGCGTCAGCGCGGCCTGTCGGACGACGAGTTCCTGCGGGTGTTCCATGCAATCAGTCCTTCCACCATCGTTCCCATCGCGGCGACCACCGCGAAGCTCAGGGCCACCAGCGCGGCCGACAAATGCCCGTTGACGTTGCGCATGCCGTTCATCAGGGGCTGCAGCATCTCGATCGAGCCGCCCAGCAGCAGGTTGGCGATCGCGAACTCCATCGCCGCCGTCACCCAGCACAGCAGCAGGCCGGCCACCAGCGCCGGCGCCAGCAGCGGCAGCAGCACGCGGCGCAGCACATAGCCGTCGCTGGCGCCCAGCGTGTGCGCGGCCTCCATCAGCGGCGCGACGTCCAGCTGGCGCATCGCGGCGGCCAGCGTCTTGTGCAGCAGCGGGAACAGCAGCGGGGAGACGACCAGCACGTAGACCACGCGCAGGTCCAGCCATCCGCCCCAGCGGCCGACGAACAGCTCCAGCGCGCCGATGGCGATCACCACGGGCGGGATCGCGTAGGGCAGCAGCGACAGCGCGTCGAGCAGCGCCGTGACGCGCGGCGACACGAGGCGCGCGACGATCGTGGCGGCGCCGCCCACCAGCAGCGTGAGCAGGGCACTGGCCAGCGACAGCGCCAGCGTCTGCACCACGGCCGCCTGCACGCGCGGCGACCGCACGGTCTCGGCCATCCAGGCCCAGGTGGCGCCTTCGGGCAGCAGGCCGCGATCCCAGCGCGTGGAGAACGCGTACAACAGCACCGCCAGCGGCGGCAGCAGGGCCAGCGCGAGCACCAGGGCGAGCGCGAGGCGCGACCACTTCATGCGCCGCGCTCCCGCAGCCGCTTCGCGAGCAGGCTGGCGCCGCCTATGACCAGCACCAGCAGCACGAACATCAACAGCGCCAGCAGCGACGACAGGCCGGGGTTCGAGAAGATGTCGCCGCTGACCAGCGCCGCGATGCGCACCGCCAGCACGTTGGCCGACGTGCCCGACAGCGCGAACGGCGTGGCGTAGGCGGCCGCGGCGTTGGCCAACAGCAGGCTGCCGACCTCCACGAGGCTGGGCAGCAGCAGCGGCAGGCCCACGCGGCGCCAGAAGTGCGCCGGGCTCGCGCCCAGCGTCGCGGCCGCGTCCATCAGCCCGCCCTCGAGCATCTGCACCGGCTGCGCCAGCATCAGCGTGGCCAGCGGCACCTGGAAGCACAGGTAGGCCACGAACAGGCCCCAGTTGCCTTCGAGGTCGAACGGCAGCGCGATGCCCACGCGCGCGAGGACCTGCCGCAGCACGCCCTGCACGCCGAACAGCAGCGTCAGCGCCAGCGCCAGCGGCACGCCCGCGAAGTTGGCGCCGAGGTTGGCCAGCACCGAGCTCGCGCGGCGCCACGACGGATGCTCCGCCAGCGCCACCGAGGCCGCGCCGCCGACGGCCAGCGCGACCAGCGTCGACAGTGCCGAGATCCACGCCGTGTTGACGATCGCCTTGAGGTAGTAGCTGTCGGCCACCAGGTCGCGCAGCGCGCACTCGTCGCCGCGCGCGCAGTCGGCCACGAAGCCGGCGCTGCGCCACGCGAACGGCAGCACCACCGCCAGCGCCACGATGGCGAGCAGCGGGGCGGCGGCGATCCAGGCGGCGCGCTTGGACAGGTTCATCGCGGCGCGGCCATCCGGTCGGCGAGGAAGCGGCGGATCTCCAGCTGGTTCGCCGGCCAGTGCGCCGGCGCCTGCGCCGCGTCGCCGCGGCTGGGCAGCCACACGAAGGGCACGGCGCGCTCCTCGATCGCGCCGCCGCCGTGCATGCGGTCGGCGCTCATGCCGTGGTCGCTGGTGACGACGACGTCGTAGCCGTCGGCCAGCCATTGCGGCAGCAGCAGTGCGAGGTTCATGTCCAGCTTGCGCGCCGCCAGGTCGTAGGCCGACGACTCGCCGCCGTGCACGTGGCCGGCGTTGTCCAGGCCCATCGGATGCACGAACAGCAGGTCGGGCGCGTGGCGCGCGCGCAGGTCCTCCGCGTCGGCCAGCAGGTGCGAGTCGGGGTACTCGTCCTCGAAGTACCAGCTGCCGGCCACCACGCCGCGCTCCGGGCACGCGGCCGTGCGGTGGCGCGCGGGCGCGAAGCGTTCGCCCGCGAGCAGCTCCCAGAACCAGTCGTACGCGGCCACCGCGCTGCGGCCGCCGCGCGCGGCCACGTCGTCGAACAGCGTGTCGTCCAGGCGCACGCCCACGTGGTCGTTGGACAGGATGCCGTGGTCCACCGGACGCCGGCCGCCGATCACGGTGGCGTACAGCGGCCGCGACAGGCTGGGCAGCTCGCAGGTGAGCGTGGCCCAGCGCGCGCGGCCGGCCTCCTCCAGCGCCAGGAGATAGCCCATGCAGCGGCGCGCGGTGTCGGCGCGCAGGCCGTCCACCAGGATCATGGCGAGGCGATTCATGATCAGGCGTCCATCACGTCACGTTGCCAGGCGCGCGGCAGCTTCTTGACCTCTTCGGTCCAGACCGCAGGACGTACGGCGCGCGCCTTGGCGTACTGCTTCGAGTCGACCAGCTTCCTGCGGATGTCGTCGGGTAGCGCGATGCTGTCGGCGCGGATCGGGCGCGCGTTGCCGCGCGCGAGCTGGAGCTGGCCGGCGTCCGAGAAGATGTACTCGCGCGCCAGCATCGCGGCGTTGGGATGCGGCGCGTTCTTGTTGATGATCGTGGTGTAGCCGCTGGTGACCGAGCCGTCGGACGGGATCAGGATCTCGTAGTCGGCCGCGTTGGGGATCTTGTCGCGGTACGACAGCGCGTTGAAGTCCCACATCACGAACACGTCGGCCTCGCCGCGTTCCATCAGCGCGGGCGACGCGTTGGTCATCACCAGGCGACGCTGCTTGGCGAGCGGCGCGAACGCGGCCAGCGCGGGCGCGAGGTGCGTCTCGTCGCCGCCCAGCGCAATGGCCGCCGACAGCACGCCGGCGTTGGCCTGTGCCGCGCGGCCCACCTCGCCGATCAGCACGCGCGCATTCGATTCGAACAGCGCCTTCCAGCTACGCGGAACCGCCTTCACGCGCTTGGTGTTCACGGCGAACGCGATGGTGCCGGTGTAGGCCAGGGCCCAGTGGCCGTCGGCGTCCTTGGCCCAGTCGGGCACCTGGGCCCACGTGCCCGGCTTGTAAGGCTGGGTGATGCCGCGCGCCTTGGCGATGGCGCCGAACTCGAAGCCGACGTCGCCGATGTCGACGCTGGCGTTGGCCTTCTCGGCCTCGATCTTGGCGATCTCCTCGGCGCTGCTCATGTCGGAGTCGACGTGAGAGATGCCGTAGAGCTTGCCCAGGTCGGCCCAGGTGCCGCGCCAGTTGGCCCAGTCGTCGGGCATGCCCACGCTGGCCAGCTTGCCCTCGGCGCGCGCGAGGCGCTCCAGGTCCTTCAGCGCGGGCTGCGGGCCTTGCGCGCGAACGGGCAGGGCGGCCGCGGCGAGCAGGGCGGTGGCGTGGCGTCGATTGATCATGGGACGTTTCCTTTCAGGCTGGAATGCACAAGGCGCGCAGCCTTTGCAGACTGCGCGCCGGAGCGATGGCGAACGCTCAGAACTTCGCGGCGAACGTCAGCGTCCACTCGCGCGGCGCGCCCGGCAGCAGCGTCTGCGCGGTGCCGTTCGGGTCGCTGCTGACGAAGCCGTTGGAGCCGAGCGTGGAAATGTAGCGGCGGTTCGTCAGGTTGGTGACGTTGAGCTGCACGCTGCTCTGCTTGACCATCCCGAAGGCCGGGAAGCGGTAGCCGGCGCTGGCGTTCATCAGCAGGCGCGACGGCACCGACGCGTCGTTGGTGTAGCTGTAGTAGCGCGTGGACATGAAGTCCGCGCCCAGGTCGCCGAACAGGCTGCCGTTGTCGTAGCCGAGGATGGACTTGAGCATCGTGTCGGGCGCGTCGACCACGTGCTTGCCCTTGATGTGGACCGGCACGTTGTTGCTGACGACGTCGTCCTGGTACGTGGAGCGGCTTTCGCTGAGGCTGTTGGTCCAGGTCAGGCCCGGCATCAGGCGGAACGACAGCGAGGCTTCCAGGCCGTAGCTGCGCACGCCGCCGACGTTGGACAGCACGACCGGGTTGCCCACGATGCCGGCGCCTTGCTGCACGCCCAGCAGGCGGTCGTGGAAGTTGACGAGGTAGGCCGCCAGCGTCGCTTCGTACAGTGCGTGGTGGGTGCGCCAGCCGGCCTCGAAGTCGTCGGAGGTTTCGGGCTTGAGCGTGCTCTTGATGGCTGCGAAGCCATCCTTGGTCGTCGCGAACGGCGTCGTGCCGGTGGCCGCGCCCTGGAACGCGCGCATGTTCTTCGAATACGAGGCGAACAGCTCGTCGGTGTTCGACAGCTTGAAGTTCGCGCCGACCTGCGGCATGAAGTTCTTCTTCGATTCGACGGTACCGGAGGGCAGGTCACCGACAATGGGCGTGCCGTCGGTGGTCACGCGCAGGCCCTTGAAGCCGGCGGTGAGGGTCAGCGCGTCGGTGACGTCCCAGTCGTCGGACAGCCAGTACTGGTTGGTCGTCGTCTTGAACGCGTACTGCCACTGCGTGGCGAACGGGTTGCTGAGGAAGCTGTACGGCGACGGGAACGATGTGGCCGAGTCGACGGCGTAGAAGCGGCGCGCCTGGTTGAAGTCGTTGCTCTCGTGCCAGAGGCCGAACTTCAGCGTGTTGGCGCTGAACAGCTCGTAGTCGAAGTTGGCGATCTCGCCGGTGCGGTCGATGTTGTATTCGGTGGTGCGCACCGACACGTTCACGCCGTTGGGCGACGGCACGTACGGCGTGTACCAGAGGCCTTCGCCCTTGTTGGTGTGTTGGTAGCCGGTGAGCGCCATGTGCAGCTTGTCCCAGACGCGCGTCTCGAACGTGGTGCCCATCAGCGTGTCGTCGCGCAGGCCCGAGCCGGCGTAGTACGCATCGTCGCACTGGGTCTTGTATTTGGTGCCGTTGTTGCCGCACAGCGTGTTGGCGGCGTTGACGGCGGCGGCCGTGTCGGGGAAGAAGTTGTCCCACTTGTAGCCCAGGCGGCCGATCATCTCCTTGGACATGTCCTGGTAGTCGATCTCGCGGCGCTTGGACGTGTTCACGAACGCGCTCAGGCGGCTCTGGCCCCAGGTGTTGAGGTAGCCCAGGTTGAACTGCTGCTGGCGCTGGTGGCCCTCGCCCTTCCACTTCTCGGCGTCCTGGGCGGTGAAGCTCATCGAGATGCGGCCGATGATGGAGTCGCCGGTGTCCACGCGGGCGTAGCTGCGGTGCTCGGCGTCGCTGCCCAGGGTCTCGCGGACGTCGAGGCCGAACTTGTCCTCGGGCGCGCGCGAGTAGAACTGGATCGTGCCGCCGAGGTTGCTGGACGAGGCGGTGTCCAGCGAGCCCGAACCCTGCGACAGGAAGGCGCGGCCGACGTTCTCGGACGAGATCGCACGGCTGATGTGCAGGCCGTTGAAGTTGCCGTACGACATGTCGCCCAGCGGTACGTTGTCCAGCGTGAAGCCCAGCTGGTTCTGCGAGAACGAGCGCACCGTGAAGCGCGTCGACCATTCGTAGTTGCCCAGCGGGTCGGCCGACTGGAAGTTCACGCCCGGCAGGCGCGACACGGTCACCAGCGGGCTGGTGCCGGCCGGCGCCTCGGTGAACTCCTTGGCGTCCAGGCCCTGGACCGAGCGCACCTGGCCGCGGCCCTGGATGATGGTGACGGTCTGGGTGTCGCCCGCCGCGGAGGCCGCGGCGGCGGGGGGCGTGACGGCGGCCACGGTCTGGGCCTGGGCCGTGGCGGCGCAGGCGAGCGCGGCGGCGGTAGCCAGCGCGGAAAGGGTGTGGATGCGAGCCATGGGGAACCTTCGTGATGGAGGGAAGCCGGGCGCTGCTCGGCAGCGAGACGTCGCCACTATCTCGACGGTTGATGACAAAACAACTAAATCCAACAGAAAACAACAGAAACCCAAGAGCAGCGCAGGGAAATCCACGTCCTGTCACAGTCGGGAGGCATCTTGCGGGCTGGTTTTCGTGGGGAATCCTGCGGATGATCCACGCAAACAATGACGAGACGTCGAGCGCCAGGAGACTTGAGATCCATGTGGGCCCATGAGAGACACTCCCGAATCGTTGCGCTGCTCAACGAACGGCAGCGCCTGACGACCGAGACCTTTTCCGCCGAACTGGGCGTCTCCAAGGAGACCATCCGGCGCGACCTGATCGAGCTGGAGCTGTCCGGCAAGCTGAGCCGGGTGCACGGCGGCGCGATTCCCCAGAGCGTGCCCATCGAGCCGAGCTACGGCGAGCGCGAGGTGCTGCATCGCCTCGAGAAGCGCGCCATCGCGCGCACCGCGGCCACGCTGATCGAGGCCGGCATGTCGTGCTTCATCGACGCCGGCTCCACCACCCAGGCGCTGGCGCAGGCGCTGCTGGCGCGCCAGGACATCCAGGTCATCACGAACTCGGTGCGCATCGCCTCCGACCTGGCCGGCAATGCCCGGCTCGACGTGGTGCTGCTGGGCGGGCGCATCGCGCAGGAGCTGCCGGCCACCTACGGCGACCAGACGGTGGCCGAGATCGGCCGCTACCACCTGGACCTGGCCATCGTCTCCCCGGTGGGCATCGACGCCCGCGCCGGCGCGATGGACTACCTGTGGCACGAGGCCGCGGTCGCGCGGGCGATGCTGGAGCACGCGCGCCGGCGCATCGTGCTGGCCGACCGCAGCAAGCTGGGCCAGACCAGCCGCATGCAGATCTGCGCGACCAGCGCGGTGGACGTGCTGGTGACCGACGCCCCCGCCGGCGACAAGAGCGTGCGCCAGCTTCAGGCCGGCGGCGTCAAGGACGTGCTGCACGCCGAGCCGCTGGCCCCCGCGCCGGCTCGGCCGTAACGATGCCTTGCAATTTCGTACCTCTCGCGGGTTCACCGAACCGCGAGAATGACGATGAATCGAGGAAGGCGGTCCTCCCGCCCCGATGCCTCCCTTGATGTTGTATCGTTGCAATCGGCCTGCATGACACCGCACACCACCAGCCTCAGCATGCCCCCCTCCCGCATGGCTACGAGCAAGTCTTCTTCGCCGCCGTCAGCCGGTGGCGTCTTCCTGCGCCTTCGCAGCCTGTTGACGCAGCCGATCCGGCTCGAGCGCCGCGGCTACGACTGGCATTTCGTGCTGGGACCGCCCCAACGCAAGGCCGGCGTCCGCACCGCCGGCGACGCGTCGCCGCGCCGCAAGAGCCGCGGCGAGTTGCCCTCGATGACGGCCGCCGAGGTCTCCGAGGTCTGCGCCAACCTGCGCGCGATGCTGGGCGGCGAGGTCGGCCGCCACCCGCGCCTGCCGTCGCTCGCCCTGCTGGAGCGCGCCATGATGAAGAACGGCGAGCGCGGCATCGACGACGTGCCCGCCGCCGTGCTGCGCCACGCCGCGCAGGCGCTGGACGCGTTCGACCTCGACGGCTACGGCCCGGGCCTGGTGCTGCTGCGCCGCCGCGTCGAACAGGTGCTGCGCCGCCGCCACGGCGATCGCCATACCCATGCCGGGCATTCGCAGCCCGACGCGCACACCGAGAAGCTGGCGGCCGCGATGGCCCCGGGCGCGCTGAAGGACTTCTCCGACAGCCTGACCGAGTTCATCAGCATCGACGGGATGTTCGGCGGCCCCAAGCGCTGAGCCGCGCGTCCGCCCAACGAAAAAGAGCCGCATGTCGCGGCTCTTTGCATTTGGGGCGGGCAACGCGCCCGCCCGGAAGCGGCGCTTTACAGCGCGGCGTCCTTCAGCTTCTTCAGCGCGCGCGTCTTGATCTTCACGGTCGCGGGCTTGGCAGCGAACATGCGCTCGACGCCGGTGAACGGGTCCTTGCCCATGCGCTTCTTCTTGGCCGGCACGTTGTGCACGACGACCTTGAGCAGGCCCGGCAGCGTGAAGGAGCCGAGGCCCTTCTTGTTGACCGACATCAGGATCGCGCCTTCGAGGGCGGTCAGCACGGACTTGACCGACTTCGCGTCGACGCCCGATTGCTCGGCGACGTGGGCGGCGAGGCTGGACTTGTTGAAGGCCGTCTTCAGCGGCTTCAGCGCGGGGGCGGCGGCCTTCACGGCCTTGGCGGGAGCGGCCTTCACGGCCTTCGCCGGGGCTGCCTTCACGGCCTTGGCCGGAGCGGCCTTCGCCTTGGTGGTCTTGGCCGGCGCAGCGGCCTTGACGGCCTTCTTGACGACGGGAGCGGGGGTCTTCTTAGCAGTTGCCATGAGTTCTCTTCTACTGGAGTGACGATGCGCCGGCGAATGCCGGAGCGGCGCGATTGTAGGTGACGGCCGTGGAGACGCGCCACGGAACCGGCGTTTCCAGCGCTGCGGCAGCGGGATTAATACCCTATACGGTATCTAAGACGTCGTGCCCGGCAGGGCATGCCGCGGGACGGACAAGATCGCAAGATCCGTCAGCCCCGTCGCAATCCGGGGCAGATCGGGGTGCGCCCGCGTTCCTAGAATTTCCGAACGATAACGACAACGGAGACAACGATGAGAACCACGAACAGGCCGGAGCGCGCCTGCGCGAAGCCGGCCGCCTTCATCCTCTGCGCGACCGCGCTGGCCCTGTCCGCGTGCGGCGGCCTGCGCGCGCCGGCCGGCGCCGACGCGGCGGCGAGCCCGGCGGCCCGCACGCTGGCGACGCCGCTGGCCGACGGGCGCACCGCCGAGGGCGGGGTCGTCGACGGATTCATGTTCGCCGAGAAGCCGGGCGACGTCGCGATCGATCCCGTCTCGTTCTCGAGCGGCGTGGCACGGGCCACCGGCGTGATCGAACCGCGCCACGGCAGCACCTGGGGCGGCATCGCGCTCTCGACCGCGCTGCAGCGCGGCGGCCGCGCGCTCGACGCGGGGGCGGCCCGCACGCTCGCGATCTCGCTTGCATCGGCGGGCTCGGGCGTACTGCGCGTACGGCTCGTCGGCCCGAACACCGCGTTGCGCGACAGCGGCTGCTATCCCGTCGCGATGGTTCGCGTCGACCCGGAGCTGAAGGAATACGCCGTCCCCATCGCGTCGTTCACCCCCGAGTCCTACTGCGGCGCGAACGCCCCCGCCGGCGCGGCGGCGGCCGCCGCGCTGACCGCGGTGGAGGTGGCCGACGCCGCCGTGACGCCGGGCCGCCGGCGCCAGGTCGACTTCAAGGTCGGCGTGATCCGCGCGCTGCCCTGATCGGCGTGCGCATGCGCCTGCGGCCGTTCCTTCCGGCGATGGTCGCCTGCGCGATCGCGTCGCCCGCCCTGCTCGCCAGGCCGGAGCAGGGCCTCGAGGCCTGGGTCCGCTTCGGCGGCCCCGCCAGCCTGGAGTCCGTGCGCGCCATCGTCGCGTCGGAGGTCCCCGGCGACGCGACCCTGCAGTCGCTGTCCGTGGACGACGGGATGCTGCGGGTCGACGGCCGGCTGGGCCTGGATCGCGGCAGCCGCTGGTCGACGCTGGGCGCCGAGATCGCCCCCGACGGCGTCGAGGCGGGCGCGGACATGAGCGCGGCCCGCGTCCTGAGGATCCGGCTCGCCTCCGCGGTGGCGCGGCCGCTGCGCGTGCGCATCAAGGGCAGCGACCGCGAGATCGGCAACGCGGGCTGCTATCCGGTGGTCGTGCAGATGGTGACTGCGGCACCTGCCGACTACCTGATGCCGCTGTCGGCCTTCCGTTCGCCGGGCTGGTGCGGCACGAGCGCGCCGTCCATCGAGCAGACGCTCCACGCCGTCCAGCGCGTGGAGGTGACGGCCAACGACGAGCCGGCCGGCGGCGTCAGCTTCTCGGTGGGCCGGATCGACTTCCTGGCCGACGACGGCGGCGAGCCGGAGCCGGGTCCTCGCCAGGCGCGCCAACGCGAGGAGCCGCCCGTCGCGATCGCCGCCGCGCCGGCCTCGCGGCCCGCGCCGGCGGGGCGCCGCAGGGCCGCCGCCGCGGGGCCGTCCGCCAGCGCGCCGGCCACGCCCAGGCGGGTCACCTGCGAGTTCAGCGTCCGCTACCAGCTGATGCTCTGCTACTGACCCGGTCGTCCAGAACCACAATGGCGACGGCGTCCCGTCGCTGATCGGGAAGGCCTGGGGCCGTCATCAGTAGCCTGCCGTGAAGCGGGCGCGGCTGTGTCGAGGCCGCTCGAGTTCGTCGACGAAGGCCACCGCGAAGTCTTCCATCGAGATCCAGCTGCGCCCGTGGGCGTCGACCAGCAGGGTGTCCGTTCCGAGCCTGAAATGCCCGGTGCGAAAGCCCGGGACGAACTCCGCCGAGGGCGACAGGAACGTCCAGTCCAGCGTCTTCTCGGCGCGCAGGGCGGCGAGGAACCTGCGCCCGGCCTCCGCCTCCTCGCGCTAGGCCTGCGGGAAGCCCGGCGAATCCAGCAGGGCCCGGCCGGGCGCCGTCTCGAGGCTGCCCGCGCCGCCCACCACCAGCAGCCGCGGCACATGCGCCCGCTTCGACGCGGCGATCAGCGCGTCGGCATCGGACGAGACGAAACGCGCCGCGCTGACGACCGCGTCGCACCCGGGTTGGCGCGCGTCAGCCGGCGTGCGACTTCACCCACGCCACGTACTTGTCCATCCAGCCTTGCAGGAAGGCCTTGCTGGCGGCGCCGATGCTGCCGTCCGCCTCGAACAGGCCCGCATGGGCGTGGATGAACGCCTCGGGCTGGCCCAGCACGGGGACGTCGAGGTAGGCCAGCACGTTTCGAAGGTGCTGCTGCGCGAGCGCCGTGCCGACGACGCCGACGGAGATGCCGATCACCCCGGCCGGCTTGCCCGCCCACGCGCTCTGGCCATAGGGGCGCGAGGCCTGGTCGATCGCATTCTTCAGCACGCCGGGCATCGAGCGGTTGTATTCGGGCGTCACGAACAGCAGGCCGGAGGCCGCCTGGATCTCGGCCTTCAGGCGCTTGACGGGCGCCGACTGGTTGGCGTCGTCGTCCTGGTCATAGAGGGGAAGGTCGCCGATCTCGACGTGCGTGAACGCGAAGTCCGCCGGCGCGAGCCTGGCCAGCCCGTTCGCCAGCTGGCGATTGAGGGAGTCGCGGCGAAGGCTGCCCACGATGACGGCGATGCGATGAGTGCTCATGAGTATCTCCATTTCTCAGCGTTGTGGCCGGCCGGCGAGCCGGCTGGCCGGGTGTGGGCTGGCAAGCGTACGCCCATCGGCCGTGAACGCAAGCCGGTCTCGTCGCGACCGCGAGCGTGCCGGCCCTAGCGCGACGGACGCCGGTCGGCCGCCGGTGGCCCGCCGGGCCCGACCACGCGCAGCACGGCCATCATGCCGTTGTCCTCGTGATCGACCAGGTGGCAATGGAAGGGAATGTCGCCCGCCAGTTCGGCCGGGAAGCTCATGCGGATGCGCACGCGGCCCGGCCGCACCGGGCCTTCCTTGCTGTGGAAGCCCGTGGCGGTCGCGTAGGGCACCTCCACGACGTCCAGTAGCTCGGGGGCGGCGGACGGCCTGCCGTCGACCTCCAGCACGCGGAAATGCAGCTGGTGGATGTGGAAGGTGTGCAGCTCGTTCGTCCAGTTCTCGATGACCCATTCCTCGGTGGTGCCGGCTTTCGCGACGATCGCGGGCCCGTCGCCCATCATGTAGGTGCGCAGGACGGCGCCGGGCTTGCGCTCGAAGATGTAGAAATCGGTCTGGTCGGCGGTGCCGGGCCGCGGGTACTCGGCCATCGCGATCACGCGGCGGCGATCCACCTTGCGCGACAGGACGCCGGAGAACACGCTGGGCGCCGCGGCGGGCGATGGCGCCGGCGCGGGGATCGCGGCGGCCGCCGTGCTCGCCGGATCGCCGGCGACCACCAGCGCCAGCCGGCGTTCGGGCAGGCGATCCCCGGCGCAGCCCGTGTCGATCGCATGCGTCACCAGCCAGGCCTTCGTGCCGGGTGGCGGGGCGGCCATCCAGAACTCGAGGCGTCCGCCGGGCGGCACGGCCTGGGCCTCGGTCGTGGGCGGCGGCCGCAGGCGATGCCCCGCGTCGTCCGACAGCGGGCTGCCGTCGCGCGCCACCACCTGCAGCGGCAACGCGCGGCCCTGCTCGTCCACCAGCGACAGGCTCAGGAAGGCATCGGTGGCCGCGTTCAGCAGTTGCCAGAATTGCCGCGTGCCGGCGCCGATCTCCACCCGCGCCAGCGCGGCGTCGGGCGCGTCCCCGACCGGCACGGGCGTCCCGTTCAGGCTGATCTGGTCGATGCCGGCGTTGGAGGTGCACAGCAGCTCGTGCGCGGTGTCCACCGTGCCGGCGACGGCCCGGCCGTGCGCCGGCGAGGGCGGGCCCGCGGGCGCCGCGGTCATGGATGCGGCGGGCGTCTTGCCGGCGTCCTGGTCCTGCGTCTGGCGCACCACCAGCACGCGCTCGACGACGCCGGCGGCGCGGCGCGCGTCGTGTTCCGGGCCTTCGACGACGATGGCGCCGGTCAGCCCCATGAGCATCTGCGCCTGCACCTCGCCGTGCACGTGCGGGTGGTACCAGTAGAGTCCCTCGGGCATGGCCGCGGGGATCCGGTAGCGATACGTGAACTCGCGCCGGCCGCAGGCGGCCGGGCCGACCGCCGGATCGGTGCAGACGGTCATCACGTCGTCCTGCGGCGCCACGGGCGGCACCGCGAAGCCGTGCACGTGCAGGTTGGTGGCGCCCGTGGCCGCGTGGTGCATGCCGGGCGTCACCTTGTAGTAGCCCGCTGCTTCGGGCACCGCGGCGTTGGCGGTCTTGAGCGTGCCGGGCGTCATCACGGCCTCGATCGCGGCCGGGTCGACGATCTCGTTGCGCAGCGTCAGCACGAGATCGGCGCCCTGGCGGGTGCGGATCACCGGCGCGTCCGCGAGGCCGCCCGCCACGTAGCAGAGGTGGCCGCCGTCCTGGCGCACCGTGAGCGTGGCGCCGTCGCGCTCGGCCAGCAGCTCGGGCATCTCGTGGCCGGGCTCCGGCACGCCGGCGCCGCAGGGCGCGGCGGCGGTGCTGAGGGGATCGAACGCGGGCGCCACGACGGCGCTCGCCGCGACCGCTTGCGCGGACGCGGCGAGCAGCGCCGAGGCCAGGGCGAGGCTCGCCCGACTCATCGGGCGGAGCCGCTTTCCGTTCGAGGCGTCACTTGAACAGGTCGGACATCACTTCCACGCCGCTGTCGCAGGCGTGGTTGAGGCAGGGCAGGTTGAAGGCGGCGTCCAGCGTCTTGGTCAGCGAGTAGTGGTCGTAGTACTTCGTGCTCGCGACGCGGTGCTTGCCATAGTTCGTGTCGACGATCGTCACCACCTGGTTGGACGTGCGGGTGCTGTAGTCGTTCTCGTCCCACAGCACGACGATGGCGCTGCGCTTCTCGGCCCACACGCGCGAGGCCTTGATCGCGGTGACGATGCGCTGCACGGCGAGGTCGCCCTGCAGGATCAGCGACGGGTTCAGGCCGGTCTGCGTGCCGTTGTCGTCAGCGTCGTAGTTGCAGAACGCGGTGCCGTTGCCGCGGCCGTGCATGTCCTCGCACTGGTTGGGCGCGATGAACGCGAAGTTGGGCACGCTGCCCGCCTTCAGGTCGGCGTACAGGCCGTGCTCGCCGTCGAACGAGGCGACGCGGCGCAGGCTCAGCTCGGGCTCGCGCCCCTCCTGCACGGACGCGAAGTACGCGAACGGGTTGTGCTTGACGGCGTACAGGTAGACGACGTTGGCGGCGCTCACCGGATTGCCCGCCGTCGACAGCGCGGCGAAGTCGCTGGTGACGGACACGCCGGCGGCGTTCTTGCCGCCGACGCTGTAGAAGCCGTCGCTCACGTTGACGCCGTCGGCGCCGCCCAGGGGCAGGCCTTCCTGGTAGCTCTTCCACGACTTGCCGGCGCGCACGAGCTGGTCGGCGATGGAGATGCCGTCGATGTTGGTGCTCGAGGCGATGGACCTCGTGCCGTCGATATTGGTCAGCGGCGGCGCGGACGTCTCGTTCATCGTGAGGTCCAGCGCGGGCGTGGGCGCGTCGGTGCCGCGGGCGCCGCCGATCGGGCACAGCAGGCCCGTGCTCGGGCTGTCGGTGTTGGTCGGGCGGCCCGGGGCGATGTTGGGGATGCAGGCCGTGTTGTGCCAGTCGGGGTACTGGTCGGACAGGTTGTTGAAGTTGGAGCCGCCGACGACCTCGAGGTAGTTCGTGAGGCTCGGATGCGCGATCGCGTAGTAGTTCTTCGCGACGTTGGCCTTGGCCATCAGCGCGTTGATGAACGGCGCCTGCGGGTTGCCGGCGACCTGCGCGTAGGCGTGGTTCTCCATCATGATCACGAACACGTGGTCGAGCTCGGGGATGCCTTCGGGCACGCGGCCCTGGCCGGCCTGCGCGGCCCCCACTGCGAAAAAGGCGGCGATGCACGTCGCGAGAACGAGTTTCTTCATGGCTGTCTGGCTCCAGGATTGTCGTTAGGAGGTGGATGGCCCGTGGCGTGACGCCGCGCTGCTGTCGACCATTCCCGATCATGTGGAGCCCATGTGACGAATCCGTGTCGCGCGGGCGTGGCGCGCCGTGGTCGTACAGGTTGCCGCAAGGCCAGCTTAGGGGGTGGGGGAGCGTGTCACCGCGCTGACATTGCGCCTTCCTAGCCTCGCCTTCGGCTTTCCCGTCCCATCCCCACCGCTCCGATCCCGGAGCGTCTCCCTCGCATCAGGAGCATCCATGACGACGAATTCGAACCGGCGCGACTTCCTCCGCCTCGCGGCAATGGCCGGCGCGGCCGGCGCCAACGCCATGCCCGGCCTCATCCAGAAGGCCCTGGCGATTCCCGCGCGGCGCGACACGGGCACGCTGAAGGACGTCAAGCACATCGTGATCCTGATGCAGGAGAACCGTTCCTTCGACCACTACTTCGGCAGCATGAAGGGCGTGCGCGGCTTCGGCGATCCGCGTCCCGCGACGCTGCCCAACGGCAAGACGGTCTGGCACCAGCCGAACAACGGCGGCGAGTTGCTGCCGTTCCATCCGGACGCGCCCAACCTGGGCCTGCAGTTCCTGGACGGCACGCCGCACGACTGGTCGACGACGCACCAGGCCTGGAACGGCGGCCGCTACGACCAGTGGGTGGCGGCCAAGGGCACCAACACGATGGCCTACTTCACGCGCAAGGACATCCCGTTCCACTACGCGCTGGCCGACGCGTTCACGCTGTGCGACGCGTACCACTGCGCGCTGCTGGGTCCCACCGATCCGAACCGGTACCACATGTGGACGGGCTGGGTCGGCAACGACGGATCGGGCGGCGGCCCGGTCGTCGACAACGCCGAGGCGGGCTACGGCTGGTCGACCTTCCCAGAGAAGCTGCAGGCCGCGGGCATCAGCTGGAAGGTCTACCAGGACGTGGGCACCGGCCTGACCGCCGACGGCTACTGGGGCTGGACCAGCAACCCCTACATCGGCAACTACGGCGACAACTCGCTGCTGTACTTCCACCAGTACCAGAACGCGCTGCCGGGCTCGCCGCTGTACCAGGGCGCGCGTATCGGCACCAATGTGGCCGCGGATCCCGCGCAGACCTTCTTCGACCTCCTGAAGGCCGACGTGGCCGCGGGCACGCTGCCGCAGGTGTCGTGGATCGTGGCGCCGGAGGCGTTCAGCGAGCATCCGAACTGGGCGCCCAACTACGGCGCCTGGTACACGTCGCAGGTGCTGGAGATCCTCACGTCGAACGAGGACCTGTGGAGCCAGACGGCGCTGTTCGTCACGTACGACGAGAACGACGGCTTCTTCGACCACGTGGTGCCGCCGACGCCGGCGCAGACCCCCGCGCAGGGCCAGTCCACCGTGGCGGTGACCAACGACTTCTTCGCCGGCAGCGCGAGCTACCCGGCCGGCCCGTACGGACTGGGCCAGCGCGTCCCGATGATCGTGGTGTCGCCGTGGACGCGCGGCGGCTGGGTCTGCTCCGAGGTGTTCGACCACACCTCGCTGATCCGCTTCATCGAGCAGCGCTTCGGCGCCGGCCACGGCGGTCTGGCGGAGAGCAACATCACGCCGTGGCGCCGCGCCGTGTGCGGCGACCTGGTGGCGGCCTTCAACTTCGCCAATCCCAACGAGGCGGTTCCCGCGTTGCCGTCCACGACGGGCTACGTGCCGCCCGACGCGCTGCGCCACGCCAGCTACGTCCCGATCCCACCGTCGGTGCAGGCCATGCCGAAGCAGGAGCCCGGGGTGAAGTGGTCGCGCGCGCTGCCCTACGACCTGGTCGCGCGCGGCCGCATCGATTCCGTGCATCGGACGTACGCCATCGACTTCGTCAACCGCGGCACGGCCGGCGCGGTGTTCCGCGTGAGCGTGGCCGGGAGCGCGGACGCCCCGCGCACCTACACCGTGGAGGCCGGCAAGCGCCTGCACGACGCCTGGACCACGGTGCCGGCCAACGGGCTCTATGACTTCGTCGTCACCGGCCCCGGCGCGTTCCATCGGCGCTTCAGCGGCGATTCGAAGGCGGCCGTCGCGCCGGAGGTGCATGCCGAACACGAGGGCTTCGGCGGCGAGGCCGTGCGCCTGCGCCTGTCCAACGAGGGGACGACGCCGGTGCGGCTCACGCTCGCGGCCAACGCCTACTCGCACGCGCCGGCGCGCCACGTCCACCTGGCGGCGGGCGAGAGCGTGGACGAACGCTGGTCGGTCGCCGACAGCGTCGGCTGGTACGACCTGTCGGTGACCTGCGACGCCAGCCCGGCCTTCCTGCGCCGGCTGGCGGGCCGCGTCGAGAACGGCAAGCCGCGGGTGAGCGATCCGGCGACGGCCTGAACCTGTGCATGAGGAAGGCCGCGGGGCCTTCCTCGCTCCTCGCGCAGAGCCGTTTCGAATATGACAGGACTATGACGTTGTGCTGCGCAACAAACGCACGAACCCGTGGGTCTTCACAATCGAGACGGGTGTGCGGCTGTCGATACTGACGGCGATGGGGTGCAGCTTCCCGCACCTCGCTCCATTCGACCGCCCATGCCTTCTCGTTTCGACCATCGCGCGCTGTCCGTGCGTTCCAGATTGATCATCGTGGCGGGCCTGTGCACCGCGCTCGCCGTCCTGCCGACGACCCTGCTGGCCGTCCGCTTCCTGTCCGACTATTCCGACGCGCACCGGGAGTCCGCCTCGCTGGCCAGCCAGCGCGGCTGGCAGTCCGTGATCTCGGCCATGTCGCGGCATGCGGTGCTGGTGGCGGCGGCGCGCGTCAAGCCCGAGGCCGAGGAGTCCCGCAAGTCGGCGGCCGTCGACTTCGCGCGCGCGATGGCGTCCCTGCAGGGAGCCCTCGCGGCGGACGGGGCGTCCCCCCGCCAGCGCGCCGCCGCCGAGCACATCAAGCAGGCATTCGACGACCTGGCCGCCGCCGCCGCGCGCAAGGAACTCGTGCCGGCGCAACTCGTGATCCGCGAACAGGCCATGGAGACGGAGGCCTTCGGCGCGATCGAATCGCTGGCCAACGACGCCGGCCTCGAGCTCGACCCGCAGGCGTCGGCGCATTACCTCATCCATGCCGGGCTGCATAGCGCGCCGCGCGTCAGCAGCGCCCTGTCGGAGCTGAGCTCGATCGCCGCCGCGATCGCCATCGATGACATCGCGCTCGTCTCCGCGGCGTCGACGCGGTACCACCTGCAGGCGGAGGCGCTTCGCACCGATCTCGCCGAGGCGGGCCGGGACAACCCGCGGCTCGCGGCGCAGTTCGCCCCCGTGCTGGCCCAGCTCAAGACGCAGCGCGAGATGGTGGACGGCGCGCTGGCCGCCGCCGCGCTCGACGTCAACTACCCGCTGGCCAAGATGAGCCAGGCGCTCGACGAGGCGACGCAGTTGCAGATGCAGCTGTCGCAACGGGCCTTCGACAGCGTGGAGCAGCAGCTGCGGGAGCGCAGCGACGCGCTTCGCCTGCGCGCCCTGGGCGTGCTGGCCGCCGTGGCGCTCGGCCTGCTGGGCGTCGGCTTCGTCCTGTGGCGCACGGTGTCGAACATCCTGCGCGCGGTGCTGCGCGTGGTGGACGCCACCGAACGGATCTCCGCCGGCGACCTGACGCGCGCGGTGCCGGCCGATCGCGGCGACGAACTCGGGCGCGTCCTGTCGGCGATCGCGTTGATGCAGCAGCGGCTGCGCGACCTCGTCGCCCAGATCCACTCGACGTCCTCGCGCATCACGCATGCGGCGGCCGAGATCGCCAGCGGCAACCACGATCTCAGCGAGCGCACCGAAAGCACGGCGGCCGACCTGCAGTCCACCGCCAGCGACATGGATCGCTTCGCGTCGTCCGCGCGCGGCGGCGCCGACTCGGCGCGCGAGGCCAACGACTTCGTCCAGCAGGCCTCGAGCGCGGCGCTGCAGGGCGGCGACGTGGTCACGCGCGTGGTCGCCACGATGCAGGGCATCGAAGGCAGCTCGCGGCGCATCGCCGAGATCACGGGCGTCATCGACGGCATCGCGTTCCAGACCAACATCCTCGCGCTCAACGCCGCCGTCGAGGCGGCACGCGCCGGCGAGCACGGGCGCGGATTCGCGGTGGTGGCCAGCGAGGTCCGCTCGCTCGCGCAGCGCTCGGCGCAGGCCGCGCGCGAGATCAAGGCGCTGATCCAGACCTCGGTGGAGCGCATCACCGACGGCAGCCGCCTTGCCACCGAGGCCGGCGGCGCGATGCAGGACATCGTCGCGCGCATCGGCGAGGCGACGCGCCGCATGGGCGACGTCACGACGGGCGCGGGCGTGCAGGTCGAGCAGATCGGCCGCATGCGCGGCGCCATCGAGCGCCTCGACGGCCTGACCCAGCAGAACGCCGCGCTGGTCGAGCAATCCGCGGCCGCCGCCGAATCGCTGCGCGACCAGGCGGACCAGATGCACGGCCTGGTGGGCGTGTTCCGACTCTCCGACCGCGACGACCTCGAGGTGCCCTGCGCATGATCGCCACAAATGAAGTCACCGTCGTCGGTCAGCCGCGACGCCTGCGCGATCCGTCCGTGCGGGGCCTGATCGCCCGACGGGTGCTGGACGTGCACTTCCAGCCCATCGTGGCCCTCGATGGCGCCGCGGTCTACGGCCACGAGGCCCTGGTGCGGACGCCGGCGGGCTGCCACTGGGCCAATCCGGATGCGCTGTTCGCCGCGGCGCGCGCCGAGGAGATCAGCATCGAGCTCGAGATCGAGTGCGTGCGCATCGCGCTGGAGCGTTGGGCGACGCGATCGGTCTCCGGCAAGCTGTTCATCAACCTCAGCGCCAGCGCCTTGCTGGCCGCGATCGGCCTGCGCGGCCTGCAGCAGTCGCTCGAGCTGATCCGCTCGCTGGGCGTGGCCACCGCGTCCATCGTCATCGAACTGACCGAGCACGAGCACGTGCGCGACGTGGAGATGCTGAAGTCCGCCACCGCCGTGCTGCGGCGCCACGGCATCTCCGTGGCGCTGGACGACTTCGGCGACGGCCGCTCCAGCCTGCGCCTGTGGTCGGAGCTCAAGCCCGAGATCGTCAAGATCGACAAGTACTTCACGCGCGACCTGGCCACCAGCGGCGACAAGCTGCAGACGATGCGCGCGCTGCTGCAGATCGCCGACACCTTCGGCTCCAGCCTGGTGGCCGAGGGCGTGGAGACCGCCGACGAGCTGCGGGTCGTGCGCGACCTCGGCATCCGCTTCGCCCAGGGCTACTACCTCGGCCGGCCCGCGCCGCTGCCGGTCGTGGCGCCCCTGCGCGAGGCGCACGAGGTGCTGCATGCGCGCGAGATCGCGGTGTTTCCGGAGCGCCAGCGCGTGGGCTACGGCAGCGTCACCGCGGAGCGGCTGCTGATCCCGGCGCCGTCGCTGTCGCTGGCCGGAACGCACGGCGAGGCGCTGGCGCTGTTCGAACGCCACCCGGAGCTGCATGCGCTGGCCATCGTGGACGGCGATCGTCCGGTGGCGCTCGTCAACCGCCATGACTTCGTGCTGAGCTATGCCAAGCCGTACTTCCGCGAGCTGTACGAGCGCCGGCCGGCCCTGACGCATGCCAACGCGACGCCGCTGCAGCTGGACGTGCATACCAAGGTGGACGACCTGACGGCGGTGCTCACCTCGAGCGACCAGCGCTACCTCACCGAAGGCTTCGTGCTGACGGAGGCCGGCCGCTACCGTGGCCTGGGCACCGGCGAGCAACTGGTCCGCGCGGTGACCGAGACCCGCATCGAGGCGGCGCGCCACGCCAACTCGCTCACCTTCCTGCCCGGCAACATCCCCACCACCGTGCACATCGAGCGCCTGCTCGCGAGCGGCAGGTCGTTCCACGCATGCTACGGCGACCTGAACCACTTCAAGCCGTTCAACGACCAGTACGGCTACTGGCGCGGCGACGAGATGATCCTGCTGGCCGCGCGCATCATCTCGTCGAACTGCGATCCGCAGCGCGACTTCCTGGGCCACGTCGGCGGCGACGACTTCATCGTGCTGTTCCAGAGCGACGACTGGGAATCGCGGTGCCACCAGATCGTCGAGACCTTCAACCGGCGGGCGCGCGGCCTGTTCGACGACGACGCCCTGGCGACCGGCGGCATCCAGGCCGAGGATAGGCACGGCGTGATGCGCTTCCATCCGCTGACGACGCTGTGCATCGGCGCCGTCGAGGCGACCCCGCAGCGCTACCCGCGCCCGGAGGACGTGGCGAGCGCCGCCGCGATCGCGAAGCGCCATGCCAAGGCGCAGAACCTGGCGCTGTACCTGCTCGCCTGAAGCCGGTCCTAGTTCGCAGTCGGCGCGAGGGAGACCTTCTTCGCCTGGGCGAGCCACTCCTCGATGGCCGCGGCGGGCGCCATGCCGGGCAGCGAGCGGCCGTCGGCGCCGACGATCGTCGGGGTGCCCACGACGCCCAGCGATTCGCCGAGCGCCAGGTTGCGCCTGAGCGGGTTGTCGCACTCGGTCGTGGCGATGGTCTCGACGTGGGTCACGACGCGGTGCCACAGCTGCGCCCGGCCCTTCTCGTCGGCCTGGCACCAGATCGACTGCGCCTTGCGCGCCGCGTCGGAATGCAGCGACTCGATCGGGAACAGGAAGATGTAGATCGTGACGTCGTCGAGCTTGTCGAGTTCCGGCTCCAGGCGCTGGCAGTAGGGGCAGTCCGGATCGCTGAAGACGAACAGCGTCCGGCGGCCCTTGCCGTTGACGCGGACGATGGCGTCGTGCAACGGCAGCTTGCGCACGTCGATCAGCGACAGCACCTCCTGCCGCGCCGCGGTCAGGTCGTCGTTGGTCGTCATGTCCACCAGCGAGCCGAGCATGAAATACCGGCCCGTGCGGTCGGTGTAGGCGATCTTGCGGCCCATCACCACTTCGTAGAGGCCCTTGACCTGCGCCGGCGCGACGCTGGTGAAGGTGCGCGTCGGGTACAGCTGCTTCAGCCGGGCCAGGATCGCCGCGCTCTCGTCGGCGGCGAGGCTGGCGCCGCTCAGGGACACGGCGAGCGCGGCGAGCGCCGCAAGACGAAGGGAGGTTTTCATGGGATGCGGGCGGTCCGGGGTTGCGCTCGAGGAGCGGCGACTGTGACTCGCGCATGTGACGGACCGGTGTATTCCCGTAGTCCGTCCCGCTCGACAGGCCCCTTCGGACCATGCGGCGTCACACGGCCGGGTCACTTTGCGAGCCCACACTGATTCGCATCGGGCCGTTCCCGGCATGCGCCGGCCAGGCCCTCCAAGAACAAACATCTTCCGCGAGCGCGACGAGCATGAAAATCATCCTGCTTAGCATGAACTTTGCGCCCGAGCTCACGGGGATCGGCAAGTACTCGGGCGAGATGGCCGACGAGCTCGTTCGCCGCGGACACGAGGTGGTGGTGGTGTGCGCGCCGCCGTACTACCCGAAGTGGGACCTGGCGCGCGGCTACTCCAACCAGGCGTACACGCGCGAGCAGACTAAGCCGGGCCTCACGGTGATGCGCTGCCCGGTGTGGCTGCCCAAGCGCCTTGGCGGCCTGTCGCGCCTGCTGCATCTCGCGAGCTTCGCCGCGTCGAGCTTTCCGGTCCTGATGCGCCTGGTGGCGGGTCGGCCTGCGCTGGTGTTCGTCGTCGCGCCGGCGCTGTTCGCCGCGCCGGCCGGCTGGCTCACCGCGCGCCTGTGCGGCGCCACTGCCTGGCTGCACGTGCAGGACTTCGAGATGGACGCGGCCTTCGAACTGGGCCTGCTCAGGGGCGCCTTCATCCGCAAGCTGGTCCGCGCCGGCGAGCGGCGCCTGATGGGCGCGTTCGATCGCGTATCGACGATCTCGCGCCGCATGCTCCGGCAACTCGATTCCAAGGGCGTGGGCGTCGAACGGCGCGAGCTGCTGCCAAACTGGGTCGACATCGACCAGGTGGTTCCGGGCGATCGCTCTCCGGACCTGCGGCGCATGCTGTCCATCGGCGACCAGCAGACGGTCTGCCTGTTCTCCGGAACGCTCAATCGCAAGCAGGGACTGGCCGCCGTCGTCGACGCGGCGCGCCTGCTCGCGTCGCGCCGCGACATCGTGTTCGTGATCTGCGGCAACGGCGAGCTTCGCAAGTCGCTGGAGGACGCGTCGCGAGACCTTGCGAACGTCCGCTTCCTCGACCTGCAGCCGCTGGCTCGATTGAACGAACTCCTGAACATGGCCGACGTGCACCTGCTGCCGCAGCTGCGCGGCGCGGCCGATCTCGTGATGCCGTCCAAGCTCGGGGGCATGCTCGCCAGCGGCCGGCCGGTGGTCGCCGCGGCGGCGCCGGGGACGGAGATCGCGGCGGTGGTCGAGGGCTGCGGCGTGGTCACCGAGCCCGAGTGCGCGCAAGGCATCGCCGACGCCGTCGTCGAACTCGCGAGCGACGAGGAACGGCGCCTGCGCCTCGGCGTCGCCGCGCGCGACTACGCGCATCGCAACTTCGCCACGGGCGCGGTGTTCGATCGCCTGGACCTGTCGCTGGAGCGCGCGCGCCACGCGTCGCGTCCCGCTGGAATGCCTGTCGCAGCCGCACGTTGACATCGCTCTTCTTCACGTTCACATCGCGAGGCCGACACACTTCACTGCCACGTCACATTGACGGCACAGACTGCAGCACTCCGTTCTCCGGCCCGTGCCCATGACCCGTCAACGACATAGCGGTTTCACGCTGCTCGAACTTCTCGTGGTGATGGTCATCATCGGGCTGCTGGCCGCGTACGTCGGGCCGAAATACTTCTCGCAGATCGGCAAGTCCGAGGTCAAGACGGCGCGCGCGCAGATCGTGGCGTTCGAGAAGTCGCTCGAGCAATACCGGCTCGACGTCGGCAGCTTTCCGACGACCGAGCAGGGCTTGGCGGCGCTCGTCGCGCGGCCCGCGAACGCCGCGCGATGGGACGGGCCCTATCTGGCGAAGGCGGTGCCGCTCGATCCCTGGGGCCACGCGTACGTCTACAAGTCCCCGGGCGACCACGGGGAGGTCGACCTGATCTCGCTGGGCCGCGACGGACAGCCGGGCGGCGAGGGACTCGACGCCGACATCGGCAACTGGTGAGGCCATGCAGTTCGCGATCCAGGCCATCCATCGAATGCAGTCGGTTTCGCTCGAGATCGACGCGATCGACATGGCCGACGCGCGGCGCCAGGCCGAGACGCGGGGATACGCGATCGTCGCGATCCGCGCCGCGCGCGGGCAATGGTTCAAGGCGCGCGGGCGAGCGTCATTCCCGCTGCTGCAGTTCAACCAGAGCCTCCTGATCCTGTTGCGGGCCGGCCTGTCCATCGTGGAGGCCATCGACACGCTGGCCCAGCGCGAGACCCGCGGCGACGCGCGCCGCATCCTGCTCGACCTGCGCGAGCAGCTGGGCACGGGCCTCACGCTGTCGGCGGCCCTCGAGCGCCACCGCGCGGTGTTTCCCGCGCTCTACGTGGCGGGCGTGCGCGCCAACGAGCGCACGGGTGGCCTCGTCGAGGCCATCGAGCGCTTCATCCTCTATCGCGCGCAGGCCGAGCAACTGCGCAAGCGCATCGTCGGCGCCGCGGTCTATCCGGCGCTGATCCTCGCGGTGGGCGCGCTTGTCATCGGCTTCCTGCTGCTGTACGTCATCCCGCGCTTCAGCCAGGTGTTCGAGGACATGGGCGACCGCATCCCGGCGATGTCGCGGCTTCTGCTGCAATGGGGGCAGTTCGTCCATGCGCACGGACTCGCGGTGCTGCTGGGCATGGTCGCCCTGGTCGCCGGCGCGGTCGCCGCCTTGCGCACCGCGGCCGTGCGGGGCGCGCTGGCGCGCCGCGTCACGCGCCTGCCGCGCATCGGCGAATACGTCAGGACGTACCAGCTCGCGCGCTTCTACCGTGCGCTGGGCCTCCTGCAGCAGGCCGGCATCCCGATCCGGCCCGCGCTGGAGATGGTCGAGGGCCTGCTGCCGCCGAGCCTGCACGCGTCCCTGGCCGGCGCGCGGCGCGACATCGGCGAGGGGCGCAGCCTGTCGGACGCCTTCGAGAACAACGGCCTGACGACGATCGTGGCCGCGCGCCTGCTGCGCGTCGCCGAGAACACCGGGCGGATGGGCGAGATGCTGGAGCGCACGGCGATCTTCCACGAGGACGACATCGCGGAGGCCCTCGACTGGTTCATCCGGCTGTTCGAGCCCGCGCTGATGATCGCCATCGGCCTGATCATCGGCCTGATCGTGCTGTTGATGTACGCGCCGATCTTCGAGCTGGCCGGGAGCCTGCAATGAACGCGAGCGTCGGCGTGGAACGGCACGCGGCCCTGCGCGCCGCGCCGCTGACGCCGGGCGTGCTGGCGGCGGCGCGCGCGCGCGCCGGGCAGTTCCAGCGGCCGCTGCTGGAGATCCTGCAGGACGAGCTCGGCGTCGATGCCTCCGCGCTGGCCGACCTGATCGGCGCGGCGATGGAGATGGACGTCGCCGGCATGGCGCAGCTGAGCGCGTGGCGGCCGGCGTTCGAGCGACTGCCGTACGCCGAGTCGGCGCAGCGCGGCTGCATCGCGTTCGACGCCGGCGCGACCTGGGGCGTCGTCGTGTCCGACCCGTTCGACGCGGCGCTGGCCGACTGGTGCAACGCGCGGCTGGGCCCGGTGCCGCGGTGGTGGGTGGCGGCCGCGGGCGACATCGCGGCGTTCCTGGCGCGCCAGGAGGACTCGATGCGGGCCATCGACAGCGCGCTGCCGGCGGGCGCCGCGCCGGACGCGGGCGACGACGATCTCGAGCACCTGTCGATCCGTTCCATCGGCGAAGGCACCAGCGTCGTCGTGCGCCTGGTGCAGTCCACGCTCTACGACGCCCTCAAGAGCGGCGCGAGCGACGTCCATCTCGAGTCGCACCTGAACGGCCTGGTGATCAAGTACCGGCTGGACGGTATGCTGATCCAGGCCGGCGCGCCGGAGGGCCGCGAGCTGGCCGAGCAGGTGCTGTCGCGCCTGAAGGTGATGGCGGAGCTCGACATCGCCGAGCGCCGCATCCCGCAGGACGGCCGCTTCCGGCTGCGCGCGCTCGGCCGCGCGGTGGACTTCCGCGTGTCCATCATGCCCAGCATCCATGGCGAGGACGCCGTGGTGCGCGTGCTGGACAAGCAGGCGATGGTCGACCAGGCGGCGGGCCTGCGGCTCGACGTGCTCGGGTTCGACGACACGACGCTGGCCGCATTCCGCCGCCTCGCCCGCGATCCCTATGGCCTGCTGCTGGTGACCGGGCCCACGGGCAGCGGCAAGACCACGACGCTCTACGCGGCGTTGTCGGAGATCAACCACGGCGACGACAAGATCATCACGATCGAGGATCCCGTGGAGTACCAGCTGCCGGGCATCCTGCAGATCCCGGTCAACGACAAGAAGGGCCTGACCTTCTCGCGCGGCCTGCGCTCGATCCTGCGCCACGATCCCGATCGCATCATGGTGGGCGAGATCCGCGACCCGGACACCGCGCAGATCGCCATCCAGGCGGCGCTCACCGGCCACCTGGTGCTGTCGACCGTGCACGCGAACAACGCGTTCGACGTGATCGGCCGCTTCACGCACATGGACGTCGATCCGTACAGCTTCGTGTCGGCGTTGAGCGGCGTGCTCGCCCAGCGCCTGCTGCGCCTGAACTGCGTGCACTGCGTGCGTACGGTGAGCGTGGACGACGCGCAACTGCAGGCCGCGGCCATCGACCCGGCGCGCGCGCGCGGACGGCGCCTGTGCGCCGGCGCCGGTTGCGGGAAGTGCCGCGGCACGGGCTACAAGGGGCGCCGCGCGGTGGGCGAGCTGCTGGTGCTGGACGACGAACTGCGCGAACTCGTGGTGGCGCGCGCGCCGGTGCGCCAGATCAAGGAGGCGGCGCGGCGCAAGGGAACGCGGTTCCTGCGCGACGCCGCCGTCGAACTGCTTCTCGATGGCCACACCAGCCTGGCCGAGGTCAATCGTGTCACTCTGGCGTCCTGAACCGCTGCAACTCGCCTTGCCCGACCACCTGCCGATGGCGGAGGCCGTGGCCGAACTCGCGTCGCGCGTCTCCGCCCTCGCGCCGCGGCGCGGCACGCGCATCGCCTGCGTCGTTCCGGCCCCGTTCGTGCGCTACGTCCTGGTGCCCTGGAACGCGGAGATGCAGGGGCGCCGGGCGCGAGCGGTGTTCGCCGAGCACTGCTTCCGCGAGACCTATGGCGAGCTCGCCCGCGAGTGGGTGGTGCGGGTCGATCGGGGCCGCTTCGGGCAGGCCACGCTCGCCTGCGCGATGAATGCCGGGCTGCTCGAAGGACTCGCGCGCATGGCGCAAGAGAGCGGCCTGGTGCTCGATTCGGTGCAGCCGGCGCTGATGCACGCGTTCAACGCCATGCCGGCGCGCCTGGCCACCGGCAGCACCTGGATCGTCGTGCCGGGCTGCGGCACGCTGACGCTGCTGCTGGTGGAGGACGGCCGTCCCCTGCGGGTCGCGCTCGCCGCCGGCGCCATCGAGCGCCTGGACGCCTGCCTGCGGCGCGAATGGTTCGCGCTCGGCCGCGAAGGCACCTGGTCGCACGTGCGCGTCTGCGCCGCGGCGCCGGTTCCCGAATCGTTGGCGGCCTGAACATGGACGCGTTGCGGATCGACTTCCATCCGCGCGCCGCGCGCGCGACGCCCCCGCTCGCTTGGGCGGCGCTGGTCCTGGCGTGCGCCGGCGCGGCGATCGCCGGTTCGAACCTCAAGCGGAGCAGCGACGCGCTGGCCGACCTGCAGGCGCGCCACGACCTGCTGGAGGCGCGCGCCCGGCCCGCGGCGCGGCGCGCCGAGGTGGTCGGGCCCGAACTGGCGGCCCGCATCGCCTCGGCGAACCAGGCCATCGATGCGCTGGCGGTGCCGTGGTCCGCGCTGTTCCGCTCGGTCGAATCGGCCGATGCCCGCGGTCTCGGCGTGATGTCCCTGGTTCCGAACGCGCGCACGCACCTGCTCCGGCTCAGCGGAGAGGCGCGGACGGTGCCCGAGCTGCTTGCCTACGTCGACCGGCTCGCTGCGCTGCCCCTGCTGCGGCAGGTCCGGCTCGAAGGCTACGAGACCGTGCGGCGCGAGGGCGTCGACGTGGTCTCGTTCACCGTGGCGGCCGCATGGCGGACCGATTGAACCGCTGGCGCTGGCAGGCGTGGCGCCTGCTCGAGCGCGGCGGCCCGGTGGGTGTGGCCGCCGTCGCCGTGGGCGCGATCGCGCTCGCGGCGTGGGCGGTGGCGGGCGTGTCGCTGCAGGCGCGCGCCGGCGCATTGGCCTCGGACAACGAGGCGCTGCTGCGGCGCTCCGCCGCCGGAGCCCGCGCCGCGAGCGCACCCCTCGGAACGCAGCAGCAGCTGGTGGCGTTCGAGCAGGCGTTTCCCGGCTCCGCGGACCTGGGTGCCAGCTATTCGCGGCTCTGGAACGTCGCCCGGCGCCATGGCGTGGCCCTGCGGCAGGCGGAATTCAAGCTGTCGGAAGGCGGGCAGGACGAGTTCCAGCGCTACACCATCCTGCTGCCCGTGACGGCCGACTACGCATCGCTGCGCGCCTTCGTCGCCGACGCGCTGGCCGACCTGCCCGGACTCGCGCTCGAGGAGATGAACGTGCGGCGCGGCGACTCGAAGTCGCTGCAGCTCGACGCGCGCCTGAACTTCGTCCTGTTCGTGCGACGCGGGGAGGCCGCATGGCCGAACTGACGCCGGGCCGCAGGCGCGCGGCGATGGCGTTCGTGGCGATCGGCATCGGGCTGATCGTGCAGCGGACCATCGCCTCGGCGGGCGATGCCGACGTGGTGGCGCCCGTCGCGCGCGATGGCCGCGTCGCGCCTTCGGACCCCGCGCCCGCTCCGCATGCGCCGGCGCGAGCGGCGAGTGCCGGCGGAGCGCTGCTGCGACTGGATCGCCTGCGCCGCGACGCGCCCTTGCCGGCGGAGGGTGCCAGCGAGCCGCCGCTGTTCGCCGTGCAGTCGTGGCAGCCCCCGCCGCCGCCGCCTCCACCTCCGGCCCCGCCCGAGGCGCCGGACGCGCCGCCGTTCCCCTACGCCTACCTGGGCGGCCTGTCGGACGACAGCGGCCGCACCGCTTTCTTCAATCGCGCCGATCGCGTGCTGGCCGTTCGCGCCGGCGAGACCGTCGACGGTTCCTTTCGCGTCGACCACCTGGATGAGACCTCGATGACCGTGACCTATGTCCCGCTGAACCAGACCCGGCAGGTGCCGCTCGGAGGCGCGCGATGAGGGCCACGCGGATCGCGGCCGCGTGCCTCGCGGCGCTGGCGCTGGGCGGCTGCGCGCCGGGCAGGGACTTCCTCAACGACGGCCAGCGGCTGCTGGATCAGGGCCATCCCGAGGAAGGCCTGCAGCAGCTGGAGCGGGCGGCCAGCGCGGAGCCGGGCAACGCCGGCTATCGCATGACGCTGATCCGCCAGCGCGAGACCCAGACCGGCCTGATGCTCACGCGGGCGGACGCGGCGCTCGCCGGCGGCCGGCTCGACGATGCGGCCGGCCTCTACGAGCGTGCACGCGCGCTGTGGCCCGACCAACCGCGAGCGCGCGCGGGCCTCGAGGCCGTGGCGGCGGCGCGGCGGCGCCAGGCGCGCATCGACCAGGCGACGAAGCTGGTCGAGCAAGGCCAGCCGGCGCTCGCGCGTCCGCTGCTGGACGAGCTGGTCGCCGCGGATCCGTCGGACGCCCGCGTGCAGGCGCTCGCGCGGCGCGCCGGCGCGTCCGCGCCCGAGGCGGACCCGACGCCGCCGGAACTCTCGGCGGCGCTGCGCAAGCCCGTCACGCTGGACTTCCACGAGACGAGCCTCAAGTCCGTGTTCGAGGCGCTCTCGCGGGCCACCGGATTGAACTTCGTCTTCGACCACGACGTGCGTCCCGACCTCAAGGTGACGCTGACGATCAGCCACATGAGCATCGACGACGTGATCGGCGTGCTGACGACCACCAACCAGCTCGAGCGCAAGGTGCTCAACGAGAACACGGTGCTGATCTACCCGAACACCCCGGCCAAGCAGAAGGACTACGCCGAGCTGAGCGTGCGCACGTTCTACCTGGCCAACGCCGAGGCCAAGAACGTGCTGACGATGATGAAGACCGTGCTGAAGACGCGCGACGTCTACGCGGACGAGAAGCTCAACAGCATCACCCTGCGCGACACGCCCGCCGCGATCCGCCTCGCGGAAAAGGTGATCGCCGCGCAGGACCTCGCCGATCCGGAGGTGATGCTGGAGGTGGAGGTGCTCGAGGTCAAGCGCTCGCGGCTGCTCGACATCGGCATCGATCCGCCGGGCAAGTTCACGGTGCTCAACCTCGTGCCCAACCCGGCCACGGTCATCGCCACGGCGGCGGGCTCGCAGACCGTCACCAACCAGACGCTGACGCCCACGCAGCTGACCCTGGGCAACCTGCGCCACCTCTCCAGCTCCAGCATCGGCATCGACAACCCGGCCGCCAACCTGCGCTCGGAGAACGGCGACGCCAACATCCTGGCCAACCCGCGCATCCGCGTGAAGAACCGCGAGAAGGCGCGCATCCTGATCGGCGACCGCGTGCCGGTGATCACGACCACCTCCACCGCCAACGTCGGCGTGGCGGAGTCGGTGAACTACCTGGACGTCGGCCTGAAGCTGGAGGTGGAGCCCAACGTGTTCCTGGACAACGAGGTGGGCGTCAAGGTCAACCTCGAGGTGAGCAACATCGTGCGCGAGGTGCGCAGCTCGTCGGGCACGCTCACGTACCAGATCGGCACGCGGCTGGCCACGACCTCGCTGCGCCTGAAGGACGGCGAGACCCAGGCGCTCGCCGGCCTGATCAGCGACGAGGATCGCAGCAGCACGGCGGGCGTGCCGGGATTCACCGACCTGCCCATCCTCGGACGCCTGTTCTCCACGCAGAGCAACGATCGAAGCAAGACGGAGATCGTGCTGCTGATCACGCCGCGCGTGGTGCGCAACATCGGCGCCGGCACCGGCGGCGCGCCGCGCTACGAGGTCGGATCCGGCACGGAGACGATGCCGGGCGCGCCGCCGCTGCGCATGCGCGCGACCGGGCAGCTGTCGCTGGCGCCGTCCACGTCGGCGGCCCTGCCCACGACGACGGCGCCGCGCGCGCCGGACGACGGCGACGACGACGCGCCCGCGGCGCCGCCCGCGCCGGCGGCCCCCGCTGAGCAGGGCGCCGCGTCGGCGCCCCGGGGGACGCCGTGACCTCCCGCACCGGCCGGCGCGGCTTCGCGCTCATCGAACTGCTGATCAGCGTGGCCATCCTGGGCCTGCTCGCCGGCGGCGCGATGACGTTCGCCGACCTGGCGGTGCAACGCAACAACGAGCAGGAACTGCGCGCCGGCCTGCGCGAGATCCGCCAGGCGATCGACGCCTACAAGCTGGCCTGGGACGCCGGAAGGATCACGCGCGTCGTCGGGGAGACGGGCTACCCGCGGACCCTGTCCGACCTGACCGACGGCGTGGTCGACGCCCGGAGCGCGAAGGGCGCGCGGATCTATTTCCTGCGGCGGCTGCCGCGCGACCCGATGGCCGACGCGGCGCTGGCCCCGGAAGCCACGTGGGGGCTGCGCAGCTACGACAGCCCGCCGGACAACCCGCAGCCCGGGCGCGACGTGTTCGACGTGCACTCGCTGTCGCCGCGCAAGGGCCTGAACGGCCAGCCGTACGAGGCCTGGTGATGCGCGCGCCCCGATCAATCGGCGGCTTCACGCTGATAGAGCTGCTGGTGGTGCTGGCCATCATCGGCACGCTGATCACGATCGCGCTGCCCAAGTACCTGCACAGCGTGGAGCGCAGCCGCGAGGCGGTGCTGCGCCAGGACCTGCGCGTGATGCGGACCGCCATCGACCAGTTCTTCGCCGACACCGGACGCTATCCCGCCACGCTCGACGACCTGGTGAAGAACCGCTACCTGCGCGGGTTGCCCGAGGATCCGGTGACGCGGTCCGCGGCGACATGGGTGAGCGTGGCTCCGCCGGAAAGCGTCGCGGCGGCCGGCGTCTACGACGTCCGCAGCGGCGCCGAAGGCAATTCGCTCGATGGGACCGCGTATGCGCAATGGTGATGTGTCGCGATCGACAAATTGTCACTGTTCATCGATAGGCTCGCAACACTGCAGAAATGTGAGACGCGCGCCGCGCGGGCATCGGATCCAGGAATGCAGGGCGAGGGCGGGCAGGTGAGCAGCAATCCAAGAATGAACGATGTCGATCGCGAACGCTTCTCCGAAGTGGTCGAGAACTCCTTCGCCATCTCCAGCCGGCACCAGTTCTTCGCCTGGACGCAGAGTTCGCTGCAGTCGCTGCTGCCGCACGAGATCCTGATCTGCGGCATCGAGGACGGCTCGCGCCAGGGCATGGTGATGCACCGGTTCTCCGCGAGCCGCTATTTCCGCGACGAGCACTTCCACGAGATCGCCGATCCGCTCAGGGGCCTGCGCTCCCGCGTGATGGCCGTGGTGGAGGGGTCGCGCAGCATGCTGGTTTATTGCCCCGCCGCGCGCATGCGCTCCTCCGACACCGAGCTGGCGCAGCTCGTGGAGGACAACGAGCTCAGGAACCTCGCGGCGCACCTCGTGACGGGCGCATCGGGCAAGGTCGAGGCGCTGTACGGCTTCAGCCGGATTCCCGTGCCGCTGGACGAGCGCCTGGGCCACATCATCGAGCTGCTCGTGCCCCACGTGCACAACGCGTTCCTGCGCGTGCTGGCCACCGAACGCGAGGTCGCCAGCGCCGGCTCGCAGCGGACGGGCCGCATCGTGACGCCGCGCCAGGAAGAGATCCTGACGCTGATCAAGGAAGGCAAGACGAACGTGGAGATCGCCAAGCTCCTCGACTGCAGTCCCTGGACGATCAAGAACCACATCCAGGCGATCCTGCGCCGCCTCGACTCCAACACCCGCACGCACGCGATCTCGCGCGCGATGAGCCTGGGCATCCTGAAGCCCGATTGATGGCCCCGGGCCGGCCCGTTCGGATCATTCCGGTGGCCGCGGTCTTCACACGCCGATAAACAGCGGATGGCGATGGGCCATTCGTTAGGCATTCGAAGGCCCGCCTGCTATGGTCCGTCGATTGGATCGGTGGTGAGAAATGAATCGCGCGTTGAAAATTCGGATCGGCTCCGTGGCCGTCGTCGGCTTGTTGACGAGCGCCACGGCGGCGATCGCGGGCCCCACGTCGGAGTGGCGCTACATCGGTGAATTCCAGCCCTCGGCGTCGACGGCCGGCCTGTCGACGCCGGCGTTCCAGGACAGGGCGGGCCTGGGCACGAAGTTCGATTCGTCGGCATGGGATGGCGCCTCGACGGCGAGCACGGCAAGCACCTCCGCGCTGACGCTCGATGCGCAGACGGCCGCGGCCGCAGCGGCGTCGACCGCGTCTTCCGGCGAGCGCATGCGGGTGCAGTCCGCGTCCTCCAGCGTCAGCAACACCTCGCCGGTGGTGGGCTCGCCGGCGGCGCTCGACCTGACGCTCTGGAACTTCATCGCCAGCGTCAAGGCGCAGCAGGTCGGCAATCCGTTCGTGCAGCTGCAGACCACCGCCGCCAACATTGATTACACGCTCAACGGCGTACCGGCGCCGGTACCGATCCCGCCGGCGTTCTGGCTGTTCGGTTGCGGTGTCGCGGCGATGCTCGCCGGGCGTTTCCTCGCGCGCGGGACGCGCGGCGGCGACACGATGCGAGCGCTCGTCGCGGCCTGACCGCATCGGGTGCTCGACCGGTAAACGGTCACATTCGATCCGTACGATTTCCGCTCACTCTCCAGCGCGTCCGCTGAGAACGAACGGGGTCCACGATGAACAACACGAACTCGGTCCGCGCGCTGCTGGCGGCCGCCTGCTGCATCGCCTTGGCGGGATGTTCCACGAAGGCCCAGCGCATCGAATCGGGCCTGCGCAAGGGCGCGCAGTACGTCGCGAACGCCGAGTGGGACAAGGCCAGCGTGGAGGCGCGCAACGTCCTGCAGATGGATCCGAAGAACGCCGGCGCGTTCCTCATCGCCGCGCAGGTCGAGGACGGCAAGGACCAGTTCCGCAACGCCTTCGCGAACTATTCCAAGGTGATCGAGCTCAAGCCGGACTCGGTGGAGGCGCGCCTGGCCATGGCCCGGCTCTATCTGCTGAGCGGCGACGCCGACAACGCGCGCAGGCTCGTGGCACCGGTGCTGGCCGCCGATCCGCAGAACCTGCGCGCGATGACCCTCGATGCGGCGATGCACATGCGCCGCGGCGAGACGCTGCTCGCCACGGCCGAGGCCGATCGCATCGCGAAATCCGGCCAGCCGCTGCCCGTCGACATCGCACTGGCGCTGGCCGGCCTCTACTTCAACGCGAAGGCGCCGGACGCCGCGGCCGGCGTCCTGGACAAGGCCATCGAGGCCCATCCGACGGACGTCCGCCTGCTCGAGATGGCGGCGGAAGTGGCGCAGTCGCGCGGCGCCGACGCGGCGCAGCTCGCGCGTGCCGACGGCTACTACAAGCGGGCGGTGGCCGCGGCGCCTGGCAACGGCGCGCTCTGGCGCCGCTGGGCCGACATGCACCTGCGCCGCAACGAGACGGCGCAGGCCCAGTCCATCCTGCAGCAATCCGCGGCGGCCGAACCCGACAACATGAAGCGGGCCGTGGTGCTGCTGCAGTTCAAGTCGGTGTTCGGGGACAAAGCCGCGGTGGAGAAGGATTTCCTGGCGGAGATCGAGGCCCATCCGAAGTCGGCCGACCTGAAGTTCGCGCTCGCCGACTTCTATCACCAGCAGAAGCGCGCCGACGACGCCGTCCGCATTCTCCAGGGCGTCGCCGATCAGCCGGGCGACGTGCCCGCCAGCACGCTGGCGCGCGCCAAGCTGGCCACCTTGTGGATGGAGCAGGGCAGGAAGGACCAGGCGCGCACCGTGCTCGCGGACCTGCTGAAGTCCAATCCCCGCGACGCCACCGGCCTCGTGCTGCGCGGCCGGCTGGAGATCGCCGACGGCAACCTGCCGGCCGCGATCGTCGACCTGCGTTCCGCCGCCAAGGACCGGCCGGGATCGATCGAGGTGACCGAACTGCTCGCCCGGGCCCACAACCTGGCCGGCGAGCCGCAGCTGGCGCGCGAGGTGCTGGCTGACGCCGTGAAGTTCAACGCCGCCGACGCCAACGCGCACATGCTGCTGGCGGCCGACATGGCGCGCACGCGCGAATTCCGCGCGGCCGTCTCGGAGGTGGACGCCGCCATCAAGGCCGACCCGACGAGCCTGGCGGCCCACCAGATGAAGGCGGAGCTGGCGCTCGAGACGAACGACCACGCCGCCGCGGAGGCCGAGGCGCGCGAGATCGAGACCCGCTTCCCGACTGATCCCGCGGGCCATCTCCTGCACGGGCGCGTGCTCGCCGCGCAAGGCAAGTTCCCGGCGGCACTGGCGCAGTACGACGCCGCCGCGGCGCAGGCGCCCGGCAGCCCGGAGCCGCGCATCGCCGCCGTGGGCCTGCTCACCACGCAGCGCAGGTTCGCCGAGGCGAGCGCGCGCATCGAGGCCATCCGCAAGGCCAATCCGAACTCCGCGCTCGCGCGCCAGATGCGTGGCGAGCTGGCGCTGGCGATGAACGATCCCGCGCAGGCTCAGGCGGCCTTCGCCGAACTGGTGGCCTTGCCGGGCGCGCCGGTCCCGGCCTACAAGAACCTGGCGGCGGTGATGGTGGCGCGCGGCCATCTCGACGACGCGTTCGCCGTCGTCGACCAGGGCCAGAAGGCCTGGCCCGGCGACGTGACGCTGGCGGCCGCGCGCGCCGAATGGCTGGGCCGGGCCGGGCGCATCGACGAGGCGATCGCGACCTACGAGGGCATTCTCCAGCGCGCCCCGGACAGCGACCTGGCGGCCAACAACCTGGCCTACGTGCTCGCGCAGTCGAAGCGCGACAAGGCCAGCCTGGACCGCGCGCTGCAACTGGCCAATCGCTTCGCGTCGTCGAGCCAGCCCGGCTACGTCGACACGCTGGGTCTGGTGCAGTACCGGCTCGGCCTCTACGACCAGGCGGCCACGCTGCTCGGGCGCGCCGCGTCGATGGCGCCCGCCGACGCGGGCCTGCAGCTGCACTACGGCATGGCGCTGTACAAGGTCGGCGACGTCCAGCAAGGCACCGCCATCCTTCGCAAGGCGCTGGCCGTCCGGCCGCCGCTGGCCGATCACGACGAGGCCCAGGCGCTGCTCGGGCCCTAGGCCGCCCATGCGCGAACGCGGAACCGAGCGAGGCTTCACGTTCCTCGGGCTGATGTTCCTCATCATGATCCTGGCGCTGGCGGCCACGGCCGCGGCGACGACCTGGAGCTTCGCGAGCCGGCGCGACAAGGAACTGCAGCTCCTCTACGCGGGGCGCGAATACCGTGCGGCCATCCAGCGCTATCGCCAGGCCCACGCCGGGCGGCCGCAGCCCTATCCGACGGCGCTCGAGCAGCTCCTGGACGACGGCGACCGGCTCGCGCCGCGGCGCTACCTGCGCCGCCTCTTCTTCGATCCGATGACCGGCGACGACGCCTGGGGCCTCGTGCGCAACGCGCAGGGCGGGATCACGGGCGTGTTCAGCCTGTCGACTGCCCGCCCCGTGCGCTCCACGTCGCCCTATCCCGACGAGACCATCAACCTCGGCGCGGCGAAGTCCTATCGCGACTGGATCTTCTCGGCGCTCGACGACGCGGCGGCGGGCCCGGCCGGCGGCAGCGCGCCGGACGACGATTCCAGGCCGCTGACCCCCGGAAAGATCCCGGGCTGGAACTACGACCGCGACGGCGAGCCGCCGGCCCGGTGGTCGACGACGCATCCGGCGCCCGTGCCCGCCGCGAACGGCGGCTGACCGCTTCGTGGGGGCTCCGGGACTAGTCCGAAGTGGCTAGCCCGCGCGTGACGCCCGACTCGGCGATGGACACGCCCCGTTCCTAGCATGAGGGTGGGGCATGAGCGTGCGTCGCGCATCGCGGTGGCGAGGGTGGTCGGGACTAGCCTGTATGGGCTGGCAGGGCCCTCGGGATGAGCGGTGCCACGTCACGTGCGGTGCCTACATTGGCATCGCCGCAGCGCACAACGTTCGCGGCCGCGGAGGAAAGAGGAGACGCCTCGTCTCCGTCTGGATCATCAACTGATATCAGGAGCAAGTAATGAAATTCAAGATCAAGCTGTGGGCGACCGCGGCGGCGCTGGCCATGACCAGCAGCGCGTTCGCTGCGATCGACACCAGCACCAACCCGGACCTGCTGTTCGTCGCCTACGACGCCAACGGCAGCGGCGCCACCTACGTGCGTGACCTGGGCTCGCTCAGCCAGCTCACCGGCACCGCCAACACGCTGTTCAGCGCGCCCGCCAGCAGCATCTTCAGCACGCGGATGGCCGGCGTCAGCGGCGCCAACATCGACTGGGGCGTCTTCGCCGTCACCAATCTGAACGCCGGCAACGTCATGTACGAGACCAACGCCTCGAACAATGTCCAGGGTCGCTTCGACACCGATGTCCCGGCCGTGGTGAGCGTGCTCACCAACAATCTCGGCGCCCTGACGCAGCTCGACCTGGCGGCCAACGGCTTCGCCAAGCCCAACGGCGAGTACACCGGTTCGACCACGACGTCGGACCAGACGAACGCCATCACGATGCTGCGCAATGCCAGCTTCGGCCACCCGCAGGCCTCGGTGGGCGTCGGCTCCAGCCAGAACTTCCTGAGCATCACCGAAGACCAGAACAACGGCACCGCCGACGTGGCGCAGCTGTACACCAACGCGGCGCTGTCGTCCTTTGGTTCGGGCAACGTCAACGGCGGCTACTTCACGCTGCTGAACGCCGCCGGCGACCTGCAGTGGACGTCGGTCGCCGCCGTCTCCGGCGTGCCGCTGCCGGGCGCCGCCCTGCTGTTCGTGCCGGGCCTGCTGGGCCTGTTCGGCTTCGGTCGCCGCAACAAGGCGGCCTGAGTCCGGGGCGGGCCCGCGCGCCCGCCCGTTCCGCTTTCCTCGCAAGCCTGCCTGACCGGCGGCCCTCGGGCGCCGGTCATGGCCTAGCCATGCCCCAAGTTCAAGGAATCCCATCATGAAGTTCGCTCTCTCGCATATCGCCGCGGCCACTGGCCTCGCGCTGGTCGCTTCCTCGGCCCTGGCCGACCCGTCCGGCACCAACCGCCCGCTGTCCAACTACGCCGGCGCCGACACGACCAACGTCTACCTCGCGGGCTCGTCCGCCGTCGACCTGGCGCTGACCAAGTTCTTCGCCAAGGCCTGCGATGCCGGCACGCTCGACACCTACCGCTCCGACACGGGCGTGAAGTCCTACTACCTGTGGACCTGCGAGACGACCACGGCCAACGGCTTCGGCCTGGCCTCGGGCAACACGAAGATCGCCGTCCACAAGAACACGAACTCGTCGTCGGACGGCGTGAACCTGCTGTCCAACACGGCCGCGCCGGCGCTGTTCCTGAAGACCGCCGACATCGCGTCCTGCACCGTCGCCGCCGCCGCGATCCCCGCGGCCGCCGGCCTGCCGGCCTACACCCTGTCGGCTTGCGGCACCACCGCCGGCAACGCGGGCACGGGCACCGACAGCGAACAGGTGAACTTCGGCTTCGCCGACTCCGAGCCTGCGCAATTCAACAGCAGCGTCGCCGGTCAGCTGACCACGGCCTATCCGTTCGGCATCATCTTCGGCGTGGTCGTCTCCAAGAACGTGCGCGACGTGCTGCAGCAACAGCAGTTCGGCGTCAGCAACGACGAAACCCTGGCCAACACCCCGAGCCTGAGCTCGGCCCAGCTCAACGCCATCTTCACCGGCAACGTCACGCTGTGGAGCCAGGCGATCGGCACCGCGACCACCGGCGTGTTCTCCGAGAACCCCATCTACGTCGTGCGCCGCGGCGACGGCTCGGGCAGCAACCGCGCCTTCAACACCGCCTTCGTGGGTCAGTTCTGCACCCCTGGCCTGCAGTCGATGGTCACGTCCACCCCGACGGCCAACACCAACTTGACGAACCCGCTGACCGATTGCGTGAGCAGCACCACGTCGCGCCGCAAGCAGGCGGCCGACAGCGACGACATGGTCGCCTGCGTCGCCAACTTCAACGCGTCCAACATCGGCTCGATCGGCTATGTCTCCACCGACTACCAGCCGACCGCCGCCGACGGCTACCGCTTCATCAAGGTCGACGGCTACCTGCCGACCCAGCTGAACGTGGTCGACGGCAAGTACAAGGTGTGGTCGGAAGAAGCGCTGACCTACAACACCGGCCGTGGCACCCCGGGCGACCTCGCGAACTTCTACAACCGCTTCAAGACCGCGTCGGCGGACCAGGCCTACCTCTCGGCGATCTCCAGCGGCCTGCAGCAGCCGATCGGCGGCTGGACCGGCGGCCTGCTCGGCGCGCAGCCGAACAGCCAGAACGCGACGGGCTGGGGCCTGCCGGTGGCCGGCAACCTGGCGGTGCCGCGTTCGGACGCCAGCGTGCTGGCCAACCCGGCCAACCCGCTGTCGCGCGGCTACGGCGCGGGCTACAACCTGTGCGCGCAACCGCAGCCGTCGCGCGGCTACAAGGCGGAGTAAGCGTCAAGCCTGGCGACGACGGCAGGGCCCGATCGCGGCCCTGCCGGAACGCCACCCTCCGTCCCGAGCCGGTCGCGGATTTCCGCGACCGGCTTTTTGGGTTGGATCGTCCGTCGGCGGTACCGCCTTGCTGCCTTGTCAATTCCCGTGTCACGCGTGCTGCGTAGTCTTCCATTCGTCGGGATGCGGCCGGTGCGCAGCGATCCGAGATGCCGTTCCACGCGCGCGCCGCGCCACTTCCACGTCCGAATGATCCGTCTCCTCCCAGCGCCTCCGCGACGTCGCCGCCTGCTGCCACGGCGCCTCGTCGCCTGCGTGGCCGGCCTGCTCGCGTCCTGCGCCGTCTTCGCGCAGAACCCGGCGCCGGTGCAGCGCTTCGACGTCATGGAGTACCAGGTCGAAGGCAACACCGTGCTCGACACCGAGGCCATCGAGCGCGCGGTCTATCCGTTCATGGGCGAGGGCCTCGACATCAACGCCGTCGAGGCGGCGCGGACCGCGCTCGAGAAGGCGTATCGCGACGGCGGCTTCGGCACCGTCTCGGTCGACATCCCGCCCCAGAAGGTGGAGGCCGGCATCGTGCGCCTGAACGTCGTCCAGGGCACGATCGCGCGCGTGCGCGTCGTCGGCTCGCGCTACTACTCGCAGGAGCGCATCCTCGAGCTCGTGCCGGGCCTCGCCGAGGGCGGCGTGCCCAACCTCAAGGAGGTGCAGCAGCAGCTCGCAGCCGTCAACACGTCGGCCGACGAACGCGTGACGCCGTTGCTGCGGCCGGGCAAGCTCCCGGGAACCACCGAAGTCGACCTGCAGGTGGAGGACCAGCTGCCGCTGCATGGCAGCGCCGAGCTGAACAACGCCCACGCGCCCAACACCACCAGCCTGCGCGCGAACGCCAGCCTGCGCTACGCCAACCTGTTCCAGCGCGGCCACACCATCGGCCTGCAGGTGCAGACCTCGCCCGAGAACACGCGCGAGGTCAAGCTGTTCGTCGGCACCTATGCGATGCCGGCGGCCGGCGGCACGCTGATGCTGTCGGCGGTGCGCTCCGACAGCACCAGCTACGTCGGCGACGGCATCGGCGTGTTCGGCAACGGCAAGGTCTACGGCGCCCATTTCGTCGAGCCGCTCGCGACCGACCGGCCCACGGAGTTCCAGCAGTCGCTGACCTGGGGCGTCGAATACAAGGAGGCTATGCAGAGCCTGGCGCTGACCAACGGCACCGGCATAGCCACGCCCATCCACTACGTGCCGTTCACGCTGAACTACGCGGCGTCCAGCGTCGACGCCCACGGCAGCTCGGACTACGGCGTCGGCCTCGAGTTCGCGGTGCGCGACCTGGACAGCCGTCAATCGCAGTTCGAGGACAAGCGCTTCCGCGCGCATTCCAACTTCTCGCTGATCAAGTTCAACGCCGCGCGGACGCAGAAGCTGCCGGCCGACACGTCGCTGCGGGTGGCGATCGATGGCCAGCTCACCGGCGATGCGCTGGTGAGCAACGAGCAGTACGTGGCGGGCGGCGTCGATTCGCTGCGCGGCTACCTCGAGTCGACGGCCACCGGCGACATCGCCGTGCGCGGATCCATCGAGTTCCGAACGCCCAACTTCCGGCCTCCGGCGGCGCGTTTCGACCTGCTGCAGTTCCGCACGTTCTTCGACACCGCCTGGCTGCGCACGCTCTATCCGCTGCCGGGCTCGCGCGCGTCGTGGGAGCTGAGCAGCTACGGGTTGGGCGTGACGATGACCGCCAAGCCGGGCTTCACGCTGCGCGGGGACTATGCGTGGCCGCTCAACTCGATCGGCGCGCAGTCGGCCCTGCAACCGCGCATGCAGGCCAGCGCCAACTACCAGTTTTGAGGACGGGTCGCGCGCCGCGCGGTCCCGTCCCGGGAGAGTCGTCATGATCGTCATCGCCAGCAAGACCCGCCGCGCCCACCCGATGCGCACGCCGTGCAATCGCGCCGCGCTGGCCGCGCTGGGCCTGTCGACGATCCTCGGCGGCCCGGCGCTCGCCGCGCCGGCCGGCACCGTGCTGCCGCCCAACACGATTCCCGTGCTGCGGGGCCTGGTGTCCGACTACAGCCAGAGCGCCACCTTCTCGACGATCGCCAACGCGGGCGGCGTGGGCAAGACGCTGACCATCAACCAGCTGGTCCCGAAGATCATCCTGGACTGGAACAGCTTCGACATCGGCAACGGCAGCGTCGTCCAGTTCATCCAGCCCTCGTCGTCCTCGGCCGTCCTGAACCGCATCTACAGCCTCGACCCGACGATCGTGCAGGGCGCGATCAAGGCCAACGGGCAGGTCTACCTGGTCAACCAGAACGGCATCCTGTTCGACCGCGGCACGCAGATCAACGTCAACACGCTGGTGGCGTCCAGCCTCAACATCAGCGACGCCGTGTTCCAGAAGGGCGTGACCTCCGGCGGCATGTTCACGCCGGCGTTCACGGGCGGCTACGACCCGACGGGCAAGACGATCGCGGGTGCGACCACGGGCTCGGTCCTCGTGGGCGCCAACGGCGACGCCAAGGCGGCCGCGCCGGCCATCGCGGCCCAGACCGGCGGCGCGATCGTCATCATCGCGCCGGTGATCGACAACCGCTCCGGCATCATCACCTCGCCCGACGGCCAGGTGATCCTGGCGGCCGGCACCTCGGCCTACCTGGACTTCAGCGCCACGAACGACCCCGGCTTCCGCGGCATGCTGGTCCAGGTCGACGCGCCCAAGAACAGCGACCGCAACCTGACCAGCTTCATCCGCAACGGCGCCACGCTGCAGGCCGACCGCGGCAACGTGACGCTGGCCGGCCTGGCCATCAACCAGGAGGGACGCGTGTCGGCCTCGTCGGCGATGCTGACCAACGGGTCCATCTACCTGCAGGCGAACACGCTCAACGACGGCCAGCGCGGCAACCTCACGCTGGCCGCCGGCAGCGTCACCGAGACGCCGCTGGACACCACCGACACCACCACGATGCACGAGGGCGACGACTGGACGCCATACCGTCCGGCCGTCAAGCTCACCGGCGCGCAGATCGACGTCGAGGGCCGCATCACGTCGCCCAGCGGCGCGGTGACGCTGAACGCGCTGGATCCGGCGAACAAGGCGAACGCGCGGATCTACCTCGGCGCGGGCAGCACGATCGACGCCTCCGGCGCGTGGAGCGACGCCCTCGACAGCTCCAACCTGCTCACGTTCAAGGTGACCTCGAACGAGCTCGCGAACTCGCCCGACCAGAAGAACGGCGTGCTCCGCGGCGCCACCGTCACGGTGGACCTGCGCGCCGGCAGCACCTTGCTGGATCTCTCGGGCTACCAGGCCAACCAGGCCCGCACGCTGGCCCAGAAGGCCGCGCAGGGCGGCAGCGTGAACATGACCAGCAGCGGCTCCGTCGTCGAGCGCACCGACGCCACGGTCAACGTGTCGGGCGGCGGCATCCACTACACCGGCGCCACCGAGGCCACCAGCAAGCTGATCGGCTCCGACGGCAAGCTCTACGACATCTCCACGGCGCCCGAGCAGCTCGCCTACACGCGGGTGGCCGACACCTTCGTGGACACGCAGGCGCGCTGGGGCTACAGCCAGACGTGGTCGAACCTGCTGATGGGAACCAGCCTGAAGCGGCCCGACTACACGCAGGGCGCGGCGGGCGGCACGCTGGCGTTCGCCCTGGGCACCGGCGACAACGGGCTGGTGCTGGACGGCTCCAACCTGGGCGGCGTCACCACCGGCAGCCAGCAGCTGGCCGCGGCGCCGCGCGCCGGCACGCTCACGATCGGCTTGCTCGATCCCCGCAAGAGCACGCAGGACTTCGGCATCGGCGACATCGTCGTGATGCCGGGCACGCTGTCGTCGCTGCCGGCCGGATTCGGCGCGACGTCCGTCCTCGGCGACGCGAACAAGGCGCAGGTGTCGCTGTCGACGAGCCTGTTCGCGGGCACCGGCACGGCCAGCGGGGACAACAGCGTGTCGACCGGCTTCGCCACGATCAACCTCAACGCCAACGGCCGCGTCACGGTGCCCGAGGGCGTGACGCTCGCGGGGCCGGCCGGCGGCACGCTGACGGTGAACGCGAACCAGATCGAGGTCGACGGCCACATCAGCGTGCCGGCCGGCGCCGTGAACCTGAACAACGTCGCGGCGGCCGGCACCGCCGACTCGCCCACGGCGAGCAGCGCTATCGTCGTGGCACAGGGTGCCGGCATCGACACGCGCGGCGCCTGGATCAACAACGCGCTTGCCGGCGCGTCGGCGGCTGCGCCCAGCGCGTTCCTGGACATTTTCGGAGCGGCCCAGTCGGCGACCAATGGCGGCGCGATCTCGCTGGCCGGCGCCACCGTGTCGCTCGCCGCGGGCAGCGTGCTGGACGTCTCGGCCGGGGGCAGCGTGTCCACGCGCGGCGCGCTCACCGGCGGCTCCGCGGGCTCGATCACGCTGTCGGCCGGCAGCACCAAGGCGGCGCAGCCCCTGGTACTAGCCGGCACGCTGCGCGGCGAGGGCTTCGCCACCGGAGGGCAGCTGAACGTGTCGACCGCCGGCACGGTGCAGATCGGCGGCAGCGTGGGCGGCGGCGCCGCCCTGCAACTGGATCCGTCGTTCTTCACCACCGGCGGCTTCGGCGCCTATTCGGTGACGGCGCTGGGCAACCTGAGCGTGGCGTCGGGCACGGTGCTGGCGCCGCGGCAGGAGAACCTGGTCTTCGATCCCACGACCGCGCCACTGCTGGCCAGCGGCGGCAACGTGAGCAGCGTCACCGCCGCCTCGGTGCTGGCGGACTCCGCACGCAAGCCCACCAACCTGGCGCTGGCCAGCAGCGGCGGAACGCTGACGATGCAGGCGAACAGCGGCATCGGACTCGATGCGGGCGGCACCGTCAGCCTCTCGGGTTCGTCCGGCGTCAGCATCGACGGCACGGTCTACGCGCCCGCCGGCACCATCAACGTCAGCGTGAGCGCGCTCGACAGCCAGACGATTGCGCCGAAGTTCGAGCTCGGCTCCGCCGGCTTCCTGTCGGCGCGCGGCAGCTTCGTGCAGAGCCCCAGCGACAAGGGCCTCGTCACCGGCACGCTGCTGGACGCCGGCAGCGTCAACATCAAGGCGCAGAAGGCCACCATCGCGCTGGACGCGGGCTCGATCATCGACGTCAGCGGCGCGCGCCAGGTCGTGGACCGGCCGGCCGTGCCCGGCTCGACCGTGCCGTACACCAAGGTCACCCAGTCGAGCAACGCGGGCACGCTGAGCATCACCGCCGACGACAGCGTGACGCTGGGCGGCGCGCTGCGCGCCAACGCCGACGGCTCGGCCGCGGGCGGCAGCTTCGCGCTCACCTTCACCGAGCGCGGCGACCTCGCCGACACGACCTCCACGCGGGTGATCGACGTCTCTCAGAGCGGCGCCGCGGTGGCACCGGTGGCCGGCGTGAAGACCGTGCTCATCTCGGCCGACAAGCTGGCCAGCAGCGGGTTCGACAAGCTCCGCCTGACCGCGGAGGACCAGATCCTGTTCACGGACAGCACCACGCTGGCGTTCCAGCGCGGCGTGACGCTGGACTCGCAATCGATAGGGGTGGTCAACGGCGCGCACGCGGTGGTCTCGGGCGTCTCCGTGCAGCTCGCCGATTCCTTCGGCGCGCGCGCACAGGTGTCGGCCGATGATCCGCACAGGGTCATGGACTCGACCAAGGCCACCGCCCTCCAGCCCACGCTGGCGGGAACCGGAACCTTCGTCGCCAACGCCAACACGATAGCCGTGACGGGCAGCGTCACGATCAGCGGCACCGCGAGCGAGAGCCTCAACGCCGTCGACGACCTGCGGCTGTCGGGCCGGGCGATCGGACAGGCGAACACCGCCGCCGGCGCCACCTTCCAGGGCAGCCTCCGGACCGCCGGCGACCTCACGCTGAACGCGGCGCAGGCCTACCCGACGACCGCGAGCACGTTCACCGTCGCCGTCGCGGACGGCCTGACCGGGACGCCGGTGCCCGGCGGCACGCTGCGCATCGGCAGCAGCGGTGCCACGCCGGGCGCGGTGTATTCCGCCGGCGGCAGCCTCACGCTGTCGGCCGACCACATCGTCCAGGGAGGCGTCGTGAAGGCGCCCCTGGGGACGCTCAACCTGGTCGCCGGGCAGGATCTCGTGCTGGCGCCCAACAGCAGCACCTCGGTGTCGGCCAACGGCCTGACGGTGTTCTACGGCGAGACCCAGGGCGGCGTCACGTGGACCTACGGCGCCATGGGCAGCAATCCGCTGACGGCGTCGCTCACCGCGCCGCCCACCAAGCAGATCCACCTCACCGCGCCGGCCATCGACGTGAAGACCGGCGCCACGGTGGACGTGTCCGGCGGCGGCGACATCGCCGCGGTCGAATTCGTCCCTGGCTCGGGCGGCAGCAAGGACGCGCTCGCCCAGCCGAACACCTACGCGATCATCCCGGCCGCCAACCTGTCGGCGGCGCCCATCGATCCGGACATCGCCCTCGCGAACCCGCTGGGCTTCGGCAAGGACTCCGCGGTCTACAACAGCATCCACATCGGCCCCGGCGGCGCGGTGCCGGCGGGCGACTACGTGCTGCTGCCCGGCTACTACGGGCTGCTCAAGGGCGGCTACGTCGTGCAGCTGCTCACCGGCAGCACCTACGCCAACCTGCAGTCCGGCCAGACCGCCACGCTGGCCAACGGACTCACCGTGGTGCCCGGCACGATGACCGCCGCCGGGACCAGCGTCGCGTCGTCCAGCACGATCGGCGTGGTGGTCCGTCCGGGCAGCGACATCTCCAAGCTGGCCGACTACACGGTGACGGGGTCGTCGTACTTCGCCGCGCTGGCCGACCGCACGCGCACGGCGGATCCGTTGCTGCCCACCGACGGCGGCCAGCTCTCGATTGCCGCCACGCAGCGCCTGACGCTCGACGGAGCGCTGGTGGCCAGCCTGCCGACGGCGACCTCGCGCAGCGCGGAGGTGGACATCGCCGCCAACAAGATCGCGCTGGTCGACCAGGTGGGCCGCGGCGACATCCCGTCGGACTACCTGCAGATCGATTCGTCCAGCCTGAGCCGGCTGGACGCCAGCCTGTTGATCGGCGGCGTGCGCAGCACCGGGACCAGCGGCCTCGTGGTCACGCCCCAGGCCAGCGACATCGTGGTGGCCAACAGCGCCGGCCAGGAGCTGAAGGCGCCCGAGGTGATCCTCGCGGCGACCGACAGCATCACCGTGCGCGCGGGCAGCGTCGTGGAGGGCGCCGGCGCGCGCCCCTCCGTCTCGCAGGACTTCAGCGTCGGCGGCACGGGCGCGGCGTCCGGCGCCATCGTGCGCGCCGCGAACTCGGGCCTGGACCAGGTCAGCCGCGCGACGGCCGATTCGTCGCAAGGCACGATCACCGTCGAGGCCGGCGCCACGCTCAAGGCCTCGGGCTCGCTCGCGCTCGACGCCACGCGCACGACCACGTCCAACGGCGTGCTGTCGGTGGGCGCCGGCGGCGGGCTGTCGCTGGTCTCGGGCTCGCTGAGCCTGGGCGACACGGACGGGCTGGCGAGCGCCGCCTCCGGCCTCGTGCTCAGCAACGCCCAGCTGGCGGGCTTCGACAGCCTGGGCACGCTGGTGCTCAAGAGCTACGGAGGCATCGACGTCTTCGGCTCCGCGCAGATCGGCAGCGCGGCGCTGAAGAACCTGGTTGTCGACGGGGGCGCGATCACCGGCCACTCGGCGGCCGACGGCAGCGCCGCCGCGGCGCAGGTCACGGCGGGCCAGGTGATGTTGACGAACACGTCCGGCAACGGCGCCGCGTCGAACGCGGCGCAAGGGCAGGGCGGCGCGCTGGTCGTCAACGCGGCGGGCATCACGCTGGGCGCCGGCGACAAGATCGTCAGCGGCTTCTCCGCCGTGCAACTGCAGGCGAGCGGCGAGCTGCTGGCCTCCGGCACGGGATCGCTGCAGGCCATCGCTCCGTTGAGCCTGCAGGCCGTCCGCATCGGCAGCGTGGGCGGCGCGGACCAGAGCTGGTCGGCCCGCAGCGGCACGGCCGCGGACGCCGCCTACCTGCCGGTTGCCATCGCGGCCGTCGCGCCGGCGGCGGCGCTGGCCGATTCGACGGCGCTCGGCTCGCGCCTGACCGTCACCGGATCGCGCATCGACGACACCGGCACGATCACGATGAAGGCCGGCGCCGTGACGCTGCGGGCCATGGGTTCGGCGCCCGGCGACGGGGTTCAGCTGGCGGCCGGCGCGCGCATCGACGCGTCCGGGGCCGCGCAGTCGTTCCAGGGCACGGTGTCGGTGGCCGATGCCGGCCAGGTGAGCCTGCAGGCGGCCAACGGCACGGTCGGCATCGCCGCGGGCGCCAGCGTCGACGTCTCCGCGTCCAGCCAGGGCGGCAACGCGGGATCGCTGTCGATCCGGGCGGGTTCGCTCGCGCTCCAGGGCCAGATGACGGCCGCGTCGGCCACCGGCCAGCAAGGCACGTTCAGCCTCGACGTGGGCGCGCTGCCGGGCCTCGCGGCGCTCGACGCGGCGCTCGATGCCGGCTCCTTCCTCGAATCGCGCGACATCCGCGTCCGCACGGGCGACATCACCGTGGCGGGCACCGACGTGGTCAAGGCCCATCACCTGGTGCTGGAGAGCGACGCGGGGGCGGTGACGGTGCAAGGCAGGCTCGATGCGAGCGCGGCGCTCGGCGGCGGCTCCGTCGAGATTCACGGCGTCGACGTCAATGTCGCGTCCGGCGCGGTGATCGATGCGAGCGCCACCTCGCAGGCCGTCGGCAGCACCGCGCCCAACGCGTCGGGCGGCAGCGTGGCCCTCGTGGCCGAAGGCGGGACGCTGACGTTCGCCGGCGGCGCGCTCATCGACGTGCGCGCCGGCGCCAAGGGCGACGCGGGCAGCGTGCTGCTGCGCGCTCCCCGCACGGCCACCGGGCTGCGGGCGAGCCTCTCCGGCCAGGTGCTGAGCCAGCGCGCGCAGGGATCGGCGGCGGGCGAGATCGATGTGGAGGGCAACCAGGTCTACGGCCCGGCCGTGACCGGCACGGCGATCACCGCCGACATGATCACCGGGTATGCCGCCGACAACCAGTCCTGGCTGGCCGCGATCAACCCCGGCGCGATCGCGGCGGGGATCCGCGGCGACGGCGGCGCGGCGGCCAACGCGCACGTGCGGCCCGCCGTGGAGGTCCAGGCCGCGGGCGACCTGACCATCGCCCAGACCTGGGATCTCACCGGCGCCGGCTGGCTCAACGCCGCCGCGCCGGGCGCGACGCCCGAGGCCGGTTCGCTGGTCGTGCGCGCGGGCGGCGACCTCAAGCTCGTGAGCGCGTCGCTGGGCATGCCGGACAACTCGCTGGTGGCGGGCCCGACCTGGAACATCGCGCTCACCAGCGGCGCCGACCTCGGCGCCACCGATGCGTCGCGCACCCTCTCGACGACGGAACTCACGGCGCAGTCCGCGCGCACCGGCGCGGGCGCGGGCGACCTGGTGCTCGACAGCCACGACGCCGAGGCGTCGATCCGCACCGGCAGCGGCAACATCCGGCTGTCGGCGGGACGCGACTTCGTCATCAAGTCCGGCGTGGACGCGAACACGGGCAACGCGGTCGTGGGCGTCGTGTACACGGCGGGCCAGGCGGCCACGACCACCGTCGGCGGCCAGGCGACGCCGGTCGAACAGGTCACCGCGCCGGCCGATGCCCGCTTCGTGCTGGGCGGCGGCAACGTCTCGATCTCCGCGCAGCGCGACGCGATCGGCGCGGGCAACGAGTGGATGACCGAATGGTTCCGCTCCGCCACCGACGTCGATGGGGGGCTGGATCTGGGCGCCTGGTGGGCCTGGCGGCAGACCTTCCACGACGGCGTCGCCGCGCTCGGCGGCGGCAACGTGAGCGTGGCGGCGGGCAACGACATCCGCAACCTGTCCGCCTGGGCGCCGACCTCGGCGCTGAAGGTGGGGTCGGGCGCCACGGCGACCCTGCAGACCTACGGCGGCGGCGACGTGAACCTGCGGGCGGGCAACGACATCGTCGGCGGCCAGTACATGGTCTCGCTCGGCAAGGGTTCGCTGCGGGCCGGCGGCAACGTCGGCACCGCGGCACAGGGCACGCAACTGTTCCTGATGGGCGCCTCGGGCGACCCGGGCCTCGCCCAGGCGACGATGCGTGTGAACGCGGGCCAGGGCATCACCATCGACGACCTCGACAACCCGGGCACGCTGTTCCAGTCCCAGAGCTCAGGCAGCGACCCGAGTTTCAACAATGGCAATCCGCTGCAGATGCTCAGCTACTCCGCCAACAGCGTCGCGACGCTCTCGGCGCTGACCGGCGACGTGCGCCTGGGCAACCGCCCCGATGCCTACGCCACGCTCAATCCGGCCGACCAGTCGCGCGCGTCCCGGCCCGGGACCGTCGCGACGATCTACCCGGCGCAACTGGACGTCACGGCCTTCGGTGGCGACATCGCTGGCACGGGCAGTGCGGCCGGCGCGATCCTGTTTCCGTCGACCAGCGGCAGCCTCAAGCTGCTGGCGCAAGGCAGCGTCACGAACTTGAAGCTCACCGTGTCCGATGCCGATCCGACGGCCTATGCAATCCAGAACGTCTCGGAAGCATTCAACGTCATCGATAGCTCGACGCTGCTGCCCAGCATTTCAGGCTCCAACCGGATCGTCACGACGACCTCGACCGACCGCTTCGTCGACGACATCGTGGCGCTGACCGGCAGCGTGACCAATGCGGCATTCACGTTCCCGGAGCGGGGCCGCGTGTGGGCCAGCCAGGACATCGTCAACACCTCGATCAACCTGCAGAACACCGCGGTGGGCGAGGTCAGCGAAGTCATCGCCAACAACGGTTCCATCGCCCGGCCTCCCGTTCCCTGGGGCATCGGCGGCCCCGGCGCGCTGCTGGTGCAGGCCGGCGCGAACATCGATCTCGGCAATCGCCAGCTCACGAGTTTCGGCAACCAGAACAATCAGAGCCTGGCCAATCCCGCCGGGGCGCAGGTGACCCTGCTGGCCGGCGTCACCGGGGCTATCGACGTCACCCAGATCGACGCCTTCTTCAACAAGCTGACGACCGCCGGAGCCACGCACGACACGGCGGCGGCCAAGACGCTGGTCGAAGGGTTCTTCGCGGGCGCCAAGATCGGCAAGGGCGACATCGATTCCTACAACACGTCGATCCAGTCGGTGGCCGGCGGCGGCATCAACCTGCTGGCGCCCGGCGGCAACATCACGGTGGGCCTGACGACGCCCCCCGGCGCCGCGCTCATCGGCGTGGTCACCAGCAACGGAGGCGCCATCCACAGCTACCTGAACGGCGACTTCGACATCAACCGGGGCAAGGTCGTCACGGCCCAAGGTGGGGACATCCTGATCTACACGGCCAACGGCGGCATCGACGCAGGCAAGGGCGCCAAGACGTCGTCGACGACGCCGCCGCCGCGGCGCACCCCGATGCTGGACAAAAATGGCAACATCATCGGCTACACGTACAGCCTGCCGGTCGCAGTCACCGGCAGCGGCATCCAGACCCTCACGTCCAAGCCCGGCGGCCCGGCCTCGGTGGCGCCGCCGGCGGGCAACATCTACCTGTTCGCCCCCGCGGGCACCATCGACGCCGGCGAGGGCGGCATCGCCTCGGGCGGCAACATCATCGTGGCCGCGCTCACGGTGCTCAACGCCGACAACATCAGCTCCGTGGGCAGCTCGGTGGGCGTGCCCCAGGTGCAGGTGGGCAGCGTGGCGTCGACGGTGGCCGCCAGCGGCGCCACGACGTCGACGAACGGCGCCGGCGCCGGCGATGCCGCCGCCCAGGCCGCCGCCGCGGCCTCGTCCTTCCGCCCCGCGATCCTGACCGTCGAGGTGATGGGCTTCGGCGACCGGAACTGCAAGGAGACGGACAAGGACTGCTTCGCCAGATGAGGACGCGACGATGCGGCTGCTGAACGTCATCCCGTCCATCGACCCCGCCAAGGGCGGCACGGCGGAGGGCCTGCGCCAGTCGGTGATCGCCACCGCGGCGCTGGGCCATGTCGACGAGGTGGTGTGCCTGGACGGCCCCGATGCGCCGTGGCTGAGCGATTTCCCCGCGCGCGTGCACGCGCTGGGGCCGGTGGCGTCCACCTACGGCTACCACCCGGGCCTGGTGCCGTGGCTGCGCGCGCACGCCGCGGACTACGACGCGGTCGTGGTGCACGGCATCTGGCAGTACACGAGCCTGGCCGTCTGGCGCGCGCTGCGGCACGGACCCGTGCCGTACTTCGTGTACTTCCACGGCATGCTCGATCCGTGGTTCCGGCGTGCCTACCCGCTCAAGCACCTCAAGAAGTGGCTCTACTGGCCGTGGGCCGACTACCGCGTGGCGCGCGACGCGAAGGCCGTGCTGTTCACGGCGCGCGAGGAGCAGCGCCTGGCCGCGCAGTCGTTCTGGCTCTATCGCGTGACGCCCGCGGTGGTGGGCTACGGGCTCGCGCTGGAAGGGCCCGCCGATGACGGCCACGTGGCGTCCTTCCACGCGGCCTGGCCGGCGACGCGCGATCGCCACCTGGTGCTGTTCCTGGGCCGCCTCAATCCGAAGAAGGGTTGCGACCTGCTGATCGAGGCGTTCGCGCAGCTCGCGCTGGCCGATCCGCGCGCGCATCTCGTGATGGCCGGGCCCGACTCCCAGGACCACGGCCGGGAACTGCGCGCGCTCGCGCTGAAGCACGGCATCGCGGACCGCATCACCTTCACCGGCATGCTGGAGGGGCCGCTGAAGTGGGGCGCGCTGCGCGCCGCGGACGTGTTCGCGCTGCCGTCGCACCAGGAGAACTTCGGCGTCGCCGTCGTCGAGGCCTTGTCGGTGGGCCTGCCGGTGCTGATCTCCGAGCGCGTGAACATCTGGCGCGAGGTGGTCGAGGACGGTGCCGGCTTCGCGGACGCGGACACGCTGCGCGGAACCGCGGCCGCGCTGATGCGCTGGCACGCGCTCGATGCGGCGGAGCGGCTGGCGATGAAGGCGCGCGCGCTGGCGTGCTTCCAGCGGCGCTTCCGCATGGAGGCCGCGGCATCGCGCCTGGTGGCCACGATCGCCCCCCACGTTTCTCGGGTGTAACTGGAATGTCGATGCTTCTTCACGTCCTTGCCACATTGTTTCAACACAATTCGGCGCTACTCCTCGAACGCCGTCTGGCCGGGTCATGAAAAAGCTTTTTGCTCTCGGTCTCGCGTTGCTGTTCCTGTTGGCGTCGCCGGCATCGCATGCGGCGTGGAACGCGGACTGGACCAAGCGCGTCAAGATCGGCCTGAACACGGGCAACGACGGCCTGCCGCTGCAGGCGGGCGCGGATTCGGTGCCGCTGCTGATCCGGCTGCACACCGGCAACTTCTCGTTCGTCGACGCGAAGCCCGACGGCTCCGACCTGCGCTTCATCGCGGCCGACGACAAGACGCCGCTGAAGTTCCACATCGAGAAGTTCGACGGCCTCAACGAGCTGGCCCTGATCTGGGTGCAGGTGCCCAAGCTGGCGCCGGGCTCCAACGCCGACTCCATCTGGCTGTACTACGGCAACGACAAGGCGCCGCCGGCCAGCGATGCGAAGACGTTCTACGACGCCGGCACGGCGCTGGTCTACCACTTCGGCGACGCGCAGCCGGTGCCGCAGGACGCGACGGCGAACGGCAACAACGCGACGCTGGCGACGGCGAAATCCGGCGCCGCCGGGCTGATCGGCGCGGACGCCGTCTTCGATGGCGGCACGCAGATCCAGATCGCCGGCTCGCCGTCGCTGAAGACGGGCGGCGGCGGCACGACGGTGTCGTTCTGGATGAAGGCCAGGGATCTCGGCGACGCCACGCTGTTCGCGCAGCAGGGGCCCGCGGGGCTGAGGATCGCGCTGCAGGGCGGCAAGCTGGTGGCGCAATCGGGCGGCGTCTCGGCGACCGCCGGCAGCCCGCCGGCCGCCGGCGCGTGGCAGCACGTCGCTGTCGTCGCCAAGGACGGATTGACCGTGTACGTCAACGGCGCGGAGGCCGGCACGGCCGCGGGCAGCGTCGGCGTCTCCGACGGCGCCGCCTCGATCGGCCCGGGCTTCAAGGGCGAGATCGACGAGTTCGAGATCGCCTCCACGGCGCGCAGCGCGGCGTGGATCAAGGTGGCCGCGCTGTCGCAGGGCCCCGACCAGAAGCTGATGACCTACGGCCAGGCCGAGGGCGGCTCCGACTCCGGCGGCCCGTCGACGCTGCACATCCTGCTCGGCGCCGTGACGATCGACGGCTGGGTCGTGATCGGCTTCCTGGTGGTGATGTTCGTGATCAGCGTCGCCGTGATGGTGACCAAGACGCGCGCGGTGTCGGCCGCGAGCCGCGACAACGACAAGTTCAAGGCGCAGTTCGAGGCCTTCGTCGACTCGATCAAGCCGGGCGGCGTGGACGCGAGCGCGGAGAGGGCGGCGGCCAGCGGCTTCCGCCATTCGTCGCTGTACCGGCTCTACGCCGTCGGGGCGCACGAGCTGCGCGCGCGCTTCGCCATGTACGCCGAGGCGGGCCACCACGGCGGGCTCACCGACCAGACCATCAACGCCATCCGCTCGACGATCGATGCGCGCCTGGTGCGCGAGATGCAGCAGCTGAACTCGCGCATGGTGCTGCTGACCATCGCCATCGCCGGCGGCCCGTTCCTCGGCCTGCTGGGCACGGTCGTCGGCGTGATGATCACCTTCGCCGCCATCGCCGCGGCGGGCGACGTCAACGTCAACGCGATCGCGCCCGGCATCGCGGCCGCGCTGGTGGCGACGGTGGCCGGCCTCGCGGTCGCGATCCCGGCGCTGTTCGGCTACAACTACCTCGGCAGCCGCATCTCCGAGCTGAATTCGGACATGCAGGTGTTCGTCGACGAATTCATCTCGCGCATCGCCGAGAAGTACTCGCTCTGATCGGGCCGCCATGAAAGCCCAGGCCGCGAACAAGCCGTACGACGACATCAACATCACGCCGATGCTGGACCTGGCGTACGTGCTGCTCGTCATCTTCATCATCATGACGACGGCGTCGGTGCAGGGCATCAAGGTCAACCTGCCCAAGGCGAGCGCGGCGCCCAGCCTGGCCAAGCCCCAGACCAAGGCCATCACGATCCGCGACGACGGCCAGATCTTCCTCGACACCTACCCGGTCTCGATGCAGGAACTCGAGGACCGGCTGCGCCAGCTCAAGGCCGTCAATCCCAGCTTCCCGGTGGTCATCAAGGGCGACGCCAAGGTGCACTACGAGAAGGTGATCGACGTGCTCGACCTGATGGGCCGCCTCGAGATCACGCAGCTGGGGCTGGTCACCCAGCGCCTGGTCAAGTAGGCCGCCGCGCGCGCGACGACGACGTGGACTCCTTCTACAACGACGACGCCGTCGCGCCTGCCGCGCGCCATGCCTGGCTGCGTCCGCTGCTGGTGGGCCTGGCGGCGCTGGCGCTGATGGCCGGCGGCGCGCTGGCGCTGCGCGCGTTCCTCGCGCACCCGGCCGAGAAGGGCCCCGGCATCCATTCGATCGCGCTGATCAACCAGCCGCCGCCCCCGCCGCCCAAGCCGCCCGAGAAACCGCCCGAGCCGCCCAAGGTCAAGGAGGAGGTGAAGGTCGACACCCCCAAGGATCCGCCCAAGGCCGACGATCCGAAGCCGGCGGACAAGCCCGCGGCCGACAAGCCGCTGGGCCTCGACGCCGACGGGGCCGCCGGCAGCGACGGCTTCGGGCTGAACGCCAACAAGGGCGGCCAGGACATCGCCGGCTCCGGCTCGGGCGGCGGCTCCGGCGCGTACTACTCGGGCCTGCTGCAGCGCGCCTTCTTCGACGCCCTGTCGCGCAATCGCAAGGTGCTGCACGACGAGTTCCGCGTGGTCGTGAAGATCTGGCTGGCGGACGACGGCCACGTGACGCGCGCCGACATCGTCAGCGGCTCGGGCAACGCCGAGGTCGACCAGCAGATCCAGGTGGCGCTGATGGACATGCAGCCGCTGCGCGACGTGCCGCCGAGCGCCATGCGGACCATCCAGCTGCGACTGAGCAACCGTTCGTGAACCCCTTCCACCGACTCGCCACCATGCATCCCGCCACCGCCCATCGAGCCGCCCGCGGCGCCATCGCCCTGGCCCTCGCCTGCACGCTCGCGCCCGCGCGGGCCGACGATGCGGCCGACATCGCGAAGGTGCGCGCCTCCACCATCCAGCTGATCTCGATGCTCGTGGAGCAGGGCGTGCTGTCGCGCGAGCGCGCCGACGTGCTGCTGCAGGAGGCCTCGCTGCCGCCGACGCCGGCGGCGCCCACCGCCGCGGCGTCCGCGCCGGCCGAGGCGGCGTCGGTGCCGGCGGGAACGGTGCGCGTGCCCTACCTGCCCGCGTTCGTGCGCAAGGAGATCAAGGACGAGCTGCGCGCCGAGCTGGTCGCGCAGGCCGAGCGCGACGGCTGGGCCGGGCCGGGCGCGGTGCCGGAATGGGTGCGCCGCGTGCAGTGGTACGGCGACCTGCGCGTGCGCGGGCAGTACGAGAACTTCATCAGCAGCAACGCGCCGGCCGTCAACGTGACCGCCACCAACCAGGCGCGCTCGCTGACGCTGCTCAACACCACCGAGGATCGCGGCCGCATGCTGGTGCGCGCGCGCGCCGGCATGGCCGCGGCCGTCGACGAACACTGGACGACCGACATCCGCCTGACCACGGGCAGCACCACCAATCCGGTGTCGTCGAACCAGACGCTGGGCAACTACGGCAACCGCTACACCGTGGCGCTGGACCGCGCCAACATCCGCTATCGCAACGGCGGCTTCATCAACGCGGTGGCCGGGCGCTTCGGCAACCCCTGGTTCGGCACCGACCTCGTGTGGGCCAACGACCTGAGCTTCGACGGCGTGGCCGTGCAGTGGCTGCCGTCGCTGGGCAAGTCCACGCGCGGCTTCCTGACGCTGGCGGCCCTGCCGATCCAGGAGGTGGAGCTGTCCACCGCGGACAAGTGGCTGTTCGGCGCGCAGGCCGGCGTCGAGGCCAACCATCTGCTGGGCGAGGTCAGCGCCAAGGCCGGCGTGGCGTTCTACGACTACCGCAACATCGTCGGGAAGGTCAGTCCTACCGGCAGCGCCATCGACGAGTTCACCGCGGTGCAGTTCGCCCAGAAGGGCAACACGTACTACAACATCTCGTCCGACGCCACGAAGCCGCTGCTCGGCCTGGCCTCCGACTACCACCTGGTCAACGTCACCGGCACGATGGACGTGCCGCTGATCGCCGGCAAGCACGTGCTGCTGGCGGGCGACTTCGTCAAGAACGTGGGCTTCCGGCGCGCCGCGGTGGCGGCCCGCGTCGGCCGCGACGTCGCGCCCAAGACGACGGGCTGGATGCTGCGCGCCGGCTTCGGCGACGCGGAGGTCAGCCGCGGCGGCGCCTGGCAGCTGTTCTCGGCGTACAAGCACGTGGAGCGCGACGCGGTGCTGGACGCCTACACCGACAGCGACTTCCGCCTCGGCGGCACCGACGCCAAGGGCTACACCGTCGGCGGCAGCTACGGCCTCGGACGCGACACCGCGGCAACGCTGCGCCTGATGAGCGCCGACTCGATCAGCGGCGCGCCGCTGTCCATCGACGTGCTGCAGCTCGACCTCGCCGTCCGGTTCTGATCATGCGGACGTTCGCGCCTCTCCCGTTCCTGCGCGCGCTGGTCGCGGCCGGCGTGGTGGCCTGCGCGTTGCAGCCGCTGTGCGCGCGGGCCCAGGACAAGACGGCCGAACGCGCCGCGCGGCGCGCGCAGCTCCAGATGCAGGGCCTGCAGCAGCAGGTGCAGGACGCCCAGGCCGCGCAGGCCCGCGCCGACGCGGACAAGGCGGAGGCGGAGAAGAAGCTGGCGAGCCAGGCGCAGGAGATCCCGCGCGCGCAGTCGGCGGCGCGCCAGTCGGCCGCTGCGCTCAAGGCGAGCGAGGCGGCGCGTGCCGAGCTGCAGGCCCGCGTGGCCCAGCTGGAGAAGCAGTCCTCCGAACAGAAGCGCGCCGACGACGCCGCGCTGGCGGCCCGCAGCTTCGAACTGGCGCAGGTGATGCATGCGTGGGACGCGCAGCAGGCCAAGCTGCAGGCGCGCTTCGACAACGAGGTCGCGCAGGTCGATCTGTGCACGGACAAGAACCGCAAGCTCGTCGAGCTGGGCGCCGAGCTGCTGGATCGATACCGCAGGAAGGGGTTCGCCGAGGTCGCCGGCGCGCATGACCCATTGCTGGGCATCGGCCAGGTCGAGATGTTCAACCTCGTCCAGGACTACCGCGATCGCACCGATGCGCAGCGACTGACGCCCACGCCTGCGGGCCAGAAACCTCAGCCATGACTCCAAGCCTTCTCGTCTCCCTGCAACGCCTGGCCCGCGGCGCGGCCATCGCGGCGCTCGCCGCTGCGCTGGGGGCCTGCGCCTCGCTGCATTTCCCGCTCGACGCGCCGCCCGCGGGCGCCGCCGCGGCACCGGCCCGCGCCAACCCGGCGGCCAACTGGGGCGATCCGCCGGCCCTGCCGGCGGCGGCGGCGCCGGCATCGGCCGCGGCCAGCGCGCCGGCGCGGCCCACGGCCTACGTCATCGGTCCGGAGGACGGCCTCGACATCTCGGTGTGGAAGGATGACTCGCTCAAGACCTCGGCCCTGGTGCGTCCGGACGGCGGCATCTCGTTCCCGCTGGTGGGCGAGCTGACCGCGGCGGGCCTGACCGCCGACCAGCTGCGCGAGGAGATCCGCAAGCGCCTGGAACGCTTCATCCCCGACGCCATGGTCACCGTGTCGGTGGTGCACGTGGCCAGCTACCGGATCTACGTGCTCGGCCGCGTGAACAAGCCGGGCGACTTCACGGTGGGACGCGACGTGGACGTGCTGCAGGCGCTCACGCTGGCCGGCGGCCTGACGCCGTTCGCCCACGAGAACGACATCCGCGTGGTGCGCAAGGTCGACGGCCGGACCACGACGATCCCGTTCCGGTACTCGGACGTGCTCAAGGACGGCGACCTGGCGCAGAACATCACGCTGCGCAGCGGGGATGTGTTGCTGGTGCCATGAATCCGGTTCGAGGGGCCGCCTGTCTCGCGGCGGTCTGCGTGTTGCTGCCCGTCCCCGCGCAAGCGGCGGCCTGGGTGGCCGATCCCAGCCTGGAGCTCACGAGTGGTGCGAATGACAATTACGGCCTGGCCTTCGACCGGCGCAATCGCGTGGGATGGGCGTCGATGACCGGCGGCCTCGTCGCCTCGCGCGAGACCGAGAACTCCGCCACGCGGCTGGACGCCAGCCTCGTGGGCCTGCTGCTGCGCGGCGACCTGCACCAGAATGAATGGCAGGACAGCCTGGCGCTGTCGCACACGCTCACCGGGCCCGTCGACACGTTCGCGTTCGATGCGAAGACGGCGCGCGACGAGACGCTGCAGGCGCCGGCCACCAGCGCCGACCTCCTGATCGGCCGCGGGCTGCAGGTCAACGCCAGCGGCGACGCCAGCTGGGACCGGCAGCTGACGGAGCGGCTCAGCGCCAGCACCACGTTGGCGATCGTGCGCACGCGCTATTCCGCGTCGCTGGCCGGCGCGCACGACTACCAGAACGGCTCGGGTTCGATGTCGCTGCGCTACCTGCTGGACGAGCGCGGCGGCGTGACTGCCAGCATCGCCCACCAGGACTACCGCACGCTGGACGACCAGGTGCGATCGATGACCGACAGCCTGACCGTGGGCGGCAGCCGGGCGCTGTCCGAGACCGCCAATGCCGCCGTCACGATCGGCGCCTACCGCTCCCGCTCCGGCGTGCGTCAGGCGGTGCTGGCCTGCCCGGGCGACGCCCCCGCGTGCGCGGGCGTCGCGCCCATCGTCGTGGAGCAGGTGGGCCATGTCGTGCGCTGGGGCGTGCAGTACAACGCGTCCTTCGACGACCAGTTCTCCGAGCTCACGCGATTCAGCGCCGCCGTGTCGCGCCAGCAGGATCCGAGCGGCGCCGGCGTGACAGTGCTCGGCGACACGCTGCGCGCCGGCATCGACCATGCGTACTCCGAGACCCTGAAGGCGTCGCTGTCGTACACCCGTTCGAGCTCGCGCTACCAGGGCATCGCTGGCGGCCAGGAGTCGCGTCTGCAGACGCTGGGCGCGCTCGTGAACAAGTCGCTGTCGCCCCAGCTCACCCTGCGGGCCAGCGCCGACTACAAGCGCTCCACGCTGGCCTTCGACGGCCTGCGCGCGCACTCCCTCGGCTTCTCCGTCACGCTGCGCTACGAATGGCAGCGCGTCGAGGCGCATCACTGACCCGCGGCGCGATCCGCCTTCCCAGAGTCACCATGGCCGCCATCCTGTCCGATCCCCTCGCCGCCAACGAGCCCGCGCTCGAGAGCGGGCGCAACCTGCGCGACCACCTCGCCGTCCTGGCGCGCCGGCGCGGCCTCGCCTGGAGCGTGGGCGGCGGCCTGCTCGCCATCGCGCTGGTCGTCGCGGTGGCCCTGCCGCCGGTCTACCGATCGACGGCCACCATCCTGATCAAGGAGCAGGAGATCCCGCAGGAGCTGGTGCGCTCCACCGTGACCAGCTTCGCGGACGAGCGCATCCAGGTCATCAGCCAACAGGTGATGACGCGGGCGACGCTGCTGGACATGGTCGACAAGTACGGCCTGTACGGCAAGGCGCGCCAGCGCGAGACGAGCGAGGAGATCCTCGACCGCATGCGCAGCGACATCAAGCTGACGCCCATCAGCGCCGACGTGACGGACCGCCGCACCGGGTCGCCCGTGAAGTCGACGATCGCGTTCACCTTGTCCTACGACAGCGAGGTGGCCGGCAACGCGCAGAAGATCGCCAACGAGCTCACCACGCTGTTCCTCAACGAGAACGTCAAGAACCGCCAGCAGAAGGCGGCGGAGACGACCACCTTCCTCGACGCGGAGCTGCTGCGGGTCAGCGACCACGTGTCCGAGCTCGAGAAGCAGCTGTCGGACTACAAGCTGAAGAACCAGGGGCGCACGCCCGACCTGTCGCAGACCAACCAGGTCAGCAGCGAACGCAGCTACGACGACGCGCAGCGCATCGACCGCGAGATCGCGTTCCTCGGCGAGCGCAAGGCCTCGCTGCAGCGCCAGCTCGCCCAGACCAAGCCGAACCTGGCCGTGCAGGGCGCCGCCGGCGCCATCGCCGATCCGCAGGACCGGCTGGTGGCGCTGCAGTCGCAGCTGGCGGGCATGGTGGGCACGTACAGCGAGGAGCATCCCGACGTCAAGCGCCTGCGCCGCGAGATCGCCAACCTCAAGGCGCAGACGGGCCTGCAGGACGACGCGCTCGACCGCGAAGCCAAGCTCGACGAGCTGAAGGCGCAGATCTCGGTGCTGCAGCAGAAGTACGGCGACGACTACCCGGACCTGGTGCGCCTGCGCCGCACCTACGCGACGCTGGAGAGTGCGGTCAAGTCCGACGGCGGCGCGGCGGCGCGCGAGGCCAAGTTGAAGGAGCTGCAGGCGCAGCTGGCCGAGCTGCGCCGCAAGAATCCGCAGGGCAGCCCGGAGATCACGCGGCTGGAGGGCACCTACGCCGCGCTCGAGCAGGCGGTGAAGGCGGGCGCGGGCGTGCCGCGCAAGGACTTCACGCCGGCCAGGCGCAAGCCCGACAACCCGGTCTACACGAACCTGCAGGACGAGCTCGACACCGCCTCGGCGCAGCTGGATTCCATGCGGGCCGAGCAGGCCGCCGTGCGCGAGCGGCTCGACAAGTTCGACGCGCGCCTCAGCCAGACCCCCGAGGCCGAGCGCGAGTACCTCGAGCTCGCGCGCGACCTCGACACCTCGCGGGCGCGCTTCAGGGAGCTGCGCGAGAAGCAGATGCAGGCCCAGGTGGCCGAGCAGCTGGAGCGCGAGCGCAAGGCCGAACGCTTCACGCTGATCGAGCCGCCGGTGTTTCCCGAAAAGCCGTTCCGGCCGAACCGGCTGCTGATCCTGATGGTGGGCATGGCGCTGGCGCTGCTCGGCGGGGTCGGGACGCCGCTGGTGCGCGAGTCGTTCGACCGCAGCGTGCATTCCGTGCGCGACGCGGTGCGCGCGCTGCAGGTGCCCGTGCTGGCGGTGCTGCCGCTGCCCGTCGACCCTCGCCGCGTGCGCCGCCGCAAGCTGCGCGTGCGCTGGGCCATCGCCGGGATGGTGGCGCTGGCCGCGCTGGCGCTGGCGGCGTTCCACTTCTTCTACATGCCGCTCGACGTGGCCTGGTACGGCCTGCTGCGCCGCATCTACAACTAGGAGTTGCCATGACCCTCGCCGTCGACGCCGCGGCCCCGCCGCCCGCCAGTTCGCCCATCGCCCGCGCGGCGCGCCAGGCCGCGCAGGCGCCGCAGCCCGCCGTGCACGCGGCGCCGCCACGCATCGAATACACCATGACGCGCGTCGTGCCCGCCGCGCGGATGGCGCTGCACGAGCACGTCGGCGTGGTGAAGTCGGATCGCTCGGAGCTCGCGGAGGCGTTCAAGATGCTGCGCAACCAGGTGCTGCAGCGCATGCATGCCGACGGCCATCGCGTGCTGGCGGTGACGAGCCCGCGCCCGATCGCGGGCAAGTCGCTGAGCGCGCTGAACCTCGCGCTCGCGATCGCCGCCGACTTCGATTCCACGGCGCTGCTGGTGGACGCCGACCTCGGCGGACAGGGCCTGCAAGCCCTGTTCGGGCTGGCCGGCGCGCCGGGCCTGGGCGACCACCTGCTGCGCGGCGTGCCCATCCCCGAGCTGCTGGTCAATCCCGGCGTCGAGCGCCTGGTGTTCCTGCCCGCGGGAAGCGGCGCCGTCGCGCAGTCCGCGGAGCTGCTGTCCACGCGCGTCACGCGCGAGCTGTTCGGCGAGATGAAGGCGCGCTACCCGGACCGCTTCATCGTGGTGGACCTGCCCCCGGCGCTGGCCACCGCGGACGCGCTGGCGTTCCTGCCGCTGGCCGACACCACGCTGGTGGTGATCGAGGAACACACCACGCGCATGGCCGACATGGAGGCGCTGGCCGACCTGCTGGCGCCGTTCGCGCTGGTGGGTACCGTGATGAGCCAGCCGCTCGCCTGAAGAACCTGAGCGCCGGCCGCGTCAACCCGTGGCCAGCACGCGGCGCGCCTCGTCGGCGTCCGGCAGCGCCGGGCCGGTCGCCAGCGCCTTGCGCAGCAGCATGGCGGCGCGTTCGCGCTCGCCTTTCGCATGGAGAGCGAGGCCCAGGTGCAGCTGGATCGCCGTCGCGTCGGGCGCCAGCCGCGCCGCGCGTTCCAGCGTGGCGGTGGCCGCGGCGGCGTCGCCGGAGCGAAGCTCGATCCAGCCGACGGTGTCCAGCCAGCGCGGCTCGCCGGACGCCGCCAGCGGCAGGGCGAGCGTCCTGGCGCGTTGCAGCGCGGCCGCGTCGCCGGGACGATGGGACAGCAGCCAGGCCAGGTTGTTCGCCACCGACAGGTCGTCGGGCGCGCGCGCGTTGAGCCGCTCGTAGGCGGCGATCGCGGCGTCGTCCTGCCCCTGGCGGGCGAACCACTCCGCGCGCGCCAGGGCGATCGCGCGGCGCCCCGGCGCCTGTCGCTCTCCTTCGTCGAAGAGCGCGAGCGCGCCCTTGGGGTCGTGCCGCAACTGGCGCATCGCGGCGACGTCCAGCCACGCGTCGGCGTCGTCGGGCGCGGCGGCGAGGCGCGCGCGCCAGACGCGCTCGGCGCCGGCCGGATCGTGGCGGGCCAGGGCCAGGCGCGCCTTCGCGGCGTAGGCGCGCGCGTCGCGCGGCGCCTGGCGGATCGCGGCGTCGAGTTCGCCGTCGGCCGCGTCGCGCTCGCCCGCTTCGGCCATGTCGGCGGCGAGCAGCAGCCGCAGGCCGGCATCGTCGGGCCGGAATCGCACGGCGTCCGCGAGCACGTCGCGGGCGAGCTGCGGCTCGCCGTTCGCGCGATGCGCCTGCGCGAGCAGGCCCACCAGGTCGGCCGAGCCGGGGGCGTCGTGGACGGCGGTGCGCAGGTCTCCCACCGCCTCCGCCGGCTCGCCGCGCGCCAGGGCGATGCGGGCGCGCAGGCGCAGCGCGGACGCGTCGCGCGGCTGCACCGCCAGCGTCTTCGCCAGCCATTCCGAGGCCGCATCGAGGCGGCCGGCCGAGAACGCGCGCTCGGCCAGCCTGTCCTGCGCCGCCAGCGCGCCCGGCGACGCGGGGTCGCGGGCCGCCAGGTCGACCAGCACGTGTTCGGCGTCGTCGCGCCGGCCACCGTCGTCGAGCAGCGCGGCCAGCCGGAGGCGGAACGACGGACGCCCGGGGTAGGCCGCCACCGCCGTGCGCGCCGCGCTCGCCGCCGCCGCCGGGCCGCGCCGGTCGGCGAGGAACGCGATCCAGTCCAGCGTGGCCGCCTCCGGATCGACGCGGGGATCGGCCGCGATCGCCGCGCGCAGCACGGCGTCGGCCTGGTCGATCTCGCGGCGACGCAGGTGGAAGTCGGCCCAGGAGCGCCACACCGACGGATCCTGCGGCGCGGCCCGTGCGGCGCGCCGATGGAAGTCGAGCGCGCGCGCCGCGAACGAGAGATCCTGGGGCGCCGCCTCGCACAGCTGCGCGGCAGCCACCAGCAGCGCCACGTTGGCGGGCGCGGCGGCGAGCGCGGAATCGAGCGCTCGCAGGCCGCCGGCGCGATCGCCCAGGCCGGCCAGCAGCGACGCCAGCATCAGGCTCGCGTCCACGGGCGGCGGATGCGTGCGCGCGACGATGTCGCGCAGCTCGGCGAGCGCCGCCTCCGGCTGGCCGAGGCGCACGGCCACCACGGCCCGCAGCGTGCGCGCGCCGACCTGGCCGGCGTCTTTTGCAAGGATCCGCGCGACGCCGCGCGCGGCGCCGTCCGCATCACCGCTCAGCAACTGCAGCCGCGCGATCGCCACCTGCACGTCGAGATCCGCGGGATCGAGCTCGGCGGCCTGCTGCCATTCCGACCACGCGCGCGGGTAGTCGCCCAGGCCCTCGGCGACCTGCGCCGCAAGCGTGTGGGCGCGCGCGTTGCGCGGGGCCATCCGGAGCACGTTGCGCGTCTCCAGGCGGGCCTTGTCCCACTGCCCGTCGCGAACGTACTGCGCCGCCTTGCCGAGCCCGGCCCGCACGCGGTCGGCCTGGCTGGTGCAGCCGCACAGCGCCGCGGCGGCCAGGACGCAGGCCAGGGATCGGTTCACTGCGGCAGGAACGTCGACAGCCGGGGTTGGGCGACGTCGATGAAGTCCGCCAGCCGGCGGTCGGCGGCGGCCTCGGTCTCGGTCGGCCCGATGGGCGTCACGAGGCGGACGAGCGCGCCGTCGGAGCGGTTGCGCACGATGCCGTCGCGCAGGATGTACCACTTCACCTTGAGTTCGTCGGTGAGCTGGCGTCCGCGCTCGTCGAACCAGTAGTAGACGAGCTGGCGCTGGCCCGCGCGCTCGATGATCGCCCGGTTGACGCCGAACGCGCCGCGGGCCGCCGGTACCGTGGCCTCGGCGAGCGAGGCGATGCTCCAGCCGTCGCCGGGGATGCAGGTGCGCGGCGAGTGCGCCGAGCCGCCGCCGCTCTGCGTGGCGTAGTACGCGCTGTAGAGGTTCACGCCCGGCTGGCCGGGACGCACGTAGTCGGCCAGCAGGTAGTCGTCCACCGCCAGCCAGGCGACGATGTCGGGCGGCAGCGTGTTCGGGCGGCCCTGCCAGTCGCCCGGCAGCTGCATCGGGAACGCCGCGAACGTGGTGCGAGGCGGCCGGACCTGCTCGCGCGTGGGCTCGAAGACGAGCACCAGGGCGACGACGGCCATCAGCAGCCCCGCGACCACGGCCGACAGCGGCACGCTGCGGAACGCGACGAGCGCGCCGCTGGGCGGCGCCGACGGGCCCTGCACGTCGAACGCCTCGCGCAGCGGCGCGCGGCGATCGCCGATGCGCGCGAGCAGCGCCATCTCCAGGCCCAGCAGCGCGATGCACAGCATGAACATCACGAAGCCCTCGAAGTCGTGCAGCAGGCCCTCGGCCATGCCGGCGCCCCAGCGGTCGACGGTGACGCCGATGAGGCCGATGCGCAAGCTGTTGATCACGATCGTCATCGGGATCGTGGACAGCACGAGCACCGCGCGCTTCCACAGCGGCGCGCGGAACAGGTACGCGGCGATCACGCCCAGCACCAGCAGCGGAAACAGATAGCGCAGGCCGCTGCAGGCCTCGACGACCTGGAGCTTCATGCTGCCCAGGTCGATGACGTTGCCCTCCAGGTACACGCTGATGTCGAACAGCCGGATGATGGCCACGCCCAGCTGCGAGGACAGCAGCTGCAGCTGCTCCGAGAGCTCGCGCAGCAGGAACTGCGGCAGCGGGATCATGAAGAACAGCATGGCCAGCGGCGCGGCGATGATGCGCGTGCCCTGCCAGCCGAGCCAGGTCACCGAGATGCCGAACAGGGTCAGCACGAAGCCGTACTGGCTGGTCATCCGGATCGCGCTCAGTGCGCCCACGAGGCCCAGCAGCAACCCGGCCAGCACGATCCACAGGCCGTTCCACGAGCCCTGGCAGTCGCGCAGGCGCAGGCGGTCGCTGCACTGCCAGATCAGGTAGGCGCTGACGAAGGGGATGAAATAGCCGTAGCCGAATTCCGGCACCTGGTCCCAGGTCGCCACCATGAAGCGCAGCGCGGGAAGGAAGGCGACGACCGTCGCGAGCAGCGACAGGCCGATCAGCACCCACAGCGTGGGCGTCGTCTTCCAGACCAGGGGGACGGGCGGGGCGGGCAACGGGGTGGACATGGACGGCGCGGCGGGCAGGAGGGGGCTTCGCGCGAGCAGGCCGCCCGGGCACGTGCCTGCAATGTAGAAGGGCAATGTGACCCCTCCCGGCGCCGCGCATGATGCGAACGGGCCATCCCGGACCGTGTCAACACGCCGACACATCCGGCCCTCAGGCTCGCGCGATGCTCGAGCTCCCTTCGCCTCCCGTTCCGTCGCTGCACGATCCCTACCTGGGGCCGAGCAAGTCGCTGCGCAATCGCGCCGGCCGCTTCCTGTGGGGCATCGCCTGGGGTGTGCTCGTGCGGCCGACGCCGCGCCCGTTCCACCGGTGGCGCGCGTTCGTGCTGCGGGCCTTCGGCGCGAAGCTCGGGCCGAACTGCCGGATCTACGCCGGGGCGCGCATCTGGGCCCCGTGGAACCTCGTCTGCGAGGACGCGGTGGCCGTCGCCGACGGCGCGGTGCTTTACAACGCGGCCCCGATGCGGCTGGCGTCGCACAGCATCGTGTCGCAGGACGCCTACCTGTGCGGCTCCACGCACGACTACGACGATCCGGCCTTCCCCATGGTCGACAAGCCGATCTCGCTGGGCCGCTACGCCTGGATCTGCGCGCGCGCCGTGGTGGGCCCGGGCGTGCAGGTGGGCGACGGCGCCGTGCTGGGGCTGGCCAGCGTGGCGACGCGCGACCTGCAGCCCTGGACCGTCTATGCCGGCACGCCGGCGCGCGCGATCAAGGCGCGTGCAAGGCGCCCCGAGGCATGATCGCCGCGGTGCGCTCGTCCCCCGTTGCCGAGGCCGGCCGGTACAGGTCCGCGAGGCAGGCCAGCGCCTTGTCGGCGTAGGCGGACCAGCCGAATTCCGCGGCGCGCCGGCTCGCGTTGCGGCCCATCTGCTCGCGCAGGTCGGCGTCGCGATGGAGCGTCTCCAGGCAGGCGGCGATGGCCTCGGGATCGCGCGCGGGCACCACGAAGCCGTCGATCCCGTCGCGCACGATGTCGGCCGGACCGTTGCGCGTGACGATGACGGGCAGTCCGCACGCCATCGCCTCCAGCACGACCAGCGGCATGCCTTCGACGAGGGTCGGGAAGACGAAGACGTCCGATCGCCGATAGTGCCGCGCCAGCTCGGCGCGCGTCTGGTGCGGGATGTGCCGGAACAGGTCGGCGTACGGCGCCAGCGCGGACGGATCGCCGACGGGCTGGCCCACGATCGTCAGGCGCGCGCCGGCGCGCGCGAACCGGCGCCAGCCCTCCAGCAGGTACGACAGTCCCTTGCGCTGGGTCATCTGGCCGGTGAAGATCGCCTCGAAGCGGGAACGGTCCTTCGCGCCCGGCGCGCCGTTGCCGCCCGGCATGAAGGTGCGCAGGTCGACGCCGTACGGGATCACCTTCATGCGGGCGCGCGCGATGCCCTCGTCGACGAAGCTGTCCGCCGCGTACGTGGAGCCCACGAGCACGGCATCGGCCAGCTCGATCTCCTCGTCCAGGCGCTGCTCGTGGCCCGCCGGCCAGTCGTCGAAGTCGGGCCACGTCGAGGCGAACAGCGGCTGGCGCTCGATCTCCTCCAGGCGCTCGCGCCGCCGCACGCGGTGATGCGCCACCGGGTAGTTCAGCACGTTGCGGCCGCCGCCGGCGGCGCGCCGCGCGGCGAAGGCGGGCAGGGCGAATCCCTCGTACGCGACGACGCAGTCCGCCTCGGGTCCCAGGCGCGCCGCGGCCTTCGCGACGCTTTCCCGCAGCAACTTGATCAGGTCGTTCGTCCACTGCCGGCGCGTGGCGTCGGGCAGCCAGGCCAGCCGCATGGCCGCGGCCGCGAGCACGTCCGGCAGCACCCCGGACTCGCGCGTGAGGCGGGCCAGCTCCGGATCGTCCATCAGGCGGCGGCCGAAGGTCGACGCGTAGACGCCGCCGGCCAGCGGCAGGCGGGCGATCGCGCGCTCCCAGCCGCGCCGCTTGTTCACGTAGGGACGCACGTAGCGTTCGAGCCGGCCGGCACGCGCGAGCGCGAGCGCGAGCTGGTTCAGCTCGGGCGCGTTGAAGTTCACGACCAGGGTGCGGGGCAGGTGCTCGTCGGACATGGCGCGACTGTAGGGACCGTTTGTGACGATCCATCACTCAGGAGGGTGCCTGCCGCCGTGCATGGGCCTCGCCGGGGGCCCCGTCGCGGGTGCGAAGGAAGATGCCGGCAAACAGGCTGGTCCAGGCGGGGCGCATGCGCTCGAGCACGGCGCCCATCGTCACGACCAGGGCCAGCAAGGCGGCGCCGGCGCCGGCCGCGTGCAACGGGTTGGACTTGTCGAAGGGCAGCGCGGCCGTCAGGAAGATGATCAGCGGATAGTGCAGCAGGTAGAGCGCGAAGGTCAGGTCGCCCCCGCGCCGCAGCCAACCGGCGACGCGCGCGCCGGGCCACTCCAGCGGCATCGCGGCCACGCTGGCGATCAGCGTGGCAACCGCGAGGGCCGTCACCCAGTTGGTCAGGAACGACGCCGAGAAGAACCAGCGTGGCGTTCCGACAGCCAGCGGCAGCGGTGGCATTGCGACGATGCTCGACACCAGCAACAGCGATCCCGCGAAAAACGCTGCGTACGGCCATGTCAGGCGTTGCGTCAGCCATTGTCGTTTGAGGCAGACGACCGCGCCGACGATCCAGCAAGGCATCAAGAGCAGGATGTTGGGGCCGGCGACGGCCACGGCGCCTGCGATCGACACGAGACGGACGGACCGTGGCCGCACGAAGACGGCGCAGCCGAACAGGACGTAGTACCAGAATTCGTAGGACAGCGACCACAGCGGACCGTTGGTCGGCGGACTGGCGGAGAGTGTCCAGACGTTTTGCAGGAAGACCGCGCTGAGGGCGTACCGCACTGCGTCGTGGCCACGCGACAAGTCCGCGTAGAAGCGGGGGGCGATCTGCGCGCCGACGAACGCCAGCATGGCGGTCAGCGCGAGAGCGGGCATCAGGACCGAATACAGTCGCGACAATCGCGCGACGATATAGGCGCGCGGATCGCGATCCGGCTTGGACATCGTCGAATAGGTGACGACGTACCCCGACAGGACGAAGAAGACGACGACCGCGTTGTGCCCCAACGGTGCCAGCACGGCGGCCAGCTGCGGGCGCCAATACATCGCGCAGTGGCTCGCGAAGACGGTTCCGGCCGCCAGCAGACGCAGCACGTCGAGAAAGCCGGACGTGGCGCGGGTAAGTCGTTGCGCAGCAAGCATCCGACGACTCTAGGGATCGTTTGTGACGATCCACCGGGCCCGCCGCTACTTCAAGGTCAGCGCGATCGTTGCGCCGGCATTGCCGGTGGCGGTGAGCTCCTGGATGTCGTCGACGCCGGCCAGGTGCCAGCGCTGCACGCCACCCCACGCCGATTCGTCGTTGTGATACAGGTACGCCTGCCCGTTCGCGCGCAGGAAGGTGGAGCTGAAGGCGTTGCCGGCCCGGCCGGGTTGCGAGGCGGACGTGGCGCGCGTCGTGGACACGCCGAACTCGCCGATGAACAGGCCGTCGTCCAGGAAGTGCATGAACTGGTTGGCCTCGCCGAACTTGCCGTTGCTCAGGTCAGTGTAGTACTCGCCGTGGTAACCGTAGACGATGTTGCGGCCGAGCGCGTGAACGAGGTTGCCGCCGTACTGCAGCGTCGGGTCGTCCTTGTCGGTCTGGAACGTGCCCAGGCCGTCGATCGGGCCGCTGGGGCTGGCCTCGAAGTTCCACGTCGAGCCGCCTTGGACCACCGCGCCGAGGTGGAACGTCGTGCGCGCGTCGACGGACGGATTGAAGAAGACCACTTTGCCCGACGAGGTCAGCGGGAAGCGCGCGCCGACGACGCCGGTGAACGTCAAGACCGGATCGGCGGGGGTGGTGATGGCGGCCGGCGCAGCGGCCAGCGTGATGGGGGTGGCCGCCCACTGCGGATTGCCGGCACCGTCGAAGCCCTGCAGCGGCAGGCGCAGCACGGACTGGGTCACGCCGTCGGAGCTCGACCAACCGAGGTCGCCGCCCTCGTAGAACACGATGCGCGTCTCGCCATCGCCCGCGTCGCGCAGCCAGCCGATGAAGCGCACCTTGCCGTCGGCCGTCAGCTCGACGAAGGCGTTGCGTTCCTGCATGCCCAACAACGCGTAGGTGCGGCCGTTGGACAAGGTCTGCACCGTGCGGAAGCCCGTCCAGCCCCAGTTTGCCGATACGAAGATCGGATCGCCGCCGACGGGCACCTGCAGGCTGGAGGGCACCGACGGGAGCCAGTTGCGCACCAGCGTCCAGGCACCGGGGTCGTTCAGTCCCTTGCTGTAGTCGACGCTGTACTCCATGAAATTGGCAAACACGCGGGTCGGATTGCCCGCGTCGGTGGACGTGGTGTAGGTGCATGGCAGGTAGGCGATCTGGTCGCCCAGGCTGCCGTCCGGCATGAACTTGAGCATGCGGTTGACGGCGGTGTCCAGCACCCAGACGGCGTGGTTGTCGTCGATGGCCAGGGTCGTGCGCTCCTGGCCCGGGCTGAGCGTGAAGTTGAGCCGGTTGGCCGCCAGCAGGGTCTGTCCGCCGTAGCCGCCGGCGACGCCGATGGACTGCTGCAGGGTGCCCGTCCTGTCGAAACGCTTGACCTGTTCGCTGGCCCCGCCGTCGGCAATCCAGACGCCGTTGTCGTCGGCCGGGTCGACCGCCACGGCCAACGGCCTGGCCAGCGACGTGATGGACGCCGCCACCACCGGCGTGGTGGACAGTGCGGTGTAGCGCAGCGCCGTCCCACCGGACAGCACCCACAGGTCGCCCGACGGACTCATCGCGATCTGGTTGATCGTGCCCGCGCTGAGGGCGACGGAAATCTTGCCCAGCAACTGTCCCGAGGTCTTGTCGAACAGGTGGATCTCGTTGGCCGCACCGTAGGCGATCGCGAGCACGTTGCCCGCGCGCTGCACCGCGATGCCGGTGGGCGGGTTGCTGTTGTCGTTGCTGTGCAGGTCGAGCACGCTGGCGTAGCTCTCGGACGGGTAGCAGGTCTTGCCGTCCCGCATCATGTTCAGGCACAGGGGCGTGCCGGCGCTGAAGATCGTCTGCGCTCCCGTGGCGCTGTCGAAGGCCGCGACGAACGTGGTCTTGCTCATGCCCTGGCCCGTGCTGGTCCAGTAGACGTGCGCTGCATCGGCCGCGATCATGTCCGGGCTGATGAAGCTGGACGTGACGCGCACGGGACTCTGGTTCAACTGCACGTTGTCGAGCGTGAACCCGTTGATGGCGCTCTGGCCCTCATTGTAGCCGACGGCGTACAGCATGCCACCGGGGATGCTGGCGAAGCTGGTCGGGCCACGATAGGAGTGATGCAGCACCGCCGCGCCGGCACGCGCGGACGTGTTGCCGATGGCACCGTCCCAGACGTATTGCACGGCGTGGTGTGCCACCTTGACCGTGTACTGACCGGCGGGCAGCAGCGTGCCCGCATCGTCGCGTTGGTCCCACGAGGCCGCGTGCGCGCCCGCGCCGAACGCCTGGCCGCGCCACAGCGTGCGCACGAGCGTGCCGTCGGCCGTGTAGACGCCGGCGCTGGTGGTGCGCGCGGCAGGCAACGCGAACGTGAAGGACAGCCCGACGCCATTGCTGGTGGCGGTGGCGGACGCGCCGCTGGACGGTGCCGGCGCCGCGCCCAGCGTGGTCTGGCCCGGGAATGCCGACTGCGAGGCAGAGGGCGCCGGCGCCGACGCGATCGGGGTCTGGCTGCCGCCGCTCGCGTCGCCGCCACCACCACCACCACCGCCGCAACCGCCGAGCGGCAGCGTGCAAGCCACGGCCTGGAACAAGCCGAACAACACCATCATCGCGCGACTCCGCGTCGCTTCTCCATCGTCCAACGTGCGCATCGGATTTCCCCGTTAACCAGATCCGGGGCGTGGATGCCCCGGGCTGGATATCGGCGGTGGTGCGCGGAACTTTTGGTCATGGGCGGGGTGGTGGCAGGAGATGGCGGCGTCGACGGGCCAGCATCAGGTCACATCTGCGTGCTTCAGTTCACCCCGGATGTGTCGAGGCCGGCCCCCATCTTGGCGCCGTCGTGGGGCAGCTTCGTGACCCGGCGCACGGCGTTCGCCTACACGGTGCAGGACGCGATCCGACACGCGATCCAGCCGCGCGCCACTGACGCACGGCTGCCACATTCGCCGCCTACGATCCACGCTCGGTCGCGCCCGAATCCCGCCGCGTGCGTCTCGGACATGCCGCTGCGCGCGCGCCGACAGCCCGGTTCCCACCTTGAACATCCTGTTTTGCTCGGTCCCGTTTTACCCGTCCATCGGCGGGACCGAGACCGTCTCTGCCCTGCTCGCCGAGCATTTCCACCGTGCCGGCCATCGCGTGGTGCTGGTCACGCGCAGCGCCGCCGCGGGGCCGGAACGCGACCCGTTCGAAGTGGTTCGGCAGCCGTCCGCGGCACGGATCTTCGACCTGGTGCGCAAGGCGGACGTCGTCTTCCACAACAACATCAGCCTGCGCTTCGCCTGGCCGCAGCTGGTGCTGCGCCGGCCCTGGGTTGTCGCGCACCACACCTGGATCCCGCGCCACGGCCTCGCCGCGCGCCTGAAGCGGGCCGTGCTCGGCCGGGCGGCCAACATCGCGGTCAGCCGCGCCGTCGCGCAATCGCTGCCGGTGGCGTCGACGATCGTCCCCAATCCGTATGCCGCCGAGGTGTTCGCACGGGACGATCGCGCGCCGCGCAATGACGATCTGGTGTTCGTCGGGCGGCTGACCACCGAAAAGGGCGTCGACCGGCTCGTCGCCGCGCTGCGACTCCTGGCCGAACGCGGGGTGCGCGTGGGTCTGACCATCGTGGGCGACGGCCCGGAGGCGCCGGCGCTGCACCAGCAGGCGGCGGCCGCCGGCCTGACCGGGCGGATCCGTTTCGTCGGCTGGCAGGTCGCGACCGAGCTCGTCGAGACACTCAACCGGCATCGCGTCCTGGTTCTGCCGTCCGTGTGCGAGGAGACGTTCGGCGTCGTCGTGCTGGAGGGCCTCGCTTGCGGCTGCGTGCCGCTGGTCACGCGCAGCGGGGGACTGCCCGATGCCGTGGGCGATTGCGGCGTGGTCGTTGCGCGCGACGACGCCGCGGCGCTGGCCGACGGCATCGAGGCACTGCTGGGCGACGACGGGCTGCAAGAGGCCTACCGGGCGCGCGCCCCGGATCATTTGCTCCGCCATACCCCCGAACGTGTCGCGGACGACTACCTGAGAGTGCTGACCGATGCATGCCTTGCCAGCGCCCGCTGACGCGGCGCCGCGTGCGCCGAGACGCCGCGTGCTCCCCCTGGCCGCAGCATCGGCGGTCGCGCGCTCGCCCGCACGCGAGCTGGCGCGCCGCCGCGTCGTGCGGTTGGTGCTGGCCGTCTACCTGCTGGCGATCTTCGAAGGCGCGTTGCGCAAGTACGTGTTGCCGGGATTCGGCCAGTACATCTTCTTCATCCGCGATCCGCTCGTCGCGTGGGCCTACTTGATCGCGACGCGCTGGCAGCTGTGGCCGCGCGGCGGGGTGCTGTGGCGCGTCACGCAATGGGCCGCGCTGCTGGGCGTCGTCCTGCTGATCCTGCAGATCGCCCTCGGGCCGCCGAGCGACCTGCGCCTGCTGCTGGGCGTCTATGGCTGGCGCGCGTATTTCTTCTACACGCCGCTGGCGTTCCTCGTCGGCGCGACGTTCGAGCGCGACGACCTGTTGCGGCTGGCGCGGCAGACGCTCTTGCTGGCGGTACCGATCTCGCTGCTCGTCGCGGTGCAATTCTTTTCGCCGCCGGGCGCGCCGGTCAACGTCGGGACGGCCGAAGACAAGCTGCTGCAGTTCCAGAACCTCGTCGTCGACACGGCCCACGTTCGCCCCGCCGGCCCATTCAGCTCCAACGTGGGCCAGGGGCAGTTCGACACGACGGCGTTCGCGATGCTGCTGGCCTTCGTGATCATGCCGTCCGTGCGGCGCCGCCTTGGCCTGCCCACGCTGATCATGGGGGGCGGTGCTGTGCTGACCTGCGTGGCACTGAGCGGCAGCCGCGGCACGATCTTGCAGACGGCGATGATCCTGCTGTTCGCGCTGCCGCTCGCGCTGCTCGTGCGCGACGGCGCGACCCGCATGCGCGCCGCGCTGCTGCCGATCGCGTTGGGCCTCGGTGCGGTGGTGCTCTATCCGATCGTCTTTCCGGAGAGCTTCACTGCCTTCATGCTGCGCTGGACCACGGCGGCGCGCGACGAGAGCGGCATCGGGGGCGTCTTCGGACGCGCGCTCATCGGCTTCGTCGACTTCGCCCGCCTGACCGACGCGGTGCCGCCGCTGGGCCTCGGCCTGGGCTTCGGGGGCAACGCCGCCGTCCTGCTCAAGGCCACGATCGACGGCGTGCAGCCCGGCGTGTATGCCGAGACGGACTACGCCCGCCACATGGTCGACCTTGGCGTCGTCTGCGGCGTCGCCTACATCGTCTTTCGGTTCGCGTTAGTGGCCTGGCTGCTGCGGCAGGTGGTGCGCGCGACGCGACGCTCCGGCGACACGCTGCCGCTGATGCTGTTCGCCTACGCGGGCTACGTCATCCTGATCGGCCAGATCACCGGCAACGGTTCGATCAACGTCTACGGCTGGCTGTTCACGGGCCTGTGCCTGGCGGCCTGCCGCGCGGCGGCCGGTGGCATGCCGGTTGGCAGGGCAGCGTTCGCGCCGGGCCTGCTCGCGCGCGGCCGGCCGCCGCGTTCGACGTCGCCCCGGCATCCGCGCAGGACGACGCCGTGAGCGCGCTGCTGACCGGTTCGCGCATGCGCCGGCTCGCCGGCGTCGTCTCCGCCCAACTGCTCGTGCAGGGCCTCGGCTTCGTTGCCGGCATCGTGCTTGTGCGCACGCTGGCCCCGGCCGAGTATGGCTACTACACGATGGCCGTCGCGCTCGTGGGCGTCGCCGGCGTGCTGGGCGAACTGGGCGTGGCCAACGCCGTGATGGCCATCGGCGGGCGCCTGGCCGGGCAGAGGGCGAGCCTGCGCGCGCTCGTCGACGAGGCGTTCGCGCTGCAAGGCGTGCTCGCCGCGCTCACGCCCCTGGTGGTCATGCCGCCGTTCGTGATGCTGCTGCGCCACCAGCATGCCTCGCTGGCGCAGGCGCTGGCGCTCACGGCCATCGGCAGCCTGTGCGCCTTCGTCAACGTGCGCATCACCATCACCCAGTCGGTCGCACGCCTGGCGGGCCACGTCGCCGCGCAGCAAAAGACCGACCTGGCCATGAACGCCGCACGGGTCGCCCTGCTGGGGCTGGCCGCGTTCGTGTGGCTGGACGCCACCAGCGCGAGCCTCGTCAATCTGTTGGCGGCCGCGGGCGGCTACCTCTTTTGGCGTGCGTACCTTCGTCGCCAGCTCGGCGCCTCGACGGGCGCGCGCGCGACCCATGCACGCGCGCTGCGCGGCTCGGTGTTGCGGCAGGCGCCCAACTGCCTCTACTACGTGCTGAACGCGCAGCTCGCGGTCTGGCTGGTGGGCACGTTCGGCTCGACCGAGAAGATTGCCGATGTCGGCGCTCTCGGTCGCCTGGGCGCGGGCTTCGCGGTCATCATGTCCGTGATCGCGACCCTCGTGATGCCGTACTTCGCCCGCACGCAGCAGTCCGAACGATTGGAGTCGGGCTTCCTCGCATTGAACGCGTTCTTCGCGGCGCTGACGGGCGTGCTGGCGACCGCGGCGATCATGCTGCCGGCACCGATCCTGTGGGTGCTTGGCCCGCACTACGCGGGGCTGGGCGCCGAGTTGATCTGGATGGTGTTGTCCACCGCACTGGTGTCGTGGTCGGGCGCGCTGTATTCGGTGGCGTGCGCCCGCGGCTGGGTGCTTCCGGCCGGGCTGGCCATCGCTTGCGGTGTCGCGACGACGCTCGCGGGCGTGCAGGTGTTCGACCTCTCCACGGTGGCGGGCAACCTGCAGCTCACCACGTTGACGGCGTTCGCCGCGCTGGTGGTCAACATCGCCCACTTCGGCACGCGCCTGCTGCGCCATCGGCGCCTCGAGGCGTCGCCGCTGGGCAAGGCGCTGCCGTGAACCTCGTGCTGTTCACCCATCCCGCGTTCCTGGGTCTGCGTAGCCAGGATCATTTCGCCCAGATGCTGCACGACGAATTTGCGCGGCGCGGACACCAGGTGTCGCTGCGCCGCCCGCAAGCGGTCGTGCGGGCGATCGTCAAGCGCGGCGCACTCGCCAAGTGGGCAGGCTATGTCGACCAGTACCTGCTGTTTCCGCGCCGCATGCGCGCCGACATGCGCGGCGACCCGCCCGACACGCTTTACGTGTTCTGCGACCAGGCGTTGGGCCCCTGGGTTGCGCAAGCGGCGCGGCGGCCGCACGTCGTGCACTGCCACGACCTGCTGGCGCTGCGCTCGGCGCTCGGCGACATCCCCGAGAACCCGACGTCGTGGACCGGCCGCCTCTACCAGCGCTACATCCGCGCAGGCTTTCGGCGTGCGCGCCACTTCATCTCGATCTCCGAGCGCTCCCGCAGCGACCTGCACGCCTTCTGCGGTACCCCATCGGGTATATCGGAGGTCGTCTACAACGGACTGAACCATCCGTTCCAGCCCGTCGAGCCGGCGATTGCGCACTCGCGGCTCGGGGCCGCCGGCCTGCCGGCGGACGAGCGCGGCTGCCTGCTGCACGTCGGCGGTGGCCAGTGGTACAAGAACGCGGTCGGCGTCGTGCAGTTGTACGCGGCCTACGTGCGCGCCACGCTGACTGGTGGCGAGAATCCGCTGCCGCTGTGGATGGTGAGCCCGCCGCCCGACGCCACGCTCTCGGCCGCATTGGCCGACGTGCCCGCCGCGGGCGAAGTGCGCTTCTTCCAGGGCCTGCGCCCCGAACTGCTGGAGGCGCTCTACAGCCACGCCCGGGCGCTGCTGTTTCCGAGCCTGGCCGAAGGCTTCGGCTGGCCAATCCTCGAGGCGATGGCCTGCGGCTGCCCGGTGCTCACGACGGGGGAGGCCCCGATGACCGAGGTCGGCGGCACCGTGGCCACCTACCTGCCGCGCCCGATTTGCGGCGAAGGCCGCGCCGTGTGGGCCGAGCAGGGCGCTGCCGCGGTCGCCGACCTGCTTCGACGCGAACCGCTGGCGCGCGACGCCGAGGCGCAGGCCGGTCGCGCCCGCGCCGCGCGGTTCAGCGCGGACGCCGCCATCGAAGGTTATCTCTGCCTCTACCGCCGAGTGCTCGAACGCGAGCATCCGGCCTCGCAAGGAACCGCAGTCCATGACCAACATCGAGTCGCCTGAAGGACCTGCTTCGGAGTCGCGTCGCAATGCGTTGCAGCGCCTGTTTGCGCTCGCCGCCGCGCCGGGGTCGACGCTGCCGGCGCTGGCGGCGTGTGGCGGTGGCGGCGGGGGGGAAGGAACGATTCCGGTTCCGCCGCCTCCCGCGCCACCGCCACCTCCACCCCCTGCGCCCACGCCGTCGGACATCGTGCTCAGCCGACTGAAGGCGGCGCTGGCCACGCGGCCGCCCGCGGTCGACGCGGTGACGCTCGTCGCGGTCACGCAGGGCATGAACGAGTCCGCCAGATCAACCTTTGGCAGCGACGCGCAGTTCATTCCCGCGCTGCCACAGGACAGCCACGGCAATCTGTCGACGGTCGCGCAGGTGTACGGCCACCGGCGCGACCTGTGGCCGCAGCTGCCTGGAAACATCGGCGGCCAGACGGTGATCCCGGTGGCGGTCAACCATCGGGCGGCGACCTTGGGCAGCACGGGCCGGATCGGCCTGCATTTCATCCATACGGGCAGCGCCTTCGAACTTCTGGTGGGCGGCGCCAACAATGCCTTCACGCTGGTCGTCGACGGGAACTACGTGGGTTGCGCCGACGCGTCGCAACCCTTGGTGCAGATGAACACCTCGCTGACCGGCGGCCCGATCACCGGTCTGAACACGACACTGAAGTTCGCCTTTGGCACCGGTGCGACGCGCCGCATCTCGCTGTATTCGATGGCCAGCTTCGGGGCCTGTGCGCTCGTCGTCGCTGCAGGCGACACCGTCACGGCCTGGGACCGCAGCGCCGAACCCGCGTTCGCCGCGATCAGCGACTCCTATGGCGGGGCGCCCTCCGCGGTCTGGGGGTTCGGCGGCCTGTTCTACCAGGCGGCCCTGGCGCTGAACATTCCGCACGTCGACCTCGACGCGATCGGTGGCACGGGGTACGCCCCCAACTCGAGCAACTCGGCGACGCTGCTCACCGGCAATGCCTTCGACGCCCGCCTGCCGTCCATCACCGAAAGCCTGCCCGACCTGTTCATGACAGCCGGCAGCCTCAACGACAACAACCGGCTGGCCCTGCCACCCTACAGCAGCGCCGCGGACGCCCAGGCTGGTTTCGCGGCGGCGGTGTCGCGCCACTACACCGACCTGCGCGCGGCGTTGCCCGACGCGGTTCTTGCCGCGGTGGGGCCGTGGCAGCCGCCGCCCAACCTGCCGGCGCCGCAGGGTGAGTTGGACAAGGCCAGCGTCATCAAGGCGGCGCTCGCGGCCGCGGGCGGCCACTGGATCTGGGTGGACAACATCAACGGCGGCTGGTCCAACAGCAGCGGCGCGGGTTCAGCGCCGTCCGCCAGCGACGGGCCGTGGCAGACGCTGGCCAATGCCGCGACCTACATCAGCCCGGACAACGTGCATCCCAATGTCGCGGGCTGCGCCTACCTGGCCGACCGCCTGGCCGCGGCCCTGCGGGCAGCCATTCTCGCGCTGTGAGCACCGGCTCGCCCGGCCGCCGGCAGACGTGCGCGAGCCAGCGTCAGGCCGGTGTCGCGGGGCCCGGCCGCTCGCCCTGGGCGGCGCACAGGAGTTCGCGCGATTGCAGCGCGAGCGAGTGCCCGCCGTACCAGCGGTGCAGACGCAGCGCCATCGACGCCAGGGCCGGCGTGCCGGTCTCGAACGGCGGGCGCGGGCCAAGGTAGTCGACGCCAGCGCGCAGGTTGTCGGCATCCTTGGCCGGCGCGGACGTGTCGACCACCACGCAGCCGTGCGCCGCATACGCCGCGAACACCCCGGACTTGCCGAGACAGTGCGCCGGGTAGTCGAGCAGACCAAACCGGGAGCCGGCGAGCAGGGAGCTCAATTCCGACGCCGACAAGCGCCCGAGGTGGCGAGTCGCGGTGCCGCGCAAGGCGCCCGATTGGCTCTGGCCGCTGCCCGCTTCGACGATTTCCAGGATGCCCAGTTGCGCCAGCGCGCTCGCATGGCCACGCAGCGCGACGAACGCGCGTCGACGCGTCTCGGCGCCGCCAAAGACAACCGCCCGCGACGCCCGCCGGTCCCATGGCGTGGCTTCGACGGGCTCGCCCACATTTGAAAACACCGGCCGCACGTGCAACGGCGTCGCACCGTCGGTGACTGCGCTCAACCAGCCGGCGTGTTGCGCCGTATTGGTCCACAAGCTGTCGGCCAGCTTGGCCAGACGGCGCGCGATCTGTGACTGCCGGGGCGCGAGCCAGAACGCGCTGCGCCACGGCATGCCGATGGCGAACAGCTCGTGGAAGACGACCACCAGACGCATGGCATCGCGATGGGTCGACTTGAATCGCGCCAGCGTGTCCACGAGCCAGCCGCACAGGCCGCGCGGCGCATAGCCGTAGCCCGAGAAATGCAGGACGACGCACAAGCGTCCGCTGGCGTCGAATTCGATCAGCGATTCAAGCCGCGCCAGCAGGTTCTCCGGCGTACCTTCGATGAGCCCGCTGTCGACACCGCGCAGCTGCCAGCTGCGCGCAAGGCACTCCGCGTAGTCGCGCACGCCACCGGCGCCGCTGGGGCAGACCTGGACGATCATGGTCGAGTCCGTGCCGCCGTCAGTGCGTCTGCGTCGTGAACACGAGGCTGTTGGCCGTCGCGAAGTCGAACGAGAAGACCTGCGCCCCGACGGCCTGGATGCTGCCGGCCACGCTCGGCGCCGCGAAGCCGGCCATCGCGCTCGTGGGGCCGCCCACGGCGCCGGCATACACCGTGGCGGTTCCGAAGGCCGCGCTGCCCGGCAGCGTGCCGTACGTCACCGGCTGGTGGCTGACCGTGTCGAAGCCCATGAGCGCGGCGTCGCCGAACGCGCGCGAGCCGTAGCCGCTGGCGAAGACGAAGCGGGTCCGGCTCTCGCTGGTGTCGAAGCGCTGCGCCTGCGCGTCGGGCGCCGCGATGGGGTAGCCGCCGGCGTTCGTCGTGTACAGGCGCTGGCCGCTCTCGTCGATGAACTCGATCTGGTAGTTCAGTGCCGCCGTGCCGATGTTGACGATGCGCCAGAGTTCGTGCACGCCGCTCGCGCCTGTCTGCACGGTCGTGAGCGTCGACGTGGGCGTCGACTCCAGCGACTGGGCCGGCACGCCCACCGACTTGCTGACCGCGACCAGCGTGTTGCCGCCGGGCGCCAGGGCAGTGACGTACATCAGCGTGGTGCCCATGCTGGCGACGCTCACCTGGCCCGCGGCCGTCGCCAGCACGGTGGCGTTCGGCGACGCACGCGTCACCTTCAGCACGCTCCATTGCGCGCTCGCGCCGCTGCCGGTGTTGCGATAGGCGTAGAAGGCGTTGGCGTCGAAGCCGATGCCCACCCAGCCGCCGCCGCCGGTCGTCGCGGCGTCCAGCAGCGTCTCGGAGGGCTTGGCCGGGACGGAGAAGTCGACCACGCTCAGCTGCGTGCCGTCGTCCATCAAGGCCAGCGTGGGCGCGGCCTGCACGACGGACTGGAAGGCGGGCGACGAATTCGCGCGCAGCGTGGCCGAACCCGAAGTCCAGTCCGTGGTCGCGCGCGAGAAGATCCAGCCGCGCGGCGCCAGCGTGGCGGCGTCGCGGTAGACACCCAGGAACGTCGCGCCGGCCGATTCGGTGTAGACCAGTCCGCTCGTCGCGGACAGCCGCACCTCGGCCGTGCCGTCGTCCGCGGTTCCGCACTGGCCGTCCGGGCCGGCGGTGGAGACGACGAAGCGCGTGTTCTCGGGCGCGGCGTAGTCGACGGCGTCGCCCATCGGGCGGCCGTTGGCGTCGACGACGAACTTGCAGGCCGTCGTCGAATGCGCCCGCTGCACCTGCGTGGAGGGCAGCTTGCCGTTGGCCTGCAGCGGCACGCGGCGCACGTCGCCGCCCACGATGTAGACGAGCGCGTAGGGCTGCAGCGCGCCCGTCTTCGCGTTGGCCGCGTCGACGCTGCCGGTGGAGACGACGCGCGTGTCGGTCAGCACCGAGCTGCCGTACTCCACCAGGTATTCGGTGCCGGGCTTTCCGGGGCTCACCAGCGACAGCCCGTAGCTGGGCGACGCCGTCGGCCCCTGCGCCTTCAGGACCCAGGCGTAGGCGCCGGAGGCAGGCGGCGCGTCGCCGCTGCCGGACGAATCGCCGCCGCCACCGCCGCAGCCTGCGAGGGCGACGCCGAGGATGATCGCGAGGAGGGGAAGGGCTGCAAGTCTCATGTCGGTGGTCCGGCGCGCACCGGAGGGATCGGTGCAGTTGGAAGGTGGCGGGGCTTCTCAGCGTGCGGAGGCGGCGGGGGCGCGGGTCGCCCCGGCCGACTCGAGCGCGGCGAAGCGGCGCATCACGTTGGGCACGTAGGCCGCGGTCTCGGCGCTGGGCCAGCCCTGGTGGAGGACGGCCGCGCGATCCACCGCGCCGGCGCCGGCGTTGTAGGCCGCGAGCGCGCGGGCCACGTCCTGGCCGTAGCGATCGAGCAGGCCGCGCAGGTGGCGGCTGCCGGCCGCGACGTTCTGGCGCGGGTCGAAGATGTCGGTGACGCCGTAGAGTCTCGCGGTGGCGGGCATGAGTTGCATCAGGCCCGACGCGCCGCGCGGCGACACGGCGCGTTCCCGGTACGCGGATTCCACGCCGATGACGGCCTCGATCAGGGCGGGCGGCAGGCGCTGCGCCGCGGCGGCAGTGCGGACGATGTCGGCGATCGCGGCCGGCGCGGGAGCGCGTGGCGCCGCGTCCTCCGCGGATCCCGCGACTCGCCGCACCGCCGCGCCCGGCGCGGCGTCCGCGCGGTCGCTGAGGTGGATCTCGCCGGGCGTGTCGTCGATCTGGAAGACCGCGGTCGCGATCTCCGCGCGCGCGGCGCCGGCCAGCGCGAGGCCCGCGAGCGCGAGGCAGGCCTGGCGGCGGCTATGCGACAGGTGGCGCACGCGGTTGGACATGAAGGCACCGGAGTAGGTTCGCGAAGCAGTGAAGGCTACCCAGGGTGTGTGACAGTCCGACGCGCCGGACTGGCCCGTTGCGGGCAGGCAGGCCGTCGCTCAGCCCCAGGAAACGAACACGATCCGGCGCGTGGCCAGGCCGTCGAGGAAATCCACGACGTTCACGTCGGCCACGTGCTCGGTACCCTCGGCGTCGCGGAACACCTTCAGGATCTCGGGGCTCAGCTCGACGAACCACTCGCCGGGCGGCAGCGGCGCCCGGCCCGTGTCCTGGCGGGCGCTTTCCAGGGCGACGTCGATTCGAGCTTTGCGGAGCAGGCGGGAGAGGGACATGGGATGGGCACTCCGGGCAGGCAGCCGGACGGTCGGCGAACGTGCCCGAGCCTGGGTCCCGGTGATGACGGAATGATGACTTGCGTCTTGGCCCGGCGTCCGTGGCGGCCCGGCCCCGGCCCGTCCGGATCAGTCCGCAGGGGCCATGCAAGCCGCTCGGCAGGGCGTCCGTGGCGTCATGGCCGAGTTCCACCATGTGCCCCGGGGCGCCGCATGTCGCGGCGGAGAGGGAACGGGGAACACTCATGTCCAGGAGTCTTGTTCGGGCCACGTTGCTGGCAGGCGCGCTTCTCGGCGCGGGCGCGGCCAGGGCCGATTTCGCCAGCGTCCTCCAGCCGTCGCCGATCGCCGCGTCCACCGCGGTGGCGTTCCAGGACTCGAACGTCCAGCCCGGCACGACGTCGGCCAACGGCCTGTACAACTTCCTGGACAGCTGGTCGTTCACGCTGGACGGCAGCTTCCTGGTCTCCAGCATCGCGGCGGCGATCAACTTCACGGACGTCGACGGGCACGCCGTCCTGTTCGGCATCACCAACCTGCAGGTCAACCTCGTCACCGCCCCGCCGTCCGGACCGCCGATCGTGTCGTGGCTGTCCGTCAGCGCGCCCGCCACGGGCCTGCAGCAGACCGTGGCCCTGGTTCCGCCGAGCGCGCTCGGCTCCGGCACCTACACGCTCGAGGTGCGCGGCGACGTGACCCAGCCGGGCGCCTATTCCGGTTCGCTGATCGCGCAGCCGCTGGCGCCAGTCCCGGTGCCGACCACCTCGGCGCTGTTCGCGTGCGGGATCCTGGCGCTGGGATTCACGGCAAGCCGGCTGCGTCGCAGCTGAGGTTCGGAAATCCGGGGCTAATCGGGGCCGGACAGGCAGCGTCCAGGATCGCTGGGTAGACTGTTCCTTCGCGCAGGAGGCCGGCACGCCTCCTGAAATGGGATGGCGCCGCGGCGCCGCAGGCTTTCGAAGGGCACATACTCGATGAATGACCAATTGCTGATCGATGAGGCACGTTACTGTTCCTTTGGCGACACCGTGCATTACGTCAATCCGCCCAAGGTGTTCACGGGCTGCGACGGAAGCTACATGTTCGATGCCGACGGGGTGCCCTACCTCGATCTGCAGATGTGGTACTCCGCCGTCAACTTCGGCTACAAGAACAAGCGGCTCGAAGCGGTGATGCTGCGGCAGATGGAGACGCTTCCGCAGATCGCGAGCCAGTACCTGCATCCGACCAAGATCGAGCTCGCGAAATGGATCGCGCAGGACGCGGAGAGGAAGTGGGGGCGCCCGGGGCGAGTCCACTTCAACGTCGGTGGCGCCCAGGCGATCGAGGATTCGCTCAAGATCGTGCGCAACGCGAGCAACGGCAAGAGCCTGATGTTCGCCTTCGAGGGCGGCTACCACGGCCGGACCCTCGGCGCCTCGAGCATCACGTCCAGCTATCGCTACCGGCGCCGGTTCGGGCACTTCGGCGAGCGCGCCCAGTTCATCCCTTTCCCGTATCCGTTCCGGCGCCCCAAGGGCATGACCGCGGAGGAATACTCGGAGCACATCGTGCGCGAGTTCGCGCGCAAGTTCGAGAACGAGTACCACGCGGTGTGGGACCCGAAGACGCGGCAGTGCGAATTCGCGGCCTTCTACATCGAGCCCATCCAGGGAACCGGCGGCTACGTGGTGCCGCCCGCGAACTTCCACAAGGGCCTCAAGAAGGTGCTCGACGAGCACGGCATCCTGATGGTGGTCGACGAGATCCAGATGGGGTTCTGGCGCACCGGAACCCTGTGGTCGATCGAGAACTTCGGCGTGCAGCCGGACGTGCTGGTCTTCGCCAAGGCGCTCACGAACGGACTCAATGCGTTGTCGGGACTGTGGGCCCGCGAGGAGCTGATCAGCCCCGAGGTGTTTCCGCCCGGCTCCACGCATTCGACCTTCGCGTCGAATCCGCTGGGCACGGCCCTCGGGCTCGAGGTGCTCAAGATGACCTCCGAGATCGACTACGGCAAGCAGGTGCGCGAAAGCGGCGCGTATTTCCTCGACGGGCTGCGCGACCTGCAGAAGCGCCACAAGGAGATCGGGGACGTCGACGGCCTGGGCCTGGCCCTGCGCGCCGAGATCTGCACCGACGACGGGTTCACGCCCAATCGCGCGCTGCTGGACAAGATGGTCGACATCGGGCTGTCCGGCGATCTCGACTTCGAAGGCCACAAGGCTGGCCTGGTGCTCGACGTCGGCGGCTACTACAAGAACGTCATCACATTCGCGCCGTCGCTGGAGATTTCCCGCAAGGAGATCGACCAGGCCATGGTGCTGCTGGAGCAACTGCTGGTTCGCGCGAAGGCGGGCTGAGCCGTCAGGCCGGCACCCGGTCGGCGTCCTCGACCGCGCTCGCCGCGGCCGGCGCGGCGCCGATGCGGCGCACGAAATCGATGGCGTGCTGCGTCAGGATGCGGCGGTCGCTGTCGATCGTGATCATGTGATAGCTGTTGTCCAGCAGCAGGCGTTCCACCGGGCCCTGGACGTGCCGGGACACCAGGTCGGCATTCGCGAGGCTGGACACGTCGTCCTCGGTGGCGTGCACCACCAGGCAGGGCGCGCGCACGTCGCCCAGGCGTCGCCGGACGTGCTTGCTCAGGTCGTGCATCTCGATGATGGAGTACCAGGGCGTGCCCGACAGGCCGGCGGCGCCGCTGTCCGGCCCCTGCATATGGGCGACGACGTACTTGCGCAGGCCCGCGTTGCGGATGCCGTAGGGCGGGCGTTCGAGGAACATGCGCCGGCGGCCGATCCCGAGCGCGCGCACCGGCTTGAGCAGGAACGCGAAGCGCGTGAAGATCGGCATGCTCCAGCCGTCGTGCCAGAACGACGTGGACAGGGCGCCGACGCCGTCCACCAGATCGGGCCGGGTCGCGGCCAGCTCCAGCGACAGCACGGCGCCCATGGACAGCCCCATCACCACCAGCCGGTCCACGCGAGCGCGAAGCCGCTGGGCGGCGGCATGGACGCTCGCGACCCAATCGTGCCAATGCGTGGCGACCAGGTCGTCCAGGCTTCCACAGTGGCCCGCCAGCTGGACGCCGTGCACCTCGAAGCCGGCGCCCTGGAGCGCGCGTCCGAGTTGCCGCATCTCGTTGGGCGTGCCGGCCAGTCCGTGGACCAGGAGCACGCCGGTGCGGCCGTTGGCGCCCTTTCCGGGCAGGGTGAATTCGCGCGACGGAATCGGCGCATCGGTCGACGCCGTCATGCGGACACGCGCGCCCCGGCGACCGTCTTCGCCATCAGCGCGAGCGCGTCCTCGAAATCGCGGAAGGCCGCATGTGCGATGCCGTGGCGGGCGCAATGATCGACCAGCCTGGACTTGGCCAGCACGAAATCGGCCTTGTCCACCACGCAGAAGTCGGAGCGTCCGTCGCCCACGAACAGGACCTTTCGCGAGGTCGCGGCGTGGCGTGCCAGCAGCTCGCACTTGCAGGTTCCGCAGGCGCTGACGCACGTCGCGCTGGCGTGCGGCGACGTCAGGCGCCATTGCCGCTCGCCGACCTGGACCAGGTGGTTCGCGCGCACGGGCAGCCTCTCCACGCGATGCAGCGCCAGGATGCGATGGATGGCGTGGTCGATGCCGTCGCTGACGACCTCCAGCGCGATGCCCGATCGGCTGGCGGCCTTCGCGAACGACACGAAATGCGGGTCGATGGCCATGCCCGCCAGGAATTCGTCCAGCTCGGAACCGCTCATGTCCAGCAGCGCCACCTGGCGCTTCATGCACTCGCCGGAGCCGATCGCGCCGGCCTCCCATTCGGCCTCGATCTCGCGCCATCCGGGTCGTGCGAAGCGCTCGAGCAGGGCGTCGGTGACGTCGTCGACGCTGATGGTGCCGTCGAAGTCGCACTGGATCACCCAGTCGCTGGCGTTCGTCTCGGGCGGCAGGAATACCACGGGGTCACTCATCGAATCTCGCTCCTGATCGGGCTGCCGTCAATTGCACCACATTCGGCCCGCGCACCGCCGGGCGGGGGAAAAGCAACCTTACGGGTCGACGCCACCCCGGCGGCCTGTGGGATCATCGGCGTCGACCATGTCAGAAGAGACTCCCTCCAGATCGCCCGCCGGGCGCCGGGTCGTTGCCGTCCTGGCGATCGCCATCGTGCTCGACACGCTCGGCCAGCTGCTGTGGAAGCTGGCCGCGAGCCGGCTGCCCGCGACGCTGTCTCCGGATGCGCTGCTGCACTCGATCGAGCGCGATCCGCTGCCGCTGCTGGTGATCGGCGTGTTCGTGCTGCAGCTCGTCAACTGGCTGCTGGTGCTGGAACGCGTCGACCTGAGCTATGCCCAGCCCCTGACCGCCCTCAGCTACGTGTCTGTCTGCCTGCTGTCCGCATGGCTGTTCGGCGAGCGCCTGGACCTGCACAAGGGCCTCGGCGTGCTGCTGGTGCTCGCCGGCGTCGCGCTGGTCAGCGCCAGCCCGGCTCGACGGAACGGTCCATGAGCGCCGCCCGGCCGCCAGCAGGCGCTCGCACCGCAGCCGACAGGCGGAGGGTCGCCTGATGAGCGCCAGGCTCATCGGCGTGCTGCTGGTGCTGGTGTGCGCGGGCGTCGAAGGCCTGGCGCAGATCTGCCTGAAGCAGTCGACGCGACAGCCGCGGCGCCGCGCGGGCTGGATCGCGACGGGCGTCGGGCTGTTCGTGGTCGAGGCGCTGCTCTACACCGCGGCGCTGCAGCGGCTCGAGGTCAGCGTGGCCTACTCGCTGGGCGCCATGAGCTTCGTGTTCGTGGCGCTCGGCGCGGCCTGGCTGCTCGGCGAGGCCCTGCCGCTCACGCGCCGGATCGGCATCGCCTGCATCGTCGCCGGCTGCGCCGTGCTGGCTTCCGGCGGATGAGCGCGCCGCGATTCGAGGTCGCCTGGGTCGATCGCTCGTCCGACATCGCCGCCTCGGATTGGGCGCGCTTCTTCGCGCCGCCGCTGGAGGGCGCCTGGTGGTACCGCGCGCTGGAACAGAGCGGGCTGGAGGATCAGTTCGTCTTCCGCTACCTGGTGCTCGAGCAGGACGGCGCCACGGTGGGCCTGGTGCCGACGTTCCTGATGGACGTGCCGATGCGCCTGGTCGTGCCGCCGGCATTGCTGCCTTGGGTGTCGGCGCTCGGCCGCATCATTCCGTGGCTGAGGGCCCAGCGCACGCTGTTCGTCGGCTCGCCGTGCGCGGAGGAGGGCTGGATCGGCCTGGCGCCCGGCATCGATGTGGCGGCGGCGCTGCGCCGCATCGATGCGGCGTTGCGGGCCGAGATGCGGCGCCGGCACGCGAGCGTGCGGGTCTGGAAGGACTTCGGCTCCGGATGGGACGCGGCGCTCGGGTCGCTCGCAAGAGAGACCGGGATGTTCCGTCTCGTCAGCTTTCCGGGCACGGCGGTCGCCCTTCCGAACGGCACCCGGGAGGCGTATCTGCAATCGCTCGGCGGCAATCGGCGGCATCAGTTCAAGAAGAAGATCCGCCGCAGCCGGGAGGCGGTCGAACTCGGCGTGGAAATTCTTCGCCAGCCCGACGACGCCACCCTGGACCAGCTGTTCGCGCTGTTCTGGCAGACCTACGAGAAGGCCACGACGCGTTTCGAGCGGCTGAACCGGCGCTTCTTCGGACTCGTCGCGGCCGAGCCGGGCAGCAGCTTCATCGTGCTGCGGGAACCGATCACCGCGGAGCCCGTCGCCTTCATGCTGTGCTTCGAATTCCCGGGGCACCTCGTCAACAAGTTCATCGGCATCGACTACGGCAAGCCGCGCGAGTGGCTGCTGTACTTCAGGCTCTGGGACGCCGCCGTGGATCATGCGATAGCGCTCGGCGCGAAGGTGCTGCAGAGCGGCCAGACCGGCTATCGGCCCAAGATCGACCTGGGGCATGAGCTCGTTCCCCTGACCAACTACGGCGCCCACCGCAACCGGTTCATCCACTGGATCTACGCGCGGGTGGCGGCCGCGGTGGACTGGCACACCCTGGATCCTTCGCTCGCGGCGGCCCTGGAAGCCCATCCCGAATTGAAGCCTGGCGGGCGCTGACGGCGCCGCCGGCGCGAGGTCATTCCTCCGCGCCGGAGTTCCAGAAGGCCTGGGTGACGCCCGGCACGGCCTCGATCTCCGCGATCGCTCGCCCACCGGCATCCAGACGAAGCAAGGCCGGCGCGGCCGCCCTGACGGCTCCGCGACCGTCTGCCTTGACCCTGTAGCAGGCGGCATCAGCTTCGGCGACCCATGCGGCCATGTTCGGAGTATTTTCGTTCAGCGATGCGACCCCTACGCTTGCACCCACATGCAAGGCTCGTCCGTGCCAGGCCAAGGCAAGAGCTGAAATCGCTGAATGCACGTTCTCGGCAACGCGCATTGCGACGTCAGGCGGACAGCGCTCCAACAGCAATGCAAACTCGTCTCCGCCCAGACGGACGACCAGGTCGCTGGCGCGCACGTGCGACGTTATCGCCGCAGCCACCGCCTTCAACATCGCGTCGCCCGCGGCGTGTCCACAAGTGTCGTTGATGGGCTTGAAGTGATCGAGGTCGATCACGACCACCGCGGCGGGCATCGAACGCGGCAGCGCGTCGAAGACATGCTTCAAACGTTGCTCGAAACCCTTGCGGTTGGTCAACCCGGTCAGGACGTCATGCGTCGCCGACCACTCCAGTTGTGATCGCTCGGCGACCTGCTGATCAATGTCGTTCAGAGTCCAGATGACGCCGGCTTGCGCGTCGCCGGCAGCCACGGGCCGTCCGCGCAGTCGAGCCCAAAACAGAGTGCCGTCGGCGCGCAGCATCTGCCATTCGCCGACGTAGGCCTCGCCCGCCCGGAAAGTGAACTGCACTTGAATTCCACATTCCTGGTAGTCCGCGCTCGAGCTGAAAATCATCTGCACCGGCTGACCCAGGAGGGCCTGCTCATCGCGACCGAACAGGCGGCAGAACTCGGCGCTCACCAGTTCGAAGCGCTCTGCGCGCGTGAACGCGATCCCGACTGGCGCGGCGGCCATGACTGAGTTCAGCTTTCCGAGCACTGCGGCATTGAAGCCCTCCAGCTGCGCCCGCTCGGCTCCCACATGCCGCAAGACGCGAGCCAGGCGGCCGATTTCCCCAAACCCGACCGGCCAACCCGCGTGCGGGTCGCCGTCGCCGTTGAACAAGTTTTGCGCGCGGTGCTCGAGTTGCGTCAGCGGGCGCAACAGCCACCGCAGAAGCGTCAGGATGAGCGCCGACATGAGCCCGATCAGTCCCGCGGCCCATTCCAGCGCTTGCTTGCGTGCCGACCGCAAAGGGGCCAGCAACTCAGCCACCGGAGTGGCCCGCCAGATCATCCAGTCAGGCCCCGCCACGCCCGCGGCGCTGACCACCTCTGCCGATTGAGCAAGCCTCAGCCCCGACGGCTCGACCACGCCCCCATCGGCCAGCCACCTTCGAAACGCGTCAGCCAGGCGCGGCTCGGTGGCCAGGCTTTGGAGCAGCCGATCGCGGCTCGGGTGAGCGAGGATTTGGCCCCGGGCATCGGTCACGACGAGGAGCGCATCGGATTCACCTGCTTGTGCGTCGACCAGGTCGGTCAGCAGGTCTCGACGGGTCAGGCGCAATGAGCCGCCCAGTACGCCGTAGACGCCAGTCGCATCCTTGAGCGGGTAGGTGAAGATGATGGACGGCTGCCCGGAGACGCGGCTTTGCACCACATCGGACACGATGGGACGCTGCTCGGCGACTGTGCGTCGAAAGTAGTCGCGATCCGCGACATTCAACCGCGGGTAACGCGTGCCGGCCTCGTCGACGAAGATCCGCAACTGACCGCCGGATGACGCGACGGTCAGCGTGGAAAACAGTTCTCGCAGGACGGGCTGGGCATGCAGGAAGGTGGCCAGCTTGCCGTCGTCGGCCAAGGTCGTCCGGTCAAGTTGGGCGGCCACCACCTGCAACGCGCGTTGCAGTTCGACCACGCGACGCGACAGGATGCCGGCGGCGCGCGCGGCTTCGTTCAGTTCGCGCTCGCTTTGAAGGGACAACGTGTCCCGCTCGGCGCGCTGAAGCAGGACGGCCGTGGTCAGACCGATGCCGAGCACCAGCGCGGCGATGGTGCCCAACGTGATGCGCAGCTTGAGCGACCAGAAGGCCGTAGCGAGCCGTGCGCGCCAACGGGTTTTGGCCGTCTGACAGTCGGAGTTCACGCGCGGCCCACTGATTGAACATTCTGCTGGGTGTAGTGCAGCTGTGGACTCAGGCGCCATGCGGCAGCGCGCCGCCAAGCGCGAGGCTGCAGCCCTCGGGTGCGTACAGTGATTCGCCGATGACGGAGTTCGCGAACTCCGGCCGGTCTTGCGGCTGCCGCTGCCCCTGGGCCCACCGCAGCAGATCGGGGGCGGGCATCGGGCGCGCGAACAGGAAGCCCTGCAATTCATCGCAGCCCATGCGCACCAGGATATCTCGCTGGCCCTCCGTCTCGACGCCTTCGGCCACGACGCTCAACTCCAAGGCGTGGGCCAGGCCAACGACCGCCTCGACCACGGCGCGAGCATCCCGGCTCTCTTCGAGATCCTTGACGAAGCTGCGATCGATCTTCAACTGCCGGGCCGGCAGCTGGCGCAGGTAGCTCAAGCTCGAGTAGCCGGTGCCGAAGTCGTCGATTGACAGAAAGACCCCGATCGCCGCGAGACCTTCGAACGCGCGCTGCGTGACTTCGATGTCCTCCATCGCCACCGACTCCGTGATCTCGCACAGAAGGTACGCAGGATCCACCTGGTGGCGGCCCAGCGCCTGGCAGATGCGCTCGACGAGGCCCTCGTCCCTCAACTGGTGGGCCGAAAGATTGATGGCCACGCGCATCCGCAGCCCCTGCGTGCTCCAGACGTGCATCTGCCGGCAGGCCTCCTCGATGACCCAGGCGCCGATCTGGCAGATCAACCCGAAGCGTTCGGCCAGGGGGATGAATACGTCGGGGCCCACCATGCCGCGTTGCGGATGCTTCCAGCGCAGCAGCGCCTCGACGCCATGGATCTGGCCTCCCGCGCCGTCGACCTTGGGCTGGTAGTACAACATCAACTCGCCGCGCTCCGATGCATGGCGCAGATCGCTCTGCAGGTTCAGGTCAGCCACAGGGTCGGTTTCCATGTGCGCCTCGAACAGCGCAAAGGTGTTTCCTCCGGCACGCTTGGCGGCGTACATGGCCGCGTCCGCGTGGGCGATCAGCTTGCCGCGCTCACCATGCTCCGGATAGATCGCCACGCCAATCGAGGCAGAGACCTCGATCCGCTGTCCGGCGGCCTCGAACGGTTGCCGTAACGCTTCGGTCAGGCGCCTGGCGAATGTCGCGACATCCGCAGCGCTCATGGCGTCCTCCATCAGCAACAGGAATTCGTCGCCGCCCACACGCGCCACCGTGTCGCTGTCTCGCGCGATGCGGCGCATGCGCTGCGCCACCTCCTTCAGAACGATGTCGCCGACGCCGTGACCGAAGCCGTCATTGACTGGTTTGAATCCGTCGAGATCGACGAACATCACCGCCAGCTTCTCATGATGTCGCTCCGCCACTCGCTCGTCGGACCGCGCGTTGCGCGCCACCGCATGGGCCAGGCGATCCTCGAACAACGTGCGGTTGGGCAGGTCGGTGAGCGGGTCCAGGAAGGCGCGGCGACGCAACTCGTCGTTGGCACTGCTCAACTGGCTGTTCGTCTCGTGCAGGGATCCGAGCATGGCCCTGATGGTATTGACCATGGAGCCGAGCGCGGCCAGCAGCCGGGTGGTCTCGTCGTTGTCACTGTTGCACGCCACCGGGTCGAGGCGGCCTTGCGAGACCGCTTCGGCCACGTGCACGGCCTCGTTCAGGGAACGTGTGACGCCGCGCACCGTACGCACGCTGACGACAGCCGACAGGAAGATGATGAAACTCGACACCGAGAGGATCGCGAGCAGCGTATGGTCGACGCGGCTATCGACGGCCGAAGTGACTTCGGCCTGCCGCTCGTTGATGTCCTTCACCTCACGCTGACCGGCGCTGGCTTGCTGCGCGGCGGCGGTCTTCAGGCGCGCCAGCGACGCGTTGGTGCGCGCCTCGCTCTCGAGCAGCCTGAGCTTCGCTGAAGCAACGTTTTCAATGGACGCAGCCACGGAGGTCATCGCCTCAAGCGCATGATCCACGTTGGCGGCCAGCTGGGGCCGGCCCATCTTGTCCAGGGCCGAGCGCATCGTTCTCATGTTGGCGACCAGCCCGGCTCCCAGGGTCTTGAGCCGGGCTTCCGAAGCCATGCACTCGGTCGCCGCCGTGGCCAACATCAGTTCGCGCAAGGCGGAGCCCATCTCGCGCATGTCCAGCGACACTTCTTCGCTGACAGCGATGACGCCGCCCGGCTCGCCGCGCAGGCGCAGCGCGGCCTCGAGCGCGCGCCGCTGCTTGTAGTCCTGCGCGTCCGTGTCGTCGATCAGCAGCCCGAGCCTGGCTGATTGCTCGTCCAGCCGCGCCAGCATCGCCTTGCGCTGCCGCTGGTAGATGGCCTCGGCATCGTCCTTCTTCGCCAGCATGGCTGCCCGCGCAGCCAACAGCCCCTGATTGTCGTTGGCGAACGCCTCGTAGACGTCGGCGGCCTCCGCCTTGAGCTCCTTGAGCGGGTCATCGGTGCCCGCCTCGACCTCCAGCCGCTGAATCCTGTCGGTCGCGGCGCGGATCTTGTCGCGCAGAGGCGTCAGCCGAAACCGGTTGGTCGCGAGATCCGCCTCGGACACCACCATCGCGATCTCCTTCAACCTGGCCTGTGCCGACAATGCGACCTTGGTCACGCTGGCCAGCCGCCGGCTGGCATCCTGCGCCTCGTCGGCGGTCTTGCTCGCTTCCGCGGCGATGCCGGCCACGTTGCTGCGCGTCAGCGCTATCGTCGCCTCGGCCCGTTGCAATGCGACGCGGGCACGCTCGGTCTCCTGGCGATAGGCCGACTCGTCGTCCAGGTGCCTTTGGACGGCCTGCACGATCTCGCCTTGTGCGGCACGGAACTCGGTGGCGTTGACGTGGGCCGTTGGATCCAGCGCGCGGATCTCCTCGCCGAGGCGGTCGATCGCCGCGCTGTCCGCCCGGATGCCGCCCAGCGCCTTGTCGACCTCTTCGCGCTCGTGCGCCAACGACAGCTTCAGCAGGCCGCCCAGCCACCGCTCGGTGCGCTCCTGCATCTCATAGGTCTTGTTCTGCAGCGGCGTGGCATGCAAGGTCAATGTGCGCAGTTCCGACTGGATCGACGTGACCGCGAAGTAGCTGACCGCGGACACGCACAGCAGGCCGGCAGCCGAGAACGCGGACAGCGCCGCCAAGCGTTGCGAGATTTTCATTGGTGCTCCCTGATGCCTGGCGGGCCTATCGAAAGCTTGACGATCCTGCCACCCTGGATCTGGGTCATGAACACCTTGTCGAAGGCCTGGTGCCGCTCGGGGGAGAACGAGGCACTCAGCCCCCCGATGTCCACCAGGCGCATCGCATTGAGCGTGTCCACCAGGGACTTGCGGTCCACGGTCCTGCCGGCGCGCTCCAGCGCGGTGGCCAGCACGCGCGCGGTGAGGCAGCCCTCGAAGTTGACGAATCCCAGCGGCTCGTGGCCGTACTTGGCCAGCGCTTCGCGGCACTCGCGCGTGACCGCCAGGTCGTCGTCGTACGGATAGGGCACCACCTGCGAGATGACGACCCCGTCGCCGTCCTTGCCGAGTTCGGCGACCAGGTTGTCGGTTCCGACGAACGAGACCGTCGCCAACTGCGACCTCAGACCGGTTGCGCGCGCCTCCCTGATGAAGGCCGCCAGCGGCGCGTAGGGGCCGACCATCACGATGGCGTCCGGGTTGGCGTCGAGCATCGCCGCCAGACCCGACTTGACGGCCAGCGTGTTGCGCTGGAAGGTGCTCCTGGCAGCGACCCTCATGCCGCGCTTGCCAAGCGCCTTTTCCGTGCTGGCGAGCACTGCCATGCCGAAGCCGTCATCCTGGTAGAAGACGGCCACGCTCCTGGCACCCTTGGCCACGAAATGCGCTACCAACGCCTCGGCTTCGTCGTCGTAGCTGGCGCGCACGTTGAACAGCTGCGGCGTGACCGGTTGGCGCAGGCTCATCGCGCCGGTGAACAACCCCACCAGCGGGACGTCCATCTCCTTGACGATCGGCAGCACCGCGTTGGCCGTGGGGGTGCCTACGTAGCCGAAAAGCGCGAAGGTCCTCTGCTGCTCGATCATCTTCAATGTCTCGTCCACGGCGCGATCGGGCTCGTAGCCGTCATCGGCGACGACCAGCGAAATCTGGCGACCGTGCACGCCGCCGCGCGCGTTCAAGTCCTGGAAGTAGGCTTGTGCGCCGGCGCGCAGGCCGCGGCCAAGGCCGGAGGCGGGGCCGGATTGTGCGTTCACCATGCCGAGCTTGATCTCGGTGTCGGTAATGCCTTCGTCGGCGCGCGCGGGGGAAAAGGCGAGCAAGGCCGTCAGGGCTGCGATCTGGAGGCGAGTCATATAGGAATTTCGACCTGACGAGGAGCTTTTTGAAGCAAGATCTTCGAGAGCATCAACTTGATTCAAGAACTCCTGACATTTCTGCCGGTTCGTCAGAACCGTGACGGGTGCTCTACAACACCCGAGTTCAGCGCCATTCGCGACGACCGTGACAGCGTCCGCGCAGTTCGGCCGGAGCATCGGCACACAGCGCTTCCCGGCTCCCGCGTCTCATGTCAAACTCGAATTCACGCTGCATGCCGAGCGTCGATCGTGCCGGATTGGACGTCCGGCGCCTCGCCGATGCCCCCTGACAGATCGTTTGGAGAGCTTGCGCCATGGTGTTGAGACCGCTTCGATTGCTGATCCTGCCTTTGCTTGTCTGGAGCGGCGCCGTGGAGAGCGCACCTCTCTTGCGGGTCATCTACCCGGCGACGGAATCGCGAACCGACACACGTTTCGACGACTTGAAGGAAATCCTCAAGACAGCGCTCGACGAGACCGTGGATACCGACGGCCCCTATACGCTGGCCGCGAGCAGTCGGTACGTGAACGAGGCGCGCTACCTCGCCGAGATACGCGATGGCGGTGGCGAAGCCAGCGTCGTCTGGAGTTCGACATCCGAGCAGAAGGAGCGGGAGTTGCTCCCCATCCGGTTCGAACTCCGCAAGGGGCTGCTCGGCTTCCGTGTCGCGCTCATCGACCAGCGGCGCCAGAAGGAGTTCGATCGCGTGGCGACCTTCGCCGACCTGAAGAAGCTGACGATCGGCCAGGGAATCGGCTGGGGCGACGTCGCGGTCTACGAGGCGGCGGGGATAAAGGTCACGACGGCGCCTTACGAGAATCTTTTCCGCATGGTGGCCAACGATCGCTTCGACCTGTTTCCGCGCGGCGTCGGCGAGGCCTTCCGCGAGCACGCCGCGCATCGAAACGAGGTGCCCGACCTGTCAGTCGAACGAGGGCTTCTGCTGTACTACCCCTGGCCGTACTACTTCTTCTGCAATCGCACGGACACGGCTTTGGCGGCGCGGATCGAACGGGGCCTGAAGCGCATGCGTGGCGACGGCAGCTTCGACAGGATCTTCTGGAAGTACAACCGCGCCGCCATCGAGCAGGCAAGGATGAGTGAACGGCGCGTGATCCGGATCCCGAATCCGCTCTTGCCGAAGGATACGCCGCTAGAAGATGCAGGGATGTGGTTCGACCCGAAGCGCGACACCCCGCCGAACTGACCCGCGGGTGGCGATCGCCGCCTGCTGAAAGTCATCCTCGGCCCCGCGATTCGGCGGCTTTCTGCCGTGCAGCCGACCGGTGCGCCATCTGAAGGCGTGCAGGATTTGGGATTCGGCCGCTCAATATGTCGGCAATCGCGCCGAAATACCGGTCGAGCGAGCCGAATCGATCAGGCAATCCTTCATTGCCGCGGCCCAGCGAATGCCAGATGTCCAAGATTCCGCTCTCATCGCGGTCCCCGCGCCGATTGCCGTCGTGGTTGGCGGCACCCGCCCGAACCGTGCGATTTGCTGTCGAGAACGCACTCGGCCGCCGGGTCATCTCATGGATGCTGCTCTGCAGCTTCGCGCTGGCCCTCGTGTCGACCGCGGCACAGCTGTATGTGAACTATCTCCGCGACGTGGCGCAGATCGAGCGACGGCTTGCCGAAGTCGAGCGATCGTCGACATCCGCCCTGACATCCGCCGTGTGGAATCTCGACCAGGGGCAGTTGAAGGCCGAGCTCGCGGACATCGTCGCGCTGCCTGACATGTCGTCGGCGACGTTCGTCGACGCGCGCGGAAGGACGATGGCCACGGCGGGCCACGCGGCCCCGGGCGCCATCGTTCGGGTCATCCCCATTTCCTCGCCCGACGAACGATCGGGAAGCCGCATGCAGCTCGGCGTTCTCACGATCCGGGCTTCGCTGGCCGGCGCCTATGACGATCTCCGCAGCGAGGCGATCCTGACCCTGGCATCGAAGGGCGGCGAGATATTCCTCGTCTCTTTCATGATGCTGCTGATATTCAGGAGCCTGGTCAGCCGCCCCTTGTCCGATCTTGTTCGCTCCGCCGCTCGCACGGGCCTTCTTGTCGAGCCCATCGAGCTGCGTCGACGCCCGCACGCCCACGACGACTTCGACATTCTCGTCAGCGCGCTCAACTCGATGCGTTCCTCGCTCAAGCGCGACTTCGACGAATTGCAGGCAGCGCGCACGGCCCTCGTCGCCAGCGAGGAGCGCTATCGAAACCTGGTCGAGTCGACGAACGTCGTCGGCTGGGAGTTCGACGCCGATCGGCGGGTCATGACGTTCATCGGGCCACAGATCGTCGGGCTGCTCGGCCACCCGATCGATGTCTGGCGCGAGGGTGGTTTCACGTCTGACACCGTCATGCCCGACAGTCTCGCGACCCTGGATGCGGCCTTGCAGGGATCGTCGGCGCGCATCGAGATCGAATGCTGCCTGCGGACGGCAGACGGCCGCGATCGTTGGTTCGCAGCGCTTGCCGACCGGCGCGAGAGCGCCGCGGGCAGGCTCTGGCAGGGACACCTGGTCGACATCGACGCCCGCAAGCGAAGCGAGCAGGAACTCGAGCGCTACAGGTGCGAACTCGAGCAGCGCGTCGCTCAACGAACCGTCGACCTGGACGCCAAGGTCGCCGAACTCGAGGTCAAGCGCGAAGAGCAGCGCGTTCTCATCGAGAAACTGGAAGCGGCTCGGAACCAGGCCATGCAGGCCGAGAAGCTGGCCTCGATCGGCCAGCTCGCTGCCGGGGTCGCTCATGAGATCAACAATCCCATCGGATTCGTTCTCTCGAACTTCAGGTCGCTCGAGCGCTACATGGCCGACGTCTTCAACGTCGTCGCGGCTTACGAAGCGGCCGAGCCTCTGCTGCAGGACGGTCCGCAGGCTGCGCTGCTTCGCCAGGCGAAAGAGGCCGCCGAACTCGATTTCGTGAGGGAAGACGTCAAGCAGCTGTTGCTCGAGTCCTGCGACGGCCTCGATCGCGTCAAACGCATCGTGCAGGACCTCAAGGACTTCTCGCGTGTGGGAGAGAACGAGTGGCAGACCGCCGATCTCATCCGCGGTCTCGAGAGCACCCTCAACGTCGTGCGCAACGAAATCAAGTACAAGGCCGAGGTCGTGAAGCGCTATGGCGCAATGCCCGAGATCGAGTGCATGCCCTCGCAGCTCAATCAGGTCTTCATGAACCTGCTGGTCAATTCCGCCCATGCCATTGCCGGCCAGGGCACCATCACGATTGCCAGCGGGACGGTTGGTGACCGAGTCTGGGTAGCCATCTCGGACACGGGCTCGGGCATCGCGCCGGAAGTCTTGAGTCGCATCTTCGACCCATTCTTCACGACCAAGCCCGTCGGCCAGGGCACGGGACTCGGACTGTCGCTCTCGTACAGCATCGTGCGCCAGCATGGGGGGCGTATCGAGGTCGAGAGCGAAGTCGGAACCGGGACGACGTTCCGGGTGTGGCTGCCGATCCATCAAGCGGAGCAGCCACGCCAGGTCGCGGTCGCCTGACGCCGCTCGCGCAGGCGGGAGCCGCGTCGTGTGCCTCAGACGGCCAGCGCGTCACAGAGCCCGTCCACCTCGGCTTCGGTCCCCTCCAGCACCAACAGCATCTGGCCTTCCGTGAGCCCCGCACGGTTCCATGCCGCTGCGTCAAGCGGCGGCACGAGCTCGTTCGGGTCACCTGCCAAATCCAGCGCATGCGCGATCCCGTCCGCGATATGGACGATATCGACGACCGTCGCCTTCGGTGCCGTCGGTGGCTCATGGTGGAGCCTGATCGCATCGACGATGGCCGGACCGAAATGCCAACGCGCGGCGACCTGCGATCCCAGCGCGGCATGATCGGTGCCGAGCGTGGCACGCTCAGCCTCCAGCATCGTGCAGTCGAGTTCGTCGCGCCGTCGCAAGGCCTCGCCCAGGCAAGTCGGCGCCTGGCTCGCGAGCGCGAGGCGGCCGAGGTCGTGCAGGAGGCCCGCCGTGAATGCGACATCCGCGTCCAGGCGCAACGTCCGCGCGATGCTGCGAGCGCACAGTGCGACGGCCACCGAATGGCGCCAGTAGCGCTCCATGTCGAAACCCGGACACGAGGGGCGCGGGATGGTCTGGCTCACCGCCGCGATCGTGAGCACTGTGGAGACGCTGCGCAGTCCGAGCATGCCGATCGCCTGCCGGATCGAGACGACACGGCCGGGAACGCCGTAGAACGAACAGTTGGCGATACGCAAGGCCTTGGCTGCCAGCGCCTGGTCCAGCGACACCGTATCGGCGATGGTGTCGATCGAGACATCCTCGCGCGAAATCGCCAACTGCAGGTCGATGATCACTTGCGGCAAAGAGGGCAATTCGCGCAAACCGTCAAGCCGCCGCATCGCGGGGGTTGCGGCGGTCATGCGCCCTCCCGGTCGCGGTAACGCCGCAACGGCTCCATCAGAGGGTGCACCTGGCGTCGTCGCAAGGCGTCGCGGAACAGCCAATCCACACGGTCGGCCCGTGCCAGCGGTTCCGGCAGGGGGGCCTGCTGTGGGCCGGCTTGGCTTGCCGGCGGCAGGTGGGTTGCAGCTTTGTCAATCATCATTTTCTTCCCTGATTTCCATCGCGACAGGCGTTCAGGCGCCGGTCGCCAGCAGCGGCACGATGGCCACCAACGTCCCGCGACCGCCTACGCTGTCATCGATGGCCCGACAACTGCAGCGATAGGCTCGGCCGTCGTGCGTGGTCTCCACGACGTCGCCGTCCCGCAAGTTGGCCAGAACCTGAAGTTCCTCCGGCAGTGCATCCTGGGCATAGCTGCCCACGAGTGCCCGGATGCCGGGCAGGAGCGCCTCGGCGTCCTGGTTCGCGAATGCGATCAGCCCCTCGATGTCGAGCCCGATGAGGGGCATGGGCACGCTGTAGAGAACCTCCATGGCGTGGAGGCCCCGGTCCTGCACCACGCTCAGTTCCTCGTGCTGCCGCGCGAGCGCGGCCTGCAGGCGCTGATTCAGATCAGCCAGCTCGGTGTTGGCGGCGCGTACCTCCTGGTCGAGCCGCCGGTTCTCGTCGGCGAGCTCCTTCTGGCGGAACGCCTCCTCGATGTTCGCCCGCAGCAGATCGTCTTCCCAGGGCTTCGTGAGGAACTTGTAGATCGCGCCTTCGTTGATCGCGTCGGTGATCGACTTCAGCTCGGTATAGCCCGACAGAACGATGCGCACCGTATGCGGATAGAGATCCTTTGCACGACGCAGGAACTCGACGCCGGTCATGTTCGGCATGCGCTGGTCGGAGACGATGACATCGACGTCCATCTCCGCGAGTCGCTGCAGGCCTTCGGCGGCGCTGGTCGCCGTGACGATGCGGTAGTCGCCGCGCCGCAGAAGGCGCTTGAGCGAAGCCAGGATGTTCTCTTCGTCGTCGACCAGGAGCAGCGTGCGCCGGCGAGGTGGCCGGTCGAACAGGTTCGCAGGCAGGCGCCGATCCTCGCGCACGAGTGCCGCGACGGCATCGGCCGGGACGGGGCGGCTGAAGTAATAGCCCTGGATCGCGTCGCAACGGTGCGCGAGCAGGAGCGCAAGTTGGCCTTCGGATTCGACGCCCTCCGCGATCACGCGCATCTGCAGGCTATGGGCCATGGTGATGACGGCCCGCGTCATCGACACCTCGGACGGCGAGGCGAGCACATCGTGAACGTACGAGCGGTCGATCTTGATGACGTCGATCGGCAGCGCACGCAAGCTGCTCAGGTTCGAATAGCCGGTGCCGAAGTCGTCGATCGAAATCTCGACGCCGATTGCTCGCAGCGTGGCAAGCGCTCGAGCGGCCTTGGCCGTGTCGGCTGCCAGCATGCTTTCCGTCACCTCGATGCCGAGGTGGTTCGGCCGCGCCCCGGTCTCGAGAAGGACGGCCTGCACGCGCTCCGCAAGATCGTCGCGAGCCAGTTGGGCCGCCGAGACGTTCACGTGCACGCGCATTTGAGTCAGACCTTCGCGCTGCCACGCGGCGGCCTGCGCGCACGCGGCGCGCAGCACCCATTCGCCGATGGCGACGATCTGGCCGCTATGCTCTGCCACCGGTACGAACTCGGCGGGGGGCACCGACCCGAGCGTCGCGGACTCCCAGCGCAGCAGCGCCTCCACCCCTTGAATGCCGCCATAGCGCAGCTCGACCTGCGGCTGGTATAGCAGTGAAAGCTCGCCGTCCGTGATGGCTTGCCGCAGCGCCCACTCGATCGCGAGCTGGCGCATGGCGCCTTCGTTGCCTCGGGATGTCGCCATCCGAACCTGCCCGGCGCCCGCTGCGGTCGCCTCCTGGAGTGCGACCAGCGCGGATGAGAGAAGCTCAGCGGCGTTGTCGCCGTCGTCCGGCGCGCGCGCGACCCCAATCGAGCAAGTCATGAAGACACGAGTGGCTGCAATCTCGAACGGATCGCTCAACACCGCGGCGATGGCGCGTACCCTTGCCGAGACCGCTTGGCCAGCTTCGACGCCCGAGTCGCCGCGAATGCTCAGCGCGAATTCGCCGCCGTTCAGGCGCGCCAGGATGTCGCCCTCGGGAAGTCCTGAGCGCAGGCGAGCCGCGACAAGTTCCGTCAGCCGATCGCTCGTCTCGAACCCGAGACCCTGCTTCACCTGCGCGATCTGCGGCAGGCCGAGGGCAAGGGTCGTCACCGACTGATCACCGGCGGCGATCAGCCGATCGGTGCGCTCAAGCAGCCCCGTCCGGTTGGGCAATCCAGTCAAGGCGTCGGTGCTTGTGCTCTCGTGCAGGCGCCGCTCCACGTCGCGCTGCGCGGTGACGTCGCGGAGGATGGCGATGCCTCGCGACGTGGCGCCGTCTCGCGAAGTCTCGACGAAGCCACGCTGGTGGACCACCGAGGTCCCGCCATCCGAGCGCAGCAGCGAATGCTGCAGCTCGAAGGGGTGCCCAGGCACCGCGCGGCGCCAGGCCGCGATGATCGCTCGCCGCTGTGTGCGTGGGACAAGCGACAGTGCGGCACGACGCGACAGTATTGCGTCCGCGGCCGGAAGGCCGAGCAGCGCGCGCAGCCCGGGGGAGGCCACCACGCGGTCGCGCTGCAACTCGATCTCGATCGAGGCGCCTCGGCAGAGATCCTCCGTCAGCGCCAGCATGCGCGCCTGCCAGTCCACCGCATGCAGCGCTTGTTTGACCTCGCTGATGTCGGTCATCGTCACGAGGTTGGCGCGGGCGCCGCCGAAGTTGATGTAGACGCCGCAAACGCGCGCGTGAAGCACACGTCCGTCGTGGCCTGCAAGCCGGATGTCATATGGGGCGGTGATCTCCCCCTCGTCGCGTCGGCGGATCTTCTCGAGCACGATCGAGCGGTCCTCGGGGTGCACGATGCCGATGGCTTCCATTCCAGCAAGCATTTCGGACACGTCGTAGCCCAGCATTTGCGCCAGGCACCGGTTCACGTACATGAAGCGCATGTCGCGAATCACGCATATTCCCGCATGCACGTGATCCAGCAGGGCGTCGTCCGCGCCCCGGGGAGCGGCCGGCGAAGCGGTTTCGGCGAGCATCATGCGCTGCCCCGCGATTCGAGCTGAGCCTGCGCCGGCAGCGGCGGCGGGTCATCGACGCCCTCCGGCATGATCGGAATCCAGATCCTGAACGCGCTTCCTTCACCCGGTGCCGAGCGCACGCGTATCACGCCATGGTGCTTCTGGACGATGGAGAACGACAGCGACAGGCCGAGCCCGGTGCCTTTGCCAACGGGCTTGGTGGTGAAGAACGGCTCGAAGATGCGATGCTGCACCTCCGGGCTCATGCCGCAGCCTGTGTCGGCGACCTCTACCCACACCCATTCGTCCACCAGGCCAGTCGAGAGCGTGATGGTCCCGCGAGATTCGATCGCATGCGCAGCGTTGACGATGAAGTTCATGAAGACCTGGTTGAGCTGTGCCATCAGACAGCGCACCGGCGGCAGGGCGCCGTAGTTCTTCACGACCTCGGCCTTGTACTTCACCTCGTTGAGGACCACGTTGAGGGTCGAGTCCAGCCCGGCGTTCAGGTCCGCCTCCGCCCAATCCGAGTTGTCGACGCGGGAGAAGTCCTTCAGGTCCTGAACGATTCGCTTGACCCGGGCCAGGCCGTCGGCGCTTTCACGCAACAGCACCGGCAGATCCTCGCGCATGTATGCGAGGTCCGCCGCGCGCTTCGCGGCCTCGAGTCGCTGGATGGCCTGGGGCGGCAACTCGGACTCAGCCGACTCATACTGCGCGATGAGCTCGAGCAGGTCGTCGATGTAGTGCTTCAACGAGTTGAGGTTCGAATTGACGAAGCCGACCGGATTGTTGATCTCATGCGCCACGCCGGCCGCGAGCTGACCGATCGACGCCATCTTCTCGGACTGCAGGAGCTGGTTCTGCGCCTCTTCGAGCCGGCGGTTGGTCTCCTTCAGGCGATCGTAGTTGGACTCGAGCGCCTCCTGCGCGCGCCGGAATTCGCTGCGATCCTGCAGCAGCCACCAGGCACCCGCTGCAGGATCGTCGGCGTTCGAGACGTAGCCGATCATCTGGACCCACAGGCGCTTGCCGTCGTCATGACGCAGCGTGGTCTCGTGCTGGAACGGCCGGGACTCGGCCAGACAGGGGAAAGCGATGCGCGAAAAGTCCTCGTACTCGTCCGCCGAGCCGAAGAAGTCTGCGGTCGCGCGGCCGACCGCAGACTGCCCCTCCGGGAGGAACATCTGCGCGAACTTCTTGTTGTGCCGCACGACGCGCCCCTCGGCAACGGCCAGGATGCCGACGCTCGCGTTCTCCATGAAGGCGGACAGCTCGCGGTGGGTGCTGTGAAGCTCGGCCGTTCGCTCTTCGACCAGAACTTCGAGCTGATTGCGGTGACGCGTCAACTCCTCTTCCGCGTTGCGCCGCTGTGTCACGTCCTGCAACGTCTCGATCGCGCCGACGACCTTCCCGCCTGGACCGCGAAGCGGCGCTGCGGTGAAGAAGAGCCACCGGCCGTTCTCGCCGAAATTCTGAAAGAAACCTTCCGCTTCGAAGGCGCCCTCACTGACCTGCGATGCGCGAATCCGTCCGGGATAGAGCGCCTCGAGGGCCTCGGCATCCGTGCCGTCGACGATGAGGTCGCACAGCAGCGGACGGTCCTTGCCGTAGAAAACCGGGCCTTTCTCCGTGACGCCCTGCATGTCCCACCAGTCGCGCCCGGTCAGCTGTTCACATGCCCGATTCCAGTGCGTGACCCGGTGTTCGGCGTCGATGACGAAGGTCGGAACGGGGTCGCTGTCGAGAATCTGGTTGAGAACCTGGCTCGCATTGAGCAGGCTGACCTGCACATGGCGCATGTCGCTCAGGTCCTGGCAGGTCGACACCACGGCAGGCCGGCCCGAAATGTCAAGGCGCCGCGCCGTGAGTTCGACGAAGCGCTCTTCGCCGGTCGCGGTACCGAGAGTCATCTCCGTGGCGGCCGGCTCCGGATCGACCGTCAAGCACGCGCGGCCGTACTCTTCCATCCGGTCACGCATGTCGGCCACCACCAGCTCCGCCGGCCTCATGGCGAGGAGCTGGTTCTCGGTAAAGCCGAGCAGGCGAGCCAGGGCCGCGTTGCAGCAAAGCAGCCTTTCGCCGCGATGCAGGAACGCCGGGACGTTCAACGCGCGCAGGATTGCCTGGCAGACTTCATCTGCCGGATCGTCGACGGCGGCGATCGCCTCCGCCAGTGCCGGATCGGCGTGCGTCATCGCACACCCTCGTCCATGTCGATGATGATGGACCCGTCGTCACCCCAGTGCACGTGGGTGATGCCGGGCTCCTGCAGTTCCAGCCTCTTCATTTCGAGATCGGCTGGCGACAGTTCGCCCCGATCACAGCGCACCTGGTCGGCGAGCGCTTCGTTCTCCATCCGCAGCGCCCGGATCTCGAGAATCTGGGATAGCGAGCTGATCAGCTCGAAGTCGCTCCAGGGCTTGGCGATGAAGCGGTCGATCCGAGCCTCGTTGATGGCGGCGATCAGCCCGTTGAGGTCGGTGTAGCCCGAAAGGATGATGCGGGCGCAATCGGGCTGCAACTCGCGCATCTTGCGAAGGACGGCGACGCCGTCCATCTCCGGCATGCGGAAATCCGAGATCACCACATCGAAGGCTGTCGTCGCGGCACGGGCGAGTGCCTCGACGGGCGAGGTGAATGCATCGACTCGAGGGCGCAACTCTTCGCCGCGCACGACGAGCGGACTCAGTTTCAGAACACGCGAGAGGGCGTTCAGCACGCCGATCTCGTCGTCGACGAGGAGGATCCTGTGCATGTCGAACTCCCGAGATTCAGGACTGGGATACCGCGACGGTCTCGCGGCGGACATTGAGCATCAATTTGGCGCCTTCGCGCTGCGCGTACTCGCGCACCTGGCGGACAACCCGCGCGTCGAAGACGTATCCAGCAGCAAGCAGCAGCGTGCCCTGCGGGCTGACCAGGTCGCGCGACAGCACCATGCCGGCAGCGAGCTCCAGAGCGGAGATGCTACGGTCATCGCGATCTTCTTCGAGCGGTTCCTTCAGTACCTCGAGAAGGGCATCGACGGCTTTCCCGTCATAGCGGCTGCCGGCTCCCCGCCGGATGCTCGCCGCGGCATCCTCGGCTGAGAAGCGGCGCTCTGCCAACGTCCCCGCCATCAGGGTCTCGTAGTCGATGATCGGTGCCAGCACGCGAGCGCCCAACGGAATCTCGTCGGCCTCGAATCCGTCCGGAAATCCGTTGCCGTCGTAGCGCTCGCTCTGGGATCGGATGAACTTGGCGACAGTCTGCAGTTGCGCCAGCGGCATCAGCGCCGCCTCGGCGTTCAGCGGGTGCTTGCGATAGCGTGCGGTTTCCTCGGGCGTCATCAGCGAGACGGGTTTGCTCAGGAGGCTGTCGGGAAAGCCGATCTTGCCGATGTCGTGCAGCAGCGCGGCCACATGGATGTCATGGCTCGTTCGCTCGTCGAGTTGCAGCTTGGCGCAGACCTTCTTCGCCCAGACGGCGACGCGGCGAGAATGGCCCGACATGCCGTTGTGCCGAAGTTCCATCAAGCCGGCAAAGATCTCCATGGAGAGCATGAAATTGGACTTCAGCTCCGCGTATGCCACGTTGAGCATGTCGTTGATCTGCTCGATCTCGGCAGTGCGGCTCCGAACGCGCTGCTCGAGACTCGCGTTGAGTGCGCGCAGCTCTTCGTTCTGACGGCCGGTGAGCTCCGTCAGCTCACGGTTGCGCATCTCGAGACTGCGCCGTGCCAGCGCTTCCCGGACGACGAGCAGGATGTCGTTGTCGTCCCAGGGCTTCGCGATGTAGCGATCGATCTCCCCTTCGTTGATGGCGGCGATCGTGGAGGCGATATCGGCGTAGCCGGTCAACAGGATGCGCACCGAATGGGGTTGCATGCGCCGTACGTGCCCCAGGAACTGGGAGCCGTCCATGCCGGGCATGCGCATGTCCGAGATCACCAGGTCGACGGTCTCGCCTTGCAGGATATCCAGCGCGATCTGTCCCCCCTCAGCGGTCAGCACGCGGTAGCCGTGGGGCCGGAACAGGCGGCGCAGCGCACTCAGGATCGACGGCTCGTCGTCCACCAGGAGCAGGGTGGGCGGAGCAGCCGACTCGGAGGTAGGGGTATGGGTATCGATCGATTCGATTGGCAGGCTCGCCATGTTTGTGTTGCTCCGAGCGTCGAGCCAGGTGCCGCGACGGCGTCCTGCGATGAACGAGATATTAGGAGCGTGTCACGCCTTCCGACGCGAGAAAAATGCGACGAATCCCAGGTATATGGTGTCGATGGAGAACTCCCTACAGGCACCGCTGCTCGACTGTCGGAGCGCATCCCGACGCCGGCCAGTTGCGCCCGTGCTTTTTCTCGGCACGGTTCGCCGCCTGCCTTGCATCGCAACCGAGTTTTCCTGGCGATGCGCAGCGGTGGAGCGAGGCCGGGGCGACACCGCGAGTCCGGGATCGAGCAGGGAGCAAGACGGAGATGTCGCGGCCCGGCCGATACGCGGAGTGGGTATCCTGCGCCTGAGCATCGGAACGCTCGAGCACGAGACGTTTGCACCTACCGACGATATGGCGTTCGTGCCCTGTTTCGGACAGGCCCGCTGATGCAGGGCCCCGGATGACCCGAGACCCCCCGAGACGTCACTCGACGTTCTGCACCTGCTCGCGCATCTGCTCGATCAGCACCTTCATCTCCACCGACACGCCCGTCAGTTCCAACGCGGCCGACTTCGAGCCCAGGGTGTTGGCCTCGCGGTGCAACTCCTGGATCAGGAAGTCGAGCCGCTTGCCCAGTTCGCCGCCGCCCTTGAGCAGGCGGGCGATCTCCTCGAGGTGGGCGCGCAGGCGCGACAGTTCCTCGGCCACGTCGATGCGCAGCGCGAAGGTGGCGGCCTCGTTCATCGCGCGTTCGCGCAGCGCCTCGGTGGGGACGCTGCCGGCCGAACTGGTCGCGTCCAGGCCGCCGGTGGCCTTCAGGGCCTCGGCCCAGCGCTCCAGGAAGCGCTGCTGCTGGCGTTCGACGACGGCCGGCACCAGCGGCTCGGCCTGGGAGGCGAGCTCGCGCAGGCGCACGATGCGTTCCATCAGGATGGTCACCAGCTTCTCGCCTTCGCGCGCGCGGGCCTCCTTGAGCGCGGCGACGGCGCGCTTGCCGGCCTCCATCAGCGCTTCGTCGACGCGGCCGATGGCCGCCACCGGCGCCGAACGGCACCAATGCAGGACTTCGTTCACGCTCAGCGGCTGTGCCTTGGACATCCACGACGTCACCGTGCCCTCCAGGCGTGACAATCGGTTGAGCTGGTCGGCCGTGGGCTGGGGCCAGTCGTCGCCGCTGGTCTTGGCCGCGCTGACGCGGACGTCGATCTTGCCGCGCCGGCATCCGGCTGTGATCAGGTCGCGCAGCGCCGCCTCGTGCTGGCGGAGCTCGTCGGGCATGCGGAACGAGATGTCGAGAAACCGGCTGTTCACCGATCGCAATTCGACGGTGACCGCCGCGGAATCCGTGGCGGCGGCGCCCTCGGAAGAGGCGGCGGATGCCGCGGTCGCCGAGGCGTTGCCGAAGCCGGTCATGCTGTAAACTGCCATATCGCGAGTGCCAGGTTGCAAAAAGAGATTATGTCAAAGCCAAAACCCGCCCCGCTCCCTTCGGGAACCGTGGTCGGCGGCTACCAGATCGTCAAGAAGATCGCCGCCGGCGGTTTTGGCATCGTCTACCTGGCCGAAGATGAAACACGTCATCTCGTCGCGCTGAAGGAATATCTTCCCGCCTCGCTGGCCGATCGGTCGCCAGGTGAATTGATTCCGCGCGTGAAGCCGGAAAAGCAGCCACTGTACCGCCTGGGGCTCAAGAGTTTCTTCGAAGAGGGCCGTTCACTTGCACAGATTTCGCATGCGAGCGTCGTCTCGGTGCTGAATTTCTTCCGCGAGAACGAAACCGTCTACATGGTGATGAATTATCTGCAGGGTGACACCATGCAGGATTTCATCGTCACCGCGCGCGACCTGAAGCGCGAAAAGGTATTGCGCGAATCCACCATTCGCTCGTTGTTCGACGAGATCCTGCGCGGGCTGCGAATCGTCCACCAGCACAAGATGCTGCACCTGGACATCAAGCCCGCGAATATCTTCATCACGAACGACAACCGCGCCGTGCTGCTCGATTTCGGCGCCGCCCGCGAAGTGCTCAGCAAGGAAGGCCAGTTCATCCGGCCGATGTACACGCCGGGCTTCGCCGCGCCGGAGATGTACCGCCGCGACGGCTCGCTGGGCCCGTGGACCGACATCTACGCCATCGGCGCCTGCCTGTACGCCTGCATGCAGGGCTACCCGCCCAACGACGCGCCGCAGCGCATCGACAAGGATCGCCTGCCGCTGTCGCTCTCGCGCCTGCGCAACGTCTACTCGGACAACCTCATCGAGGTCATCGAGTGGTGCATGGCGCTCGATCCGCTGTCGCGCCCGCAGAGCGTGTTCGCGCTGCAGAAGGAACTCTCGCGCGAGATCGAGCGCCGCTACACCACGCTCAGCTTCTCGGAACGGCTCAAGCTGCAGATCGAGAACCTGAAGTCGGGCACGCATCCCTGAGGGATAACGAATGAAGTTTGGAACCTACCAGGTCAGCCGCAAGGGGGGCCGCGAGAAGAACGAAGACCGCATGGGCTATTGCTACACGCGGGATTCGGGCCTGTTCGCGCTCGCCGACGGCATGGGCGGCCATCCGGAGGGCGAGGTCGCCTCGCAGCTCGCGCTGCAGACGCTCGCCGCCTACTTCCAGAAGGAAGCCAGGACCGACCTGAAGGATCCGCAGCGCTTCCTGCAGGACGCCATCCTCGCCGGCCATCATCAGCTGCTGCGCTACGCCACCGACCGCGGCCTCACCGACACCCCGCGCACCACCATCGTGGCCTGCGTCATCCAGGGCGGCAACATCTACTGGGCCCACTGCGGCGACTCGCGCCTGTACCTCGTGCGCGGCGACCGCCTCATCGCCCGCACGCGCGACCACTCGTACTCCGAGCTGCGCGAGGCGCTGTCGCACGTGGTGCCGCTGGACGAGAAGGTCAACCGCAACGTGCTGTTCACCTGCCTGGGCAGCCCCGGCAAGCCGGTGATCGACAGCGCCGGCCCGATGGTGCTGCGCGCGGGCGACCGCGTGCTGCTGTGCTCCGACGGCCTGTGGAGCAGCGTGGAGGATCCGGACATCGTCAAGATGCTGTCCGACTTCCCCATCCACGACTCGGTGCCCGAGATCGTGGAGCAGGCGCTGCGCAACGCCGGCGAGAAGAGCGACAACGTCACCGCGCTGGCCGTCGAGTGGGAAGCCTCCGAGGACGACGACGCCAACGGCAACGTCTCCACCCGCACGCTGGGCGAGGACGTGTTCGCGTCCACCATCCAGGCCAGCATGAGCGGCGACTCGTTCCTGCCCGACATCGACGACGACGAGATCGAGCGCTCGATCCGCGAGATCAACGAGGCCATTCAACGCTCGGGTCCGCGCAAGACATGAACCTGGGCCCCCACGCTCGCTAGCGCTCGCTGCCCCCCGAGGGGGCGCTCCGCGGCTGGCCCGGCAAAGCCGGATCCAGCGCTCCCTTGAACTTCTCTTGGGACAAGCGGGCGGCAACGCCGGACAATGCAAGACACGACTCGGCGCAATGGCGCCGAGTCACATTTTCAGAACAGGAATCCGCATGACCTTCGTCCGCACCCAGAGCCGCGCCGTCAACGAACTGCGCCCGGTCAAGCTGACCCGCAACTTCACGGTGCATGCCGAAGGCTCGGTGCTGGTGGAGTTCGGCGCCACGCGCGTGCTGTGCACGGCCTCGGTGGAGGATCGCGTGCCGCCGTTCCTCAAGGGCAAGGGCGAGGGCTGGGTCACGGCCGAATACGGCATGCTGCCGCGCGCCACGCACACGCGCTCCGACCGCGAGGCCGCGCGCGGCAAGCAGAGCGGGCGCACGCAGGAGATCCAGCGCCTGATCGGCCGTTCGCTGCGCGCCGTGTTCGACCTCAAGCTGCTGGGCGAGCGCACCATCACGCTCGACTGCGACGTGCTGCAGGCCGACGGCGGCACGCGCACCGCGGCCATCACCGGCGCCTGCGTGGCGGCTCACGACGCCATCGCCAAGCTGCTGGCCGCCGGCAAGATCGAGCGCACGCCGCTCACCGGCTTCGTGGCCGCCGTCTCGGTGGGCATCGTCGAGGGTACGCCGCTGCTCGATCTCGAATACATCGAGGACTCCGCCTGCGACACCGACATGAACGTCGTGATGACCGGCGCCGGCCACTTCATCGAGGTGCAGGGCACGGCCGAAGGCGCCGTGTTCTCGCGCGTGGAGATGAACCAGCTGCTCGACCTGGCCGACGCCGGCATCCGCCAGCTGATCCTCGCCCAGAAGACCGCATTGGGGGTCTGACATGAAGCTCGTCCTCGCCTCCAACAACGCCAAGAAGCTCGCCGAACTGCAGGCGCTGTTCGACGGCCTGGACATCGAGCTCGTGCGCCAGGGCGAGCTGGGCGTGACCGAGGCCGAGGAGCCGCACATCACGTTCATCGAGAACGCGCTGGCCAAGGCGCGCCACGCGTCGGCGGCCACCGGGCTGCCGGCGATCGCCGACGACTCGGGGCTGTGCGTGGACGCGCTGGGCGGCATGCCGGGCGTGATCTCGGCGAACTATGCAACGGTGGTCGCGCGTGCGGGCGAGACGCTCGTGCGCGAGGTCGTTCGCGAATCGCAGGACGAGGCCAACAACGCGCTGCTGCTCGAGAAACTGCGCGACGCCGACGACCGTCGCGCCAACTTCGCCTGCACGCTGGTGGCCATCCGCGCGGCCGACGACCCGTCGCCGCTGGTGGCAGTGGGCCGCTGGAACGGCGAGATCCTGCGCGCGCGCGAAGGGCAGGGCGGCTTCGGCTACGACCCGCTGATGTTCATCCCCGCGTTCGGCGCGACGGTGGCGTCGCTGGCCAGGGACGTGAAGAACGCGCACAGCCACCGGGCGATCGCGGCGGCGCAGATGCGGCAGTTGATGCAGCAGGCGTGGCATCTCTGAAGCGGTTCTCCGCCTGACCTCATGAGCATCGTGCGCATCCATCCGGTCAACGCGGCCGGCGGCGAGTCCGGCGAGGGCGGCCTTGCGAACGGAGAGTCGCTCGCGGGAGCGCCGCTGCGCGACCCGCAGTGGTACCACCGCCCCGGCACGCTGAGCCTGCCCGCGCCGCCGCCGCTGTCGCTGTACGTGCACTTGCCCTGGTGCCTGAAGAAGTGCCCGTACTGCGACTTCAATTCGCACGAGGTCGGCACGGTGGGCGCGACGACTAAGGAGCTGCCGGAACAGCGTTACCTCGACGCGGTCCGCGCCGACCTCGAGCGCTCGCTGCCCATCGTCTGGGGCCGCACCATCCAGACGATCTTCATCGGCGGCGGCACGCCCTCGCTGTTCTCGCCGGACGGGATCGCGCGGCTGCTGTCCGATCTCCGCATGCTGCTGCCGCTGGCCGCCGACTGCGAGATCACGATGGAGGCCAACCCCGGCACGTTCGAGAAGGAGCGCTTCCGCGCCTTCGCGCAGGCCGGCGTGAATCGCCTGTCGATCGGCGTGCAGACCTTCGACGACGAGCGCCTGCGCACGCTCGGGCGCGTGCACGACGGCGCGCAGGCGCGCGCGGCCGCGGAGGAGGCGGCGCGCAGCTTCGAGACCTTCAACCTCGACCTGATGTACGCGCTCCCCGGCCAGACGCTGGCCGACCTCGACGCCGACCTCGACCTCGCCTTCGCGCTGGGCGCGCCGCACCTGTCGCTGTACCACCTCACGCTGGAGCCCAACACGGTCTTCGCGAAGCGCCCGCCCGAGAACCTGCCGGACGACGACACCGCCTACGACATGCTCGATCGCGTCACCGAGCGCACCGCGGGCGGCGGCTTCGACCGCTACGAGGTGTCGGCCTACGCGAAGACCGGTCATCGTTGCCGTCACAACGTGAACTACTGGCAATTCGGCGACTACCTCGGGCTCGGCGCCGGCGCGCACGGCAAGCTCTCGTTCGCGCATCGCGTGACGCGCCAGGTGCGCTGGCGCGAACCGGGCATGTACATGGACCGGTCGCTGGGCGGGCAGGGCGTGTCCAACGAGGACGACGTGGCCCGCGCGCAGCTGCCGTTCGAGTTCATGCTCAACGCGCTGCGGCTGCGCGAAGGCTTCGCGCTGTCGCTGTTCACCGAGCGCTGCGGGCTGCCCGTGTCGGCTGTCGCGAAGCCGCTCGACGAGGCGGAGCGGCGCGGCCTCGTCGCGCGCTCCGGGCCGCCCGGGGCCGAATGGATCCGGCCCACCGTGCGCGGCTTCGACTTCCTGAACGACCTCCAGGAACTGTTCCTCTGAGCGTGCGCGCGGCCGCTAAGCGAGGCAGGCACATGGGTTGCCGTGCGACCTCACGATCGAGCTTGGACAAACACGATGACGATGGACCCCGGCACCAGGCTGCGCCGGCAACTGACGGCGCTGGAGGAATCGCGCCGGCGCGAGCAGGCGCTCGTCGCCGAACTGCAGGCGGCGCACGCGGAACTCGAGGGCGCGCTGCAGATGCGCGGCGAGTTCATGTCGATGGTGGTGCACGAGCTGCGCACGCCGCTGAGCGTGCTGGCCATGGAGGTGCGCGTGCGCCAGCGCCAGGTGGCAGCCGGGAACACCACCTTCTTCGCGCCCGAGAACCTGTCGAAGATGTTCGAGCGCGACGAGCGCCAGGTGCGCGGCCTCACGCGGCTGATCGACGACATGCTGGACGCCTCGCAGATCCAGCACGGCAGGCTATCGATCCGGCGCGGCCGCTGCGACCTCGGCGCGCTGCTGCGGCGCGTGGTGTCCGAGGTGCAGGGACAGCACAGCGACGTGCCCATCACGCTGACGATGGACGGCGCCGAGCTGGTGGGCGAGTGGGACGAGTTTCGCCTCGAGCAGGTGGTGGTGAACCTGCTCACGAACGCGTTGCGCTACGGCGCCGGCAAGCCCATCCGGGTGGAGCTCGCGCAACTGCCCGGTGCGGCCGCCATCCGCGTCAGCGACGTGGGCGTGGGCATCGCGCCCGAGGATCGCACCCGGGTGTTCGAGCAGTTCGTGCGCGTCGGCGACCACCTGCGCACGCCCGGCCTCGGCCTGGGCCTGTACATCACCAAGCAGCTGGTGGAGGCGCACGGCGGCACGATCGGCGTGGAGAGCGTGTTGGGCGAAGGCTCCACGTTCAGTGTGGCGCTGCCGACGGTGGGCGCCGAGGCGGCGCCGGCGGCGGTCGCGGCAAGGGCTGCCTGACCGCTTCCGTCAGGCCACCAGCACCGGCTCCAGCGTCGAGGCGTTCGCCGCGTCCAGCGCGAGTTCGGGCGGCTGCACCGATTCCGGCCGCGTGGCGTGGCGCGCGTCAGCCAGCGTCGACACGGCCAGCTGCAGCGCCTCCAGCATCGCGTACCGTCGGCGGTACATCGCGCGGCGCTTGGTGGGCACCTCTTCCAGCGGACGCAGCGCCGTGTCCAGCGGCAGCGACCAGTTGCCGCCCGCGTCGCGGACGGCCTCGTGCTCCTGCCAGAACGCGCGGTAGTCGAAGCGCAGGCGCGAGTCGCGCAGGTTCCAGCGGCCCTTGACGTGGTTCTCCGGATCGACGCCCTCCAGGCGCGTCGCACCCCAGTGGGCGGCCAGCACGCGCAGCGTGTGCACCAGCAGGTGCGCCGGGCGCATGCCGTGCGCGGCGTGCGTGACGTCGCGGATGCGGTCGAGGCCCTCGTCCTTCAGCGACGGGCCCTGCACGTTGCCCATCAGCAGCGTGTGCTCGTCGGTGAAGCCGAAGCCGATGCTGTACAGGCGCACGCCGTCGGCGCCGATGAGGCCGACCTGCCACAGGCCTTCGTGGAAGCTCACGTCGTTCAGCGACAGCACCACGCGGGTCTGGTCGGTGAGCTCCAGGAGCGTCAGGCCTTGCGTCAGCAGGCTGGTGACGTTGGCGTCGTCGCCCACCGACTGGCTCACCACGCGCAGGCTGGCGAGCGTGGTGCCCAGGCGCGCCTGGGCGCTCATGCGGCGGTCCATCAGGTGGTTCATCACCGGATAGAACGCGCGCGGCTGGGCGCGGAACAGGGCAGTGGCCATCGCCTGGCCGTCGAGCTCGCGCAACAGGCGGCCGCGCACGTTCCACGTCAGGGCCAGGCGCCACAGGTACTTGAGGCGGCGTTCCAGGGTGAGCTCGAACGCGCCTTCGAACATGGCTCGGGCGCCGGGCCAGGCCAGCGTCCCCGCGGGGCAACTGACGCCGGAGACGTCGAGAGAGGTGAGAAGCATGTGATCCGTCGTTATCGAGCGGAATCCCGCTCCCTGAGTGTGCGAGTGTGGGAAACCCACCTGTCGGATGGCTATCCCCCCACGGTCAAGCGGTGAATGTTGCTGCTTTGTATCAGCCAGATGTCGTAATTTTACATCATCGGGAACCCGCCGTGTGCCCGGAGCCGACGTCCGGCCGCTCGGGCGACAATGACGCCGCCATGCGACTCCTGCTGATCGAAGACGACACCCACATCGCGCGCGAGCTGCTGCTGCGCTGGCGCGACAGCGACCGCCTTGCGCAGCACGCGGCCACGCTGGCCCAGGCCGACGCCGCGCTGGCGCAGGCCACCTTCGACATCGTCCTGCTCGACCTCGGCCTGCCCGACGGCGACGGCATGGACTGGCTCGCCGCCTGGCGCGCGCGCGACCCGCACGGCGCCGTGCTGGTGATGACGGCGCGCGACCGCGTGGCCGACCGCGTCAAGGGCCTGCGCCTGGGCGCCGACGACTACCTGGTCAAGCCGTTCGCGCCCGAGGAGCTCGACGCCCGCATCGACGTGCTGGTGCGCCGCGCCAACATCTCGCGCACGCCGGCGATCCGGTTCGGACGCCTCGACCTCGTGCAGGAGAGCTCCGAGGTGCTGCTGGACGGCAAGCGCCTGGACATGTCGCCGCGCGAGTACGAGCTGCTGTTCATCCTGATGCGCGCCGCCCCGCGGCTCGTCGCCAAGCGCGCGCTGGTGGACGCCCTGTCCGAACGCAACCTGGAGCTCAACGACGCCGCCGTGGAACTCTACGTGTCACGCCTGCGCAAGAAGCTCGAAGGTACGGGTACCGGTATCCGCACGCTGCGCGGCGTGGGCTACCAACTGGCCATCTCCGCCCCGGCGCCGGGGGCCGCGCCGGAAGGTTCCGAGTGACGCGGCAGGCCGCGCGGGCGCGACCGATCCTGTATCGGCAGCTCACGCTGCGGCTGATGATCCCGCTGGTGCTGATCGTGGCCGTCGTCGGTGCGATCGGCATGGTCAGCGCCGGCTCCGAGTCAGCCACCGTGTTCGACAGCTGGCTGCTGGACGCGGCCGTGTCGCTGGCCGACCAGGTGCGCAGCGGCAACGGCAGCGGGGCCAACGCGGTCGACCTGCCCGAGGCGGCACGCACCATGCTGGCCTACGACGAGATCGACCACACCTGGTTCAGCGTCAGCGACGGCGGCCGCATGCTGCTCGGCAGCAGCGGCATCCCCACCCGCGGCACCAACACGCGGGCCTACCCCGACGGGCGTGCGTTCGACGCGGTCTACCAGGGCGCGCCGGTGCGCGTGGCCGCGGTCGGCGCGCCGTGCGTCGGCTGCGAACACGTGGTGGTGCTGGTGGCCGAGACCACGCTCAAGCGCCAGCGTTCCAACCGCGTCGTGCAGTGGCTGCTGATGCCGCTGGGCCTGATGCTCGTCGTCACCTGCTCGGCCATCTACATCGCCGTGCGCAGGACCGTGCGGCCGCTGGAGGCGATGGCCGACCGCTGGAACCGCCAGGCCCACGCCTCGCTGCGCCCGATCCCCGAGGACGACCTGCCGCACGAGCTCTCGCCGTTCGCCACCGCGCTGAACGACCTGCTGTCGCGCATCCGCGGCATCCTCGTGCGCGAGCGCATGTTCGCCGCGGCCGCCGCGCACCAGCTGCGCACGCCGCTCACCGCGCTGCGCCTGGGCATGACCCGCGCGCGCAACAGCCCCGACCTGGAGACCGCCCGCGCCGTGCTCGACGAGCTGATGCAGGTGACCGAGCACACCGGCCGGCTGGTGCAGCAACTGATGCTGCTGGGCCGGCTGGACCCCGAGGGCCGCGGCGACGTCGACCGCGCGCCGGTCGACCTGCGCGACGTCGGGCGCGACGTGTGCGGCCTGTTCGCCGAGGTCGCGCTGGAGCAGCATGTCGACCTCGAGCTGCAGGTGCCGGCCGAGCCCGTGATGGTGGTCGCGCAGTCCGACCTGCTGGTGGAGGCCGTGGCCAACCTGATCGACAACGCGCTCAAGGCCGCCGGCCGCAAGGGCCAGGTGCTGGTGGCCGTCATCGAATCGCCGCCGGGCCTGCGCATCTGCGACAGTGGGCCCGGCATCAAGCCGTCCGAGCGCAAGGCGATCTTCGAACGCTACGCGCGCGGCTCGCGGCCGCGCTGGGAGGGCACCGGCCTGGGCCTGGCCATCGTGCACGACGTCGCGACGCTGCACGGCGCCGTGGTGACCGTCACCGACGGCGAGCTGGGCGGGGCCTGCTTCGCCTTCGAGTTCGATCCGTTCTGAGGGCGCTCAGCCGGGCCTGCGACCGCGCACGGCGTTGGCGCGGGCCTCGATCGTGATGCTGCCATCCGAGGCAGCCGCGAGCCGCTCGCGCAGTCGCTCCTTGAGCAGGTCGGCGCCGCCGCTCCCGAGTTCGGACAGCCGCGGCGCGATGCGCGGGCCCTTGCGCGCCGCCGCCCAGAACGCCTCGAAGTCGGCGTAGGTGCGTTCGACCACGATCTCGTGCGTCTCGACATCGGCCAGGCCCGCGTCCGTCCACGACTGCCGCAGGGCGTCCATGCGCGCGGCCTCCACGCTGGGCGGCCACAGCGGCTGCTGCCCCAGCTTGGCCATCTCGTCCTGCAGCGCGAAGTAGGGGAAGCCGCCGCCCAGGATGTCCCAGGCGTAGGCGCAGACGCCGCCGCCGGGCCGGATCACGCGCACCATCTCCGCGATCCCCCTGGCCGGTTGCGGCACGAAGAAGATCACCAGCGCCATCACCGCGGCGTCGAACTGGTCGTCGGCATAGGGCAGCGCCATCGCGTCGCCCACGCGGAACGTCGCGGGCGCCCGCGCGAGGCGCCTGCGCGCGAAGGCCAGCTGGTCCGCGGACGGATCGACGCCCTGGACCTCTTTCGGCGCGCAGCGCTGCACCAGCAGTTCGGTGAACGCGCCGTTGCCGCAGCCAACGTCGACCCAGCGCAGGCCGGGCGCGGGCGAGAGCCACTCCAGGAACGCGCGGCCCGCGAGCAGACTCCACTTGCCCATGAAGTCCTCGTAGGCCACGCCGTCGTCGAACGTGATCGTCTCCGTTGCCATGTCGTGCACTCCGTCGTCGTGGTGACGGAGTATGCCCGCGCGGCGTGCCGCCGGGATCAGTTCGCCAGGGCCAGCGTCTGGGCGCTCTCGGTGCGCTCGCCGGCCAGTTCCCATTCGGGCATGCCGCCGCGGAACCAGTAGACGTGCTTGTAGCCGGCGACGATGGCGGCGCGGCTGGCCTTGTACGACTTCCAGCATTCCGGGCCGTTGCACTGGAACACGATGTTGCGCTCCGGTTTCAGCCGCGCCAGCCCCGGGAAGCTGTCGGCGTGGGGATCGAAGGCGACGTCCTTGAGGCTCTTCTCGCCGTACGGCAACCACAGCGCGCCGGGGATGTGCTTGTCCTTGTATTCGGACTCGATGCGCGTGTCGACGAGCACCGCGCCCTGGGCCACCAGCGCCTTCATCGCCTCGAGGTTGACCACCGTGGCGCCGGGCAGCGCCTTGGGCGTGAACGTGCCCAGCTCCGCGACGCGCGTGTAGGGCGCCAGGTCGGGGTGCGCGTTGATGGGCTTCAGCCCGCAGGACGGGGCGTCGGTCGCGAACCAGTGGGCCAGGTGCGCGCGCGTGTCGGCGGGCAGCTTCTTGCGGAGCGCCACCGACAGTCCGCCTGGCACCGCGCTGGACACCGCGAGGACCTTGCCCACGCCGGCGTGCTCCTTGTCGAAGCCCTCCCACTCGGTGCGCCGCACCATGGTGGCCTCCGAGGAGTTGAGCAGCAGCGCGTACAGGCCCGCCTCCGGGTAGTGCGCGAACTCCACGTTCTTCAGGTCCTTGAAGCTCAGGCCGTTGGCATTGAGCAGGCCGCGCGCCAGGTAGGTGTAGATCGAGTCCTGCTCCGGCAGGTAGATCTGCGTGCCGCGCAGGTGGCCCACGGACGCGACGTTGCTGCGGCCCACCAGCACGTACTGCTCGTCGGCGTCGGTGGCGCCCACCAGCGAGTAGCCGTGCGCGAGCGCGGAGGCCGCGACCTGCGGCGGGGAGATGAACACGTCGTAGCCGCCCGAGCGCGTGGCGCGCATCGCGTCGGTCATGTCGTTGGAGACGGTGACGCTGACGTGTTCGCCAAGGGCCTTGCCGAGCCTGGTCTCGAGCAGGTCGCGCGACACCATCAGGCCGTCCTTTCGATTGCTGGGCTCGATGACCACCAGGGCCGACACGTCGGCGAGCACCCGCGCGCTAAGCAGGCAGAACAGCAGGAATGCGGTGAGATGTTTCACGTCTTTCGTCCTCATGACAGCGATAACGATCGATGGATGGATGGCCGTTTCGATGCGACGCGGAAAACTCTCTCGGTGCCAGGGGCCCGGGGTTTCCTTCCCTCATGCGGACGCTCGATTCATCGTAGGCGTCGTGAATACCCTGTGCTGTATCCATGCGCAACAGGCTTTGGACAAGGACAAGCCGGGACTACACTTCGCCGTCGAGTTGTCTTCGTTCGCCGCGCGCCCCGATCAAGCGCCAGGATGTAAGACTCTGTTTCCGTCGCTGTCCCGTCCAAGGAACCCGCATGACGAACGCTCCCCGGAACCGCCTGCGCCGCAGGCTTCTCGTCGCCGGCGGTGCCGGCATCGCCACGGCGGGATGGGGGCGATTCGCCCACGCCGCCGCGACCGCGGCCACCAGCCTCGACCTGCCTGTCGTCAACGGCCACCGCAACCTGGTCGCCTATCCCGAGAAGCGCCCGCTGATCGTGCTCACGTCGCGGCCGCCGCAGCTCGAGACGCCGTTCGAGGTGTTCAACGACGGCCTGATCACGCCCAACGACGCGTTCTTCGTGCGCTATCACAACGCCGGCATCCCCACCTCGATCGACGCCGACAAGCACATCATCCGTATCGGCGGCAACGCCTGCGGCAAGCCGTTGGCCCTGACGCTGGCCGACCTGCGCACGCAGTTCAAGCCGGTGGAGCTCGTGGCGGTCAACCAGTGCTCCGGCAACGGCCGCGCGCTGTTCAACCCGCGCGTGACGGGCGGCCAGCTCACCAACGGCGCGATGGGCAATGCGCGCTGGGTGGGCGTGCCGCTGAAGGACATCCTGGCGCGCGCGGAGGTGAAGGACAGCGCCCGGCAGGTGACCTTCGACGGACTCGACCAGGCGCTGCTGGGCGGCGGCGACTTCGTCAAGGCGCTCGACATCGCGCAGGCCGCCAACGGCGAGGTGATGGTGGCGTACCAGATGAACGGCGCCGACCTGCCCATGCTCAACGGCTTTCCCGTGCGCCTCGTCGTACCCGGGTACTACGGCACGTATTGGGTCAAGCACCTGTCCGAGATCCAGGTCATCGACACGGTGTTCGACGGCTTCTGGATGAAGCCCGCCTACCGCATCCCGGACAACGCCTGCGCCTGCATCGAGCCGGGCACGGCGCCGGCGGCCACTCGGCCGATCGGGCGCCTCAACGTGCGCTCGTTCATCACGTCGGTGAGCGACGGCGCGCGCGTGCACGCCGGCGCGCCGCTCGCGGTGCGCGGCATCGCCTTCGACGGCGGCCAGGGCATCCGCGAGGTGGCGTGGAGCACCGACGGCGGCCAGAGCTGGCGCGAGGCGGCGCTTGGCGAGGAGCTTGGCCGCTTCTCGTTCCGCGAATTCACGTTCGGCTTCACGCCGCAGGCCGGCGCGCACGACCTGCGCGTGCGGGCGTTCAACCGCTCGGGCGAGAGCCAGCCGATGGAGCCGTTGTGGCAGCCAGCGGGCTACATGCGCAACGTGGTCGAGTCGGTCAAGGTCGTGGCAAGCTGAGGAGCGCACATGAAGACGTCAATCCTGTTGTCCGTGGCCGCGCTGGCGCTCGGCCTCGCCGGCCCCCTCGGCGCGAAGGACATCGCGCTGCCGCCCGACGGCGTGCAGCTCACCCCCAGCCCGCTGCCCGGCTACACGAAGGCGCAGGCCAGCTGCACCATGTGCCATTCGGCCGAGTACATGCGCTACCAGCCGCCGAACGCGGCGCGGCCGTACTGGGACGCAATGGTGCATCGCATGAAGGCCGTCTTCAAGGCGCCCATCGCCGACGCGGACATGCCCGAGATCGTCGACTACCTCGCGAAGACCTACGGCAACGAGCAGCCGAAGTGAGGCTCAGCGCGGCGTCGCGCGCAGGTGCGCGGGGAGGGCGCGCACGAGCGCGGTCAGCGCCAACGGCAGCAGCACGAGGTCGTCGACGGCGCCCATCAGCGGCAACGCGAGGTTGAGCGGATCCAGCGCGAAGAACGCGAGCAGCACGGTGGCCGGCAGCAGCCAGGCGGGGCGATCCGGGTGCCGCAGCGCGCGCCACAGCAGCCTCACGTCGCGGCCGCCCTGGCGCCAGAAGAGGAACAGTCGGCGCATGCGGGACTCCTTGTCGGGCAGGCGTGCCCATCCGTCCCAGGTGGGGCCGGCTGCCGCGATTTCTAGTCAATCACGACACACTAGAGGTCGAAGTTCGTCGGCAGCATCACCACGTCGCGGATCGTCATGCCGCGCGGCCGCGTCAGCATGAACAGGATCACCTCCGCCACCTCGGCCGGGTCGAGCAGGCTGCCCGACGCGCGCGCCTGCGCGAGCTTGTCGGCCGGCCAGTCGGCGATCAGCGCGGTGACCACCGGCCCGGGCGAGATGGCGCCCACGCGCAGGCCGTGCCTGAACACCTGCCGCCGCGTGGTCTGCACGAAGCAGTCGACGGCCCACTTGGACGACGCGTAGACCGGCTCCCACGGCGTGGGGAAGTGCGCGGCCAGCGAGCTCGTGACGATGACGTCGCCCGAGCCGCGCGCGATCATGTGCGGCAGCACGTCGCGCACGTTCTTCATCACGACGTTGACGTTGAGGTTGAGCATGCGGTCGATGGCATCGGCCTGCGCGTCGACGAGGTCGCCGCCGAGGTAGAGGCCGGCGTTGGCATGCAGGATGTCGATCCGGCCCGCGAGATCCAGCGCGGCCGGCACCATGGCCGCGCAGGCCTTGGCGTCGAGCAGGTCGACGATCAGCGGGATCATCGCGTCGCCGTGCGGCGCGCACGCCGCCGTCAACGCGGCCGCGTCGCGGTCGACCATCACCACGCGCGCGCCCGCGGCCACCAGCGCCCGCGCGCTGGCGAGGCCGATGCCGGAGGCGGCGCCGGTGACGACGGCCACCTGGCCTTGCAGCGATGCGGTCATCATCCGTGCTCCTTGATGAACAGGTCGCGGTCGGGCGCGAAGTTGGCGTGCAGCGGCAGCAGCGCGCCGCCCAGCGCGCCCGCGTCGGGCCCGATGGTGCCGGCGAGCAGCTGCGGCGCGCTCACGCCTTCCCAGTTCGAGCGCCGCATCGCGGCTTGCGTGGCGGCGATCAGCTCGTCGAGCAGGCCGCGGTGGACGGCGCCGTCGACGATCACGCCGTCGAGATCGAGCAGGCAGGTGGCGCCGTTGATCGCATGGGCGATGGCCACCGCGGCGCGCGCGAGCCAGGCGCGCGTCACGTCGCGCCATGGCGCCTGCAGGGCCTCGGGGCCGGCGAAGCCCGGGTCGGCCAGCCCCGCGTCGCGCCAGTCCTGCTCCAGCGTGTGCAGCGAGGCCACGCTGAGCAGCTGCGGCGGCGCGCCGTGGCCGTCGGGCAGGCCCAGCGGCATCGAGCCGATGGCGCCGGCGTTGCCGGTGAGGCCGTTGCGCAGGTGGCTGTCGATCACCAGCCCGCCGCCGATGAAGGTGTCGACGAAGATGTAGAGGAAGCTGTGCATGCCGCGGCCGCGGCCCTGCACGAGCTCGGCCACGCAGGCGGCGGCGGTGTCCTTCATCGAATGCACGCGCCAGTCGCACAGGCCGGCGACGGCCTCGCGCAGGTCGAGTTCGTTCCAGCGCTGCGCGGCGGCCGGCGTCACGCCCAGCAGCGACTGCCAGCTGCTCAAGGCCAGCGGCGCGGCGAGGCCCACGCCCTGCAGCCGGTCGCGGCGCAGCGGGCCCAGCTTGCGGCGGATCGCGGTGAAGCGCAGGCGCAGCTCGGCCAGCACGTCCTCGGGATCGGGGAAGCGGTAGTCCAGCGACCAGCGCGCGCAGGGATTGCCGGCGAAGTCGATCAGCAGCGTGTCGAGCCGGCGCCGGCCCACCTTGATGCCGATGGCGAAGGCGCCGTCGGGGGCTAGCGACAACGGCACCGAGGGCTGGCCCACCTTGCCGCGCACCGGCGCGCCCTTGCGCAGGTAGCCGTCGTCGATGAGGCTCTTGGTGATCATCGACACCGTCTGCGCGGTGAGTCCCGTGAGCCGCGCGATCTCGGCACCGGGCAGCGCGCCGTGCAGCCGGATCGCCTGCAGCACCACGCGCTCGTTGTACTGGCGCAGGCCGCCCTGGCTCGATCCGCGCGGGCGCAGGTGGACGCTTTCGGCGCGGGCGGGCGAGTCGGTCGTCACGGGGTCGGCGAAGGTCAGTGGGCGAGGGCGCCGGGCGGCAGGTCCTCGGGGCGGAGCGCGCCGGTCATCACCGCCACTGCATCGCTCATGCCGATCTTCTTCGGGTCGAGCACGCAGCCGCGCTTGCCCAGGCGCGCGACGTGGATGCGGTCGGCCACCTCGAACACGTGCGGCATGTTGTGCGAGATCAGCACCACGGCCAGGCCGCGGTCGCGCACGCGGCGGATCAGCTCCAGCACCATGCCGCCTTCCTTCACGCCGAGTGCCGCCGTCGGCTCGTCCATGATCACCACATGCTTTGCGAACGCGGCCGCGCGCGCCACCGCCACGCACTGGCGCTGGCCGCCGGACAGCGTCTCGAGCGCCTGCGACATCGAGCGGATGCCCACCTTCAGCTCGGCCAGCCGCGCGATGCTCTCCTCGATCATGCGGCGCTTGTCCAGCTGGCGCAGCACGCTGCCGCGCCAGCCGGGACGGCGCATCTCGCGGCCCAGGAACAGGTTCTCGGCGATGGTCATCGCGGGCGCGACGGCGAGGTCCTGGTAGACGGTCTCGATGCCGGCGCGGCGGGCCTCGATGGGGCTCCTGAACTTCGTGACGACGCCGTCCAGCCGGATCTCGCCGGAGTCGGGCGTGGTCGCGCCCGACAGGGCCTTGATCAGCGAGGACTTGCCGGCGCCGTTGTCGCCGATCACCGCGAGGATCTCGCCGGCGCGCAGCTCGAAGTCGGAGCCGTCGAGGGCGATGACCTGGCCGTAGCGCTTGACCAGCGCGGTGGCCTGCATCACCACGCGGGGTTGTGCGGTGGCGTTCATCGTGCACCTCTGCGCGAAAGTTGATCGGCGGTCACGGCCAGGATCACCAGCACCCCGGTGACCAGCACCTGATAGATGGACGACACGCCCATCAGCGTGAGGCCGTTGCGGAACACGCCCACCACCAGCGCGCCCACCAGCGAGCCGACGACCACGCCGCGCCCGCCGAACAGGCTGGTGCCGCCCAGCACGACGGCTGTGATCGCGTCGAGGTTGTCGGTCTGCCCGGCATTGGGGTCGCCCACGCCGGTGCGTGCGACGCTCAGCAGCGACGCGACGCCGTACAGCGCGCCAGCCACCACGTAGACCACCAGCAGCACGCGTTGCGTCGGGATGCCCACCAGGCGCGTGGCCTCGGGGTTGTTGCCCACCGCGTAGACGTGGCGCCCCGCCGCGGTCTCGCGCAGCACGTACCACGCGACGGCGTACAGCGCGAGCATCGCCACCGTGCCCCACGCGAACTGCGTGCCGCCGACCGAGAACGTGTCGCCGAGCGCCGTCATCAGCGGCGGCAGGTCGGTGACGGTCTGCGCGCCGGAGTACAGCTGCGTGGCCGCGAACGCGATGTTCATCGTGCCCAGCGTGACGATGAAGGAGGGCAGGCGGATGCGCGTCACGAGCAGGCCGTTGACCAGCCCGAACAGCGCCGTGACGCCGATGCCGCACGCGATCGCCAGCGCCGGCGGCAGGCCCAGCGTGGTGGCGAAGCGCGTCATCACGATGCCGCCGAGCGCCATCAGCATGCCGCACGACAGGTCGATGCCGCCGGTGAGGATCACCAGCGTCTGGCCGATGGCGATCACGCCGACGACGGCCACCTGCTGCAGGATCAGCGAGAAGTTGCCGCCCGACAGGAAGTGGTCGCTCTGCGTGGCGAAGAACGCGCAGGCGAGCACCAGCGCGATCACCGGGCCCAGCACGGCCACGCTGAGGCCGGCGGGCCAGTGCGGCCCGGGGGCATTGGGCTTGCCGCCCGCGGCGTCAGACGTGGTCGATGTCATTGAAAGACCTCCGGCCTGCGGCCTGCGGTGCGAGCGCTCTTCGGAGCGGCCGTGCGTGCGCTCATCTCACTTGCCCCAGCACAGCGATTCGCCGACCTTGGAGTCCTTGCTCTCGACGCCCGGCATGGCCTTGTCGGCGATCAGCGTGACGCCCGTGTCGGTGTAGCCGCTGACCTTGGTGCCCTTGGTGGCGTAGTCGACGCCGGCGGAGACGCCGAGTGCGGCCATCTTCAGCGGGTACTGCTGCGAGGTCGCCTGGATGATGCCGGCCTTGACGTTGCGGATGCCGGCGCAGCCGCCGTCCACCGACACGATGATCACGCCCTTTTCCTTGCCCGCGCGCTTGAGCGCGTTGAAGGCGCCCGCGGCGGCCGGCTCGTTGATCGTGTAGACGATGTTGACGTCGGGGTTCTTCTGCAGGCAGTTCTCCATGGCCGTCTGCCCCTTGGCCTGGTCGCCGTAGCTGTCGGCCTGGCAGATGATCTCGGGCGCCTTGCCCAGTTCGTTGATCTTGGCGTCGGGCGCGGCCAGGCCGAAGCCCTTCATGAAGCCGTTGTGGCGCTGCGCGCCCACCGGGTGGCCGGGGAACAGGTCCAGCGTGACGATGTGCGCCGGCTTGCCGCCGAGCGCCGCCTTCGCGTACTCGCCGATCAGGATGCCCGCCTTGTAGTTGTCGGTGGCGAACAGGGCGTCGGTGGCGTCCTGCGGGTCGGTGGGGCTGTCCAGCGCGATGACCATCACGCCCTTGGCGCGCGCCTTCTGGATGGCCGGCACGATCGCCTTGGAATCGTTGGCCGTGATCATGATCGTCTTCGCGCCGGCCGTGATCATGTTCTCGATGGCCGTCACCTGCGCGGCGTTGTCGCCGTCCTGCTTGCCCGCGGCGGTGAGCAGCTTGGCGCCCCTGGCCTTCGCCATCTCGGTGGCGCCTTCCTTCATCTTCACGAAGAACGGGTTGGTGTCGGTCTTGGTGATCAGGCCGATCACGGGCTGGTCGGCGCCCGCGGCGACGGTGGCGATGCCGGCCAGGACGGCCGCGGCGAGAAGAGAGGAAGCGAACTTCGGCATGGTTGTCTCCGATGCGTTGAGGAAGGCCGCTTCTTCGGCGGCGTGGCGTGACGCGATTGTGAGAACTCCGGATTAATAAATCAAGCGGACTGATTAATGGAAAACCCCAGGGGTACCTGCTTCCTGTGGTCCAGCCCGACAGGAGGGAGTCTTGAGCCTGTAGCCGCATCGGCGACAATCGCCACGACCATGCTTCTGCGCATCCACCACGCCGCGATCATCTGCTCGGACTACGAGGTCTCCAAGCGCTTCTACACGCAGGTGCTGGGGCTGGCCGTCGTCGCCGAGCACTGGCGCGAATCACGCCGCTCCTGGAAGCTCGACCTGGCGTTGCCGGACGGGTCGCAGGTCGAGCTGTTCTCGTTTGAGGACCGGCCGGCACGGCCGTCTTATCCGGAAGCGCGCGGGCTGCGGCATCTGGCGTTCGCGGTGGCCGACGTGGAGGTCGCGAAGGCGTCGCTCGAGGCTCAGGGTGTCAGTGTCGAGGCGATCCGTGTCGACGAGTACACCGGGCGCCGGTTCACGTTCTTCGCGGATCCGGATGAGTTGCCGCTGGAGCTGTACGAGGCTTGAGCGGGCGCTGCCTGCGGCGCTGTCGGGCTTTTGCGAAGCGTGAAGCAACGCCAAACGCCAAACGCAGCAAGCCCCTCAAGAAGCAGAAACGAACTCGCGCCTCAACAGGCCCAGCTGCACCAGGTCCCGCCGCTCCCCCATCCAGAACCCCGCCTCGCGCAGCAGTCCCTCTTCGACGAAGCCCAGCTTCCGAAGCAGCTTCAACGAGGCCACGTTGAGCGGATGCACCTGCGCCTCGATGCGCTCGACGGCCATCGCCTGGAAGGCCCAGCCGTAGATCGCGCGCAGCGCCTCGGTCATCAGGCCCTGGCCCTGTGCCTGGCGCGCCAGTTCGTAGCCGGTGAGGCAGGAGCGCCAGCCGCGGTTCCAGCGGAACACGCCGCAGGTCCCCAGCAGGGCGCCGCCGCGTCCCGGGTCGGCGTGCACGATGCCCCAGCGCACGCCCGGGCTGGGCAGCGCGCGCATGTTGGCGAAGCCGGCGATCACCTTCTCCGCGGCCTCGAGATCGGCCAGCGGATCGGTGCCGAACCACTTCATCGTCTCGTGGTCGGAGTGGATCGCGAGCAGCGCGGGCGCGTCGCTGGCGACGATCTCGCGCAACTGCAGCCGCTTCGTCGACAGCGACGGAAACGCACCCTCCGTGGTCATGCGACCGCCAGCCGCCAGAGCGACGTCACCTCGCGGCTGCGCGCGGCGAACAACGGGTCGGCCGGATCGCCGGCCTTGGGATGCGTGGGCCGCGTGTCGTGGCGCGCCACCACGCGCAGGCCCGCGTCGGCGATCCATTGCAGCATCTCGGCGCGGGTGCGCAGGCCCAGGTGCTCGGCCAGGTCGGACATCACCAGCCAGCCCTCGCCGCCCGGGCTCAGGTGCCCGGCCAGGCCCGCGAGGAACGCGCGCAGCATCGCGCTGTCCGGGTCGTAGACGGCGCGCTCGATGGCCGCGTTCGCGGGCGTCGGCACCCAGGGCGGGTTGCACACGACCAGCGGCGCGCGGCCTTCGGGGAACATGTCGGCGGCGACCACGCGCACCTGGCTCGAGACCCCCAGCCGCGCGAGGTTCTCGGTGGCGCAAGCGATCGCGCGCGGGTCGAGGTCGGTGGCCACGACCTGCCGCACGCCGCGCCGGGCGAGCAGCGCGGCGATGACGCCGGTGCCGGTGCCGACGTCGAAGGCCAGTGACGGCGCGCCCGGCGCGCACGTCGCGCACGTCGGAAGAGGCGCCTGCGCGATCAGGCCCAGGTATTCGCCGCGCAAGGGCGAGAACACACCGAACCAGGGATGGATGCGCGCGCCGAGCGCCGGCACCTCCACGCCCTTCTTGCGCCATTCGTGCGCGCCGATGAGGCCCTGCAGCTCGCGCAGGGAGGCGACGGACGCGGCGCCGTCGGGCGCGCCCCAGGCCTCGGCCAGCGCGGCGCGGACATCGGGCGCGCGCCGCAGCAAGAGGGAGTGGTCGGGCTCGAACTGCAGCAGCACGCGTCCCAGCAGCGCGGCCCGGCGCGCCTGCGCGGCGCGGTGGCGCGCGAACGCGTCCCGCGCGAGCGCGGCCGCGTCGGCGGGCGCCTGGGCGCGCGCGCCCGCGCGCGGCGGGTTGTCGCGCGGCGGGCGGTCGACGCGGCGGCCGAGCGCCTGCAGCAGCTGGCGTCCGTTGTGGAAGTCGCCGCGCCAAAGCAGGCCGGTGCCTTCGTTGACGGCCTTGAAGGCGGCGTTGGCGGTGAGCGTGTCGTCGACGGGCACAAGCGTGGCCGGCATCGCCTGCGATTCGGAGCGCCAGCGGGCGCGGCGCGGCGCGCCGGATTCTTCCCAGGTGATCCAGGGCTGTTCTTCGTTCATGCCCGAATCATGACATCGCCGGCGAACCTGTCCCCGGCGCGGGTGCCGCGCCGGGCCACTCCCGAGCTCCCCCCCGGGGGGAGTGGACGACGTACCCGGCGGCCGAGGGGGGGTCAACTTCTCAGTTTGCGCACCCACTGGTTCAGCAGGTCGCGCGACGCGGACGGGAGCGTCACCCACGTGCCGCCGCAGTGCACGAAATGCCCGCGCACGGTCATGTGCGTGGTCTTGATCGTGCCGGTGACCGGCGTGATCTTCCCGGGCTCGTTCAGCCCGGGCACGGCCAGCGCGAGCTGCAGCACGGTGTGCGCGGGGATGCCCACCTCGGAGATCAGCCCGATGCCGCTCTCCGACAGGTCGAAGACGTTGAGCGCGACGACGCGGTCGCCGGCCAGCAGCACGCGCGCCTGCCAGTTGGCCCGCACGCGCGTCTCCCTGCGGCTCTCGGCCGCCTTGGTGGGCAGCGGCGATTTCGGCGGCATCGCGGCGCCGCCGAACAGCGCGTCCGCATCGTCCTGGTCGGTGGGCATGGCGCCTCGTCCTCGTTCCTGCTGGCGTAGCGGTGGCGACGGTCAGGATGCACCCGCGGCGTCGGCGCCGTCAAGGCGCCTTGCCCGGCCATCCGTCACGGCGCGTCAGACGCGGTTCGTCGACAGCCCGGAGGTGCTGCGCAGGCGGTCGATGACGTGCTGCGCGATCTTGCCCAGCGGCAGCACTTCGTTGGCCGCGCCGTGCGCGATGGCCTCGCGCGGCATGCCGAACACCACGCAGGTGGCCTCGTCCTGGCACACGTTGTAGCTGCCGGCGTCCTTCATCGTGCGCATCGCCTTGGCGCCGTCGGCGCCCATGCCGGTGAGCATGATGCCCAGCGCGTTCTGGCCGACAACGCGGGCCGCGGATTCGAACAGCACCTCCACGGACGGCTTGTGGCGGTTCACCGGCTCGCCGTCGCTGACGCGCGCGATGTAGTTGGCGCCCGAACGTTCCACGCTCAGGTGGAAGCCGCCCGGCGCGATGTAGGCGTGGCCCGGGAGCACGCGCTCGCCGTCGGTGGCCTCCTTCACGCGGATCTTGCACAGGCCGTCCAGCCGGTTGGCGTACGACTTGGTGAAGCCCGGCGGCATGTGCTGCGTGATGACCACCCCCGGCGAGTCGGGCGGCAGGTTCATCAGCACTTCCTTGGTGGCCTCGGTGCCGCCGGTGGAGGCGCCGATGAAGATCAGCTTTTCCGTGGACAGGCGGCCGATGGCCTGGGCCGCCGGCCGCGCGGGCGCGGCGGCGCCGGCCACGCCGGACGCGGGCACGTGCGGCTTGGACACGCGCGCCTTGGACGCCGTGCGCACCTTCTCCGTGATCTCGTCGGCCAGCTGCTTCAGGCCGTCGGCCACGCCGATCTTGGGCTTGGCGACGAACTCGACCGCGCCCAGCTCCAGCGCCTTGAGCGTGACCTCGGCGCCGCGCTCGGTCAGCGTGGACACCATCACGACGGGCATCGGCCGCAGCCGCATCAGCTTGGACAGGAAGTCGATGCCGTCCATGCGCGGCATCTCCACGTCCAGCGTGATGACGTCCGGGTTGAGGTTGCGGATCATCTCGCGCGCCGCGAACGGATCGCTGGCCGAGCCGATGCATTCCATGTCGGGCTGGCGGTTGATGATCTCGGTGAGCAGGCTGCGCACCAGCGCGGAATCGTCGACGACGACCACTCGAGTCTTGGTCATGGGTTGGTTCTCGTAGTTTCTTCGTCGGTCAGAACAGGTCGACCGAGCCGCCGCCCGTGCGGGCCGGCGCGGCCTTCTGCGCGGCGATGCGATCCTGCTGCACCAGGGCCTCGGCGTTCGTCGGCGCGAGCCGCTTGACCATGGCCTTGCCGGTGGCCGGCAGGAAGCACACCTTGCGCGGATAGATCTCCAGCACGTCCTTGGAGACGACCGGGATGCGTTCCATGTTCAGGAAGTCCATCACGAACTTCGTGTTGCGCTCGCCCACGTTGATGCTGTTCATGCCGGCGATCACGGCGCCGCCGCCGAACACCTTGGCTTCCATCGTCATGCGCGTGGCGCCGCGCTTCATCATCTCGTTGATCAGCAGTTCCATCGCGTACGAGCCGTAGCGGCCCGAGTCGCCCGCGCCGTCGGGCAGCATGAAGTGGTTCATGCCGCCGACCTTGGCCTGGCGGTCGTAGAGGCAGGCGGCGATGCACGAGCCCAGCGTGGTCATCACCAGCAGTTCCTCGTTGTCGACGTAGTACTCGCCGGGCAGCACCTTCACGGCCTCGTTCTGGAAGTGCGCGTCATAGAAGAAGAACGAGGCCTCGCCCGGCTTGCGCGCGGTGGCCTTGAGCTTCTCGAGGCGCGAACCCGGGCCCGAGGTCGGCCGCGGCAGCGGAGGGCGCGTGCCCGGGGCGGAGGGCGTGGGCTGGAGGGAAGCCATGTGCTGAGCCTGAGGAGTGTGAGGTGATGCCGGGGCGGGTCGTGTCGGAGGGCCGGGGCCGCTCGCGTCAGACGCGCTTGTAGATGGTCTTGCCTTGCAGGACGAACAGGTCGCGCGAGTCGGTGAAGTTCTCCGAGTGGCCGACGAACAGCAGGCTGCCGGGCTTCATCACGGCGTGGATGTGCTCGAGCACCTTGCGCTGCGTCTCGTGGTCGAAATAGATCATCACGTTGCGGCAGAAGACCATGTCGAACGGCTCGCCCAGCGACCATTGCGTGGCCATCAGGTTGAACGTGCGGAACTCGATCATCTTCTGCAGTTCGGGCCTCACGCGCATGAAGCCGGCGTTGGCGCCGGTGCCGCGCATCATGTGCTTGTGCAGGCGCTGGGTGGACAGGCCGCGCGAGTCGGCCGCGTAGACGCCGCGCTGGGCGGTGGCCAGCACCTTGGTGTCGATGTCGGTGGCCAGCAGCCTGGCGCCGGTGCAGCCGCCCTCGAGCAGCGTCATCGCGATCGAATAGGGCTCCTCGCCAGTGGACGCGGCGTTGCACCACACGCGGATCGGGCGGCCGGCCATAGTCTTCAGGGCATCGGCCAGGGCGTGGAAATGGTGCTCCTCGCGGAAGAACGAGGTCAGGTTGGTGGTCAGGCAGTTGATGAACTCCTGCCACTCGGACTCGCCCGCGGCGCCGCCGGCGCGCTCCAGGCCGTTCAGGTAGTCGGCGAAGCTGCGGTCGCCGGTCTCGCGCAGGCGGCGCGACAGGCGGCTGTAGACCATGGCCCGCTTGCCGTCGTGCAGGCTGATGCCAGCGCGCTGGTAGATCAGCTTCCGGACGCGCTGGAAATCGCCGTTGGAGAACGTGAATTCGTGGCTGGCGTCGGTGGTGCTGTCGAATGCGAGGTCGGTGCTCATCGTCTGGTGCCTTGGCCCGTTGACCGAGGGGTTCGGTATGGGGTTATCGGTCAGTTGCGACCAGTCTCAAGAGTCCCGGGCCGTCGCGGCGCGTGGAGTTGGGGCCGAAATGAGGTTCTTTTCCCCTTTCCTCGGCGCAGGGGGCCGGCTGTAGACTCGGTTCAAGCGTCGTGGCGTCCGTTCGCGCCGTGTCGCCTTTTCTCTCAAGAACTCCCCATATCCCGTGAACTCGAAGCCCTCTTTCCTGCAACCGACCGCCCCGGACGCGCTGCGCCTGGAGCAGGCGCTGTCGCTGCTGACGCAGTCGGGGCAGGTACAACCCGCGGGCGCCGAAGGCAGCACGCCGTGGCTGCAGTCGCTCATCGACGCGCTGTGCGACTTGTCCAGCCGCGACGGGCTCACCGGCCTGGCCAACCGCCGCAATTTCGAGAACGCGATCGCCCGCGAGTCCGACCGGGTGGCGCGCTCCGGCGAGCCGGCGCTGCTGCTGATGCTGGACATCGACCACTTCAAGCGCATCAACGACCAGCACGGCCACGTGGCCGGCGACCTGGTCATCAAGGCCGTGGCCGAGGCGCTCAACGCCACCGTCCGCCCGATGGACCTCGTGGCGCGCATCGGCGGCGAGGAATTCGCCATCATCCTGCCCAACTGCCCGCCCGCGTTCGGCGCCACGGTGGCCGAGCGCGTCCGCGCCCGCGTCGAGAGCCGGGCCATCCCGCTGGTGAGCGGCCAGCAGCTGGGCTGCACCATCAGCATCGGCGGCGCCTACGCCCCGCAATGGGTGCGTTCCACGCCGTCCGTGTGGATGGAGCGCGCCGACCTGCAGCTCTACCGCGCCAAGTCCGAGGGCCGCAATCGCACCTGCCTCGAGCCCACGCCCGTCTCCGTGGTGAGCGCAGAGGAAAAGGGCCTCCTGTTCGCTTCGTCCATCTTTGGGGAAGATCTTTCATGACAACGGCATCCAGTGGACGCCGCGCGCGCATCACCGCCATCACCAGCGGCAAGGGTGGGGTGGGCAAGACATTCCTGTCGGCCAACCTGGCCACCGCGCTCGCGCGCCAGGGCGAAAAGGTGCTGGTGCTCGACGCCGACCTGGGCCTCGCGAACCTCGATGTGGTGCTCAACCTGTTTCCCAAGATCACGCTGCACGACGTGTTCACCGGCAAGAACACGCTGGACCAGGCCATCCTCGAGACCTCGGGCGGCTTCTCGGTGCTGCTGGCCGGCTCCGGCATGGTCGAATATTCCCGGCTCACGCCCGAGGTGCGCGAGCAGCTCGTCTCGGTGGTGCAGCAGGTGGTGCCGCGCTTCGACCGCATCCTGCTGGACACCGGCGCCGGCATCTCCGACGTGGTGCTCTACACCGTGTCGCTGGCCGACGAGGTGCTGATCGTGGCCACGCCCGAGCCCACCTCGCTCACCGACGCCTACGCCACCATCAAGGTGCTGGCCACCACGCAGAGCCGGCGCGACATCCGCGTGATCGTCAACCAGGTGAGCAAGCCCGGCGAGGGCCGCGTCATCCGCGGCCAACTGCAGCAGGTGGTCGACCGCTTCGTCAGCCCGGGGCTGGAAGTGCCGGTCAAGCTGGAGTTCGTCGGCGAGGTGCCCATCGACCCGTCGGTGCGCGACGCCGTCAAGCGCCGCCAACTGCTGCTGGAATGCCTGCCGGGCTCCCCGGCGGCCCAGGCCGTTGTCGCCGCGGCCACGCGCCTGCGCGCCTGACGCGCAAGCCCGTACACGCGCGGCCGCGCGCGCGACGCCCGACAATGCGGGCATGACCGATTCCGATGTGAAGCCGCCGGCGCCCTTCGAGCAGCTCGGCGGCGTCGACGGCGTGCGCGCCCTCGTCGACCGCTTCTACGACCTGATGGACCTGGAGCCCGAGTTCGCCGAGCTGCGCGCGCTCCATCCGACCACCCTCGACGGCTCGCGCGACAAGTTCGCGTGGTTCCTCACCGGCTGGCTGGGCGGCCCCGATCTCTACATCGAGCGCTTCGGCCACCCGCGGCTGCGCGCGCGCCACCTGCCGTTCCCGATCGGCGTGCAGGTGCGCGACCAGTGGCTCACCTGCATGGGCCTGGCGATGGCCGAGATCGGCGAAGCCGGCGGCTTCACGGCCGACATGCAGGAGCGGCTGATGATCTCGTTCGCGAACACCGCCGACCACATGCGCAACCGGCACGGTTAGCACCCCGTGGATCGCGACGCCGCCGGAATCACCTGGATCGAGCCGCCCGGCGCGCCGCGCGCGGCCGTGCTGCTGCTGCACGGCCTGGACATGGCGCCGTCGCAGCTGGCGCCCGTCGTGCGTTCGCTGAAGCTGCCGGCGCTGGTCGCGTTGCCATCGGGGCCGGTCGAGCGCGCCGAGGGGCTGCGCGCGTGGTGGCCCGTCGACGACGCGGCCCGCGCGGCGCGGCTGCGCGCCGGGCCGGCCGACCTGCACGACAGCCACCCGCCCGGGCGCGAGCCCGCGCGTGACGCGGTGCGCGCGGTCGCGCGCGAGCTGCGCGCGCGGGCGCCGGGCCGGCCGTTGATCGTCGCCGGCTTCTCGCAGGGGGCGATGCTGGCGCTCGACTGCGCGCTGCAGTCGCCGCCGCTGGCCGTGGACGCACTCGCGCTGTGGTCGGCCTCGCGACTGGCCTTCAGCGAATGGGCGCCCGGCCTGCACCGGCTGCGCGGCGTGCGCGCCGACCTGCTGCACGGGCGCGCCGACGCCAATCTGGCCATCGCCGCCGCGCAGGCCCTGCGCGACGCGCTGGCGGCGCAAGAGGCCGACGTGCGCTGGTCGCCGTTCGACGGCGGTCACGAGATACCCCTCCAGGCATGGACGGGCCTGCGTCGGCTCGTTCGCGAGCTAGGTGTGAAGGAGGGCGACGCGCCGGCGTGACATAAGTGGCAGCGCGCCGTCTTTTGCCGGCGCGCCCGCCCGCGGATGCGGGAGTTCACGGAGGCGGCCCGGGATCCGGCCGCTAGAATTCCCTGATACGTTTGGTAACCATGTCTTTCACGCGCGCTGTCACCACGATGAGACCCGGGCCGGCGCCGTTGGCGGCGCGGGCCCGCGCGCCCGCGTCGGCGTCGTGATGGTGTCCGCCGCCACGCCGGCCCCGCAGCCCTTGCTGATCGGAGCTGCCGGCCACACCTGCGTCGCCTGGTGGCACGCGCCGGCCGCCGCCGCCGCCGACGGCCGCGCCGCCCCCGCGTTGCCGCACGGCTGGCTCGCCAACGGCCCGCTGCCGCTGGCGGTGGTGCTGGCCAGTTCCTGGGGCGAGGAGGACATGGCGGGCTACGACAGCCAGCGCGCCCTGGCCATCGAGCTCGCCGAGGGCGGCCTGGGCACCCTGCGCTTCGAGTGGCCCGACACCGGCGACTCGTCGGCCGCGACCGGCACCACGTCCGTCGTCGATGCGCTGGCCGCCTTCGACGCCGCCGCCACGCAGGCGCTGGCGCTGTCCGGATGCCACCGGCTGGCGTTCGCCGGGCTGCGCCTCGGCGCGCTGCTGGCGGCCCGGGCCGCGCACGTGCGCGACGATGTCGACGCGCTGGTGGGCCTGATGCCCGTGGCCAGCGGCCAGGCGTTCACGTTCGCGCAACGCGAGCTCGTGGCGGGCGTGCCGGCGCCCGCGCTCGCACCGGGTCCGGGTGCGTCGTTCGATCCGGCGGAACTGCCGGTGTCCCTCGGCGGCTTCACCCAGAGCGTGCGCGGGCTCGAGGCCCTGGCCGCGCTGCGCTGGCCGTCGACCCGCTTTCCGTCGTTGCACGACGCGCTGCTGGTGGGGGCGCCGGGCGCCGTCGCGCAGGCGCTGGCGCAGGCGGACGTGCGCGTGACCGCGCAGGCGCCCGAGGAGCTGTCCCACGCGCAGCAGGCGCGGCTCGCGCACGCGGCCGTCGCCGGGATCGTGCGCTGGCTCCAGGATCGGGCCGGCAACGCGTCCGACGCGCGCACGGCGTCGGCATCCGGCATCGCCGACCGGGGTCACGGCGTGCTCGCGCGTGCCGATGGCGGCGTGGCCACGGCGCAGCTGGAGGCCGCCACCGGCACCGTGCTGGCGCTGGCGGCGGCGGGGGCACGCAGGTGGATGCGCCTGCAGGCCGACGGCGTCGCGGTGCGCGAGCGCATCGTGCATATCGGCGATGCGCGCGACCGCGAACCGCCTCCGCTGGTGGGCGTGCTCTCCGAGCCCGACCTGCCCACGGGCGGCCTGGTGGGACGGCCGCCGTGCCACGGCATCGTGCTGCTGTCGGCGGGCGGCGAGCGCCGCATCGGTCCGCACCGGCTGTGGGTGGCCTGGGCGCGCCGGCGCGCGGCGCTGGGCGACGTGGTGCTGCGGCTGGATCTCGCGGCCATCGGCGACAGCGCCGCGCACGCGCAACCCGACCCGGAGCGGCGCCCCGCGCACTACGACGCGCGCGCCACGAGCGACGTCGCGCGCGCGCTGGCCTGGTTGCGCCGCGAGCACGGCGTCGACCGCGTCGCGCTGGTCGGGCTGCAGTCCGGCGCGTACCAGGCCTGGCAGGCCGCGCTGGCGGGGCACGACGTGCAGCAGGTGGTGGCCGTCAACGCGCCGGCCCTGCCCTGGAGGCCGGCCACGGTGCCGGCCCGCGCCGGCGCGCGCGCGATCGGGCAATTGCTGGCCCGGCGCCTGCGCCGCGTGCTGCGCTGGCCGCTCGCGGGCGAGACGGCCGCAGATCTGGCCCGCGTCGGCGACCGCGGCGTCGCGCTCGACTTCGTGTTCTCGCGCCGCGAGCCCGGCCTGGCGTTGCTGCGGCGACAGGCCGGCCTGCGCGGACTGAGGCTTGTGCGCGACACCGGCGTGAACGTCTACGAGATCGACCAGGCGGATCCCACGTTCGCCGGCACGGCGGCGCGCGCGGCGCTCTACGCTCGCCTGGACAGCCTTCTCCCGCGCCCTTCGACGACCCGCTGATGCCTGGCCATTCCCTCCCGTTCCCGCCGGGCACCCTGCCGTCGCGCCTGGCGCGCGCGCTGGTGGCCGTGCCGTGGCGCCAGGCCGGCCTGATCGCGGCCTGCGTGCTCGTGGGCAGCGCGGCTTCGCTGGTGGGCAGCCCGCGCCAGTCACCGGCACGCGTCCCGGCGGCGAAGGCCCCGGCTCCCGCCGACGATCGCGAGACGCCGGACGTCGATCCGCTCGATCATGGGATCGAGGCCGAGATCGCCCAGGCCAGGGCCGACCTGCGCCAGTCGGAAGACCGCATCGTCACGCTGCTTGCCACGGACGGCAACGCGTTCGAGAGCGCCCTCAGGCTCGACCTGAGTCCCGACGCCGCGCGCGACGGATCGGCCACCGCGGTGGCCGCGTTCGACGCGCGCGCGTCGGAGCTGCCGCTGCGGCTCGACGACGCGCGGCCGCCGGGCGTCGACGACGGCGCGGCCGTCCCCGCGCCGCCGGCAAGGACGGTGCACGAGCACACGCCGCTGGAGGCCGAGCTCAATCGCCTCGAGCGCGTGCGCCAGCTCGCCCGCGGCCGCTGGGTCGCGCTGCAGGAGCGGTTCGAGCAGATCGACCTGAGCCTGCGCCTGCCGCCGGCCGCGGCGGGCCGGCGCGCGGCGTTCGGCGAGACAGCACAGCCGGCACGGACCGGATCGTGGAGGCGGCTGGGGCCGGTCGCCGGGCTGCTGCTGGGCCTGTTGCTGGCCGCGCGGCGCGAGCTGGGCGGCGACCGCATGCGCTCGCCCCGCGACGCCGAACTGGCCCTGGGCCTGCCAGTGCTGGGCGCGATCCCCACGCTGTCGGCCCGGGCCAGGAGGGCGCAGCTGCGCCCGGCGGAGCCCGCATGAGCAAGATCGTGCATGACGCCACGCTGTTCACGCGCATCGGCCAAGGCGTGCTGGAGCACCTGACGAGGCGCCACGGGCCGCCGGTGCAGCCTTCCGACGGCGCCGAGGTGCCGTCCCTGTCCGGCCGCGTCCTGCTGGTCAGCAGCGCCCGCGCCGGCGAGGGCAAGAGCTTCGTCGCGCAGGGCCTCGCGCACGCGCTCGCCGGGCAGCAGGGCGGCGACGTCGTGTGGGTGGACGCCGCGTTCGACACGCCGCCGCGCGAGACCGACATCTTCGCCCGCGGCGCGTCCGGCTTCTCCGAGATCATGACGCTGGGCTCGCTGCAGGGCCTCGCGCCGGCCGGCGCCGGCCCGGACCGCCTGTGGCGCCTGGGCCGCGGCGTGCTGGCGCAGCCCTCGCTGCTGCTGCGGCCCGACGCCGTGCGCAAGGGGCTCATGGCGCTGCGCGCGGGGTTCGCGCTGGCGGTGCTGGACGCGCCGCCGCTGGACGCCTGCGGCGCGCTGCTGGCCGAGGCCGACGCCGTGGTGCTGGTGGTGGACTCGCGCCACACCTCGCGCCAGGCGGCGCAGCGGGCGCTGGCCGACGCGGACATCGGCCCCGGCCGGATCGCGGGGCTGGTGCTGAACCATCGCCCGCGGCCCATCCCGCGCTGGCTGGGCGGCGATTGAACGCCTGAAAGCGCTGGAGGCGCGCCTGGCCGCTTCCGCAGCCAGGTGAGCGCCTCCAGTCCGGAGAGCGAAAAGCTCAGCGGCGGACGCCGCCGTCGCCCGTGAGCATCGACAGCTCGACGAAGTGCGACGCCGCGTGCTCGCGGCCGAAGTTCAGGTTGAAGCCGTCGAAGTCGACGTGCTGCAGCGACTCCAGGCCGCTCGCCAGGCCTTCGCGCGTGTTGGCGCGGCCGCGGCGCAGGCCCTCGACGAAGATGCGCGCGTCGACGTAGCCCTCGAGGCTGGAGTAGTTGACCGAGGCGTCGCCGCCGGCGGCCTTCACGGCGTCGAGGTAGTCGCGCACGATGGGCACGGCGCCCGAGAACGGGTAGGGCATGACCTGGCTCACGACCACGCCCAGCGCCTCTTCCTTGAGCTCGTCGGACAGTGCCTTCGTGCCGACGAACGACACGTTGAAGAACTGGCCGCCGTAGCCGGCCTTGCGGGCCTGGCGGATGAACGCGGCGCAGGCCTTGTAGGAACCGATCTGCACCACGGCGTCGGGCTGGGCGGCGGTGATGACCTTGACCGACTCCTCGACCTTGACCGTGTTGCGCTCGAAGACGCCGACGGCCACGGGCTCGAGGTTCAGCGCCTTCAGGGCCTTGGCGGTGCCGTCCAGGCCGGCCTGGCCGTAGGCGTCGTTCTGGCGGAAGACCGCGACCTTCTTGAGGCCCAGGTTGTGCAGCTGGTTGACGATGAGCGCCGTCTCGTCGTCGTACGACGCGCGCACGTGGAACACGTTGCGCAACGCGGGCGTGCGCAGTGACATCGCGCCGGTGAAGGGGCTGAAGAACGGGATGCCGGAGTCCTTGACTAGCGGCAGCGCGGCCAGCGAGGTGGGCGTGCCGACGTAGCTGAACAGCGCGAAGACGTCGTCGTTCAGGAACTTCTCGGTGTTGGCCTTGGCGCGCGGCGGGTCGTAGCCGTCGTCGAGCATGCGCAGCTCGATCTTCTGGCCGTTGACGCCGCCGGCGGCGTTGACCTTGTCGAAATAGAGCCGTGCGCCGCGATTGAGCTGGATGCCCAGTTGCGCGGAGGGGCCGGTGGCGGGCGCAGACTGACCGAGGACGAGGTTGCCCGATTCCCTGGAAAAAGCGGTGGCTGCGGGCAGGGAGGCCAGCAGACTCAGCATCGTGCGGCGTTTCATGGTCATTTGCGGGCGCTGGAGGGGGGCGCGTGTGTACTAGGGGGAACCCAAATTGTCGTTCAGGCGCACGGCACGCGAAATCAAAAAATGCCGGGCAGAAGTAATTGATTTCCCGAGTGTGTGAACCGATTCACGAAAATATTGTCGAGCAAATTGTTTTTCTGTGGCATTGAATTTCACGGCGACACGCGCGTTACGGGTCGTTACCCTTGGCCGTGGAGGCCGTTCAGCGGGGCGGCTCCGCGGGCGGGACGACGCCGCCCGTGGGGGCGACGAGGCTCGTGAGACCGGTGTCGTTGTTGACCTCGGCCGGGCCGCCGTCGGTGCGCCGGCCGGCGATGCGGGCCTCCAGCTCGCCACCGCTGCCGTGGCCGCCCGCCGGCTCGCGCATCTCGGCGCGGATCCGGGGCAGGGCGTCGGGATGATCGCGCTGCATCAGCGCGATCAGGCCCTCGCGCAGCAGGCAGCGCAGGTCCCAGCTCTGGCCGGCCGACGGCGAGCTCACGATCAGGCGCAGCTGCATCGCGCGCTCGCTGGTGTCCACCACCTGCAGCAGGCAGACGCGGCCGTCGTGGTCCTTGGAGCTCTGCGCCAGCCGCGTGGCCTCCGCGCGCAGGGGTTCGAGGTCGGTGGTGTAGTCCACCCAGAAGAACACGCTGCCGATGATTTGCGAGGTGGTGCGCGTCCAGTTCTGGAACGGGTTGTCGATGAACCACTGCAGCGGGATCACCAGCCGGCGCTCGTCCCAGATCTTGAGCACGACGTAGGTGCTGGTGATCTCCTCGACGCGGCCCCATTCGCCCTGCACGATCAGCACGTCGTCGATGCGGATCGGCTGCGACAGCGCGATCTGCAGGCCGGCCAGCAGGTTGCCGAACACCGACTTGGCGGCCAGGCCGATCACCAGCGCCGACAGGCCCGCCGACGCGAGCAGGCTGGCGCCGAACTGGCGCGCGCGCGGGAACGTCATCAGGACGAAGGCCAGGCCCGCGAAGATCGCGATGCCGATCGCGATGCGCGCGAGCACGCGCGTCTGCGTGAGCACGCGTCGGGCCTCGAGGTTGTCGGCCACGTCCTGCGGATGCAGCACCGCCACCGCGTCGGCCACGCCGCGCACGGCCGCGATCGCGGCGCCGGTGAACGCGGCGATCAGCAGCACGCTGACCAGCTGGCGCACGCCGTCGACGTGCGGCAGGTCGTCGGGCGCGCCCTCCAGCGCGACCTGCACGGCCATCAGCGGCAGCAGGAAGCGCAGCGGCCGGTCCAACTGCCGGTTGACGGCGTTGGCCACCGGCGCGTGGCGGCTGAGGCGACGCGCGATCGGGCGCAGGACGGCGTAGGCGAGGATGCCCACGAGGGCGGCGCCGAGCGCGGTGGCCAGGGGCGCCAGCCAGTCGTCGTAGTCGTGCAGGTTCATGGTGGGGGTGGCGTCCGCTGGCGCCATCTGGGGCAAAGGCGAGCCGCGGCAAATCGGGGGCCCGCGGCGTGTCCGGATGCAAGCCGGTGTCCTCGACAAGGGATTGCGCGCGACGGTCGCGCCGCGCGCCGCGCCGGCATACAGTCGAGCCATGCCCCGACGCCAGCCCGCCATCGCCGCCACGCCCTGCGCCGACGCGGAACGCATCCTGCCCGGCCACCAGTTCGCCGACGCGTACAAGGTGCCGGTGCCGCATGGCCTGGACGCCATCGAGGCCACGCGCCTGGCCTTCGCGCATGGCCCGCTGTGGATCCGCTCTCTGATGGGCCTGCGCAACCGGCTGGGCCGGCTTGTCGGCCTGAGGCCCGCGCCGGCCGGCGGCTTTCCCGTGGTGCGCGAATCGGCCGGCGAGGTGGTGCTGGGCTTCAACGACAGGCACCTCGATTTCCGCGTCGTCGTGGCCGTCGCCGGCGGCTTCGCCGCGCTCACCACCATCGTGCGCTGGCACAACGTGTGGGGCCGGGCCTATCTCACGGCCATCATGCCGTTCCACCGCGCGATCGCGGCACGCATGATCGAGGGCGTGGGCGTCGCCGAAGGGGCGGCTTGAGCCAGGGCTCGCTGTTCGACGACCTGCCCGAGCCCGTTCCTGCGAACCTGCCCGAGGGCCTGGCCTACGAGGCGGCCGAAGCAGCTTTCCCTCAAGTTGCGCCAGCTCCGGTCGAAGTCAAGGTTCGATCGCCTACTCGGCAGTTCCGGAACTGCCACTTCCATCGATACCCATGCGTGTCTGCTCGCTTTCGTCGGTCAAGAATCGGATCGTGCTCGGTGCGCCGCTGCCGTTCGGCGTGCGCGATTCGACGCGCATGCTGCTGCTCGCGCGCGGGCAGGTGATCGTCGATGAAGCGCAATTGGAGGAGCTTTTCCAGCGCGGCGCCCTGGTCGAGGTCGACGAACTGGCCGGTGCCATCCAGCCCGCCCCCCAGCAAACCCGGGCGCGCCGGTCCGCGGCGCTTCCAGCCGAATGGGACAAGTGCAGCGGCGATGTCCGGCTCGCGCTGACCGCGGCGCCGGCCGACATGGCCGGGGCGATCGATCACAGCACCGATAGCCTGCTCGCGCTGATCGCGCAGGCGCCGGACCTCGCGCTGTCGCAGGTCGTGCGCAAGAACGAATCCGGTTCGGGTTCCGGCAACTACGCCGTGAACCATTCGATCCACGCCGCGACGGCGTGCCAGGCCGCGGCACGCCACCTGGGGTGGAGCGCGGGCGAGCAGCGGCGCGCGTTCCAGGCGGCATTGACGATGAACATCTCGATGATCGACCTGCAGGCCCGGCTGGCGACCCAGGTCTCGCCCTTGACCGCCAAGCAGCGCGAGGCGATCAACGACCATCCGACCCGAAGCTCGGAGTTGCTGGCCCAGGCCGGCATCGCCGACGAGGACTGGCTGGTGGCCGTCGCCCAGCATCACGAGGTGGCCGACGGTTCGGGCTATCCGAAGGGCCTGACGACGGTCGGGGAACTGGCCGAACTGCTGCGCTACGCCGACATCTACACGGCGCGCATGAGCAGCCGCGCAAACCGGCCCGCGATGAGCGCGACGCAGGCCGGCCGCGAACTGCACCAGATGGCCGCCGAAAGCCCGCTCGCCGCGGCGCTGATCAAGTCCTTCGGCATCTTCCCGCCCGGCAGCCTCGTCAAGCTGGCCTCCGGCGAACTGGGCATGGTCACGCGCAACGGCGAGAAGGCCCATCACCCGCTCGTGGCGGCGCTCACCGATGCGACGGGCGTGCCGCGCCTGTCGCCATTGATGCGCGACACCGCCCGTCACGGAAGCGCCGTGGTGGCGCTGATATCGATGCAGGCGATGCCGATGCGGCTGACGGACGAGAGCATCGCCGAACTCTTCGGCGGCGCCTGAGAGGCCGTGGATCCTGCGGCTTCGCGCAGGATGACAAGGCAGGTACTAGAAGCTCCCCGCGTCGCCCGGGAACGTGACCGGCGATTCCCAGCCGTCGGCGGACACGGCCGACACGCCGAAGAAGAAGTCGTCGAGATCGACGTTCTTCAGCACCGCATGCCCCGGATCGGCGTTGGCCGCGTAGCTGCGGCTGTGCTGCCACTGCGGCGCGGTGGTCTCGCGCCACCACACGCGGTACTGCGCGACACCAGGCTGCGGCGTCCAGGTCATCACGGTGTCGGTGGTGACCGCGCCGCCGATGGCCACGCCGCGCACGGGCGCGGGCGCATTGGCGAGCGCCGCGAGCGTGATGGCGTTCAGGCGCGTCACCTGCGCGAGGTAGTCGAAGTCGACCCGGGCCAGGGTGTCGCCGTACGCCACGCCGTTCTCGGTGCGCAGGTCCTGGTGCTCGTTGCGATAGTCCTCGTGCGGCTCGGTGAAGCGCAGCGCCGGGTAGCCGTGCTCGAGGAACTCCACCTGGTCGCCGCCGCGGCCGTAGCGGTCGGTGCGGTAGACCATGTTCACGCGCAGGTTCACCAGGTGGCGATCGGCCAGGCCGGCCACGAAGCGCGCCAGGTTGCGCGACGGCGAATCGAGCTCGCCGCCGTTGTAGCGCCGCCGGTTGGCCTGCTCCGGCGTCTCCAGCGCCTTGGTGCCTTCGGAGAACACGCGCACCACGCTGTTGTCGTTGACGCCGTCCTGGCCGTGGCTGTTGCCCACGATGTCGTTGTTCAGGTCGGCCTCCACCTGCCAGCCCTGCGCCTTTGCGTAGTCCGCGAGCACCTTGCCGCCGTACAGCCCCTGCTCCTCGCCGGAGAGCACGCCGTAGACGATGGTGGCGGCGAACCGGCGCTGGCTCAGGATGCGTGCCGACTCCAGCACCGCGGCCGTGCCGGATGCGTCGTCGTCGGCGCCGGGCGCGTCGTGCGTGGCGTCCATCACGTCGGTGACGCGCGAGTCGATGTGGCCGGTGATGGCCACCACGCGGCCAGGGTCGCCCGTGCCGCGCTGGATGGCGACGACGTCGACGATCTCTGCGCCGTTGGGGATGCGCTTGCCGGTGACGGTCTGCGCCGGCGTGACGACTTCCAGGCAGCCGCCGCACGCCTTCGAGATCGCCTCGAAGCGGGTCTTGGTCCAGCGCCGCGCGGCGCCGATCCCTCGCGTTTCGGAGACGGTGTCCGACAGCGTGTGCCGCGTGCCGAAGCTCACCAGTTTCTCGATGCTGGCGCGCAGCGCCTGCGGGTCGACGGCGCCGGCGATGGCGGCCAGTTGCGCGTCCGGGGAATCGGCGGCGTGGGCCGAGGTGGCGGCGGCCGCGGCGAGCGCCAGGGCACGGAGAAGGCGGGGGGTGTGCGGCATGCGTCGATTATGGACACGGGCGCCGACCGGTGCCGAGCCTGCCGATTGCCGAGCTGCGCACCGTCCGGCTGGAGATCCGGCATGCGCCCGCCTTCGATGCAGCGGACAACCGCGCCCTCTGGCAACATCCGGGGCGGGCCTGCCCGTCATCGCGTCGATGATGGTGCGATGCCGCCGCCCAGCCTGGCGTTGTCGACGTTCACCCCTTCTTCCCGAACCGGATGACCACCTCCATTTCCTCGTTGGCCGGACAGACGAGACGCCCGCGCATCGGCGTCGATTTCCACACCTTCGACGAGCTGTATCAGGGCAGCCGCAGCCATCTCCTGGGCCTTTACCGCGAGGCGGTGCGGCGCGCGCCCGAATACGACTTCATCTTCTTCTGCGCCGAACCCGCGCGCCTGCGCGAGGCCGATCCGGCGTTCCTGATGGCCAACGTGCGCTGCGTGGAGATGCCGAACCAGGGCGGCGTCGCGCGCCTGGGCTGGCAGCTCGCGCTGCTGCAGCGCCGCCACCGCATCGACCTGCTGCACGTGCAGTACCGCATGCCGCTGCTGCCGTGGGGCGCGTGCGCCGTGACGATCCACGACACGCTGTTCGAGTCGCACCCGCGCTTCTACACGCCGAAGTTCCTGCGCATGGCCCGCTTCACCGGCCGGCGCTCGGTGCGCCAGGCGGCGCTCCTGCTCACCGTCAGCCAGTTCTCGCTGCGGGAGATCGTGCGCCTGTACGGCGTCGATCCGCTGTCCATCACCCTCACCGGCAACGGCGTGAACCTGGCGCGCTTCCATCCGGCGTCGGCCGCGGGCAGCGACGGCGGCCACGGCATCGAGCTGGTGCGGGCGCTCGGCGTCGAGCCCGGGCAATACCTCGTCACCGTGGGCCGGCTGGAGCCGCGCAAGAACCACCTGAACCTGGTGCGCGCGTACGCCCGGCTCGCCACGCCGCGGCCGCCGCTGCTGATCGTGGGCCAGCGCGAGCTCGAGCACGACGAGGCCTTCGCCGAGGTCGAGGCGCTGGGCCTGTCCGCGGAGATCACGTTCCTCGAGCGCGTGGCCGACGCCGAGCTGCCGGCGCTGGTGCGCCATGCGCGTGCCTTCGTCTACCCGAGCTTCGCCGAGGGCTTCGGCATGCCGGTGCTGGAGGCCATGGCCAGCGGCGTGCCGGTGGTGACCTCGGCCACGCCGGCGCTGGTGGAACTCGCCGCCGGCGCGGCGGTGGTGGCGGATCCGGACGATCCGGCGGCGATCGCGGGCGCGATCTCCGAGTTGCTGGCCGACGCCGTCCTGCGCGAACGGCTCGTCGCGCGCGGCCTGGAAGTTGCGGCCGCGCATCGCTGGGACGCGGCCGCCAGGAAGCTGCTGGGCGCGTTCCGGCGCCACTTCGCCGGCCGGCTGCTCAACTAAAGAACCATGGACGACCACGACCTCCAACGCTTCGTCGACGCGCAGGCCCCGCACCGGGCCGACGTGGACGCGGAGCTCGCCGCCGGACGCAAGCGCACGCACTGGATGTGGTTCGTGTTCCCGCAACTGCGCGGCCTGGGGCACAGCGCCATGTCGCGGCATTTCGGCATCGCCTCGAGAGCGGAGGCCGCGGCGTACCTGGCGCATCCCGTGCTCGGCCCGCGCCTGCGCGCGGACGTGGCGGCGCTGCTGGCCATGGCCGGGCGCGGCGCGCACGCCATCTTCGGCTCGCCCGACGACCTGAAGCTGCGCTCCTGCCTCACGTTGTTCCGCGCGGTCGACGCCCCTGGCGGCGTGTTCGAACGAGCGCTGGTGAAATTCTTCGGCGGCGAACCCGATCAGATGACGCTGCAACTGCTGGCGGATTCCGAATGACCCGGCGGCGTTCGCGCGTGATCGACTTCGACGCGTCGGCCGAGGCGGTCGCGCGCGCCCTGATCGGCGCCACGCTGCTGGTGGACGGCGTGGGCGGCGTCATCGTGGAGACGGAGGCCTACGACCAGACGGACGCCGCCTCGCACACGCACAGGGGCCTGACCGCGCGCAACGCCGCCATGTTCGGGCCCTCGAGCCACGCCTACATCTACCGCTCGTACGGCATCCACTGGTGCCTCAACTTCACCTGCCGGCCGGCGGGGCATGGCGCGGGCGTGCTGATCCGCGCGCTGGAGCCGCGCGCCGGCATCGCGCGGATGCAGGCGCGCCGCGGGACGGACGACCTGCGCCTGCTGTGCTCGGGGCCCGGACGGCTCGGCCAGGCGCTGGGCATCACGATGGCGCACTACGGCCTGCCGCTGGATCGGCCACCGTTCTTCGTGGCGGCCCCGGACGAGGCGACCGAGGCGATCGTGGGGCCGCGCATCGGCATCTCGAAGGCGGTCGACGCGCCGTGGCGCTTCGGGCTGCTCGGGTCGAGGTTCCTCAGCCGCCCGTTCGCGAAAGGCTAGGCTGCCAGCAGCACGATGAGTGCGCCCGCGCCGCCCTGCGGCCCGGCGGCCTGCGCGAACGCGATGACCTCCAGGCGCTGCGCGAGCCACTTGTGCACCTTGGACTTGAGCACCGGCTCGCGCCCCGGCGAGCCGTGGCCCTTGCCGTGGATCACGCGCAGGCAGCGCAGCCCGCGCTGCTCGGCGCTGCGGATGAACGCGCCCACGGCCTCGCGGGCCTCGTCGCGGCGCAGCCCGTGCAGGTCGAGCTGGTCCTGGATGGCCCACTTGCCCTTGCGCAGCTGGCCCAGCACGTCGAGCGAGACGCCCGGCCGCCGAAAGCCCAGGCCGTCGTCGGTGAGCAGCAGCGACTCCACGTCGACCTCGTCGGACATGGCCTCGGCCAGCGCCCGCGCCTCGTCGAGCTCCTTCTGGCGCGGGTGCGCCGGCGGCGGATCGGGGCGCAGGTCGGCGCGCGGCGCGGCCTTCACCGGCTTGACCGCGCCCACCGCCAGCTCGAACTGGCGCCGCTCGCGATCGAGCCGCGCCTTCTCCTCGGCGGCCAGGCGCGCGGCCTCGGCCGCCTCGCGCTGCGCGCGTGCGAGCGCCTCGCGCATGGCGCCCAGATCCTGCAAGCTGCGCATCTTCAAGACACTGTCCTCGTCTTCATCCAGGATCCATTTTCGCCGACCGCGAGATGTCCCCGGTTCCTGGTCCGGAGTCATGGTCGACACGCCTCGCGCAGGTGGCCGTTACCCGCTGCGCCCACCTTGGCGCGAGCGGGAAACGGCCACCTGCGCGAAGCCTGAAGCCTGAAGACTACAGAAGCCCCCGTTCAGCGAAGCTCACAACGCACCCGGCGCCCACCACCAGGTGATCCAGCACCCGCACCTCGATCACCCGCAAGGCCGCGGACAGCGACTGCGTCAGCACCTCGTCGGCGGAGGACGGCTCCGCGACGCCCGACGGGTGGTTGTGCACCAGGATCGCGGCGCCCGCGTTCAGCAGCAGGGCCTGGCGCAGCACCTCGCGCGGATAGACGCTGGTCTGCGCCAGCGTGCCGCGAAAGAGTTCCTGCATCTCGATGAGGCGATGCTGGGTATCGAGGAACATCACCGCGAAGACCTCGTGCGTCAGCGACCCCAGCCGCAGGGCGACGTAGTCCTTCACCTTCCGCGGGGAATCGAAGACCGGCGCCGCCTTCAGCTGCTGCGCGAGCACGCGGCGCGAGATCTCCAGCACCGCCGCCAGCTCGGCCCGCTTCGCCGGCCCCAGCCCCGGCGCCCGCGCCAGCTCGGCCGGCGACGCGTGCAGCAACCCGGCCAGCCCGTCGAACTCGCGGATCAGCCGTTCGGCCAGCTGCAGCACGCCCAGCCCGCGCGCGCCGGTGCGCAACAGCAGCGCCAGCAGCTCGACGTCGGCGAGGGCCGGCGCGCCATGGGCGAGCAGCTTCTCGCGCGGGCGCGTGGCGCGGGGCAAATCCTTGATCGACATGGCGGGGGGCGTGGCAGGTAAAATCGGGTTTCGTCCTGGGAGAGGCGTCTGAAGGCGCGCCCCGGGAAGCCGACCTCCCCAGTGTCGTGCGCACCCCTGCAGGCCCCGCCTGCCCAACTGCCTCATATTCGTGAACATCGTCCAGCCCGACTCGTTTCTGACGTTGCACTACCGCCTTTGCGGCCCCGACGGCGCCGAAGTCGTCAGCACGTTCGACGACAAGCCCGCCACGCTGTCGCTGGGCGCGGGCCAGCTCGCGCCAGCCATCGAGGCCTGCCTGGTGGGCATGGAGGAAGGGTCGCGCATGACCTGGCACCTGGAGGCGGGCGCCGCCTACGGGCAGCGCAATCCCGACATGCTGCAGCGGGTCAAGCGCAGCCTGCTGGCGCAGCACGGCGACGCCAGCGAGGAATACCGCGTGGGCGACGTCGTGGAGTTCCCCACGCCCGACGGCACCGGCAAGTTCGCCGGCGTCGTCCGCGAGGAGGGCACCGACTGGCTGCTGTTCGACTTCAACCACCCGCTGGCCGGCCAGCCCGTGACGTTCGAAGCGCAGCTGATCGGGGTGATGTGATGAGCGCACGCACGGCCGTTCCGAAGGGCGCCCGCACCGCAGGCCGCAGGCCGGAGGTTTTCTGATGAGCGGCACCGACACCGACAAGGGCAGGTTCGTGGACGAAGTGCTGCTCGCCCAGCCGCGCGGCTTCTGCGCCGGCGTCGACCGCGCCATCGAGATCGTCGAGCGTGCGCTCGAGAAGTTCGGCCGCCCGATCTACGTGCGCCACGAGATCGTGCACAACACCTTCGTCGTCAACGACCTGAAGAACAAGGGCGCGGTCTTCATCGAGGATCTGGCCGACGTTCCGCCCGGCGCCACGCTCGTGTTCTCTGCCCACGGCGTGAGCAAGGCCGTGCGCGATGAGGCCGCGCAGCGCGGCTTCTCGGTGTTCGACGCCACGTGCCCGCTGGTGACCAAGGTGCACGTCGAGGTCTCCAAGCTCGCGCGCGAGGGCTACGAGTTCGTGATGATCGGCCACAAGGGCCACCCCGAGGTCGAGGGCACCATGGGCCAGCTGACCGAGGGCATCTACCTCGTGGAGGACGTGGCCGACGTCGCCAACGTGCATCCGAACGATCCCACGAAGCTGGCGGTGGTCACGCAGACCACGCTGTCGGTGGACGACGCGCGCGAGATCCTCGAGGCGGTGAAGGCGCGCTTCCCGCAGATCCGCGAGCCCAAGAAGCAGGACATCTGCTACGCCACGCAGAACCGCCAGGACGCCGTGAAGTTCATGGCGCCCAAGGTCGACATCGTGATCGTGGTGGGCAGCCCCACCAGCTCCAACAGCAACCGCCTGCGCGAGCTGGCCGAGCGCCTGGGCACGCCGGCCTTCATGGTCGACGGCGCGCAGGATCTCGAACCCGCCTGGTTCGAGGGCCGCGCCCGCGTGGGCCTCACCGCCGGCGCGTCGGCGCCCGACGTGCTGGTGCAGGCCGTCATCGACCGCCTGAAGCAGCTCGGCGCCGTCAGCGTGCGCAACATCGACGGCGTCAAGGAGACGGTGGAGTTCCCGCTGCCCATGGGTCTCGGCGACCGCAGCATGGCCGAAGTGCGGGCGTCCCGATCTTGACGCTCACCGGCCGCGCGGCCGCTTCCCCGCACTGATCCGCGTCGCGATCCGAGCGCCCTTGCGGGCCCGCGCGACGACGACACCCGAATCCCAGGAATCCAAGGAAAGAACACATGCTCGACATCAACCAGCTGCGCCGCGACCTGCCCGCCGTCATCGCCGGCCTCGAGAAGCGCAAGAACCCGCAGCCGTACCTGGACGTCGCCGCATACACGGCGCTGGAGAACGAGCGCAAGACGCTGCAGACGAAAACCGAAGACCTGCAGGCCCGCCGCAACAGCCTCAGCAAGCAGATCGGCATGCTGAAGGGCAAGGGCGAGGACACCGCCCCCGTGATGGCCGAGGTGGCTGGCATCGGCGACGAACTCAAGGCCAGCGCCGAGCGCCTCGCTGCCTTGCAGGGCGAGCTCGACACCATCCTGATGAGCCTGCCCAACCTGCCCGACGAATCGGTGCCGCTGGGCGCCGACGAGACGGGCAACGTGGAGGTGCGCCGCTGGGGCACGCCGGCCAGGTTCGACTTCGCGGTGAAGGATCACGTGGACGTCGGCGCGCCGCTGGGCCTCGACCCCGAGACCGGCGCCAAGCTCTCGGGCTCGCGCTTCACCGTGCTGCGCGGCGGCATGGCGCGCCTGCACCGCGCGCTCGCCCAGTTCATGCTGGACGTGCAGACCGGCGAGCACGGCTACACCGAGCTCTACACGCCCTACATCGTCAACCGCGAGGTGCTCGAGGGCACCGGCCAGTTGCCCAAGTTCAAGGGTGACATGTTCTGGGTATACCGTGGAACCGACGGCGAAGCCGCCGGTGGGCGCGGCGGCGATGAGCAGGTCCAGGAGCAGTACCTGATCTCGACCTCGGAGATCTCGCTCACCAACACCGTGCGCGGCGAGATCCTGAAGGCGGAAGACCTGCCCGTGAAGATGACGGCGCACAGCCCGTGCTTCCGTTCGGAGGCGGGCTCGGCCGGCCGCGACACGCGCGGCTTCATCCGCCAGCACCAGTTCGACAAGGTGGAGATGGTGCAGATCGCGCACCCCGAGCAGAGCATGCAGGCGCTCGAGGACATGACCGGGCACGCCGAGGCCATCCTGCAGAAGCTGGGCCTGCCGTACCGCGTGGTGCTGCTGTGCGCCGGCGACATGGGCTTCGGCTCGACCAAGACCTACGACCTCGAGGTGTGGCTGCCTGCGCAGGACACCTACCGCGAGATCAGCTCGTGCTCGAACATGGGCGCGTTCCAGGCGCGCCGCATGCAGGCGCGCTTCCGCAACGCCGCCGGCAAGCCGGAGCTGGTGCACACGCTCAACGGCTCGGGCCTGGCCGTGGGCCGCACGCTGGTGGCCGTGCTGGAGAACTACCAGCAGGCCGACGGCTCGGTCACGATCCCCGAGGCGCTGCGCCCCTACATGGGCGGCATGGCCGTCCTCAAGGCTTAGAACCTGTGAACGAATACCTCGAACCCACGTCGACCCCGTCCGCGTCGCAGCGCGCGCGACGTATCGCGGGGTCGACCCTTCGGGCCGGGGCCGTCTGCGGCGCCGGCGTGCGTTGCGCGCCTTGCCCGGGCATCAGCCCGGGCGGCGGCGCGCGCCTTCTCCGCCACCACAGCCAGCCCCGTCGTGGGCTCGATGTATTCATTCACAGGTTCTAAATGGACTACCCGTCGTACGACCCGAAGAGCCCGAACACGCCTCTCACCGAGGACGAGCTCGCAGCCTTCGACGACCTGCTGACGAACCTGCCCTCCGACGGCGCGATGACGCTGGACGGCATGGACGGCTACCTCACCGCGCTGCTGGTCGGCCCGAATCCGTTGTCCGCGATGAAGTCGTCCGACTGGCTGCCCGCGATCTGGGGCGGCGACCAGGAGCCCGCGCCGGCGCCGTTCCGCAGCAACCAGCAGCGCAAGCGCAGCGCGGTGCTGGTGCTGCGCCACCTGCGCAGTGTCGACGCCGCGCTCACCGACACGCCCGACGCGTGGGAGCCGGTGTTCAGCGTGGCCGAGCTGCCGGGTACGCAGGGCGAGGAATTGGCCGACGCCACCGACTGGTGCCTGGGCTTCCTCGCCGCCACCGACCTCGCGCCCGATGCCTGGGCCGCGTTGCAGGCCGACCCCGAGATCGGGCCGGGCCTGGCCACCATCGCGATGCTGGGCGGCGAAGTGGAGGAGGGCGACGCGGACGACGCCGAGGATCTCGACGACCCGCAGGTGCGCGACCAGTTGAGCCGCGTCGCCGCGGACGTGGTGCTGAAGCTGCACGCCCGCCGGGCCGCATGAGCTGTTCGCGCTCGCCGGCGACTGAAGGCGAGCGACGCCCGTGACGCTTCCCGACGACCCGCTGGCCGGCCTCGACGCGCCCGCGCGTGACGCGCTGGCGGCGCTCGCGCTGGGCGCGCTGGCGCGCTCGCGCACCTGGGTGACGGACGCGCTCGCGTCGCCGGCCGTGCGCACGCCCGGCAGCGTGGCGCCGTCGCAGGAGCTGGTGCGCCACTCGCTTGCGCGGCTGCAGAAGGCCGGCCTCGCGAACGAGGACGAGCGGCGCCCCGGCTTCTGGACGCTGCCGCTGAACGTGTACCCGGTGGTGTATGCGGCGCTGCTCGCCCGCGCGCCGCAGGCCGCGTTGCAGGAGGCCCTCGCGCACGCGGATGCCTACGCGTCGGCCAGCCTCGGCCGCCAGAGCCACGGCCGCTTTCCCACGCTGGGCGCGGCGATCGCGCGCGTGCGCCTGGACGCACTGTGCGGCGCGGGCCCGGTGGTACTGGCCGAACTGCTCGACCGGCTGCCGCCCGGGCTGCACGACATCCCGGCGCTGCTGGACACGGCGCTGACCGACTGCATCGACGAGGCGCTGTTCGACCGCCTGCATCCCGCGATGCAGGCCGACATGCTCGCCGGCGCGCTCGACCGCCTGGGCGCCACCCTGCAGACCGGCATCGGCCTCGGCCCCGCCTTCGTGCGCGAGCGCGCGGGCGCCCTCGTGGAGCGCGAGGATGCGCTGCTCGTGCACGGCCTGCGCTGGTCGCTGGCCCTCGACCGGCTGCTGTCCGACGCGGCGGATCGCCGCGACGCTGGATGGGCGGCGTCGTTCGGCCGCCTGCTCGGGCCGGCCATCGACATGCCGCTCGAGGGCGGTCTGCTCGACGCCTTGCGCGGCTCGCACGGGCAGTTGGCGCTGCCGGCGCCTGCCCGGGTCTCTCCGGCGTCGGTCGCCGGGCGCCAGGCGCTGGCCCAGGCCATAGTCGCGGCCGCGCTCGCCGCGCAGGGCCGCTGGTCGGACGCCGAGCCCGAGTTCGACACGGCGCTCGCCGCGCTGCGCAAGCTCTCCGGCAAGCGGCGCGGGCTGGTGCCGCCGCAGGTGGCGCTGGCCCATGTGCTGGCGCTGCTGGCCCAGCAGACGCCGGCCCACCTGGACAAGGCGCTGAAGTTCTGCCTGGCCGAGGGTGGCAAGCGCGAGCCCGCGCTCGATCACCCGCTGGGCGCGATCGCGCTGGCGATCCAGATGCGCCTGGGCGCCGCGCCGCGCGAGCTCAAGCCCTTCCTGCCGTTCGGCAGCCAGTGGGGCTACCGCAGCGCGTCGCGCGTCGTCTCGCCGCTGGACCTCAACCGCTGGCTGATGCGCGCGTGGCTCAAGGAAGGCTCGCTCGCCGAGGGCCTGCCGCCGGCCGAGGCCGACTCGGCGCAGCAGCTCAAGAGCGCCTACGAGTCGGCCGGCCTGGACGCGCTGGCCGAGCAGCTCGGCGCGGCGCTGCGCGTGCTGGGCGGCGAGCCCGCGCCCGCGTGGTTCTTCGTGCCCGCGGGCCTGGAGCGCTGGCAGGTGGCGCTGGCGGCGCTGCGGTCGCTGGGCGAGCCCGCGTCGGCGCCGGCGGCGGGCGCGCCCGACAGCCGCATCGTCTGGCTCATCGAGACCGGCGAGCACGGCGCGATCCGCGCGCTGGTGCCCAACGAGCAGAAGCGCGGCGCGCGCGGCTGGGGCGCGCTGAAGGAGGTGCCGCTGAGCCGGCTGCAGCGCGGCGCGCAGACGCTCACGCCCGCCGACGCCGGCGTCGTGCGCGCGCTCCGCCAGGAGACGTATGGACGCGGCCTGCGCCTCGACCTCGCACAGGCGATGGGCGCGCTGTTCGAGCATCCGCACGTGGCGTTCTCCGACGCGCCCGGCCAGTTCATCGAGCTCGTGGAGGCCGGCCCCGAGCTGGAGGTGCTGGACGAGGGCGAACGCCTGCGCGTGCGCATGCAGCCCGCGCTGCAGGTGGCCAACGACGCCGCCGTGGCGCGCTGGGCCGGCAGCGAGGCGGAGCAGAAGGAACTCGATGCGTTGCGGCTGGTGTCGATCTGGCGCGACGGGCCGCAGCGCGCGAAGCTGGTCCGCCTGACGGCCGCGCAGAAGCGCGTGGCGCAGCTGCTGGGCCACACTGGCCTGGACATCCCGCGCCAGGGCGCCGCGCAACTGCAGGAGGTGCTCACCGGCCTGGGCAGCCACTTTCGCATCCACGCCGACGACGCCGCCACGGCGCAGGCCGCGCGCGAGCTGCCGGCCGAATCACGCCTGCGCGCCGAGCTGCAGCCGGTGGGCGACGGCCTGCAGCTGCGCCTCGTGGCCGCGCCCTTCGGCGCCGACTACGCCTCGGTCGGCCCGCGCCTGGTGCCGGGTCGCGGCCGCGCGCGCGTGGTGGCCACGTTGAAGGGCGAGAGCGTGGGCGTGCAGCGCGACCTGGCGCTCGAGCGCTGGCACCTCGACGCGATCCTCGACACCTGCACCATGCTCATGGAGCTGCCGCCCGACGCGCCCTGCGAGTGGCTGCTGGACGGCGCCGACGACGCGCTCGCGCTGGTGGAGCGCCTGCAGCCGCACACGTCGATCCTGGCGCTCGACTGGCCCCAGGGCCGGCCGGTGCGCGTCACGCCGGGCGCGCTCGACCAGTTGATGCTCAAGGTGAAGACGCGCGAGAACTGGCTCGAGCTCGATGGCAAGCTGAAGGTCGACGAGGAACTGGTCGTGGGGCTGCAGCAGCTCATCACCTTCGCCACCGAGGGCAAGAGCCGCTTCATGCCGCTGGGCGACGGCCGCTTCCTCGCGTTGACGCAGGAGCTGCGCGAGCGCGTGGCCGACATCGCCGCCGTCACCGAAAAGCAGACCGCGCGCGCCAACAATCCCGACGAGGTGAGGGCGCCCGCCATCGCCGCGCCGTGGCTGCAGGCCGCGATGGAGGGCGCGCGCGTGGAGCACGACGCGGCCTACGCGGCGCGGCTGATGGCGCTCGACGACGCGCGCCGCATCGTGCCGGCGCTGCCGTCCACGCTGCAGGCACAGCTGCGGCCGTACCAGGAGGAGGGCTTCGAGTGGGCCATGCGGCTCGCGGCCGCCGGCCTCGGCGCGTGCCTGGCCGACGACATGGGCCTGGGCAAGACGCTGCAGGCGCTGGCGGTGCTGCTGGCGCGCGCCGCCAACGGCCCGGCGCTGGTGGTGGTGCCCACGTCGCTGATCGGCAACTGGCGCTCGGAGGCGCTGCGCTTCGCCCCGTCGCTGCGCGTGCATGTCTACGCGGAGCAGGGCAGCACGAACGACCGCGCGCAGGTCATCGCCGGGATGGGCCGGCACGATGTGCTGCTGGTCTCGTACCCGATGCTGCAGATCGACGGCGAGGCCTTCGCCGGCAAGGTATGGGCGACGCTGGTGCTGGACGAGGCCCAGGCCATCAAGAACGCCGCCGCCAAGCGCAGCCAGGCGGTGTTCGCGCTGCAGGCCACGTTCCGGCTGGCGATGTCGGGCACGCCCATCGAGAACCGGCTGGGCGAGCTGTGGTCGGTGATGCGCGCGTGCAACCCGGGCCTGCTCGGCACGATGGCGCGCTTCAACGAACGCTTCGCCAACCTGATCGAGCGCCAGAACGATCGCGGCGCGCAGCGCACGCTGAAGCGCCTGATCGCGCCGTTCATCCTGCGCCGTACCAAGGCCCAGGTGCTGGCCGACCTGCCGCCGCGCACCGAGCTCGTGCTGCAGGTTCAGGGCGACGACGCCGAGAAGGCGCATTACGAGGCCCTGCGCCGCGAGGCGCTGATCGCCGCGGAGAAGAGCCTGTCGGGCGACGGCGCCGGCCAGGCGCACCTCAACATCCTGGCCGGCCTCACGCGCCTGCGCCGCGCCGCCTGCGACCCGCGCCTCGTCACGCCCACGCTGAAGCGCCCCGGCGCCAAGGTGACGGCCTTCGCCGAGCTCGCCACCGAGCTCGTCGCCAACGGCCACAAGGCCCTCGTCTTCAGCCAGTTCGTCGACTTCCTCTCCTTGCTGCGCGAGCCGCTGGACGAGGCCGGCATCGCCTACCAGTACCTGGACGGCAGCACGCCCGCGGCCGAACGCACGCGCCGCGTCGAGGCGTTCCAGAACGGCGAGGGCCACCTGTTCCTGATCAGCCTGAAGGCCGGCGGCTTCGGCCTGAACCTGACCGTGGCCGACTACGTGGTCATCGCCGACCCGTGGTGGAACCCGGCCGCCGAGGACCAGGCCAGCGGCCGCGCCCACCGCATCGGCCAGCAACGACCGGTGACGGTGTATCGGCTGGTGAACACCGGCACGCTGGAAGAGAAGATCCTGACGCTGCACCAGACCAAGCGCGAGCTGGCCGACAGCGTGCTGGAGGCCGACGGCGAGGCCGTGGCCGCGGTGCCGATGGCGCGCGAGCTGCTGGCGTTGATGCGGGGCGACGCGCTGCCCGAATAGGACGCGCTACGATGGGCGCGAGTCCGTCACAAGGAGGCAAGCGCCTTGACTGAAGTCACCGGCATCGACCACATCTACATCACCGTGTCCGACCTGGCCCGCTCCGAGCCGTTCTACGACCGCGTGCTGCGCGACGCGCTGGGCTTCCGCAAGAACACGTTCGCGCTGGCCGGCGACCCGCACATCCAGTACTTCAACCGGCTGTTCGGATTCGTGCTGCGCCCCGCGCGGGTGCAGCACGCGCACGAACCGTATGCGCCGGGGCTGCACCATTTCTGCCTGCGGGTGGACTCCGTCGAGGACGTGCACGCCGTGGCGCGGGAATTGCAAGGCTCCGGCATCCAGGCCACCGATGCCCGTTTCTACCCGGAGTACTCGGACGACTACTGCGCCACGTTCTTCGAGGATCCGGACGGCGTGCGACTGGAAGTTACGAACTGGCGTCTCGAACGCCGCCAGCGTGCGGCACACTGGGACGATCCGCAGGCGTGACGGCGGCGGCGTCGTCCCGCAGCGTCATCTGACTCCCGCCACCCATGCCCATGACCCCGGCCAAGCCGCCCGAAGACGATTCCTGCAAGCCGCCGCCCGTGCCCGGCAACGTGGCGCTGCGGGCGGTGCTCACCGGCATCAGCATCGACGTCTGCGGCTCGACGCTGCTCAACATCGTCCTCACCTCCCTGTACGTGGCGCAGGCCGGTACGCCCGGCATGACGGCGACCGAGATCGACGACCTCGTGCGCAGCATGCCCCCCGAGTCGCCGCTGTCGGTGCTGGGCATCCTGCTGGGCTCGCTGATCTCCGTGGCCGCGGGCTACGTCTGCGCGCGGATCGCGCGCCGCAACGAGTTCAGGCTCGGCGGCCTGATGGCCGGCTGCACGGCATTGATCGGCCTGCTGCTGGTGGACACCGACCGCCTGACCACGGGTTTCCTGCTGCTGCTCCTGGCCTGCGGCGCCGCCTGCAACCTGCTGGGCGTCAAGTACGGCGTCGCGCAGAACCGCCGGCTCGACCAGCTCGCCGAGTCGCCGGCGGATACGACGGCTTCATGAGCGCACGCCCGGCCGCTCCGAAGAGTGTTCGCGCTGAAGCGCGCAGCGCGGAGGCCGTCTCGTGACCTCACGCCACTTCGCCATCGGACTCGGCATCGCGGGTGTGCTCGCCCTGGTGAGCTGGTGGGCCGTTGTGGGATTCATGCCCCAGGGCTTCATCGACATCGACCAGGCGCAGCTGCAGCAGCGCCTGGACGAGCGCTTTCCGCAGAAGACCTGCGCGATGGGCGTGGCCTGTGTCACGCTGAGCGCGCCTGCGGTGACGCTGGCCGAGGGCTCGCCGCGCATCGGCCTGTCCGCCGACGTGCTGGTGACGCTGGGCCACCGCGAGATGCCCGGCAAGGTAGCCTTCAGCGGCGTGCTGCGCTACGTGCGCTATCAGGGCGATTTTTTCCTTGACGAGGTGCAGGTCGACAACTTCTCCCTCACCGGCTTCCCGCCCGAGTTCGTGCAGGTGGTGCAGGTGCGCGGCCCCGCCGTGCTGCGCCGCGCGCTGGAGGGCCACCCCGTCTACTCGCTCAAGGGCGACAGCGCCCGAGCCGCATTCGCCAAGCTGGCGGTGCGCGACGTGAAGGTAGTGAACGGGAAGCTGAGGGTGACGTTCCTGCGTTTCGGCGGCTGAAAATGAGCACGGCCACGCAGCCAAACTTGCCGACCTCTCTCATTCCGTGTTAGAGTCACGGACTCCGCTAGTCAGACCACAGCGGCAGCCGAATCCTGGAGAGGTGGCAGAGTGGTCGATTGTACCTGACTCGAAATCAGGCGTACCGCAAGGTACCGTGGGTTCGAATCCCACCCTCTCCGCCAGAAGAATAGCTAAGTCATTGATTTATAACGAATTTTAGCCGGTGTTACGGTCTAACCCACACCACTACCCACAGACGCCTTACGGCGTCTGTTTTATTTTGGGGAACTGCCAGGTTGGCGTGCAATCAATTGCAAAGCCGCTTGAGAGTGCTCGTTGGGAGCCTCACTTGCCCACTACCGTTTGTCGGCGTGCTCGTGCCGTTGACAACCTTGGTGTGGACGTGCAGACGCCTGCACAGCTAAACTTCTTCGGATTGGGGCCGAAAAGTCTCGTAAATCCGCATCGTGCACCGCTTAGCTTCTGCTAATGTTGCGCTGCGATAATTGACTCACTCATGGGGAATGACATGGACCACCACATCTCGACGCCGAATCTTCCGATAGACGTTGCTGTGGAGCGCCAAAACAATTTCCACGGAGTCTTTGTTGCCGCGCCGGCGTGCCCTACGCCTCCAGCGCAGGCGGTACAGAGGAACCCTGCGCCTGATGCTTCGCAGCCTCAGATGCCGAACGCCTGGACTTCGAAGCTGACGTTCAGTACGCGTTGATCAGTCCTGGCTCACGACGTAGTCCGACCAGGACACGTTGATGGTCCGGGTGAACGTTTTCAAGGTCACATCGTAGGCTCGGCCTTGCGTGTAGTGACCCACGGTCGGCGGGTTCGCAGAGTCGAGCAACGCGGCGTCAAACGTCATCCCTTGTCCCACGACGCCAGCGGAGGCGTGGTCCATCACGTCGCGAAGAATGCACGGAATATGAGTGGCGCCACGTGCTCGCGCGCCGACTGAGCGGTGGAACCCGTTGTGCAAGTAGCACTTGCCGTTGAAGCGCGTCACGTGCACCCACGGAATGCTGACGCCGGCTTGGATGCCGACGAACAGGCCGACTGGGGTCTGCATGATTCCTTGTTGGGCCGCATGGAAATTCAAGCCGTGCGAAACGAACATCGCTGAGTTTTGCTGGCGATACTGAAATACGTTTTCCAAACCCCAGTGCATCGGCAAGCAGAGCTCTAGCAGTTCCTCCAATCCGACATTGGTGTTGGCACCGTTGTGGTGGTGAAGTTGCCGAACCTCGTCAACGGAGAATTGATACGCTAGCAGCGGATCGATTTCCACCATCGCGAACGTGGTACCCGCATAGGGGCCGGCTAGCATCGGCGCGACATGAGGCTGCGCGGACAGCGCTGCGATGTATGGCATAGCAGCAGGAGGAATCGGCAGGATGGCTGGTAAGCCGGCATTTGGAAATGCTGCGCCGAGCTTGGCTCGAGCAGCTTTCCACTCCGCTTCCAACGCAGCGTCTGAAGCATCGTCGACTTTGCAAGCCATTCGCAGATATTCCAGGGCCTGCGGAAGCTCCATAAAACCGAGTAGCGATTTTCCTTGGCTAGCCATAATTCCTTGCCGACGGTTTAAATGCGCCCGGACGGGCGTAGCTCCGCAAGCGGGATGTGATTCCGCATAGCGACGACGTTAGGTGATGCGCCGATTATAGTGCGGCTACCCAGTCACTCCAGCGCGTGACATTTGGATAGGGGGGCGTGGAAACCCCCGTTTTACAAAATCGCCAGCCGGCGCCACCCAGGGGTGCAAATGACCGACGAACAATGGACGTCGCTGAACGCGAAGATCACCTCGCTCCAGATCTTCGTTGCGGCACTCTGCAACGCGCAGCCCGACCAGCGGGAGCTGCGCGAATTGGTGAACGCACACCGGGAGGTGTTCAACACGGCGTCGCTCAATTCGCCAGCGACGGACGCGCGCAACATCGCAGTCCTGTCAGAGGTCGACCGGATGATCTCAGGGCTTTGGGGCTGAGTCTGCCGGCACGCTGACCGCCGAACGCAGGTGCGCCCGTTCGAAGGCTTCGATCTCGGCCAAGGGGTACCGCACTTTCCTTCCCATCTTTATGAACCGCGGCCCACCGCCAGTCACCCGAAGGTTCGCGAGATGGCCGACGGACATGCGCAGGCGTTCGGCCACCTCACCGGGCAGCGGGTGCAGGCCAGCCGTCACAGCGCCGCCACCGCGGCAAGGAACAGGCGTCCGACTTCGGCCAGGTCGATCTCACCGCCAACGTGGCGGGGTAGCGCTTCGAAGCGGACGACGCGCTCGCCGTCGCCGTCGGCAGTGATGGCGATGTTGACGACGCCTCGCGCTCTCGCCGTGCGCGCGTCGCGCAGGATGGCCGGCAGCGGCTCGTAGATGCAGATTGCGTGCATGTTGATCTCCGTGACTGTGCGACATCAAACGTGATGTCGTGATGGAGAGTAGGTCGCTAAATGATGTCGCGATAGCCACGGTGATCGCAACACGTTGCGAGAGCCGCAATGCCCGGGGCGGCTCGCCTCGGGCGAGATGATGCGATTTTCAAACCTCGGGACATACCCTCGTGCTGCCACGCGGTGGACTGGTAGGGCGTGGACGGCGTGCGTGCCCTACAGTTGATACACAAACAAGGGAGAGAGCCTCATGATCAAAACGAAGACCGTCCTGGTCCTTGGCGCCGGCGCCAGCGCGCCCTACGGATTGCCGGTAGGCGCACGGCTTCGGGACCTGATATCGGAAATGTCCGTCGCCGATCTTGATCGACTGCCGATCGCGCCGGGCACGGCTCGCGAGCAAGGGCTCGCGCAGCGGTTCAAAGTCGCCTTCCAGCGGTCGCAGGCATTCTCTATCGACGAATTCCTTTCTCGCCGTCGAGAGTTCGTTGATCTGGGCAAGAGCGCAATCGCAGCATGCTTGCTTCCATTGGAGGTCGAGGCAAGACTATTAGATGGCAATCCGGACGACAACTGGTACCGCTATCTAGTCAAGGCGATGGATGCGCCGTGGGATGAACTGCACCTGAACAAGGTTAGCTTCATAACCTTCAACTACGATCGTTCGCTAGAAGCGTTTTTGGCGAATACCTTTCAGCACAAGTACGGCAAGTCACCTGCTGAAGCGCTTGCCATGGTTGCAACTTTTCCGATCGTCCATGTGTACGGGTCATTCGGATCAATCGATCCAAATGCGCAAGACCACGTTCCCTTTGGAATCGGGAGCGATCCGAACATGCTTCCGGCCGCGATACCTCGCGCCGCGTCCGGACTCCAAATCATCGACGAGAGGCGTGACGACGCACCGTCGTTCAACCAAGCAAAGGCATTGCTTGGTGAGGCAATGGCGTTGTGCTTTCTCGGCTTCGGCTTCGACCCCACCAATGTGGCGCGCTTGGGCGGGAAAGACATTGGAGCTGCGTTTCGATTGGGCGAGCGAAACAACGTCGCAACTCGCTTTGCTGCGACGGCGTTCGGCATGACAAATGCAGAGCAAGACGATGCCGTTGTTCGAATATCGAACGGAAACGGACAGCAGTCCGCCAGGCTCTCAATGTTCAATGCCAAATGCCTTGAGACCCTTCGCCACTCACTGATCCTTTCCGCGTGACTCACATTGCCGTACTACTCTGCCTGCGGGCATGCCCCGCGCCTTACGTCCGTGCGGCGCATGAGGTGCCCGTCAAATTTCGCCTTCCAAGCAGCCGCGCTTATGCCGCCTTTGCGTGCTGAGCGTCGCGCCCGCCGACCCAGTCCTCGAGGAACTGCATAGGCGATCGGTAGCCCAGTGTGGAGTGGCGGCGCCTCCGGTTGTAGAACACGGCGATGTACTCGAACAGGTCGGCTTCAGCCTGCGCCCGGGTCTCGTAGCTCGTCGCGTGCACACGCTCGTTCTTCAGGCTGTTGAAGAAGCTCTCCGTGGGCGCGTCCCAGCAGTTGCCCTTGCGGCTCATCGAGGCCGTCATGCCGTACTCGACGAGCTTGTCGCGCATGGCATGGCTCGCGTACTGGCTTCCCCTGTCGCTATGGAACAGCACGCCGGCATCGGGCTTTCGACGGAACCAGGCCATCGACAGCGCTCCGGTGACGATGTCGGCGGTCATGCGTGGCTTGATCGACCAGCCCACGACCTCGCGGTTGAACAGGTCGATCACCACGGCCAGGTACAGCCAGCCCTCGCCCGTGGCGATGTAGGTGATGTCGCCCGTCCAGACCTTGTTCGGCGCCTCGGGCGTGAAGTTGCGCGCCAGCACGTTGTCGGCCACGGGCATCGAATGCTTCGAGTCCGTCGTCGCCTTGTAGCGCCGCTTGTGCCGCGCTCGGATGTCGCCCTCGCGCATCAGCCGCTCGACGCGGTTGATGCCGATCCGGTAGCCCCGCCCTTTGAGCTCGCGATGCATGCGTCGCGATCCGTATGCCCCCTTCACTTCGGCGTGAATGGACTTGATCAGCGCCGTCGCCTGCGCATCGTTCGGCCGGGTCGATCCTGGCGATCCGCCGTTGCGCCAAGCCCTGTAGCCGCTGACGCTCACGCCCAGCGTCTCGCACATGTCGGGCAGCGGATAGTCTCGGCGCTGCGCGTCGATCCAGGCGTACTTCACAGCGCATCCTTCGCAAAGTACGCCGTCGCTTTTTTTAGGATTTTGACGTGCATTTTCAGCCGCGCGTTCTCAGCGCGCAGCCGCGACAGCTCCATCTCTTCGGGCGTCACTGGCTTCGTGCCGGGCGTGGTCAACTGGCCGCCACCGGCCGCGACCTTGACCCAGTTGCGCAGCGTCTGCGCCACCAGCCCCAGCTCGCGCGCGGCCGGGCCGACGCCCACTTCTCGCGCCCGCTTCACGGCCTGTTCCTTGAACTCGGCCGTGTACTCCTGCTTCGGAATCTTCTGCACTCTTCGTCCTTACAGTCTCTATGCTAACCAGCGACCGTTGGAAGGCGAAACTCAGGGGGCAGCTCAGACGCCTACATGGCCAATCCCGCGTTCCACGAGATTTGCGACGCAACTCGATCGGGAACTACGATCCCAGACGTATGGCCCGGCGGTTGGCGAACAGGTAGGCTGTGTGCGGCCGTGCCGCGCCAAACACCGAGACCCCGCGCGCCAGCGCTGATTCGGTGCCGGCACGCATGTCCAGAGGCTCGACCGCGAGCCACACGGCGTCGAGGCGGATCATCGAAGCAACTCGCCGAGCAAGGCCCCACGCTGGGCCGCGGCGTTGAGCGGCCATGCGGCCGTGATGTTGGTGGCGCCACGACGCAGTTCGATCAGGATGTCGCGCGGAGCCGAGCGATTCCCATCAAGTCTGGTGATAGCCTCGACCTCAAGATAGCAAGGGAGAGGCAACCTGCCGGTACGCCAGACCCGCTAAAACGATTTGAAGCATTCGGCCAAGTGTTGCACTTAAATTTGAGGCTATTGGGTAATCGCTAGTTGCTAACCCTGAAAACGGCTTTGAGAATTCGCATTTGCTGCGCGCCGGGGAGGCGTTCTGGGATCAAAAACCAAAAACGGAGCGATAGGAATGAACCAAAGCAAGAAGAGGCAGGGATTTGGCGTGCGCGCGATGAGCTGCCTCATTGGGGCGAGCTTGTTGCTCTGTTTGAACGGGGCTTGGGCGCAGAGCAGCGGCGGAACGGGGACCCCTACGCTCCCTGATTGTGCCAAACAGCCCGGCGGCTGCGGTAACGGTGAAACGCCGCCGGATCCAGAGAGAAATCCGACCCCGCCGAAACCACCCAAACCACCCGAACCATCCGGCCCGCCCCGCGATCCGACTGTCTCTTGGTACCAAGCCGCGCAGCAGAGAGAGAACGCAGCGAACCCCAACGACGGCTTCAGCAGCGGTTCCAAAATAATCGGCGATCCTGGCAACCAGTTTGGCTGCCGGAGCCACCATCCCGTCATTCTGTCGACCGGTGAGAAATACCTTTCCCACCAGGACTTCCCCGGCGCCCTCCCCGAACTCGCCCTGACGCGGACCTACTACACCAAGTTCAGAACCGGCCAGCAGTTGCCTCCCTCCGGAGAATTCGGCTACCACTGGTCGGGAGCGCTGACCGTCCCGCGCGTCAGTCCTGTTTCCGCAGGTGCCTTGCCCGGCAGCGTCATGGTCAGCTACAGAGGTGCGACCTTCAACTACACCCGAACGTCCAGCACTGCAAATACCTACCAGTACAACGGCCTGGATTCCAGCGGCGTGCTGACGCTGACCGGCGGTGCCGGAACGCAATACGCCGCCTCCTCGCTGGCCATCAACGATCGCATCTACGAAGAGGATCCTGCCACCTCCCAGATGCGCATCAAGAACCGGGGTGGTGCGTTGCTGCTGACGCTGACGTTGGACAACGCCACCGACCGACACATCGTCCAAATCACCGCCGTCGGCGGCCAGACCCTCACTCAGGCATGGACCGACGGGCGTATCACGCAAGTTACCGCTCCGAACGGCGGCACATGGCGCTACGGGTACAACGGCGACAACCTCACCACAGTGACCGCCCCCAACGGCGACATCACCACGTATTACTACGAAGACACCCGCCCCGCCAACACATCGCTGGTCACCGGTTACGCCATCAACGGCGTGCGCCGCACCAGCTATGCGTACGACGACCAGAAGCGCGTCATCAGCAGCGGTGACGTCCTCAACGAGAAGCGCGACACCTTCAGCTACACCAACGTCGTCAGTGGCGGCATCACCTATGGCTATACCACCACGCTCACCAACGAGCTCGGGGCCACGAGCACCTACACCTACATGTATTACGGCAGCGAGCTAAAACTCGTCAAAGTCCAAGGTGCTGGCAACCAAACCTGCAATTCCACCGTCGCCAGCAGCACCTACAACGTTAGTGGCTTTCGCACCAGCAGCACCGACAACAAAGGCACGGTAACCACCTACGCCTACGACAGCGCAGGTCGGCAAACCGCCAAGACCGTGGCAGGTACTTACGTGACCAGCACCACTTGGAACAGCACGGCACCCAATGCCCAGATCGCCAGCCAAACCATCGGCTACGCTGGCGGCAACGCCTACATCAGCAGGACCAGCACCTACAGCTACATTACCAGCGGCCCCAACACTGGCCGCCTGCAAAGCATCGTCACAAGTGGCTCCACCGCCCTCGGACCCAACCCCGGCTGCCAATCCGGTTGCGGTTCGCAAGGCACGACGACCGTTGTTGGCACCAGCACCGGTTACGGCTACGCCAACTATTCGAATGGCCTGCTCGCCAGCCAAACCGTCACGACGATCGCAGGTGGCCTGAGCCAATCCATTACCTACAACTACGACAGCGCCGGCAACGTCTCCAGCGTCACCAACGCCGCAGGCCACACCACCACCTTTAGCAATATCAACGCCTTTGGCCAGCCCGGCACGGTGATCGACGCCAACGGCGTACAGACGCTCTACGTCTACGACACTCTCGGCCGCATCACCAGCCAAAGTACCAACGGCCGAACCACCGCCTACACCTACACCGGCAATGACCTCACCCAGGTCAGCAACAGCGACGGTAGCTACACGAGCTATAGCTATAACGCGGCCGGCCGCCTCACGCAAAGCGTCAACGCGCTGAACGAGAGCACTTCCTACGGCCAGACCAACAACGCGTCGGCCAACTTGCGCACCGACACGATCAATGCTGCTGGTCAGTTTGTTGCCACCACCATTTACGACGCCCTCAAGCGTCCATATCGACAGGTCGGCAACTACGGCCAGACGCTGCAATACAGTTACGACGCGAACGGCAACGTCGCCAGCCTGGTCGACGCACTGGGCCGGACGACGACCTACAGCTACGACGTGCTAAACCGCGCGACTAAGGTCACTGCGCCCGATGGCGGAACGATAACTACCAGCTACACCCCTCTGGGGGAGATCTCCAGCGTCATCGACCCCATGGGCTCAGGCACTGGCTACACCTACGACGCCCTGGGCCACCAGATCGGCCAGAACAGCGCGGACACCGGCGTCACCACTTATGCCCTGGACGGCCTGGGCCGCGTGACGACGGAGACCAAGGCCAACGGCCAGGTCATCGGCTATACCTGGGACGCGCTGAACCGCCTGACCAGCCGCACGGCCAGTGGCACGACCGAGACGTTCGTGTACGACCAAGGCGCTTACGGCAAGGGCCATCTCACCAGTTTTGCCGACGCCAGCGGCAGCACGAGCTATGCCTATAACGCAAATGGGGAACCGATCCAGCAGACGCAAAGCATCAGCGGTTCGAGCTTCACCTCCAGCTACGGCTACGACGGACAGGGGCGGCTGGTCAGCCAGACCTACCCGAACGGGGTCAGCCTGAGTTATGGCTACGACGCTTATGGACGCTTGAGCGGCATCGGCTCGAACATTTCCGGCTGGGGAACGCTAGCGAACGGCTTCGTCTACCAGGCCGCGACGGGAACCTCGCAGGGCTGGACGTGGGGCAACGGCATCAACCGGCGGAACTCTTGGGATCTGGACGGGCGGCTGACCGGCCTGTCCAGCACCGGCGCGCAGGGCTTGAGCTACGGCTACACGTCATCGCTGGACACGCTCGCGAGCATCAGCGACGCCTACTACGGGCAAAGCGCCAGCTACGGCTATGACCTCAGCGACCGGCTGACCAGCGCGAACAAGAGCGGCGACGCACAAACCTTCATGCTGAACAAGACGGGTGACCGCACGGCGCAAACCCGGCAAGGAGCGAACTACACCTACGGCTACGCCAGCACCAACCACCGGCTGACTGGCATTACCGGAAGCGGCAGCCGGAGCCTGGGGTACGACGCGGCGGGGAACCTGATCAGTGACAGCATTGCGACCCGCAGCCTGGCGTATGACGGGTTCAGCCGGCTCAAGAGCGTGGCCTCGAACGGGACGGTGGTTGGCAGCTACCTCAGCAATGCCCTGAACGAGAGGGTCTACAAGAGCAGCAGCGCAGGTCAGGCCCACTACGTTTATGGGCCAAGCGGCGAACTGCTGTACGAGGACGGCCCGACGCCCACGGCCTATGTCTGGGTCGGAGGACAGCTTCTCAGCATCTATCGTAGCGGGCAATTCTTCTTGAGCCATAACGACCATTTGGGGCGGCCGGAGGTGATGACGAACGCAGCGAACAGCGTGGTGTGGCGTGCGAACAATGCGGCGTTCGACAGAAGCATCGCCGTGGACGGCATTGGTGGGATGAATGTGGGGTTCCCGGGCCAGTACTTTGATAGTGAGACGGGGCTCTACAACAACTGGCAGCGCTACTACGACCCTAGCATTGGGCGTTACATTCAAAGTGACCCCTTGGGCTTGGGTGGCGGAGTCAATACTTACGCTTATGCATCTGCGAACCCTACAGCTTGGACAGATCAAACTGGCCTTCTTACTGTTTATATAGGGTTAACAGGTTCCGGTACTAGTACTCCGCTCGCTGCATCGGCTTCCCATGGCATGGTTTTCGATACCAACGGTGGGATTGGGTACTATACGACTGCTGGGTATGGACTTGGAGTCGGAGAAGATTTCAGCGGCGGCCTTTCATTTGGATTTTATGGCAACTACGGAGATGGGCTTGGGACAACTATCGGTGACTTTGCCGGACCATTTACGCAGGGGTCGCTGGGCTTGGGGTTAGGACCACATGGGGCGGTTGATGGATTCTTTGATCCGGGAAGCAAATGGCATATGGGTGGCGGCTTTACGTTCGGGCCTGGGGTTGGCGGCGGCGGAAGCGTGCAACTAACTCAAACCGCTGTCCGTGCGACTACATGGAAAAGCTTCCTCCACCGCCTTCTAACTAATTTGCTCGTTGGCACACCTGTGGATTGTGGGAATTAATGCCTACGTTTAATATGGTACGGCCAATATTTATCAGCGGTTTGCATAACATTGGCTATATTATGGCTTTGGTGCTTATGGTTATGGCTTCAAGCAAGCTAGTCGGCCATTTCTTCTTTGAGAAGGATTTCAAAATAATTGAAGTTCACACGCAGTGTGAGCAGCCTCTAAACAATCGGTGCCTATATATGTATCGAATTGAAACTGCAGATGGTGTTCGGTCATGGGATAACTTTATTAACCTTCGCGTTAACGAAGGAGATCTTCAAGTCGGCAATCATGTCGACAAGGCGAAGTACAAGCTTGATTACGAGGTTAATGGGAAACTCGTGCGTTGGAGACGTTGGTCTGAGTTCTGGTTGGCGGTGGGCGGTGCGATTCTCTTTGCAGGAATAGCTTGGCTCACAACGCCGCGGCCGGAAGGAGGTCTAAAACGAAGCAACTAGCCTGGACTGGGCACTGCCAGCTCTATGTCGATCTCGTTCGCGGCAGGTCTGGTCTTTGATCCCATTCTCGAAATTTGGGCAGTTCACCGTACCCTCGTCGAGCGCGGTGTGGGTCGGCTGGAGTGCCGGGACAGCAAGTAGCACAGGTTTCTGAGCCTATCAGCTCTGTCACCTCGCTGGAGCATCTGCAGGCTCTGGACTCGTTGGCAGGCGCGGCGACCAGTCGTTGCCGGAGCATCGAAACGATGCTGAGGTGCAGTGATGAATGCCTCCCTGGATGCGATTGGGAGCTCCCGCAGTGACTGCTGCTGCGGGACGTGTGCGAATGCCGCTAGCTGCTCGATTGTGACGTACGGCAGATTCCATTCGCGCTGTGCGTTCCTCAAGCAGGATGACCGGCGTGTATTTGATCGCGGTCACGCTGCCGTTGCGCATCCTGCCCTCGCTCCAATCAAGGAAGTGCGCGGTCTGGCCCGGTAGCGTATTCGTCCGCGCGGCGATGAAGCGACCCTGGTTCAACACACCGGCTGAGATGTTCATCGAATGTGTTGCGTTGACCGGTTGAATCACCGCCCTAACTAGCCGTTGGCCAACGACACCTATGAGGTGGAGCTGTCTGCAGGCATCCTATGATGCGGATAGCGTCCGCAAGGAGCGCTGAAGTTGCGGTCAAGACCGAACGCAGCGCCGCATTGTCGGCGAACCGTCGAAATTGATTGCTTGCGCAATCGCACCGGGAGAGCATCTGCGATGGAGCGAAGAGTCTTTCAAAACCTGCTTCTGGCCGGGTGCGCTTGCGTGTCGGTACCGAGCCTTGCGTCAACGCGCTCTTCAATCTACGGCCTCGGTGAGGAGTTCTTCCGCCTTTTCGAAAGTGGCCAGTTCGGCGGCGCGACCACGCTCTTCCATTACCCTGAGGGCTACAGCAAGCACGAGCGGGAAACCGACGCTCAGGCAATTGTTGACTTCCTCGCCACCCTTTCTGCGACGGCTGTGAAGCTAATGCATCGACAGCTCAAGACACTCGACGGGCCCTTCATTACAGTCGGGGTCGGCGCTGGCGACTTGCAGTACTGGTCGTCTCATCATCAGTTCGACAACGGCATGCGCGGAGACTACGTCGCCGATACTCCAGGTGGTGCGCTGGGCTTCTCGTTGAACTGGGTGAGCGTGGACAGAGGCTGGAAACTGAGAAGCGTGATTTGCAACGTTCCGACGGCTCGGCCTGACGCGAAAGAATTTGCTGCGAAGCTGATGAAGGCATTTCCCAGCTCGTCTGGACTTCCGGCTGCGCGGTAGCGAGGAGCCGAGTTCAATTTTCGGCCACTCCCAGTCGTTCACCGATGGCCGCTTGGAGGTGACTGTGCGAGCAATCCTGACCGCTCTGGCTCTGTGCAAAGCCGCGCCGACATCGTGAGGTGCTGCCGTTGCTTGGGTGGCCGCTGATGGCCGCGCGCTTACGAGCCAACTACAAGCAAGCGCGCGCATCGCGCCGCTACTTGCCCGGGGGGCGCTTGGGCAGCTTGGACGAGTCGGTCTGAGGCGGGGCCAGTTTTGGCCCACGCTCTTCTATGCGGCCGTGTTTCCTGAGGCTATCGCTATTCGCAGAAGATGCCCGAAAGTCGGGTCGCTGGCTGCGAGCCGCCTTCCAGATGACGAGAAGAAGCACGACCCGGAAGGCACGCCGAGGAGCCGTCAGGCGGCTGACCTGATCGTCGAGTCCTACGCTGCCCGGGCAGAGGGCAGCGTGAATGACAGCGCCTGTAACCCTATCTGGCAGAAAGCATGTGAAACGCGGCCTCGAACTCCTTGGCGGCGGCATCGATATGGGCCGCCCCGGCATCGAACGACCATCGCCGGACCGACGGAGCCTCCGAGAAGCCGGTTTCGGCCAGGAACGTCGCGGTCGCGAGTGCGTGGAACGCGCCTGTCAGCATCGAAGATGCGATGTGCATGCCTGCAACGTTGCTGAGTCCCGCGTCGAGAAGGTTTGGCGCAAAGGCGACCGTCTGCACCCTGAGCCGGATGGCTTCGGCCATCGCCATCCCGGTCGCGCGCTCAAGAAGATCCTGTGTGAGCGTCTCCGGGTCACCGAGGCCGATGACCATGATCGACTTCGGAGCCAGGCAGTCGGGCGGAGAGACCAGATGAAGCGTCTCGAGTTGCCGTGCCTTGAAGGTCCCGCTTGTGCGCATCCGGGTCAGGAGACCGTCCAGGGATTGGTCGAGGCCGAGCATGCCGCCACCGAGCGATGCACCCGCGGCTTCGTGTTCGAACATGCACGCAAAAGAGAGGTCGACCCCGGCGTCCCGCGGGCCCCATGCAACCACATCGAACTCCACGCCGCGAAAGCCACCCAGCGCGTACCGAGGCACTCGCGAACCTGATTCGTGCTCGCCGGGCTCCGCAGGCTCACGAATCATTTCTCGACTCTGGCATCAGGACGGGGATGAGCGCGAGGATTGGCGGCGCGACGAAGCACCACATGCCGAATCGAGCGAATACGATTGCGCCTGCCGCGCAGCCCAGTGCGAAACCAATCACGTTGGCCGACATCTTTTCCAGGCGCGCCAGGGCAGTGATTCTTGCTTCGCCCGTTGTCCCTCGGATCAGATCCGCGATGTCAATCATGATCTGAGTCGTCGTACCTGTCATCAGCGTCGTGGGCGGGGCCGTCCCCAGGTGAATGCGGGACGCGGCGTTCTGAATGGCCATTGCCGAGACCAGCACCATGCCGGTGATGAGCATCCCGAACCCGCCGCCCTGCTTGGACGGCTCGAGTTGGACGGCAAGCATGGCCCCGATCGCAAGAAGGGCCAGTTCGATCGACAGCATCGTCCTCAGGATAGGCAATCCCACCTTGGGCAGCAGGAAGCTGAACATCCGCGTCGACACGATGACGGCGCAGAACACGGGCAAGGCGGCCAGCTTGGCCGCGGCTCCTGCTGTGCCGAGCACCAGGGATGCACCCAGCGTCACGAAGTTTCCGGTGACATGGGCCGTGAAGAGTCCTTGCAATGCCAGGAAGCCCGCGGTGTCCACGTAGCCCGCGTTGACGCTCATGAAGACAGGGACGGTGAGTTTCATGCCGTGAGCCTTTTGAAGAGGAGGTCGAGCCTGAGGAGCGAAGGGCAGGCGGCGCGGATGCCGGAGAGCGGTTCCGCGCCTACGGCCGGCGCAGGCTCTGCCGGAGTCGGTACCTTGGGCTCAGGTGAAAGGTTAGTACAGCGCAATCATCCGCGATAGACCCGGCAGGCCGTGCCGGGCTCGGCCATTGGAGAGAGCCTCTGCCTGGCGTCCGGTAGTGCCGGGCACGAAAGGAAGATCGTAAAGGGCAAACTTCCGGTCGTGCCGCAACCGGTCCCGCTCGCTCGTCCCGTCGCCGGTCACCAGGTGGCACGAAGCCCCACGGCGATCACCGACGGACTCGAACCGGTGGCCGGTGTCGTGTCGTTGATCGCGAAGTCCATGAAGGCGTTCGTCTCGTTGTGGATCTTTGAGTAGCCCACGGCGCCGAAGACGACGTCGTCGAACGCGTGCGGGTCCTCGGCATCGAAGAACTGGGTGGCGAGCGCCTTGTAGCCGTCGGCGGCGACGATGAAGTGCAGGTGTGCCGGGTGCATCGTGTGGCCGTGGCCATCACCTCCTTGAGGCGAGGATTCTCGGTGCCCGCGTTGGCACGAAGGACCGCGGCGAGCAGTTCCTGCGGGTCCGACGGCGAAAGAGCTTTGTCCGACATCACGTGTCTCCTTGTCCCGGTAAGGTACTTTAGGGCAATCGATTGCCTTCAGATTAGGTCAGTTGCGCTGGTGCGTCAAATCGCGGCGACTTCATGCTGCAGGGCATGTTCGCGACCCATTTGCAGGTCCGGGAAAGAGGGGGCAAAATTAAGGCAATCGTTTGCCTTAATTTTCAAAATGCCCGCACCCACTTCCCAGGTCACGATTGACGACATCGCCCGCGCCGCGGGGGTGCATCCCGGCACGGTCTCCCGGGCGCTGCGAGGCGTCAGCGGGAAGGTGTCGCCGGACAAGCGCGCCGAAATCGAGCGCATCGCCAACGAGCTGGGCTACCAGCCGAACTTTCTCGCCGCGTCCCTGCGAACCAAGCAGACGAACATGGCGGCCATCGTCGTCCCCGACCTGGCCAATCCGCTGTTCGGCCCCATCGTCCAGGGCCTGGAGAACGCGTTGCGCGAGCAGCAGATGCTCTGCCTCGTGGTTCAGACGCCTGCCGATCCGTCGAAGCGGCGCGAGCTGGTGGTCGCGCTCGCCAACCGCCACGTCAGCGGCCTGCTGATCCTCGCGGCCGAGAGCGACGATCCGATGCTGGAGATCGCCAAGCTCCGTCACCTGCCCACGGTGCTCGTCAACCGCGGCACCGGCGACCGCCAGTTCTCCAGTGTCGTGAGCGATGACGCCGAAAGCGTGCGGCTGGTGCTCGAACACCTTCACGAACTGGGGCACCGTTCGATCGGCCACATCGCCGGGCCGGGATCGTCTTCGACCGGGCGCGCGCGTCGCGACGCTTTCATCCGGATGACCCGTGACATGGGACTGAAGAACTGTCCGGTGGTGGAAGCATCGGCGTTCACTCGCCAGGCGGGTCGGGACGCCGCGGGCAAGCTTCTGAAGGGCGCCAGGCGTCCCGGCGCGGTCTTTGCCGCGAACGACCTGATCGCCTTGGGCGTGCTCGACCAGGCGAGGGCAACAGGACTGTCGGTGCCGCGCGACTTGTCCCTTGTCGGCCACAACGACATGCCGCTCGTCGACCTCATCGACCCGCCGTTGACGACGGTACGCATTGCCGTGGACCAGATGAGCGCGCAGGCGGCCGCGCTCTTTCTCGAACACGTGGCGCGGCCGAACCAGGCGCCCTCCACGAGGGTGCTGATGCCCGAGCTCATTGTTCGAGCGTCGACGGCTGCTCGATCCGTCGGCTGACATGGGCTCGCAACCGAACAGGGCAGTGGCGGTCGGCTCGCTTCTCCCGGTGGCGCTCATCCGGGCGTGTCTCCTTGCTGCTTGTGTCGTCGCGGCCTCGCTGGCGACGGCCGCGACGGCGCCTGGGGCGAGGGCGACACCGAACGCCAAGCCGCTGTCGGGTTTCGCCTACAACTCGTGGAATCCGCAGGACGGCGCGCCCGGCGACGTCTGGGCGCTGGCGTTGGCGCCTGACGGCACCTTGTGGCTGGGTTCGGGACAGGGCCTGGTCCGCTTCGACGGCGTCCGCTTCGAGCGCTATCGAACCAGGCAAGGAGCCCGCTTGCCGGCTCTGAACATCAACGCGCTCGCGGCCATGCCCAGGGGTGAGATCTGGTTGGGAGATCATGACGGCGGCGCGGTGCGTCTACGCGACGGCGTGGCCACGCGCTATGGCGTTGCGGACGGGCTTCCCAGCGGTTCAATCCTGCGCTTCGCGTCGGCCTCGGGCGCGCTTTGGGCGGCGACGGCAACCGGCCTGGCCCGCTTCGATGATCAGCGCTGGAGTCGTATCGGATCCGATTGGGGTTTTCCGCGGACAGCGACCTACTATGCGTTCGCCGACCGCGGTGGCGTTCTCTGGGCATCCACGGCCGAGGGCCTGTACTACCTGCTGCCGGGCGAACATCGATTCCACGACTCCGGTGTACGCGTCGCTCCCTACGCCATCGTTGCGCAGGACCGCTCGGGGCGTCTATGGCTGTCTGACGGCATGTGCGGTACGCGGCCCCTTCCTGAACTCCTCAAGGGCGCAGCGCCTGTTCCCTGCGCGAGCCACGGCAGCGTGCAGCATCGCGCCTGGCAGATGCTGTTCGCCTCCGACGGCAGCCTCTGGCTGACCGAATTGGGCCGGGGCGTGGCGCGGGTCCCGCATCCGGAGCGGGTCGCCGTGGGCCAGTCAGTCGACACGAGCACGGAACTGGAACTCTTCACGCACGAAGACGGCCTCGCTTCGGCAGTCACCGTTCCCTTGCTGCAGGGCGCCGACGGAGAGGTCTGGGTGGGCACGAACCTGGGACTGTCGAGCTTTCGGCGCCGGCGCCTCCAGGAAGTGCCCGGCCTGGCTTCTTCCCCGTTGAACGGCTTCGCAGTCGTCCGCGAAGGATCGGGCGTGCTGGTGTCGAACCAGGAACAGGTGCTGGAGGTGGATCCACCGAGGCCGCCGGTCGCCGTGCTGCCATCGACGCTTTTCTTCGATCCGCGAGCCGCGGTGCGCTCCGGCGATGGCGCCCTCTGGTACGTGGAGCGCGACCTGCTGTGGCGGATTCGTGACGGCAAGCGCAGCAGATGGCAGCTCCCGGCGAAGGGCTTGTGGACGAACGGCGTGGACGCGATGGCGCCGGACGACAAGGACGGCGTCTGGCTGTCCGTGCACGACAACGGCGTCTTTCACGCCCGACCTGGGGCCCTGACCCGGGAGAGTCGACTGCAGCCTGAGGACGGTTGGCCGTCGGCGATCATGACTGGCGACGACGGCGACGTCTGGTTCGGTTTCGACGGAGAACTCCTCCGTCTTGCAGCCGACGGCAAGCGCTCGCGCCATGGCGAACCGGACGGGCTTGCCGTTGGCCGGGTGACCGCGATGCTGATGAGTCGATACGGACTGGTCGTCGCGGGGCAGGACGGCGTGGCGCTGCTGCGCGATGGCCATTTCGTCACCGTTGCGGCGCTGCGCGACGATGTGTTCGGATATGTCTCCGGCATCGTCGAATCGGACTCGGGCGACCTCTGGCTGAACGGCGGACGCGGCGTCGTCCAGATCTCCGCAAGCGATGTGCTGCGCGTGTTCACCCAAGGCGCTCCACTGAACTACCGACTGCTTGACGCGCAGGACGGCCTGCCCGGCATCGCGTTGCAGGATCGCGCGTCGCCAACGGCGCTGCGGGACGCACGTGGACGGCTTTGGTTCGCTGCAAACCAGGGCGTGGCCTGGCTGGACCCCTCCGAGGCTTCGAGGAGCGCACGTCATCCGCCCGTCGAGATCAACGAAGTGCGCACGGGCGACGAGAGCTTCGAGCCCGTGCCCGGATTGACGCTGCCAAAGGGCGTTCGCACCGTGACTTTGCGCTATGGCGCGCTGACCCTGGATCGGGCCACGAAGATTCGCTTTCGCTGCCGGCTGGAAGAGGTCGATGAGGACTGGCGCGAGGTCGGCTACCAGCGGGAGGTGAACTATGCCAACCTCGCTCCCGGCACCTACCACTTCAGTGTACGGGCGGCCAACGCGGACGGGTTGTGGAACAACAGTGGCACGTCCATCGCCTTTTCCATCCCGCCGACGCTTGTGCAGACGCGGGCGTTCTTCTGGACCTGCGTTGTGCTGCTGTGCGTGCTCGCCTTGCTGGTACACCGCTTGCGTATGCGGGTGCTGTCGAATCGCCTGCAGTTGCGCCTGGAGGAGCGCCACGCCGAACGTGAGCGCATCGCCCGAGACCTTCACGACACGCTGCTTCAGGGATTCCAGGGCCTCGTGCTGACCTTTCATTTGTGCGCCATACGTCTCGAGGAGGGGGAACTGCGCCGGCAACTGGCGCAGGCTCTGGATAGCGCCGAGGCCGCTCTGGTTGAAGGGCGGGAGCGTGTGCACCTGCTGCGCCGCGTGGCAGGCCGCGGTGAATCGATCGCCGTGCTGCTCGGCGAGCTCGGGCGCGAGATCATCAAGCCGCCGACCGAATTCAGGATTGTCGTCACCGGCGAGGAGCGCGCGCTTTGCGAGGCCGTGGTCGACGAGCTGCAACTGATCGCGCGCGAGGCGCTGGCCAATGCGCAGAGGCACGCGCGGGCTCGCCTCGTCGAGATCAGGCTGGACTTCGCCCTGGACGCCTTGCGCATGAGCATTCGCGACGACGGCACCGGCATGGAAAGCCTTGTTCGCGAGCGGATGGGACGCGATGGGCGCCTGGGCCTTCGCGGCATGTCCGAGCGGGCGGGCCAGCTCGGCGGCACGCTGAACATCCATCCGTGGGCAGGCTGCGGAACGGAGGTGTCCCTGCACGTGCCCGCGGCGGCCGCATACAGCTGGCCTGCTGCGGAGCAGTCGCCGTCAGGTTGGCGCCGGTGGTGGCGTCGGTGGGTGGGCTGACACCTTGTTCACGCCCTAGGCTTCCAGCAGGGCGACAGTGCCCAGCCCGCCGTCCGCGCAGATGCTGACGATCGCTTTCGTTCCCTTTGGACGCAGCGCCAATTCCTTGACGGCTTGACTGAGAATTCGGGCCCCCGTCGCCGCGAAGGGGTGGCCCAGCGCGACCGAACCGCCATGCGGATTGATGCGATCGCGTGGAAATGTCCCGAACCTCGGCTCGACGCCGACGCGGTTCCGCAGAAACGCCGCGTCCTCCCAGGCGGCGATGTGGAACGCCACCTGGGCGGCGAAGGCCTCGTGGATCTCCCAGAGGCCGATGTCCTCGTAGGCGAGGCCGTGTCGAGCCAGCAGGCGCGGAACCGCGAAGGCCGGCGCCATGAGCAGGCCTTCCGTGCGGAAGTCCACCGACGCGAGCTCCCAATCCAGGAGGCGCACGGCGGGCGTACCTGGCGGAAGCCTCGCCATGCCTTTCTCCGAACCAACCCAGAGTGCGGCAGCCCCGTCGGTCAGCGCACTCGAATTGCCTGCGGTCAGCGTGCCCAGTCCGGACGTCGTGTCGAAGGCCGGCTTCAGCGCCGACAGTCGCGCGAGCGATGTGTCCTTGCGCGGAAGACCGTCGCGAGCGATCAGCCCGCCCGGCGTCTGAACAGGCACGACCAGGCCGTCGAAGAACCCTGCGTCCCAGCCCGCGACCGCGCGCTGGTGGCTGGCGAGCGCCAGTGCGTCCTGCGCCTCGCGGGTGATGTGCCACTGCCTGGCGGTGATCTCGGTGTGTTCGCCCATGGTCAGGCCGGACGTGCGGTTGGCAACCTTGGGAAGCCACAACCGGATGTCCCCGGGGCTGAGTTCGATCAGATGGTGCAGCTTCGCTCCGATCGTTCGCGCGTCCTGGAACTGGCGCAGCCAGTCGGAGAAGTTCTGCCCGAAGCCGATCTGTACCCGGCTCATGCTCTCCGCGCCGCCGACGATCGCGAGGTCCCGCGCCTTGCCGTCGATCATTCCGGCGGCCTGGAAGGCCCCGACCATCGATGTGGAGCACGCCATGATGGTGGAGAACGCCGGGATCGTCGCATCGAGCTCGGCGTCGAGCAGCACCTCCCTGGCGATGTTCGACCAGGTCAGGTTCGGGATGACCGAACCCCACACGAACATGTCAGGACGCGCTCCTGCCAGCTTGGCTGCCATCTCTTGCGCGATCGGCACCGACAGGCCCAGCGCGTCGAGGTGCGAAAACGCGCCGCCGGCCTTCAGGAACGGGGTCCTGACCCCTGCGGCGAGGAAGACGGGGACATTGGTCACGCTCATCGGATGGCCTCTTCGTACCGATCAAGCGGCGAATATACCTGCGGTGTCGCGCAAGGTTTGCCCCATGCGCACAACGGCCAATGCGGCCTCTGCATTTCGGTAGTTCGACCTCGACCACTTGCTGGATATGGTGAACCGGGAACGCGGGCCATCGACTGGCCAGACGGCGCTCGGCCTGCTGGTCTCGCCGGCCTTCTCCGGCTTGCCCTGGCCATGGGGGCGGGTCGCCGCGAACTCGATCGTCTCCACGGTTTCTGTCATGCTCATGACGTACTTCATCATGCCGCGATACACGCGCCTGCTGTCGCGCTGGCTCCATCGCGAGTAGAGGCCGCGCCCCGTCGAGCAGCTCACGATGGCTCCGCCTAGTCCTTCGGGCCTAGGGTGACCTCTGCACGGTGCCCTATCCCCGAGCACGGCGACTTGGAGGCGCGGCCGGCGACGATCGCCGGCAGAATTTCTTGTCGGTGATGGATGCCGACATGGCGGCAAGCCTCCCCGAGTCCTCGACCCCACAAGGAGAACAAGAGATGTCCACTTCTTCCATCAGCTCGCTTGCGGAGCTCACGCGCAGGCAGCTCGTGTTGGGCGGCGCAGGCCTGGCCGCCGCGGCGGCGTGGCCCGGCTCGGTGCTGGCCGCCGCATCTTCAACCTCTTCCAAAGCAACGCAAGGAAATCAAGCCATGAGCTTCGTCACGACCAAGGACGGCGTCCAGATCTTCTACAAGGACTGGGGCGACAAGTCCGCCCAGCCCATCGTGTTCTCGCACGGCTGGCCGCTGAGCTCCGACGACTGGGATACCCAGATGCTGCACTTCCTGCAGCGCGGCTACCGCGTCGTCGCGCACGATCGCCGCGGTCACGGCCGCTCCAGCCAGGTGGCCACCGGCCACGACATGGATCACTACGTCGACGACCTGGCGGCAGTCATGGATCACCTCGACCTGAAGCGCGCTTTCCTCGTCGGCCACTCCACGGGCGGCGGCGAGGTCGCGCACTACATCGGCCGCCACGGCAGCAAGCGCGTCGCCAAGGCGGTGCTGGTCAGCGCGGTGCCGCCCATCATGGTCAAGACCGCGAGCAATCCCGGTGGCCTGCCGATGGACGTCTTCGACGGCATTCGCGCGGGCGTCGCCAACAATCGCCCGCAGTTCTACAGGGACCTGGCCATCCCGTTCTACGGCTTCAACCGTCCGAACGCGAAGGTCTCCCAGGGCATCCTCGACCACTGGTGGGCGCAGGGCATGATGGGATCGGTGCAGGCCCACTACGAGGGCATCAAGGCGTTCTCGGAGACCGATTTCACGGACGACCTGAAGAAGATCGACGTGCCCACGCTGGTCATGCACGGCGAGGACGACCAGATCGTCCCGATCGCGGACGCCGGGCTGCTCTCGGCCAAGCTGGTCAAGGGCGCGCAGCTGAAGACGTACCCGGGCCTGTCGCACGGCATGTGTGCCACGAATCCCGATCTCATCAATGCGGATCTGCTGGCCTTCTTCAAGGCCTGATATTCGGATGTGACGACAAGGCCCCTGCCCGATGGCCGGGGCCATTTTGGGTTCATCGTCGACTTGCGGGGCGCGTTGGTTTGCGGTGCGCGCTTGTTTGCGGCGCGCGCTGGGTCAGGCACGACTCAGTCCTCCACCATCGCCCGCAGCTTCTCCACCGTCGCCCAGTTGCGCGCCGTGCCGCGCTCCTTGAGCAGCTTGCCCACCGCCTTCGCCACGCGGCTGTCGATGACGCCGCCGGCGCACCACAGCCAGGCGGCGTGCTGGCCGGCCGCGAACGCCTCTGGCGCCCAGTCGTTGGCCTCGAGCGGCTTCAGCTCCGTGAGCGCGGACGCGTCCTGCGTGAACATCACCAGCATGCGCGCGTCGTCGTCGGCGTGCTCGCGCAGCGGATGTTCGGCGATGGCCGCGGCGAGGTCGGCGGCGGTCTTGACGACCACCTCGCAGTCGACACCCAGCGTCTGCCCGATCGCGGCGCGCAGGCGCTTTGCGTGCGCGGCGGCGGTGCCGCCCTTCGCATCGAAGACCGCGTTGCCGCTGTTGAGGAGCGTACGCACGTTCGCGAAGCCGAGTCCTTCCATCAGGGCGCGCAGGTCGGCCATCGCCACGCGCTTGGCTTTGCCGACGTTGATGCCGCGGAGCAGGGCGATGTGGCGCTTCATGCCGTGCATTCTGACCGGTACGGCGCCGGTACGCGACAGGTCGGTACACTTCGTCGCCCATGCCGCACACGACCCAGCCCGCCCACGCACCAGTCCATCCTCTTCGCCGCCTGCTGGGCTACGCCCGCGGCTACCGGCGCGACATGGTGCTGGCCACCGTCTACTCCGTCCTGAACAAGTTCTTCGACGTGCTGCCCGAGCTGCTGATCGGCATCGCGGTGGACGTCGTGGTCAATCGGAAGACCTCGTTCGTCGCCCGCTTGGGGCTGGTCGACCCGAAGCAGCAACTGGTGCTGCTCACGCTGCTCACCATCGTGATCTGGCTCGGCGAGTCGCTCTTCCAGTACCTCTACGAGCTGAAGTGGCGCGGACTGGCGCAGAGCCTGCAGCACGAGATGCGCATGGAGGCGTACACGCACGTGCAACGCCTGGAGATGGCCTACTTCGAGCGCAACCGCAGCGGCAACCTGCTGGCCGTGCTCAACGAGGACGTCAACCAGATGGAGCGCTTCCTCAACGGCGGCGTCAACGACCTGATCCAGGTGTTCGTCGGCTCGCTGATGGTGGGCGGCGTGTTCTTCGCGCTCACGGCCAGGCTGGCGGCGCTGGCGCTGATCCCGGTGCCGCTGATCCTGTACGGCGCGTTCTGGTTCCAGCGCAAGCTCGCCACCCGCTACACGGCGATGCGCGAGGCGGCGGGCGCGATGGCCACGCGGCTGAACAACAACCTGCAGGGCATCGCCACCATCAAGGCCTACACCGCGGAGGACTTCGAGGCGAAGCACATCGCGCAGGCCTCGATCGCGTACCGCGAGCGCAACCGCGAGGCGATCCGGCTGTCTGCGGCCATCACGCCGGTGATCCGCATCGCCATCCTGGCCGGCTTCAGCGTCACGATGCTGTACGGCGGCCTGATGACGCTGGACGGCACGCTGGGCGTGGGCAGCTACTCGGCGCTGGTCTACCTCACGCAGCGCCTGCTGTGGCCGCTCACGCGCCTGGCCGAGATGACCGACCTTTACCAGCGCTCGATGGCCTCGATCGATCGCGTGATGAACCTGCTGCAGACGCCCATCGCGATCCCGTACGCGGGACGCGCGCTGCCGCGCGCGCAGGTGCGCGGGGAGCTCGTGTTCGACGACCTGCGCTTCACCTACCACGCGGCGCCGGCCACCGGCGACGTGCGCGCCTTCGCCGGCGCGTTCTCCAGCGGCGTCCCCCGGCCCGCGCTGGACGGCATCTCGCTGCGCATCGCGCCCGGCGAGACGGTGGCCTTCGTCGGCAGCACGGGCAGTGGCAAGAGCACGCTGATCAAGCTGCTGCTGCGCTACTACGACACGGCGCCCGGCCGCATCCGCGTGGACGGTGCCGACATCGGCACGCTGGACCTGCAGGACCTGCGGCGCGCGATCGGCTACGTCTCGCAGGACAGCTTCCTCACCGACGGCACCGTGGCCGAGAACATCGGGTATGGCTTGAGCAATGTCCCTGAGGCGGAGATCGTGCGCGCCGCGCAGGCCGCCGAGGCGCACGAGTTCATCCGCGCGCTGCCCCAGGGCTACCGCACGCCGGTGGGCGAGCGCGGCATGAAGCTGTCGGGCGGCCAGCGCCAGCGGCTCGCGCTGGCCCGCGCGATCCTGAAGAACCCGCCCATCCTGATCCTCGACGAGGCCACCTCGGCGGTAGACAACGAGACCGAGGCCGCCATCCAGCGCTCGCTCGACAAGCTGGTGCAGGGCCGCACCAGCATCCTCATCGCGCATCGCCTGTCCACCGTGCGGCAGGCCCACTGCATCCACGTGATGGAGGCCGGCCGCATCGTCGAATCCGGCACCCATGACGACCTGGTCGCCCGCGGCGGCCCCTACGCGGCGCTGTGGCGCCTTCAGACCGGCGAGCGCGGGGCCACCGCGGTCGCCGCCAAGGAGATCCAATGATCGTTCGCATCGACATCGACCGGGGTGCCGACAGCTTCGGCTACCGCGTGAGCTACGAGTCCGAGGAGATGTACGGCGACGACGGCCTGGACTCGCTCGTGGAATGCCTCGTCGCCGCGGTGGAGGGCATGCCGCCCGAGGCCGTGGCGGCCGAGCTCTGGTACGACCGGGTCGTCTCCGGCACCTATCCGCTGTCGGTGATCGGCATGAGCATCGAGCAGGTGGCGCAGCACGCCGTGAACACCACGGCGATGATCGACGACGTGATGCCGGACCGTTGAGCAGGTGCGTTGCGCCTCCCCCAATCTGGTCAATTGCTGCAGCGCGGCGAAATGGCCGCCGGCACCCTTGCCTGCGCCACGCCCTGGCAGCTCCACGACAACGGATTGGCCTTCGAAGCCCTCGAACACGGGGAGAAGTCGTCGACGGCACGCGCCGGCCGTGAGTCCGGCGCGCGACTGAATCACCGGTTCGCCGCTCCGGTCAATTTCGATTTGCGGGATAGGCGCCGTCCGGTGCCCCGCTCAAGATCGAACGTCCAAGGGGTCCACGTCGGGGGAGTGGCGCGATGTCGGTGATGACGCACGATGCAAAGTGGCGGTTGCTGGTGGGCGCCGCACCGGTCATCGGCGTCGCCTTTTTCGTGTGGGCCGCCGCCCAGGGTGATGCCGATGTGGGGCGGTCGCCCGCCGCCCGCGCCATCCTCGCCGTCGTCGCGGCGCTGGGCACCGCGGTGGCCTGGTGGACGGCGCGGCAACTGCGCTCCACCCCCAGCATGCCGGTGGCCCAGGCGATGGTGCTGGCGCGCGCCGGCCAGCTGTCCGGCCTCGTCGCGCTGCGCGGGCGCGCGCGGGCGCTGCCCGACGCGGTGCCGCTGATCTCGCCCGACGGCGAACTGTGCCTCTGGTTCCAGCACTCCGAACAGTTCACGGAGCCGACGAGCACGCACCACAGCATGCGTCCTTTCCTGCTGGTTGACGACAGCGGCGAGTGCGTCGTGCTGCCCGCCGGGGCGGAGGTCACGGGCGAGGGCCCGGTGCCGATCGCCGCGGCGGGCTCGGGCCTGCCCGGACAGGCCGACGTAGCCAGCACCCACGACGTGCAGACGAGCGAACGGCTGCTGCGCAACGGCGATCGCATCCAGGTGCTGGGCCGCTTCGTGGCGGCCTCCGCGGAGGCTCTCACGCTGCAGGCCGAGACGGCCACGCTGGCGGCTCGCGCGGAGGCGTCGCAGGCCGCCATCCGCAACGGCGATGCGCCTCCTTTTCGCGACCTGCGCTCGGCGGCGCTGGCCGGCGGGGCCTATGTCGCGGCGCCGCCCCCGGTGCGCCTGGGCCTGGCCTTGCCGGTGATCGCGGCGCCCGGCGCCAGCCAGCCGTTCAGCATCCGCATCGGCGGCGACGAAGGCGAGGGCGGGCTCTACGGCATGCTGGCCGTGGTCGATTGCCTGGTGCTGGTCGTGTCGTCGTCGCTGGCGGCGTGGTCGCTGCTCGTGCCTGGCTGAGGCCGCGACGGGTTCGCGGCGATCTGGCCCGCCGGCGCGTCGACTACGATGGCATAGGTGAACGCTCGGCCCTCGCGGTCGAGCACCCGCCCGACCTTGCCCCGGATCCTCCAGCTTGCTCCGACCCGTTCGCCACGTCCTCGCCAGAGCCTTCGCCCGGAAGCGCCCGCCGGTGCCCCCCGTCGGGCTCGCGCTGCGTGGCTCGGCGTTCAACGGCGACGCCGGCCTGCCGTGGCCGCAGCCGGGCGTGGCGCAGCCCAGCCTCGAGCGCTGCGTTGTGCTGGCGCTGCTGCTGCACATCCTGCTGTTCATCGTGGTGGGCACCGCGCCCGGAGGCGATTCGCCGGCCGGCAGCCGCAAGGCCGGCGCGCTGGTGGTGTACCTGCCCGATGCCGAGCCGTCGCGCGCCCCGCCGTCCCGCACCGCGACACTGACGCCCGCCGGCGCGCTGCCGCCGGCCGACACGGCGTCCGCTGCGGCGAACACGGCGCATGCGGCCGAGGCGACGGCCGTCGTCGAGCCCTCCATCGTGATCCGCGACAACGCCGCGCCGCCGGCACCCGCGCCGGTCGAGGCCCCGGCCACGACCCCGCCGCTGCTGGTGGCGCGCAAGGCGCCGATCGCGGCGGGCCAGGCGTCGTCGGCGCGGCCGTCGCCTGCTCCGGTGCCGCTGCCGCTTCCGTCGAACCAGCCGGCCTCGGCGCCGCTCCCGGCGCCGGCGCCTGCTCCCGTGCCGGCCGCCGCGCCGGCGCCCGCGCCGCCGGCCTCGGAGCCGCCGCCGCCGCCCGCGCCGCTCCCCGTGCCCGTGCCGGTGCCGGTGCCGCCCCCCGTGGTGGCGCCGTTGCCGTCGCCGATCGCGTTGCCGAAGCCGTCGTTCGCGCCGTTGCCCGTGCCGGTCACGCCGCCACCGCCGGTCCCACCGCCGCCCGCGCCGCCCCTCCCGCCGCCGATGGCGCTGCCTCCGCCGCTGAACGCGCCCCAGCCGCTGGCGGTGCCCCTGGCCAAGCCGACGTTCGCGCCGCTGGCGGTGCCCGTTGCCAAGCCGGCCCCTGCACCTGCCCCTGCACCTGCACCTGCACCTGCACCTGCACCTGCACCTGCACCTGCACCTGCACCTGTTCCTGTTCCTGTTCCTGTTCCTGTTCCGACGCCCGCACTGGTTCCGAGTCCACCGCCAGCCCCGGCTCCGGTGCCTGCACCCGCCCCCGTCCCCACGCCATCGCCGGAGCCCGCTCCGACGCCGCGTCCGACTCTCGCTGAGCCGCGCCCGCAGGCCTCCGGAAGCGCTCCCGCGGCGCCGACGATCGCGCCGCAATCGCAGTCGGTGCGCCCGGTAGCCAACCCGGCCGAGCATGGCGGCGCGGGCGGCACGGCCGCGCCGTCGGCCAACAACAGCGGCAAGCTCAACCTCGACGGCTCGTCGGGCAACGGCGGCGGCAACGGCTCCGTGCAGCCACCCGGCACGGGCGCCAGCGCGCCGCTGAACCTCGACCTGCACGGCGGCGGCGCCGGTCCCAGCCTGGGGCGCACGCGCAGCGGCCTCGTGCCGGCACTGCCCGCGCCGGCAGAGAAGAAGACGCAGCTGGAGTCCGACCTGGAGAAGGCGAACCGCGAGAAGTGTTCCGAGGCCTATGCCCGCAACGGTCTGCTGGCCGTGATCCCGCTGGGCAGGGATGCCGCCACGGGCAAGGGCTGCAAGTGGTGAGGCGGCGCCTGGTCATCCTGCGCGCAGTCGCAGGATGACCGCGTCGGGGCCTACACCAGCTCGCGCAGCTTCTCGTAGCCGCTGCGGCTGATCGGCACGCGCTTGCCGCTGCGCAGGCGCGCGGCGTGGCGATCGGGGCCGGGGCGCTCGATCGCCTGCAGGTAGGCCAGGCTGATGATGAACGAACGGTGCACGCGCAGGAAGCGGGTGGCGTCGAGCTGCTCCTCGATCTCCGAGATGCGCTGCGGCTTCAGGTGGCACTTGCCGCCGGCGTGGATGGCGAGGTAGTCACCCTGGGCCTCGATGCACTCCACCTGGTCGATGGCGATCACGTGCACCTGCTCGCGGTCGCGGATGAGGATGCGCTCGAGCGGCGCCGTGCGCCGGGCCACGAGCGCGTCGAGCGCGGGCGCCTGGGCGGAGGCGCCGCCCGCAGGCACGTGCAGCGTGCGGGCGCGCGCGAGCGCATCGTCGAAGCGCGCCTTCGAGAACGGCTTGAGCAGGTAATCCACCGCGTGCAGCTCGAAGGCCTTGATGGCGTGCTCGTCGTAGGCGGTGGTGAAGATCACGCCGGCGCGGCGGCCGGTGAGCTCCAGCACCTCCAGGCCGGTCAGGCGCGGCATCTGGATGTCCAGGAACACGAGGTCGGGCGAGAGCGCGCCGATCTGCCTGACGGCGTCGAGGCCGTTGTCGCACTCGCCGACGACCTCGATGTCCGCATGCCCCTTGAGGTATTCGAGGATCAGGCGGCGGGCCAGGTCCTCGTCGTCGACGATCAGGGCGCGTAGGGGCGTGGGGGTGGTCATGCGGCGGTCTCCTTCGTCTCGGCGGGGAGGTTGATCTCGATGGCGAACTGCGTCTCGCTGCGCTGCCAGGCGATGCGGGCGCGAGCGCCGTACAGCACGGCCAGGCGCTCGCGGATGTTCTTCAGGCCCACGCCGTGGCCGCCGGCTGGCGCGGCGTCCGGCGCCACCGGGTTGACCACCGAGATGTGCAGCCAGCCGTCGCGCACCAGCGCGTCCACGGCGATGGTGCCGCCGCCGTCCACCTGGCGGATGCCGTGCTTGATCGCATTCTCCAGCAGCGGCTGCAGCGTCATCGGCGGCAGCAGGCAGTCGGCCGCGGCCGGCGAGACGCGCAGCTCGGCCTTCAGCTTGGCGCCGAAACGGCGCTTCTCGATGGCCAGGAAGTGTTCGCTGAGCACCACCTCCTCGCCGAGGGAGATGCGCTCGCGCTCGGCCAGCGCCAGCGTGCGGCGGAAGAACTGCGCGAGGTCCACCGTCATCTCGCGCGCCGCGGCCGGATCGAACCCGGTGAGCGCGCTGATGGAGTTGAGGCTGTTGAACAGGAAGTGCGGGTTGATCTGCGTGCGCAGCATCTGCAGCTCGGCGTCGCGCGCGAGCACGCGCGACTCGGCCTCGCGGCGCGCGGCGGCCTGCACGGTCTCGAACGCCACCAGCACGTCGTGCGCCAGCAGCGACAGCAGGTACAGCGCGAAGCCGGCGGCGAAGTACATCACCCAGCCGGCCGAGGTCATGGCCACCAGGGGCTTGTCGTGCGACACGAGGCGGCCGAGCGAGTCCCACGCCTCGCCCAGGCCCAGCCAGGCCAGCGCCGACAGCAGCGACGCGCCGCCGAAAAGGCCGAGCGCCACCGGCCAGCGGCGCTGCGAGTACGGCAGGCTGCGGCAGACGTAGTACGACGACAGCGCCACGAAGGACCACACGAGGCAGATGGGCAGCGCGAACTCCAGCGCGCCCGTCCATTCGGCCTGCTCGGTCAGGCGCAGCAGCGCGGCGATGCCCACGCCGGCGAGCAGCCAGGCCAGCACGTACCAGAGGAGCTTGCGGGCGTCCGCAAGGATCGGGTGCATCTCTAGTGTCGTGATTGGGAAGTTCGTTGAAGAATCTCGCCCAGAATGGCCGCAGCCGTCGTTGCGGTGCTCGCGGGGCGTTGGGCCCCGCGCCGCGCCGCGCCTAGTCTGCGGCCATTCTGGACAAGATTCGGCACCGTCATGTCTACGCTCCAGACCTGTTCAACGAACTTCCCAATCACGACACTAGTTCGAGATCTCGACGCCGCCCATGATCACCGAGCCCTCGACGACCAGGCGCTTTCCGGGAGACATCGGCGGCACCGTCTTGTCCTCCATGCCGCCCAGCAGCGGCGAGCCGTTGACGACGATCGACCACTCGCGCGGCACCTTGATCTCGACGCCGCCCATGACGATGGACAGGTGCAGCACCGCCTCGGTGGCGATGGCGGCGCCACGCAGGTCGAGCTCCACGGCGCCCATGACCGCGTTGATCTCGCCGCCGGTGAACTCCTGCGAGTCGTTCCTCAGGACGATGCCGCTCATGGTGGCCGACGCGTCGACGCGCGAGCCGTGCTCCACGCGCTCCTCGCGCTCGCCGGGTGCCGCGCGGCACGTGACGTCGCCGCGCACGATGAAGCCCCGGGTGATCACGCTCAGGCCCACCCAGATCAGCGCGAGCGGCCACAGCTGCCGCCATTCGAAATGGACCAGGCCCAGGTTCTGCAGCGTCATGCCCACGCCGACCACGATCAGCGCGCCGCCCACGAACAGGCTGTTGGGCCGGCGCGTGTTGGACAGCTTCAGCCCGCCGAGTGCCACGAACACGAGCGGCCAGTACGGCTGCACCAGGTGGCTGTCGAACAGGTGCAGGTTGTCCAGCAGCGCGAACAGTCCGACGACGACGATGAACGCGCCGAAGACGACGCGGCTGCGTTGGCGATTGAGGGGATCCCGGCTCACCAGTTGGGCTCCTCGCGCAGCCGGTGGTTCCAGAGCGCCTGCACGATCTGGCCCACGCCCACGGCGATCAGCAGCACGGGCCAGGTGGACGCCAGCGTCCAGCCGCCGATGTGCTCGATCACCACCACGAGGTAGGCCGCGACCGCGAAACGCAGGGCGGCGCGCAGGGCGCTGCCCAGGCCCGGCTGGACGACCAGCCGCACCAGGCCGGACAGCGCGACCACCAGCGGCGCGACCAGCCACAGGTCGGCCGTGGTGATCAGGCCCTGGCCGCGGAGGAGGTAGCCCACGCCCAGCAGGATGAACGCCGTGCCGGCGACGATGCGGTGCACGGCGCGGTGGCCGCGCAGCGTCAGCACGTGGACGTAGGGGTGCGGGCGGGAATGGTGGAACATGGGGCGCATCCTGGACGGTTTCTCGATGGTGCGGAGCATCGCAGATGGCCGGGGCCGCGGCAGCCGGGAATCGACCAACCGCCCGGAAAGGCCGACGAAATGGGGGCTCAGCCGCCCGCCGTCCGGGGCGTCGTCTCGATCCGGAACACGCAGGCCGTGCCCGCCGTGTCGCAGGACAGCCGAGCTCTTAGCGCGCCCTTCAGGTACGCATGGCCGACGTCGGGGCTGGGCGGTGCGGCCTGCCAGCCGCGCGTGGCCAGGGCCGGGCGCAAGGCCTCCAGCTGGGCCGCGCTGACGGGGCACTGGTAGAAGAACGGCTGCGTCGCGACGAACTTGTGCAGGGTCTGGCAGCCGTGCCGGTCGACCGGCACGGCCGCGCTCGTCTCGATGGCCTCGAACTGCTCGCGCATCTGCCTGGCCGCGGGCGAGGGATCCTCGATGCTGTCGCCCCAGCGGGCGTTGACGGCGATGCCGACGGCCAGGAGGGCGGCAAGGCCGAGGGCGAATTTTCCGAACTGTTGCATCGAGAAGGCGGCGAGTGCGAGCAACCCGCAGTTTACGACCGGGCATTCCGATTGCTGGCAGGCGGCGATTCCATAGACATCCCGCCAGAACAACAACATGTCCGCTCTTCACGGAAAGAACGATCTTTCGTCCGGCCAGCCGCTTCCCAGGATCCGCAACGTGCTCGTCGTCGACGACAACGTCGACGCCGCCGACAGCCTCGGCGACCTGCTCGCCGCATGGGGCTACCACGTGACGGTCGCCCACGACGGCCCGGCCGCGCTGGCAGCGCTGCAGGACACCCTGCCCGACATCGCGCTGCTGGACATCGGCATGCCCGCGATGGACGGCTACGAACTCGCGGCGCACCTGCGCTTCCAGCCCGGCTGCGAGAACCTGCCCATCGTCGCGATCACCGGGGCCGGCGGCCTGGAAGAGGCGCGCCACTCGCGCGCGAAGGGCTTCTCGGCGCATCTCGTGAAGCCCGTGTCGCCCGCGAGCCTGCGCATGCTCCTGCGGTAGCGCCGGGATTGCCCTCAAAGGGTTCTTCCCGGCGCCGTGCCGTGGAGGCGGCCGGCGAACGCGGATACGCTAGGCATCCTTTCGTTTCGAAGAATGTCGCGATGCCAGCACGCCAACCGTTCCTCACCACGCTCGCGGCCGCCGCCACGTTCGCGCTGCTCCCCCTGTGCGCGTCCGCCGCGCCCGCGCCGCGCACGGTGCCGCTGAAGATCGACTTCAAGCTGACGCCCGAGCAGATCGACACGACCTGCCAGGCCGAGCTCGCCGGCGCCGGCAAGCGCATCGCCGCGATCCTGAACGCGCGGTCGGCGCGCACGTTCGGCACCGTGGTGGAGCCGCTGGAGAACGTTCTCTCCGACATCACCGACGACCTCGCCGCGCAGACGATGCTGTTCCAGGTGTCGACCGACAAGGCCGTGCGCGATGCCTCCCAGAAGTGCAACGACGCGGTGAGTGCCTTCAACGCCGACCTGTTCGGGCGCGCCGATCTCCATGCCGCCCTCAGTGCCGCCTCGAAGAGCCACACGGCGCGCGGCGCGGCGCAGAAGAAGCTGCTCGAACTGCACCTGGTGGCCGCCAGGCGCGCGGGCGCGGGCCTGCCGCCGGCGCAGCGCCAGCGTTTCGTCGACCTCGCCAAGCAGATCGCCGAGCTGGAGACGAAGTTCGAGGCCAACCTCGGCAGCGGCAACGCGGCGATCACCATCACGAAGGCGCAGACGGACGGCCTCAAGCCCGACCTGGTGGCGAGCCTGAAGACCGATGCCGACGGCAAGCTGGTGGTGCCCACCAACGAGAGCACGACAGACCAGTTCATGTCGAACGCCACCGACGCGGCGGCTCGCAAGGCCTTCTACATCTCGTTGAACCAGCGCGGCGGCACCGCCAACGTCGCGTTGCTGGAGCAGGCGATCGCGTTGCGCGACGAGTCGGCCAAGCTGCTGGGCTACGCCAACTGGGCCGAGTACGCGCTGGCCGACCGCATGGCCGGCACGCCGCAGCGGGTGGACGCCTTCCTCACCCGCATCGACACCGCGCTGAAGCCGTTGGCGGCCGAGCAGCGCGCGAAGCTCTCGGCGCTGAAGGGCTCGCGCCTGGAGGAGTGGGATCGCCTGTTCTACCTCAGCCAGGCCCGCAAGCAGCAGTTCGACCTCGATCCCGAGACCGTGCGCCAGTACTTCCCGGCGCAGCACACCATCGATGCCGTGCTCGCGATCTACAGCGGCATGCTGGGCCTCACGTTCACCAAGGCCGACGACCTGCCCACCTGGCATCCCGACGTGGTGGGCTACCGGGTCACGGACACGGCCAGCGGCGCCGACCGCGGCGCGTTCTACCTCGACCTGTACCCGCGTCCCGGCAAGTACGGCCACTTCGCCAACGTCGGTCCGACCGCGCGCCGCACGCTGCCGGACGGCACGGTCCGCCCGGCCGTCAACGCCATCCTGGGCAACTGGCCGGTGCCCGCGCCGGGCAAGCCGTCGCTGCTGTCGCATGACGACGTGATCACGTTCTTCCACGAATTCGGCCACAACGTGGCGGCCCTGTGCGGCGACGCGCCCTACGAGACGCTCAACGGCTACCGGCTCGATTTCGTCGAGGCGCCTTCGCAGATGCTGGAGAACTTCGTCTGGGATCCGGTCATCCTCAAGAAGATCTCGTCCAACCCGGCGGGCGAGCCGCTGCCCGATGCGCTGATCGCCAAGATGAACGCCGCGCGCCACTTCGACGCGGCCTGGCTCGAGGTGGGCAGCACCATCTTCTACTCGCTGGTCGACCAGCGCATCCACACGGTCAAGCCGCCCGTGGACACCTCGGCCATCTGGCGCGAGGGCAAGGCCGCCTGGACGGTGGACGACTTCGTGGAAGGCACCTATCGCCAGGCGAGCATCGACCACTTCATGGCCGGCTACGAGGGCGGCATCTACGCCTACCCGTGGGCCAAGGTCTACGCGATGGACATGTTCACCGCGTTCCAGAAGGAGGGCCTGCAGAACCCCGCCGTGGGCATGCGCTACCGCAAGGAGATCCTCGCGCCGGGCCGCACCGTCGAGCCGGACGTGCTGGTGCAGCGCTTCCTGGGCCGGCCGATGAAGCCGGACGCGTTCTATGCCGACCTGGGCATGAAGGTCGACGCGAAGTGAGCTGACGCGCCGTCGCCCGGGCCGGCCAGGAACGCCGCGATGGCCCGCTGGGCGCCGACGGACCGCGGAAGCGACTGGTGGGTGGTGCCGGCGATCACCTGCACGGTGGTCGTGCGTGGCAGCCGTTGCGCCAGCCGCCGGCTCTGTTCGTGCGGCACGGACGGATCGTGTTCGGCCAGCAGCACCAGCGTCGCGCCCGCGTGCACGGCCGCTAGACCGGCGCAATCGAAGCGCTGGCTGACCAGCCCCGCGCCGACGCGGCCGAGCGGACGCGCGCGCAGCACGGCCGGCACGCTCTCGAACGGCGACATCAACACCAGGCGTCGCGGCCGGGTCTCGCGCGCGAGCCACAGCGCGACCGCCGTGCCCAGGCTGCGGCCGACGATCGTCAACGGGCCCGCCGCATCGACGGCGTGGAGCAGGGCGAGCGCGTCGGCCTTCACGCCGCGCTCCGACGGCCGGCCCGTGGAGGCGCCGAAGCCGCGGTAGTTGAACGCGTGGACGGCTTGGCGCGGATTGAAGGACGCCATGTCCGGCACCCACGCCACGTTCTCGTTGCGGCCGCCGAAGTAGAGGATCGCGCCCTCGGCCTCGCCATCCACCGGCATCGCCGACCAGCCTTCGAGGACGGCGCCATCGGGGCGTGGGAGGCGGTGCGGCGTCGTCCGGTAGGCGTGCGGATGCGGGCCCTTCTCGGCACGCCTGATCCGGGTGGTGCGACCGAAGATCAGGCGCCCTTCGGCCGATTCGACAAGATGATGGGCTTTGGCGGCGAACGCGGTCACTCGGCGATTCTGCTACTGCTTCGAGTCGCGACGATGACGCGGCGTGGTCTGGGCCTTCGATCGATGCTTCGCGTTTATATGTTGCTCTTTGCTCTTTGCGCTTGACGCTTCGCGCGGGCCGCCCATCAACGCCGAAGCGCCGAAGCGCTCAGATGTGCAGCGCGTGTCCCAAGGCCCGCAGCGCCGCCTCCTGCACCGCCTCGCCCAGCGTCGGATGCGCGTGGATCGTATGCCCCACGTCCTCCAGCCGCGCGCCCATCTCGATGGACTGCGAGAACGCGGCCGCGAGTTCGGACACGCCCTTGCCCACGGCCTGCCAGCCGAGGACGAGGTGGTTGTCCTTGCGCGCGACCACGCGCACGAAGCCGTCGGTGGATTCGAGGGTCATCGCGCGGCCGTTCGCCGCGAACGGGAACATCGCGGTGACGACCTCGTGGCCGGCGGCCGCGGCCTCGGCGGCGTTGAGGCCGACCACCACGATCTCGGGGTCGGTGAAGCACACCGCGGGGATCGCGGCCGGCGCGAAGTGGCGGGTCTTGCCCGAGATGATCTCGGCCACCATCTCGCCCTGCGCCATCGCGCGGTGGGCCAGCATCGGCTCGCCGGTGAGGTCGCCGATGGCCCACACGTTGCGCATCGACGTGCGGCACTGGCTGTTCACCTTCACGGCGCGGCCCGCCATGTCCAGCATCAGCGATTCCAGGCCCCAGCCGGCCGTGTGCGGCTTGCGGCCGACCGCCACGAGGATCTTGTCGGCCGGCAGGTGCACCGACTCGCCGGCGGCGTTCTTCACGTGCAGCGCGTCGCCCAGGTCGTTCAGGCCGTGCACCGCGTGGCCCAGGTGCAGCTGGATGCCCGCCTTGTTGATCGCGGCGAGCACGGGCTTCGTGAGCTCCTCGTCGTAGGCCGGCAGGATGCGATCCAGCGCCTCGACGACGAACACCTCGGCGCCCAGCTTGCGATACGCCATGCCCAGCTCGAGGCCGATGTAGCCGGCGCCGACGACGGCCAGCGTCTTCGGCACCTCGGGGAGCGCGAGCGCGTCGGTGGACGAGATCACGCGGCCGCCGAACTTCATCATCGGCAGTTCGACCGCATCGGAGCCCGCCGCCAGCAGCAGGTGCTCGCAGGCGACGCGGATCGTGGGCCCGCTCGCGCCGGCGGGCGTGACGTCGACCGTCTTGCCGTCGACGAGGCTGGCCCACCCCTTGATCACCTGCACGCCGTTCTTCTTCAGCAAGGCACCCACGCCGCCGGTGAGTCTGCCCACGATGCCGTCCTTCCACTTCATCGTCTTGGCGAGATCGATGGAGGGGTTGGCGACCTTGATGCCGATCTTCGAGTCGCCCGCCCAGTGCGTGGCCTCCTCGAAGGCCGTGGCCGCGTGGATGAGGGCCTTGGACGGGATGCAGCCGACGTTCAGGCAGATGCCGCCCAGGCTCTCGCCTTCGATGAGCACCGTGGGGATGCCCAGCTGGCCGGCGCGGATCGCGGCGACATAGCCGCCCGGCCCGCCGCCGATGACGACGAGCGTGGTACTTCTGATGTCCATGCCGTTACTCCACGAACAAGGTTGCCGGGGTCTCGAGATAGCCACGAATGACCTGCACGAACTCCGCTGCATGGATGCCGTCGACCACGCGATGGTCGAACGACGACGACAGGTTCATCATCTTGCGCGCGACGACCAGGCCGTCGCGGATCATCGGGCGCTCGACGACGCGGTTGACGCCGACGATGGCCACCTCGGGCGAGTTGATGACCGGCGTCGTGACGATGCCGCCCAGCGCGCCCAGGCTCGTGATCGTGATCGTGGAGCCCGTGAGCTCCTCGCGCGCTGACTTGCCCGTGCGCGCGCCCGCGGCCAGGCGCGAGACCTCGGCCGCGGTGGCCCACAGGTCGAGCGTCTCCGCATGCTGAAGCACCGGCACCATCAGCCCGGCCTCGGTCTGCGTGGCCATGCCCAGGTGCACCGCGGCGTGGCGCGTGACCACGCCGGCGTCGTCGTCGAAGCGCGCGTTCATCTGCGGGAACTCGCGCACCGCCAGCACCACGGCGCGCATGATGAACGGCAGCAGCGTGAGCTTGCCGCGCGCGGCGCCGTGCTTCCGGTTCAGCTTGCCGCGCAGGGTCTCCAGCTCGGTCACGTCGATCTCCTCCACGTAGGTGAAGTGCGGGATGCGGCGCTTGGCGTCCTGCATCTTCTGCGCGATCTTGCGGCGCAGGCCGATGACGGGGATCTGCTCCTCGTCGGCGCGTTCGGCGTAGCGCGGGTCACCACCGGTCGGGCCGCTGCCGCCGATCGTGCCTTGCTTCGCGTAGGCCTCGATGTCCTCATGCGTGATGCGGCCGGCCGTGCCGGTGCCCATGACGTGCTGCAGGTCGATGCCCAGGTCCCACGCGTGGTTGCGCACGGCGGGCGAGGCGATGGGCTTGTCGCCGACGGCGCGCGTGATCTTCTGCGCGCCAGTGGACGCGCGCACGGGGGCGGACGCGGCCTTGGGCGCGGGCGCTTGCGTGACGGGCGCGGGCGCGCTCGCGACGGCGGGCGCGAGCGCAGGAGCGGGAGCAGCCTTCGGAGCGGGTGCAGGTGCCGGAGCCGACGCCGACGCCGACGCCGCGACGGCCACGCCTTCCTTGACGTTCCCCGCCCCCTCGACCTCGATGCGGATCAGCTCGGAGCCGACCGCCATGACGTCGCCCACCTTGCCGCCGAGCGCCAGCACCTTGCCGTGCACCGGCGACGGGATCTCGACCGTGGCCTTGTCGGTCATGACGTCGGCGAGGTTCATGTCCTCGACGACGGCGTCGCCCACCTTGACGTTCCAGGCGACGAGTTCGACTTCCGCGATGCCTTCGCCGATGTCCGGCATCTTGATGACGTGAATACCCATGTTCTTATTTCTCCATCGCACGCTTGAACGCGGCACCGACGCGGTCGGGCCCCGGGAAATACGCCCACTCCTGCGCATGCGGGTAGGGGGTATCCCAGCCGGCGACGCGTTCGATGGGGGCTTCCAGGTGGTAGAAGCAGTGCTCCTGGACGAGCGCGGTGAGTTCCGCGCCGAAGCCGCTGGTCTTCGTGGCCTCGTGCACGACGACGCAGCGGCCGGTCTTCTTCACCGAGGCCACGATGGTGTCGAGATCGAGCGGCCAGATGCTGCGCAGGTCGATGATCTCGGCGTCGACGCCGGTCAGCGCGGCCGCGGCCTCGCTCACGTAGACCATCGTGCCGTAGGTGAGCACGGTCAGCTGCGAGCCTTCGCGATAGACCGACGCGGAGTCCAGCGGCACCGTGTAGTAGCCCTCGGGCACCTCGCCCAGCTTGTGCTTGGACCACGGCACCACGGGCTTGTCGTGGTGGCCGTCGAACGGGCCGTTGTACAGGCGCTTGGGCTCCAGGAAGATCACCGGGTCGTCGTTCTCGATGCACGAGATCAGCAGGCCCTTGGCGTCGTACGGGTTGGACGGCATCACCGTGCGCAGGCCGCACACGTGCGTGAACATCGCCTCGGGCGACTGGCTGTGCGTCTGGCCGCCGTAGATGCCGCCGCCGCAGGGCATGCGGATCGTCATCGGGGCCGTGAAGTCGCCGGCCGAGCGGTAGCGCAGGCGCGCCGCCTCGGACACGATCTGGTCGGACGCCGGGTAGAAGTAGTCGGCGAACTGGATCTCGACGACGGGGCGCAGGCCGTACGCGCCCATGCCCACGGCCGCGCCCACGATGCCGCCTTCGGAGATCGGCGCGTCGAACACGCGCGACTTGCCGTACTTCTTCTGCAGGCCCTCGGTGCAGCGGAACACGCCGCCGAAGTAGCCCACGTCCTGGCCGAACACCACCACGTTGGGGTCGCGCTCCAGCATCACGTCCATGGCCGAACGCAGCGCCTGGATCATCGTCATCGGCGCGGTCGGGCCCGTGGGCGCGGCGGCCAGTTGCTTCTTGTCGTGCATTTCCATGATGGTCAGACCCCCAGCTCTTGGCGTTGGCGACGCAGGTGCTCCGGCATCTCCTTGTAGACGTCCTCGAACATCGACGCGGCGCTCGGGATGCGGCCGTCGTTGAGCGTGCCGTAGGACTCGGCCTCCTTCTGCGCGGCGGCCACCTCGGCCTCCAGCGCCTTCTGGGTCTCGTCGTGCTCGGCGTCGGACCAGCATCCCAGCTTGACCAGGTGCTGCTTCAGCCGCGCGATGGGGTCGCCCAGCGGAAAGCGCGTGGCGTCGTCGGCGGGGCGGTACTTGCTCGGATCGTCCGACGTGGAATGCGGGCCGGCGCGGTACGTCACCCATTCGACGAGCGTCGGCCCGAGGTTGCGGCGCGCGCGTTCGGCGGCCCACTGCGAGGCCGCGTAGACCGCGAGGAAGTCGTTGCCGTCCACGCGCAGCGAGGCGATGCCCGAGCCCACGCCGCGCGCGGCGAACGTGGTGTGCTCGCCGCCGGCGATGGCCTGGAACGTGGAGATCGCCCACTGGTTGTTGACCACGTTGAGGATCACCGGCGCGTTGTAGACGTGGGCGAACGTGAGCGCGGTGTTGAAGTCGGACTCGGCGGTGGCGCCGTCGCCGATCCAGGCGGACGCGATCTTGGTGTCGCCCTTGATGGCGGAGGCCATGGCCCAGCCCACGGCCTGGATGTACTGCGTGGCGAGGTTGCCGGAGATCGAGAAGAAGCCCTTCGCCTTGACCGAGTACATCACCGGCAGCTGGCGCCCCTTGAGCGGGTCGCGTTCGTTGGACAGCAGCTGGCAGATCATGTCCACCAGCGGGTAGTCGCGCACGATCAGCAGGCTCTGCTGGCGATAGGTGGGAAAGCACATGTCGCCTTCCTCCAGCGCCAGCGCATGGGCGGTGCCGATGGCCTCCTCGCCGAGCGACTGCATGTAGAACGACATCTTCTTCTGGCGCTGGCCGATGAGCATGCGCGAGTCGAAGATGCGCGTCTTCATCATCGACCGCATGCCCGTGCGAAGAAGCTCGGTCGTGATCTGCGGAGCCCAGGGCCCCACCGCGTTGCCGTCGGCGTCGAGGACGCGGACCAGCGAGAACGCGAGGTCGCTGGTGGATCTCGGATCCGTGTCCACCGGGGGGCGGCGGACCTCGCCGGCGGGCGAGACGTGGAGGTACGAGAAGTCGGTCGCGCAGCCCGGGCGCCCCGTGGGCTCCGGGACGTGCAGACTCAAGGGGTCGTGCGGGGTCATCGGCGAATGCTCCGCGCCCGCGGTGGCGGGCGGAAAGAATGCTGCGAATCGGCCGGTCGCGCGGGGGGTGTGCCGCGGCCGGCCGGAAAGAGCGAGCAGGGCGGGGTCGCCGCCCTGCATCGCACCCGACAGCGTAACTTATTTCGGAGCGGCCTCCGGCGATGGAGGCCCCGATTCCCGGACCGATCGGTCGGTCTTCGGCGCTCGCCGCGTCAGCGCGCGCAGGCCAGCGCGACCGCCTGGACGGGCCTGCCGAACGGGCCATCCGTGGCCACGGCCACCCAGCGGCGCGTGGCGCCGGCCTCCGGCGTCGAACTCGACGTGAATCGAAGCGTCGCCGGCTGCGCGCCGGCCAGGTTCCACGGCAGCAGCTCGCGCACGATGCCGTCCTCGCGCAGCGTGGCGCCGCGGTTCTCGCCCGCGCCCACCCGGGTCTGCAGGCCGTCGTCCACCACGGCCACGTAGCCGGACAGCTTGGCCGGCGCGCCGGCTCCCGGCGACACGGTCAACGCGAGTCCGTTGGCGTCATGGGCAAGCTCCAGCGCGACCGTGGCGGGCGACTTGCCGCGCAGCGCGCCTGGCGCCAAGGCCGGCCAGTCGCGCTGGTCCCGGCCGTCGAGGAGGACCTGCGGGGTGTACGCGAAGCGCGCGCCGCTGGTGCTCTGCGTGGCGTTCTGGCGCTGCGTGAACTGCGGCTGCGAGAACCGATCCTTCCAGCCCAGGCCGTCCCAGTAGTCGACGTGGAAGGCGAGGGCGACGACGTCGTCCCGGCCCTTCAGCGCGCTCAGCCAGCTTTCGGCCGGCGGACAGGAGCTGCAGCCCTCGGAGGTGTAGAGCTCGACGACGGCGGGCACCGTGGCGCCCGAGCGGGCGGTGCAGGTGGGGGCGGCGGAAGCGGCGACCGGCACGAGCGCCGCGGCGGCCGCGGAAAGGGCAAGCGCCGAGGCCGCGATGGCACGGCGCAGCAGCGGCGAGAGGGCAAGTCGGGTCATGACGTCGAGGGATGGATGGCGAACGATCGTTCGTCGTCCGGCATGGACGGATCCTTACATGATCGCCGCCCGGCTCGGAGATTCGTGTCCATCCCGATGCAACGTGAAGTGTGGCAAAGCACTGCATCGCCTACGCTGGGCGCACCGCTGCGCCTACGACAGGACCGGTCATGAGCCGACACGTGCGCCGCCCCGCAGGCCAAGAATGGCTTCACCCCCTCCAACCCAGGAACCCACCATGAAACACCTCAGCCCCCTGTCCAGCTTCGTCCTGGCCGCTGCCGCGGCGTTGCCCGCCTTCGCTTCTGCCCAGGACGACCACCGCGATGACCGGCGCGACGATCACCGTGCCGAGCAGCGCCACGACGACCGCGGCGCCGGCCCCGACCACGCCTGGCACAAGGGCGACCGCATCCCCGACGCCTACCGCGACAAGCGCTACGAGGTCACCGACTGGCGCAGCCACCATCTGAGCGCCCCGCCGGCCGGCTACCACTGGGTGCAGGTCAATGGCGACTACGTGCTGGCGGCGATCGCCACGGGCGTGATCGCGGACATACTGCTCAACAACTGAGCGCGGGCCGAGCTTCCGGAGGCGGCCGTCACTGGGCGGCCGGCTCCGGCGCGCGAAGCGCATTCGTAGGCGGCACTCCCTTGCCAATGGTGCGTTCGAACAGCGCCAGCATCGCGTCGTAGGCGTCGGATTGGTCGGCCGCGAAGGCCAGGCCGTGTCCCTCCTGCTCGAACACCAGCCATTGCGCCGTCTTATGTTCGTGCTGCAACGCGTCACGCATCGCCTCGGCCTCAGCAATCGGCGTGCGGCGGTCGAGCTTGCCGTGGACCAAAAGCACGGGCGCGCCGATGCGATCCGCATGCTTCAACGGTGACACCGAGTCGAACGCGGCTCGCGCATTCGCGCTGTTGCGAGCGAGAAAACGCGGGTTGCGGCGATCCGCGACACCATCGTCGATCTCGAGCAGGTGCGCCGAGTCGGTGAAGCCGCCCGTGCTCACGCCGCATCGGTAGAGTTCGGGCGTCTGCGCGAGCGCCCACAGCGCGGCATTGCCGCCTTCGCCGGCGCCGACGATGCAGACGCGCGCAGGGTCGGCGATCTTCTGCGCTACCAGGGCGCGCACGCCGGCAGTGACGTCCTCCTGCATGCCCTTGCCCCACTGGCCGTCGCCGGCCTCCTCGAACTGGCGACCGAACCCGGTCGAGCCGCGGACCTGCGGCTGGAGCACCGCGTAACCATGGGCCGCGAGTACCTGCACATCCTGGCGCCATTGCCAGCGGTCGCGCGTTTGCGGGCCGCCGAGCAACACGATCAGCGGCGCGGGGCTGTCCGGCCGGCCGGGCAGCGTGAGGTAGGCCGGAATGCGCAGGCCATCGGCCGACGGGTAGTGGAACGCTTGCATCGGCTGCATATGCGACGGCTCGACATCGTCCAGTCGCTCGGCGACGTGCTTTAGCGTCATCGTCTCGCTGTCGAACAGGTACCAGCGGCCCGGGTCGACGTCGGAGGACGACGTGACGAGCATTCGCCGGCCCGCTTGCGGTTCCAGGGTGTTGACAGCGTTTGGCAAGGCCTGGTCGACAGCGGCTTGCAGGGGCGCCATTCGCGCGTCCAGCCACGTGTGCGCCGCGTGCAGGCCTGCGGTGACGACGTCCGTCGCGCGTACGCCGTCGATCGTGGTGGCCGCGCTGACGACGTCCTGACCTGGATCGCCTGCCAACCGCTTGCCCCAGGCGCGCGCTCGCGCGTCGAAGTCCCAGATCGCGAGGCGATCGCCACCGTTGCGCGACTGGACGACCAGGTGGCCGTTGCCGCGGATCGCCAGCGGCACGAACTCGTCGTCGTCCAACGAGCGCTCGTCGATCTTGTGCCAGGGGCTGTCGTTGTCGTCGCGATACCAAGCCGTGGCGTTCGACTTGTCCGACCAGGGGCCGCCGTCTCGCATGAGGACTGCCCGGAGGTTGCCATCGGCATCGGCCAAGCGGTACAGGAGCGTACCGGGCAGGCTGACGTCGATGTTGACGGACTCGCCGGTGCGGATGTCGAGACGGGCCAATCCCCTGGCGTCGTCCGGACGACGCTGCACGAGGGCCTGGTCCGTCATCACGCCTCGGGCGTCGCGCAATTGCATGAGCCAGGTTGCGGGCGTCGCGCGCGCGATGCGGCCCTGCAGGTCGACGAAGTCGGTGCCGTCCGGATAGGCCACCGCCATCCGGTCGGCGGCGACCCAGGCGACCGACAGCGGGTAGCCGGCGTGCAGGAGGGCGAGACCGTTGGGCGGCGCCACCGGGCTCGCCTTCATCGTGTCGGTGTCGATCAGCAGGACGTCGGTCCGCGAGCCGCGTGTGTCCAGCAGCGCGACGTGGTGGCCATCCGGCGACAGCGTCATGCCGCTGAACTCGCCGGTCGTGACCAGCGGCCGCAGCAGCGGATCGCGCGTGGTCACCGGCCGGTCGGCGGCCGCGCGCATCGCGATGGTGGCCTGCATGTCGGCCGGCAACTGCAAGTGCTCGCCGTCCCAGGTGAGCCTGATCGTCTCGACTGCCGATGCACCAGTGGCGGCGAGCGCCAGCAGCAATCCCGTCCAGAGCTTGTTCATCCATCCTCCCAGATCGCTCGGCGAATCCCTCGAACTGCGCCCATCCCGCTTCAGCCCGCGGCCTCCACCACCATCTGCAGCCTCTGCTGCCCCTGGAACTCGTCGATGCTCAGTCGATAGGCGAGCCGCACGCGCTCGGGCACCGGCTCGGCGTGACCGAACCAGATCGCGTCGCGCAGCTGGCCGCCGTGGCGCACGCGCAGCTTCAGGTGCTTCTCGCCCACCAGGCGCTGCTGCACCACGTCCACCTCGTCGCAGAAGGTGGGGGCCTCGAAGCCCTGGCCCCATACCTGCGCGTCGAGCGCGGCGACGGTGGCGGTGTTGAACCATTCCAGCGCCAGCGGGCCGTCGGTGGCCAGCGTGCGCGACAGCGCCGCGGGGCTGAGCCATTCGCCGGCGACGGCGGAGAAGGCCTGCGAGAAGGTGTCGAAGTCCTCGCGCGCGATCGTGCAGCCCGCGGCCATCGAGTGGCCGCCGAACTTGCGCAGCACGCCCGGGTGGCGCTTGGTGACGAGGTCCAGCGCGTCGCGCAGGTGGAAGCCGGGGATCGAGCGGCCCGAGCCCTTGAGGTAGCCGTCGGCGCCCACCGCGAACACGAAGGTGGGCCGGTGCAGCCGGTCCTTCATGCGGCCGGCCACGATGCCCACCACGCCCTCGTGGAAGCCTTCGTGGAACAGCGCCAGCGCGGCCGGCGGCGCGCCGGCGGGCATGATCTGCTCCATCAGCGCCTCGGCCTGCTCGCGCATGCCGGCCTCGACGTCGCGCCGCTCGCGGTTGATGCGATCGAGCTCGGCGGCCAGTTCGGCGGCGCGCGTCGGGTCGTCGGTGAGCAGGCACTCGATGCCGAGAGTCATGTCGGCGAGGCGACCGGCGGCGTTCAGGCGCGGGCCCAGCGCGAAGCCGAAGTCGAACGCGCTGGCGCGCTCGTGCTTGCGCCCGGCTACGTGGAACAGCGCCGCGATGCCCGCCTGCATGCGGCCGGCGCGGATGCGCTTCAGGCCTTGCGCGACCAGGCGGCGGTTGTTGGCGTCGAGCTTGACGACGTCGGCCACGGTGCCCAGCGCCACGAGATCGAGCAGCGCATCGAGGCGCGGCTGCGAGGCGGCGTCGAAGCGGCCGCGCGCGCGCAGTTCGGCGCGCGTGGCGAGCAGGGTGTAGAACATCACGCCCACGCCGGCCAGCGCCTTGCTCGCGAACGTGCAGTCCGGCTGGTTCGGGTTGACGATGACGTTGGCGTCGGGCAGCACCACGCGCTCGTCGACGAGCGCGGGCAGGTGGTGGTCGGTGACCAGCACGGCGATCCCGCGCGAGCGTGCGTGCGCGACGCCGGCCAGGCTGGCGATGCCGTTGTCCACCGTCACGAGCAGGTCGGGGAGATGACGGCCCCGCTCGCTGCGCTCGCCGCCCCCGGGGGGCTGGGGCCGAGCGCTCGCGTCCCTCGCCTCCGAAGTGTCGTCACCACAAGCGAGGTCGACGATGGTGGGCGTCAGGCCGTAGCCGTGCAGCTGGCGGTCGGGCACCACGTACGACAGGCGCGCGCTGGAGGCGCCCAGCATCTGCAGGCCGCGCAGCGCAACCGCGCAGGCGGTGGCGCCGTCGCAGTCGTAGTCGGCCACGACGACGATGCGCTGGTTGGCGGCTATCGCGTCGGCCAGCAGGCGCGCGGCCTCGGCGCTGCCGCGCAGCGTGGACGGCGGCAACAGCTGCGCCATCGCGTCGTCGAGCTCGTCGGCGCTACGCACGCCGCGCGCGGCGAACAGGCGCGCGAGCAGCGGGTGCACGCCGGCCTGCTCCAGCGCGAAGACGGTGCGCGGCGGGACGTCGCGCGTGTGGATGCGGGGCGCGGCGCTCATCAGGCTACCCTCCGCCTGGCGGCTGCGGTGCGAGCGCCTTCGGGCGGCCGGGCGGCGCTCATAGCGCCTCCAGCACGGCGTGCGACTGCGCGCCGCGGCCGCCCAGCAGGCTCTTCCACCATGGCCGCTCGGCGGGTTGCCACGTTCGTGCCTCGCGCTCGCCGGCGAGCGTCAGGCGCGACGCGGCGCCGGCGCCGGCGAGCTCGCGCAGCGGGCCGGCGTCGAGCGCGTGCCAGGCCTCGGCCCAGGCGCTCCAGTCGTCGCCCAGCAGCGGCGCGCGCAGGCGCTCGTCGACCACCACGTCGGCGGGCAGCGCGCGCTCGGCCGGCTGCGCGGGGCCGGTGCCGCTGAGCCAGAAGGAGTTGACGCTCATTGCGCCACGTGCCTCGCGGGCGTCGTTGAGCGGGTGCACGTACAGCAGCATCTGCACCTCGCTTTGCAGACGGCGCACCAGCATCACGCCGGGGTGGTCGTTGAGCCAGAGGTCGACGTTGCGGCCGATGACGCGGTCGAGGGAGGCGGTGGGCAGCTCGGCCAGCGACGGGTGGCTCACGTACCAGCGCGTCGGGCCGGCCCAGTGCCAGGTCCAGCCGAGATCCTCGAACAGCGGCGCCAGCGTGGCGTGCAGCGTGCGCGCTTCCGGCTCGTCGAGATCCAGCGTGGCGGGATCGACGAGGTTGACCTGGTCGTGCCCCACGTGCCAATGGGCCGGCGTGACAAGGCCCCAGCCGCTGCCGGCGGCGGGGGCGAGGCCGTCGCCGCGCGCGGCCTCGGCGGCGAACGGCAGCAGCCCGTCCTGCGCGGGCCAGCCGCGCAGGCGCGCGAGCAGGCGCTCGTGGGGCAGCGACAGCGCGTATTCGTCGAGGTCCTCTGCAGAGGGCAGATCCGCGCTGCTCGCGTCGTCGGCCGCCGCCCAGCGGGCCAGGAGACGATCGAGGTTCGGCAGGCTCAGCGTGCCGAGGGCCTGCACGGCGGCATCGGACAGCGCCGATGCGTAGGGGATCACGAGATGCATCCGGCGATTATCCCCGTGGCCGGCGGCTCCACCGGTCCCGCGGGCCGCTCAGTCGCGCGCCCGGGCGTCCCGGTGTTCGACCATCGCGTCGATGGCGCGTTCGAAGGTGTCGAACAGGCCGCTGCTGCGGTTGCGCATGGCCATGCCGAGAGCGGCCGACAGCTCGGCGCCCTGGACGCTCTGCTCCAGCCGGCGCAGCAGGGCCATGGCCTCGGCGGTGGTGCATTCCACGCCCAGCACGACGAAGCGGTCGTCGTCGAGGCGCGCCAGCGTGTCGGGCTTGCGCACGGTCTGGCGCAGCGCCTGCGCGGCGCGCACCATCACGGTGTCGTAGGCGCCGCGCGCCGCCCACGACACGCCCGGCGCCTTCATGCCGTCGAGCTCGATGGCGACCACGCAGGCGGTGGCGCCGTAGCGGCGGCAGCGTTCCTCCTCGGCGGCCAGCGCCACCTCCCAGCCGCGGCGATTGGCCAGGCCGGTGAGGGCGTCGGTGAGGGCCTCGGAGCGCGCCGTCTCGGCCTCGCGGGCCATGGCCGTGGTGTTGAGTTCGGCGCTCAGCAGGCCGCTGAGCATGTCGGCGAACACCTCCACCATGGGCTGCTCGTCGACGATGGCGGCGGGCATGGGTTGCGGGTTGATGCCGCAGAGGGTGCCGAACAGCTCGCCGTTGGCGTCGACCAGCGGCACGCCGACGTAGGCGCCGATGGGCAGCTGGCTGGCGAGTGGCAGGGCGGCGTAGGCCGGCACGTCGGCCGTGCGGGGCGCCACGCGCGGGCCGTCGCCGCGCACCATGCGCGAGCAGAACGTGTCGGCCCAGCGGAAGACGTCGCCCGCGTGGACGCCGTAGCCGCGGTCCTCGGCGGTGAGGACGACCCAGTCCTCGTTGTCGGCGCGGCTGACCATCCACAGGTCCATGCCGATGCGCTGTTGCAGGAAGCTGAGCACCTCCCTGGAGGCGCCGGCGAAATCGGGTGCTTTCATTGATCCATTCTCTCAGGCGCTCAATCTGCGCCCGGTATCCGATTGCCATCTTAGAGCCTGTTCGCGCTCCCGGATTCCATCAGAAACCCGCCTTCTCGACAGTTTGCGGAGGCTGGCGCCCGTCCGACGCGGCCGGCCGCGGCCGCCGCCTAGAATGAACCGTTGCCGGCGTGAGTCCATGCGGGCGGGGAAATAGAGTGCCCTTTGAGTGGTTGATTGGCTGGCGCTACACGCGCGCCGGCCGCGCCGGGCGGCGTAACGCGTTCATTTCGTTCATTTCTCTGGTGTCGATGCTGGGCATCGCGCTGGGCGTGGCGGCGCTGATCATCGTGCTGTCGGTGATGAACGGCTTCCAGAAGGAGGTGAGCGACCGCATGCTCAAGGCCATCGCGCACGTGCAGCTGATGGACGAGAACGGCGACGCCCTGGCCGACTGGGCCGCGCTCGCGAAGCAGGCGCAAGCCCTCGAGCCGGCGATCCGCGCGGCCGCGCCCTACACCGAGACCCAGTCGCTGCTGGCCCATGGCGACGGCATGCGCGGCGCGGTGGTGCGCGGCGTGCAGCCTGCCGAGGAGGCGGGCATCAACGACCTGGCGGCCGACCTGCAGCGCAACGGCGTGCTGGACAAGCTCACCCCCGGCAGCTGGAACATCGTGCTCGGATCCGAGCTGGCGCGCTCGCTGGGCGTGACCGTCGGCGACCAGGTGACGGTCATCGCGCCGGGCGCGCAGGTGACGCCCGCGGGCGCGCTGCCGCGCCTGAAGTCGTTCAACGTGGTGGGCCTGTTCTCGGTGGGCCACTACGAGTACGACAGCGCGCTGGCGCTGGCCGCGCTCGCCGACACCGCCAAGCTCTACCGCACCGGCGGCCCCACCGGCGTGCAACTGCGCCTGGCCGACGTGCACGACGCCCGCGCGGCCGCCGGCCGCCTGGCCGCCGGCCTGGGCGAGCACGTGCGCGTGCAGGACTGGACGCGCACCAACGCCGCCTGGTACGACGCGGTGCAGATCGAGAAGACGATGATGTTCATCATCCTCACGCTGATCGTGGCGGTCGCCGCGTTCAACCTCGTGTCGACGCTGGTGATGACCGTCACCGACAAGCAGGCCGACATCGCCATCCTGCGCACGCTGGGCGCGAGCCCGCGCTCCATCATGCTGATCTTCATGGTGCAGGGCGCGTCCTCGGGCATCGCCGGCACGCTGGGCGGCGTGGCGTTCGGGCTGCTGGTGGCCTACAACATCCCGTCCATCGTGCCCGCCATCGAGCACCTGCTGCACACCACCTTCCTGCCGGCCAGCGTGTACCTGATCGACCGCATGCCCAGCGATCCGCACCTGGTGGAGGTGCTGCACATCTCGTTCTGGTCGCTGCTGTTCGCGTTCGTGGCCACCGTCTATCCGAGCTGGCGCGCCAGCCGCGTGCGTCCCGCGGAGGCCCTGCGCTATGAGTGACAAGAAGGCACCCGACGGCGTCGTCCTGCAGGCCACCGGCCTGGGCCGCCGCTTCTCCGAGGGCGGGCTCGACGTGCAGGTGCTGCACGACGTCGACCTGCAGGTGCGCGCCGGCGAGACGCTGGCCGTCGTCGGCGCCTCCGGCTCGGGCAAGAGCACGCTGCTGCACCTGCTGGGCGGCCTCGACGCGCCCACCACGGGCCGCGTCACCCTGATGGGCCAGGACCTCAACGCGATGGGGCTGGCGCAGCAGGGCCTGTTCCGCAACGAGCACCTCGGCTTCGTCTACCAGTTCCACCACCTGCTGCCCGAGTTCTCGGCGCTCGACAACGTGGCGATGCCGCTGCTGATCCGCCGCGTGAAGGCGGCCGAGGCGCACGTGACCGCGCGGGCCATGCTGGAGTCGGTGGGCCTGGGGCCGCGCGCGCAGCATCGGCCCGGGGAGCTCTCGGGCGGCGAGCGCCAGCGCGTGGCCATCGCGCGCGCGCTCGTCACGCGCCCCGCGTGCGTGCTCGCGGACGAGCCCACCGGCAACCTCGACCGCGACACCGCCAACGGCGTGTTCGAGCTGATGCTGCAGCTGGCGCGCGAGCGCGGCACCGCGTTCGTGCTCGTGACGCACGACGGCCGCATCGCCACGCGCTGCCAGCGCCAACTCCGGCTGGAGCGCGGCGTCCTGGTGCCGCCCCTGGTGGCCGAAGACGCGTAGGACACCGGCCGGGGCCGCGCATGACCACCGAGCACGCCCCGCTGCAGTGGATCGACACCCACTGCCACCTCGACGCCCGCGAGTTCGACCCCGATCGCCGGTCCGTGGTCGAGCGCGCGAACGCGGCGGGGGTCACGCTGCAGGTGATCCCGGCCGTCGGCGTCTTCAACTTCGACACCGTGCGCGCGCTGGCGCACGAGCACGGCCAGGCCTACGCGCTGGGCATCCACCCGCTGTGCGTGGGCGATGCGGCCGACGACGATCTCGACCGGCTGGAGCAGGCGCTGCGCGACCACAAGGACGACCCGCGCCTGGTGGCCGTCGGCGAGATCGGCGTCGACCTGTTCGTGCCGGGGCTCATCGAGATACGCGCGCGTCAGGAACACTTCTACCGCGAGCAGCTGAAGATCGCACGCCGTGCCGGCCTTCCGGTGCTGGTGCACGTGCGGCGTTCGTCCGACGCGGTGCTGGCCGGCCTGCGCCGCATCGAGGTGCCCGGCGGCATCGCGCACGCGTTCAACGGCAGCGACCAGCAGGCCGCGCATTTCGTGGAACGCGGCTTCCGCCTGGGCTTCGGCGGCACCGTCACCTTCGACTCCGCGCTGCAGATCCGCCGCATCGCCGCCGCGGTGCCGGACTCGGCGCCGGTGCTGGAGACCGACTCGCCCGACATCCCGCCGCACTGGCTCTATCGCACCGCCGCCGAACGCGAGGCGCATGTGCCGCCGTTGCCGCAGGCGCGCAACGAGCCGGCGGAGGTGGCGCGCATCGCGGAGAGCCTGGCGGCGTTGCGGGGCCTGTCGCTCGCGGAACTCGCGGCGCTGACGCGGGCCAACGCCGTGGCCGTGATGCCGAAGCTGGCGGCGTTGCCGGCGCGAGCAGGCGCATGATCCGTTCTCGATGAACCTCGACACCCCGCACCTGACCGCCATCGCGGCCGCGCTGGGGTGGGCCAGTGGGCTGCGCCTGTACGCGGTGATCTTCCTCACCGGCCTGGGGGGGCGCCTGGGCCTGGTCGCGTTGCCGCCGGGCCTGCACGTGCTGCAGCAGCCGCTGGTGCTGTGGGCCAGCGGCGCGATGCTGGCCATCGAGTTCGTGGTCGACAAGGTGCCCTGGCTCGACTCGCTGTGGGACGCCGTGCACACGGTCGTGCGCATCCCCGCGGGCGCGATGCTCGCGGCCAGCGTGTTCGGCGGCGACAACGAGTCGTGGGCCGTCATCGCCGGATTGCTGGGCGGCACGCTCGCCGCCACCGCGCACGCGGCCAAGGCCACCACGCGCGCCGCGGTCAACACGTCGCCGGAGCCGTTCTCGAACATCGCGCTGTCCCTGTCCGGCGATGCCGCCGTGCCTTCGATGCTCTGGCTGTCCTGGGTTCATCCCTGGGCTTTCTTCGTCGTCCTGGCCGTCGTGCTGGTCGCGATGGTGGTGCTCACGACGCGCCTGTTCCGCTTCGCGCGCGGGACGTTCGCGCAACTTCGGCGGCGCCTCGACCGTACCGATGGCGTCCACTGACGGGAGGTACGGGGAAAACCGGGGCCGGACGCCCGGGTGCGGCACTACACTCCAGCCGGGCTGGGAATTCCATTCACGAGGAGATTTGAAATGTTCCATCTGATCTGGATGTTCATCGTCGGTATCGTCGTCGGGGCCATCGCCCGATTCCTCATGCCGGGTGCCGAGCACATGGGCCTGTTGATGACGGGCCTCGTCGGCATCGCCGGCTCGTTCATCGGCGGCTTCATCGCCCGGTTGTTCAGCAAGCCGGCCGACGGCGCGATCGTGCATCCCGCCGGCATCGTGCTCTCGGTGGTCGGCGCGCTGATCCTGCTGTACGTGATCCAGCACTTCGCGCATTGAGCCGGCGGCGACACTAGCCCGGGGCAGATGCCGGGCGAAACCAGGGGTTTTCCCTGAATCGACGCCCTTGATCTCCCGCGCCGGCGGCCGAAGAAGGAGAAACGAAACTCCCGAAGCCGCCGCCATGTCGACCCTGCCCCACCACGACGCTTCGTTCCGGAGCGCCAACCCGCACGCGCTGGCCGCCATCCTGGAGGCGAGCGAGACCAAGCGGATCATCGCGGCGACCGACATCTTCGACATCTCCGGCATCAAGCTGTGGGCCAGCAACCAGCCGGTGTCCGCCGCGCTGCAGCGCAAGCTGCTCGATCGCCAGCTGCGCCAGCCGCTCGAGAGCTGCCTGGTGGCGCAGGACGGCGTCACGTCGATCACGCTGCTGGATTCCCTCAACGAGCTGCTCCAGGCCGACACGCCTCTCGCGCCCGTGCTGCGCGCGCACGGCGCGCGCCTCGCGCGCGAGGCGGCCTACCTGCCGCTGCATCCGGTGGTGCAACTGCTGCTGACGGCGGCCGAGACCTCGCGTCCCCAGGCCTACGCCCACGCGGTCGCCGCCATGGCCCTCAATGGCGCGCTCATGGCGGCCAGCGGCGGCGACGTCGCGGCTATCCGCCTGGCCATGCTGTGCGGCCTGACGCACGATCTCGGCGAGATGTACATCGCCTCGGCGCACGGCGAGGCTGATGCCGACCGCGCGCTCGACTTCGTGAGCTACCAGCAACTGGTGGTGCACCCGCACGTGGGCTCGCTGCTGATCTCGCAGCTCACCAACTACCCGGCCGCGCTCGCGCGCGCCGTGGCCGAGCACCATGAGCGCCTCGACGGCTCGGGCTACCCGCACGCCATCGAGGCCGACCGCTTCTCGCCGCTGGGCCGGCTGCTGGCCGTGACCGAGGCCACGCTGAGCGCCGTGCGCAGCCCCTACGACACGCTCCTGCGCGCGAGCGTGGCGTTGCGCGCCGTGCCGGGCGAGTTCGACCAGCACTGGATGGGCCGCATCACGCAGGCCGCCGCCGCGCAGGCGCCGCAGAGGTCGGTGATGGAGCCGGCCGAGGTCCAGGCGCGCCTCGTGGCGCTGGACGGCGTGCTGAACGCGGCCGAGGCCAACGTGGCCGTCGTCGCGGGCCGCTCCAGGCTGCTGCAGATGAAGAAGGCGCTGGAGCTGGCGCAGTACCTCATCTCGCGCCTGCGCACGGGCTGGAACGAGAGCGGACTGTGGAGCAACCTCGATACCATGGCCGCGGCCGACGCCGCAGAGGTCGAGGCGCTCGAGGACGAGCTGTACTTCCGCCTGCGCGGCGTGCAGCGCGCCACGCTGCTGGCCGCCGGCAAGCTGCCGCCGGAAGAGGCGGCGGTGCTCGACGAGGTGTGCGAGTCGCTCGCGATGGGCTGAGACACGCCGCTGTCCAGCCCGTTCGGGCCGTCCGGGAGGATGGGCCAGTCGGGCAGCTTCACAAACCTTCACTCGCGCGGGTGAAGGCAAATGTGCGGCTCCCGCGGAACTCGGGCTGTCGAGTTCGATCAACAGGGATCGCCACGCCGGCAGCGCCCGGCGCACAACCACGACGGCGGGCGGTCAGCGGCGGCACAGGCTTGTTCCGTCAACGGACGTGCTCTGCCGCGCGTTGGACAAGCTGATCGAGAACAGCAACCATGAGCCAAACCTCCGGACGTCCGTCGCAGGCTACCGGCCGCCTCCATCGCGGCATGGCGGCGCTCGTCGTGGCGTTGCTGGGCATGCTCGCGCTGGCCATGGCTCCGGCCCAGGCCATCGTCGACGTCAGCGCCGTCACCCTCGTGGATCCCGACGCCAACCTGTTGTCGCCCGCCCCGCCCGCGGCCTCCGGCCCGGCGCGCGCCTCGGCCGGCGCCGCCTCCGATGCGCTGCTGGCCACCTCGATGATGCGGGCCCGCACGAGCTCCGGCGCGATGCCCGAGCGCGGCAGCCTGGCCACCGCGAAGCGGCGCCACATCAACGTGGGCGGACTCGACCGCAGCTACCTCGTGCAGCCCGCGCCGGGCGCGCGCGGCGCCGGGCGCCTGCCGGTGGTGGTGCTGCTGCACGGCGGCACGCAGTCGGCCGAGGACATCTGGCGCGAGACCAGCCTGCCCACGCTGGGCGCGCGCGAAGGCTTCCTGGTCGTGGCGCCCGAGGCGCTGGATCGCCACTGGAACGACGTGCGCACGCCGATCGGCGGCGGTCCGGCATCCACCATCGACGACGTGCGCTTCCTCAAGGCCGTGATCGCCGAGGTCATCGCGCAGGACCACGGCGACTCGTCGGCGGTGTTCATGGTGGGCTCGGCCCACGGCGGCTTCATGACCATGCGCTTCGCCTGCGACGCCGGCGAGGCGTTGCGCGCGGCGGCCAGCCTGCTGTCGACGATGCCCGACGCGCTCGCGCGCAACTGCAAGTCGCCGCGCCCCTTGCCGTGGCTGGCCGTCAACGGCACCGAGGATCCGGCGGTGCCGTTCCGCGGCCAGGTGGACGGCACGGTGCGCCGCGGCGAGATCCAGGCCGGGCTGCGCTCGGCCGACGACACCTTCCGCTTCTGGGCCGACCGCGCCGGCTGCGCCGCGCCCACCGCGCGCGAGGCCATCACCGAGCAGGGCGCCGACGAGCGCCACCGCTGGGCCGAGCGCATCGTGCGCTCGAACTGCGTCAGCGGCCAGGTGTCGCAACAGGTGGTGCTGCACGGCAGCGGCCACGTGATCCCGGGCCTGGCCACCGACAATCGGCTCGCCGAGCGCGCCGTGGGCCCGGCCGCGCCGGAGATCGACGGCGGCACGCTGGTGTGGATGCACTTCAAGGCCACGCTGCTGAAGTAGGTCCGCCGCTTGCTGCCGGCTCTGCCATCATTCGCTGTCGCGTTGCGACACGCTTACTTATCGAGGTTGCCATGAACAAGATCCATTCCACCCTGGCCATTGCCTTCGTCACGCTCTCCGCTGGTGCCTTTGCCCAGACCGACGAAGCCGCGCGCCAACAACGCATGGACGACGCGTACGCCCATTCGCAGGACACGCGCGTCGCCGACAGCGGCGTGCGAGAGGACGCCCGCGAGGCCGGCCACTCCATCCACAACGGCGTGCGCGCCACCGGCCATGCAGTGCACGGCGCCGTCCGAGCCACCGGTCACGCGGTGCACACGGGCGTGCGCGCCACGGGCCATGCCATCCACAAGGGCGTGCGGGCCACCGGCCATGCCATCCACGAAGGCGTGGACAAGATCACCGGCAAGTAGTCCGTCCGGACAAGAACCGGAAAAGGAGCGTCGCGAGGGGCGCGGGCACAATCGCCCGATGCTCGAAGGCCTCGCTCCCGTCATCGCCCCCGATGCCCGCCTGGTCGTCCTCGGCAGCTTCCCCGGGGCCGCGTCGCTCGCGGCGCAGCAGTATTACGGGCACCCGCGCAACAACCTCTGGCGGCTGCTCTCGGCGCTGTGGTGCGAGGACCTCGTCGCGCTCGGCTATCCCGGCCGCCTGGCCGCGCTGCGGCGCCATCGGCTCGGCCTGTGGGACGTCTACCGCGGCTGCGAACGCGAAGGCAGCCTCGACAGCGCGATCCGCTCGCCGGTGCCCAACGACCTCGCGCTGCTGACGCGCCTGGCCCCCGGCCTGCGGGCGGTGGCCCACAACGGCGCCGAGTCGGCGCGCTCGCGCCGCCTCACCGAGGCGCTGGGCGTGGACGTGCACGCGCTGCCGTCCACCAGTCCCGCCAACGCGGCGTGGAGCTTCGAGCGCAAGCTGGCCGCCTGGCGCGACGTCTTCTCGCGCTACGATCTGGCATGAGAAGCAGAACACGGCCGTTGGAACCCGCCACCATGTCCGAGCAGGACGGCGTGCGCTACCTGCATCTGGGCACGCCCTGGGTGCAGGGCGCGATGCGCGTGAGGAAGCCCCAGGCCATCGAGCTGGAGTACGTGCAGCGCATGATGGCCTGGATGCTGTGGCGGCCGCAGGACGAGGTCGACCAGGGCCACGCCGTGCAGCTGGGCCTGGGTGCGGCCTCCATCACGCGCTTCACGCACAAGGTGATGCGCATGCGCACCACGGCCGTGGAGCTCAATCCCACCGTCATCAGCGCCTGCCGCATGTGGTTCCAGCTGCCGGCCGACGACGCGCGCCTGCGGGTGGTGGAGGCCGACGCCGGTGCCTGGGTGCAGGATCCGGCCAACCTGCAGAGCGCCGACGTGCTCAGCGTCGATCTCTACGACCACGACGCCGCCGCACCGGTACTCGACAGCGACGAGTTCTACGCCGCCTGCCGCGGCGCGCTCGCCCACGGCGGCCTGATGGCCGTGAACCTGTTCGGCCGCGACGCGAGCTTCGCCGCCAGCGCCGCGCGCATCGCGACGGCCTTCGGCCTGGCCCAGGTCTGGAGCCTGCGGCCCACGCGCGAGGGCAATACCGTGGTCATCGCCGGCCGCGGCGTCGCGGTGCCCGATCGCGACACCCTGTCGGCACGGGCGGATAACATCGAATCGCGCTTCGGCTTGCCGGCGCGCAAATGGCTGCGCATGGTGCGGCCGCTTTCCCTTTGAGAGGCAGCATGGCCGAATCCCTCCCCGTCAAGCCCGCCGCCCCGCACGGGCACGCCGTGCGCGCGCCCGCGAACGCGCCCGGCCGCCGCCACACGCCTCCCACCGGCCGCCTCGAGCTGCGCCATCTGCTGAAGTGGATGCGCGACGACGGCATGCTCGCGCCGGAAGAGGCCGACAAACTGGTGCGCCGCTTCGGCAACAGCGCCTCCGGCCTGCATCCGCTGCAGCGCCTGGGCGGCGCCAGCCTGGTGGACGTGCGCGACGGCCGCGTGCTCGACACCGACGCGCTGGCGCGCTGGCTCGCCGCGCGCTTCGACCTGCCCTACGCGCGCATCGATCCGCTGCGCGTGGACGTCGGCCGCGTCACCGAGGTGATGTCGGTGGCCTACGCCGAGTCGCGCCGCGCGCTGCCGATCAACGTCAACGCCACCGAGGTCACCGTCGCCACGTCCGAGCCCTTCGACATCGGCTGGGTGCCAGAGATCGAGGCCTTCGCGAAGCGGCCGGTGCGCCTGCAACTGGCGCATCCCGACGACATCGCGCGCTACACGCCCGAGTTCTATTCGCTGGCGGCGTCGGTGCGCTTCGCCAGCAAGACCACCGGCGCGTCGGTGGCCAACAGCTTCGAGCAGCTGGTGGAGCTGGGCAAGGCCAAGGGCCAGCTCGACGCCAACGACCAGGGCGTCGTGCAGGTGGTCGACTGGCTGTGGCAGTACGCGTTCGAGCAGCGCGCCAGCGACATCCACCTGGAGCCGCGCCGCGACATGGCCGCCATCCGCCTGCGCATCGACGGCGTGCTGCACACCGCGCACCAGGTGCCCGCCGGGGTGATGAACGCGATGACCGCGCGCATCAAGCTGCTGGGCCGCATGGACGTCATCGAGCGCCGCCGCCCGCAGGACGGCCGCATCAAGACCAAGCGCCCCGACGGCGCGGGCGGCATGCCCGGCGCCGAGGTGGAGATGCGGCTGTCCACGCTGCCCACTGCGTTCGGCGAGAAGGTGGTGATGCGGATCTTCGACCCGGGCACGGTCGACAAGCCCTTCGACGCCCTCGGCTTCACGGCCGCCGAGGCCGAGCGCTGGCAGGCGCTGATGGGCATGACCCACGGCATCATCCTCGTGACCGGGCCCACGGGCTCCGGCAAGACCACCACGCTGTACTCGACGCTCAAGAAGCTTGCCACCGAGCAGGTGAACGTCTGCACGGTGGAGGATCCGATCGAGATGATCGAGCCCGCCTTCAACCAGACGCAGGTCCAGCAGTCCATCGACCTCGACTTCGCCACCGGCCTGCGCTCGCTGATGCGCCAGGATCCGGACATCATCATGGTGGGCGAGATCCGCGACTTGGAGACCGCCGAGATGGCGATCCAGGCCGCGCTCACCGGCCACCTGGTCTTCTCCACGCTGCACACCAACGACGCGCCGTCGGCCATCACCCGCATGGTGGACCTCGGCGTGCCGCCGTACCTGATCTCGGCCACGGTCATCGGCGTGCTCGCGCAGCGCCTGGCGCGCACGCTGTGCCCGCTGTGCAAGGCACCCGACGATTCGGGCGACACCGCCAAGCTGCTCGAGGAACTGGCGCAGCCCTGGAAGCTGGGCGGCCGGCTGCGCCCGATGAAGGCGGTGGGCTGCGCGGCCTGCCGCAACACCGGCTACCGCGGTCGCGCGGCGCTCTACGAGCTGATGCCCGTGACCGAGCCGCTGAAGGACGCGATCCATCCGAACCTCGACGTGGCCAGGCTGTCGCGCCAGGCCATGCTGGAAGGCATGCGGCCGCTGCGGCTGGCCGGCCTGATGAAGGTGGCGGAAGGCCTCACGACGCTCGACGAGGTGTTGCGCTGCACGCCGCAGTGGACGGGCGGCAAGTAGGCAATCCCGGGTGCCAGGCGACGCCGCATGGATGCTGGCGAAGGTGCGTCCGAAGACCTGAGAATGAGACCATGAACTTCGATTGGCGCAACCCGTACCCCACCGTGCGCAGCCCCGTGTTCGCGCGCAACGTGGTCTCCACCTCGCACCCGCTCGCCTCGCAGGCCGGTCTGCGCATGCTGCTGCAGGGCGGCAACGCGATCGACGCGGCCATCGCCGCGGCCGCCGCGCTGACCATCGTGGAGCCCGTGTCCAACGGCCTGGGCAGCGACCTGTTCGCGATCCTGTGGGACGGAGAACGGCTGCAGGGCCTCAACGCGTCGGGCGTGGCGCCGGCGGCCTGGGATCCGGCCTACTTCGAGCGCCGCCACGGCGGACGCATTCCCGTGCGCGGCTGGGACAGCGTCACCACGCCGGGCGCCGTCGCCGGCTGGGTGGCGCTGTCGCGGCGCTGCGGCAAGCTGCCGTTCGCCGACCTGCTGGCGCCCGCCATCGAGCTGGCCGAGCGCGGCCACGGCGTGCACTGCATCGTGGCCGACAAGTGGGCGCGCCAGGTGCCGCTGCTGGCGTCGCAGCCCGGCTTCGCCGAGGCCTTCATGCCGCGCGGCCGCGCGCCCACCCCGGGCGAGCGCTTCGTGTTCGAGGCCGCGGGTCGCACGTTGCGCGCGATCGCCGAGACCCGGGGCGAATCGTTCTATCGGGGTGAGGTCGCGGCGGAACTGGTCGCCCATTCCGCGGCCAACGGCGGCTCGATGACCGAGAGCGATCTGGCGAACTTCCGGCCCGAATGGGTCGAACCCATCGCCATGGGCTTCGTCGGCTACTCCGTGCACCAGATCCCGCCCAACGGCCAGGGCATCGCGGCGTTGATGGCGCTCGGTATGCTCGACAAGCTCGACGTGTCGCGCTTTCCGGTCGACAGCGTCGAGGCGCAGCACCTGCAGATCGAGGCGATGAAGCTTGCGTTCGCGGACACGTATCGCTGGGTGGGCGACGCGCGCGCGATGACCCGCGTCACGGCGGCCGACCTGCTGTCCGATGGCTATCTCACGGAACGCGCGCGCCTGATCGATCCGCGCCGCGTGCAGGACTTCGCGCACGGCACGCCGCCGTCGGGCGGCACGGTCTACCTCACGGCGGCCGACGAGCAGGGCCGCATGGTGAGCCTGATCCAGTCGAACTACATGGGCTTCGGCAGCGGCGTGGTGGTGCCGGGCACGGGCGTGAGCCTGCACAACCGCGGGCAGGGCTTCACGCTGGACGCCGCGCATCCCAACGTGGTGGCCGGCGGCAAGCGGCCGTTCCACACCATCATCCCGGGCTTCCTGTGCATGGATGGCCGACCGCAAATGAGCTTCGGTGTGATGGGCGGCAACATGCAGCCGCAAGGCCATGTGCAGACCCTGCTGCGCATGCTGGACTACGGCCAGCAGCCCCAGGCCGCATGCGACGCGCCGCGCTGGAAGGTGGCCACCGGCCTGGCGATCGACTTCGAGCACACGATGGCGCCGGCGCTGGTGGCCGGCCTGCGCGCGCTGGGGCACGAATCGGAGGCCACCGTCGATCCGTACATGGACTTCGGGTCGGGCCAGTTCATCTGGCGCCTGGGCGACGACCCGGCCGACGGCTACGTGGCCGCCAGCGATTCGCGCCGCGACGGCCAGGCCGTGGGCTTCTAGCGCGCGGTGGCGAGTGTCGCAGCGGGCTTCGCCGCCACGCCCAGCTCGGCCAGGCTCGCCCGCAGCGCCTCGGGCAGCGGCGTGGCGCGGAACGCGGGCAGCCAGCGGGCCAGCGCGCGGCCGTCCAGGCCGTGCGGCGTCTGCCACAGGTAGCGCATGTCGAGGATCTCGCGCCACAGCGGCAGGAACCACGCCATCGCCTGGAACACGGGCCAGGGCGCGCCGCTGCGCCGGAACGGGCCCGCGCGACCGAGACCCTGCGAGCGGACGACGTCCTCCAGCGCGTCCATCAGCTCGGTGCCGGTGAGCGTGTAGCCCTCGAAGGGGATGTCGACATGGTCGGGCAGTTCGTCCAGCTCGGCCAGGCCCACCATCGCGCGCGCCATGTCGGGCAGGTACGCCCACGCGTGCGTCACGTCGCGCGGGCCCGGGTATGCGAGGCTGCCGCGGGCGGCGCCCTTGGCGATGACCTGGTCGAACCACACGCCGCTGCCGGTGCCGAAGAAGTCGCCGGCGCGCAGGATGAAGCTGCGCAGCCGCGGCGCGCGCAGGCGCAGCTCGTCCTCGAACTGCACGCGCAGCCGGCCCTTGTTCGTGGTGGGCCACTGCGGCGTGCGGGCGTTCAGCGAGGCGGGCATCGCGGCGCCGTAGTTGTAGACGTTGCCCGGCAGCGCGAAGCGGGCGCCCAGGCGCTCGGCGATGTCCATGCCCTGGCGCGCCATCGGCAGCAGCTCGGCGGCCCACAGCGTGTAGTTGGACGGGTTGAGCGCGTGCACCACCAGATCGGCGCCGGCGGCGTTGGCGACGATGCCGTCGATGTCGGTGGTGGGCAGCGCCACGATGCGGGCCCGCGTGGGCATGCCGGCGGCGGGCGCGCGGCGCACCTGCGCCAGCACCTCCCAGCCGGCGGCGTCGAAGGCCTGGGCCGCGGCGAGGCCGAAGCGGCCGTTGGCGCCGAGGATCAGCACGCGGCGTTGGCGGCGGGAAGCGGTGCGGTCGGTCATGGAGGTCTCCTGGTTGGAAAGGGATGCGGCCAGTGTGCGGAAAACGGGTGCATCAGAAAATGTCCGTAAATCGATATCAGCTATACACTTTGGTATGGCTGATGCGATGCAGAGACTCGACTGGGCGCTGGTGCGCAGCTACCTCGCGGTGATGGACGCGGGCAGCGTCAGCGCCGCCGCGCGCGCCACGCAGGGCCACCAGCCCACCATCTCGCGCCACCTGGCCGAGCTGGAGTCGCAGCTCGGCGTGGCCCTGTTCGAGCGCACCGGCCGCGGCGTGCGGCCCACCGCCGCCGGACTGGAGGTGCTGCCGGCGGCGCGCCAGATGCAGGCCGCGGCCGAGGCCCTCGCGCGCAGCGTGTCGCGCGGACGCGAGGCCACGCGCGGCACCGTGCGCATCACGGCGAGCCAGGTCGTGTCCACCTGGCTGCTGCCGTCGCTGGTGGTCGAGTTCCAGCGCGCGGAGCCGGGCATCGCCCTCGAGATCGTGTCGTCCAACGCCGTGCAGAACCTGCTGCGCCGCGAGGCCGACATCGCGGTGCGCATGGTGCGGCCCGACCAGGGCTCGCTCATCGCGCGCAAGGTGGGCGAGGTCACCATCGGCACGTGGGCGCACGCCGACTACCTCGCGCAGGCCGGCACGCCGCGCACGCCGGCCGACCTGGTGCGCCACCGGCTGATCGGCTACGACAAGGACGACGCGATCCTGCGCGGCATGGCGCGCGGGGGCCTGGCGATGACCGCCGCGAACTTCGCGCTGCGCACCGACGACCAGGTCGCCAACGGCCAGCTGATCGTCGCGGGTGGCGGCATCGGCTTCGCCGCCGACTACTGGGCCGCGCTGTGGCCGCCGCTGCAGCGGGTGCTGCCCGACCTGCCCATTCCCGCGCTGCCGTGCTGGCTGACGGTGCACCGCGAGCTGCGCGGCAACGGCGTGGTCAAGCGCGTCTACGAGTTCCTGGCCGAGGCGATTCCGCGGCGGCTGCAGGCGCCGCCCCCGGCCCGGGCCGCCGCCAAGGTCAAGCCGCCCGTGCTAAAACCGGCCGCATCCCAACGACGTGCAGGAGACTTCCCGTGAGCCAGGCGATCCAGATCCGTGAATTCGGCGGCCCCGAAGTCCTGCGCCTCGTCGACGTCGAGGTGGGCGAGCCGGGCCCGGGCCAGGTGCGCGTGCGCCACCACGCCTGCGGCATCAACTTCATCGACGTCTACCAGCGCACCGGCCTGTACCAGAACCCGCTGCCGCTGACCCCCGGCGGCGAGGGCGCGGGCGTGGTCGAGGCGGTGGGCGAGGGCGTCACCCACCTGGCCGCGGGCGACCGCGTGGCCTATGCCGCCCCCAAGCCGGGCGGCTACTGCCAGGTGCGCGTGCTCGACGCGCTGCACGTGTGCAGGCTGCCCGAAGAGATCGACTTCGAGACCGGCGCCGCGATGATGCTCAAGGGCCTCACCGTGAACTACCTGCTGCGGCGCACGCTGCCCGTCGAGGGCCTGGCCCCGGGCGACACGATCCTGTGGCATGCCGCGGCCGGCGGCGTCGGCCTGATCGCCTGCCAGTGGGCCAAGGCGCTGGGCTTCGAGCTGATCGGCACCGCGGGCTCCGACGAGAAGTGCGCGCTCGCCAGGGAGTACGGCGCGGCCCACATGATCAACTACCGCACGGAAAATTTTGTCGAGCGGGTCAGGGAGATCACCGGCGGCAAGGGCGTGAAGGTGGTCTACGACTCGGTGGGCAAGGACACCTTCGATGGCTCGCTGTCGTGCCTGCGCCCGTTCGGGCTGATGGCCGTGTTCGGCAACGCGTCCGGCGCCGTGGCGCCCATCGCGCCCAGCCTGCTGGCGGCCAAGGGCTCGCTGTACCTGACGCGGCCCACGCTGTTCACGCACCTGTCCACGCGCGAGCGCACGCAGGCGATGGCCGACGAGCTGTTCGAGGTGGTGCGCGACGGCAGCGTGCGCATCCGCATCGACCAGCGCTACCCGCTCGCGCAGGCGGCGCAGGCCCATCGCGACCTCGAGGCGCGCACCACCACGGGCTGCAGCGTGCTGCTGCCCTGAATCAGGCCGTCAGAACGGCACCTGGAACAGCAGGCTGGTGGCGGTGACGCTGCTGGTGGTCAGGTGCTGCACGCGCAGCTCCATCGCGAAGTGCGGGGCGGGCTGCCACTGCAGGCCCACCGACACGAGCCCGTCGGTGATCGTCTGCGACGACACGGTGCTGGTGTTGCCCGTGTCGAGCTTCGTGCGTCCGACGCCCAGGCCGCCGGTGAGCTTGAACTTCTCGCCCAGGGGCAGCGCGCCCGTGCCCTGCACGCCGACGAAGTTGTCGAACGAGCGGTCGGTGGCGAAGAAGCCGCGGAACGGATCGCCGTCGGCGATCGTGATGACGCGCGCGCCCAGGCCGATGTCGGAGACGTAGCCGAAGGCCGCCGTGTAGACCCAGGTGTCGCGCGAGGTCTCGCCGCTGAGGCTGACGTCCTTGCCACTGGCCTTGCCGATGCCCAGCTCTGGCACGAAGCTGCCGGCGAACGCGCTACTCGCCGACGCCAGGACGGCGGCCGCCGCGGCGGCCTTCATGAACTTGTACATGCGTATCCCTCCCCAGGGATTTGATTGACACGGATGGAATACCGCGCACGCGAGGTGCGCGGCGGCATGCCTTGCCCGGTCGAGCCGGGCTCAGGCCGGCGCGAGCTTACCTCAGCGCAGGTTGCCGGTGTGGCCCAGCGAATAACGTCCCGGTTGAGGCCACACGGTCAGGCCGTGCGGCTCCTGGCCGACGGCCACCTGCTGCACCGCGCCGCTGACGGTGTCGAAGCGGTAGACGACGTCGTCGTAGCGGCCCGAGAGCCACAGGTACTTGCCGTCGGCCGTGACGTTGCCCATGTCGGGGCTGCCGCCGCCGGGCACCGGCCAGTTGGCCACGATCTTGTCGCTGGCGAAATCGATCACCGTGACGCTGCCCGGGCCGTGGCGCGGGCCGTGGATGCGGTGCGAGCCGCGGTTGGCGACGTAGAGCTTCGTGCCGTCGCGGCTCGGATACAGGCCGTGCGCGGCGACGCCGGTGGTGATGAACGCGATCTCCTTGAACGCGGCGGCGTCGACCACGTGGACGCCGTCGGCCTCCATGTCGGCCACGTACAGCTTCCTGCCGTCGGGCGAGAAGCGGATGTCCTGCGGCATGCCCTTGCGCGAGGTGCAGACCTCGGTGGTGGGGCCGCCCGCGGCCACGAACCTGTCCTTCAGCCGCGTGGCCGGCATCGGCAGCACGAGGTAGCCGGTCACCTTGCGCTCGACCAGGTCGATTCTGGCGATGGAGCCGTCGAACTCGCAGGTGAAGAACGCGGTCTTGCCGTCGATGGAGAAGTCGGCGTGGTTGATGCCGCCGCACTTGGGGGCGTCGATCGAGTACTGCATCGCCATCGTCCTCGGGTCGCGGAAGTCGAGGCGGTGGCGCGCCTCGGCCACCACGATGGCCGACTTGCCGTCCGGCGTGAAGTACATGTTGTACGGGTCGTCGACGGGGATCGCGGCGCCGGTCTTGCCGGTGCGCGGATCGATGGGCGTGAGGCTGCCGTTGTTGCTGCGCTCGGCATTGTTGGCGGCCCAGAGCGTGCGCAGGTCGTAGCCCACCACCACGTGCTGCGGCGCCTGGCCCACCTTGAGCGTGTCGACCACCTTCATCTTCGCGGGGTCGATCACGCTGACCGAGTTGCCGCGCAGGTTGGGCACGTACACGCGCACCAGGTCGTCCTTCAGCGCGGGGCTGACGTGCTCGGGGCCGCTGGTCTCGCTGTAGAGGTTGTTCGGGTCGACGACCGGCGGCATGCCGGGCGCGGTGGCGATGGCGTGGGCGGCGTCGGCGGCGTGGCCGGCGAGCGGCAGGGCGGCGAGGGTGAGGGTCGCGAGCAGCGGCGCGGCGCGGCGGAAGGTGGCGTTCATGGGGGCGTGGGCTCGGGTCGGGGGACGTGGTTCGAGGCGCCGTGGCCGGGAACGTTCCCCGGCGCGTGGCGCTCGTGTCGTCCCCGATTCTCGCCGGGAATGGACCGCCTTCCTTGATGTCGAGCAGCCCCTGTCGCCGCCGGTCGACACCGGCCGCTAGTTCCCCCCGGGGGCCCAGCTCTGGCGCACGCCGCGCAGGAAGCGCTCGATGCGCGCGACGGTGTCGGGCTTGGGGTTGTCGACCAACAGCAGCTTCATGCTGTCCCAGAACACGGGGCAGCCGGTGGCGCGTTCGAGCAGGCGATCGAGGTCGGTGCACGGGCCCAGGGGGCCGGTGGCGTCGGTGGGCTGGAACCACGACGGCGGCATCGCGGCGAAGACGAGCCACAGGCTGCCGTCGGCCGTCGTGCGGGCCTGCGGCTCGCCGGCCGGATCGAACCCGGGCAGCGCCAGCGCCTGCGTGAAGTCGCCGTTGTGCGGCACCTCGGCGCGCCGGTTGTGCGGCAGCATCTTCATCAGCTTGAGCAGGCGCTGCTCGCCGTCGAGCTTCTCGAGCAGCCCCTGGTGCAGCGAATGGTGCGGATGGATGCTGCGCGCGCTGGGCGTGGCCAGCAGCGGCATCAGCGTGTCGACCAGCTGGCCGGCCTCGGGCACGCCGCGCAGCAGCGCGATCTGCTCTGGCGCCAGCGCGGTGCCCACGCGGCGCAGCAGCGCGGCGCGCAGGCGCGCGGACCGCGCGGGCGGGCAGGGCGGCGCGGGCAGCAGGGTGGCGAACACGCGGAAGTGGTCGGAGCGCCGCACCGAGTCGATGGACACGCGGCCATGGGCCGAGACGGTGATCTTGAGCGTGCCGTCGGGCAGGCGGGTGAGCGAGGTGACCTTGGCCAGCGTGCCCACCGTGTGCAGGTCGGTGGCGGTGAATTCGAGCGTGCCGAACTCGCGCTGGCGCACCACCACCAGCTCGCCGTTGCCGGCCACCGCCGCCTCCACCGACGCGCGCGACAACGCCCGACCCACGAACAGCGACGTCTCGCTCCCCGGGAAGAGCGTCATGTCCAGCAGCGGCAGCATCGGATAGTCGACGGCGACGGGCATCGGGTCAGTGTGCGGTGTGGCTCAACGAGGAGCCTGCGTTTCCTTGCGGATCGCGGCGACGGTGGTCTCGACCACCAGCCGGGTGCCGAGCTCGCCCAGTTCGGCGGTGGCGCGTTTCGGGTTGCCGGTCACGCCGGCGGGATACGGGCCGGCCAGCTTGTCCGCGCGCACCAGCGCCGGATCGATGGCCAGGGCGAGCGCGGTGTCGGCCAGGCCGGCATGCGAGCCCATCTCGGCGTCGGACACGCCATGGGCCTTCAGCGCGGCGACGTAGGCCGTCTGCGTGATGCGGTAGTACTCCAGCGGCGCGTGCACGCGGCAGGCCGGATCCTTGGCCCATTCGCGATTGAGCTTGTCCTTCACGTGCACGAGGTCGGACTGGTAGCCGCCGTGGTCGCCCACGAACACCACGTCCTTGAAGCCGTGCTGCTTGAAGCTGCGCGCGGTGGCCTCCAGCAGGCCCTCGAAGACCGCGTCGGGCACCGAGATCGTGCCGGCGTACTTCATGTGCGCCTCGGGCGGGTGGATGCTGCCTTCGGGCACGTAGGCGATGGTCGGGGCCACGATGGCGTTGCCCAGCGCGTCGGCGATGCGGTCGGCCAGCACGTGCGCGCGCACGTTGTGCTTGCCCAGCACCATGTGCGCGCCGTTCTGCTCGGTGCCGCCGATGGGCACGATGACGGTGGTGCTGCCGTGCGCGATGCGCTCGTGCAGCTCGACGCTGGTCAGCGCCTCGAGGTCGTTGGCCGCGAACCCGGCGGGCGGCACGGCGCCGGCGGCGGGGACGGCGAGCGCGGCGAGGAGGGCGGCGGCGCTCGCAAGGACGGGAAGGGGCGGGCGTCTGGCCATCATCACCCCTGGCGGACGCGCCGGAGCTCGTCGAGTATCAGGCAGATCGCGCCCAGCGTGATCGCGCTGTCGGCCAGGTTGAAGGCCGGGAAGGTGTAGGCCTGGTGCCAGTGCAGCGAGATGAAGTCGACCACCGCGCCGCGCGCCACGCGGTCGATGACGTTGCCGATGGCGCCACCCATCACCATGGCGATGGCGAACGAGAACAGCTTCTGCGAGCCGTTGCGCATCAGCAGGTACAGCATGAAGGCCGAGGCGGCCAGCGCCAGCGCGATGAAGAACCAGCGCTGCCAGCCGCCGGCGGTGGCCAGCAGCGACCAGGCCATGCCGGTGTTCTCGAACCGCACCACATCGAAGAAGGAGGTGACGGTGCGGCTCTCGCCCAGGCGGAAGTCGCCGGTGATGAGGGCCTTGGCGAACTGGTCGAGAAGCACCACGGCCAGCGCGATGCCCAGCCACAGCCACATCGTGGGGCCGGCGCCGGCGGAACGGGAAAGAGATCGGGATGCCATGGAGACGCTGAACGGGGGGTCGGAGGCGGGCTCGCCAATGCGCGGGATTGACTCCGCGCAAAAGCAGCTACTTTAGCCGTTGTCGAGTGCTTACTACCTGTTAGCAAACGTATGAAAAAAGTGGCGTCCCCGCATTGACCGAAGCGGGGCGGCTCGCATAAAACAAACGCACGGCGAGCGATCGAGGGGATTTACCAGCGGAAAACTTTTTCCGCTGCCATCCACCCCCTATCGACGTCCGGCACGTTTCATCGAGACGAAATGCGGGTTCCGGGAGGGCCGGAGTGCGGACAAGAGCGCATTCCAGCCGACTTCGGGCGCCGCGCCCCATTGGCCGACCCTGGAGGACTCCGCATGAACTTCGCCCTGTCGCAGCGTCGCACCGACCGCCACCCGGTCGGCCTCATGATCGTCGCCGGCCTGCACGTGCTGCTGGCGGCGGCGTTGCTGTCCTCCCGGCTGCACGCGCCGCGATCGGAGCCGCCGCCCGTCGTCCTGGAGCCGTTGAAGCCGGTGGAGAAGGTGGAGGTCAGTACCACCGAGCTGCCGCAGCCGAAGGAGCGGGTGCTGAAGTTCTCGGTGCCCATGCCCGTCGTCGAGCCCGATCGCCAGGAGCCGACGCTGGTGGCGCCCAGGGACGACGGCCCGCGCGTGGAGCCGCCGGTCGTCGTCGCCCGGGTCGATCCACCCGTGGCGCCTCCGCTGCACGCCGCGGCGTCCTGCGCGGCTGGACGCCGGCGCCGCCAGCTGCCGCCCGGCCTACCCGGCCGCGGCGCAGCGCGCGGGCGCCACCGGGGTGTCGCGCATCCGCTTCACGGTGGACGCGCTGGGCCGCATCGCGTCGGCGCGGATCCTGCAGTCCTCGGGCCCCACGCGCGAGCATCGCCTGATGGACAAGGCGGCCGCCGAGGCCCTGGCTCAGTGCCCTGTGGCGGTGGGCACCGACGAGGCGGGCCGTCCGGTCGGCGGGACGGCGGATGTGGACTATGTCTGGACGCTGAACTAGTAGAGAGACCCTGTCATCCTGCGACCGCGCGCAGGATGACACGCTTGTGCGGCCGCGCTCAGGCGATAGCGCGCACCTCGCCCGTGCCGAACAGGTTGTTCGTGCAGCGCCCGCAGATCGTCGGGTGCGCGGCGTCGGCGCCGACGTCGCTGCGCCAGTGCCAGCAGCGCTCGCACTTGGGGGCCGCGGACGGCGTGACGCTCACCACGAGCTCGTCGCCTTCCACCACCGTGACGGCGGAGGTGATGGTGACGAACTTCAGGTCGTTGCCCAGCGAGGCCAGCAGCGGGCGGTCTTCCGCGTTGGCCGCGATGGTGAGCTCGGCCTGCAGCGACGAGCCGACGCCGCCGGCCTGGCGCACCTCCTCGATCGCCTTGTTGGCCGCCTCGCGGATGGCGTGCACGCGATCCCACTTGGCGATCAGCGCCGAGTCGCCGCTCTCGAGATGCCAGAAGGTCTCGGTGAAGATCGAGAACGACGCGCCCGGCGCGAAGACAGGGAACGCTTCCTCGGCCGTGAAGCTGAGCATCGGCGCCATCCAGCGCAGCATCGCGTGCGTGATGTGCCACAGCGCGGTCTGCGCCGAGCGGCGCGCGAACGACTTCGGGGCCGTGGTGTACAGGCGATCCTTGAGCACGTCGAGGTAGAACGCGCCCAGGTCTTCCGAGCAGTAGATCTGCAGCTTGGAGACGACCGGGTGGAACTCGTAGACCTGGAAGTGCTGCAGGATGTCGGCCTGCAGCTGCGCCGCGCGCGCCAGGGCGTAGCGGTCGATCTCCAGCAGGTCGCCCAGCGGCACCGCGTCCTTGGCCGGATCGAAGTCGCTCGTGTTGGCCAGCAGGAAGCGCAGCGTGTTGCGGATGCGGCGGTACGCGTCCACCACGCGGTCGAGGATCTTCTTGTCGCCGGCGATGTCGCCGGAGTAGTCGCTGGCGGCCACCCACAGGCGGATGATCTCGGCGCCCAGCTTGTCGCTCACCTCCTGCGGCTCGATGCCGTTCTTGAGCGACTTGCTCATCTTGATGCCCTTGCTGTCCACCGTGAAGCCATGGGTCAGCAGGCCGCGGTACGGCGCGCGGCCGTACAGCGCGCAGGCGAGCAGCAGCGCCGAATGGAACCAGCCGCGATGCTGGTCGTGGCCTTCCAGGTACAGGTCGGCCTCGGGGCCGTCCGGATGGAAGCCCGGGTGCTCCGGCGTGCCCTTGTGGGTGCCGCGCAGCACGTGGAAGAACGTGGAGCCGGAGTCGAACCACACCTCGAGGATGTCGGTGCTCTTGGTGTAGTCGGGCGCGTCCTTGGTGCCGAGGATCTCCTCGGCGGTGACGCGGCTCCAGGCCTCGATGCCGCCCTTCTCGACGATGTCGGCGGCCTGGTCGAGGATCTCCATCGTGCGCGGATGCAGCTCGCCCGAGTCCTTGTGCAGGAAGAACGGGATGGGCACGCCCCAGCTGCGCTGGCGGCTGATGCACCAGTCGGGACGGCCGGCGATCATGTCGCGCAGGCGCAGCTTGCCGTTCTCCGGATAGAACGTGGTCTGGTCGATGGCCGCGAGCGCCATCTGGCGCAGCGTGGCTGGCGCCTTGTCCTTGGTGAACACGCCCTCGCCCTCGTCCATGCGCACGAACCACTGCGCGGCGGCGCGGTAGATCACCGGCGTCTTGTGGCGCCAGCAATGTGGGTAGCTGTGCGTGATCTGCGAGGTGGCGAACAGGCGGCCGGCGTCGCGCAGCGCGTCGACGATGGCCTGCTGCGCCTTCCAGATGAACTGGCCGCCGAACAGCGGCAGCTCGGGCGCGTAGACGCCGGAGCCCTGCACCGGGTTGAGGATCTCGTCGATCTTCATGCCGTGGCTGACGCAGGAGTTGAAGTCGTCCACGCCATACGCTGGCGACGAGTGCACGATGCCGGTGCCGTCGTCGGCGGTGGCGTAGTCGGCCAGGTAGATCGGCGCCAGGCGGTCGTAGCCGGCGTCGACTTCCGCGAACGGATGGCGGAAGCGGATCTCGTCCAGCGACTGGCCCAGCGTGGTGGCCAGCACCGTGCCGGTGAGGCCGTAGCGCTCCAGGCACTTCTCGACCAGCGCCGAGGCGAGCAGCAGCAGGCCGCGCTCGGTGTCGACGAGGCTGTATTCCAGCTGCGGGTTGAGGTTGAGCGCCTGGTTGGCGGGGATCGTCCAGGGGGTGGTCGTCCAGATGACGACGAAGGCGTCCTTGGCCAGCGACGGCAGGCCGAACGCGGACGCGAGCTTGGCCGGCTCGGCGCACTTGAAGCCGACGTCGATCGTGAAGCTCTTCTTGTCCTGGTACTCGATCTCGAACTCGGCCAGCGACGAGCCGCAGTCGAAGCACCAGTACACGGGCTTCAGGCCGCGGTAGACGAAGCCGCGCTCGATCACGCGCTTGAACGCGCGCAGCTCGCCGGCCTCGTTGGCGAAGTCCATCGTGCGGTACGGATGCTCCCAGTCGCCGATGACGCCCAGGCGCTTGAAGTCGACCATCTGCTGGCCGATCTGCGCGGTGGCGTAGGCGCGGCTCTTGGCCTGCATGTCGTCGCGGCTCAGCTTGCGGCCGAATTCCTTCTCGATCGCGTTCTCGATGGGCAGGCCGTGGCAGTCCCAGCCCGGCGCGTACTGGGCGTCGTAGCCCATCAACTGGCGGGTCTTGACGATCATGTCCTTGAGCACCTTGTTGACGGCGTGCCCCATGTGGATCTGGCCGTTGGCGTACGGCGGACCGTCGTGCAGCACGAACAGGGGCTTGCCCACGCGGGCATCGCGCAGGCGCTTGTACAGGCCCTCCTTCTCCCACTGCTGCACCCAGCCCGGCTCGCGCCTGGGCAGGTCGCCGCGCATCGGGAACGGGGTGTCGGGCAGGTTGAGCGTGCCGCGGTAATCCGTGGCTGAAGCAGGGGCGGTCTTGTCGGTGTCGGCGGTCATGGCGGTGGCGCGTCGTCAGGCGGCGCGCGGGAAGCTGTGCGGGGAGCCGTCGAGGGCGACGGCGAGGGTGCCGGATGACCGCGTCGCGCGGTCTTGGCGGGCTCAGGCGAGCCCGCGAATAATTCGGTCGCGCGTGGCCTGGCGCCGCGTGGCGGCGTGCCAGCGGCAGGGGGCGGGGCGGAGGCTGAAGGGCAGCGACATGGCGTCCATTCTACCGGCGCTGCGCCCGCCGCGCCGGGGCGCTCGCCGGCGCGGACGCGCGCGTGACGCGGCGCGCGGGCGAGGCCACGGGCGCGGGCGCCACCGGCGTCAGCTCGACGCTGGCCGGATCCAGGCACGCGCCGGCGGCCCAGGTGGCCTGCAGGCGTTCGCGAACGGTCAGCAGGTCCTTGCGCTGGGCCTTCAGCGTCATGAGCATGTGGTCGATCTCGCCCAGGCGGGCGTCGAGGCGCTGCAGCATGCCCTCGTGCATCTCGCCGGGCGACAGCTCGCCGCGGTCGACCAGGCCGGCACGCAGCGAGTCGAGCGAGAAGCCCAGCGCCTGCGCCACCTGGATGAAGCGCAGCCGCTCCACCGCCTCGGGCGCGTAGCTGCGGTAGCCGTTGGCGGCGCGCTGCGCGGGCGGCAGCAGGCCGCTCTGCTCGTAGAAGCGGATGGCCGAGGTGGCCAGGCCGGTGGCGGCCGCGAGTTCGCCGATCTTCATGGGGTGCTCCGCAAAAAAAAGGTGCTTGACCTTCAAGTTGACTTGAATCCTAGCATTGCGCCACTTTGCAGTTTTCCAAGGTCTTCCCGCCATGAAATCGCCCGCCTCGCTTCCGTTGTCGACCCCTCTCTCGCTGCCCAACGGCGCCGTCATCCCCAACCGCGTTGCCAAGGCGGCCATGGAGGAGAACATGGCCGACGCCGGCCAACTGCCGGGCCCGGCCCTGCGCGCGCTGTACGCGGCGTGGGCCCGGGGCGGCGCCGGTCTCATCATCACCGGCAACGTGATGATCGACGGCCGCGCGATGACCGGCCCCGGCGGCGTGGTGCTGGAGCGCGCCACGCCGCGCGCGCCGTTCGCCGCGTGGGCGCGTGACGCCCGCGCGCACGGCGCGCAGGCGTGGATGCAGATCAACCACCCGGGTCGCCAGGTGTTCGCCGCGATGAAGGGCGAGGCCTGGGCGCCGTCGGCCGTGGCGCTCGATCTGGGCAAGCACAGCGGCCTGTTCGCGGCGCCGCGCGCGATGACTGCAGGCCAGATCGCCGAGGTCGTCACCCGCTTCGCCGACACCGCGAAGGCCGCCGAGGAGGCCGGCTTCACCGGCGTGCAGATCCACGCCGCGCACGGCTACCTGATCTCGCAGTTCCTGTCGCCGCTGGCCAACCGCCGCACCGACGCCTGGGGCGGCTCGCTGGCCAACCGCGCGCGCCTGCTGCTGGACGTGGTGCGCGCCGTGCGGGCGGTGGTGTCGCCGGGCTTCTGCGTGGCGGTGAAGCTGAACTCGGCCGACTTCCAGCGCGGCGGCTTCTCGGAGGACGACGCCCGCCAGGTGCTGCTGTGGCTCAACGAGCTGCCAGTGGACCTGGTGGAGCTGTCCGGGGGCAGCTACGAGGCGCCCGCCATGCAGGGCCGGAGTGCCGACGGCCGCACGCTGGCGCGCGAGGCCTACTTCCTGGAGTTCGCGAAGTCGCTCGCCGCCGTCGCGCGGATGCCCGTGATGACCACCGGAGGCATCCGCCGCCGCGAGGTCGCGGAGAAGGTGCTCGCGAGCGGCGTGGCGATGGTGGGCATCGCCACCGCGCTGGCGACGCGGCCCGAGCTGCCCGCGGCCTGGTTCGCCGGCCGCGAGCTCGACGTGCCGGCGCAAGGGGTGGCGTGGAAGGACAAGGGCATGGCGGGACTCGCGAGCATGGCGCTCGTCAAGCGCCGCCTGCGCGCGCTCGCCGCGGGCCAGGGCGCGCCGCGCACCTACTCGCCGCTGTTCACGCTGATCGCCGACCAGATGCGCACGAAGCGACTGGTGACGCGCTACCGGCGGTGGGCCGGCCGCTGATCAGAGCTTGAAGAAGGCCCGTGCCTCGGCCACGTCGGCCGCGATGCCGGCCTGCAGCGCCTCCAGCGAGCCGTAGTTGCGCTCCTCGTGCAGCCACTTCACGAGCTCGACGTTGATCAGGCTGCCGTATGCGGCCTCGCGGCCCAGTGGCTCCGGCCACGCGAGGCAGTGCGTCTCGAGCAGCACGCGGCCGGCCTTCTCGATGGTGGGCCGCACGCCCAGGCTGGAGACGGCCGGGAGCGGCTCCGGCGCGAGGCCGTGCACGCGCGACACGAAGATGCCCGAGGCCGCGGGACGCGCCTGCGGCATGCGCAGGTTGAGCGTGCGGAAGCCGTCGCCGGCGCCGCGCTGCGTGGCCCCGAGCTCGCGCCCGAGCTTGCTGCCGTGGGCCACGCGGCCGCTCACCGAATAGGGGCGGCCCAGCAACGCGGCCGCCCTGGCCAGGTCGCCGGTGGCCAGCGCCTCGCGCACCGCGGAGCTGGACACCCGCAGGCCGTGCACCTCGTAGCTCATCATCCGCGCCACGTCGAAGCCCAGCGCGCCGCCGGCGTCGTCCAGCATCGCGTAGTCGCCGGCGCGCTTCGCGCCGAAGCGGAAGTCGTCGCCCACCAGCACGTAGCGCACGCCCAGGCCCTTCACCAGCACGTTGGCGATGAACTCGTCGGGCGACAGCGATGCGAGATGCTCGTCGAAGCGCAGCAGGATCACGTGATCGATGCCGCAGCGCTCCAGCTCCACCACCTGGTCGCGCAGCGTGGCAATGCGGGCCGGCGCCAGCTGCGGCTTGCCGGCGCGGCGCGCGAAGAAGTCGCGTGGGTGGGGCTCGAAGGTGAGCACGCAGGCCGGGACGCCGCGATGGTTCGCCTCGTTGCGCAGCAGGGCGAGCATGGCCTGGTGGCCGCGGTGCACGCCGTCGAAGTTGCCGATGGTCAGCGCCGTGCCGCCGCGCGCGAGCGCAAGCGTGGCGAGGGAGCTGAGGCCGCGATGGATCTGCATGGCGGGATTATCGGCCGCGCCGTCGACGCGCCTTGTCGCCGTGGGGCCGGCGCGACGGCAAACCTTGTTGTATTTGGTGGAGTATTGAAACTACAAGCTTGATTTGTCATCTGACCCCGTGATTCTGTAATTACAAAATCGCCGAGCATTGATGAGATACCAGAAAAATGGGCGTAATCATCCTTGTGGGTGGAAATTCGAAGTACTAAAACTACTTCGTGTTCAAAAAATGGCGCCCGGCTCGGACCGGACGCCCAACGAGACAAACCACCATGCGATTCCCTCTCCCCGCCAACCGGTGCGCCAGCGCGCTCGCCGCCTCCCTCGCCGTCGCCCTCTGCGGCCCCGCCCACGCGCTCAATCCGAGCGACACCTCCGTCCAGATGTTCGAATGGAGCTGGAACGACCTCGCCACCGAGTGCACCCAGTTCCTCGGCCCGCAGGGCTACGGCGGCATCCAGATCTCGCCGCCGCAGGCGTCCAAGATCACCGGCAACTGGTGGGACGTCTACCAGCCGGTCAACTACGTCAACCTCACCAGCAAGTTCGGCACGCCGGCGCAGCTGCAGGCCATGATCGACACGTGCCACGCGGCGGGCGTGCGCGTCTACGCCGACGTGGTCGTCAACCAGATGGCCGGCGACTCCGGCACCGCCACCGACGGCTCCACCTGGAACGCGGCCACGCTCGCCTACCCGTACTTCTCCGCGAGCGACTTCCACGCGGCCTGCGACATCCAGGCGTCCGACTACAACTCCGCCGCCGGCCGCTCCAACGTGCAGACCTGCCGCCTGGTGGGCCTGCCCGACCTGAACTCCGAGAGCACCTACGTGCGCGGCCAGGTCGTCAACTACCTCGATGCGCTGCTGACGCTGGGCATCGACGGCTTCCGCATCGACGCGGCCAAGCACCAGGCCGCGGCCTCGCTGCAGGCGATCATGTCCAGCGTGAAGTCCACGCATCCCGCCACCAACCAGGGCGAGGCGATCTGGGTGACGCAGGAGATCGTGCCCGACGGCGAGGTGCTCCGCTCCGACTACTTCCCCATCGGCACCATCAACGAGTTCCAGTTCACGTACGCGATGCACGACGCCTGGCGCAACGCCAACGGCTCCAGCCCGTCGACGATCCCCACGATGATGGGCACCTGGAACAACTGGGGCGGCACGTGGGGCTTCGTGCAGCCCGCCAGCGCCACGGTGTTCGTCAACAACTGGGACACGGAGCGCAACGGCAGCTCGCTGGACGCGAGCAACTACACCGGCTCGGTCACCAACGACACGCAGGGTTCGCACCGCTACGACCTGGCCAACATCTTCATGCTGGCGCAGGGCTACGGCGAGGCGCAGCTGCACTCGGGCTTTCGCTTCACCAACCAGGACCAGGATCGGCCCGGTGCCAGCCCGTACTCGGGCGGCGTCGCGCAGATCAACGTGAACTGGGACTTCATCCATCGCTGGGGCGACATCTACCCGATGGTCAAGTTCCGCTCGGCGGCGCGCGGCCAGGCGCAGCAGAACTGGGTCGCGGGCAACGCCAACCAGATCGCGTTCGGGCGCGGCAACGTCGGCTTCGTGGCGCTGAACAACACCACGTCGGCATGGACGCGGACCTTCTACACGGGCCTGCCGGCGGGCACCTACTGCAACATCGTGCACGGCGTGGCGAACTCGGGCGCGACCGCCTGCGCGAGCGATTCGGTGACGGTGAACTCCAGCGGCTACGCCACCGTCACCGTGGCCGCCGACGGCGGATCCACCGTGCCCGCGGTGGCGATCTACACGGGGCAGACGATCACGGGATCGGGCAGCACGGGCGGCGGCACGACCACCACGACGTGCGCGGTGACCTTCACGATCGCCAACGCGAACACCACCTACGGCCAGAACCTCTACGTCGTCGGCAACCAGACGGCGCTGGGCAACTGGACGCCGGCCTCGGGCTTCGCGCTGGCCATCCAAGGCTCGGGCGCCAACGTCCCCTGGACCGGCACCGTGGCCCTGCCGGCCAGCACCGCGATGCAATACAAGTACGCGAAGTGGAACGGCTCGACGGCGGTCTGGGAAAGCAACCAGTCCACGTCCAGCGGCAACCGCGAGTTCACGTCGTGCGCCGCGGGCGCGTCGATCGCGCGCAGCGACGGCAGCTTCAAGAACTGACGTCGGCGCTCGTCATCCTGCGACTTCGCGCAGGATGACGGGGCAGGGTGTCAGGCCGGCGCGAGGTAGCGGTCGACCAGGTCGCCCAGCGCCTCGCGCGAGAACGGCTTGCTGAGGTAGTCGTCCATGCCCGCCTCCAGGCAACGTTCGCGTTCGCCGGCGGCGGCGCTGGCGGTCAGCGCCACGATGGGCACGCGCTGGTTCTGGCGCAGGCGCGTCTCGCGCGCGCGCCAGATGCGGGTGGCTTCCCAGCCGTCGAGGACGGGCATCTGGCAGTCCATCAGCACCAGGTCGTAGGTCGTCTGGTTCATGCAGGCGAGCGCCTTCTGGCCGTCGATCGCCAGCTCCGCGTTGACGCCCATCTGCTCCAGCATCCCGCGCACCACCAGCGCGTTGACCTCGTTGTCCTCCACCACCAGCACGCGGCCGGGACGGACGACGGGCGGCCCGGCCGTCTCGCCGGCGGCGGCCAGCTCCTCGGCCAGCGACGGGCGCGGCGTGGGCGTCTTCGGCGTGGGGCGGAAGGCGATCGTGAACTCGAACGTGGTGCCCTTGCCGGGGATCGAGCGGCAGGTGACGTCGCCGCCCATGGCGCGCGCGAGCCGGCGCGAGATCGTCAGGCCCAGGCCGGCACCCGAGCGCGCCGGCGCGGTGCTGGACGGGCCCTGTTCGAACGCGTCGAAGATGCGCTCGATCGCGTCCGGCGGAATGCCCTCGCCGCTGTCGCTGACGCGAAATTGCAGCAGCCCGTCGCTCATGCCCACGACCAGGCCCACGTGGCCCTGGGCGGTGAACTTCAGCGCGTTGCCGATGAGGTTGTGCAGCACCTGCTTGACGCGCGACGCGTCCATCAGCGCGGCGGCCGGCAGGCCCAGGTCGAACAGCACCTCGAACGCGAGCCCGCGGTCCTCGGCCACCGGCTGCAGCAGGTCGGTGACGTCGCGCACGGTCTGCGCAATCAGCGTGGGCTGCGCGTTCAGCTCGATGCGGTCGAACTCGATGCGCGAGAGATCGAGCAGGTCGCCGATGACGGTGACCAGGTGCTCCGCGGAGTGGCGCAGCACGTCGAGCCGCTGGCGCTGCAGCGTGGACAGCGGCTCCACCGCCACCAGCTGCGTCATGCCGATGATGCCGTTGAGCGGCGTGCGCAGCTCGTGGCTCACCGAGGCGAGGAAGCGCGTCTTCGCGGCGTTGGAATGCTCGGCGTAGAGCAGGGCGCGGTGGCGTTCGTCGGCGATGGCGGCGTTTTCGAAGCGCAGGCGCATCGCCTCGGTGAAGCGGCGGTGGCTGTTGCGGCCCTCCAGGAACAGCAGCGCGGCGTAGATCACCAGCCCCGCGGCGGTATAGCGCGACAGCATCGTGGCCGTCAGCGCCTGTTGCTCGAACAGCGGCCCCAGCACCAGCACCATAGCCAGGCACGACGCCAGGCGATCCGCGGACAGCGCGATCGCGCCGGCCGAGGCCACGGCCACCATGGCCGCCAGCAGGACGCCGTCGATCGCGGGGTCGGCGGTGGGCATGCACAGCACCGGCAGCAGTCCCCACGACACCGAGTCCAGGACGACGCCGGCGACGAAGCGGGATCTCCAGAGCCGCTGCCGCAGCGAGCGATGGCGGTCGCGCAGGAACATCCGGCCGTCGACGAGGCGCGCGGCCGTCAGCACGATCTTGATCGCCAGCCACGCGACCAGCAGCGGATGCGGCACGCTGGACGCCAGCAGCAGGCCGGTCATCACCGTGAACGCGAACCCGCCGAACAGCAGCGGCTCCGTGATCGCGTAGAGCGAGTTGATGCGCTCGAACCCGATCTGCCGGTCGATCGCGGCAAGGCCGGCGCGCGTGTCGGCGAGCGGGGCAGGGGTCGGGCTGGATTGAATACCCACTGAGGTATCCTTCAAGTGACGGCGGCGGACGTCATCCGGTGCAGTCTACCGATATTCGGCCTGTCACGACCCTGTCATCCCGCGAAGCAGGGGCCGCCTGGTGCGTCACGCGAACACGCCCGCCGTCTCCAGCATGCGGGCACTCACCTCACCGATATGGTGCATGGTGTCGCCGAACTGCATCTCCATCGTCGTCAGGCGCTTGAAGTAGTGGCTGCCGATGTACTCGTCGGTCATGCCGATGCCGCCGTGCAGCTGGATCGCCTGCTGGCCGAGATAGCGCGCGCTCTGGCCCAGCTGCACCTTGGCCTGGGCGACGGCGCGCCGGCGCACCGCGGGCTCCTCGCCCAGCTTCAGCGTGGCGTAGTAGCTCATCGAGCGCGCGAGTTCCAGCTGCATCTTCATGTCGGCGATGCGGTGGCGCAGCGCCTGGAAGGTGCCGATGGGCACGCCGAACTGCTTGCGCGTGTTCAGGTAGTCGGCGGTCAGCTCGAACAGCTTGTCCATCGCGCCCACGGCCTCGGCGGCCAGCGCCGCGATGCCGGTGTCGATGGCCAGCTCCAGCACGGCGAAGGCCGGGCCGGCGGCCGCCAGCAGCGTGGCGGGCGCGTTCGCCAGCGTCACCTCGGCGGCGCGCGAGCCGTCCTGCAGTGCGTAGCCCTGCGTCTTCACGCCGGCCGCCGCGCGTTCGACGAGGAACAGCGCGATGCCGGCCGGGTCGTCGGCGTTGCCGCTGACGCGGGCGCTGACGATGAAGGCGTCGGCCTGGTCGCCGATGGGCACCAGGCTCTTGGCGCCGGAAAGCGTCCACGCGTCGCCGCTCTTCGTGGCCTTGGTGGCTACCCGTTGGAGCTTGTAGCGCGCGGCGCGCTCCTGGTACGCGAGCACCACGCGTGCCTCGCCCGAGGCCACGCGCGGCGCCCAGTTCGAGCGCACGTCCGCGGGCGCCTGCGCGAGCACCGACGCGGCCACCAGCGCCACCGCCGCCACCGGCTCCAGCACCAGCCCGCGGCCGAGCGCCTCCAGCGCCAGCATCGCGGCGACCGGGCCCATGGCCATGCCGCCATCCTCTTCCGACGTGCCCAGGCCCAGAAGGCCCAGCCCGGCGATCTCGCCCCAGGCCTCGGCGCTGAAGCCGCCGGCCTTGGCGATGGCGGTGCGGCGTTCGAAGGTGTAGCCGCGCTCGACGAAGCGCTGGACGGCTTCACGGAGTTGTTGTTCGTCGTCGCTGAATTCGAAATTCATTTCTGTTCCTTCCGGCCGCCAGGGCGGCAAGTCACGACTCGGGCGAGCGCGCGGCCGCCCGGAGCAAGCCCGACCAGCCCCTCGGGGGCAGCGAGCGCTGCGAGCGGGGTCGTCATGACTAGACTCCCAGGACGGTCTGCGCCACGATGTTGCGTTGCACTTCGTTGGAGCCACCGTAGATCGTCGTCTTGCGGTAGTTGAAGTAGTTGGCCGCCAGCGGCGCGAACTGCGGGCCGCCGATGTAGTCGCCTTGCCAGCCGGCCTCCATCGCCTCCCAGACGAAGGGCAGGCTGAACGGGCCGCCGGCCAGCATCAGCAGCTCGGTGTAGCGCTGCTGGATCTCGCTGCCCTTGATCTTGAGCAGGCCCGCGATGTCCAGCGCCTTCTTGCCGCCCGCCTGGGCGCTGAGCACGCGCAGCACCATCATCTCGAGCGCCACGATGTCCACCTCGAGCAGCGCCACCTGGTCGCGGAAGCGCGGGTCGTCCATCAGGCCTTCCGACTGCGCGAGCCGCTTCAGGCGCTCGAGCTCGCGCTTGGCGCGGTTGACGTCGGCGATGTTGGTGCGCTCGTGCGCCAGCAGGTACTTCGCGTACGTCCAGCCCTTGTTCTCCTCGCCCACGAGGTTCTCCACGGGCACCTCGACGTTGTCGAAGAACACCTCGTTGACCTCGGGCTCGCCGTCCATCAGCACGATGGGCCGCACGGTGACGCCGGGCGACTTCATGTCGATCAGCAGGAAGGAGATGCCCGTCTGCGGCTTGCCCTCGGTGGACGTGCGCACCAGACAGAAGATCCACTCGCCGTACTGGCCCAGCGTCGTCCAGGTCTTCTGGCCGTTGACGATGTACTTGCCGCCCTCGCGGATGGCGCGGGTCTTGACGGAGGCGAGGTCGGAGCCTGAGCCCGGCTCGCTGTAGCCCTGGCTCCACCACACGTCGCCGGACGCGATGCCGGGCAGGAACTTCTTCTGCTGCTCGGGCGAGCCGAACGCCATGATCACCGGCGCCACCATCACCGGCCCGAACGGCACGATGCGCGGCGCGCCGGCCAGCGCGCATTCCTCCTCGAACAGGTGGCGCTCGATGGCGTCCCACCCCGGGCCGCCGAACTCCTTCGGCCAGCCATAGCCCAGCCAGCCCTTGGCGCCGAGGATCTTCGCCCAGCGCTGCAGGTCGTCGCGCGACTGGCGCAGGCCGTTGTGCACCTTGTGGGCGATGTCTTGCGGCAGGTTGGCCGCCACCCAAGACCGGATGTCGGCTCGGAAGGCCTGTTGTTCCGGGGTGAAATCGAGATCCATGGATGCTGTCTCCTGCGCCGATGGTGGTGCACTTGGTGTTTTAGCACGATCGTGCGGAAGTGACTGTCCTGGGGGTGACAGACCGTTTCAGGTGCGCCTCGTTTCGGCATGCCGGCGGCCTGGATATCATCGAATCTTCAAGTCATCTCACCAGCAGGAATTCCGTGCCAGCCGCCCAGACTCTCCAGATTGCGCCTGCGGCCGACGCGCCGACGCTGTCGCCCCAGCAGAAGAAGTTCAACGCGCGCATCAAGCAGATCGAACAGGCGCGGCAGAAGCTGCATGACTGGGAGGCGAACGTCGCCGCCTACCGGCAGGCCCATGCCGAGATCCTGCGGCCGTTGCAGGATGCATTGCTGGCTGGACAACGTCAGTGGGCGCATGCGCTGGACGCCGCCCTCGACCAACCTGCTTGGGGCAAGGCCGACCGCGCCGCGTTGAAAGACCTGCTGCTGGAGGCCGTGGGCGAGTTGCTGGAGGGCGGTCTCGACGACGACGCCCTCAAGTCGCTGTTCGAGAAGCACGCCAACATCGATTTCGAGGTGGCGCAACGTGAGAACGTCCTTGCCTTGAAGGGCATGGCGGAGGCCATGACGGGCCTCGACCTGGGCGACGACGATGGCCTGGAGTCGGAAGAAGCGCTTTTTCAACGCCTGCACGAGGGCATGAACGAGCATGCCGAGGCCCAGGAGGCCGCGCGGAAATCGAAGCCCACGAAGGGACGCAGGGCCGCGGCGCAGGAGCGGCGAGAGGATGAGGAACGGCGTGCGACGCAGTCGGTGCGCGAGATCTATCGCAAGCTGGCCAGTGCCTTGCATCCCGACCGCGAGACGGATCCGAAGGAGCGCGACGCGAAGACGGCGATGATGCAACGGGTCAATCGGGCCTACGAGGCCAACGACCTGCTCGCCCTGCTGGAACTGCAACTCGAGATCGAGCAGATCGATGCCAGTCACATCGCCAACGCCGGGGACGAGCGGCTCAAGTACTACAACAAGGTGCTGGGCGAGCAACTCGACGAACTCAAGACGGAGCTGGAGCACGTCGAGATGGGTTTCTGCATGGAGTTCAGCATCGGGCCTGGTGCGAGGCTGAACCCTGGCAGGCTGGGGCAGTTGCTCCAGCAGACCCGCCGAGCCTGGGAGTGGGACCTTGCCGAGCAGCAAAAGGAACTGCGCATGCTGGAAGATGTCGCTGCGACCAAGCGGTGGCTGAAGCGGCAGCGCAAGCAATGGCAGAGTGACGACTTCGGCTTCGATCTGTTTTGAGTTGAGGGAGCCCAACGGTACATTCAGATGGGCGACGCGCCAGTGCCCGGGGTGTGCTTGGCTCGGAGTGCTTCGTAGAGCTGTGCGGGCCCGAGCAAGACATCTCGAAGACCGTCACGCACCCGTTCGGATCCCAGCGCTTGCGTACTCATCATGGTGTGCGCGTCCAACGCATCCATGATGGCGTGCATCAGCGCGTCCTTGAGGTCCGGTGAATTCGCGAACTGCTCCTTTGTGTTGCTGGCGGCTTGCTGCAACAGCGTCGAGTTCTCCAGCAACTTGCCTTTCAGGACTCCGTTGACGTAGACGAGTTGGTCGTCGTCGGACAGTTCGCCTTCGAACAGACCGTTCACCTTCTGGATGATCTCGATCATGTAGGCCTGCTGCTTCTCCTGGACGGTGCCGCTGCCCACGGCATCCATCGTCGGCAGCTTGTACTGGCCGCCCTCTCCGAGGCTGAGGGGTTGCTTGCCCGTTCCCTTCAGCGTGTGGTGGGTCAGCACCACCTTGGACAGGTCGACCGTATCGCGTTCCCGGCTGAACTCCAGCAACGGGATGAGGCGCTTGTAGAACAGGAATCGCTTCTCGATGCCGGTGTTGCCGTAGTCGAATATCTGGGACAGGAAGGCGTACAGCCGGATGTAGGCCGCCATGTCGTTCTTGAACAGCAGCAACGCGTCGAGCACGTCCTTGGCCGCCTTGGCGCCGCCGTCGTCGCCCTTGTCCTCGGCAGCGGTCTTTTCGGCTTGCGCGGCCTTGTAGCGCTTGAGCAGGCGGTCCGCGACCGGCGCGATGGCTGCGTCCAACTGCTTCTGCGTTCCGTCCGGATCGAGATCCACCTTGGCGACCCGGTCGACCTCGAACTCGTCATAGCAGCCCGCCGCATCAAGTTTCGCGCGCAGGTCGTAGACCAGGTGGGGATCGGTCGAGGCCTCCAGTTCGGCGGTCTCGTAGTAGGTCTTGAACGCCTTCAGGATGTCGCCGGCGTCGTTGACGAAGTCCAGGATGTAGGTGGTGTCCTTGCCCGAATGCGAACGATTCAGCCGCGACAGCGTCTGCACCGCCTGGATGCCGCCCAGCATCTTGTCGACGTACATCCCGCACAGAAGTGGTTGGTCGAAGCCCGTCTGGAACTTGTTGGCGACCAGCAGCAGGTGGAAGTCCGGCTCGGCGAACGCGTCCCGGATGTCGCGCCCCTTCAGGCCGGGATTCAGGTCCTTGGAAGTCTCGCTCACCGCCTGGGGATAACTCTCCGGGTCGTTCACCTCGCCCGAGAAGGCCACGAGCACCCCGAGCGGGTAGTTCCGCTGGGCGATGTAGCCGCGGATGGCCTTCTGCCAGCGGACCGCTTCCTTGCGGCTGCCGACGACGACCATCGCCTTGGCCTTGCCCTCCAGCAGCGGTTGAACGTTCTCGCGATAGTGCTCGACGACGATCTGCACCTTCTGCGAGATGTTGTACGGGTGCAGTCGGACCCACTGCATGATGCCCTTCATGGCAGTGCTACGTTCGACCTGCTTCTCGTCGTACTCCTGGCCGTCGTGCGCCAGCCTGAATGCCAGCTTGTAGGTCGTGTAGTTCTTCAGCACGTCGAGGATGAAGCCTTCCTCGATGGCCTGGCGCATGGAATACACGTGGAAAGACTGTGGCAGGCCATCGGGTCCGGGCCGGCCGAACAGCTCCAGCGTCTTGGCCTTGGGCGTGGCCGTGAAGGCGACGTAGGTCAGGCCCTTCGCGCCGGCACGCGCCTCCATCTGCGCCGCGAGCAGCGCTTCGGTGTCGATCTCGCCGCCATCCTGCAGGTCGGCCCATTCCTGGGCGGAGAGCAGCTGCTTGAGCTTCGCGGCGGCCTCGCCGCTCTGGGAGCTGTGTGCCTCGTCGGCGATGACGGCGAAGCGCTTGCCTTCGGTGGCAGCCAGTTCCTGCACGGCCTGCAAGGCGAACGGGAACGTCTGGATGGTGCAGACGATGATCTTCTTGCCGTCCTTGAGCGCCTGCGACAACTGGGCACTCTTGCTGCCGTGCTCGTTGGTGATGCTCGCGACGACGCCGGTGGTTCGCTCGAAGTCGAAGATGGCTTCCTGCAACTGCGCGTCGAGCACGTTGCGGTCGGACACGACCAGCACGCTGTCGAACATCTTCTGGTGTTGGGCGTCGTGCAGGTCGGCCAGGAAATGCGCTGTCCAGGCGATCGAGTTGGTCTTGCCCGAGCCGGCCGAGTGCTGGATCAGGTAGCGCTGGCCGGCGCCGTTCCTCAGGACATCGGCGACCAGTCGGCGGGTCGCATCGAGCTGGTGATAGCGCGGAAAGATGACGCTCTTGGGGCGGCCCTTGTCATCGCGCTTGCCGATGAGATAGCGGTGCAGGATGTCGAGCCAGCTCTCGCGGGCCCAGACCTCTTCCCAGAGATAGGCGGTCGCGAAGCCGTCGGGACTAGGCGCGTTGCCGGCCGCGCCTTCGTTGCCGCGGTTGAAGGGCAGGAAGGTCGTCGCCGGGCCGGCCAGCCGGGTGGTCATCATGACTTCGGATTGGCTGACGGCGAAGTGAACGAGTGCACCGCCCGGGAATCCGAGGATCGGCTCCAGCACGCCGCCCTTGGGTTGCGGGTGCCGGTCGAAACGGTACTGGTCGACCGCATCGTGGACGCTCTGCGTGAAGTTCGACTTCAGCTCGACCGTGGCGACCGCGATGCCGTTCAGGAACAGGACGAGATCCAGTTCCGCCTTGGGGTTGTTGGGGGAGTGGGTGACCTGGCGCACCACGCGGAGCCGGTTGGCGGCGTACCGGGCCTGGATGGCCGGGTTGATGGCGAGTGCCGGCTTGAATTGGGCCAGCATCAGGGGCTCTTTCAGGCCCAGGATCTCCACGCCGCGGCGCAGGACGTCCAGCGTGCCGCGCTCGTTCAGGTTCTTGCGTACGCGCTCGGCGAGGACGGTGGTGACGGCGGCGCCGTGGGTCTTGGTCAGGCGGTGGAAGCTTTCGGGTTGCGTGGCTTCCACCCAGGCCAGCAAGTCCAGCATGAACAGGCCGTAGGAGCGGTCGAACAGCGCTGCGTCGCCTTCGGCATACAGCCATCCGTTCACTGCGAGGTTCCGGCAGATTTCCGACTCGAAGTGGATTTCCTTGTGCAGGTTCATACGGCTCCCTCGTTGATCGTGCACGCCTCGCAGTCGATGGATTTCATGCGACTAACTCCCTCTGGATAGCAGGCTGTGGCACTTCGCTGCGCACGTCGATTTGACCTGTGACGGCGGTGGCGATCAGGGCACTGCGACGTTCCTTGAGCAGGTCGATTGCGCGAGCTGATTCGGATTTCAAGGCGTCGAGCCGGCTGTTCTCCTGTGCAATGAATTGAGCGATTGCGATTTGCTCTTCGACCGGCGGCAACGCAATCTTTCGTGACGACATGGTGCCGAGTGGTATGCGTGAGCGCGTGGTCCCTGTCGCCAATATTCCGGCGTCATGTGCCGCGCCGGCACTGAGCTGCCAAGCGACAAACTCCGGCACAGCGCGTTCTTCATCGAGACGGAATCGGAAGCAGTCGGCTTTGACCAAAGCTGGACCGAGTCCGGTGGGAGCGACACAAGCCCTTCCCAGCAGGTTGTTCTCGTCGCCGAGGCCGGCAATCAACAAGTCTCCAGCCACTACGCTGTGTCCCTGGAGGTCAGTTAGGAAATAGCCCTCGTCGATGTAGACCGATTCACCTTTGTTGAACGCGCCAGCGCGGATGTTCTGCAACCGGATGACGAGTGCACCGCCGTCCCTGTAGTGTTCCGATTTAATGCCTGAGCCGAACGGCCCGTCACACCTATCCTTGGCAAGGCGAGCAAGCGGGACCAAGATCCAGTGTGCGGGGACATGGCTCAGCCATGCAACGCTTGAGTCCTTCCGCGGCACATCGGGAATGAGGCCGCGCGTGACGGCAAGGGAGATGGTTGCTTGGCGTTTCTCGGCCAACAGGGCGATGAGTTTTTCCTGTTCGACGATCAGCGCATCGATCTTGGCGGTTTCGCGGTCGAGGAATGCGGCAATTGCCATTTGCTCCCCACGCGGTGGAACCGCCACTGGCATTCCGCCCAGTGACTCCCAATTTGCGCGAGGCATTTTCGAACCGAAGGTGGAGCCGTCGACGACCTCGATGAAGCTCCGATTGAGCATCTGATACAGCGCATACCGACCGTCCAGGGAGTCGGCTGGTCGCAGCACGTGAAAATCGCCGACAGCTTCACCGGCGCTTTCTGCCAGGTAGACCTTTGCGAGGTACGGTCGCAGCTTTCCGAAGAGCAGGTACCCGCGCTGGAAGGCAATCCCGTCGCCCTCGAATTCGCTACTGGTGGCGATGAAGCGTCCCGACCAACTCTCGATATTCTCGAGCGCTACGGCATTGCATCGACGGGCAGTCTTGTCGGTGCACAGGGTCATTCGGGTTTTGAGTCGACACACATCCCAGTGCTGCGGTATCTCTCCCAGCCATTCCACCCCGCTGTCCCTGTACTCCCTGTACGTGGGCAAGCTCATTCCGCCAGCTCCCGCAGCATCTTCATGATGCTGGCTGTCACGGTCTTCAGTTCCTCATCGATGGCATGCAGGCTGCGCGGTGGCTCGAAGACGTAGAAATGGCGGTTGAACGGAATCTCGTATCCGACCTTGCTCTTTTCTTCATCGACCCAGGCATCCGGCGCGTGCGGCAACACCTCGCGTTCGAGGTAGGCCTGGATATCTTCGGACAGCGGCACGTTCTCGGTGTCGCGCAGCGCGCTGTCGGATTGAGGCTTGCCCTTCTGCTTGCCCTTGACACCCAACACCGGCGCGCCGGCGTCGTCCTTCAGTGGACGTTCGACCGTAATCGTGGTGTAGCCGAACTCCTCGTTGCGGAAGATGCGCGAAAGGGGAACGCGCTTGAGCCGACCGCCTTCGGGCGCCGCCGGTGACTGGCCGGTGGCCGTGACCAGCTGCGGTTCTCCCAGCGGCTGGCCAGCGGCATCGAAGACGGTGACCAATTCCGCCTCGGTAAAGTCCCCGAACAGGCGCGTCACGGTGGCGATGTGCGCCTCGCTCATCTCCTTGCGCTTCGATCCCAGGCTCTTGCGCATCTTCTGCCAGAAGCTGCTGGCGTCGATCAGCTGAACGAAGCCCTTGCGGTCGGCTGGCTTGCGGTTGGACAGGATCCACACATACGTGCTGATGCCGGTGTTGTAGAACATGTCGGTGGGTAGGCCAACGATGGCCTCCACCAGGTCGTTCTCCAGCACGTAGCGACGAATCTCGCTTTCGCCACTGCCGGCGCCGCCGGTGAACAGGGGTGAGCCGTTGAGGACGATGCCGAAGCGGCTGCCGCCATCCTGAGCAGGTCGCATCTTCGACAGCAGGTGCATCAGGAACAGCATCGAGCCGTCGCTCACGCGCGGCAGGCCGGGGCCGAAGCGGCCGTCGAATCCCTTCTGTTCATGCTCCGCCCGCACGACCTTCTCGACCTTCTTCCATTCCACACCGAAGGGCGGGTTGGACAGCATGTAGTCGAACTTGGTGCCGCCGTGGCCGTCGTCGCTGAGTGTGTTGCCCGCCACGATGTTGGCGACGTTCTGGCCCTTGATGAGCATGTCCGCCTTGCAGATGGCGAAGCTCTCGTCGTTGAGTTCCTGGCCGTACATCGTCAGCCGTGCCTGTGGGTTGTGCTCCGCCAGGAATTCGCCTGCCATCGACAACATGCCGCCGGTGCCCGCCGTCGGGTCGTAGATGGTTCGCACGACGGCCTTGCCTGCCGTCAGCACCTCGTCGTCCTCGATGAACAGGAGATTCACCATCAGGCGGATGACCTCGCGCGGGGTGAAGTGCTCCCCGGCGGTCTCGTTCGAAATCTCGGCGAACTTGCGGATCAACTCCTCGAACACCGCGCCCATGCTCGCGTTGTCGACCACCGACGGGTGCAAGTCGATGTTGGCGAACTTCTCCGTGACGAGGTAGAGCAGGTTTGCCTTGGCCAGGCGCTCGACCTGCGTGTAGAAGTCGAAGCGCTCGAAGATGTCGCGCGCGTCGGGCGAGAAGGCCTGGACGTAGGCGTACAGGTTCTGGCGAATGTGATCCTGGTCGCCCAGGAGCTTGCCGAGGTCGAGCGGAGAGGTGTTGTAGAAGCTCTGGCCTGCCTTGCGCAGCAGGAAGGGCTCGGGATTCAGGCCGGCCTTCGATTTCGTCTCGAACTCGGCCAGTACAGCAGGCTTGGTTGCTTCGAGAACGCAGTCCAGTCGTCGAAGCACCGTGAAGGGCAGGATGACGCGGCCATATTCGCTTTGCTTGTAGTCACCCCGGAGCAGATCGGCGACCGACCAGATGAACGACGACAAGGCTTGGTGATTCATCGGGTGCGATTCGCGCGCAAAAGCGCATTTGATATCAAGTGAAACTTGAATCAATTATCAATCAGAACTGGATTTGCTCTGCCGCACGCTGGGTAGTTTCGGTGGATGAACGCGAAGGATGAATTCAGCGCACGCCTGCGGGCCGCCATGAAGGCCGCCGGCCTCGAGATCGGCGGGACTGAACTCGAGCGCGCGTTCAATCGCAAGTGGGGCAAGACGCCGATCAGCGTTCAGGCGGCCTGGAACTGGATCAACGGCAAGACGGTGCCGCGCAGCGACAAGCTGCAAGTGCTCGCCAAGTTGCTGAGGGTCGAGCCGAATGCATTGCTGTTTGGCGCGCGCGAGCCGCTGTCCGCCGCGGAGCGCAGGCGGGAATGGGAAGAGCGGCTGACCTACGCCGAGCGCGAAACGATCGAAGCGTTCCTCCGCCTTCCGACCAAGCAGAGACTGCTCGTGAGGGATGTCATCACGACGTTCGCGAAGGTCTACGGCGCCGTCGAGCCGGGCAGGGAGTAGCAGCGCCTCTCGGCGCTTGCCCGCTGGCCTATGCAGCGTCGATGGCCGAGGCTCGCACCTCAGGTCTGGCCATCGCCACGGCGGACGGCTACATCGCCGCCATTGCCATGTCCAACGGGTTCGTCGTCGCCACGAGGGATGTCGGGCCCTTCGAGGCCGCTGGCGCCGCCGTCATCAACCCCTGGCAGGCGTGACTCTCAGTCCCGGAAGTTCTCGTACTTGAACGGCTGATCCGGAAACTCCTTGCGCAGCAACGCGATCCCCACCTGCAGATCGTCGCGGTTCTTGCCGTTCACGCGCACGGTGTCGCCCTGGATGCTGGCTTGCACCTTCAGCTTGGCTTCCTTGATCGCCGTGACGATCTTCTTGGCCAGGGGGGCGTCGATGCCGGCCTTGATCTTGTAGACCTGGCGCACCTTGTCGCCGCCGATCTTCTCGATCTTGGCTTCCATGTCGAGGAAGCTGGCCACCACGCTTTGCTTGCTGAGCTTGCCCAGCAACACGGTGCTGATCTGTTCGATCTGGAAGTCGCTGTCGCCCACCAGGAAGATCTCCTTCTCCTTTTCCTTGAGTTCCACGGACGCGCTGGTGCCCTTGAAGTCGAAGCGGGTGCCGATCTCCTTCCTGGTGTTGTCGACCGAGTTCTTGACGGCGGGCATGTCGGGTTCGAGGAGGACGTCGAAGCTGGGCATTGAAGGATTTCCGGAGGGCGAAAAAGAGGGATGGTGCAGGACCTGCGAAAATTCTGCCATGTCCTCAGCCCCCTGGCTCGAATCCGATGTTTCACTGAAGGCCTTGAACACCTTCGGCCTGCCCGCCTGCGCGCGCCGCCTGGCGCGCATCCGCGGCGATGCCGACGTGCGGCGCGTGCTCGACTCGCCCGAGGTGGGCCGGGCCGCCAAACTGGTGCTGGGCGGCGGCAGCAACCTCGTCCTCACGCGCGACGTCGACGAGCTGGTGCTCAAGGTGGAGGTGGACGGCCTGCGCCTGGTGAAGGCGCGCGACGACGCCTTCATCGTCGAGGCCGGCGCCGGCCTCGCGTGGCACGACGTGGTCACGGCCACGCTGGAGCGCGGCTGGCCGGGACTGGAGAACCTGGCGCTCATTCCCGGCACCGTGGGCGCCGCGCCGGTGCAGAACATCGGCGCCTACGGCCTGGAGATGGCCGACCGCTTCGACTCGCTCGACGGCGTCGACCTCGTCACCGGCCTGGGCATCACCCTCGACCGCGCGCAGTGCCTGTTCGGCTACCGCGACAGCGTGTTCAAGAACGTGCTGGCCGGCAAGACCGTCATCACGCGGGTGCGATTGCGCCTGCCGCGCCCATGGCAACCCGTGCTGGGCTACCTCGAGCTGGAGCGCAAGGTGGCCGAGACGGGCGTCGCCGAGCCGACCGCGCGCCAGGTCTACGACTGGATCTGCGCCATCCGCCGCGCCAAGCTGCCCGACCCGGCGGTGATCGGCAACGCCGGCAGCTTCTTCAAGAACCCCATCGTCACCGAGGACCAGTGCCGCGACATCATCGGCCGCGATCCGCACGTGGTGCACTACCCGATGGCCGACGGCACGTTCAAGCTGGCCGCCGGCTGGCTCATCGACGCCTGCGGCTGGAAGGGCAAGTCCATCGGGCGGGCCGGCGTCTACGAGAAGCAGGCGCTGGTGCTGGTCAACCGCGGCGACGCGATCGGCGCCGAGGTGGTGACGTTGGCCAAGGCCATCCAGGAGAGCGTCTACGGCCGCTTCGGCATCCGGCTGGAGCCCGAGCCGGTGGTTCTCTGACACGCGGCGAAGCGCGCACTGCCGGCCTGCGTTAGAGTGCACGCGCGGCGTGCGCGGATGGCGACGCCCGCTTCGAACAACACTGGAGACCCATCGATGACGCTCGCGGCCCTTCGCAAACCCTCCCTGTCGGCCGGCGCCCGCGTCGTCTTCGGTTCCGCCGTGCTGCTTGGCGCGCTCGCCGCGTCGACCGCGCCGGCCCTCGCCGCCGAGTCCCCCACGGCCGTGTCGAGCACCTCACCGGTCGTCAAGGGCACCACCGGGCGCCAGCTGTGGCGCATCTCCGACTACACCACCGTCGAGCTCGTGGCGCGCGAGCCGGGCACGCCCGACAACCAGCATCCATTCGCGCTGGAGCCCAACACGCTGCATGCCTGGCTGCAGCAGGTGCAACTGCTGCGCAACGGGGCCGCCAAGCCGCTGTTCGCCATCGACGAGCTGCACAGCATCGTGCCGGCGCTCACCGACGCGCTGGCCCACGCGCGCGCCGACCAGGACGTGGCGCTGGTGAGCTCGGCCCGCCACGAGGACAACTCGTTCTACAGCATCACCGCGGTCACGGCGCGCCTGTTCGCGGTGGACGGCCACCTGAACCTGATCGTGCACGACGCGCGCAACGACTTCTACGACGCCGCCCGCGGCAGCGGCATGGCGCCGCACTTCACCGTGGGCTCGCGCACGGCGCCCGGCTCGGCCCAGATCCAGAGCCCGGTCGCCACCAACAAGCGGGCCGACTGGCTGGTGCTCGACACGGCGCAGGCCGCGCCCGCGGCGCCCGCCGTGGCGCCCAGCCCGACGCCGCCGGCCGTGGTGGCGCCCGCGGCCCCGGTGGCCGTGCCGCCCGCGCCGCCGGCCCCGCCCGCGCCCGTCGCGGCACCGGTGGCGCCTGCCGCGCCCGCGGTGGCGCCCGTGCCGGCGGCTCCGCCCGCGGCCAGCGATGCCGAGCAGCGACTGCTCAACATCAAGCGCCTCTACGACAAGGGCCTGATCACCAAGTCCGAGTACGAGAAGAAGCGCGCGGAGATCATCAAGTCGCTGTGATCGCCGGCGCCGCGGCGGCGCGGAGCGACTGCAGCGCAAGCGCGTTGCCGGTCGCCGCGCCGGCCGCCGTGTTGTCGAAGATGACCCACGGAACGCTGCCGGCGGGCCAGTCCGATAGCTCGGCGGCCTGCCGCGCCAGCCAGGCTTCGTCGTAGGCCGACCAGTACATCCGCGGCGAGCCGTGCCAGCGGTAGTAGAGCAGGGCGCCGGCGCCGTCGCCTTCCGGTCCGAGCCAGCCGCCGGGGCGCGCCGCCTCGGGCCGGCGCGCCGGATCGGCCGCCGCGCGGCTGACGCGCATGCGTGCAAGCGCGCGGTCGGCCGCGGGCGTGAACCAGGTCGCGTGGCGTGGCTCGCAGGCCACCGGGCCGGCCCAGGACTCGCGCAGCAGGTCGAAGAAGGCGGTCGCGACCCGGGCTTCCCACGGCAGCGAGGGCGGCAATTGCACCAGCAGCACGCCCATCCGGTCGCCGAGGCCGGCAATCTGGGTCAGAAATTCCTGCAGGAGCTTGTGGACGCCGCGCAGCCGGGCGTCGTGCGTGATCGCGCGCGGGAGCTTGACCGCGAAGCGGAAATGCGGCGGCGTCATCGCGGCCCAGCGCGCGTAGGTCTCGATGCGGTGCGGTCGGTAGAAGGACGAGTTGATCTCGACGCAGGGGAAGCGGCGCGCGTAGCGCTCGAGGTGCTCGCCTTCGCCCGGAAATTCGCTCGCGAGCGCGCGCGGGAGGCTGCAGGCTGCCGTGCCGATGTACATGGGGTGACTGGGGGTGGTTTTCGACCCGCCCGGGCGGCAAGCGCCGGGCCCGTGCCGCGCGTCGTGAGGTAAAGCCCGAAAGAAAGACGCCCCCGACCGAGGTCGGAGGCGCGCAAGGACGGACGACGTGCTTGACGGCGTCATCCGTCGCGACGTCCGGCGTTGGGGCCGGGAAGCGTCACTCGGGGCGGCCGCCGGGTCGAGGGTTCGACCGGCGGCCCGCAGGCGAAGCAGGCGTTCGCGTGACGGCCGGGTCGGCATCCGCTCGCTGCATCCGGTGGTTCGCGTTGCAAGACGATGTGCCTTCCCCGGCCGGTGAGGGCCTGGCAAGGCGTGGCGCGCCAGCGCGCACCAGGCCTGTTCATCGGCCGATTCGCTGGACAGTTGAATCCGGAAGGCCCTGGCGATACACACTGATACGACTACGCGCAGAACGGGTCGGCGAGTGGCGCCAAATGCCCGATTTCGGGGACGGCCGGCGCGGGCGGAAACCGGGGATCCGGCGCAACATCGGGCAACGAGCCCCGTTGCCCGAAGCCTCCGCCATGACCGCCGCGCATCCCCCCGTCGTCCATCCGTGTTCCGGAGCGCCTGCCTTGCCCGGGCGGGACGCGGTCGTGCGGAGGCTGGCCATGACGCTGGCAGGTGGCTTGGCTGGGCTGGTGGCCGGGTTGACGCTCGGCGCCATCGGGCCGGACTCGCGTGTCGCAGGGCGTGGTGTCGCCGTGGGTGGCCCGGTCTCGCGAGACCCCCCGCCGAGGCTGGTCTCGATCCCGAACGGGTCTCCCGTCGACGATGGCGCGCCGACGTCCGTCGCCACGGTGATCGCGCCAGCCATGGGACTGCCGGTGCGCGACGCCGGCGAATCGGGCGGTGGCCGGCGATGACGCCCCTGGACCTCGACCTCACGCCCGAGCCGGCACCGGCCTCGCCTGCCGTGCTGGCCGCTCGACATCGCCGGGCCCTGGTGGTGGGCCTTGGCGGCGGTCGCGATGCCGACTCGGCGATGGCCAAGTCCTCGTTCGCCGAGCGACGTCTCCGGTCGACGGACACGGCCGCCAGCCGGCTCGTCGATGCCCTGCCGGCGAGGGCCGCACCCTCCGCCGCACCCTCCGCCGCGGCCCTGTCCGATGCCGCGGCTTCGACCGTCACGCGCGCGTCGCCATCGCCTGTCGCGCGCCTGCAACTGGAAGACGCGCTGGTGGTGCCGGCGGGAGCGCTCGTACGCGGCTACCTGCGTTGCGGCGCGCTACTGCTGGTGGGCGACGTCGTCGGCAACATCCACTGCACCGGCGGGCCGGTGGTCATTCGTTCCGGCGCCAGCCTCAAGGGCCGGCTGGTGGCCTCGGGCGACGTCTACGTGTGCGGCACCGTGGGCGAGAGCGGTGGCGGCGCCGTCATCACCACGCGCGGCAAGCTCACGCTCGCGTCAGGCGCGCGCGTGGACGGCGATGTGCGCAGCGGGCGGCTGGAAGTGCACGAAGGAGCGGTGCTGCGGGGCGCGGCGAAGTGGTGCGAGGACTGACATGCACCCGGGGCCTGGCGTCCTCGGCGATCTTCCGGCCGTCGGCTGGCTGCTCACGATGAGGCCCTTCGGTGGGGTGCGCATGACTTCCGGGCGGGGTGCGTCCGCAAACCATGATCATCCATCGCCACCCGCCGCCGCCCGCTTGCGCCGCGCGTTGATCTCCCGCACGTGATCGCCGACGTCCGCCCGGCGATCGCAGGCGAGATCCTTGTAGCCGTGCAGCGCCCGTCGGCAATCGGCGGTGAACGCCGTGCGGGTGGCCGGATCGACCACGCCCAGGAGCCAGGCCCGTTCGAGCTGGGCCAGCGTGGCGTCGGCGTGCATCAGCAACGCGAGGTAGCGGTGCGCCGCGGGGCTGACCACCGTCGCCAGGAAGCGGGCCGGGCGCGCGAACGTGATCTGTGCGCCCGAGGGGGCCCGCGCGGCGACTCGCGCCTCCAGGTCGGCCTGGAGGCGATGCAACAGCGCCTGCACTTCGTCGGCGCGGCGCTGGAGCGCGGCGAGCGCGTCGGCCAGGCGCGCGCGATCCAGCCCCTGCACGCGGCGGCTGGCCTCCAGCGCATGCAGCAACCGCGAGACATAGACGAAGTCGCGCCGGAAGGCCTGGCGCACGAGCGCGGTGCGCAGTTCGAGGTCGACCTGCAGCGCGGCGCCGCGCGCGCGCCTGGCGAGCAGCCAGAGCTCGGCGTCGCGCAAGGGGCGCAGGGGCGGCTCGTGGGGCGTGTCCAGCGGCAGCTCGACGTGCTCGCGGCTTTCGGAGCTACCCGGGCGCTGGCGCCAGCGGGCGCAACAGCCCGGATCCGGCGGATCGCCCTGGCCCGGAGGGCGCGGCGCCAGGGAAGGTTCGAAGCTGTTGGGGATGTCCACGTCGGCCTCCTTTGAAGGCTTCCACGGTAACGCCGCAGGGCCGGAGCCGCCCAGGTCAAACCGGTCGATAAACGCTGCGTTTTACGCGGCGTGTGCGCGAGGAACGGACCTTCGCGCATCGAGGCCGTGCCGCGCCAAATGCCGCATTTCGGGCCTTCCTGCCACCGGCGGTGTTTCGAGGCTGACGCCCAGGTTTCGGCCGCCGCCGCGGGCCCGACCCCACCCGTATGATCGTTGGCTAACCTTGCCGCATCGCTGTCGATGCGGCTGCCGGAGCCGCCCCTGTCCACCAAGCCCGCCATCGTCACCGCGGACGCCGCACCCCCACCGTCGGCGGCCACACTGCGTGCGCGCGCCATCGCCTCGCGGACGCCGGCTACGCCGTGGCTGATGGGCCTGGCCGTCCTGTTGTCGGCCTGCGTAGTCTGGTTCGCGGCCGGCCTGCTGCAGTACCGCCCGCACGAGTCCAGTCGGCTGCTGATCGTGTTCTCGCTCATCGCGCCGATGCTCGCGCTGGTGGTGGTGCTGGTGGTGGTGCTGGCCACGCTATGGCTGCTGGCGGCGCGGCGCGAGCGCGCCATCCGCCGGTACGCCGAGCACCTGGCCGGAGAGGCCGAGGCCGAACGGACACGTGCCGAGGCCGTGTCGCGTGACGCGGCCCGCTTCGTGGGCATGGTGAGCCACGAGCTCCTCACGCCGCTGCAGTCCATCTGGAGCACGGTGGACGTCATCGAGTCACGCGGCCGGGTCGACGCGTCCGATCCGGCGTTCACGCGCCTGAAGGAGTCCACGCGCTCGCTGCGCGGGCGCATCAGCGACCTGGTCGACTTCGCCAAGATTTCCTCGGGCCGGCTCGAGATGCGCATCCGCGGCTTCCAGCTGGACAAGCTCGTCGATACCTCGCTGCGCGACGTCGAGGAGGCCCTGGCCTTGCGCAATCTCGACGTTCACTGGGAGGCCGGGCCCGAACTGGCCCGGCGCATCTACTCCGATCCGGGGCGCCTGCGCCAGATCATGGACAACCTGCTCGCCAACGCCATCAAGTACACCGAGCGCGGCGGCATCACCATCCACGCCGAGCTGCATCACGACCGGGGCATGCTCACCGTGGAGATCACCGACACCGGCGTCGGCATCGACCCCGACGAGGTGTCGCGCCTGTTCGAGCCGTTCTATCGCTCGCCCCACACCGCAGGCATGGCGGACGGCAGCGGCCTGGGCCTGGCGGTGGTGCGCAGCATGGTCGACATGATGGGCGGCGGCATCCGCTTCGATTCGCGGCTGGGGCAGGGCACGTCGGTCACCGTCGAGGTGCCCTTCAGCGAAGGCGAAGGCGTCGATGGCCCGGCCGAATCGTCGCCGCGCATCGAGACGGAGCTGCCCGTGCTGGTGGTCGACGACTCGCGCGACGCACGGCACGCCCTCGCCGAGGTCATCCGGGCACTGGGCGTCGAGGTGGTGGAGGCGGCCGATGGCGCCACCGGGCTGGCCGCCGCCGCCGAGCACGACTACCAGGCCATCTTCCTCGACATGCAGATGCCCGGCCTCACCGGCTACGAGGTGGCGCGCCGGCTGCGCACGCCGGGCGACCGTCACGAGAAGACCTTTCTCGTGCTGATCTCGGCCTACATGGCTCTTGACGACGCCATCGTCGCCAGCGTGTTCGACGCCCGCATCGACAAGCCGGCGAGCCTCGATGACCTGATTGCGGCGCTGGGCCGAGCGACGCAGGCGCGGGCCTGAGGCGCGCCTGACGCGTACCTGAAGCGCGGCGGCGGGGCGGCATCGCGGCGGCGCGCGAGACGCCCGCTCAGGCGCGCGCCAGCCCGGGCGCGTCCGACCCGTTCTGCATCGCCCTGGCCACGCTCAGCTGCAGCACACGGGCATCGCTGCTCGCGCGATGCCGGCGCAGCTGCAGGTTGCGGGCAACCATCTCGCGCGTGTCGTCGAAGTGCTCGGCGGCGCGCTCGCTCATCAGCTCGCGCAGGTGGCGCAGCCGGAAGCTGGGCGAGATGTCGGCCGACTCGAACAGGCGCGCGAGCCACGCGTAGTCGTGGGCCCAGTTGTCGCAGTAGACGGTGCGGCCGGCCAGCCGCTGGTTGAGCTCCTGCGCCACCTCCTGGGCGCCGCGGCCGTGGCGATGCAGCAGCGAGCGCGAGATGCCGTGCATGCGCTCGGCGTCGTCGTCCCAGTGCGTCCAGCTCTCGTCGGGGGCGATCAGCGTGCAGTAGGCGGTGCCGTCGGGCAGAACGAAGCCGATCTCGATCGGATAGCTGCCGCTGCCGAAGCCGGAGGCCTCGATGTCGAGCACGCAGGGCAGGGCGGCGTGCGCGGGCCGGGCATCGGTGGCGGGATCGTGGTCGGCGGGGGTGGCCATGAAGAAGGCGTGGGCGCGGTACGCGCGGCACAAGCAATATCTGGACAATACCGGACAAATTCGAATTGTCTCCTCTGTGACAACCCTGCTCGGGGCTCGCACTATGGTGTCGCCGCCGCCCGCGAAGTAGGCTGGACATCCAGCGCGCGGACGACTCCGGCCCCGCGCTGAAACGGATGCGCGACTCCGTCGCCGCCCAAAGGATCCCGATGCCCTTGCCTGAAGTGCTTTCCAGCCGTCACTCCCCGATCGACACGTCCCTGGTGGATACCAACGACGGCAGCGTGCCCGCCGACCGGCCCCATTTCGCGTTCTGGCCGCGGCAGCTCGCGCGCACCGTGACACCGCCGGAAACCTCGCTGTGGCACAACCTCGAGGTGTCCGCGCGGCGCTATCCGCGCAAGCCGGCCACGCTCTATTTCGGTCGCGCCAAGAGCTTCGCCACGCTGCACGCCGAGGCGCAGGCCATCGCCGGCTGGCTGCAGGCCCAGGGCGTGCGGCGCGGCGACCGCGTGGCGCTCTTCATGCAGAACTGCCCGCAGTACCTCGTCGCGTACCACGGCATCCTGCGCGCCGATGCGGTGGTGGTGCCGGTCAACGCGATGAACAAGGCCGAGGAATTCGGGCACTACATCGTCGATCCGGGCACCCGGGTGGTGATCTGCGGCGCCGAACTGGCCGGCATCGTGGCCGCCGCCAACGCGGCCCTGCCGCCGTCGCAGCGCGTGGCCCGCGTGCTCGCCACGCGCTACGCCGACGAGCTGCCCGAGACCTTCGACGCCGGCCTGGCGCCGCCGCCCGCGATGCAGGAGTGGCTGCTGGCCGATCCCGAGCTGCCGCCCGGCACGGTGCGCTGGCAGGACGCGCTGGCGCAGGGCCATGAGCCCGGTCCCACGGTCAACGGCCCCGACGACCTCGCGTTGCTGCCCTACACCTCGGGCACCACGGGCCTGCCCAAGGGCTGCATGCACACGCATCGCACGCTGATGGCCAACGTGGTGGGCGGCGGCGAGTGGGGCTCCGGCAGCGCCGAAAGCATCGTGCTGGGCGTCGTGCCCATGTTCCACATCACGGGCATGCTCTATGGCGTGATCGCGCCGATGTTCAGCGGCGCCACCGTCGTCATCATGCCGCGCTGGGACCGCGAGCTGGCGGGCCGCCTCATCTCGCGCCACCGGGTGTCGCACTGGACGTGCATCCCCACGATGATCATCGACCTGTTCGCGAGCCCCAACTACCGCAGCTTCGATCTGAGCAGCCTGCGCTGGCTGTCCGGCGGCGGCGCCGCGATGCCGCAGGCCGTGGCGCAGCGCCTCATCGACGAGTTCGGCCTGCACTTCTGCGAGGGCTACGGCCTCACCGAGACGGCGGCGCCCAGCCACGCCAACCCCGCCGAGCGCCCCAAGCTGCAGTGCCTGGGCATGCCCTTCTTCGGCGTCGACTCGCGCGTGGTGGATCCGGTCACGCTGAAGGAGCTGCCGCCGGGCGAGGTGGGCGAGATCGTCACGCGCGGCCCGATGGTGTTCCGCGGCTACTGGAAGAACCCGGAGGCCACGGCGGCGGCGTTCGTCGAGGTGGAGGGCAAGCGCTTCTTCCGCACCGGCGACCTGGGCCACATGGACGCCGACGGCTACTTCTTCATCACCGATCGCCTGAAGCGCATGATCAACGCGAGCGGCTTCAAGGTGTGGCCCTCCGAGGTGGAGCTGCTGCTGTACAAGCATCCGGCCGTGCAGGAGGCGTGCATCATCTCGGCGCAGGACGCCTACCGCGGCGAGACGGTCAAGGCCGTCGTGGTGCTGCGCGCCGAGGCCCGCGCCCAGTTCGTGGAGCGCGACATCATCGCGTGGGCGCACGAGAACATGGCGGCCTACAAGGCGCCGCGCATCGTCGAATTCGTGGAGACATTGCCCAAGTCGGGTGCCGGCAAGGTGATGTGGCGCCTGCTGCAGGACAAGGAAAGCGCGGCCAACCCGAAACCCTGAAGGAGATCGGCATGAGCAACACGTTCGTCTGGGTCGACATCCCCGTCGCCAACCTCGACCGCGCCATCGCGTTCTACGGCGCGGTCACCGGCCGGCCCGTCGACAAGATCGGCGGCCCCGGCTTCACCTTCGGGCTGTTCAAGCACGAAGGCAATTCGGTGGGCGGCTGCCTGGTCGAGACCAGCGAGGCCATGACGCCGGCCATGGCCGGCCCGCTGGTCTACATCGATGCCGGCGGCCGCCTCGACGCCGCCATCGCCGCCGTCGAGCCGAACGGCGGCAAGGTGCTCAAGGAGAAGCATTCGATCGCGCCGAACGGGTTTCGCGCGATCGTGGCGGACAGCGAGGGCAATCGGGTCGCGCTGCACTCGATGACCTGATCGTCAACGCCTGCCGCCGCGCACCGTCTCGCTCACGATCCGCCACACCCGCTCGGCCACCGGCGACAGCGCGCGATCGTGTCGGCGCACCAGCATCACGGTGCGCTCCAGCCGCGGCAGCAGGGGCCGCACCGCCAGGCCCGGCAGGCCGCCGGGCGGCACCGCGAGTCGCGGCATCACGGTCAGCCCGATGCCGGCCTGCACCATCTGGAACACGGTCGTCGGATGCGACAGCTCCTGCTCGATCTTGCAGTCGGCGTCGTGCCGCGCCAGCGCGTCGTCGACGTAGCGGCGGCTGCCCGAGGCCGCGTCGAGCAGCACCAGCGGGTGGCCGTCGAGCGCCTTCCAGCGCACGCTCGCGCCGCGCGCGAGGCGATGCGCCGTGGGCGTCACCAGCACGAACGGGTCGTGCAGGATCGGCTCGCAGTGCAGGTCGTCCACCTCGGGCGGCTCCACCACCACGCCGAAGTCCACCTCGCCGCCGCGCACGCTCTCCAGCACGTCCTGCTGGATGCGGTCGAGCAGCAGGAAGCGCACGCGCGGCGCCGCGCGCGCGCAGGTGGCGATGCAGGCCGGCATCAGGTAGGCCGACAGCGTGGGGCTGCTGGCCACGCGCACCTTGCCGCCGTCGGCGTCGGCCAGGCCGGCCACGTCGGCCAGCGTGGCGTCGAGTTCATCGAGGGCGCGGTCCAGCCGCGCCACCAGCGAGCGCCCGGCCTCCGTCAGCGCCACCTCGCGCGTGGTGCGATCGAGCAGGCGCAGGCCCAGGCCGCGTTCCAGGTCGAGGATGGCGCGGCTGACGGCCGGCTGCGTCAGCCCCACGGCCTCGCCGGTGCGGCTGAAGTTGCGGGTGCGGGCCACCGACTGGAAGACGCGGAGCTGGCGCAGGGTGACATTCATGATTTCGAATCATAAGTCCATGGAATGAATCGATTTCTCTTTTGAGCGCGGACGCGGTGAAATCGTGTCCATGAAGCGCCCCGCCTTTGTTCCCGACGATTTCACGCTGATGCTGGTGGCCACCGTGGTGCTGGCCACGCTGCTGCCGGCCCAGGGCGCGGTGGCCCGTTTCTTCGACGGCTTCACGACCTTCGCCATCGGCCTGTTGTTCTTCCTGCACGGCGCCAAGCTGTCGCGCGACGCGATCCGCGCGGGCATCACGCACTGGCGGCTGCACCTGCTCGTGTTCGCGTGCACCTTCGTGCTGTTCCCGGTGCTGGGCGTCGCGCTGAAGCCGCTGCTGCAGCCGCTGGTGACGCCGGCGCTCTACACGGGCATCCTGTTCCTGTGCGTGCTGCCGGCCACGGTGCAGTCGGCCATCGCGTTCACGTCGATGGCGCGCGGCAACATCCCGGCCGCGGTGTGCAGCGCGTCCGCGTCGACGATGCTGGGCGTGTTCGTCACCCCGGTGCTGGTGGGCCTGGTGGTGCTGCCCAACGCGGCCGCCACCAGCTCGTTCGACTCCATCGTGCGCATCCTGCTGCAGCTGATGCTGCCCTTCGTGGCGGGCCACCTGTCGCGCCCGTGGATCAGCGGCTGGCTCCATCGCCGCAAGCAGATCCTGGGCCTCGTCGACCGCGGCTCGATCCTGCTGGTGGTCTACACCGCCTTCAGCGCAGCCGTCATCGAGGGCTTGTGGAAGCAGGTGCCCCTGCTCGCGCTGGCCGGCCTGCTGGTGGTCTGTTCGATGCTTCTGGGCATCGCGCTGTTCCTCACCGGCTGGTTCGCGCGCCGCCTCGGGTTCGACAAGGCCGACGAGATCACCATCGTGTTCTGCGGCTCCAAGAAGAGCCTGGCCAGCGGCATCCCGATGGCCAAGGTACTGTTCCCGGCCCATCTGGTCGGGGCCACGGTGCTGCCGCTGATGCTGTTCCACCAGATGCAGCTGATGGTGTGCGCGGTGCTGGCGCAACGCTATGCGCGGCGGGTGGACGACGCGCCGGCCAGCGAGCCCGCACGGCAGGCCGGCTAGCTAGCGCGCGAGCAGCGCCTGCGTCTCCGGATGGCGGCGCATGTACACCTCCACGTAGCTGCACGAGGGCTCGACCTTGTAGCCGTGTTCGTCGGCCCACGCGAGCGCCACGCGCACCAGCTCGGCGGCGATGCCGCGCCCGCCGACGGCCGGCGGCACGCCCGTGTGCGTCATCCAGGCCACGTTGCCGCGCAGCTGGTAGTCGGCCACGCAGAGCTGGCCGTCGACCGTGGCCTCGAAGCGCTGGCGCGCGGGGTTGTGGGTGACGGCGACGGTCATTGCTTGCCCAACTTTTTCCAGAGGAAGGCGAACTGCAGCGCCTGCATGTCCGCGCGCTGCGCGTTGTCGGCCGCTCCGCCGTGCCCGCCCTCGATGTTCTCGTAGTACAGCACCTCGTGGCCCTGGGCCATCATGCGCGCGGCCATCTTGCGGGCATGGCCGGGGTGCACGCGGTCATCGCGCGTGGACGTGGTGAAGAGGATCGGCGGGTAGTGCCCGTCCGGGTGCACGTTCTGGTACGGGCTGTACTTCGAGATCCAGGCCCATTCGGCCGGGAGGTCGGGGTTGCCGTACTCGGCCATCCACGACGCGCCGGCCAGCAGCTTGTTGTAGCGCCTCATGTCCAGCAGCGGCACCTGGCAGCTGACGGCGTTGAAGAGGTCGGGACGCTGCATCGCGACGGCGCCCACCAGCAGGCCGCCGTTGCTGCCGCCCTCGATGCCCAGGTGGCGCGGGCTGGTCACCTGGGTGGCGATCAGGTCCTCGGCCACGGCCTCGAAGTCGTCGTAGCTGCGCTGCTTGTTCTCCTTGACGGCTGCCTGGTGCCAGGCCGGCCCGTACTCGCCGCCGCCGCGGATGTTGGCGATGACCCAGACGCCGCCGTGCTCGTGCCAGGCCTTGCCGATGCTGCCGGAATAACTGGGCGTCAGCGAGATCTCGAAGCCGCCGTAGCCGTACAGCAGCGTCGGGTTCCGGCCGTCGGGCGTGGCGCCCTTGGGCCAGATGATGAAGTAAGGAACCTTGGTGCCGTCCTTCGAGGTGGCGAACTTCTGTTCCACGCGCATGCCCGCGGTGTCGAAGAACTGCGGACGCGACTTCAGCAGCTCGCGCCGGTCGGAGCCGGCGTGGGCCAGGTACAGCGAGTCGGGCGTGAGGAAGTCGGTGTAGCCGAGCAGGTAGGCCTCGGCCAGCGGATCGTCGGCCACGTGCGGGTCGTGCAGCTCCTGGGTATGGAGCGAACCGGGGAAGGGCGCGTCCACCGCGCGACGCTGCCAGCCGCCGGCCGTGGGCGTCAGCTCCTCGATGCGGCCGGCCACGTTGTCCAGCACGTTGAGGATCACCCGGGTCCTCGTCGTGCCGTAGCCGGCCAGCGAGCGCGTGGCCGTGGGCGTGAACAGGGCCTCCAGCTGGCGGTCGCCCTTCAGGTACGCGGCGGCATCGCCCACCAGCAGCGAGCCGCGCGGCCAGGTGCGGTCGCCCAGCGTCCAGTCGGAGCGCAGCTCGATCAGCACGCGGTCGCGCCAGAAGCCCAGGTTGGCGTCGTCCGGCTTGGCGATGGGCGTCAGCGCGGGCGCCTTGCCCGCGGGGCCGGCCTGTTCCAGCAGCCAGAGGCGCGAGGTGTAGAAATCGAGCGAGCGGCTGAAGGTGATGCGCTCGAAGCCGGGCGTGTCGTCCACGTGCATGCCGGAGGCGACGTCGGCCTGCTCGCCGGTGAACATCGTGGTGGCGTCGGCCAGCGGCGTGCCGCGCGACCAGCGCTTGACGACGCTGGGGTAGCCCGAATCGGTGAGGCTGCCGGGGCCGAAGTCGGTGGCCACGAGCAGGGTGTCCGCGTCGAGCCAATCGACGCTGGACTTGGCCTCGGGCAGCGTGAAGCCGTCGTCGACGAACCGGCGCTCGACGATGTTGAACTCGCGCACCACCTGCGCGTCGGAGCCGCCGCGCGACAGCATCACCAGGCAGCGTTCGTACGCCGGCGCGAGGCAGCTGGTGCCGTGCCAGACCCAGTTCTCGTCCTCGCTCTTCGCGAGCGCGTCGAGGTCGATCACCACGTCCCAGGCCGGCTGCGGCTTGCGGTACTCGGCCAGCGTGGTGCGGCGCCAGAGGCCGCGCGGGTTCCGGTCGTCGCGCCAGAAGTTCCAGAGCCAGTCGCCGCGGCGCACGACATCGGGGATCTGTTCCTTGGAGTCGAGGATCGCGCGCACCTGGTCGCGCGTCTGGCCGAACAGCGGCCAGGCCTCGAGCGCCTTGCGCGACTGCGCGTTGCGCTCGCGCACCCACGCGAGGGCCGTGTCGCCGAGCACGTCCTCCAGCCACAGGTTGGAATCGTCGGAGGCGGCAGGAGTCTGGGCCATGGAGGTCGTCGCGGCGGCCGGCACGGCGACCGTCATCAGAAGTCGGAAGGTCTTGATCATCGCAGAGGGTCCGTTCTCTCCGGGCCGCGCGCCTGCCGAATCCCGCGCGGCGAACGGGGAGGTACGGCGGGGCCGTATCCTTCCCGATGTCCCGGCGCGCGGGCGGTGCCATCATGGCGCCCGGCCGCGGGACGTCGTCCTCGCACCAGACCCTTCTAACAAGAGCCCACACCTACCGCCATGACCGCCCAAAATCCCCTGCTCGCCGACTGGACGACGCCCTTCGCACTGCCGCCGTTCGACCAGATCCGCGCGGCCGATTTCGCGCCGGCCTTCGAGGCGGCGATGCGGGCGCAGCGCGCCGAGGTGGAGGCCATCGCGGCGCTCGCCGAGCCGGCCGGCTTCGACGACACCGTGGCCGCGTTCGATCGCAGCGGCCGCCTGCTGTCGCGCATCGAAGCGGCCTTCCATGCGCTCGCCGCGTCGCACACCTCGCCCGAGATCCAGGCCGTGCAGCGCGAGCTGGCCGGGCCGCTGGCCGCGCACGACAGCGCCGTGATGATGCACGCCGGCCTGTTCGCGCGGCTCGACGCGGTGCACGCGAAGCGCCACGATCTCTCGCTGCAGCCGGAGCAACTGCGCCTGGTCGAGCGCCTGCACGTCGACTTCGTGCGCGCCGGCGCCCGCCTGGGCCCCGACAAGCAGCCGCGTTACGCGCAGATCATGGAGCGCCTCGCGCAGCTCACCACCCGCTTCGCGCAGAACGTGCTGGCCGACGAGGCCGGCTTCCAGCTGGAGCTGTCCGACGCCGAGCTCGACGGCCTGCCGCCCTTCGTGCGCGCCTCCGCGCGCCAGGCCGCCAGCGACCGCGGCCTGGGCGAAGGGCGGCACGTCGTCACGCTCTCGCGCTCGCTGATCGTGCCCTTCCTCACGTTCTCCGCGCGGCGCGACCTGCGCGAGAAGGCCTGGACGGCGTGGGTGGGCCGCGGCGGGAACGAAGGCGAGACGGACAACCGCGAGGTGGCCCGCGATATCCTGCGCCTGCGCCAGGAGCAGGCCTGGATGCACGGCCACGCGAGCTACGCCGAATACGCGCTGGCCAACACCATGGCCGGCAGCATCGCCTCGGTCAACACGCTGCTGGACGACGTCTACGCCCGCGCGCTGGCCGCGCTGCAGGACGAGCGCCACGCCGTGCACGAGGCCTTGCGCGACGCCGGCGTGGCCGGCCCCTACATGGCGTGGGACTGGCGCTTCGGCTCCGAGCGCGTGCGCCAGCAGCGCTATGCGTTCGACGACGGCGAGGTCAAGCCGTACTTCTCGCTCGACCGCATGGTGCAGGCCGCGTTCGACTGCGCGCAGCGGCTGTTCGGCATCCGCATGGTGCGCAACGACGCAATCCCCGTGTACCACCCTGACGTCGTCCCGTACGAGGTGCACGACGGCGACAAGCTCATCGGCATCTTCCTGCACGACAACTTCGCGCGCCAGACCAAGCGCTCCGGCGCGTGGATGAGCGCGCTGCGCTGGCAGGGCCGCAACGGCTCGGTGGACCTGCCGGTGATCATGAACAACAACAACTTCGCCAAGGGCGCGCCGGGCGAGCCCACGCTGCTGTCCTTCGACGACGCGCGCACGCTGTTCCACGAGTTCGGCCACGGCCTGCACGGGCTGCTGTCCGACGTCACCTACCAGCGCCTGTCGGGCACCAACGTGCTGCGCGACTTCGTGGAGCTGCCCTCGCAGCTGTTCGAGCACTGGCTGCTGGAGCCCGAGGTGATCGCGCGCCACGCGCGCCACTGGCAGACCGGCGAGCCGATTCCCGAGACGCTGGTGCGCCGCCTGCAGGAGGCGCGCCGCTGGGGCCAGGCCTACGAGACCGTGCGCTACGCCGGCAGCGCGCTGGTGGACATGGCCGTGCACTCGCGCATCGACAAGGAGCCGCCGCCCGACCTGCCCGAGTTCGAGGCCGCCACGCTGGCGCGCCTGAACCTGCCGCCCGAGGTGGGCGTCAACCACCGCCTGCTGCACTTCCAGCACCTGTTCTCGGGCTCGTCATACGCCGCCGGGTATTACGTGTACCTGTGGGCCGAGGTGCTGGACGCCGACGCGTTCGACGCCTTCAAGGAGGCCGGCAGCGCGTTCGACCCGGTGGTGGCGGCGCGGCTGCGCCAGTGCATCTACGGCGCGGGCGACAGCGTGGCGCCGCAGCAGGCCTACGCGGCGTTCCGCGGGCGCATGCCGTCGATCGAGCCGCTGCTGCGCAAGCGCGGGCTGCTGCCGGAAGACGTGACGTTCTGACGGCTACCTGGCGCAGTCCGGCGCATCCACGCCCTGGTCGGCGACGACGCGCCAGCGGCCGTCGCCGTCCTTGCGCCAGATCGTGGTGAAGCGCGAGATCACCTTGCCGGCCGGGTCGCGCGCGAGTCCGGTGGAGACGGCGTAGCGGCCGTCAGCGGTGGCCGCGACGGCGTCGGGCGCCCAGCTGAACGGCGCCTGCGGGCCGTCGAAGAAGCCCTTCCACGTCTCCACCACGGCGGCGCGGCCGATGTGCGGCTTGTTGCCGTTGAAGACCGCGTCCTCGGCCACGAACTCGGTGAAGCGGTCGAGCCGGCGGTCGGCCATGGTCTTGGCGAACGCGGTCTCCGCGGCCTTGACCTCGGCCGCGGCGGCGGCCAGGTCGGCGGCCGACGGCAGCGTGGCGGCGGCCGCGTGGAGCGCGGCCAGCGAGAGGGCGCAGGCGAGCAGGACAGGGCGCATGGCGAGGATCCAGTCAGGTCGGGAAGTGCGGCGATTGTGGCCGTGTGGCGCGCGCGCCGCCATGCGGGCGCGCGGTCTTGACAGGCCGGTGGCGCGGGCGCAAAGTCGCGGCTCCCTTCAACCGTTCCACCTGCAGGAGGTCGCCATGGATACCCTCATCGCCAGCGCGTCGACCGCCATGCCGTCACGGTTCTCGAAGGTGCTCCACCACTGATCCTCGCGATCCCTGGCGCACCCCCGGTGCCAGGCCCCGTGCTCGAAGACGAGCCCGCCGCGGCCTGCGCCGACTGCCTCCGGTTCCGACGCCCACACCTCCATCGCCGGCCTTGACCGTGCAAGGCCTTTCTTCGTTCGCGCACGGCGCGAGCGAGGCTGCCGCATCGACCGGAAGAACCGGTTCGGCGCGGCGCGTCCGGAACGAATCCAAATGCAAGACTCCCTCGATCTTCGCGCGCTGCGCGACATCGGACTTTCCCATGCCACCGTGCAGGCGGCGCTCGCCCACGCCCGCCCCGAGGGCACGCGGCTCGCGCGCGTCATCGAGATCCAGCGCGACCACCTGCTGGCGCACGACGGCCACGACACCCATGCGGTCGTCGCCGCGCCCGTCCTGCGCGCGGCCCTGGATCGCGAGCGCGACCAACTGGTCGTCGGCGACTGGGTGTGGTGGCGCGCCGCGGCCTCCGACCACGACCGCGGCTGGGCGGTCGCGCGCCTGCCCGCACGCAACCGCCTGGTGCGGCGCGACCCGGCCGGCGGCCGCCAGGGCCTGGTCGCCAACATCGACACCGCGTTGATCGTGATGAGCCTGGACAACGACTTCAACCTGCGCCGCCTCGACCGCTTCCTCGTGCTGGCGCATTCGGCCGACGCGCGCGTGGCGGTGGTGCTCACCAAGGCCGATGCCTGCGCCGACCCTGGCGCGGCCATCGCCCGCGTGCGCGCGCACCTGGGCGACGCGCGCGACGACATCGCGGTGCTGGCGGTCGACGGCCGCTCGCCGGCCGCCGCGCAGGCGCTGGCGCCGTGGCTCGCGCGCGGCGCGACGCTGGTGACGCTGGGCTCCAGCGGCGCCGGCAAGACCACGCTCACCAACACGCTGACCGGCGCCGGCTCGAGCACCCACCCGGTGCGCGCCGGCGACGAGCGCGGCCAGCACACGACCACCGTGCGCACGCTGCGCCGCACCGCCGGCGGCGCCTGCCTCATCGACACGCCGGGCCTGCGGCAACTGTGGCTGGACGCCGGTCCGGACACGCTCGACGACGCGTTCCCCGAGATCGGCACCTTCGCGCTGCAATGCCGCTACCGCAACTGCCGCCATGCGCGCGAGCCCGGCTGCGCGGTGCGCGAGCAGGTGTCGCCCGCGCGGCTGCTGAGTTTCCAGAAGCTGCTGCGCGAGGCCAACCGCGACAACGACGACCCGTTCCAGCGGCGCCGCCACGTGGCCGAGATGAAGCAGCGCACGCGGGACAACCGCGCGCGCAACGCGGCGCGGGCGTCGGGCGATGATCGTTGACGCGGCGCCGAATGAAAAATGGCCGCCCGTTGCGGGGCGGCCATTCGTGGAATCAGTTCAACGCGCCGGAGCGCGCGTCACGCTCAGCGCGGCGTGCGATTGCGCGAGCCGGGGCCCGGGCCGCCGGGACCGCTGCGCTTCGGGCCGAACGACGGACGTTCGCCGAACGCCGGACGATCGCCCTGCGTCCCGTAGGCGGGACGATCACCCTGCGGGTGCGGACGCGCGAACGGACGATCGCCGCCTTCACGGTTGAATGCCGGACGGTCGCCGCCGGGGCGGTTGAACTGGGGACGGTCGCCGCCTTCGCGATTGAACGCCGGACGATCGCCGCCTTCACGCGGGGCGCCGCCCTGGAACGGGTGCGCCGGGCCGCGGTTGTCGGGGCGTTGGCCGCGGTAGTCGCCGCGCGGGCCGTTGAAGGCCGGACGGTCGCCCGCGAAGCCGCGGTTGTCGCCGCCTTCGCGGTTGAACTGCGGGCGTTCGCCGCCATGGCCGCGGTCGCCGCCAGGACCACCATGACCCCGATCGCCGCCGAAGCCCGGACGCGGACCGTAGCCCGGACGGTCGCCGCCACGCGGGCCGTTGAAGCCGCCGCGGGGGCCGCCAAAGCTCGGACGATGACCGCCGAACGAGCGCTCTTCGTCGAAGCGGCCGCTGCCCGGACGCTGCGCGGCCGGAGCCTGCATGCGCGGCTCGAGGCCGGCAACGACGGACACGGGCAGGTTGTTGCCGGTGAAGCGCTCGATGCGGCGGATCATCGGGATGTCGCGGCGTTCGGCGATGGTGATGGCCAGGCCCGAGCGGCCGGCACGGCCGGTGCGGCCGATGCGGTGCACGTGGTCTTCGGCCTTCATCGGCAGGCCGTAGTTGATGACGTGGGTGATCGTGGGCACGTCGATGCCGCGCGCGGCGACGTCGGTGGCGACCAGCACGCGCAACTGGCGGCTGCGCAGCGCGCCCAGCACGCGGTTGCGGCGGCCTTGCGGCATGCCGCCGTGCAGCGCGGCGACCGAGTGGCCGATCTGCTGCAGGCGGTCCGCCAGTTCGTCGGCGTCGCGCTGGGTGCTCGTGAAGACCACGGCCTGGTCCATGTCGCGGTCGGTCAGCAGCTGGTCGAGCAGGTCGTCGCGGTGCTTGCGGTTGTCGGCCCAGTGCAGGCGTTGCTCGATCTGCGCGTGCTGCTCGGTGGGCGCCGAGATGCGGATGCGTTGCGCGTCGTGCGTCAGTTCCTTGGCCAGGCCGCCGACGGTGCCGTCGAAGGTGGCGGAGAACATCAGCGTCTGGCGCTCGGCCGACAGTTCCTTGGCGACGTGGTGGATGTCGTCGATGAAGCCCATGTCGAGCATGCGATCGGCTTCGTCCAGGATCAGCAGTTCGACCTGCGACAGCATGGCCTTGCCGCTGCCCATGTGGTCGATCAGGCGGCCGGGCGTGGCGATCAGGATGTCCAGCGGGCCGCGCAGGGCCTTGAGCTGGGCGTGGTAGGGCACGCCGCCGACGATGGTGGCCACGCGCAGGCCCTGCACGTTGCGGCCGTAGACGGTGCAGGCCTTGCTGACCTGCATGGCCAGTTCGCGGGTGGGCGCGAGCACGAGCACGCGCGGGCCGCTCGGCTGGCCGCGTTCACGCTTCTTGGCCGGGTCGCGGCGCGCCTCGATCACGCGCTGCAGCGCCGGCAGCACGAAGGCCGCGGTCTTGCCGCTGCCGGTGCGCGAGGACACGAGCAGGTCGACGCCGGAGATGGCGGCGGGGATGGCCTGCAACTGGACGTCGGTCGGCTCGGTGTAGCCGGCTTCCGTCACGGAGCTCAGGATCTCGGTGGCGAGGCCCAGGCTGGCGAAGCCGGAGGCTTGCGCTTCGGTCTGCGGGGCGTCTTGTTGTTGTTCTTCGTTGCCCAGGGTGGGCTGGAGGTCGAAACTCATGGATCACTTTCAAGCACGGCATCACCCACGCGCTCAGGGTTGTCCCGAGCACGCAGTGAGCGCCACGGCGCTGCCTGCCAAAGATGTGAGCTTGGCAGCACCAATAAGGTCGCGTTAGAAGATAACGGGGCTGCCACCGCGTGAGGCCAAGATGGCCGGCGGAGGGGTTGTTGCCCAGGAAACGTCTGGTAGCGACGGCATCGCCGCCGACCACAACCGTTTCCGAGTGCTTGTCACCGTGCGATCCGTTCAGGGATAACCCTGATGGAATCAGTGATTTGCAGCAGACCGGCTTGAGAAGGTCAGAGGGGATGAGCGAAGACGAGCGCGCTTTCTGGATGTCTTCCCTATGACAGGAGGACGTTCTGGAAGTGCATTCGCAGCGTCAACCCGTATTTTGCCAGAATTTCTCACTTCGTGTTGTGTTCTACGATGCCAGGTTTGCTGCAACAGCTGCCAAAGAGATCACAGATGCCCGAGAACAAGACGACGAAACCGATGAGCCATGTCCTGGTGGTGAGCGCCGATCCGGGCTGGCGCGACGAGGTGGTGGCGGGCGTCAACGCGGCCGCGCAGAAGCTGGACAACCCGTTCGACCTGCTGGCCGTCGCGGCCGCCGACGCGGCGGCCGCCATCGCCGCGGTGCAGGCCGACGGCGACGTGCAGATCGTGCTGATCGACCACGGCGACCACGCGCCCGCCACGAAGTCTGGCAAGGGGGCCGCGCGCCACCAGGACGTCGCCGCCATGGCCCAGGAGATCATCGCGCTGCGCCCCGAGCTGTCGCTGTACGTGACGCTGGAGGACGACGAGAACAAGCTGCTGCTGGAACAGCTCGCCAGCAACGTGGTGCACGGCTACTTCTACCGCGGCGAGCGCGACTACAACGGCTGGGCCCGCATCCTGGCCGCCGAGATCGCCGAGAAGTCGGCCACGCCGTTCTACGACGAGCTGAAGAACTACGTGCGCATGGCCAAGGACAGCTGGCACACGCCGGGCCACGCGGGCGGCGACTCGTACAAGGGCAGCCCGTGGGTGGGTGACTTCTACGACTTCGCCGGCGAGAACCTGCTGCGCGCCGATCTCTCGGTGTCGGTGGAGATGCTCGACTCGCTGCTGCACCCCACCGGCGTCATCGTGCAGGCCCAGCGCCTGGCCGCGCAGGCCTTCGGCGCGCGCAAGACCTACTTCGCCACGAACGGCACGTCCACCGCCAACAAGGTGATCTTCCAGACGCTGCTGGCGCCGGGCGACAAGATGCTGCTCGATCGCAACTGCCACAAGTCGGTCCACCACGGCGTGATCCTGTCGGGCGCGCAGCCGGTGTACCTCGATTCGTCGGTCAACCGCAAGTACGGCCTGTTCGGCCCGGTGCCGCGCGCTACGGTGCTGGCCGCCATCGCGCAGCATCCGGATGCGCGCGTGCTGATCCTCACGTCGTGCACCTACGACGGCCTGCGCTACGACCTCAGGCCCATCATCGAGGCCGCGCACGCCGCGGGCATCAAGGTGATCGTCGACGAGGCCTGGTACGGCCACGCGCGCTTCCATCCGGCGCTGCGTCCCACCGCGCTGGAGAGCGGCGCCGACTACTGCACGCAGAGCACGCACAAGGTGCTGTCGGCCTTCTCGCAGGCCAGCATGATCCACGTGAACGACCCGCTGTTCGACGAGCACTTGTTCCGCGAGAACTTCAACATGCACGCGTCCACCAGCCCGCAGTACAACCTGATCGCCAGCCTGGACGTGGCGCGCAAGCAGGCGGTGATGGAGGGCTACCGGCTGCTCGATCGATCGCTGAAGTACGCGCAGGAGCTGCGCGAGAAGATCAACGCCACGGGCGTGTTCCGCGCGCTGGAGCTGGCCGACCTGCTGCCCGAGGAACTGGCCGACGACGGCATCCGCCTCGATCCCACCAAGATCACGATCGACATCACGGCGTCGGGCTTCTCGTCGGACGAACTGCGCGAGGAGCTGTTCGAGCGCTTCAACATCCAGGTGGAGAAGTCCACGCACAACACGCTCACGCTGCTGCTCACGGTGGGCACCACGCGCTCGAAGGTGTCGCGCCTGTTCGATGCGTTGCTGCGCCTGTCCAAGGAGCGCCGTCCCGAGCGCGTGGGCGCGCGCATGCCCGAGCTGCCGCGCTTCTCGCGCCTGGCCTGCCTGCCGCGCGACGCGTTCTACGAGTACGGCGAGCGCATCCCGCTGCTCGACGACCAGGGCCAGCCCAACGCGGCGCTGGACGGCCGCGTGTGCTGCGACCAGATCACGCCGTACCCGCCGGGCATCCCGGTGCTGGTGCCGGGCCAGGTGATCACGCCCGAGATCATGGCCTTCCTCACCCGCATCATGCGCATGCAGAAGTCCATCGAGATGCACGGCCTGGCCACGCACGACGGCGAGCCGTCGCTGCGCGTGCTGGCGCCGGGCGAGCTCGAGGCGATGGCCAGCCGAACCGTGCTCTGAGTCCGACGCCCGCGGCGCTCCCTCGGGCGCGGGATGCGCGAAAGCGCTGCCACGCCTACACTCGGGGGTCGCTCGAAACCCGCCTCCCGCACGATGACCCAGCCTCCCGCCCGCCGCAAGCGCTCGCCCGCCACCGCCTCCACGCCGTCCGGCACGGGCTCGGTGACGCTCGGGATGGTGGCCAAGGCGGCCGGGGTCTCGCCCAGCACGGTCTCGCGCATCCTCAACGGCACCGCCACGGTGAGCCCCGAGAAGCGCGAGGCCATCGACGAGGCCATCCGCACGCTGGGGTTCCGGCCGAACCCGGTCGCGCGCGGCCTGGCCGGCGGACGCACGCTGAGCATCGGTGTGTTGACGCAGACGATCAACAGCCCGTTCTACGGCGAGGCACTGCGCGGCATCGAGGACCGGCTCGAGGTGGCCGGCTACATCCCGATCTTCGTCAGCGGCCACTGGCACGAGGCCGAGGAACACAAGGCGATGGAGGCGCTGATGTCGCGCCGCGTCGACGGCCTGATCGTGCTGGCGGGGCGGATGTCGGACGAGGCGCTCGAAAGCTACGCGACCCAGGTGCCGATGGTGGTGGTGGGGCGCGGGCTGCGCACCGACCGCATCTTCAGCATCGACTTCGACAATCACACGGGCGCCGTGCTCGCGACCCAGCATCTGATCGAGTGCGGCCACCGGCGCATCGCGTTCATCGCCGGCGATCCGCTGCACAAGGACGCGCTCGACCGCGAGGCCGGCTACCGTGCCGCCCTGGAGCGCGCGGGCATCGCGTTCGACCCGGCGCTGGTGCTCAACGGCGACTTCACCGAGGCCGGCGGCCTGCTCGCCGTCAACCGGCTGCTGGAGAGCGGCCTGGCGTTCAGCGCGATCTTCGCCGCGAACGACCAGACGGCCATCGGCGCCGCACTGGGCCTGTACCGGCGCAACGTGCGCGTGCCCGACGACGTCTCGCTGGTGGGCTTCGACGACCTGGCGCCCGCCAAGTTCTCGGTGCCGCCGCTCACCACCATCCGCCAGTCGGTCTACGAGATCGGCTCGGAGGCGGCCGCGGCGATGCTGGCGATGCTCAAGGGCACCGAGCCGGTGGCCGACCTGCCGCCGCCCGAGCTGGTCGCCCGCGAGTCGACGCGCCGCGTCCTGCGCTGAGCCGGCCCGGCGGGGCATTCGGCCGACGGCTATCATGAAAGCGCTTGCATGACGCCGTGACGGCACCGTGCCGCCCTGGTTCACCCCCTCTGCGCTCCGGTGCTCCACCATGCTCGGGTTTACGCTGTAACGGCTGGACGGCTCTCCGTTGAACAATGCTGAAAGCGCTTTCACAGCTGCGATCTCCGATTCCGATTCCCGACAAGAACATTCGAGACAAACCATGTTGACGACGCTTGCGCCGTGCACTCGCGGCCCCGCGCCCGCGGGCCATCGCGCCGGAGCCCGATGAGCTCCAGCCCCGACTTCCTGCGCGGCGTGCGCACCGCGCCGACGCGCCGCACGGTGCTGGCCGCGGGCCTGGCCGCCGCCGTGGCTCCTTCGGTGCGCGCGAAGCCGGCCCGCACGCTCACGGTGGCGGCGTTCCCGCTGGTCGACCAGATCGTCAAGGACGCCATCCCCGCCTGGGCCCGGCGCCACCCCGACGTGGCCATCAACGTCGTCATGCGCCAGTACGACGACCACCACACCGCGATGACCACGGCGCTGTCCACCGGCGTCTACCTGCCCGACGTGATGGCGCTGGAATCGTCGTACGTCGGCAAGTTCTCGATGGGCGGCGGCCTGTCCGACCTGCTGCAGCCGCCCTACGACATCGGCCGCTACCGCGAGCGCTACGTGGCCTACGCGTACGACCAGGCCGTCAACCGCCGTGGCCAGGTCGTGGCGGCGCCCACCGACATCGGCCCGGGCACCCTGCTCTATCGCAAGGACCTGCTCGAACGCGCGGGGCTGGCGGAGACCGACCTGCAGCCGTCGTGGGACGCCTATGTCGACGCCGGAATGAAGCTCAAGAGGGCCACCGGCGCCAACCTGATCGGCAACGTCAAGACGCTCAAGGACCTGATGATCCGCAGCGGCCTGAAGAAGGGCCAGGGCATCTACTTCGACAGCGATTCCAACGTGCTGGTGGACACGCCGCGCTTCCATCGCGCCTTCGAGATCGCGCTGCGCGTGCGGCGCAACCGCCTCGACGGCCGCCTCGACACCTGGTCCAACGAATGGGCCGAGGCCTTCCGCCGCGGCCAGACGGCCACCGAGCTGGGCGGCTCGTGGATGGTGGGCCAGATGGCCAACTGGGTGGCGCCCACCACCGCGGGCCTGTGGCGCGCCGCGCAGCTGCCCGAGGGCACGTGGGTCTCGTACGGCGGCACCTACTACGCGATCCCGCGCGACTCCGACCCGGACAAGAAGGCGCTGGCCTGGGAGCTGATCGAGATGATGACGCTCGACCCGGCCCGCCAGCTCGCCGCGCTGAAGACGCAGGACTCGTTCCCCGCGCTGCTGGCCGCGCAGGACGACCCGTTCATCGACGAGCCGCAAGCCTTCCTCGGCGGCCAGCGCGCCCGCGTGATCTGGCGCGAGGCCGCGCGCCACATCACCGCCACCGCCGTGCACAAGCAGAGCAACTTCGCCGAGGACGCCGTCAACGCCGAGCTCGACGACGTGCTCGACGACGGCAAGGACATCAAGCAGGCGCTGGCCGACGTGGCCAAGCTCCTGGAACTGCGGGCCCGCCGCTGACCATGCGACTTCCTGCCTTCCTCCGCCTGTCGCCCAAGTGGGCGCCCTACGTCTTCATCAGTCCGTTCGTGCTGCTGTTCGTCGTCTTCAGCCTGTTCCCGCTGTGCTTCTCGCTGTACCTGGCGTTCCAGTCGTGGGAGCCCACCGGCGGCCTGCGCGCGATGGAGTTCGTCGGGCTGTCCAATTTCACGTTCGCGATCAAGGACGGCTGGTTCTGGATGTCGCTGCGCAACACGCTGTGGCTGGCCATCGCCTCGGGCGTGCCGCAGCACCTGGTCGCCATCCCGCTGGCCGCGTTCATCCACACCTCGTTCAGGCGTCTGCGCGACGGCGTGATGGCCGTCTACTTCCTGCCCTACATCACGTCGACGGTGGCCATCGCGATCATGTTCAAGTCGCTGTTCTCGCAGGACTACGGGATGATCAACGCGGCGCTCGGCGAGTTGTTCGGCCTGCCACGCACCGACTGGCTCACGAACGCGCGGCACATCAAGCCGGCCATCGCGTTCATCGTGTTCTGGCGCTACGTGGGCTTCAACATGGTGCTGTACCTCGCGGCGATGCAGACCATCCCCGGCGAGCTCTACGAGGCCGCCACGCTGGACGGCGCGAGCCGCTGGCGCCAGTTCCTGCACATCACGCTGCCCGGCATCAAGCCGATGATCTTCTTCGGCGTCACGCTGAGCATCATCGGCGGCCTGCAGCTGTTCGAGGAGCCCTTCATCCTGACCGGCGGCAAGGGCGGCCCGCAGCAGGCGGCGATGACGTCCGCGGTCTACCTGTTCCGAGAGGCCTTCGACTTCAACGACTTCGGCGGGGCGAGCGCGATGTCGTGGCTGCTGTTCGTGGTGGTAGCCCTGCTCACCTGGCTCACGAACGTCGCGTTCCGCACACGAAAGGGACAGGCGTGAGCGCGGCCTCCCACCCGGCCGCGGCCGTGATCGGAGACAGCGTCGCCGGCGCGCGCGCCGCGCGTTGGACGGCGTACCTGTTCGTCGCCGTCGGCGCGCTGTTCATGCTGGCGCCGTTCTGGTTCATGTTCGTGTTCGCCACGCATTCGCGCAGCGAGATCTACAACCTGCCGCCGCCGATGTGGTTCGGCGGCGACCTGCTCGCCAACTTCAAGCTGCTGACCGAGCGCATCCCGTTCTGGCGCAACCTGGGCTGGAGCCTCTACGTGGCGCTGATGGCCACCGTGCTGACGCTGCTGTTCTGCTCGATGGCCGGCTACGCGTTCGCGCTGATGGAGTTCCGCTTCAAGAAGCCTTTGTTCGGGCTCGTGATGGCCACGATGCTGCTGCCGTCGTTCATGAACATGATCCCGATGTTCATGATCATGGACGCCCTCGGCTGGATCGACCAGCAGCGCGCCCTGTACGTGCCCGGCGCGGCCAGCGCGTTCGGCATCTTCCTGATGCGCCAGTTCGCGTCGTCGGCCGTGCCCAGGGAACTGATCGAGGCGGCCCGCATGGACGGCTGCGGCGAGTTCTCCATCTACTGGCGCATCGTGCTGCCGCTGATGAAGCCCGCGCTCGGAACGCTCGCGCTCATCACGTTCATCCAGAGCTGGAACAACTTCATCAACCCGCTGGTGGTGATGCGCAGCACGCCCAACTACACGCTGCCGCTGGCGCTGCGCAGCCTGCAATCCACGATGAACACCGAGTGGGGCGCGCTGATGTGCGGCTCCGCCATCGCCACGATCCCGCTCATCGTCCTATTCGCGGTCTCGTCGCGTCAACTCATCGCCGGCCTCACCTCCGGCGCCGTGAAGTAAGAGTCCACGAGACCCCACGAGTCCGTTACCAAGAACGCCATGCCTGACATCAACGATCTTTCCCGCCAATTCCCGCCCGATTTCGTCTGGGGCGTGGCCACGAGCGCCTTCCAGATCGAGGGCGCCGCCTTCGAGGACGGCAAGGGCGAATCGATCTGGGATCGCTTCTGCCGCGTGCCCGGCGTGATCGCCGACGGGAGCAACGGCGACATCGCCTGCGACCACTACCACCGGCTAGCCGCCGACCTCGACCTGATCGCCGGCCTGGGGGTCGACCTGTACCGCTTCTCCGTGGCCTGGCCGCGCGTGCAGCCGCTGGGCGAGGGCGCGTGGAACGAGAAGGGCCTGGCGTTCTACGACCGGCTCGTCGACGGCCTGCTGGCCCGCGGCCTCGCGCCGCACCTCACGCTCAACCACTGGGACCTGCCGCAGGCGCTGCAGGACAAGGGCGGCTGGGAGTCGCGCGACACCGTGCACCGCTTCGTGGACTATGCGCTGGGCATCCAGCGCCGCCTGGGCGACCGCCTGGCCGCGATCACCACGCACAACGAGCCCTGGGTGGTGGCGGTGCTGGGCAACGAGGAGGGCACGTTCGCGCCGGGTATCCAGTCGCGCCGCATCGCCAACCAGGTGGCGCACCACCTGCTGCTCAGCCACGGCCTGGCGGTGCGCGCGTTGCGGGCCGAGGGCGCGAAGGCCAGGCTGGGCCTGGTGCTGAACATGGCCCACCAGATGCCGCTCACCGATTCGGCGGCCGACCAGGCCAAGGCCCGACTCGACGACGCGCGCGGCCGCCGCTGGTATGCCGACCCCGTGTTCAAGGGCAGCTACCCGGCCGAGATCCTCTCCGAGCTGGGCGCCGACGCGCCGGTGATCGAGCCCGGCGACATGGAGATCATCGCCACGCCCATCGACTATCTCGGCATCAACTACTACTCGCGCGCGCTGTCCAGCGCCGCCGGCCCTGTCGAGGCCAAGGACAAGCCGTACCCGAAGACCGACATGGGCTGGGAGATCTACCCCGACGGCCTGCGCGAGCTGCTGCTCACGCTGCACCGCGAGTACACGCTGCCGCCCACCTACATCACCGAGAACGGCGGCGCGTTCCCCGACGTGGACGCCGACGCCGGCGGCCGTGTGCACGACGCCGACCGCACTCGCTACCTCGCCACCCACATCAACGCGGTGGGCGAGGCGCTGGCCGCGGGCGTGCCCATGGCCGGCTACATGGTGTGGAGCCTGCTGGACAACTTCGAGTGGTCCAGCGGTTACGCCAAGCGCTTCGGCATCGTGCACGTGGACTACGCCACGCTGGCGCGCACGCCCAAGGACAGCGCGCTGTGGTACCGCGACCTGGTTGCCCGGTGCCGCGCGCTGCGCAAGGCGGGGGCCTGAGCATGGGACGCGTCAGCCTGCGCGGCGTGCGCAAGTCCTTCGGCACCGTCGACGTCATCAAGGACGTCGACCTGGAGGTGGACGACGGCGAGTTCCTGGTCTTCGTCGGGCCTTCCGGCTGCGGCAAGTCCACGATGCTGCGCATGATCGCCGGCCTGGAATCCATCGACGCCGGCGACCTGGTGATCGACGGCCAGCGCGCCAACGACGTGCGCCCGTCCGACCGCGGCGCCGCGATGGTGTTCCAGAGCTACGCGCTCTATCCGCACATGACCGTGGCCGAGAACATGGGCTTCGCGCTGAAGATGGCCGGCGTGGGCCGCGCCGAGCGCGACGAGCAGGTCAAGCGCGCCGCCGACGTGCTGCGCATCGGCGACCTGCTGGGGCGCATGCCCAGAGAGCTCTCGGGCGGCCAGCGCCAGCGCGTGGCCATCGGGCGCGCCATCGTGCGCAAGCCGCGCGTGTTCCTGTTCGACGAGCCCTTGTCCAACCTCGACGCCGCGCTGCGCGTGAACATGCGCATCGAGCTGTCGCGCCTGCACCGCGAGCTGGGCACCACGATGATCTACGTCACGCACGACCAGGTCGAGGCGATGACCATGGGCACGCGCATCGCCGTGTTCAACCAGGGCCGCATCGAGCAGCTGGGCGCGCCGTTGTCGCTGTACAACGCACCCCGCAACGAGTTCGTCGCCGGCTTCCTCGGCGCGCCGCGCATCAACCTCGTCGGCCAGCCGGCGCTCGACGCGACGCCGGTGCACCGCGCGCTGTGGGCGCTGCTGCTGCCCGTGCCGAACCCGCAGGCGCGCCGCGCGGGCGTGCGCTCGGAACACCTGCGCGTGGGCGCGCTGGGCACGGGCGTGCCCGCCACCGTGGTGATGGCCGAGCACCTGGGCGACGTGTCCATCCTGCACCTGCGCGTGGACGGCATCGCCGAGCTGCTGCACGCCAAGGTGGACGCCGGCCACGCGCACCTGGGCGCGGGCGCGACGGTGGGCATCGTGCCCGACGCCGGCTGCGTGCTGGCGTTCGACGGCAGCGGCCAGCGGATCGGATGATGCGCCGCGCGCTCGCCGCCGGCCTGCTGGCGCTCGTCTCCGGCCACGCGCCGGCCGCCGACGCGCCGCCGCCGGCGCAACGGCTGCGGCCGCCCGAAGGCTGGGTGATGACGTGGCACGACGAGTTCGACGTCGACGGCCTGCCCGACCCGAAGAAATGGGCCAACGACACGGTCTTCAACAAGACCGGCTGGTTCAACCACGAGGCGCAGTACTACGCGGCGCCGCGCGTGGAGAACGCGGTCGTCCGCGATGGCCGGCTGCTGATCACGGCGCGCAAGGAGGCGCTGTCGTCCGCGCCCGACTGGGGCGGCCAGCAGTACACGTCGGCGCGCCTGCTCACGCGCGGCCTGGCCGAGTGGACGTACGGGTTCTTCGAGATCCGCGCCAGGCTGCCCTGCGGCCAGGGCACCTGGCCCGCGATCTGGATGCTGGGCACGCACGGCGACTGGCCGGCCAACGGCGAGCTGGACATCATGGAGCACATCGGCCGCCGCCCGGGCCGCGTGATGAGCACGATCCACACGCTGGCCGGCAGCGGCGCGCACGGCGTGGGCGCCACGGTGACCGTGCCCGATACCTGCGACGCGTTCCATCGCTACCAGATGCGCTGGACCGAGCGCGACATCACTTTCGGCATCGACGGCGTCGAGCACCTCACCTACCCGCGCCTGGACGTGGGCGCGGCCGGCGCCGCGCGTGCCTGGCCCTTCGACGCGCCGCAGTTCCTGATCCTCAACGTGGCGATCGGCGGCGACCTCGGCGGGCCCGTGGACGACCGCATCTTTCCGCTGACGATGGAAGTGGACTACGTGCGGGTCTGGCAGCCGCCGAAGAAGTAGCAGCTCAGGGCGGCAGCCGATACACCGGCGCGCCCGGCGGCATCGCGGTGCCCACGATCAACTGGGGGATCACCGCCTCCACGTCGTCGATGAGCCGCACGATGCGTTCGAGTTCCGCGGCCTGCGCGGGCGTCGAGACGCAGCCCTTGAGCCACACCCAGCGCCGCTGGCCCTCGACCCACACCGAGGTGTCGGCGAACTTGCCCGCGACCTGGATCGCCTGCACGACGCGTGGCGCGATCTCCTTGTCGTACAGATACGCGTTGGGCAGCCGGCAGCGGCCTGACTGGTAGCAGCTGGTGCCGCGCTCGGCCCGGTAGTGCGCCTCGCGCTGCATCTCGGGCTCGGTGAGCAGCGGCGCGTCGGGCACGGGGCAGCCCGGCAGGCCCCGCGTGGCCACGAGGAACGGGTCGTCGAACCAGTTGCGGCGCTCCGCCGGGGCGGACGCGGCGCCGGCGGCCTGCGCGTGCGCGCCCGCGGCGGCCAGTTGCAGGACGAGCAGGGCGGCGAAGCGAATGCTGGAGACGGCCATCCGGCGATGGTAGTGGCGTCCCGCACGGCGGAAAAGGGCTGTCGCCCGGACGCCTGCAGGAACTGCCGGGCTGCGCTCTAATGCGCCTTCCCCGTCCACCCCCAATGATCCGGAGACCGTCATGTCCCTGTCCATGTACACCGCCACCGTGCCCCCGTTCCGCTCGATGCTGAAGAACCTGCAGGCCGTGATGGCCAAGGCCGAGGCGCACTGCGAGGCGAAGAAGATCGACCCGAGCGCCTTCCTGGCGTCGCGCCTCTATCCCGACATGCTGCCGTTCACGGCGCAGGTCCAGATCGCCACCGACAACGTCAAGGGCGCCGCCGGCCGCCTGTCGGGCACGGAGATCCCGAAGTTCGAGGACAACGAGAAGACCTTCCCCGAGCTGCAGGCGCGCCTCGACAAGACCATCGCCTTCCTCGACACGCTCACCGAGGCCCAGTTCGAGGGCGCGGCCGAGCGCGACATCGTGCTGCAGCAGCGCGACCGCAAGCTCGAGTTCAAGGGCGCGTTCTACCTGCTGCAATGGGCCAACCCGAACGTCTATTTCCACATCACGACGGCCTACGCGCTGCTGCGCCACGGCGGCGTGGAGATCGGCAAGAAGGACTACCTCAGCGGCGGCGCTTCGCACGGCAAGTAGGCGCAACCGACTCCGGCAAGGGGCTTCTTCGGAAGCCCTTTTTCATGCGCCGTGCCCGGTGAAACGCGGATCTGGGCCGCATCCCACGTTCGAATCCGCGCATCGCGGCGCGAACATCTGTACAACTATCGGATGGCGGGGGTGATGCCCCGTGTCGTTTTTCTTCCGATTGCAGCCCGGCAGGGCGGTGCGGTCGGGCATCCCAGGAAGTTTCAGACATGAGGCAGTTCATCCGGCATCCGCTCGACGTCCCGATCGAGATCCGAACCGACCTGCGCGGGCCCGCGGCCGCCTTCCAGACCCAGGACATCAGCCTGGGCGGCCTGGCGGTGCACTCCGACGTGCCCGTGGAGACGGGTTCGCTGATCGAGGTGCGCATCGCCTATGTGGAGCCGGCGTTCGAGGCGCGCGCCCGCGTGGCCTGGTGCCGGCCGCGGCGCGACGGCGCCGCCTACGAGGTGGGCGTGAGCTTCCTCGACGCCGAGGACGTGTTCCGAGCCCGCATGGTCGCGCAGATCTGCTACATCGAGGACTACCGGCGCTCGATCGCCCGCGCGGAAGGCCGGGAGCTCAGCTCCGAAGAGGCGGCCGGCGAGTGGATCGCCAAGTACGCGCACAAGTTTCCCGGCGCCAGCGGCGGCCTGCAGTAGAACCCTGACCGACAACTCGCCGCGCCGCGCCGGGCCGACAATGCCTGCTCGCGCCTCGACCGGGCGCCAAGGAGCAGACGATGAAATGGGAAGGCCAGCGCGAGAGCGACAACGTCGAGGACCTGCGCGACCAGGGCGGCGACGGCGGCGGGGGCGGATCGGGCTTCGGCGGCTTCGGCGTCCGCCACATCGGCATCGGCACGATCGTCATTGCGCTGATCGGCGGCTGGGTGCTGGGCATCAACCCGCTCACCATCCTGGGCCTGCTCAGCGGCGGCGGCGGCGTGCCGGTGCAGCACAGCGCGCCCGCGCAGGCGCCGGCCCAGCGCGCCGTGCACTCGCCCGAGGAGGAGCAGCGGGTGCACTTCGTCAAGACGGTGCTGGCCGACACCGAGGACGTGTGGACGGCCGTGTTCAAGGAGCGCGGCGGCACCTACCGCGATCCCAGGCTGGTGCTGTTCCGCAGCGCCACGCCCACCGCCTGCGGCCGCGGCGACGCGGCCACCGGGCCGTTCTACTGCCCCGGCGACGAGAAGGTCTACATCGACCTGAGCTTCTACGACCTGTTGCGCACCAAGCTCGGCGCGCCCGGCGACTTCGCGCAGGCCTACGTGGTCGCGCACGAGGTGGGCCACCACGTGCAGAAGCTGCTGGGCATCTCCGACAAGGTGGACGCCGCGCGCCGCAGTTCGAGCCAGGTGCGCTCCAACGCGCTGTCGGTGCGGCTGGAGCTGCAGGCCGACTGCTTCGCCGGCCTCTGGGCCAACCGGGCGCAGGCCACCAAGAACATCATCGAGGCCGGCGACATCGAGTCGGCCCTGAACGCCGCCACGCAGATCGGCGACGACACGCTGCAACGCAAGGCCAGCGGCACCGTCCAGCCCGACACCTTCACCCACGGCACCAGCGCGCAGCGCGTGCACTGGTTCAAGCAGGGCTACGAGACGGGGCAGATCGAGCAGTGCGACACGTTCAAGTCGGGCTCGCCGTAGACGCTCAGGCCTCCGGCGGCCCGAACCCCCGCCCGGCCGCCTTTGTTTTTGCGTGCAGCCCCGTGCTGCGCGCATGCGGCGTCGCGAACGGAAACGCCAGGATGATGGCGGCTGGACGCCGTCGTTCTGCAACGGACGGTGGGTCGAGTTCCCAATGTGTCACGCGCTCCTCGGTTTTCGCGTAGCCTTGCGGGTTGCGCGCGCGTCGCGGCCCCCCGTCGCGGGCTGCCAGCGCGCACGACTACAGGAGTCCAGGCTTGTTTGGTTTCTTCGAAAGACTCGTCGATCCGTATCCGGACAACGAGCCCCCGCCGCCGCCCAAGGGCGTGTTCCCGTTCATCTGGGCCTGCTCCGCCGGCGTGCGCCGCTTCGTGCTGGGCATGACGGTGCTCACCGCCATCATCGGCGCGTTCGAGGCGCTGCTGTTCGCCGTGCTGGGCCACGTGGTGGACTGGCTGAGCCACGTCGAGCCGTCGCAGCTGTGGGCCAGGGAGCGCGGCACGCTGATCCTGCTCGTGGTGCTGCTGGCGGCCAGCCCGCTGCTGGTCACGCTGCAGGCGGCGCTGAAGTACCAGGCGCTGTTCGGCAACTTCCCGATGCGGCTGCGCTGGAACTTCCACCGCATGATGCTCGCGCAGAGCATGAGCTTCTACCAGGACGAGTTCGCCGGACGCGTGGCCGCCAAGGTGATGCAGACCGCGCTGGGCGTGCGCGACGTCGTCACCACGATCACCGACATCCTGGTCTTCGTGGTCATCTACTTCGTCACGATGATCGCGGTCGTCGGCGCGTTCGACCTGTGGCTGCTGGGCCCGTTCCTGGCCTGGCTGGCGCTGTACGCGCTGGCGCTGCGCTGGTTCGTGCCGCGCCTGGGCAAGGTGGGCGCGCTGCAGGCCGACGCGCGCTCGCTGATGACGGGGCGCATCACCGACGCGTACACCAACATCTCCACGGTCAAGCTGTTCTCGCATGCGCGCCGCGAGGCGTCGTACGCGCGCCAGGCGATGCAGGAGTTCATCGCCACGGCGTATCAGCAGGGCCGCTTCATCACCGGCATCGAGATCGTCAACCACGTGCTGAGCATGGGGCTCATCATGAGCACCGCCGGCGTCACGCTGTGGCTGTGGACGCAGGGCCGCGTGGGCCCGGGCGCCGTCGCCGCGGCTACCGCGATGGCGCTGCGCCTGAACGGCATCTCGCACTGGATCATGTGGGAGCTGGCCTCGCTGTTCGAGAACATCGGCACCGTCACCGACGGCATGAACACCTTGTCCAGGCCGCACACCATCGTCGACGCGCCCGGCGCCACCGAGCTGGCGGTGCCGCGCGGCGAGGTGAAGTTCGACGACGTCGGCTTCGCGTACGGCGGCAAGCGCCAGGTGATCGAGCACTTCTCGCTCACCATCAGGCCGGGCGAGAAGATCGGCCTGGTGGGGCGCTCGGGCGCGGGCAAGTCCACGCTCGTGAACCTGCTGCTGCGCTTCTACGACGTGGAGTCGGGCCGGCTGCTGATCGACGGGCAGGACGTGTCCAGGGTCACGCAGAACAGCCTGCGGGCGCACGTGGGTATGGTCACGCAGGACACCTCGCTGCTGCACCGCTCGGTGCGCGACAACATCCTGTACGGCCGCCCCGATGCGACCGATGCCGAGATGATCGCGGCCGCCGGCCGGGCCGAGGCCTCCGAGTTCATCGCCTCGCTGGCCGACGCCAAGGGCCGCAAGGGCTTCGACGCGCACGTGGGCGAACGCGGCGTGAAGCTGTCGGGCGGCCAGCGCCAGCGCATCGCCATCGCCCGCGTGATGCTCAAGGACGCGCCCATCCTGCTGCTGGACGAGGCCACCAGCGCGCTCGACTCCGAGGTCGAGGCCGCCATCCAGGCGAGCCTGTACAGCCTGATGCAGGGCAAGACCGTCATCGCGATCGCGCACCGGCTGTCCACCATCGCGGCCATGGATCGCCTCGTGGTGCTGGACAAGGGCCGCATCGTGGAGGAGGGCGACCACCGCTCGCTGCTGGCCCGCGGCGGCCTCTACGCGCGCCTGTGGGCGCACCAGAGCGGCGGCTTCCTGGGCGAGGAGACCGACCCCGAGGCGCCGCCGCAGCGCGCCGACGCGCTGGTCACCGAGGACGACGAGGTGGAGTGATCCTCGGCGAGGCTCACGTCGCCGCGTCGGCGACGGTCGCGCAGGCGTCGAGCGCGTCCAGCAGCTTGGCGTACCAGTAGGGCTCGAGGCGCCGCGTGCGCTCGGCGTCGGCGTGCAGTGCCTGCAAAGGCGCCAGCAGCTCGGCGCGCGGCATCTCCTCGGCCGCCTCCAGCTCGTAGACGCGGCAATCCCCATCCACCAGCCGCTCGCGCAGCAGGTCGACGGCGCGCGGGTCGCCGCGACGGGCGAGGCCCACCACGGCCTCGCCTCGCACGTCACGGCTGGTGTCGTGCGCGTTCGCCCATAGCCGCGTGCGGACCGCTTCGCCGTCAGCGTCGCTGAGCGTGCCGAGGCTGAAGGTGGCCCAGTCGCGCACCTCGTCGTCGCGGTCGGTGGCCAGGTGCAACAGCGCAGCCACCGCCTCGGGCTCGGCGCGCTCGCTCAAGGTGTGCGTCAGCGCCCAGCGGACGCGGGTGTCCGGATGCTCGACGAAGGCCAGGAGCGTCGCTAGCGTGCCCTCGACGGGCCGATGGCCGAGACCCGCGATGGCCGACTGCAGCACGCCGGGACGGCGGTCTTCCAGCGCCGCGACGAGCATCGCCTGCGTGGCCTCGAGCGCATACGGTTCGCCCGGGTCGTCGCCGCCACGGCCGGGCACGCGCAATTGCGCGGCGATGTCGAGCCCCAGCGCGCGCCGCCGCACGCCGTCGCTGCGCAGCAGGGCCTCGACGTGCGCCAGCGTTGCCGGCGATCCGCGCCGGTGCAACTGCGCGACGGCGTCCCAGCCGCGGTTGGCCGTGCCATGCGCCAGCGCCAGGCGGATCAGGCGCTCGGTGCTCCAGCGTCGAATGCGGGGTCTGCCAATGCGTTTCATGGCGCGAGTCTGGCTTGCAACTGTGTCAATCTTGCGGCGGCACGCCCTTCAGCCGCGCGGCCGCGATCGCCGCGCAGGCCAGCGCCGCCATCGAGACCGCGCAGTTGATGCGCAGCCCCGCGCCCACCGCGTCGGCGTCGCCGTGCGCGAGCGCGCCGAACGCCGCCACGCCGATGGCGCCCGCGGCCTGGCGCGCGGTGTTGAGGATCGCCGCGGCCAGCGACGAGCGGCCCTTGTCCGCCGACGACAGCACGGTCGTCGTCATCGCGGGCACCGCGAGGCCCATGCCGGTGGGGATCAGCAGGAAGCCGACGAGCATCAGCGCCAGGCTGGACCGGGTGGACGCGAGCGCCAGCACGCCGAAGCCGGCGAGGTCGACCAGCGCGCCCGCGATCATCGGCTTGCGCGTGCCGAAGCGGACGATGGCGCGTCCGCTCAGCACGTTGGACAGGAAGAAACCCGCGGTCAACGGCAGGAACGCGAGGCCGGCCTGCAGGGGCGTGAAGTGGCGCGCGCCCTGCAGGAACAGCGCGATCACGAAGATGGCGCCGTAGTAGGTGCCGTTGACCACCGTGCCGAAGAAGACGGCGCCGCGGAAGTCGCGCAGCGCGAACAGGTTGCCCGCGATCACCGGCGCGGCGGCGCGCCGTTCCGCGAACCACAGCGCGCCCCCCAGCGCCAGCGTGGCCGCCGCGCCCAGCCACAGGCGCGGGTCGTGCGGGCCCAGCGTGCGCGACTCGATCAGCGTGGCGATCAACGCGGCGAGCGCCAGCGTGGCCAGCACCTGCCCCGCGATGTCCAGCGGTTTTTTCGTGCCGCCCGCGGGCGTCTCGTCCAGGCGCGTGGACAGCCAGCCGCCCAGCAGGCACAGCGGCACGTTGACCCAGAAGATCGCGCGCCAGCCGATGCCCGCCACCAGCAGCCCGCCCAGCACCGGCCCCAGCGCGATCGAGATCGACCCGGCGGCCGTCCACCAGCCGATGCCGCGCGCCCGCTTCGCCGGCTCGTGCGCCAGCGCGTGGTTCAGCAGCGCCAGCGAGTTGGGCAGCATGATCGCCGCGCCGAAGCCCTGCAGCACGCGCGCCGCGTCCAGCGCCAGGATGCCGGGGGCGGACGCGCAGGCGATGGAGGCGGCGCCGAAGACCGCGATGCCCCACTGGAACGCGCGCCGCGCGCCGAAGCGGTCGCCGAACGCGCCGGCCGACAGCATGAAGGCGGCGAATGCCACGGCGTAGGCGTCGACCACCCACTGCAGCCCGGCCACGTCGGCACTCAGGTCGGCGGCGATGGCGGGCAGGGCGACGTTGACGATGGTCACGTCGAGCTGGCCGACCACGAAGGCCATGGAGGTGGCCAGCACGACCAGGGCGAAGGAAGGTGTCGTTCGAGTCATCCGGACCATGCTATCGACGCGCGTCCGCCCATGCTTCGTCCGTGGGCGAAGCGTTGGCTTGTGGATGTCAACATGTGATGACAAAATCGCCCGCAACGACCACTGATCACCGTTTTCCCGATGACCACGCGCCAGAAGATCGCTCGCACTCCCTCAGCGCCGCCGGCGTTGCCCGTCATGCCGGCCAAGCCCGCGCGCAACGCCGGCGACACCCGCGCCCGCATCCTCGCCGCGGCCCGCGTGCGCTTCTCGCTGGACGCCTACGAGAACGTCGGCACGCGCGACATCGCCGCCGACGCCGGCGTGGACGCCGCGCTGGTCAACCGCTACTTCGGCGGCAAGGAAAAGCTGTTCGACGAGGCGATCGTGGACGCCTTCGCGATCAAGGATCACTTCGCCGGCGTCGACATGTCGACGTTCGGCGAGCTCATCACCGCGCTCGTGCTGGAGGGCAGCGCGGAGCGCCGCGCGGCCCGCTTCGATGCGCTGGGCATCCTGCTGCGGGCCTCGGGCAGCCCGGCCACGCAGGCGCGCGTGTCCGAGCGCTTCCACGCCGACTTCGTGCTGCCGCTCGCGCACCTGCTGCGAGGGCGCGACACCGAGCTGCGCGCGGCGCTGATCGCTTCGCACCTGATCGGGCTGGCGACCATGAAGCACGCGCTGGGCTCGCCGCTGCTGGGCGACGCGGCCC